>VFQN01000019.1_pt1 | contig 379095 bp, 257 predicted proteins | sample 3512371 | NCBI WGS metagenome assembly VFQN01 (sample SAMN10412370, study PRJNA504923) | tailings metagenome | isolation source: Replicate 2 from Balatoc abandoned mine | place: Philippines: Itogon, Benguet | collected 2017-08-28 | reverse complement strand
CTCTGCCCCTCATCTGACGATCTCCTTCGGTGTCATTTTTCCGTGAGGCAACGGGTCCCTCCCCCAACCCGACCCACCCCCCCGCCCGGCCCCGGCGTTGCACCCGCCCGCGGACTCGGGTAATTCCCGCCCGTGCACCGCCGACTCGCAGCCTCCCTAGCCGTCGCCACCACCCTGTCCGCCCTCCAGGGTTCCGCCGAAGTCCCCCTCCCCCAGATCGAACGCCTCCGCTCCAGCCCCGTCCTCCGACACCTCGTCCCCAACCCCACCCCCCAACCCCCGCGGTCCGACCCGGAAAAAACCGTCGCCGCCATGCACGTGCCCCCGGGCTTCCGCGCCGTCCTCGTCGCCGCCGAACCCGACGTCCGCCAACCCGTCGCCTTCGCCATCGACGAACAGGGCCGCCTCTGGATCGCCGAAGCCCACAGCTACCCCAGCCGACGGCCCGACGGCGAGGGCCTCGACCGCCTCGTCATCCTCGAGGACACCAACGCCGACGGCACCTTCGAGTCCCGCAAGGTCTTCACCGAAGGCCTCAACCTCGTCAGCGGCTTCGAGGTCGGTCACGGCGGCGTCTGGGTCGGCGCCGCACCCCACCTGCTCTTCATCCCCGACCGCAACCGCGACGACGTCCCCGACGGCCCGCCCCAGGTGCTCCTCGACGGCTTCGGCTACCAGGACACCCACGAATGCCTCAACAGCTTCCTCTGGGGACCCGATGGCTGGCTCTACGGCATCCAGGGCGTCTTCAACCTCGCCCATATCGGCAAACCCGGCGCCCCCGACGCCGATCGCCAGGAACTCCGCGCCGGCGTCTGGCGCTACCATCCCGTCCGCCACGAGTTCGAGATCTTCGCCCACGGCGGCAGCAACCCCTGGGGCCTCGATTACGACGAACGCGGCCAGCTCTTCATGACCCACTGCCGCAGCTACTGGGGCCGCGGCGGCACCACCCACGTCATCCAGGGCGGCCACTTCTGGAACCAGGCCAACGCCAACTACGCCCCCTTCATCATCGCCGAACCCCCTCAGGACTTCCCCGCCTTCCGAAACTACCTCCTCGCCTCCGCCCGCTACGACCACGGCGCCGGCGGCGCCGGAGCCCCCGGTACCGACGCCATCTACGGCGGCCACTCCCACGTCGGCACCATGATCTACCTCGGCGACAACTGGCCCGACGAATTCCGCGGCCGCCTCTTCACCCACAACCTCCACGGCCACCAGATCAATCAACAGGTCAACCGCCCCTGGGGCTCCGGCTTCGATACCGTCCACGCCGGCCGCGACCACTTCTTCTGCAGCGACCCCGCCTACGTCGCCATCGACCTCCAGTACGGACCCGACGGCGCGGTCTACATGATCGACTGGTACGACCAGCAGCACTGCCACAACCCCAACAACGAACGCTGGGACCGCGGCAACGGCCGCGTCTACCGCCTCCAGTGGGACGCCTCCTACCAACCCGCCCGCACCCGCCTCCACCAACTCCCCTCCCCCGACCTGGCCGCCCTCCTCACCCACAAAAACGCCTGGCACGCACGCACCGCCCAACGCCTCCTCCACGAACGCGCGTCCTCCAGCCCCATCCCCGCCGAAACCATCACCACCCTCCAAAACCTCCTCTCCTCCCAAACCGACCCCACCCTCCGCCTCCGCGCCCTCTGGGCCCTCCACGCCGTCGGCGCCCTCAACGAAGCCACCACCGACCTCGCCCTCCGCGACCCCGACGAATACGTCCGCGCCTGGGCCATCCAACTCGCCGCCGACGACCGCCAACTCTCCCCCACCCAGATCGCCACCCTCGAACTCATGGCCGTCAACGACCCGTCCCAGGTCGTCCGCCGCCACCTCGCCTCCGCCCTCCACCGCCTCCCCAACCCCGTCGCCTGGTCCCTCGTCGAACGCCTCGCCCTCCACGGCGAGGACCGCGAGGACCGCAACATCCCCCGCCTGCTCTGGCACGGCTTCGCTCCCCGCATCGCCTCGGATGTCCCACGCGCCCTCGCCATCGCCAACACCACCCCCATCACCGAACTGGCCGACTGGATCCACTGGCACATCGCCACCCTCGAAGGTCCCGCCCTCAACCAGGCCGTCGCCACCCTCGCCCACACCGAACCCTCCGACCTCCGCCGACGCCTCGCCGGCCTCTGGCTCGCCATGGAACCGCGCGCCAACGTCCCCATGCCCCCAGCCTGGCCCGACCTCGCACCACGCCTCCACGAATCCAAGGACCCTCGCGTCCAGCGCCTCGCCGAACGCCTCGCCGCCGCCTTCGGCGATGCCTCCCTCTTCCCCCGCCTCCGCGCCACCCTCGCCAATACCCAGGCCAAACCCGACGACCGCCAGCACGCCTTCGCCGTCCTCGCACGCGCCCAGGACCGCGATTCCCTCCCCACCTTCATCCAACTCCTCGACGAACCCACCCTCCGCCCCGCCGCCCTCGGCGTCCTCGCCCGGTTCGATCACCCCCAGATCCCCTCAGCCCTCATCCAACGCTTCCCAAACCTGCCCCAGGACCAGCGCGCCGCCGTGCTCAACACCCTCACCAGCCGCCCTGCCTTCGCCCTCGCCCTCCTCGACGCCATCGCCAACAACCGCATCCAACGCGACCAGGTCACCGCCTTCCACATCCGCCAACTCGCCAACCTCCGCCACCCCGAGGTCGACCAACGCGTCGCCGCCACCTGGGGCCGCATCCAGCAAACCCCGGCCGAAAAACAGGCCCTCATCGCCTCCCTCGAAAAAACCTTCGCCGAAGCCCCCCTCTGGGCCTACGACGGCGGCGCCGGCCGCGAACATTTCAAAAAACTCTGCGCCTCCTGCCACGTCCTCGGCCAGGACGGCGTCCGCGTCGGACCCGAACTCTCCGGCGCCGGCAAGAACGGCATCCGCTACTACCTCGAAAACATCCTCGACCCCAACGCCGTCATCGGCTCCGACTTCCAGGCCACCACCATCGAAACCCGCTCCGGCGACACCGTCACCGGCCTCGTCGTCCAGGAAACCTCCAGCGCCGTCACCCTCCGCACCACCACCGACACCCTCGTCATCGCCAAAACCGATATCGTCGACCGCTCCACCAGCGAGCTGTCCCTCATGCCCGAAGGCCTGCTCGAATCCATCCCGCCCCGCGAACAGATCGAACTGCTCAAATACCTCGTCGACCACTGAACCCCCTCCCGATTCCCCACCCGCAACCCCGGGAAAATTGTTAGTTGACCGTTTAGTCAATTTCATCCAGCGTGCGGGCCGTGCGGTCGATCCGACCGGGCACCAGCCCTCCCGCCGCACCCAAACCCTCCACATCCCATGGGACGAACCAGCGACGCCAAACAACGGCTGATGAATGCCGTGACCGAGCTGATCTGGATCGGGTCCTACGGCTCCACCACCATCGACCAGATCTGCGAGCGGGCCGGGGTCAAGAAAGGCAGCTTCTACTACTTCTTCGACTCCAAGGCCACCCTCGCCGAGGAGGCGCTCCAGACCGGCTGGGACGAGTACCGGGCCCGCCTCGATCCCATCTTCTCCCCGTCCCGAACCCCGCTCCAACGCATCCGCGACTACTGCGAATTCGAATACCAGGAGCAACTGCAACTCAAACAGCAATACGGGGTTGCGCTCGGATGCCCCATCTGCACCCTGGGCACCGAAATCTCCACTCTCGAGTCCAGTCTCTGCCGCAAGGTCAACGAGATCATGCAGCAGTCCCGCCGCTACTTCGAAACCACCATCCGCGACGCCCACGCCGAAGGCCTCATCCACGCCCCCAACCCCACCGCCAAGGCCTTCCTCGTCTATACCTATATCGAGGGATTGCTGACCCAGGCCCGCATCCAGAATGATGTGGAAGTGCTGCGACAAATGGAGGGCGGCATCCTCGATATCCTCGGAATCCCCGCCTCCGCCATCGCGCCCCAGCCAAAGACCGCCTGACCCACAGCGCCCCCTTTTTTCGCCACTTAAAGTTTTCTAAGTAGTCAACTATCCGAAACCCAGTGTCCTTCCGACACCCCCTCATTCGTCATGAATAGCATGGATGCCCCGTCCCCGTCCCAAACCCAATGCCAGCAGGCCCACCCCCAGGGCCTCCGCCGCTGGATCGCCCCCGTCCTCCTCCTCGCCGCAGTCGGCCTCCTCGGAGGCACACTCGCCGCCTGGAAGGCCGGCGCCATCCAACGGGCCAACGCCGCCGCCAGCCAACAACCCGAACCGGCCGAGTCGGTCACCGTCGCGGTCGCGGTCGAACAACCCTACCGCCGCACGTCCACCCAGATCGGCACCGTCGTCGCCCTCCGCTCCATCAGCCTTCGCAACGAACTGCCCGGCACCATCCGCGAGGTCCACCTCCAACCCGGCGCCATCGTCGATCAGGGCGCCCTCCTCGTCGCCCTCGATGTCTCCGTCGAAAAGGCCGAAATGCAGGCCCAACAGGCCGAGGCCGCCCTCGCCGAAACCCTCCTCACCCGCCTCGAACGCGCCCTCGAAAGCCGCGCCACCTCCCGCATGGAGGTCGACCGCGCCCGCGCCCAGCTCGACGCCGCCCGCGCCCATATCTCCCGCATCCAGGCGGTCATCGCCCGCAAGGAAATCCGCGCCCCCTTCCGCGCCCGCATCGGCATCAGCGATGTCCACCCGGGCCAGTACCTCAACGAAGGCACCCTCCTCACCACCCTCCAGGGCGTCGATGCCGCCGTTCATGTCGACTTCTCCGTGCCCCAGCAGATCGCCGAAAACCTCCAGCCCGGTGAACCGGTCGAAATCATCGCCAGCCTCGACGCCCGCTCCATCCCCGCCGAAATCGTCGCCCTCGACGCCCGCGTCGACCCCGCCACCCGCAACACCTCCGTCCGGGCCCGCGTCGCCAACGCCGCCTCCGTCCCGCCTCCAGGCGCCTCCGTCCGCGTCCGCGTCCCCGCCAGCCCCGCCATCTCCACGGTCGGCGTCCCCGCCACCGCCCTGCGCAAGGACCCCGCCGGCGACCACGTCTTCGTGGTGATCACCGATCCCGCCGGCAAACCCCGCGCCCAGCTCCGCCGCGTCCAGGCCGGCCCGCTGCTCGGCGATCAGGCCCTGGTCCTCTCCGGCCTCAAACCCGGCGAACCCATCGTCGCCAACGGCTCGTTCAAACTCCGCGAAGGCGCCCTGCTCGCGGTGATGGACCCCGCCGCCACCGCGTCCAACACCCCCCAAACCCACGCCGCACGCTGATCCCCGGGCTTCCCCGTCCTCCATCCACGGCCCCGCCCCCGCCAAACCCCGCCCCGCCGAACCCCCCACCTCCCCAACACTCCGCACCCCATGCGCTCGTTCACTGATGTCTTCATCAAACACCCGGTCCTCGCCGTGGTGGTCAACCTCATCCTCGTCCTCGTCGGGTGGCGCTCCATCTCCACGCTGCCGATCCAGCAGTTCCCCAGCGTCGAAAGCTCGTCCGTGATCATCACCACGGTCTACACCGGCGCCAGCGCCGAAACGGTCCGCGGCTTCCTCACCACCCCCATCGAACGCGTGGTGTCCGCCATCAGCGGCGTCGATCACATCGAATCCACCAGCCGCGCCGGCGTCAGCATCATCACCGTCCGCCTCAAGCTGAACCACAGCAGCACCGCCGCCCTCGCCGAGGTCACCGCCCGCCTTCAACAGGTCCGCTCCGAACTGCCCTCCGAGGCCGAACCCCCGATCGTCGAGGTCCAGCGCGCCGACCGCCCCTACGCTTCGTTCTACCTGAGCTTCTCCTCCAGCGAACGTTCGGTCCCCGAGGTCACCGACTGGCTCGCCCGCACGCTCCAGCCGCAGTTCGCCACCCTCGCCGGCGTCCAACGCGTCAGCTTCGAGGGCGGTCGCCCCCTCGCCATGCGCGTCTGGATCGACCCCGACCGCCTCTCCGCCTTCAACCTCTCCGCCGGCGACGTCCAGGCCGCCCTCCAACGCAACAACTACCTCGCCGCCGTCGGCCAGACCAAGGGCAACCTCGTCCAGGTCAACCTCCTCGCCAACACCGACCTCCGCACGGTCGAGGAGTTCCAGCAGCTCATCGTCGTCGAACGCAACGGCGCCATCGTCCGCCTCGCCGACGTCGCCCGCGTCGAACTGGGCGCCGAGGAACCCGACCTGGTCGCCAAATTCAGCGAACGCGACGCGGTCTACCTCGGGGTCTGGCCCCTCCCGGGCTCCAACGAAATCGAGGTCGCCAACCGACTCACCGAGGAGATGGACCGCATCCGCCCCACCCTCCCTCCCGACATCGACATGGAACTGGCCTACGACGCCACGGTCTTCATGCGCGACGCCCTCCGCGAGATCAGCAAGACCCTCGTCGAAACCATGTTCATCGTCGCCATCGTCGTCTTCCTCTTCCTCGGCTCCGTCCGCACCGCCCTCGTCCCCCTCGTCGCCATGCCCGTCTCCCTCATCGGCGCCGCCATGGTCATGCTCGCCTTCGGCTTCAGCCTCAACCTCCTCACCATCCTCGCCATCGTCCTCTCCGTCGGCCTGGTCGTCGACGACGCCATCGTCGTGGTCGAGAACGTCGAACGCCACGTGCGCGAAGGAAAGAACCGCATCGACGCCGCCCTCATCGGCGCCCGCGAACTGACCGGCCCGGTCATCGCCATGACCATCACCCTCGCCGCGGTCTACACCCCCATCGGCTTCCAGGGCGGCCTCACCGGCACCCTCTTCCTCGAGTTCGCCATCACCCTCGCCGCCACCGTCGTCCTCTCCGGCGTCGTCGCCCTCACCCTCTCCCCGGTCATGAGCTCCCGCTTCGTCCACCCCCACGGCCACGAAGGCCGCCTCACATCCTGGGTCAACCGCGGCTTCGACGTCGTCCGCCGCGCCTACGCCTCCCTCCTCGATACCGCCTTCGGCATGCGCTGGGCCATCGTCCTCGCCGCCCTCGCCCTCACCCTCGGCGCCTGGCCCCTCTACACCCACTCCCGCCGCGAACTGGCCCCCGTCGAAGACCAAAGCCATATCAGCTTCTTCTTCCAGGCCGCCCCCGACGCCACCCTCGCCTACACCGACCGCCAATCCCATGACGTCGTCCGCGCCGTCACCGCCTTCCCAGAGGCCCGCTTCATGTGGTCCCTCACCGCCAATTGGGGCGGCTTCGGCGGCATGGTCACCAAGGACTGGAAACAACGCCAACGCTCCACGTCCGACATGTTCGGCGAAGTCTACGGCGCCGTGTCCCAAATCCCCGGCCTCCGCGTCTTCCCACGCCTCGACCCCCCACTCCCCTCCCCCGGCCAGTACGACGTCGAACTGGTCCTCCAAAGCGACGCGCCCCTCGAACAAATGCTCGAACTGGCCGAAACCGTCGTCGGCGCCGGCTGGCAAAGCGGCCGCTTCCTCTACGTCGACACCGACCTCAAGATCGACCAACCCGAGGCCCGCGTGGTCCTCGACCGCGAACGCCTCGCCGACCTCGGCCTCGACCTCGCCACCGCCGGCCGCGAACTGGGCACCGTCCTCGGCGGCGCCTACGTCAACCGCTTCAATTACTTCGACCGCAGCTACAAGGTCATCCCCCAGATCGGCGACGCCGACCGCGCCACCGTCGGTCCCCTGCTCGACCTCAAAATCAAAACGCCCGGCGGCGAAATGGTCCCGGTCTCGTCCTTCACCCACATCGAAACCAGCACCGCTCCCCGCTCCCTCAACCGCTTCCAGCAACGCAACGCCGTCCGCATCTTCGGCGGCGTCCGCCCCGGCGTCACCAAGGAGGAGGGCCTCCGCGTCCTCGAAGACGCCGCCGCCGCGGCCAAGGGCTCCCGCGTGGTCATCGATCACGCCGGCGAATCCCGCCAGATCCGCCGCGAAGGCTCCGCTCTCACCGTCACCCTCGGCTTCGCCGTCGTCCTCATCTACCTCGTCCTCGCCGCCCAGTTCCGCAGCTTCCGCGACCCCCTCATCGTCCTCCTCGGCTCCGTGCCCCTCGCGATCTCCGGCGCCCTCCTCTTCAGCTTCCTCGACCTCACCACCATCAACATCTACTCCCAGGTCGGTCTCATCACCCTCGTCGGGCTCGTCGCCAAAAACGGCATCCTCATCGTCGAGTTCGCCAACACCCTCCGCGAACAGGGCCTCCCCCTCACCCAGGCCATCCGCGAAGCCAGCCTCACACGCCTGCGCCCCGTCCTCATGACCTCCGCAGCCACCGTCTTCGGCCACTTCCCACTCGTCCTCGTCACCGGCCCCGGCGCCGCCGCCCGCAACAGCATCGGCATCATCCTCGTCGCCGGCATGGTCATCGGCAGCTTGTTCACCCTCTTCGTCGTCCCCGTCTTCTACACCCTCATCGCCTCCAGAACCGTCGCCGCCCACCACCCCGACCCCGCCCCCATCCCCACCACCACCCACTCCCCGGCCCTGCCCAACCCCGCCACCGCCTGAACCCAACCCAACCCCCAACCCAAACCCCACACCCCGTGAACCGCCCATCCCCAGCCTCCCCCGGGAACCCCGCCCAACCCCACCCAGCCCACACCCCCATGCCCCCAGCCCTCGCCTACTTCCTCCGCTTCCTCCTCATCACCCTCGGCCTCGCCACCACCCACTCCCACGCCGCCGTCGGTCCCGATTACCAACGGCCCTCCACCGATACCCCTCCCGCCTACAAAGCCGCCGACCTCGGCGACTGGAAAACCGGCGAACCGCTCGATCACCTCCCCAAAGGCCCCTGGTGGCAGGTCTTCGCCGACCCCGACCTCGATGCCCTCGAGGAAAAGGCCCGCCTCGCCAATCAGGACCTCCGCGCCGCCTTCGCCGTTCTCGAACAGGCCCGCGCCACCGCCCGCGTCGCCCGCAGCGAGTTCTTCCCCTCCCTCGACCTCAACCCCCGCTACGGCCGTCAACGCCTCTCCCCCACCCAGGAACCCGCCTTCGGCGCCCTCACCGCCGACACCTTCACCGTCCCCCTCGACCTGAGCTACGAAATCGACCTCTGGGGACGCGTCCGCCGCGGCTTCGAAGGCGCCCGCGCCGATGCCGACTCCCGCGCCGCCGCCCTCCAGAACGTCCTCCTCACCCTCCAGGCCGACGTCGCCCAGAACTACTTCGCCATCCGCACCCTCGACACCGAAATCGCCGTCCTCCAACGCACCATCCAGCTCCGCCGCGACCAGCTCCGCATCGTCTCCGGCCGCCTCGAATCAGGCATCGGCTCCGAACTGGACGTCGCCCGCGCCGAAACCGAACTGGCCACCGCCGAATCCGACCTCGCCGCGGCCTCGCGCCGCCGCAACGAACTGGAAAACGCCCTCGCCGTCCTCGCCGGCGAATCGCCCTCCACCTTCCGCCTCCCCGCCCGCTTCCCCAACCCGCCCAACGCCACCGAGGCCGACGACCCCGCCCCGTCCTGGCTCCCCAACCCACCGGCCGTGCCCGCAGGACTCCCCTCCCAGCTGCTCGAACGCCGTCCCGATATCGCCGAAGCCGAACGCCAGCTCGCCGCCGACAACGCCCGCATCGGCGTCGCCAAGGCCGCCTTCTTCCCCGTCCTCCGCCTCACCGGCTCCGGCGGTTTCCTCAGCGCCGATGTCGAGTCCCTCTTCAACTGGGAAAGCCGCGTCTGGAGCCTCGGCCCCAGCCTCTCCCTCCCCATCTTCGCCGGCGGCAGAAACCGCGCCGGACTCCGCCGCTCCCAGGCCCGCTTCGAGGAATCCGTCGCCCGCTATCGCCAACGCATCCTCGTCGCCTTCGCCGAGGTCGAAAACGCCCTCGCCGGCATCCGCTGGCTCGATGATCAGGCCGCCGCCCAGGACCGCGCCATCACCCACTCCCGCCGCGCCCGCGACCTCGCCCTCGAAAGCTTCACCATCGGCCTCGGCGAATACCTCGATGTCATCGACGCCGACCGCGCCGCCCTCCAGAACCAGCGCGCCCGCACCCAGCTCGCCGGCCAGCGCCTCGCCGCCACGGTCCAGCTCATCAAAGCCCTCGGCGGCGGCTGGCAGACCCCCGCCTCCCTCCAACCCGTCACCGCAAGCCCCGCCCAACACCCCCAGCCCGCCTCCTGACCCCCGGGTGGGACGCCGCGATCCGATCCCCCTCCATGAACCCCACGCCCGTAGCGGCAGGCGTCCCGCCTGCCGTAGAGCCGGGCGTCCCGCCCGGCGGCCCCTCAAGGTTCCTCCTCCCCACACCTGCCGAAGACCCAGCAACCCCTGCTGAACACCCAGACTTGCGCCTATTGGTACAAATGGGCTTTCAATGGGTCCATGGCCCGACCCAGCCCCTCCCGTCGGCACCCCGCCTTCCGCCACCGCCGCCTCCCCTTCCTCGCGGTCTGCCTCCTCCAACTCCTCACCATCCTCCTCCCCGAGGCCCCGGCGCAGGCGCAGGCGCAGACCGCCACGACCGAACCGCCCCGCCTGCTCCCTCTCCAACCCATCCCCGACGGCTGGCGCGTCGCCTGGACCAGCGAAACCGGCGCAACCTACGAACTCCAACGCTGGGACGGCACCTCCATCGACTCCTTCCTGCGGCCGCTTTGGCAACCCGTGATCCGGCTACGCGCCGAAGGCCCCGCCTCCGCTCTCATCGAATCCGCCGCACCCCGCACCGCCACGTTCTACCGCGTCGCCCTCGTCGCCACCCCGCCCCCCTCGCCCACCCCGGGCCGGTTCCTTGCTCTCGACCCGTCCGGACGCCCGACGCCCGACGCCCCCATCACCCCCGCGCCTGGAACCCTCCCGCCGCTTGAGTTCCTGCCCGCCGGTGCCGTCGCCGCACGCGAGTCGTTGTCAGTCCGAATCCCTCAGCCCTCCCAGTGGATCGTCAGCGATGGCCGCGAACGCCTCCGGTTCACCGAAGCCGAACTCCGCCTCGGCAGCGATTCCGCCCTGCAGATCGATGTCGCCGACCTCCTGGTCCCACAGCCCGCCGCCGCCCTAGCCACCCTCGCGGCCGGGCGCACGCCCCATGCGACGCACGCCCCCAACCGCACGCTCACCGCCATCGAAGGAGGCGTGCGAATCTCCAGTGACGCGCCGCTCGAACTGCCCGTCGGCGCCGTGACCGCCGCCGACCTCGAGAACCTCCTCGGCCTCCAACCCGGCTCCGGCGTTCCACTGCGGGTCTTCGACCGTTTCACCCTTCGATGGCACGCCGGGGTGCTCGAGGACGCCGGCATCCGCGGCGGTCGGTTCTCCTTCGCCGATCTCCCGCTGCCCGTCTGGTCCGGGGATTACCCTGATTTCATCCTTCCCCTCACCGCGGTGACTGAGGTTCGGCTCCCGTTCCATGGCCGTTTCGCCTGGCCCGACACCGGCCGCGGCGCACCGGAACTCGCCCTGGGCCCCGCCGACCCGGGCTGGCTCATCCTTCGACCCGACGGCTCCCTGGGATGGCACAACCGCAGCGAAATCCGCTTCCCCGGCGGAGGCCGCCTGCGCGCCGACATCCGCCTCGACGAACCGATCTACCGCATCGCCGTCTTCGCCGAGAGCCTCGAGGTCCCCCTGATCGGCAACCTCGCGGCGCTGATCCTGCCGGACAACCCCGCCGCCTGCCTCGACGCCGGACTCGACCCCGCCATGCTCACCCGCGCCACCGGGTGCCTCGACGCCCTCGGCAAGGCCTACCTCAACGTCGCCGCAAGCGCCGTCGCCGCCACACCCATCCCCGACAACCCCGAAGCCGGCGGTCCTCCCGTCCCGCCCGATGACCTCGACACCTCCGTCAGCGTGCTCAACGCCTGGACCCACCGCGCCGTCGCGGCCATCGGCCCCGCCCTCCCCATGGCCCCGCAACGCGACCTCCTGTCCCATGCCGGCCGAAACGCCGCCGCGGCCACCGACCTCCTCTCCGCCGCACGCCACCGCGCCGCCCTCGCCCGCGCCACCGCCGCGCTCCATCGCGGGTCCGCCTCCGCAGTCCCCGAGGACCTCGCCACCCTGAACGCCGCCCTCGATGAAGCCACCGCGGCCGCCATCCTCCGAGCCCGCGACCCCAACGGCGCCGCCTCCCACCAGGCCCTGCTCGATACCCTCGCCGCCCTCATCGACACCCAGGCACTCCTCGCCGAAGCCAACCGCCCCAATCACCCCGCCCTTCACCAGGCCGTCGCCGACCGCCTCCAGGAATCCCTCGAAACCCGCCTCGCCAGCCTCGGCGTCATCCCCGGCCAGTTCAACCTCCCCCCCCTGTCCCCCATCGCCTCCCTGAACCGATTCACCGTCTTCCAACACATCCACGAACTGCTCGATACCCTCGCCCAGGCCCAGATCCTCAACATCCACGAACAAATCCAGGTCCCCCACGCCGAGGCACTCACCCAGTTCGCCCTCCAACTCTGGAACCACCTCGAAACCGCCCTCAACGAATCCCAGGCCGCCGGCGATGTCCCCGGTTTCCTCTTCGCCTTCGAGGACCTCCTCGATCTCCAGGCGTCCCGCCAGTTGTCCATCTTCCCCGATCGCCCCGAGTTGTCGGTCATCCCGATGCCCAACACGCCCGCCTTCACCGCCATCCTCGACCGCTTCGAAGCCCTCGCCCTCGCCGACCTCGCACGCCCCTACCCGGAACGCTCCCTCGTCAACGAACAAACCCACCTCCGACGCCTCGTCCGCATCCTCCGCGAGGTTCCCCCCGACGTCACCCTGCCCGCCGCCCCGTTCGAACGGGCCCACGAACGCGCCAACGCCCGCCTCGCCGCCGCCGCCAGCCAGCCTGACTCCATCCTCGACCCCGCCACCCTCGTCAGCCTCCTCGAACTGGGCCTGCTCAACGACCGCCTTCGGCGCCGCATGAACCTCCCCCCGGCTGCCGACTGGGACCACCAACAGCTCCCCACCCTCGTCCTCCGCCTCGCCGAAATCGTCCGCGCCCGCAACGCGTGGTCCGAGGCCGGCCGCGCCCACAACCTCCTCCTCCAGGAGGCCCGCCTCAACGCCACCGCCAGCGCCACCACCAGCCCCGACCCCTCCCGCCGCCGCCTCCACCTCGAGCAGTCCATCCCCATCCTCGCCGCCGCACGCGACGCCGCCGTCGCCCTCTGGGACGCCGAACGCGCCCGCCGCGAGTTCTCGACCCTCGACGCCGCCGACCTCCTCCTCCCCGGCGATGTCCGCATCGACCGCGCCGCCGGTGCGGCCATGGGCAACCCCCGCGCCGGCTGGATCACCGGCAACTTCCGCGGTCTCGCCCGCCTGCCCAAATTCAACGGACATCTCGAGGTCCTCAACGCCTCCTTCGATCAATCCGGCGCCTTCTCCCTCGCCGCCCACGGTTCCGTGTCCTTCCGCGGCACCTCCCTCGGCATCTCCCGCCGCCAACCCCTCGTGCTCGACTACCGCTTCCCGGGTCCGCTCCGACTCCACGGCGAGGGCACCCTCGCACTCCCCAACGGCATGAGCTTCGCCACCCGCATCCACCTCGACGACCCGACCTACGGATTCCGAATCGAAGCCCGCGACCTCCGGTTCGAACTCGCCCGTGAACTGACCGTCCTCAGGCCCACCCTCGATGCCACCGCCCTCGCCGCCGCCGGCGACGACCTCCGCCGCGCCTACACCGATTACCTGGGATCCATGACCGCCGCCCTCGAGGCGCTCGCCCGCCAGACCGGTTCCCTGCCCGACCTCCACACCCGCAACCCCGGCCAGCCACCGGCCTTCGAAACCCCGCAGATCACCCTCCCGTTCTCCGAGCTGAACGCCTGGTCCGAAAGCGTCGCCCTCACCGCCACCCAGGGCATCAACCGCAGCCACGCCCTCACCGTCTCCAGCCTCCGCCAGGTCTTCCAAACCCTCCGCGACGACGCCGAGCTGGCCGCCGAAACCCTCGAAACCGAAGCCCGCTTCCTCGACCTCCAACAGGAACGCCTCGCCGCCCTCCGCCGCAGCACCGAAGCCTTCGCCCTCGCCGACGAACGCCTCCTCCTCGGCGAGATACCCGACACCCGCTCCCTCCAGGATGCCGCCGCCGAAGCCACCCGCGCCGAAGCCCGACTCCACCTCCGCCACCTCGCCGCTCGCCCTCCCCAGTCCCTCGCCGATTACTCCCGCCACACCTCCGTCCTCCTCGACATCGCCGCCTCCGGCCAGAGTGTCGACGCCGACTTCTCCGACCTCGACAACGACGGCCTGCCCAACGAAACCGACAACTGCCCCGCCCTGTGGAGCAGCGCTCCCCTCCCCGACGCCGACGCCGACGGCTTCGGCGACGCCTGCGACCCCGCACCCCTCGACCCCGCCATCCCCGCCAACGACCCGTGCTCCCAGGCCGTCCGCCTCGCCGGACGCCACCAACTCCAGGCCCAGGCCCTCCTCCGCTGCCAGTACCAACGCGAACTGGCCAGCCTCGGCTTCAACCCCCTCACCGGCACTCTCGACAACCCCCAGACCTTCGAGGGCCTGTCCGCCGATGAACTGGACTTCCGCCAGGTCGTCATCCTCCAACTGGAGTCGGACGCCCAGGCCTTCGGCCTCGAACCGGGCTCCATCCCCCGCATCCACCACCTGCTGATCCAACGCCTCATCCAACTCCGAACCGCCGAACTGGCCGCCACCCCGGAATCCAATCGCATCCGCCGCACCGAACTGACCCTCGCCATCGCCGAACTCCGCTCCCTCACCGACGACCCGGCCGTGCTGCTGGACACCGATCCCGAACTGCTCACCGACGCCGCCATGGCCATCGTCGAGGTGCCCAACGACGATCTCGCCCGCCTGGAGAAAACCATCCGGGAACGGAAACGCGCCCGCTCCGAAGCCCTCGACCGCCGCCTCGACATCGCCTTCGCCCGCGAACGCGACTCGGCGCCCGATTCCCTCGTCCACTCCCGCCGCCGCGGCCTGGTCGGCGATTCCCTCGTCCTCCTCCAGTCGTTCTGGCAGGGACTCTCCCCCGCAAACGCCGCCTACCGCGCCCGCGTCGACCAGTACGTCCGCTTCGTCATCGAACGCGCCCGCGAGGAACAGATCGATCCCGCCTTCCTCACCGGCCGCCTCGAGGACGCCCAGGCCGCCTCACGCACCCTCGCCGATGTCACCGCCTGGGTCGTCAACACCCTCGACCCCGATGAACCGCTGGTCGAAGACCTCCGCCTCGCGGTCTCGGATCTCACCCTCCGCCTCACCGCCGTCGCCGAAGCCCGCAATGCCTGGTGGCTGCTCCATGCCCACGCCGTCACCCTCGACCAGGCCCTCCGTGACCACGGAACCCGCATGGGCGACGCCCTCCGCAACGCCTTCACCCAGTCCTTCGCCAGCACCCTCCTCGCCTCGGACCGCATCCTCACCACCCTCGCCAGCCTCGACGACACCATCGGCGCCGAATCCACCCAACTCCAACTCCCCGGCAGCCTTCGCGTCCGCCGCGCCTTCGGCGGCATCCTCTACCGCCGCGACACCGAGGTCCTGACCGGCCATTTCGGCGGTCGTCTGGAGTTCCCCGACCTGCGGAACGCCTTCTTCGAAATCTCCCAGGCATCCGTCGCCACCGACGGTTCCTTCCAAATCGCCGCCGCCACCGGCGGCCCCCTCCCCTTCGGCCGACTCACCCTCACCTCAGCCCTCCAACTCGCCGGCTCCCTCCAGGGCCTCCAGTCCGTCACCGGCTCCGGCCAGCTCACCGTTCCCCTGTCCACCACCACCAATCTCTACGCCGTCACCGTCGGCTACGACGCCACCGCCAACCGCCTGCGCTTCGACACCCAGGCCGAGGGACTCGACTGGCGGCTCGCCGACGATTTCGTGCTGTTCAACGGCGGACTCGGCCTCGAGCTGTCCACCACCGAACCGAAAGGGGCCATCACCTTCCGCGGCTCCGCCGGCCTGCTCGCCCGCCAGACGCCGCTCCCCGCGTCCCTCACCCGCTCCAATTTCCACCTGCTCGTCACCAACGCCGCCCTCCGCCTCGCCGCCACCACCAACACCGTCTCCGTCGCCCTCACCAACGGCACCCTCCTCCTGCCCGAGTTCTTCAAAACCAGCCTCCGCTCCACCAACGCGATCCTCACCAACTTCCTCGCCTCCCCGCAGGGCCAGACCAGCCTGCTCCACAGCCTGATCCTCACCAACCCGCCGCCCACCCCAGCCCTCGCCGGCCCCGCCGTCAGCCTCTCCCCCACCAACCCCCTCACCGTCACCCTCCAGTCCCAACCGCCCTTCGTCTCCTTCACCGGCGAACTGCGCTTCCGCGACATCGGCTTCCAGGTCCCGGACTTCGAAACCATCGAACTGGCAGTCTGCGAGGCCCGCCTCGTCTTCCCCTCCAACCAACCCCCCGTCCTCACCAACGTCCACGCCGCACTCCAGTTCCCCCTCCCCGGCCAGACCAACATCATCGAGGTCGCCGACGCCGCACTCTCCCTCACCGGCCTGCCCACCGGCACCGTCCGCCTTCGCTCCAATCTCGACCTCTACCGCGAGGGCGACTGGCGCTTCAGCCTCCTCGGCACCCAAAGCCCCCTCTGCCCCGCCGGCACCGGCTTCACCCTCCAACCCGACCCCGCCTTCAACCAGCAACTCACCCTGCGCTTCGACGCCGGCGCCGAATTCGCCATCCCCGCCGAGTTGCTCTCCGACAACACCGGCGGCGCCCTCGCCGCCTCCGCCTGCGCCTCCCTCACCATCCCCGCCAACCTCACCCCGTTCCTCGGTGTCGACGGCCTCGGCCTGTCGATCGGCCACGCCCGCCTCGGCGGCCCCCAGGGCATCACCCTCACCAACCTCTCCCTCGCGTTCTCCGGCCTCACCAACCTCTTCGCCCCTTCCCCCTCCCGCCCCTTCCTCGCCAGCCTCGGCGGCACCGTCCTCGTCGGCCCCGCAGGCTTCGGCCTCAGCAACGCCGTCCTCCACTTCGAAGGCCCACCCATCCCCCGCTTCACCGTCTCCGAGGTGTCCGTCATCCAACCCGACTCCGTCTTCAGCCTGTCCCAGGACCTCCCCATCAACGTCGACGAAGGCCGCATCCGCTTCCTCCGCGACAACCTCCCCGTGCCGGCCTTGTTCAACCTCACCAACCTCGTCGTCACCCTCAGCGGCGGCGTCGCCCTCCCCACCCGCGCCAACCCCATCCTCGCCAGCCGCGTCCGCGACCTCGTCGTCACCTTCCTCCCCGACGGCCAACCCCGCTTCAGCGTCGATGGCCTCGGCTTCACCGTCGATCTCACCGCCCTCCTCGGCGATGCCCTCCCCCTCAACCTCGGCGGCGAAATCTACGTCAGCGGCCTCAACCACGCCCCCAATTACCTCTTCGCCGGCCGCCTCCGCGGCAACCTCAAGGGCAACGCCGTCGAAGCCCTCGCCGCCCTCGACACCTGCGGCCTCCGCGGCGTCTGCTTCGGCCTCGCCGGCGCCGAGGTCAATATCCCCATCGCCTACGGCTTCGTCCTCACCGGCGCCCGCGGCGGCATCTCCTTCGCCAACGTCAGCAATGACCCCTGCAGCTTCGTCGACCAACTCCCCATCGACCCCATCACCGGCCGCCCCTCCGGCCCAAGCCCCTGCTCCCTCCCCGAACCCCCCGAGTGCCCCCCGACCTTCACCCTCCAGGATCTCCAGCCCGCCCAACCGTTCCCCATCACCCCCACCCTCCACGCCTCCACACCCACCCCCACCCCCACCCTCCACGCCCTCCACTCGCCCAACCCGCCCGCCTTCCCCTGCCCCACCCTCGGCGAATGCCCGCCCGCGTCCGTCAACATCCTCTGCATGCCCCACCCCGACCACGCGGCCACCGAAAGCCCCCACGCAAACCGCGTGATCTACAAGTTCACCTCCATCGACGAATCGCTCCTCAACGCCATCGGCATCACCCCCGATGCCGTCGCCAGCCTCGTGCCCGCCTTCACCACCGACCCGCGCACCATCGCCCTCGACCTCGCCCACTCCCTCCGCAGCTTCATCGACCTCGCCACCCCGCGCGCCCCCGCCGATGCACCCCCCGAAATCCGGGCGCTCGACGCGTCCATCGCTTCAACCCTCGACCAGGTGGAACTGGCCTTCGCCAACCTCCTCCACTGCGCGATCCGGGATCTCCCCGCCAACAGCCAGGACCTCGCCAACCTCCTCTACTCCGCCATCCGCAACGCCGCCTACGCCGGTGTCGCCTGCCAGGACCTCACCCTCAAACTGGAGGGCTCCGTGTCCTACACCGGCCTCGCCTCCTTCGCCAACGTCACCGGCGGGGTCGTGCTCTCCACCACCGGCTCCGCCGGCGTCATCGGCTCGGTCAATGTCCTCGGCATCCCCGTCGGCAAAGCCCGCGCCTTCGTCAGCCAGACCGACGCCAACGGAAACCCCATCCTCCCCTCCATCTGCGGCGAAATCACCGCCGCCCTCGGCCCCCTCGAACTGGGCTCCCTCGCCTACCTCAACGATTGCCCGGATTGCGCCACCGCCCTCTTCGCCGCCTTCGCCAACCTCCCCGCCCGCCTCGGCAACGCCTACACGTTCAACATCATGAACCAGGCGCTCCCCGACCTCGCCGACCCCGACCTGAACTCCGCCCAACACCTCGCCCGACTCGACACGCCCGACCGCCAGATGGCCTTCCTCGCCGCCATGATGGGCACGCCACCCCGCGACCCCGACGGCCAGGTCCCCGCGGCCTTCCTCGATTTCATCGTCGAACTGGCCGACGCCGTCCAACCCCGCTGGGCCATGTGCGGCGAGGTGCAACCGAAGTTGTTCGGCTTCCCACTCTCCGGCGGAGGCCGCCTCTACGCCTACGAGTTCTACGCCGGCCCCAACCTCACCGACGACGGCCGACAGGGCTACATCCTCCGCGATTCCTACGGGTTCTCCCCCATCCAGTTGATGGCCAATTACGCGACCGCGGCCTTCACCGCCGGCCTCGGCAGCCTCTTCGTCCCGGCCCTCGACGAAGCCCAGGCATCCACGTCCTTCCTCCTCCCGTCCCCAGGCCAGATGCTTCGTGAAGGCTTCACCCTGCCCCCACCCGAATTCGCCGCCCGCCGCACCCGCGACTTCCTCGCCAACGCCATCGTCACCTTCAACTACCGCCTCGCACCCTTCGGTATGGAACTGGGCCGCGCCGGCGGTCGCATCCTCCTCCCCAGCCTCGATCACCACCCCCGCGGTCCCTCCCCGCGCATCCCCCCGGCCCTCCGCAACCAGGGCCTGCCCGACGAACTGCAGGTCCTCCTCGCCGCCCTCGGCGACAAGGACGCCTCCAACGCCGTCAACCGCCTCGCCGATGTGTCCTGGCGCGGTGAAGGCGACGCCGACTTCGCCGCGATCTTCGCCAACTCCCCCTTCGCCACCCCGGTCAGCCGCCGCAACCTCTCCCTGCGCGATGATTACTTCCCCCACGGCGGCTTCCTCGGCGCCGGCTTGCTCGACCTGCCCGCCCTCCTCGCCAGCCCGCTCCCCACAACCCTCGCCACCAGCCTCGACACCAACCAACCCCCGGCCACCCGCCTCGCCGCCCTCCAGGAGTTCATCAGCCAACACCTGCTCAAAACCATCCGCGCCGGCGAACTGGCCTTCTACATCCCGGCTCCCAACCCGCCCCTCGACCGCTTCCCCACCTCACCCGCCGAACTCGTCGATAGCCTCCGCAATTTCCTCCCCGACAACCCCCTCCACCTGGCCGAGTACTACCCCGCCGACAAGGGCTTCCTCCAGGGCTGGGTCGATGTCCCCATCCTCGGCCTGCCCACCGTCAGATCCCGCGCCTCATGGGAACCGGCCAACGCCCTCGTCCGCCTCGACGCCGAGGTGCCCACCAACTCCTGGTTCCAACGTTTCATCGGCCAGTCCCGCTTCACCGTCCAGCTCCGCGGCAACACCAACCAGTCCGACACCATCGCCAGCCTCTTCACCCCGCTCTCCAACCAGGTCGCCCGCCTCGACCCGCGCTCCCCCAACCTCGCCGCCTCCCTCACCCCCATCACCCGCAGCCTCCCCGAATCCCTCGCCGCCGGCCTGCCCAAACTCGCCCTCGCGCTCTCCGCCTCCCAGATCCGCATCCCGGTCCCCACCTACAACCCCGCCACCCCCCTCACCGACGCCCAAACCGTCGCCCGCATCCGCCAGGCCGACATCGAGGCCTACTCCCCCTTCTACCGCCTCCCCAACGCCACCGGCGACAACCCCCTCGACCGCGTGCGTCGCGACGGCGGCTTCGCCATCCGCGGCGACTTCAACTTCCTCAACGGCTTGATCGAGGTTCCCGCCGCCGAATTCGCCGTCTCCCCCAACCCCAACCCCCTCGGCCTCCCCATCGTCACCGGCACCTTCACCGGATCCGGCCTCCGCCTCTTCGGCGTCCCCTTCTCCGGACCCCCGAACCGATCCGCTTCCCCAAGCCTCTCCCTGCTCGCCCAACCGCCATCCCCCGCGCTCATCGACTTCCACGCCGATGCCCAGCAGGTCCGCCTCAACGCCCAGGGCTCCATCCCAGGCCTCGACCTCGGTCCCGCCTTCCAACTGACCCCGATCTCCGGTTCCGCCATCGCCGCCACCGCCACCTTCGAAACCGCATCCTCCAGCCTCCCCCAGGGCCGTCTCTCCCTCAGCCCCTGCGAACTGACCTCCCCGCTCCTCGGCCCGGCCAGCCTCCGCATCCATGGCGCCTCCACCGACACCCCGTTCACCATCAGCACCGACGGCCCATGGTCCGCGTCCGCGTCCACCACCGCCACCGGCTTCGACCTCCGCATCGGCAACACCCGCGTCCTCCGCCTGTCACGATCCGCCGCCGCCGCCAGCCAACCGTTCCGCGCCACCGTCTCCGGCAACGGTCTGGCCTCGGCCCAACTGTCCTTCGACAACCTGAATCTCGGGCTCGTGATCCAGTCCTACCCCGACGCCCCGCTCGGCGATCCCCGCCGCCGCACGTTCACCCTCGCTCCCGACGCCACCGTGTCCCTCCACGCCGCCAGCGACGGCTCCTTCGAGTTCCGCGCCTCCGTTCCCCAGGCCCTCTCCCTCGCCGGAACCCCGTTCGCCTCCCTCGATTCCGGGTTCACCCTCGAGATCACCCATGACCGAATGTCCTTCACCGGCACCGCCGGCGGCGGACTCTGGACCAGCCTCGGCGGTCGCCCACTCCGCCTCACCGTCAGCGCCACGCCGTCCGGCTTCACCTTCAACGCCCAGGCCACCCTCCCGCCCCTCCGCTTCGGCGCGTTCCTCATCGATGACGGCCGCGGCGAGGGCCCAACGGTCGTCGTCTCCCATCAGCACGTCGCCCTGCCCTCCGGGCTCTCCCTGGGAATCACCTCGCGCGACGCCGGCAACCCAAGCCTCACCCTCGACCCCTTCGTCATCACACCCGACGGCGCGTTCACCGCGACCGCCCGCCAGACCGGCGACCCCGCCTTCCAGGGCATCGTCTTCTCCTCGGCAACCCACACGCTCCAACGCACCGCCGCCGGGGTCGTGTCCTACACCCTCCAGGGACGCACCCCCGCCCGAACCCTCGCCGGGTTCGGTTCCATCACGCCCCGTTCCGGCTCCGAACTGACCGGCACGGTCACCATCGATTCCAACGGCAACGCCTCCCTGCTCCTTGACGCCGCCATCCTCCGATTGCCCCAGGTCGGCCTCACCACCGAGGCCCTCCTCCACGGCGCCTCCAACACCAACGCGCCCTTCGGCTTCTCCACCACCCAGCCCTGGTCCGCCGTCGCCACCTTCACCAGCCTCACCGCCGATCCCCCGGGCTCCGCCCTCCCCGAGTTCATCCGCCTCTCCCCCAACCCAGCCAGCACCTCCCTCTTCACCGCCGCAGTCACCGGAAACGCCGGCAACATCACCGGTCTCACCGCCACCCGCACCGGCAACGTGAACCTCGAGGTGTTCCGCAACAGCCCCATGGCAAGGTCCGTCAACAACATCGCCGCAGGCACCGTCACCCTCTCGGTCACCAACAACCCCCGCCGCCTCGTCCTCGTCCTCGACCCTCCCGATCTGACCTACTCCACCAACGTCTTCGCCGGCGGCGCCCTCACCTCGGTCAACCTCTTCCGCCTCGCCTCCGGCTCCCTCCGAGTGGTCGTCGCCGGCGATCCCTCCGAGGAACGAAGCATCACCCTCGACACCCCCTCCCTCACCCTCCTCCCAGGTTCCACCCTCGAACAGTCCCTCGCCAACCTCCCCACCCTCGCCCTCAGCCCCGACGCCTTCGTCGTCCCCCTCGGCGCCACCGCCAGAACCGTCCAGTTCCCCGGCCTCCCCGCAGTCCGCCTGCCCGAAAGCCCGGGCGCCACCCCCCCACCCCGCCTCACCCCCACCGGCTTCCACATCGCCGTCACCCGCCAGTTCGGAACCAACTACGCCAACCTCCTCAGCTTCCCCGAAACCACCAGCTCCCTCAGCCTCGATTTCACCGGCACCCGCCTCCGCCTCCGCTTCGGCCTCGGCGTCGCCGGCATCCGCGCCTTCGAGATCCCCGCACCCTTCTCCGGAGAATCCACCATCGATGTCACCACCTCCGGAACCCTCGCCGCAACCTTCACCGTCCACCCCAACCCACCCGAAAGCCTCGCCGCCAACCTGCTCGGCTTCCAACCGTCCTCCACCGTCACCCTCTCCGGCCTCCCATCCCAATCCAACCCCGGCTTCACCCTCGCCGGCAACTTCGCCCTCCTCCTCGCCTACCCCAACCCCGCCAACCCCACCCAATCCCTCACCTACCAGCGAAACCTCCCCTTCAGCATCTCACCCGCCTCCGCCTTCTCCTCCACCACCACCGCCGGCCTCCCCTCCTTCGACCTCGGCTGGCTCCGCGTCCAACCTGGCGCCGACGGCCACATCACCGTGTCCAGAAACCCCACGACCGGCACCTTCGCCGTCGCCCTCGACGACTGGGACGTCCGCTTGTTCGGGGTCGATTTCAACAACCAGGACTTCGCCATCTCCGCAGCCGGGGTGATCTCCCGCAGCCTGCCCGCCTCGACCTTCGACTTCGGCTCCGGCTCCGGCCTGCTCCGCCTGGTCTCCGGCGGGCCCGTGCCTCTCAACTGGACCGCCAACACCACCTCCACCGCCGCCGGCCGCATCCTCGTCGAGCTGCCAGCCTCCACCTCCCTCTCCCTCCCGGGCGTCCCCGGACTCTCCGGCACCCTCCGCGATGGCCTCGCGTTCGGTTCCGCCCTCCCCAACATCCCCGCCTCCGGAACCTTCGACCGCACCTGGTCCCGCGCCCTCGACATCAACGGCCTCAACTTCGGATCCGCATCCGTCCGACTCCGACGCACCACCCAGAACGGCCCCCTCCTCCTCTCCGCCACCCGAAACAACGCCCTCTGGACCGGCCTCAACCTCGCCGTGTCCTTCGAAAGCGGATCCCCCGGCAGTTTCGCCGCCACGCTCTCGGGCTCCTTCGCCCTCGGCGGCTGGAACTTCGGCTCCGTGAATTTCACCTACAACCCCAACGACCCCGCCGCTCCCTTCCACGGCTCCGCCAACATCACCGACCCCACCGGCTCCATCGGCCTCGGTGTCAGCGTCAAACTCCGCGCCGGCTCCAAACCCTGCCTCGAGTTCAACTTCAACGGCCTCCAACAGCAGATCTGCCAGCCCTGAACCCCGGCCGCGCCCCCTCCCCGGCATTGTCCCACACCCCACCTTCGTCCCATCATCCGCGGTCTCCGCTCCCATGCGGCCAACCGCCACGAACCCCAGCCCCGCCATCGAGACCCGCGACCTGACCCGCCGCTTCGGCGAGGTCACCGCCCTCGACCGCGTCTCCCTCACCATCCAGCCCGGCGAGTTCTTCTCCCTGCTCGGCCCCTCCGGCTGCGGCAAAACCACCCTCCTCCGCATCCTCGCCGGCCTCGACCACCCCGACTCCGGCAGCCTCGCCATCGACGGCGCCGACGCCACCCGCACCCCCGCCCACCGCCGCCCGGTCAACACCGTCTTCCAATCCTACGCCCTCTTCCCCCACCTCGACGTCCGCGACAACGTCGCCTTCGGCCTGCGCATGAAAAAACTCCCCGCCGCGGAGATCGACCGCCGCGTCGCCGATATCCTCGAACTGGTCCGGATCACCCCGCTCGCCCGTCGCCATCCCCACCAGTTGTCCGGCGGCCAGAAACAACGCACCGCCCTCGCCCGCGCCCTCGTCAACCAACCCCGCGTCCTCCTCCTCGACGAACCGCTCGCCGCCCTCGACCTCCAGCTCCGCAAACAGATCCAGTCCGAACTCCGCTCCCTCCAGCGCCGCCTCGGCACCACCTTCGTCTACGTCACCCACGACCAGGAGGAGGCCCTCACCCTCAGCGATCGCATCGCCGTCCTCCGCGACGGACGCATCGAACAGCTCGGCGACGCCCGCACCCTCTACGAACGGCCCCGCACCCGCTTCGTCAGCCAGTTCCTCGGCTCCGGCTCCCTCATCGACGCCCGCATCCGCGAACGGTTCCCCGACGGCTTCCTCGCCGACACCGCCGTCGGCCCGCTCCGCGTCGCCACCCCGGCCCCCGACCGCGATGCCGTCACCCTCGCCATCCGCCCGGAAAAGGTCCGCCTGCTCCCCCAACCCGACCCCCGATCCCCCAACCACCTCCCCGCCCTCGTCGAACACCGCGCCTACGTCGGCGCCGAAACCCATTTCGACCTCCGCGCCGGCTCCCAGTCCCTCCGCGCGGAAATTATGAACTCCCTCGCCGGCGACGCCGCCCGAAACCCGGCCCCCGGCGACACGGTCACCCTCGAACTCCCACCCGCCGCCCTCGTGGTCCTCGATGACTGACCCCGACGCGATCCCCCACCGGACCTCGCCCCCGCCGCGGCCCCGCCAAACCTGGCTCGCCGCGGCTCTCACCGCCGGACCCGGCCTCGCCTGGGTCGCCTTCTTCCTCTTCATCCCCCTGCTCGGCATCGTCGGCCTCGCCTTCGCCAGCCGCGGCGACGCCGGCGAGGTGGTCCGCGAGTTCACCCTCGACAACTTCAAGCGCTTCGCCGGCTTCGGCGTCTTCGGCTTCGAACCGCTCTACCCGCGCATCCTCCTCCGAAGCCTCGCCATGGCCGCCGCCACCACCGCCCTCTGCTCCCTCGCCGCCATCCCCCTCACCTTCTTCATCGCCAGCCTCCGCGGTCGCCTCCGACAGACCGCCCTCATGCTCCTGGTCATCCCCTTCTGGACCAACCTCCTCATCCGCACCTACGCCTGGCAGATGCTGCTCGACGCCGACGGCTGGCTCGCCCGCTCCGCCGCCGCCCTCGGCCTCATCCCCGAGGGCGCCGCCCTCCACCCCGGCCTCCTCGCCGTCCTCATCGGCATGACCTGCGACTTCCTCCCCTTCCTCGCCCTCCCGCTCTACGCGTCAGTCGAGAAAATCGACTGGACCCTCGCCGAGGCCGCCAACGACCTCGGCGCCAACGGCTGGAACACCTTCCGCCACGCCCTGCTCCCCCAGATCACCCCAGGCCTCGCCGCCGGCGCCATCCTCGTCTTCATCGCCGCCACCGGTCAGTTCGTGATCCCCGACCTCCTCGGCGGCGCGAAAACCACCCTGCTCGGCAACGCCATCCAGCAACAGTTCGGCTCCAGCCGCGACTGGCCCTTCGGCGCCGCCATCGCCTGCGTCGGCATGATCCTCGTCATGGCCGGCCTCTGGCTGTTCCGCCGCACCGCCGGCGACGAAGGAAGGGATCGCTTCCTGTGAACCGGCCACGGCTCCCCCTCTCGGTCGGCGCCGCGCTGACCTACGTCTTCCTCTACGCACCCATCGCCGTGGTGATCGCCCACTCCTTCAACGCCGCCACCCGGGGCGGACCCTGGGCCGGCTTCACCCTCCGCTGGTACACCCAACTGTTCGAGAGCCCCGACAAACTCGCCGCCCTCCGCAACACCGCCGTCCTCGCCCTCGCCAGCACCACCATCGCCACCCTCCTCGGCACCCCCCTCGGCTACGCCCTCGGCCGCCTCCGCTTCCCAGGCCGCAACCTCCTCGCCTGGGTCATGTTCCTCCCCGTCGCCATCCCCGACATCGTCATGGCCGTCGCCATGCTCATGTTCTACTCCCTCTTCCGCGAAGCCTTCGGCGTCTTCCAACTGGGCCTCGGCACCATGATCCTCTCCCACGTCACCTTCCAAATCCCCTTCGTCGCCATCATCGTCCGATCCCGCCTCTCCGGTCTCGACCCCGCCCTCGAGGAGGCCGCCGGCGACCTCGGCGCCAATGCCTGGCAAACCTTCCGCCATGTCACCCTCCCCCTCCTCACCCCAGGCATCCTCGCCGGCGCCGCCCTCGCCTGCACCCTCAGCGTCGACGACTTCGTCGTGAGCTTCTTCACCACCGGCCCCGGCGCCACCACCCTCCCCGTCCTCATCTACGGCTCCGTCAAACGCGGCATCTCCCCCGACATCAACGCCCTCTCCTCCCTCATCGTCGCCGCCTCCATCCTCGGCACCCTCGCCATCGCCGCCCTCCAACACCGCCGACCCCGCTCCTGAACCCCCTCCCCACCCCCGCCTACACCACCTCCCGCCACAGCTCCGGATGCGGCCGCGGCAACACCACCGCGTTCACCAACACCCCCGCTTCGCCCAACACCCGCCTCGCCGTCCCCACCGCCGCCTGCACCGACGCCACATCCCCCGTGAGCAGCGCCATCGCCTTCCCCCCAAGCGCCATCGCCAATCGCAACTCCCGCAACACCACGTCCGAGGATTTCACCGCCGCATCCGCCGCCCCGATCAGCGCCGCCACACTGAACGACTCCACCACCCCCAACGCCCCCGCCGGCATCTCCACCGGCACCCTCCCAATCGCCGCCAACACGTCGGGATGCAGATTCGCCAGCTCCACGTGGTCGATCAGACAACCCTCCCCCGCCCGCAACCCCGCCGCCACCGCCGCCCCCACCGCCGCCGCCCCACCTCCCACCAGCACCATGTACTTCCCCGAACAGATCGACCGCGACAGCAACAGCCGCACGTCGCCGGCCTTCAACATGGCGTCCGCGACCGCGTAACCGGCCGCCACACTCGTGAGCTCCAACAGCCCGATCGATGATCCGTTCATCGTGTCATCCTCTCCGTATCACAACCTTCCGCTCGTCCACCACCTCCACCTCCCCAGCCACCGAGGCATGCACCCGCGCCCCAACCTCGCCCACCCCCACCTCCCCCACAACCTGCCCCTCCTCCACCCGGTCCCCCACCCGCACCACCGCCCGCGCCGCAACCCCCGCGTGCTGCTTCAACCGCATCTCCACCCGCACGGACTCCACCTCCACCCCGCACCACGGCGCCGCATGATCGTACCCCTCCACCCCCAGCCGCCGCATCAATCCCCGGATCGGCACCCTCCGCCCCTCCCGTAACGCATGCGCCCGCTCCGGCGACGGCCCCGTCCACCGATGCCCCGCCCCGCGCAACCCCGCCTTCGCCTCGTCACACGCCTCCTTCGGAAACAGATCCTCCGGACACGCAAACAGCGTGCACAACCCGCACGAACAACAGAGCGCCGCCCACTCCTCCCAGCGCCGACCCCCGGCCCCCGTGAAACCCAGCCCCCGCATCACCTGGTGCGGCTCCACCGCGTAACCCAGCAGATACCGCGGACAGTACTCCGTGCAGTACCGGCATTGGTCGCAGGCCGAACGCCCGATGCGCGAACGGTCCACGGCGGAAACCAGCCGCCGCTGCGCCAAACGATGCCCCGCCGGCAACACCACCACCCCCGCGGTGGTCTTCAACACCGGCGCGCCGGGGTCCAGGCAGAGCTCACCCATCATCAGGCCCCCGATGAACATCACCGTCTCCGCCGCCCCGGCTCCGCCCGCCGCCGCCACACAGTCCCCGATCGGCGTGCCCACCGGCACGGTCAAGGTCAGCGGCCTCCCCACCGCACCCGCCACGGTCAGCGTCTTCCGCGTCACCACCCCCCCTTCCTCCGCCCACGCAATGTTCGCCAGGGTCTCCACGTTGCTCACCACGCACCCCACGTCCGGTGGAATCCCCGCCGCCGGTATCAGCCGCCCCGTGATCTCGTGCACCAACTCGTACTCGTCCCCGGCCGGGTAGTAGTCCCCCAACGCCCGCACTTCCACCCCCGTCCCCCGACACACCCCCTCCACCGCCTCCATCGCCCCCCGGTTCTTCGCCTTCAACGCCACCACCCCGCGCCCGGCCCCCACCTCCCCCATCACCCCCAGCAACCCCGCCACGACCCGATCCGCCCACCGCTCCATCACCGCCGCATCCTTGTGCAGCAGCGGCTCACATTCCGCCCCGTTCCCGATCACCGTGTCCGCCCGCACCGACAGCTTGATGTGCGCGGGATAACCCCCGCCCCCAGCCCCCACCACCCCCGCCCCTCGCACGCGTTCAACCAGGGACATGCCCGCACCCTACCCCTCCCCCTCCCCCACCGGCCACCCCTTTGACGCCACCTTCACCCCGCCAATCGCCGCACCAGATCCCCAAGTATCCCCACCGACCGCTCCACCACCGGACTCCACGGATGGCCGCAGTTGATCCGCACGAAGTTCCGAAACCTCCCGTCCGCGGAAAACAACGGCCCGGGCGCAAGACTGATCCCGCTCGCCCGCGCCTGACGGTGCAACTCCACCGAATCCACCGTCTCCGGCAACTCGCACCACAGCAGAAAACTGCCCTGCGGCCGCGACAACCGTATGCCCTCCGGAAACGCCTCCACCAACGCGTCACGCATCCGTTCCACCTGCCGCCGGTACGTCTGCCGAATGCCACGCAGATACCGGTCGTATCCGCCGTTCCTCAGGAAATCCGCCACCGCCAGCGTCGGCAGCAACGCCCCCGCCAGGGTCGAGGTCCGCTTGTGCGCCGTCACCGCGCCCAGCCACCGCCCGGGCGCCACATACCCAACCCGATAACCCGGCGCCAGGGTCTTCGAATACGACCCGCACAGGATCACCCCGCCCTCCCCGTCAAACGCCTTCAAACACCGCGGACGCACCCCGTCGTGCTGCAAGTCCCCGTAGATGTCGTCCTCGATCAGCGGAATCCGCCGCTCCGCCAGCATCGCCACCAGCTCCCGCTTGCCATCGTCCGGCATCAGGCACCCCACCGGATTGTGGAAGTTCGGCATCACCAGACACGCCGCGACCTTCGTCCGCCGAATCACCCGACGCACCGCCTCCAGGTCCAACCCCGTCCCGCTGTCCACCGCCACCGGCAACGCGTTCAAGCGCAGCTCACGCAGAATCCGCGGAAACCCGAAATAGGTCGGCGACTCCACCAGCACGGTGTCCCCGGGCACACAGGTCGCCCGCAACGCCAGCGACACCGCCTCCGTCGCGCCCACGGTCACCACGAAATCGTCCGCAGCCAGCGCACACCCCCACTCCAGCGAACGCCGCGCCAGCTCCTGCCTCAGCACCTCGCTGCCCGGACACATGTCGTACTGCACGCTCGCCGCCCCCATCCGCCTCCCGATCACCCCCAGCGCCCGCGTCAACACCCGCCCCGGCAACAGCTCCGCACTCGGCAACGCCGCCCCCAACGGCACCAGCCCCGGATCCGTCAGGTCCGCCATCAGCGCCTCCAGCGGATCCACCCCCGCCAAACCCATCACCCGCGGCCTCTCCCGACAACCCTTCGGCTGCGGCACCGACATCGCCTGCCGGTGCCTCACGTAAAACCCCGACTTCGGCCGCGCCTCGATCAACCCCCGCGTCTCCAGCGTCGCATACGCCTGCAACGCCGTCGGCACACTCACCCGCTGCTGCTCACTGAAATGTCGCACCGACGGAATCCGGTCCCCGGGCTTCAATGCCCGCGCACTGATCATCCCCTCCAACAGCCTCGCCAACCGCATGTAGGCAGGTTCCCGCACATTCCCCGCGCCGGTCATCATGCCCGCCACCCTGCCCGATCCGCGCCGGATTTGCACAGATACAGTCCCGCCAAATTGCAACTTGCACAGTTTCACCGGACGGAATCTGTGAAAGCCGGGAATCAACCGGCCTGTGTCTGGTGGCCCCGCCCGAATCACGCAGGATGATGCCCGTGAATGCCACAGGCACCACCCTCAACCGCCGCCCCTCCATCCGCCGGTCGACCCGCCCCGCAACGGACGTCCAATCCGGCCGCGCCCGGCGCCTTGCCCACGGCATCCTCCCGCGCCCCGGCATCACCCCCCGCAACCCCGGCCCCGCCCGCCACCGGTTCCCCTCGCTGGGAACGATCGTGGCGGCGGTCGAAGCCTTCCTCGCGGCACTCTACCGGACCTGCGCCCGCGAACCGCTAGGAACCACGCCCGCCCAACCGGCACGCCTCCCCCGTTCCCTGCCCCGGGGCGGCGTCCTCCAGGTCACCAACCACCACCGCACCGCCGAGGTCCGGGTGCGCCATGGCCTGCTCTGGATCACCGCCACCCCCTCCCGGGGTGATGTGCTGCTCGGCCCCGGCGACCGATTCCGGTTCGGCCCCGACCGGCCCTACGTGCTGGAGGCCCTCGAGCCCGCCCAGCTCCAGTGGATGCCCTGAGCGCCGCGCCAACAGCATTCCAACGCCGCGCCCTCGCTCCTCGGTCAGCCTCGGGCGCTCACGGCAGCGTCAGACACACGGTCTCGCCGCAGCCGTCCGCGCACACCAGATGGCAGACCCGCCCGCCGCCGCTCCCGAATTGCACCCGGAAATCCGCACGGGCCTGCGAACAGATCGTCCCCAACGCCCTGCCCTGGAACTGGTACTCCGGCTGCCCCCCGTCGTACGCGAGACTGATCTCGCCCAACCCGATGCGGTCGCACCCGAGGAAATCCCTCAGCACGAGTTCGCCCTCGAACCGCCCCGACACCACGCCCGCCGTGTTGATGTCGAACCGCAGCCCGAAGGTGTTGCCGAAGAATGTCCGCCGGTCCCGAATCTGGAACCCCGCAACCCCGGCCTGCCGGCGGAACCGCACGAAGTTGTGGTCCAGCGACCCGCCAGCCTGGATGCCGATGCCGTCGAACTGCAACGCCGGCAGCGGGAGCTTCAGATCGAAGTCCCCCGCGGTGTCGATCTCCCAGCCCCGCCCCACCGCTATCGCTCCGCCAACGCCGGGAACCGACAGCGCGCCGCCCGGAACCACAACGCGGAAGGACGGACCCGATAGGTCCCACTCCAGCCGCGGATTCGAGTTCGCGGTGTACACGAGCTGCCCCAGCCCGAGCGTGCGGCCCGCGGTCAATTGGAGCCGCCCGCCACTCACCGCCCCGCTCACCGGCGTCGCCACACCCCCGAACAACGACAACGTCATGTTCGCCACCGACACCCCATACACACCCTGCGCGTCCCGACGGATCTCCACCCGCGCACCGCTCCCCGGCCGGATCTCCAAAAGCGGCGTGGACAGTATCGGGTTCGAGAAACCGGTGATGGCGTTGGTGAACGGCCCGTCGGTCGCCCGGAACGCCACGGTCCGTTCCACCGCAAACCCACCCCCGGGTTTCGGCAGCACCCGAACGGGCGCGCTCGCCGCGAGACTCGACACCCGCACCCCGCCGACCTGCGCGTTGGTGAACATCAGCGTCGCCGCCCCCAGCTCCGCCACCCCCGGCACGAAAGGCACCGACCCAAGGGTCCGCACCTGCGCCACCACCTGCGACCGCGAAATGTCGAAGGTGAACTGCGATTCACCCCCCGCCGGCACCCCGAGCACCGTCAGCCCGGGATTCTGCGTCCGCACCACGAAACGCTGCGGCGAGTTGGTGTACGCAACCGCCCACGATCCCGCATCCACCGCCACCAGCCGCGGATCCCCCAGCCGCGCCGTGGACAGTGCGAACTGGAATCGGTCGCTGGCCAGCAGCGCCGTCCCCGCCACCGCCGCCTCCCCCAGACCGGGAAGGTTCAGCGTGGCGTTGCTCACCCGCACGAACGGCCCGTGCGGCAGCCCCGAACCCGCCGACGCCACCTCCGCCGAGGCCAGCGCCAACGCCGTCCCCGTTCCCCCGCCACCCACCGGCCGCACCGGGACATACACGGCCCGGTACGTGGCCGCGACATTGGTGGCCACCAGCCGCAACACCGCGTCCGGCTGACCGGGTTGCCACCCCTGGAACCGATACTCGTACCCACCGCGCACCTGGCTCGCCGGCGCCGTCACGGTGTGCGCCGTGCCCACAGGCCACTCGAACAGGTTGATGACGTCGTCCGGAACGGTCGAAGGCTGTACCACCGTCACGGTCACCGGCCCCGTCATGTTCACCCGCCCGTCCAGATTCAACGCCAACCCCGGAGGCTCGGTCTCAAAGGTCAACGGCGTCGGAAACACCCGCCCCTCCCCCACGAGATCCGTGCCCGCCGCGGATTCGTACCCGTCCGTGATCAGCACCAGCCTCGCCACCCGACGCCCCAGACCCACTGCCCCGAACCGCACCGGCACCGAAACGGATCCGAACGCCGGAATGCTGGCCGGAATCGCCCCGACCAGGTCGAAGCCGTCCCCGCCCCCGCCATCAGTGATCCGCAGCGAGTCCACCCGCAGCGCCGATGGCCCGAGGTTCCGGATCACCACCGCGTTGGTCACCGCCGTCCCCAACGACACCATCCCGAAATCCCGAAGCACCGGCATCGCCGCAATCCCGGGCAACACGGTCCCGCGCGCGCCACTCCTCAACACCGCCGCGCCGTCCGTGGCATACGCCACCCCCGCGGTCCGCCCGCTCACACCCGTCGGACCCCCGTCCCCGGCCACCGGCTCCCGCACCTCCGGCACCCACAACCCTCCCCCGTTGTCCGTCCGGAAAAGATACGCGTTCGACGCGTCCGCACCGGTCACCCACCCCGTCGCCGTGTTCAGGAAATCCACGCGCCTCAGGTCCGCGGTGGTGAACGACGCCTGCGGTGGCCACGCGGTCGACACCCCACCACCCGTCGTCGTGCGCCGGAACAACCCGCCGCTCCCCACCAGCACGCCGTGGTTCGCATCGGTGAACTCGAGATCCGCAATCACCGCGGTCCCCAGGTTCAACACCCGCGACCACGTCGACCCGCCGTTCACCGACCGGAACAGCTCGCCCCGGCCCGCGACAAAGACCGTCGTCGCGCTGACCGCATGCACCGCGGTCCCATGAAACACCCCCGACAACGGCACCGGCCGCGTCGCCAAGGTCCAGGTCAGCCCGCCGTCCACGGTCCTCAACACGTCCCCGGGCGTGGTCCTCAGAAAACTGCTCTCGCTCCGAGTCACCGCAAAACCCGTGGCCGTCCCCGCCATGTGCAGATCCGCCACCGGCGTGCCCACCCCGGTCGGCCGCGAGCTCCACGACAGCCCGGAGTTCGCCGTCCGCAGGATGAAACTCTGACAGTCGTTCGTGCATGGCGGAAAGGTCCGCCCCGAAACATCCCCGCCCACCGCAAACCCCAGCACGCTGGAGGCGAAGTGAACCCGGCTGATCGTCGAGGGCGCCGTCACCCTCGCGGTCCAGTTGCTCCCACCGTCCAGCGTCCGGAACACCTGCCCCGCGCTCGCGGCATAACCCACGGTGTCCGACACCATCTGCAGATCCACCAACCGCGCCGGCCCGGGCTGCGACAGAAACACCCAGTCGTTCGCCTGCGCCCGCCCCTCCACGGTGATCCGCTGCCGCACCGCCGATTCGGAGGTCGCCAGCTCGATCACCGCCGTTTGATGCCCCGATGTGGTCGGGGCAAACCGCACCGTCAACGTCCGCACCGCATTGCTCGGCACGTTCAGGAACTGCGAGGCGCTCACCGAAAACGCCGCGCTCCCGCTCACCGTGACCGACGAGACATTCAGCGCCGCCGGCCCACGGTTGTGCAACGCCACCTCCAACGACCGCGCCTGCCCCGCCCGCAACACCCCGAAATCCAGATGCCCGGGATCAAAGGTCAGATACGGCCCCGTCGGCGCCGTCACCGGACGGAACCAGATCTGCCCCGCCTGCCCCACCGCAAAGGTCCCCGACAAACCCGTCCGCACTCCCTCGAGATCGTACGCCCCGGTCGCGTCCTCCACCGCGAAGGTGGCGTTGAACAACGGCGCCTGCACCAGCAGCCCGTCCGCCCCCACCGCCACCCCGGGCGCCGCCGCCCGGAAGTCGCGCAGGGTGAAGATCGTCCTCTGCAAGGCGCCCAGGAACGAACCGGCCCGAAGGAACATCCCCGAGTCGCCCACGATCAACACCCGCGGATCGGTCTCCGTCGCCAGCAACCTGCTCAGCGCCACACCCCGCAACGCCAACCCCGGCTGCACCACCGCCGCCACCCACGTCGCCCCGCCATCCGCCGACCGCAACACCCGCCCGCCGTCCCCGACGGCCATCAGCCGGTTCGGCAATGACGCCGATCCCTTGAACTGAGCCATCGCGTGCAGCGCCTCCACGGGTTGCGCCACCACCTGGAACACCGACGCCGAACTCTCCCGCACCACGATGCCCCCGCCGGTTTCCCGCGCCCCCGCCAACAAGAGCAGCCCGTCCGGGTCGATCAACACCGCCTCCCAGTCGCTCGTGACCGCCGCCGCCGGCAACGCCGTGATCCGCCGCCAGCTCACCCCGCGGTCGGTCGACAACCCCACCACCCCGCCATGACCCGCGATCGCCACCCGATCCCCCGTGATCGCCAGCGACCGGAAATCACCGCCGAACCCGGGATTGACCCTTCGCCAACTGCGTCCGCCATCCACGGTCTGCAACAGCGTCGACTCCTCCCCGACCGCCCAGCCCCGGACCTCGTCCAGCATCGCCACGTCGTGCAGCCTCGGGCCGCCCTCGTGCACCAGCAGCCACCGCTCGGCAAAAGTGGTCCCCGACAACTCCACCCGATGCGTCCCCACCCGGTCGTTCGCCACCAGGGTCAACAGCCCGGAATGAACCCCGACCGCCGACCCGTTGTAGATCACCGTGACCGCCAGGCTCGATCCCGCCGCAATGCTCCGACCCGCCAGCGGCGGCGTCACCGTGAACGGTCCCGTGACCGTGCCCTGCGATATCACCAGCGGCGCGGTGCCGAGATTCCGGAGGTTCAGCGTCCGATTCACGGTCTTCCCCTGCGCCACACTGCCGAACGCCAGCGTCTCCGGGTTCTTCACCAGGATCGGAACCGGACGCCCGGTGCCGACCATCGACACCGACGGCTGCGCGCCGCCCGGGTTCATCACCACGGTCAGCAACGCGTTCGCCGACCCGGATTGCGCCGGCCGGAATTCCACCGGCACGTCCACGAACGCCCCGGCCGCAATCGGGAAGTCCGAGAACGCCGGAACAAACAGGCCCGAGGAACTGAGCAGGCTCACCACCAGCGGCTCGTTCCCCGTGTTCCGAAACCGCGCCACCCTCCCGCCCACGCTGCCCAGATCCACACTCCCGAAATCCAACGCGGTCGGCTGCACCGACATCGAGGGCTGCCCCTGACCCGCGACGTTCCCGATCTCCAGACGCCCCCGCACACTCGCGCCTCCCAGCAGGTTCACCGTCCGCACCCCGGTGTCGGCGTAGAACTGCCCGTCGTCCGCCACCGACAACGCGCTGAACGGCGCCGCAATCGCCGTCTGAACCTCCGCCTCCGGCAGCAGCGTCAACGTCGGCGCGTTGGTCACCAGCAGCGACACCACCCCGCCCCGACGCCGCAACTCCATCCGCCCCCCGCTCAACCGGAACGCGTTCGGCACCACGAAATCCCCGCTGGTCACCTGCGCGGTGAAGTCCAGCCCCGCACGATTGGTGAACGGCGAGATCGACAGCAGATCCGCCGCCACGCCGACCACCTGCAACCGCGCCCCGCCATCCAGCGAATAGCCGTCCCGGAACAGCCGGGCGCTGAGTTCCGGACGGTCCGTGCCCTGCAGCCTGAACACCCCGAACGCCTGCGGCGGCAACACCGCCTCCCCGGTCAGCGACACGCCCCGGTCCACGTCGTACTCCAGCCTGCCCGACGCCCGCACCCCCGACGCCAGCAGCCCGCCCTGGAACTGCCCCTCCAGCACCAGCCCCGATTGCGTCACCGTCAACACCGCCCCGGCCCCCAACAGCGGCGCCGGCAACGACGGCACGCTCACCTCACCCCCAAGCGCCGCCTGCAGGGTGAAGGTCCCGTCCCGTCGCACCACCAGCGTCCCCGCCCCCGACCCCATCCGGTACGTCCGCGGCAGATCACCCAGGTTGTTCATCCCCGGAAACACCGTCAGCTCCAACGCCCCGGGCAACGCGATGTCCAGGGTCTCGATCTCGAACCCGCGACCGGTCAGCACCGCCGAAAAGGCCTGGTCCGCACCCAGCCCCGCCCGCACCACCTCGCGCCCCAGCGGATCCCGCACCGCCAACGCCCCGCGCAACGAAACAGCGGCACTCCAGGGACCGTCCGTCGAAAGACTGAACGGCGCCGAGGCATCCGCCCCGTGAATGGTCAGGCTCACGTCCGGTCCCAGCATCGGCACGCTCAACCGCGCGGGATCCAACACCACCGACGCCGCAACCCTCCCGGCCACGCCCCGCACGACCTCCAGCCTACCCGCCAGCGCCGTCGCCCCCGCCGCCAGCGGACGGATCGACAGAAGCTCCCCCTGGTTCAACGGATTCCGGAACACGATCGGATCGATCCGGCCGGAGCCCCGCAGGAACGGCTCCCCCGCCAGCGGCTCGGTGTTGAACTGGATGTCCGCATTCCGAAGCGTGGTGATCCCCATGGGCAGCGATCCCGCACGGAACAGCCCCGAAAGCGCCGGCGGCAACGCCGGGTTCGCCTTCGGCACGACCGCAAGCTCCGCCCCCTCGATGGTCAGCAGGTCCGCAAACCGGAAACTGCCCCTCAACGCAATCCCACCGTCCCGCCGCGCCCGCTCCACCGGCGTGTCCGCCACCAGCCCGGGCTCGAACCGCGGCGAATAGGCAAACAGCGCCGCACTGGCGCTCGCGGTGGTCAGCAGATTCGTCAGCGCCGCCGGAATCCTCAGGTTGTTGACCTGAACCTCCATCGACACCTTCGGCAGCATGTCCGCCAACGCCGCCTCCGTACGCCCCAGCAATTCGGCCACCGCCGCCGGCGACGGCGACGGCTGCGAGGCCAGCGCCACCGCCCCCGCGTGCAGACCCCCGAAGAACTCCTCGATCGCCACCGGCGGCGCCTGCCGGATCTCAAACGTCATCTGCGCGGAATCCACAAAACCCCGGAGCCACGAATCCGCCGGAACCCCCGCCGTCGCCCGCAGGAATGCCGCCGACTGCGCCGTCGCGGGTTGCATCACCACCTCCGCCCGGGCGATCGGAACCCCGATCAGCCTGCCCTCCATTTCCCCGCGCAGGAACGAAACCTCGAAGGGATACGGGTTCGCCAGGTTCGGCACCGAGAGATCCACCGACCCGATCGCCCTCAACAGACTCTCCGGCTCCAACGGACGCCCCGCGCCATCGGCGAAGAACGGCGGATTCGGCGCCGGCACGTAGAACGCCAGCGTCCCCACGTCCGAGGTCTGGAGCAGATGGTTCCCGATGAGATCCGCCACCGCCGAGAGTCGGGCCAGCGGGTCCTGCCCGCCGTCAAACACCACGCCCAACTCCTCCGGCGGCGCATCCACCAGCAGCTTCGGCAACGCAATCCGGCCCGCCCCGAGAATCCCCCCGTGCGGGAAATAGTCCCCGGCAAAATCAATCCCCCGTCCCTGCACCGCCGCCCGCTGCGCCGAACCTTCCGGAAAGGCGAGATGTATGTCCGCCGCCGACCCCTTCCACAGCGGGTTCGCAATCAGGTCCGCCCGCAACGCCCCCAGCAACAGCTCCAGCCTCGACGGCAGCCCGCGCGATTCCGGCGTCCGATACACCGGCGCCCCCGGACGCGCCGGATGCTCCACGAGATTCGGAAACACCGCCCGCCCCTCGCCATCGGCGAGTTTGAACCCGAACGGATTCAACTGGTACCCGATCGTCACCGTCGCGTTCGCCAGCAGATGCCCGAACCCGTCCCGCACAAACCCCGCCAGCGCCCCGGGCGTCGAGAGCTTCCCGTCCAACGCGTCCACCGACGCCCCCACCGGATCCGGAAATCCAAGCCCGAACCCGAGCGTCGCCGAATCCAGCGCCGGAAAAATCGGCTGGCAGACCAGCCCGATCGTCGCCCCGCACGCCGCCAGGTTGTTCAGGATGAAGGTCGGCGAAAAGGCGAACGCCGCCGCGAGATTCGTCCGCGATGCGCCCGCCCGCACCTCGAGCACGCTGTCCCCCAGCGGTATGCCGAAGATCTTCGGCTGCGTGGCCCCGCAAAGCGCATACGCCGGAGCAAAGCTCTCCAGCGCGGTGCGCGCCGCGTCCCGCCAGCAGTCCGCAAGTCCGGGCAGCGGCGGCTGCGAAAACACATGCGCCACAAACCCGATCCTCTCCTCGTCGTTCAGCGCCGCCAGCGCCTCGGCCAGCGGCTTCGACGCATGCTGCGGCGCCACCCGCCCCAGGGTCTCCCTCACCGTCGTCTCCGCCATGCACCCGGTGAGCTGCCCGAACGCACCCAGAAAACCGGTCACACACCCGGGACACTCGAACCGCGAACGCATCTGCCCGAACTCCACCGGCCCCAACGCCAGCAACGCCTCCCCGCAATACGAGGGATTCGGATCCCCGCGCTCGTCGGTCACATTCACAAACGACCGCATCCGCCCCACCGGCACCCCCATCACGTTCAACGACCCCACCAGCCCCGCCGACCCACTCGAACTGAGCACCACCCCCACCGTCCCCGACAACGCCGTCGACACCGCCGCATGCGAGAAGGTCCCCGCAAGCTTCACCGTCGCATCCGGACACGACACCCCTGCGTACGCCGCCTCCAACACCCGTTCATACACCGGGCCCCCTCCCCCGAGCGCCTGCCGGATGGCCTCCGAGAACGACACCTCCAGCCGATCCAGCTGCGACACGATGAACGCGTTCAACTCCGCCGCCCGCGCAGCCCCCAGCAACCCCGGATCCGCCCTCGGAATCAACGGATCCAACCCCGCCCGGATCGCCCCCGCCACCCCCGCTCCAATCGCCGACGGCGTCGCCCCCAGCCCCTCCACAAATCCACGCGTGATCCCGAACCCTTCCAGCGCCCGCGCATCCAGCGAACTGAACTTCATGATCACCCGGTCCGGAAACCGCACCTCGTCCGGATGCGGCTGACACAGGATGTTCACGCTCGCCGGCGGACAGTCCCCGGTCGGACAGGGAAACTCCTCCCCGGCCGGCGGGGCGTGCCGTCCCACACGACGCAAGGTCCGCTCGGCGTCCGCCGCGAGTCGGGCGCGCGCCAGCGATTCCCGATACTCCTCCCAGGTCACCACCGGCCCGGGACGCGCCACCCGCACCCCGCGCATTCCCACCCCGGCCTCCACCGGCCGGCCATCGGCTCCCACGGGATAGAAGGTGGTGAAATCACAGGGGTCCCCGTTCGAGTTCTGGAACGACACCCCGCCCTGCACGCCGGTGAGCAGGAATCCGGTAGGGCCCAACGGAATGCCCGCCGGCCCGGCGTTCGCATCCAGGCACACCCCGATTGGTCCGTTCATGTCGAAGGCCACCAGCGCCTTCACCCCGATGTCGTTCAGGGTCCCGCCCACCCTTCCGGCAAAGTACAGCCCGTCGTTCCCGCCCCCCGCCCCCATCAGCGCCGCCAAGGCCCGCGCCGATCCGGCCTCCGCCCCGTCCAGCCCGCCCAGAAACACCTCGCCGGTCAGGGTCAACGGCGGAATCTCGAAGTTCACAAAACTGATCCCCAACCCCGCCACGCTCGGCTCCAACCGCCCATCCCGCAGCCGCAGGGTCATCCCCTGCACGGTCCCGGTGATCACCGGCTCCGGCCCCGGCGGCAACGCCACGCTGGCACTCACCCCGATCACCACGTTGTCCGGAAACAGCAGCGCCGGAAGCGGCCGCTGGCCGTCCACGAATTGCAGACTCGCCGCCGACACGTTCAACGCCAGCCCCGGCGCAATCTCGTACTCCGGATTCTGCACGACCGAGAACCCGGCCAGGCTGAACCGCGGCGCCGCCGCCCCGGTGAAGGTGAACCGCGCATCCTGCAACCCCAGCCGCGGCCCGAACGGCACATTCGCGTTCCCCGACACCCGCACCACAAAGGGCCGTGCCTCGCTCGCCCCGAACAGATTCGTCAGCCCCTCCATCGCCACCAACCCGTTCTCAATCAGCAGACCCTGCGCGCCCCCCAGCCGGAACGTCCCCCCAACCGCCACGTCGTTCAGCCCCACCTGCGGCACGCCCTCCAACCCCCCGGCCACAAAACCGCAGCTCCGCACGAACACCCGCCCCCCGTTCGTGCTCCCCAATACCTCCGGCGGCACCCCGAACTCCATCCCCCCATCCACCCGGAACAACGGCCGCCCCCCATCGCCCCGCGCCACGGTCAACGCCGTCGGCAACGAACAGAGATTCGATACCGACCCCAGCAGCCTCAGGTCGAACCCGCCCTCCCGATAAACCTCCAGATCGTCCCGAAGCCGAACCGTCCCCACGGGATACCCGTCCACCGCCCAACCGGCGTCCACGACCTCCACCCGGTTCGTCCGCCCGGGTATCGGGAGGCGCACGGACGCACTCAGATTCGTCAGCACCGGCAACCCCGCCCCCTGGAACCGCAGCCGCGCCCGACAGACTTCCAGCCCAAGCTCCGGCAGACCCGGCGTGCTCATCCCCATCGAACTGAACTCGAATTCCCCGCTGAACTCCGGCACCGCCTGCCCCTCCCGGAACACCAACCGGATCGGACGCCCGGCCTCCACCTGCACGCTGGGACCCGCCAACACCCCGGCGACGTTCGTCGCACATACCCCCGGTGAGAAGAATTCCGGCAGCCGCAACCGACCCTGCTCGACCTGCACCACCGTCGCCCCCGCTTCCACCGCGACCGACACCACGGCGTCGTCCACGGTCAGCCAGTAGTTCGACCGCGTCACCGCGCCGGTCACCGGCTTCGTCCGCGCAAACATCCCGACCGACCCGCTCAATGTCAGCCTGCCGGTCGGCGTCGCCGTCCCCACTTCAAGCCCGCCGCCCACGTCGAACAGCACGAAGTCCTCCCCCAGCCGAAGGTTCGCCCCCTCGTCCGCGATCCCGAATCCCGCCCGCTGCCCCGCTTCGTCGTAGAACAGCCGCAGCGAGACGGCCTGCGTGGTCACGTTCGACGGCAGCAACAGGGTCCCCGTCCCACTGAGGTTCAACCCCGGCCCAGGCGCGTACGCCACGTCCATGCCCGCATTCAGAAACACCCCGCCCGCCCCCAGCGGACTCGCCACCGAGGCCCGGATGGCAAACGACCCGTCATTCGCCACCCGCGCCCGATCAATCCGCGCCGCAATCCCCGATCCCGGCACCACCAGGGCCCCGCCAAAACCGCCCTGGAGAAACCCCGTGAGCCGGTTGAAGTAGAACTCCCCGAACACCCGGTCCACCCGCAGCCCCGCCGGCAACCCGAACTCCGGCGCCAGCACGTCGTCCCCAACCCCCTCCAGCACCCCGACCCGCTCCCGTGTCATCGCCGACGCCTCCGTCATGGCCGGAAACGAGGCGCGCACCAGCGCCAGACCGAAGGCGTCCGTCGCCGCCGGCACCGCCGCGGCCAGACCCACCCCCGCCACGCCACGCGCCTGCAACCGACGCCCATCCAATCCCCCGCCGCCACCCGCAAGCGACGCTCCCCCGCCCCCCGATGCCGGCCCGTCACCCGGTATCGGTTCGGCCTCCAGCAGCGTCGACAACCCGACCTTCAGATTCCTCCGCGCCTGGAACACCGCGCCCACATACCGCAACAGTTCACCCTCCGCCCCCAGCGCCCGCGCCGACAGCCGCGCGCTCTCGAGCAGCCGGGTGGCCAGGAACAACGGCTCCAGGTCCGCAGCCACACCCACGGTCACCCCAAGCGCCCGCGCCTGATCGATGAGCTGCTGGAGATCCGCCAACTGCCCGACAAACCGATGGTTCCGTCGCAGCCGGTCCAACGACACCACACCCGCCGGCGCCGGCACGGCCTCGGCAATGAACTCCAACGCAATCCGGATCCGGTGCCCGTACGCGTCCGCAATGTCACGCTGCCCGAGAAACGTCTGGAGGAACCTCAGCGTCCGCACGTCGTGCGGCCGGATCTCGTCCGAAAAGTCCGCCCCGTCCTTCATCGCCAGCGCGACATCCAACGCCGCGGTCTGGATCGCGTTCGATATCGACCCGTCCCGCAGCTCCCGGTTCAGCACGAGCGCATGCCGCAGATGCACAACCTCCTGCTCCCAGTACCGCGGGTTCACCAGCCACAGCCCAAAGGTCCCCTCCCGATACCGCCCCAGATTCACCCGCACCTGCTCCAACAAGGCCTGCGCCACGTTCCGCCCCAGATCCGGCGACACCACCGGCACGCGGTCCGGCGCGAACACCCGGATCTGTTCCACCAGCGCAAGCCCGTCCACGAACCCCGCCAACTCGCTCTCCAGCCGTTGCGACGCGAGCGCCGCGGTCCCCGCCCCCTCCTCCACACGCCGAAGGACGTTCGTCGCATGCGCCACCAGCCAGTCCTCCGAAACCCCGAGTTCACTGCCCAGCCGACTCGCCTCAGCCGCCAGGTCCAACACCGATTGCACCAGCCGCAGGCTGTCCGTCACCGCAAACGCCCTCACCCTCGGGCCGTCCACGCCAAACACCCGGTTCGTCCCCACCAACGCATTCGTCAAACCGGTCCGCGCATACACGTCCAGCAGCACGCAGTCGGCGAACACCGCGAAATCCCCCACCTCCAAGTCCCCCTCGACGGTCGCACAGAAAAGCGTCTCCCGCTGCGCCACGCTGTCCTGAACCACCTCCAACGCCTCGCCCATGACCCCGATCATGGTCTCCACACTCGCCGAACCGGCGGTCAACGCCCGGCAGTCCAACAGCGTCTCCTGCATCCCCTTCAAAAACGGCCCCACCAAACCGCAGAGTTCCTCGGTCGGCACCTCGCATTCGTCCCCCCCCCGCAACGCACAGTCGGCCGCCGCGTCCATCAGCTCCTTCAGCCGCCCACGAACCCGGAACTGCTCCCGCGCCGCGGTGACCACCCCGTTCTGCACCGCCTGCGCGCCGTCCACCGCCACGGTGACATTCGCGCTGACCCCCGGCCCGTTCCGGTTCGTCACGGTCAGGGTGTAGGTCACCGTGCTCAACGGCGACAGACCGACCTCGTGCGTCGATGCCCCCGGCCCGAACTCCATCCGCGTGTTGTCCGTCCCCGACAAAATCACCCGCTGCCCATGCCGCGTCTCCCACCGCAGTCGCACCTGCCCGCCCAGCGGCACCCGCACCGCATCCGCCTCGAATCGCTCCAGCCTCACCCGCGGCGCCACGACCTGCACGCCCGAGAGCTGCCCGGCCAGCAGTTCGTTGGCCACCGGCGGCACCGATGCCACCCGCTCCGACACCACCAGGAGATCCGTCCCGGCCCCCCCGATCTCCACGGCGTTGACGGTGAAGTTCACCCCACGCTCCCAACCCGTCACCTCCCGCCCCGCCCCGGGCCGCACCAACCCCTGAACGTCATGCTGAACCGACGCCACATCCGACCCGCCCGCATGCACCCGAAAGGTCCCGATGTCGTCCCGGTCCGCGTTGATCATCCCGAACACGTAGTAATAACCGGGCGGCAACCCCCTCACCCGCACCCCCATCGAAACCCCGGGCCCCGCACCCCCGCCCGACCCTCCCAGCGCGTCCTCCATCAGCCCGCTGTCATACACGCCGCCCCTCCGCCGATCCGCGTCGTCCGGAATCGCAAACACCACCGGCGCCCGCGTCGGATCCACCACCAGATCCCCCGCGCTGATCCCCCTCCCCACCGCAACCGTCACCCCCGCCGCCACCACCCCGTCCGCATACCGCACGCTCCCCGACCCCTGCGGCCCCACCGCGTTCCATACCCCGGCCTCCGCCGGCATCACCACGTCCAACCCGGTCGTCGACGCCACCGACCGCCCCATCGCCTGCCCCGGACCCGCCACCGCCACGCTCGCCTCCGCACGCCCCAGATCGAGCTGCAAGACCCCCGATAGCCCGGGACCCGCCCCGGCCCCGGCCAATCCCCGCAGCCCCGCCACACCTCCCCCGTCCCCATCCCCATCCGCCAACACCTCCCCGAACCGCCCCGGCCCGGTCAGATTCCCCGCCGACACCACCGAAAACACCTCCATCGCCGACCCAAGCGTCTCCAGGGCGTTCGTGCGCCCCCCGAAATGCGCCTCCAATGCGCTCAACCGCGCCCAGGTGTCCAACGCCGCCCCCGCCATGTCCGACGCCCCCGCACCCCCGAAGTCCGGCCGCTCACCCTCCGCCACCACCACCGCCTGCGACACCACCCCGGCCGCACCCATCGCGCCGTTCATCCCCGCGAGATAGTCCGACCAGAGTTCCAATCCCCGCTCGTCAAAAACCCCGCCCCGCTGAAACGCCGCCTCAGGCGGCAACACCGGAACCCGCCCCGCAAGATCCCGCACCAGCGCCACCTGCACCCCGCCGGCCTCCAGCAGGAACTGGTACACCGGATCCTCCAACCGGATCCGACCCCGGAAGAACATGCCGTTGGTCAGCGAAAACACCGCGGCCCCCGACAACCGCAGCCCCTCGGCCGCGTTCCACCGAAGATGCAGCGGCTGCGATTCCCCGATCCGCGCCGACATCACCGGATTCCCCGCCGGCAACGCGAGCTCCCCCGAGGCGCTGAGATCCAACGCCCCGCCGCTGCCCAGCGAGGCGTTCAACACCTCCAGCCGGGTGCCGAACTTCGGCAACTGCAAACGACCCCGCAGCGACCCCCCGAAGCTCCGCTGCAACCGGTGATACCGCACCGACCCCGCCACCCGGTCCACCGAGATGTCCCCAGGCAGCCGCAGGTCCGCCAACCCCTCCACACCCCCAAGCTCCCCGCCCGCACGCCGCGCCATCTCCCGCGCCGCCTGCAGCAGCACCCCCGCCTGCACCAGGTTCGCCCGCCGCTCACCCTGCAGCCCCGACACCCCCTGCCGTTCCGCCGCCTCCATGAGCCGCCCCGCCTCCTCCACAAGCTCCGACCAACCGCCGCCCCCCAACGCCACATGCGCGATCCTCGCCACCACCCGCGGCAACCGAACCGATTCCCAGTCCTCCACCAACAGAAACCCGAACCGCCGCCCAAACTCCGCCTGCATCCTTCCCGCCTCCACCAGACGCACGAGTTCACCCAACCCCACCTGCCCCGCCAACACCTCCTCCGTCGTCCCCTCCGCCAACCGCGCCTCAATCTGGTCAAACACCCGCCTCAACGAACCCGCCCCGATGGCCACCGCCCCAGGCACCGCCCGCAACACCGACATCAGCGCCCGCAGTTCCCCGACATGGTTGTTCAACGACCGCTCCCCCAGGGGCCGGTCGAGTTCCAACGCCATCAGCCCACCCAGCCGACCCACCGCCGCGGCCAATTCCCCAACCCGCGGCAACCCGCCCAACACCGGCGCCCCCGGAAACACCGCCGACTCCCGCGCCGCCACCAAACCGGCGAAATCCTCGAGGGCCAGCAGAAAGGCCGCGTAATCCCCCGCCGCCTCCGCAGCGGCCAACCGCGCGCCGGTCAGCTCCGCCAGCCGCATCGATACCTGGCCCAGCACTTCCTTCAGCAGCCCGGTCCGCGATCCCAGCCCCAAACCCTCCACCGCCGTCAGCAACTCCACCAGGTTCCCCACGTGCTCCGCCGCCTCCAATCGCTCCAGGCCCAGGACCACCGGATTGCCCGCCGGCGTGAACACCCCCGCCTGGGTCACCCCCAGCGAGGTCGCAAACCTCCGCGCAAACCGATCCACCAACCCGGGCAGCGCCTGCGTGACCAGCCGGCCCGCACCCAGTCCCGACCCCTGCCGAATCGCCTCGGTCTCCACCACCGCCCGAACCACCCGCAGCATCCCATCCAAAGACGCCACCGCGTCCGCTTCCCCCGCCCTCGACACCACCGCGGATTCCGCCTCCTCCAAGGCCCGCTCGAGTTCAGCCCGCGCCTCCGCTCCGGCAGTCATCCGCCCCGCCTGCACCGCCGCCCGCACCCGCACCAGCCCCCGCCGATGCGCCAGCGCAGTCTCCAGATCATGCGCCCCCGCCGCCGCCCGCCCCGCGTTCACCACCAACTCGCGAATCAGCTCCAACCGCATCCCACCCGGCCCCGACGCCACCAACGCCGTCCGACCCCACGCCTCCAACACCCCGGCCACCGCATCAAAAGGACCCGGCGGCGTCCCCACCGCATCCACGCCCACCCCCAACCCCACCCCCGCCGCAACCGCCGAACCGAGATACTCCCTCAACCCCTGCCGATGCGCCTCCAGACACCGCGCCGCCTCCGCCAACGCCCCAGGGTCCAACCCCGCCGGCACACACCCCGCCACCTGATCCGACAGAAACCCGCCCAGACCCGCCAACCCCTCCAGCCGCAACCCCTCCGCCGACATCGAAAGCTGGTAGTACGGATCGTCCAAACGCACGTCCGCCCGAAACGACCCGCCGTTCCCCAGCTCCACCGCCGCACTCCCCACCATCCCCATCCTCCCGTCAGGCGAAAGCGTCAGCCAAAGCGGCCCCGCCGCCCCCACATGCAGCCGCGCCGGATTCGCCGAACCGTCCGGGAGTTCAAAGCTCCCGTGAAACGGAAGCGCCACGCCCCGCGACCGCGTGAAATCCAAACGGAACCCCGGGTAACCCCCGAAGTCCCCGGGCAACGGCAAACCCGCTCCCGCCACCCGGAAACGCGCCCCCACAATCCCCCCGTCGTCGATCTCGCCCCCGGTCCACTCCAGATCAAACCGGTCGTACAACCGCACCGCCAACCCCGAGCCCGCCGGCCTCCCGAAGATCTCCAGAATCCGCGCCACCGGCACCGGACCTACGGCCAACTGACGCGCCGCACCCCCCTCCTTCCGCAACTCCTCCCGCATCTGCAGCGGATGACCCGCCCCAAACCCCGCCACCACGTTCGTGAACTCCAACACCGGCCGCCCACCCACCTGCCGCAACATCACCCCGTTCGGAAACCGCAGGTAAAACCCCGCCCCGAAACCGAACAGACTCCGCCCCCCGGGCCGATACTCCACCGGCCCCCACGCCCCCGGACCCACCGCCTCCACAATCCCCCCTTCCTCCGGCTCCCCTCCCGCCCCCAGCGGCACAAAATGATCCGGATCCACCAGCCCCAGCCGGAATACCGGCGAATCTCCGAAGTTCCCCGCCGCATCATACGCCCGCGCCACCAGGAACCGCGCCCCGAGCTGCCCGCGATCCAACGGCAGCACAAACCGCCATCGGTCCCCAGCCCCGTTCCCCCCGCGCACCCCAACCCCCAACACCACACCCCCATTCAAAAACTCCACCCGCGTCACCCCCACGTCGTCCGTCGCCACCACCTCCAACGCCGCCGCCGATTCCAAACCGATCGCGGTGAAACGCACGTCCATCGCCGACACCACCGGCGGCAGCCCATCCCCACCTCCACCCCCCTCCACCACCCGCTTCACCCGGTAAAAACCACGCGTCACCGTGCCCAACCCCGACACCGGATCGTCCGCAAACGCCGCCCCACCCGTCGCCCGCACCATCGCCACATCCAGCCAGGCCGGTTCCCCGGCCACCCCGAGATCCGGCGAGTTCCACCGCTGCAACACATACAGACGCCCCGCCTCCGCCTCCCACCGCACCCGCCACATCCCCGTCGGCAACCGCTCCGGCGGCGACTCGATCGCAAACGCCAATCCCAATCCATCCCCCGCCCCACCCGCGCCTCCGCCCAATGCCCCGCTCCCGGGCACCTGCGCCCGTAAGCCCCTCAGGGTCCGCCCCCCTAAACCCACCAGCAGGAGCAAAAACAGCAACACCAGCACACGTCGGACGCCAGGGGCGATGGGGGAGGGCATGGGCAAGGACAACCCCAGGCAAACGCCAGCGCGGAATCGCCTGGCCGCACGCTGGAGTTCGCGCCCTTGCTGACCGATTCATCACCCGCCCGTCAAGCCCACCCTTCCCCACCCTGTTCCCGCGTCACCAACCGCCAGGGATCCGGATCCCATCACCCACCGCGCCCCGACCACGACGAGTCCGCGGGGAGCGCAACCTCCGGTGCGAACGACGGAGGATCGGGCTCCGCATCCTCCCTACGGACCTCTCACTGGGTGCTTCCAGCACTCCCGTCCTCACCTTGGCATTTGCGAATCCCGCCCGGGCTCGTCACTCTCGCCGCCGATGAACCGCCTTCCTGCCTCGTCGCGACGGAGCTTCCTCAAGCTCGGCGCCGCCGCGGCCCTCGCCGCACCCTTCGTCACCCGCAACCTCATCGCCGCCCCAGCCTCCGGCCAGGTCCGACACGCCAGCTTCGGCGCCGATGGCATGGCGTTCGCCGACGCCACCTCCCTCGCCGCACATCCCGCCCTCAAAATGGTCGCGGTGTGCGACGTCGACTCCAACCGCCTCGCGGGCTTCAAAAAACGCTTCCCCGAAGCCCGGGTCTACTCCGACTTCCGCAAACTCCTGGAGACCGAAAAGGACCTCGATTCGGTCAACGTCTCCACCCCGGACCACATGCACGGACCGATCGGCATGATGGCCCTCCAGCACGGCCTCCACGTCTACGGCCAGAAACCCCTCACCCACGACATCTACGAGACCCGCCGCCTCACCGAGGTCGCCCGCGAAAAGAAACGGGTCACCCAGATGGGCATCCAGATCCATTCCAACCGCGAGTACCGCATGGCCGTCCAACTCGTCCAGGAAGGCCGCATCGGCAAGGTCCGCGAAGTCCACACCTGGAGCAGCAAGGAGTGGGGCGATAACGGCCCGATGCCCAAACGCCAGGACCCCGTCCCCGCCAGCCTCGACTGGGACCTCTGGGTCGGCGTCTGCGAAGCCCGCCCCTTCATCGGCGACGGCTGGTACCACCCCGGCAACTGGCGCAAACGCCTCGACTTCGGCACCGGCACCTTCGGCGACATGGGCTGCCATATCTTCGACCCCGTCTTCAAGGCCCTCGCCCTCACCGCCCCCATCTCCGTCCGCAGCGAAGGCGCCGCGCCCAATGACCATTCCTGGGCCACCAACGCCATCGTCCACTACGTCTTCCCCGCCACCCCCTACACCGTCCCCGGCACCATCCCCATCACCTGGTACGACGGCAACCAGCGCCCGCCCCAACCCATCCGCGACCTGCTCGGCGATCACCCCTTCCCCGATCAGGGCTCCATCCTCATCGGCACCGACGGCGTCATGGTCATCCCCCATATCGCCCTCCCCGCCCTCCTCCCCGAATCCAAGTTCGCCGACTTCAACCCCCCGGCCGTCCAGGGCGCCGACCACTGGAAACAGTTCGTCGACGCCGTCCGCGGCGAGGGCAAGACCTCCGCGGGCTTCGACTACTCCGGCCCCCTCACCGAAGCCGTGCTGCTCGGCAGCGTCGCCAGCCGCTTCCCCAAAACCACCCTCCAGTGGAACGCGGCCAAACTGGAGTTCTCCAACGTCAAGGAAGCCAACGCCTTCGTCCGCCGTTCCTATCGCAAGGGCTGGGACATCGCCGAACTCTGAACCTCTGAACCCCGGCGCCCCCGGGACACCCTCCCCAACCCGGTTCTCCAAAACGGCGCCTCCCCCCGGAGGCGCCGTTCTCCTTTCCACCCGCACACCGCGGCCCCCATGCATCCCGGTCCCCAACACCACCCCAAACCGCGCCCCGGACCCTGGCCCGCCCTCGCCGCCTTCCTCGCCCTCGCCCTCACCCTCGCCCTCGCCTCCTTCGCCATTCTCCGCCTCCGCCGCCCCGCTCCCCCCGCCCCCGACCCTCCCACTCCCCCAAAAACCACACCCCAACCCGGCCCGAACCCCGACCCCACCCTCGGCCGCATCAGCCCCGAGCTGGCCGCCGAATGGATGAGCCTCGAAGCCCGGGAAAACGAAATCGCCCGCACGGTCTGGGCCGCCGAAACCACCGCCGCCCGCTGCGCCCAGGTCGTCGAGTCACTGTGGGACACCCTCAACGCCACCCCGCCCGCCTCCCGCTGGTCCGTGCTCCGCACCTTTCCCTTCCCCACCGGGGCGGTGCTTCCACCCGACTGGCTGTCCTCCCCCCCGACCCCAGGCCCCCACGACATCCGCATCCACACCCCTCCCACGCCCCCCACCGCCACCCCGGCGGACGCAACAGCCCTGCTCGCCTCCGTCGAACAGGCCGGATGGTCCCTCCTGCAATGCGAGTTCCGCCACACCCGCTTCGACCCGCCCACCCCCTCCCAACCCGCCCGCAGCCGCTTCAGCTTCGCCGCCCACCTCACCCGCACCAACCCCCTCGAACGCGCCGTGATCGAAGGCCCCATCGACATCACCTGGAACCTCCCGCCCGACCCCGCCTCCCACCCAGCCCCCACCCACATCGACGCCCGCAACCTCGTCCTCCTCCGCCGCCCCGGACCCGCCCCGTTCGAAACCATCCTCGCCGAACCCATCGCCCCCCAACGCCTCTCCCTCTCCATCGATCCCCTGATCGCCGCTGACCTCGATCAGGACGGCTTCCCCGAAATCCTCCTGGTGGCACGAAACCTCGCCTACCACCGGCAACCCGACGGCTCCCACCGCCCGCACCCCATCTCCCCGGCCCTGACCGAACCGGTCTCCGCAGCCGTGCTCGGCCGCTTCGACTCCGACGCCCACCCGGACCTCCTCTGCGTAACCCGGCGCTCCCTGGAACTGCTCCCCGGCCTCCCCGACGGCCGGTTCGCCCCCTCCTTCCAACGCGCCTGGTCCGCACCCCCGGACCTCCACACCGCCATGACCCTCACCGCCGGCGATATCGACGGCGACGGCGACCTCGACGTGTTCCTCGGCCAGTACAAGGAACCCTACGAGGGAGGCAGCAGCCCCACCCCCTTCTTCGCCGCCAACGACGGCTACCCCGCCTTCCTCCTGATCAACGACGGCACCGGACGGTTCACCGACGCCACCCCCGCCTCCGGCCTGGGCCCCAAACGCCATCGCCGCCTCTACGCCGCAACCTTCGCCGACCTCGACGACGACCGCCGCCTCGACCTGATCGCCGTCAGCGACTTCGCCGGACTCGACCTCTTCCGTAACGAGGGCGGCGGACGGTTCTCCGATGTCACCTCACGCTGGATCCGCAATCCCCACGCCTTCGGCATGGCCCTCAGCCTCTCCGACTTCAATGCCGACGGTCGCCTCGACCTCCTCATGATCGGCATGCCATCCCCCACCGTCGACCGCCTGGAACATCTCGGCCTCCGCCGTCCCGACAGCCACCAGGACGCCTCCCGGCGCACCGACATGACCCGGGGCAACCGCCTGTACCTCGGCGGCCCCGGGGGCATCTTCGACGAAGGATCCCTCGGGGATTCCATCGCCCGCTCGGGCTGGTCCTGGGGCTGCGCCGCCGCCGACTTCGACAACGACGGCCACGTCGACGCCGCCATCGTCAACGGCATGGAATCCCGCACCACCGTTCGCGAGTACGAAGCCGAATACTGGCTCCACGACCAGCACGTCGGAACCTCCGAGGACCGGCCGGCCGCCTACCTCTACTTCCGCAACAAGTTCGCCCGCACCCGGGAACGCGGGCAGAGCTACGGCGGTTACGAGAAGAACCGGCTCTACCTCAACCTCGCCGGAACCCGCTTCCTCGAGGTCGGCCACCTCTTCGGCCTCGCGCTCGAACAGGACTCCCGCAACCTGCTCGCCGAGGACCTCGACGCCGACGGACGCGTCGATTGCGTCGTGGTGACGTTCGAGAAATGGCCGGATCCAAAACCCACCCTCCGCCTGCAGCGGAACAACCTTCCCGGAACCGGCCGCTGGATCGGGTTCCGCTGCCCGGACGCCCCGCCCGGAACCCGGGTCACCCTCCGCGCCGGAACCCGGTCCTGGACAAGGGTCATCGTGGCCGGCGACTCCTACCGCTCACAACATTCCGCCTCCGCCCATTTCGGGATCGGAGGCGTGGAACGGGTGGATGAAGCGGCCGTCCTGCTGCCCGACGGCCGGCGTTGGACCGGCACCAGCCTGGCCCCGGACCGGTACTACCGAATCCGCACCGGGCCGGATGGAACGCTCAGCGGAACGGAATGAGCTGGATCCGCTCCCGGTACCATTGCATGTCGGCGCGACCCGCCGCGTCGAAGTTCTTCACCGGGCCGTAGGAGAAATCCACGGGATACTTCGAGGCCGAACTCAGCCACTTCCGGATCTCCGCGTGGCCGTCGGCGAACGAGAAACCGCACGCACCGTTGTGGTACGAGGCCGGAATGTCCTGCCAATTGTTCACGTTCGGGTCGGTGACGAAGAAGGCGTCGTTGATGGAGTCGGGATGCTCGTCCAGCGTGAGCCAGGTCTTGGCCGGCTCGGGAACGTCCCCGGTCTTGATGAACTGCCGGTAGGCGCCGCCGAACGCCCAGCTCTGGCCGCGCGCGGTGTTGTCGCTGGGATCGTTGTTCGAACGGCCGAACAGGGCGTTCATCGAGTTGCTCCGCAGCCGCTGGGTCCACCCCTTCTTGCGCTGGGCCGGGCTGACGAACTTGTCCGCCGGACACTTGTAGATGCCGACCGCCCCGCCGGTGTAGTTCCCCAGCACCCCGTTGCGGACCCAGAGCTCGTTGGTCACGCTCTGCGAGTCGATCGAGTTGTCCGCGGCCCAGGTCATCACGTTGTTGACCCAGTTGTTGAACCGCTTCGTGGTGATCGCCTCCTGCGTCCCCGGAATGGTGAAGTTGTTCGGATACCGCTCCTCGAAGTCGCCCGAGTACAAGTGCACCCCCAGCACCAACTGCTTGTTGTTGCTGATGCACGAGATGCCCTGCGCCTTGGACTTGGCCTTGCCGAGCGCCGGCAGAAGCATGCTCGCCAGGATCGCGATGATCGCGATCACCACGAGCAGCTCAATCAGCGTGAAGCCCCGCCGCGGCAGGAGCATCGGCGTCGGTGGCGATGACGGTATCGGTATCGGAGGATGGATCGGGTTGTCAGGCATGGTCGTTGCGGAGGTTCACGGGCATTCTAAGCCGGGAGCCCCCAGGAATGGCAAGTGGGTGATTGAATGCCCACCTCCACACCTCCCGGACGCAGGTCCGCGCTCCGCCCCCATCCCTCCCGTCAACCGCGCCAGCCGTGGTTCTCACGCACCTGGATCATCGCGGCCAGGATGTTGTTCCACGTCTCCTGCCGCATCATCACCTCGTTCGGGAACATGCAGCCGTCCCAGCAGATGTGCTTGCACTTGCGGGTCACCTTCCCGGTGTCGTCCCGCAGCCAGTATCCCGCGTCCCGCGCCACGTTCAGCTTCCCGTTCGGATCGGTCACCGGACAGTGCTTGCCGGTCTTCTCATGGTCGCCCGACCCCTTCACCGTCGCGTCGTTCTGCGCGACGTGGAAGTCGATGGTCCACGGCCGCAGCGCCGAGGTCATCTTCTTCATGGCCTTGTGGAACGCCTCCGGCTCCCAGTGGAACTTCGGCGGCACGATCCGGTGCTCCGGCGCGTTGTAGCCCAGGGTGTAAAGCAGCGTGTGCGCCATGTCCGCCTGGAACCCCACCACCTTCGGCATGCCCACCTCCTCCAGGGTCTGGATCATGTACTTCCACGAATGCATCCCGCCCCAGCAGATCTCCCCCTCCGCCGCCAGCCGCTGCCCGTGGTCCTTCGCCACCTTGCCGCCCTCCTTGAAGGTCTTCGCAATCAGCTTCGTGTTCCCCTTCGGATCCTTGTCCCATGCGGTCACCGGCGCCGCCGAATCGATCCGCACAATCCCATAGGGACGCACCCCCAGGTCGCTCAGCTTCTCCGCTATGCGACAGGCCTTCCGCACCGCCGTCACCCAGTTCTTCCGCTGGGTCTCATCCCCCATCGCCGACCCGTCGAACCACACCGGCGCCACCACCGACCCCACCACAAACCCCTTCGCCGCAACCTTGTCCGCCAACGCCTTGATCCCGTCGTCCGAAATGTCGATGTCGACGTGCGGGTTGTACAAAAACAGATCCACACCGTCGAAACGCACCCCGTTCACCTCCGCCTTCGCCGTCAAATCCAGCATCGTGTCCAAATCAATGAACGGCTCCGCGCCGGGACTGCCCTTCCCCACCAGGCCTGGCCACATGGCGTTGTGAAGCTTCGGATATTGGTTCGGGACTGGGGTTCCTGCACTCATGGTCTCGACAGCAAGGGTTTGATGGTTCGTCGCTTCCGATAGCCGCAATCGTCGGGAGTCCGCACACGCTAGGCAACCCACCCCCACCCACGCAAAGCCAAAGTCGCCACCCCACCCCACCCAACATCCCCGCGCCACGGAAACTGGCGTTCACCTCCGCCTTCCGCCAAGCTCGCCCCCCATGAAACGCGTGGTCCTGCTCGGAAGCACCGGATCCATCGGCACCAGCACCGTCAAGGTCGCCGAGGACCTCCCGGACCGCGTCCGCCTCGTCGGCCTCGCCGCCGGTGGCAACGCCGAACTCCTCATCGAACAGGCCCTCCGCCACCGCCCCCAGGCCGTCTGCATCCACGACCCCGCCAAAGCCGCCACCGTCCGCGCCGCCCTCCCCCCCTCCATCCGCGTCCTCCACGGCCCCCAGGGCCTGCTCGAATTGGCCACCCTCGCCGACGCCGATATCGTTCTCGTCGCCATCGTCGGCACCGGCGGCCTCCACCCCGCCCTCGCCGCCCTCCGCGCCCATAAGGACATCGCCGTCGCCTCCAAGGAAATCCTCGTCATGGCCGGCGAAATGGTCATGACCGAAGCCGCCCGCCACGGCGCCCGCGTCCTCGCCGTCGACAGCGAACATTCCGCCATCTTCCAGTGCCTCGACGGCAAACCCCCGGAGTCCGTCCGCAACCTCTGGCTCACCGCCTCCGGCGGCCCCTTCCGCCGTACCCCCGCCGAGGAATTCCCCCATATCACCGTCGAACGCGCCCTCAAACACCCGTCCTGGGTCATGGGCCGCAAAATCACCATCGACTCCGCCACCCTCTTCAACAAAGGCCTCGAAATGATCGAGGCCCGCTGGCTCTTCGGCATCGGCATGGACCGCGTCCAGGTCGTCGTCCACCCCCAAAGCGTCGTCCATTCCATGGTCGAATTCGTCGACGGCTCCATCCTCGCCCAAATGTCCACCCCGGACATGTGCCTCCCCATCCAGTACGCCCTCACCTACCCCGACCGCGCCCGCAGCGACCGCGTCCAAACCCACTTCGCCCGCCTCGGCACCCTCACCTTCGAGGATCCAGACCCCGTCCGCTTCCCCGCACTCACCCTCGCCCGCCAGGCCGGGGAACGCGGCGGCACCCTCCCCGCCGTCCTCAACGCCGCCAACGAGGTCGCCGTCGACGCCTTCTGCAACCGCCGCCTCTCCTTCCCAGGCATCACCGCCACCGTCGCCGAAACCATGCACCGCCACCACCACATCCCCCACCCGTCCTTCGACGAAATCCTCGCCGCCGACGCCTGGGCCCGCGAAACCGCCGCCAGCCTCATCCCCGCCTCGCCCCGCCCGGCCTGACCCCGCCCCACCCCACACCCCCCCACGCGCGTTTCCCCCGAAGCCTTTCCCCGTCCCACGCGTCCAAACGCCGATGCCCCAACCCGCCCCGGCCCACGAACGCGTCCGTGTCGACGGCCGATTCTTCCGCACCGACTCCCAACGCTTCATCGTCCGCGGCGTCACCTACGGCACCTTCGCCCCCAACTCCGCCGGCGAACCCTTCCCCGAACCCGACGCCGCCCGCCGCGACCTCGAACAGATGCGCCAACTCGGCGCCAATGTCTTCCGCACCTACGACCTCCCCCCCCACTGGCTCCTCGACACCGCCGCCTCCCTCGGCCTCCGCGCCTTCATCACCGCCCCCTGGGCCTACCAGTCCTGCTTCCTCGCCTCCGCCACCTCCCGCCGCAACGCCCGCACCGCCGTCGCCACCACCGCCTGCTCCCTCGCCCGGCACCCCGCCGTCTTCGCCCTCGCCGTCGCCAACGAAATCCCCCCGGACATCATCCGCTGGTCCCACCCCTCCCGCGTCGCCGCCTTCATCGATGAACTGATCGACGCCGCCCATGACGCCGACCCCGACCTCCTCTGCACCTACGCCAACTTCCCCCCCACCGAGTTCCTCCAACCCCGCCGCCACGACTTCGTCACCTTCAACGTCTTCCTCCACCAACGCTCCACCCTCGACCCCTACCTCGCCCGCCTCCAACTCCTCGCCGGCGACCTCCCCCTCGTCCTCGGTGAATGCGGCGCCGACGCCCGCCGCGAAGGACCCGACTCCCAGGCCCGCATCCTCGCCGACAACCTCGCCGCCGCCCGCGACGCCGGCCTCGCCGGCGCGGTCGTCTTCGCCTTCACCGACGACTGGGTCCGCGGCGGCCTCCGCGTCCAGGACTGGGAAATGGGCCTCACCACCGCCAACCGCCAACCACGCCCGGCCTTCGCCGCCGTCCAGGCCGCCTTCCTCGCCCCCACACACCCCGCCTCCCCAACCCCGCGCGTCACCGTCGTCGTCGCCTGCTACAACGGCGCCCAAACCCTCCGCGCCTGCCTCGAATCCCTCCGCCGCCTCGACTACCCCGACTTCGAAATCCTGGTCATCGACGACGGCTCCACCGACCACACCCCCGACATCACCACCGCCTTCCCCGACGTCCGCACCCTCCGCCACCCCGAGAACCGCGGCCTCTCCACCGCCCGCAACCTCGGCATCCGCGCCGCCTCCGGTGAAGTGGTCGCCTTCACCGACGCCGATTGCGAGGCCGACCGCGACTGGCTCCGCCACCTCGTGGCCGCCCTCACCCGCGGCGATGCCGTCGCCGCCGGCGGCCCCAACCTCCTCCCCCCCGACGACTCCACCGTCGCCGCCGCGGTCATGGCCTCACCCGGCGGCCCCACCCACGTCATGCTCGACGACCGCTCCGCCGAACATGTCCCCGGCTGCAACATGGCCTTCCGAAAAAGCGCCCTCGAACAAATCGGCGGCTTCGACCCCACCTTCCGCCGGGCCGGGGACGACGTGGACATCTGCTGGCGCATCCAGGCCCGCGGTTGGCGCATCGCCTTCGCCCCCGCCGCCTTCGTCTGGCACCACCGCCGCGCCACGGTCGGCGATTACCTCCGTCAACAGGCCGGCTACGGCGAGGCCGAAGCCCTGCTCGCCACCCGGCATCCCGACCGCTTCAACGCCCTCGGCAACGCCGTCTGGCACGGACGCATCGTCGGACCCCCCGCCGATCCTCCACCCTGGCGCCACCCCGTCATCCATCACGGCCCCTTCGCCACCGGCCTCTTCCAAACCGTCTACACCCCCCGGCCGGGTTCCCTCCTCCCCTTCCTCACCAGCCTCGAATACCACCTCGCCATCGCCCTCCCCCTGCTCATCCTCGCCGTCTTCCTCCCACCCATCGGCCCCCTCGCCCTCGCGTCCTGGCTCCTGCCCCCGGCCCTCGCCACCTTCGCCGCTTCCCGCACCGTCCTCCCCCCCAACCGCACCTCCCCAACCTCCCGCCCCCTCGTCGCCCTCCTCCACTACCTCCAACCCCTCGTCCGCGCCGCCGCCCGCTACGGCGCACGCATGCGCCTCGGCAACAGCCTCCCCCACCCAACCTCCACCAGCACCCGCACCACCACCACCACCTCCACGAGCGCCACCACCGACCCCGATCGCGCCTTCTGGTCCCCCACCTGGCGGGAACGCACCGACTGGATCCAGCGCATCCGCCAGACCCTCGACCAACACCAGTGGCCGAACCAACCCGACACCGGCTGGAGCCGCCACGACCTCGCCCTCCTCGGCTCATCCTGGATTCGGCTCGAATTCGTCACCGCCGCGGAGGCCAACCACGACCACTCCCAAACCCTCCGCAGCCGCACCCGCACCCGCTGGACGCTGGCCGCGCACACCGCGTTCTGGGCGCTGCTGGCCACCCAGGCCCTCGCCTTCGGAGCCTTCGACCTCCCCATCCGCCTCGCCTGGCTCCCCGCCCTCCCCCAACTCGCCCTCGCCGCCACCCTCGTCCACCGCGGCCGATGCCTCCGCCGCCGCTTCAACGCCCTCCTCGACGAGGTCGCCCACGACTGGAACCTCACCCCCGCGAACGCGCAGCCCGCCACCCCGCCCCACGGGACTCCGACCTCCGCGGCCTGATCACCCGCCCGCGCAACCCGGCATCACCGGCATCCGACACCGATCCTCCGTCCAGCCCGGACACCACCCGCATATCGCGCCGGGGCCATTTAAAATTTGACACCCCTTCGAACGCCGCGATGTCATCTGCCGCATCGTTCGCCCCCGTCCCGCGCGTGGTGTCCCTTTGTCGCGTTTCGGAGCGGACACCCATGCCGGCCAAGCCGCCATTTCACAACAGATCCAAACCCAAATGAGCCAGCGCAGGATCAACATCGCCATCGTCGGCCTCGGTTTCGGTGCCGAGTTCATCCCCATCTACCAGCGGCACCCGAACGCCAACATGTACGCCATCTGCCAGCGCAATCCCAAGAAGCTGGACGCGATCGGCGACGCCTTCGAGGTCGGAAAACGCTACGCCGATTACCGCGACCTGCTGAAGGACCCGGCCGTCGACGCCGTCCACATCAACTCCCCCATCCCCGACCACGCCTGGATGTCCATCGAGGCCCTCAAGGCCGGCAAGCACGTCGCCTGCACCGTCCCCATGGCCACCTCCGTCGCCGACTGCAAGAAGATCGTCGACCTCCAGAAGAAGACCGGCCTGAAGTACATGATGATGGAGACCGTGGTCTACGCCCGCGAGTTCCTCTACATGAAGGAACTCTACGACAAGGGCACCCTCGGCAAGCTCCAGTTCCTCCAGGCCAGCCACCAGCAGGACATGGACGGCTGGCCCAACTACTGGCCCGGCCTCCCGCCCATGTGGTACGCCACCCACTGCGTCGGCCCGGTCTGCGCCCTCGCCAACCTCACCGCCGAATACGTGAGCTGCTTCGGCTCCGGCACCATCCGCGAGGAACTCATCAAGCACTACCAGTCCCCCTTCGCCATCGAAACCACCCACATCAAGTTCAAGGACAGCGACGTCGCCGCCCGCATCTACCGCTCCCTCTTCGACGTCGCCCGCCAATACCGCGAGAGCATCGACGTCTACGGGTCCAAGGCCTCGGTCGAATGGCCCCTCATCGAACACGAACCGCTGGTGATGCACCGCGCCAAACTTCCCGAACCCAGGATCCCCAAGCTGGTCAAGGCCCCGGACTTCGCCAAACGCCTGCCCGGCCCCATCCGCCGCTTCACCACCCAGGGCGTCTATGACCTCGGCAAGAAAACCCACCTGAGCTTCACCCAGGGCGCCGGCCACGGCGGAAGCCACCCCCACCTCGCCCACGAGTTCGTCACCGCCCTCGTCGAAAATCGCGACCCCTTCCCCAATGCCCGCCAGTCCGCCAACTGGACTTGCGTCGGCCTCTGCGCCCACCAGTCCGCCCTCAAGGGCGGCGCCATCGTCAAATTGCCCTCGTTCACCCTGTAACCCCATCCACTCGACCCCCGCACTCTCCCCATCCCTGTTATGAACATCAAAAAGGACGGCATCGCCCCGAACGCCGGACGGCTCCTCTGGGCCGGCTTCATGGCCATTCTCGCCGCAGGCGTCGGCTTCGGCATCCGCGGCGGCATCCTCGCCAACTGGGGCGCCTCTTTCGGCTTCACCGGTGAACAACTCGGCGCCATCAACGGCGCCGGTTTCACCGGCTTCTGCTTCGGTATCATCGTCGGCGGCATCGTCTGCGACAAACTGGGCTACGGCAAACTGGTCATCGCCGCCTTCGCCTTCCACGTCCTCTCCGCCTTCGTGACCTTCGGCGCCACCTCCGGCATGGAGGCCGCCGCCGCCTACAAGTTCCTCTACTGGGGCACCTTCATCTTCGCCGTCGCCAACGGCACCCTCGAGGCCGTCGCCAACCCCCTCGTCGCCACCCTGTTCCCCAATAACAGAACCCACTACCTCAACATCCTCCACGCCAGCTGGCCCGCCGGCCTCGTCCTCGGCGGCCTCGTCGGCTGGTTCCTCGGCGACCGCCTCCAGTGGTCCTGGCAGATGCAGCTCGGCCTCTTCCTCGTCCCCACCGCCATCTACGGCCTCATGTTCCTCGGCCAGCACATGCCCAAATCCGAGGCCTCCCAGAAAGGCCTCAAGCTGTCCGAAATGCTCAAGGATGTCGGCATCCTCGGCGCCCTCGTCGCCTGCTTCCTCCTCGCCCTCTTCTTCTCCAATGCCCTCGGCATCCCCAGCTCCATCGCCTACATCATCTCCGGCGTCCTCCTCATCGCCGTCGCCGTCATGACCGGCTTCTCACTCGGCGCCTGGCTCCTCTTCGTCCTCTTCGTCGTCCATGCCCTCGTCGGCGCCGTCGAACTGGGCACCGACGGCTGGATCCAGAACATCACCGGCAACATCCTCACCCCGGGCCAGGGCAAACTGCTCTTCGTCTACACCTCGATGCTCATGTTCCTCCTCCGCTTCTGCGCCGACTTCATCGAGAAACGCCTCGGCCTCTCACCCGTCGCCATCCTCCTCTCCTGCGCGATCTTCGCCTGCATCGGCCTCAACCTCGCCAGCGGCATCGCCACCTTCGGCGGCGCCATCCTCGCCCTCACGGTCTATGCCATCGGCAAAACCTTCTTCTGGCCCACCATGCTCGCCGTCGCCTCCGACCGCTTCCCACGCTGCGGCGCCGTCGCCATCTCCATCATGGGCGGCGTCGGCATGATGTCCGCCGGCCTCATCGGCTCCCCCGGCCTCGGCTACGCCAAGGACCGCTTCGCCGGTGCCGCCCTCAACGAAGCCAACCCCGCCGTCCACGCGGAATACAAGGCCGCCTCCAACAGCAAGTTCCTCTTCTTCGCCGAAGCCACCGGCCTCGACGGCAAGAAACTGGGCGATGTCCAAAAGAAACTGGCCGACACCCGCGCCGAACTCGCCAAGGCCGGCAACCAGGACCCCAAGGCCGCCCTCGACCGCCTCACCCCCGCCGAACGCGCCGTCGTCGACGCCAGCATCACCGGCGACCGACGCACCCTGAAGGCCGACTCCTTCATCCCCGCCACCATGGCCGTCATCTACCTCCTCCTCCTCCTCTACTTCAAAGCCATCGGCGGCTACAAACCGGTCCACCTCGAGGGCACCAACGCCGCCTCCGGCCACTGACCCCGGCCACCTGCCCATCCCCTCACCCGCACACGGCGGCTGCCCCACCCGGGCAGCCGCCGTTTCGTTTCCACCAACCCCAACCCCAACCCCACCCCCAACCCCACATCCCCTCCCCTACCCCCGGCCATCGCCAAAGGGGCCCCAAAACAAAAAGGCCCCCTTTCGGGGGCCTTTTCGCTAGGTCCGTACCCGGGACCCACCTTCGACGCGCAACGGCCCTAACCCCGTCACGCGCCTCAACTGTGCTTCCACCACCTACACCGCCGGCCGAGGTCCGCTCGAAGCCCCCTCGGCCGGCAGTGCCAGCAGCGTCGTCTCCCCACACTGCGGACAAACCCGGATCCGCCGCTCCATGTCCCAGGACGCCTGGAACCACGCACCCCGCCATCCGCAGACCGCTCCCACGCCTCCTCCATACCCCCGTATGCAAAACACGTCACATTCCTCCCACGGCGGCAACCCCCCTCCCCCGCACTCGCTCCGGGCCGACAAACGCTTCCCTCCTCCTGCCGTCGTCATCTCGCCTCCAGGGTCAACCGCCCCGCCTCAACCCCAAACCCCCACAATCCCCCCGGTGAACCGGGGGGAGGACCAGTCCCGAGGACCAGTCCATCCCCCGATTCCCCCCTGTTCCTTGGCGTCTGGAAAATCGATGGGCGTCATGTCGGATGCCGACAAAAATCCAACCAGTCCGAACACCCCGCCTCTCTACCACCCACCCGCCCCAACCCCAATAAGACTTCCGCTCTACCATCCCGCCCAACCCCCAGGTACAACTTCCGTCCTAGCCGCGGTCTCCAATGCTGCCCCCCTCCCCCACGACGCCTACCATGCGCGCACTCGTCCGCGGGTCCCAGGCGCCGTCCCCGGCGTGCGCCAACGTCATCCCGGGCGCCCATGCCCTTCCTTGCAACCCGGCGATGCCCCCGCTGTTCCCCACCCTCGCCCCCGCCCTCCTCCGCCTCCTCCTGCTCACCCTCACCCTCACCCTCACTCTCACCACCACCGCCGCCAGCACCGACGCCCCCACAGCCTCCACCCCGCTCCCAACCCTCACCAACGCCGCCGCCATCCTCAGCCTCCCCGAACCCGAGGCCCGCAAAGCCCACCCCGCCGTGGTCACCGGAGTGGTCACCTACTACGAACCAAGATGGGACACCCTCTTCGTCCAGGATCCCTCCGCCGGGATCTACGTCTTCCCAGGCCAACACCCCCGCCCACGCCTCACCCCCGGTGACCTCGTCCGCGTCCGCGGCCGAACCTTCGGTACCCAACCCCTCAACGCCCTCGTCGAGGATTCCCTCGAAACCCTCGGCCGCGCCCCAATCCCCGACCCCATCCCCATCGCCGCCTCCCAGTTGCTCGCCGGTGAATACGATTCCCGCTGGGTCGAATTCGAAGCCACCGTCCGCCAATGGGCCTTCCGCTTCCAACGCATCGAAATGCTGCTCTCCGTCAACGGATCCCCCGTCCCCGCCGATTCCCCACGCTCCCCGCAAACCACACCCCCCGAAAGCCTCGTCCACGCCCGCGTCCGCGTCCGCGCCGTCGCCAGCAAAACCAAGGACGCCGCCGGCAACCTCACCGGCATCCGCGTCTACGTCCCCAGCCTCTCCGATTACACCATCCTCCAACCCCCTCCCCCCGACCCCTTCTCCCTCCCACGCCTCCCCCTCGCCGGCCTCCCCGCCTCCGCTGCCGACCTGCCCCCCGACGAACGCCGCGTGGTCCGCGGCACCGTCATCCACGCCCGCCGCGAGGAAATCGTCATCCAAGACCAGTCCGCCAGCATCGTCGTCCAGGTCGCCCTGCCCAGACCCATCCAGGACCCCGACGGCATCAGCGATCCGCGCCCCGAACCGCCGCAACTTTCCCCGGGCGACGTCGCCGAAGCCGTCGGTTACCTGTCCCATGCCTCCCTCCTCCCACGCCTCGTCGACGCCACCGTCCGACGGACCGAAGCCTCCGCCTCCGACCCCGCACCCCAGCCGCTCCCCGTCACCCCCACCCAGATCCTCAACGGCACCCCCCCCTTCGTGCTCGTCGAACTGGAAACCGATTTCCTCGAGGAACTGGGCTCCGAAGTCGCCGGAAGCACCGTCCTCCACCGCTGGCGCCTCGGCCACGACGGCAGTGCGTTCGAGGCCGTCATCCCCGAATCCCTCGCCCTCGCCACCCCCCCGGATATCCAACCCGGCTCCCGCATCCACGCACGCGGCTTCATCGAACCCCGCCCCCCCAACTCCTCCGGATCCGGCAATTTCCGCCTCCACATCCGGTCCTCCGACGACATCGCCGTCCGCGCCTCCAGCCCCCGGTGGCTCACCCGCGAAGCCCTCCGCATCCTCAGCTTCAGCACCATCGTCATCCTCGCCATCCTCGGCTGGGCCCTCCTCCTCTGGCGCGAACGCGGCAACCAGCGCGCCCTCAACCGCGAACTGGAGGCCCGCATCCGCGAACGCACCGCCGAACTGACCGAGGCCAACCTGCACCTCGAGGAAAAGGTCGCCGACCAGCGCCGCGTCGAGGCCGCCCTCCTCGAAAGCGAGGCCCGCACCCGCGCCATCCTCGCCCATAGCCCCGATGGCATCGTCGTCCTCGACCCCACCACCACCCGCTTCGTCGAAGCCAACGAGGCCGCCGCCGCCCTCTTCGGCGTCCGCCGCACCGATCTCGAGGAGAAAACCCCGCTCGACCTCAGCCCGCCACGCCAACCCGACGGATCCCCGTCCGGCGACGCCATCCAGCGCCACCTCCAACGCACCCTCGCCAGCGGCTCCCACCGCTTCGAATGGATCCACCGCGACGCCGACGGCCGCGACTTCCCCTGCGAGGTCAACCTCGCCCTCCTCCCCCGCGAAGGCCGCATGTTCATCATCGGCACCCTCGCCGATGTCACCGCCCGCCAACGCGCCGGCCGCATCCGAAAGGCCATCTACGAAATCTCCGAGGCCGCCAACAACGCCGAGGACCTCCCCGCCCTCTACAGCCGCATCCACGCCGTCATCCGCCAGTTGATGAACGCCGACAACCTCTACATCGCCAGCCACGACCCCACCACCAACCTCCTCAGCTTCCCCTACTACGTCGACGAACGCGATCCCACACCCCCCACCCGCCCCCTCGCCCGCGGCCTCACCGAATACGTCCTCCGCACCGGCCGCCCCCTCCTCGCCGACCCCGCCACCCGCGCCGAATTGTCCAAACGCGGCGATTGCATCCCCGTCGGCCACCCCGCCGCCCTCTGGCTCGGCGTCCCCCTCGCCCTCCGCGGCCGACCCTTCGGCGTCCTCGCCGTCCAGGAATACCACGACCCCACCGCCTTCGGCCCCGAGGAAAAGGACGTCCTCGGCTTCGTCGCCGAACAGATCGCCATCGCCATCGACCGCCGCCGCACCGTCGACGAACTCCGCGCCAGCGAAGCCCGCCTCCGCGAATCCGAGGAGCGCTTCAGCAAGGCCTTCCACAACTGCCAGGGCGCCCTCGCCATCGTCTCCCTCGACGACGGCCGCTACCTCGACGTCAACGAAGGCTTCGTCCGCACCTACGGCTACTCCCGCGACGAAGCCCTCGGCAAAACCTCCCTCGACCTCGGCCTCTGGCAGGACCCCGCCCACCGCGAACGCCTCTTCGAATGCCTCCGCGCCACCGGCTCCTTCCGCAACGAGGAAACCGTCATGCGCCGCCGCGACGGCCAGATCCTCACCACCGTCGAATCCGCCGATGTCATCGAAATCGCCGGCCGCTCCTGCGTCATCGTCTTCGCCCTCGATATCACCGACCGCAAACGCGCCGAAACCGAGCTCTTCCACGCCCTCCGCAAGGAACGCGAACTGAGCCAGCTCAAAACCAGCTTCGTCTCCCTCGTCTCCCACGAGTTCCGCACACCCCTCGAAATCATCCTCTCCTCCGGCGAAATCCTCGAACGCTACCACGACCGCCTCGGCCACGACCAACGCCTCCGCCAGCTCCGCGCCATCACCACCTCCGTCCGACGCATGGCCCACATGATGAACGAGGTCCTCCTCCTCGGCCGCTTCGACGCCGGCCGCATGGAGTTCCGCCCCGCCCCCATCGACCTCCCAGCCTTCTGCCAGCGCGTCGCCGATGACATCAGCGCCGCCACCGACCGCCGATGCCCCATCCACCTCGACCTCCAGGGCGACCTCTCCGGCGCCGCCGGCGACGAAGCCCTGCTCGGCCACATCTTCACCAACCTCCTCTCCAACGCCTCCAAATACTCGCCCCCGGGCAAACCCGTCTTCTTCCGCCTCCGCCGCGAACAGGACCTCGCCGTCTTCCGCGTCGAAGACCAAGGCCTCGGCATCCCCGAAGCCGACCGCCCCCGCCTCTTCTCCGCCTTCCACCGCGGCAGCAACGTCGGCCAGGCCCCCGGCTCCGGCCTCGGCCTCGTCATCGTCCGACGATGCTCCGACCTCCACCTCGGCTCCCTCCACTGGGACTCCAAGGAAGGCTCCGGCACCCAGTTCGAAGTCCGCCTCCCCCTCTGGATCCGCCACCCCGACCCCCTTCAACCCCTTCAACCGCTCCAACCGATTCCCCCTACGTCATGAAAACCATCCTCGTCATCGAAGACGACGACCAAACCCGCGAAAACCTCCAGACCATCCTCGAAATGGAGGGCTTCCGCGCCGTCACCGCCCCCAACGGTCGCGCCGGCCTCGCCGCCGTCCAAACCCACTCACCCGACCTCATCCTCTGCGATGTCATGATGCCCGAACTCGACGGCCACGAGGTCCTCCGCTCCCTCCGCGCCAATTCCTCCACCGCCAGCATCCCCTTCATCTTCCTCACCGCCCGCGGCGAACGAAAAGACCAGCGCACCGGCATGGAACTCGGCGCCGACGATTACCTCACCAAACCCGCCACCGTCGACGAAGTCCTCGCCGCCGTCCGCAGCCGCCTCGAACGCCACGACGAAAAAGAACAGGCGCTCCGCGAAAAGGTCGCCTTCCAACCCGACTTCTCCAACGCCGCCCCCCTCGAAACCAGCCTCTCCCTCACCCCCCGCGAGGCCGAAGTCCTCCTCTGGGTCGCCCAGGGCAAATCCAACGCCGAAATCGGCGTCATCCTCGGCATGGCCGAAAAAACCGTGAAGGTCCACCTCGGCCATATCTTCGAAAAGCTGGGCACCGACAACCGCAACGCCGCCGGCGTCCAGGCCCTCGAGGTGCTCTGCCGCCTCAGCGCCAATCACGGCGCCCACACCCCGCCCCGCTCCAACCCCACCCCGCCACCCCACCCATCCCCGCGCTGATACCCACCCCCAGGCTCCTCCCCCCAACACCACCCACCTCCGTGCTGGCCCCCTCCTCCCGCTTCCGTAAGCTCCACGCCATGCAATCCGGGCCCCGCTCCTCCTGCCTCACCTCCACCCCCCTCCTGCTCCTCCTCCTCCTCGCACCCGCCCCCCCCACCGACTGGCCCCAGTTCCGCGGCCCCACCGGCGACGGCCATTCCCCCGCCCGCAACCTCCCCCTCCGCTGGTCCGCCACCGAAAACGTCGCCTGGAAAACCGCCGTCCCCGGCAACGGCTGGTCCTCCCCGGTCCTCGCCGGCAACCGCCTCTACCTCACCTCCGCCATCCCCAGGGACGGCTCCGATGCCCTCGAGCTGTCCGCTCTCTGCTTCGACGCCGCCTCCGGCACCCTCCTCTGGCAAACCCCCGTCTTCACCCAAACCGCCGACGCCCCCGCACCCCACCGCAAAAACAGCCACGCCAGCCCCACCCCCATCGTCCATAACTCCCGCATCTACGTTCACTTCGGCCACCAGGGCACCGCCGCCCTCTCCCCCGACGGCCAGGTGCTCTGGCGCAACGACTCCCTCAAATACAACCCCGTCCACGGCAACGGCGGCACCCCCATCCTCGCCGGCTCCAACCTCTTCTTCAGCTGCGATGGCGAATCCAACCCATTCGTCGTCGCCCTCAACCCCGACGACGGCTCCGTCCGCTGGAAGGCCGACCGGAAATCGTCCTTCCCCAGAACCTTCTCCTTCGCCACCGCCTCCTACACCGACTCCCACGGCCGCCCCCAAATCATCAGCCCCGCCAGCGGCTTCGTCGCCTCCTACGACCCCGCCAGCGGCCAGGAACTCTGGCGCGCCCGCTACGGCGGCTGGTCCGTCATCGCCAAACCCGTCTTCGCCCACGGCCTCACCTTCATCTCCACCGGCTACGAAGCCCCCACCGTCATCGCCGTCCGCCTCGATGGCTCCGGTGATGTCACCGATTCCCATGTCGCCTGGACCCTCCGCCGCGGCGCCCCCAATACCCCCTCCTTCCTCTGCATCGGCGACGAACTCTACCTGCTCGCAGATAACGGCGTCTTCAGCTGCGTCGACGCCCGCACCGGCACCCCCCACTACCAGGAACGCGCCTGCGGCCAATCCTCCGCCTCCCCCGTCTTCGCCGACGGCCGCATCTACCTCCTCGACGAACAGGGCCTCGGCGTTGTCCTCGCCCCAGGCCGCGAATTCCGAAAACTGGCCGAAAACCCGATCCGCGAACGCACCCTCGCCTCCTACGCCGTCACCGATGGCGCCCTGTTCATCCGCTCCGAGGAAAACCTCCTCCGCATCGGCAACCGCCCCTGACCCCACGCCGCTCCCCCACCCTCAGCCCCACCCCGCCCCTTCACCCAGCCATGCGCCACCCCACCCGCGCCCACACCCCCTGCCTCACGTTCACCCTCTCCCTCGCCCTCTCCATCTCCCTGGGCCTCGCAGGCTGCACGTCCACGAAATCGACCGACCCCGAAACCAGCCGCACCCCCATCACCCCCACCAACACCAAGGGCGGCGGCCTCTCCCGCACCCCCGCGCCCGGCCAGCCCGATTCCTCCACCAACAGCCCCGCCGAACCTTCCCCCGTCGTCCTCCCCACCAGCGGACGCATCCACTCCGTCAACCCAGGCCTCCAGTTCGTGGTGATCGACTACACCCTCGGCGGCACACCCCCGCTCCAATCCCTCCTCCCCGTCTACCGCGCCAACCTCAAGGTCGGTCAGGTCCGCCTCACCGGCCCCGAACGCAATGGCTTCGTCGCCGCCGATGTCGTCGAAGGCGCCCTCCTCGTCGATGATGAGGTCCGCATCCATTGACCCCGCCACCCCGCCACCCGCCCGAGCCATCACCCCCTGAAGCACCCGTTACCTTCCAAAGGGCCGCCGCCGGACCCTAAACCTCCTCCCGACTGGGCGACACCTTCGCCGGCTTCTGGCGGTGGTACGGACTCGAGAGGTTGAAGTAGATCCCGCACAACGGCCGCGCTCCCTCCGTCTGACTGAGGATCACCGTGACCTGCCGATCCAGCGCGATCCCATGCCGCAATCCCGGCGCGCGATTCTCAAACGCCCGGATCGCCTTCTCCACCAGGGATTGCAGCGCCTTCTCCAGATCGTCGGGCGTCTTCTCCAGACACACCACATAACGATCGTAGGTCCTCAGGGCTTCCGCGATCTCGGCCTTGAAGGTTTCCGTGGTCACGGCGGAAAGGTAGAAACCGCCGCGCCCAAAGAAAAACGAGAAATTGCACCCCCCTCCGGCCCCGCCGCTCCAACGCCCTGTTTCTTTCACCGCACGCCACCCCACCCCCTCCCCCTCCCCCTGCCCGGAACCGGAGGCGCCCCCCCTCCCCCGCCCGGCGCCCCCGGTCCCCGCCCCGGCTCAACGAACCGCTCCCAACCCCGCGGTCACCTCCTCCGGCCGCCCTGCCACCCCCAACACCACCCCCTCCGGCCAAGCCGCCCCCGCATCCACCCAGTCCCTCAACCGCCCCACCTCCACCGCCGTCAAACCGGGATACCGCCCCCGCTTGGCCTCCGGCGGCATCGCCAGATCCGCCTCCCCGTCCGAGACGTATCGCAACAACACGCTGTCCCCCGACTTCCCCGCGATCACCGGCGCCAACCCCGCGTTCCCCGGCGACATCAATGCCCGCCGGTCCGTCACCCGGTAGTTCCCCCGCGCCCGCTCCCCGGAATGGCACGGCACACACGAACGCTCCAACACCGGCTGGATGTGCCGCACGAAATCCACCGCCTCAGCCCGCGGCACCCCACCTCGCCCCACCCCCACTCCCACTCCGCCCCCCGCCTTCCCCTCCACCCGCACCCCCTCCGCTCCCCCCAACCGCTCCTTCCCCTCCGCCAACGCCAGCACCGCCCACGCCGTGCCGGTCGCCGATATCCAACCGTCCCGCCCATGCGGAAAACCACTGTCCATCGTCGGCTGAAACGGAAAAGCCCGACGCCGCACATGCCAGGTCCCGTCCTCGCCCTGGGTCTCCACCAGATACCGCTCCCCCCGATCCACCGCCGCCATCACCGCAGCCCCGCGGCCACCGGCCACCTTCAACGCATAAACCGCCTGCCCGGTCGCATACGCGTCGCTCGCCAGCCCCGGCAACTGCGCCCAGCCACCGTCCCCACGCTGACCCTCCAACAAACCCGCCACCTTCGACGCCAGACTCCCCGCGACGGCTCCCCCCCAGTGCAAACCCAGGATCTGATAGACCCGATCCTCCTGCGTCACCACCTCCGCCCTCTCCAGCCAACCCACCGCCCGCGCCACCCGCCCCTCAAACTCCACCCCCCGCGACGCCCAGCCAAAATGCCGCAACGCATGCACCGCCAGCGCCGTCGCCGCCACGTCCGAGGATTGCATCGGCGGACGCGGAAGATTCACCTGCCACCGTCCGTCCCCGTGCTGGATCGACGCAAGATGATGCACCAGCGCGTCCGTCCCCCGCCCCGCCCCAACCCCCGCCAACCGCAGCGCCAACATCAGATACCCGTAGTCGTGCGGCGCATCAGGATGAAACAACGGCTCCGCGTCCAACCCCGTCCCCCGGTGATTCGCCAGCACGGTCTCCAACAACGCCGACTGCGCGCTCTCGTCGATCCCCACACCCAGCCGCCGACCCGCCGCCACCGCGGCCAGCGGGAAGTACTGCTGGTGACACGACACGCAGTCCTGCTTCGAAGCATGCCGCAGAAAGGATTCCCGCGACCGCACCGCCGTGACCTGGAGCGCCGGCATCGCCGCCGCCACCGCCGACCCCAACCGATCCCGCCCCACCGACCCGGACCCCGTGACGCCCCCGCGATCCATCCCCGACGCGCCCACCGCGCGATCCGCCTCACCCGCCGCCCGCGCCAGCACCCGCCTTGCCTCCGTGTCCCCACGCAGGCCCGCCAAACCCAGCGGGGTCTGTCCCACCCCGAGAAACGCATCCACCGGCTGCCCGCCTTCCGCCCGGACATCCGCCCCCTTCGAAATCAGAAACCGCACCAACCCCGCGTCCCCGCTTTCCGCCGAGGCCGCCCAATGCAACGGGCCATACCCGGAGAACGGCTCCGCCACATCCACCCGCGCCCCGCGCTCCACCAGGAACCGCGCCATCGCCTCATCCCCGCGCCACGCCGCATGCGTCAGCGGCGTCCCGAACGGAATCACCTGCTCCAACCGCGCCCCGCGCTCCAGCAACAAACCCGCCATCCCCGTGTCCCCGCGATACGCCGCCCACATCAGCGGCGTCCTCAAACCGCCCCAGATCGGATCCCCCGCAGGCCCGTCCGGCATCGGCACCGCGTTGGGATCCGCCCCCCGATCCAACAGCAGCCGCACCACCTCCCGATTCCCAGCCGCCACCGCCGCCATCAACGCGGTCGCCCCGAACCGGCTCCGCACATTCACCTCCGCCCCCCGCCCGAGAAGCAGACGCACACTCTCCGTCGCCCCCGGACTCCGCGCGGCAAGCATCAGTGGCGTGTGACCCAACTCCGACCCCGCGTTCACCTCGGCCCCGGCTTCCACCAGGCGGCGCACGATCTCCGGATTCGCCGCCCCCCTCAGCAGCGCCGTCGCGCCGCTGGCATTCGTCGCGTTCACCTCCCCACCCGCCCGAAGCACGATGCCCACCGCCTCGGGCGACCCAAGATGCGCCGCCAGGATCAACGGCGTGTTCCCCTCCGCATCCCTCGCGCCCACCACCCCGTCACGGCCCACCCGCTCCCTCAGCCCCTCCAGATCCCCACGCCGCACCGCGTCCCGCACCTCCTCCACCACCGCATCCCCACCACCCGCCACCCCAAGGCTCGGCAACACACACGCCAGCGCAATCACCGCCCCGAGCAACAACAGCTTCAACCCCACACAACCACGCCCGCCGCACCCCCGAACCGCCATCCGCGCCGAACCCCACCCCCCACCGTTGATCACAGTCGTCGACATATCTGAATCCTTCCGTTCAGACATGCTTCTGACAGAACCCCCCGATTCCTTCCATACCCCCATCTGGGCATGCGCAATTTCCCCGGAAAAGCCCCTGGAAAGCCCTCGGAATGCCACCGGCAGGGCCGACGCCGATCGAATCGGTCCGTTTTGGTCCGTTTTGGCGCTTGCGACAACGGACCGGGAAGCAAACGCTTGGTCCGCGACGATGTCGGCATCTCCCTCCCACCCGAAGCATTACTGCGGCGTCTTTGGCGTCTACGGCAGCACCAACGCCTCAGAACTCACCTACTGCGGCTTGTACGCGCTGCAACATCGCGGCCAGGAAAGCGCCGGGATCGTGACCAGCGACGGCAAACAGTTCCGCCGCCACATCGGCATGGGCCTCGTGCCCAACATCTTCCAGGGGAACGTCCTCCACAGCCTCGTCGGGCACATCGCCGTCGGCCACACCCGCTACTCCACCACCGGCTCCTCCAACATCCAGAACGCCCAGCCCCTGGTGGTGAACTCCGCCCGCGGCCAGATCGCCATCGCCCACAACGGCAACCTCACCAACGCCTTCCAGCTCCGCGACGAACTGGAGGAAAAGGGCTCCATCTTCCAAACCACCGTCGACTCCGAAATCATCCTCCACCTGATGGCCCAACCGCCGGCCAACGGCGAACCCAACTCCCTCATCACCGCCCTCCGCCGCATCGAAGGCGCCTATTCCCTCGTCATCATGACCAATGACGAACTGATCGGCGTCCGCGATCCCTTCGGCTTCCGCCCCCTCTCCCTCGGCCAGGTCGGCGATGCCTGGGTCCTGTCCTCCGAAACCTGCGCCTTCGACCTCATCGACGCCAAATGGGTCCGCGACCTCGAACCCGGTGAGGTCGTCATCATCAACGACAAAGGCCTCCGCAGCATCCGCCCCTTCCCCGACCAGAAACGCCGCGCGTTCTGCATCTTCGAGTACGTCTACTTCGCCCGCCCCGACAGCACCATCGGCGGCCAGAGCGTCTACCGCGCCCGCGTCGAAATGGGCCGCCAACTCGCCCGCGAACACCCCATCGACGCCGATATCGTCGTCCCCGTACCCGACAGCGGCAACTACGCCGCCCTCGGCTACGCCCTCGAGTCCGGCATCCCCTACGAAATGGCCTTCGTCCGCAACCACTACGTCGGACGCAGCTTCCTCCAACCCACCCAGCTCATCCGCGACTTCAACGTCCGGGTGAAACTCAACCTCATCTCCGACCTGGTCCGAGGCAAACGCGTCGCCATCGTCGACGACTCCATCGTCCGCGGCACCACCAGCAAGGCCCGCGTCATCAGCCTCAAGGAAGCCGGCGCCAAGGAGGTCCATGTCCTCGTGAGCTGCCCGCCCCACATGAACCCCTGCGTCTACGGCATCGACTTCCCCGACCGCACCAAGCTCATGGCGGCCAACCACACCATCGACGAAATCCGCCGCTACCTGAACGCCGACTCCCTCGGCTACCTGTCCCTCGATGGCATGGTCCGCGCCATCGGCACCGACCCCAACGGCTTCTGCCTCGCCTGCTACAACGGCGATTACCCCGTCGCCTACAGCGCCTCCCTCGAAAAACACGTCATGGAACGTCGCGCCGCCCGCGCCGAAAGCTTCAGCGAGACCTTCGAAAAAGAGGCGCGCCAAACCCGCCTTCTCTGAAGCCCCCAGCCATGAAATCCGTCGCCGTACTCGGGGCCTCCGCCAATCGCGAGAAATTCGGAAACAAAGCCGTCCGAGCCTACGCCGCCCAGGGCTACACCGTCTTCCCCGTCAACCCCAGGGAGTCCTCCGTCGAAGGCTGGCCCTCCTACCGCTCCATCCGCGAAATCCCCCAGCGCCCCGACGTGGTCTCCGTCTACCTCCCACCCGCGGTCGGACTCTCCGTCCTCCCCGACATCGCCGCCCGAGGCTGCAACGAACTGTGGCTCAACCCCGGCGCCGACGACCCCCAGGTGGTCGAGGCCGCCGAACGCCTCGGCCTCACGGTCATCCAGGCCTGCTCCATCGTCGGCCTCGGCATGTCGCCCCACACCATGTGACCGTGACCGCCTGAACCGCCGCCCCCCGTCCTGTCAGGGCAGGACCTCGATCGTCAGATCCTTGAAGGCCACCACCGCCTTCCCACCCCCGTGGATCTGCAACGCGATCCGCCCATGCTGCGGAATCGTCTCGTCCTTCTCCGTGTAGTCCACGGTGGTCACCCCGTTCAGCTTCAACACCAGACGCCGGCCCTCCGCCCGGATCTCGTAATCGTTCCAGTCGTTCTCCTTCAACGCCTTCTTCACCACCGCCTCGTCCGGCTTCGCCAGTATCACATCCCGCCGCGTCTCATCGTAGATCGCTCCCCACCACCCCGCCCCGATGTCCGCCTGGTATCCGATCATCTCATGGTGGTCCGGCTTCCGCTCGCTCCGGATCTGCACCCCCGAGTTCACAAAACCTTCCGTCCCGATCAGCTTCACCTTCAGTCGCAGCACGAAGTTCGTGTAACGGCTGGTCGTCGCCAGAAACTCGTTCCGCGGCACCATCTGCGTCAGCGACCCCGCCTCGATCGTCCCGTCCACGATCCGGAAGGTCTTCACCGTGTCCCCTTCCCATCCGGCAAAGGTCTTCCCATCGAACAGGGATTGAGGCGCAGCTTCCAATCGGGTCGCCAGGGTCAGACCCATGGCCAGCAGGACGGCGGAAATCAGGGGTTTCACGCGCGTGACCCTGCCCCGCCGTCCACCAAAAATCCAGCCCCGCCAACCCACCCGAGCCACAGCCTGTAAGAATCCCCTCCCCCGTCCCGTTCCCGGTCCAACACCCGATGCCGCCATCCCCCGGACCCAACCCGCCCCGCATAAAGCGCTCAGAAAACGGGGATTCCATTGCCCGCCCGCCCGTCGCACCGGTTGAATCCACCCATGCTTCATCCACGCTCCGCCGCCCTCCGCTGGCTGCCCGTCCTCGCCTGGATGCTGCTCATCTTCATCGCGTCCTCCGACGAGGAATCGGGCTACCGCGGCTCCCGCATCCTCGCCCCCGTGATCCGCTGGTTCGTCCCCGACATCTCCGCGCCCGACCTCGAACGCGTGGTGCTGCTCGCACGGAAGGCCGTTCACTTCGTGACCTACGCGACGCTCGCAACCCTGGCATACCGGGCCCTGCGACTCAGCCCATCCACCCCACCCACCACCACCACCCGCGCGGCCTGGACGTCCTGGGGAATCGCGGTGCTCTACGCGGTGAGCGACGAACTGCACCAGTCGTTCGTGCCCTCCCGCGTCGGCTCGGCCCTCGATGTGACCATCGATGCCGCGGGCGCGGCGTTCGCGGTCGCCTGCCTCGCAGCCGGCGGATTCTGGCAACCACGGACGCCCGGCCATGAAACATCCGATGGCCGGTGTGGCCCTCTGCCTCGCCCTGGGCATCAGCATCGGTCACCACCTTGACGCCACCCCCGCCTGGATCGCCGCCGCCGCCACCCTCGCCGGCATCGCAGCCGTCCTCCCCAACCGCTCCCCCACCCCCTGGCTCGCCGCCACCCTCGTCCTCACCGGCTGGACCCTCATCTCCATCCAGCGCGCAGAATTGTCCCCCCACGACCTGCGCCTCACCACCCCGGACTCCGACCAACTGGCCACCCTCGTCGGCACCCTCACCGCACCCCCCGAACTGCGCGTCTCCGACTTCTCCGCCAAACCAAACCCCCGCTTCCTCGCCGTCCTCCAGGTCCACGCCCGCCAACGCCCCGACGGATCCCGCGTCCCCGCCCACGGCAGGGTCGCAATCCACACGCCAGGCCCCATCCCCGACTTCATCCTCGCGGGACGCCGCTTCGCCGTATCCGGCGTCCTCCGTCCCCCTCCGGGCCCCCGCGCTCCCGGCCTCTTCAACTACCGGGCCCACCTGGCCCACCGCGGCATCCACCGCGAATTGCGCGCCGGCTCGGCCACCGACTGGGAACCCCTGGATCCCGTCACCCCCGAGGCGCGCCCATGGCCCGATCGCTTCCAAACCTGGGCCCGCCGCGTGCTCGCCCGCGGCGCCCCCGGCGAGGACGACGCCCTGCGCCTGCTCTGGGCCATGACCCTCGGCTGGAAGACCGCCCTCGTCGACGAGGTCGAGGAACCCTTCCTCCGGAGCGGCACCATGCACGTGTTCGCCATCAGCGGACTCCACGTCGCCCTCATCGCCAACGTCCTGGTCCAGACCCTCCGCCTTCTCCTCCTCCCACGCTTCCTCGCCGGACTCATCGCCCTCCCGGCCATCTGGTGCTACATCGCCGCCACCGGCTGGCAGGCGTCCGCCGTCCGCGCCTCCATCATGGCCTCCGTCGTCATCGCAAGCTGGATGTGCCTCCGCCCGGTCAACCTGCTCAACTCCCTCGCACTCGCCGCCGCCATCGTCCTGGCCTTCGACCCCGGCCAGTTGTTCCAGGCCGGCTTCCAGCTCTCGTTCTCCGTCGTCGGCGCCATCGCCCTCCTCGTGCCCGGCCTCCAGGACCGTATCTCCGGCTGGACCGAGCCGGACCCCTTCCTCCCTCCCGACGCCATCCCCGCCTGGAGACGCACCGCCGCCCGGCTCGGCGGCCGGATCGCCTGCCACGCCGCCGTCTCCGCCGCCGCCTGGATCGGATCGGTCCCCCTCACGGCCTGGCACTTCCACCTCCTCACACCCTCGGGGCTGCTCGCCAACCTCCTCGTCGTCCCCATGGCCTCCTGCGCCCTCGCGTCCTGCCTCGCCAGCCTCGCCTGCGGCGACCTCCTCCCCGCCGTCGGCGAATGCTTCAACCACGGCGCCTGGTTCTGGATGTCCGGCATGCTCTGGATCAGCCGGCGCTGCGCCGAAATGCCCCCGGGCTCCTGGCAGCTCGGCCACCCGCCCGCAGCCGCCGTCGTCCTCGGCTTCGTCCTCATCCTCGCCCTCGGCACCCACCCCTGGCGCCACCCGCTCTGGCGCCCGGCCTTCGCCATCACCACCCCCGCCCTCACCCTCGCCGCCCTCCTCCAATGGCACACCTCCCACCCCGATGTCCGCATCGGCATCCTCTCCCTCCGCGGCGGCCATAGCATCTGCCTCCAGGACCCAACCGGCACCACCATCATCGACACCGGTGACGCCGCCTCCGCCGCCAGCACCGTCCACCCCTACCTCTGGGCCTCCGGCATCAACCGCATCCAGGACCTCTGGCTCAGTCACGGCGATGTCCGCCACGTCGGCGGCGCCATGGAAATCGTCCGCCGCTACCAACCCCACACCACCCATATCGGCCCGCTCCCCTTCCGATCCGCACCCTACCGAAAACTGGTGCGCGAACTGGAAGACCTCCCCACCCCAACCCTCCGGCGCCTCGGCCGCGGCGATCAGTCCGGAAACCTCGAAGTGCTCCACCCCGATCCCAAGGACCGCTTCCCCCTGGCGGATGATGCCTGCCTCGTCCTCCTCCACGCCCGCGACCTTCACGATGTGCTCGTGCTCGGCGACCTCGGCCGCCCCGGCCAGGACCTCCTCCTCCAGCGCCACCCGGATCTCAGGGCACGCATCGTCATCACCGGCACCCCCGTCCGCGGCGAACCGCTCACCGAGGCCCTGCTCGCCTCCCTCGCACCCCAGGCCGTCATCGTCGTCGACGCCGATTTCCCCGCCACCGCCCGCGCCTCCGCCGCCTGCAAAGCCCGCCTCCGTCAACAACCCGTCCCGGTCTGGTTCACCTCGGAAACCGGAAGCCTGGAACTGCGCCGGTCCGGGAACACCTGGGAACTCCGGGACGCCACCGGCCAAAGGCTGGGGCAATGGACGGCGGACACTGCCGCCCGGCGGACGGAGGAGACCGGAACAGAGCCCGGCGAGGGTTCAGTTCCGGACGAAACCGGGGTCGTTCCCGGTGACCAGGTAAAGGACCGCCATCCGCACCGCGAGCCCGTTGGTGACCTGCTCCAGAATCACCGATCGCTCGCCGTCGGCAGTGTCGGCGTCGATCTCCACGCCCCGGTTGATCGGCCCCGGATGCATGATCAGGACGTCCGGCTTCAGGCCGGCCATGCGCGACCGGTCCAGTCCGAACTCGGCGCGGTACTCGCCCACCCCGGGAAACATCGACTGCCGCTGACGCTCATGCTGGATGCGCAACAGGTTCACCACGTCGGCGTCCCGCAGGCCGTCCTCGACGTTCCAGCAGACCCGGCAACCCATCTGCTCGAACACCTTGGGCACCAGGGTCGGCGGTCCGCAGAGCGTCACCTCCGCCCCCAGCTTGCGCAGCGCCCAGATGTTCGAACGGGCCACCCGGCTGAACAGGATGTCCCCCATGATCGTCACCTTCAGCCCGGCCACCCTCCCCTTGCACTCCCGGATCGTGAACACGTCCAGCAACGCCTGGGTCGGATGCTCGTGCGCCCCATCCCCCGCATTCACCACGCTCGCCTGAAGAAACCGCGCCAGATAGTGCGGAGCCCCCGCCGCGCTGTGCCGCAGAATGATGATGTCCGCGTTCATCGCCTCCAGGTTGCGCGCAGTGTCCCGCAGGGATTCCCCCTTCTTCAACGAGGAGGTGTCCGCACTGAAATTGATGATGTCCGCCGTCAACCGCTGCGCCGCGAGCTCGAAACTGATCCGCGTCCGCGTCGACGGCTCCACAAACAGGTTGATCACCGTCTTCCCCCGCAACGCCGGCACCGTCTTGATCGCCCGCGTCCCCACCGCCTTGAAACCCCGCGCCGTGTCCAGAACCGTCAGGAGTTCCTCCGTCGACAGCGATTCAATGTCCAGCAGATGGCGTCGCGTCCAGCTCATGGCGTCTCCAGATACACACGGTCATCACCCCCGGTCTCCGTCCAGCGAACCTCCACCCGTTGCTCCGGCCGGGTCTCCAGCCGCCGGGCATAATAGTCCGCCTGAATGGGCAGCTGCCGATGCCCCTGACGGTCGATCAACACCGCCAACTGCACCCGCTCCGGCCGGCCGTAATCGTGAAGCGCGTCCAACGCCGCCCGAACCGTCCGCCCCGTATGCAGCACGTCGTCCGCCAAAATCACCGTCGCCCCGTTGATATCCCCCGGCAGCTGCGTCGGATGCACCATCGGCACCGGCCGCGCATGCAAATCGTCCCGATGCATCGAAACGTCGATCCGACCCGCCGGAATCTCCTGCCCCCACAACCGCGAAAGCTCACCCGCAAGCCTCGACGCGAGCTGAATCCCCCCCGTCTGAACCCCCAGCAACACCGTCCGCGCCGAAGCGGATTGCCTCTCGGCAATTTCATGCGCCATCCGGCCAATCGCCAACCGCAGGGCCGCACCATTCATAAGCACCACTCGGGACGCCATCGTTCGCCCTCAGTCAACGCGGGTCACAACCCCGAAGCAACCGCTTTCCCGCTCCCACACCCGTCCATCCCCCATGACCCCACTCCCAAATCCCTCCACACCCCGAAAACCAACCCGCCAACCCACCGCCCATCCAAAACCCCGCTCCTCGTTTCGTTCAGTTCGATGCCAGCATCTGCTGCCGATGACGACGCCATGCCGTCCGATGCTTCAGATTCCAGTCCGTCAGCGCATACTCGAATCCTACGTCCCGGCCGGCCTTCTCCGACTCCAGCCACTTGTGTCGCAGGATCTCCTCACGCTCCGCCTGGAACTCGCGGTACAACGTGGTGTTCGACAACGCGAATCGGGAATTGCTGCCACTCATAGATCATTCCAATCGGTTGGATTACGACTTCCGACCTAGGGCCAACCCATCGGAGCGCCCTGCGTACCACCCGCCCCCAGGGCTCGCAACTGGTTTTTGACATCAGGCCGTCACCTTGCCGAAACCCGCAATCCCCTTCAGCCAAGGGCCCGCTCGACTCCAGCCAGCATTGACGAACTCCTCCGCAACCCCATTCAATGCCCCTCCAACGTCCACCTCCCAACCCATGAAACGCGCCCTCGCCCTGCTCATGTCGGCCATCATCGCCTCCGCCATGCTCACCCCCCAGTCCCACGCCGCCGATGCCTCCGCCCCCAAAAAAGGCCGCGGCAAACTGATCCACATGGTCGCCTTCAAGTTCAAGGACACCGCCTCCAAGGACGACATCCGCAAGGTCGAGGAGGCCTTCGCCGCGCTCCCCTCCAAAATCCCCCAGATCGCCAGCTTCGAAACCGGCACCAACGTCAGCCCCGAAGGCCTCGACAAAGGCTTCACCCACGGCTTCCTCCTCACCTTCCGCTCCGCCACCGACCGCGACGAATACCTGGTCCACCCCGACCACAAGGAGTTCGGAAAGATCATCGGCCCCTTCATCGGCGATGTCTTCGTCATCGACTTCTGGGGCCAGAAACCCGGAAAACCGAATCCCGCTTCCAAGGCCGCCAAGGACAAGCCCAAGAAGGCCAGGAAATCCAAGGAAGCGGCCGAATAGACCCCGACCCGGACCCGGACCCCCTCCAGTCCCCCTGGGAACACGAACCGGACGCGCCTCGGAAAGCGCTTCCCAGCGCCTCCCCGGAGTTCACCAGCCCCGCGGCTCCCTCCCGCCGGGGCTGATTTCACCCCGGCGCCTCCCCGCAGCCCCACCGACCCCCGCCCCCCGACCGGATCCATCCGATCAGTCCAATTCCTCGCCGAGTTCCACGTTCCAGTAGGCGAGGTCGATGAAGTGCTTCCACTGGTCGTGCGCCGGCAGCCCGAGGTGCACGTGCAGAAACGGCCGCCACTTCGGCCGGCGCGGCTTCCGCACCAATCGCAGCCCCGCCTCCTGCGGCGTCCGGTTCCCCTTCCTCGTGTTACAGGGAATGCAGGAACAGACGATGTTCTCCCAGGTCGTCGGCCCCCCGCGGTCCCGCGGCACGACATGGTCCAGGTTCAGATCCTTGCGATCCAACACCCGGCCGCAGTACTGGCAGGTGTTCCGGTCACGCTCGAAAATATTGTGCCGGGTGAACTTCACCTCCTTGGCCGGAAGCTGATCGAACACCAGCAGCAGGATCACCCGCGGCACCCGGATCTTGAACGAGATCGAATGAATGCTCTCCGGGTGCGGCCGCGACTCCGAAAGATCCCGCCATTCACGAAAGCTGTACGTCTGAAACGTGCCGTCGCCGTGATTCAGCACCACCTGAGCCTGACCCTGAAAGAGGAGGGTCAGCGCCCGCCGCACCGAGCAGACATTGACAGCCTGCCAAAGGCGGTTGAGCACCAGCACCTGCTGACCCAGGTAACTGCTCATACAACCATCCAGTAACACCGGCACCTTAGCGATTCGCATTTTCCCCTGTCAATCCACCCACCAACACGAAACCCCGTTCCACCGCCAAGGCCCCCCGCGCCATGGTTGATGACCGGCGATTTCAATGCTAACCACCCTCCCCGTGACGCCTTCAACTTCGGCCCCGACCGCGCTGCGCATCCTCCGGTTGGCCACCGCCATCGCCATCACCACCACCCTCTTCGGCACCGCCTCCACCCAATCCCGCGCCGACGAAGGCATGTGGCTCTACAACCAGCCGCCCGCCGAATCCCTCCGCCAAAAGTACGGCTTCGAAATCACCCGGGATTGGCTCGAGCACCTCCAGAAGGCCTCCGTCCGCTTCATGTCCGGCGGCTCCGGCTCCATCGTGTCCGAGGACGGCCTCGTGCTCTCCAACCATCACGTCGGCGCCGATGCCATCCAGAAACTGAGCACCGCCGAACGCGACCTGCTCCGCGACGGCTTCCAGGCCAGGTCCACCGCCGAGGAACTGCCCTGCAAGGACCTCGAACTGAACGTCCTCATCGAAATCCAGGACGTCACCGACCGCGTCAACGCCGCCGTGCCCGCCAACCTCCCCGCCGAACAGGCCGCCACCGCACGCCGCGCCGTCCTCGCCGAAATCGAACAGGAATCCCTCCAGCAAACCGGCCTCCGCAGCGACGTCGTCACCCTCTTCCAGGGCGGTGCCTACCACCTCTACCGCTACAAGCGCTACACCGACGTCCGCCTCGTCTTCGCCCCCGAACAGTCCATCGCCTTCTTCGGCGGCGACCCCGACAACTTCGAGTACCCGCGCTACTGCCTCGACGTCGCCTTCTTCCGCGCCTACGAGGACGGCAAGCCGGCGAAGACACCCCACTTCCTCCGCTGGAGCGCCGACGGCGCCCGCGAAGGCGAACTGGTCTTCGTGTCCGGCCACCCCGGCCGCACCAGCCGCCTGCTCACCGTCGCCGAACTGGAATACCTCCGCGACCGCGCCTTCCCCGAACTCCTCGACCGCCTGTTCCGCGAGGAGGTCAACCTGCTCGCCTGGAGCGGGCGCAACACCGAGAACGCCCGCCGCGCCAAGGACGAACTGCTCAACATCCAGAACTCCCGCAAAGCCCGCCTCGGCGGACTGGCCGGACTCCAGGATCCCACCTTCTTCGCCCGCATCGCCTCCGCCGAAGCCGACTTCCGCCGGCGCCTCGCCGACTCACCGGACTTCGAGGCCGCCAGGACCGCCTACGACCGCATCGCCGCCGCCCAAAAAACCATCGGCGAACACGCCCTCCCCTACCGCTCCCTCGAAGCCGCCTGGGCCTTCCGCGGCGAATTGTTCTCCATCGCCCGCACCCTCCTCCGCGCCGGCGACGAATCCCCGAAGCCCAGCCGCGACCGCCTCCGCGAATTCCGCGACTCCAACCGCACCTCCCTCGAACTCGCCCTCTTCTCCACCCAACCCATCCACGCCGACCTCGAAACCGTCCTCCTCGCCGATTCCCTCACCCACCTGACCGTCCGCTTCGGCGCCACCCATCCCCTCGTCCAAACGGTGCTCGCCGGCAAATCCCCCCGCGCCCGCGCCGCCGAACTGGTCGCCGGCACCAGGGTCGGCAACCCCGACTTCCGCCGCCGCATCTACGAGGGCGGCGCCGCCGCGGCAACCGCCGCCGCCGACCCCATGATCGAACTGGCCCGCGCCATCGATGCCGAGGCCCGCAGGGTCCGGCAGATCATGGAGGAACAGGACGAGATCAAACAGCAGGCCCACGCCGCCATCGCCAAGGCCCGCTTCGCCCTCCAGGGCTCCAACTCCTACCCCGATGCCACCTTCACCCTCCGCCTCACCCACGGCGTGGTGAAAGGGTACTCCGAGAACGGCCAGTCCATTCCCGCCTTCACCGACTTCGCCGGCCTCTACGCCCGCGCCGAAGCCCAGGGCGGCCAGCCTCCCTTCGACCTCCCCGGGAACTGGATCCAACGCCGCAGGAAACTCAACCCCGACACCCCCTTCAACTTCGTCTCCACCGTCGACATCATCGGCGGCAACTCCGGCAGCCCCACCGTCAACCGCGCCGGCGAATTCGTCGGCATCATCTTCGATGGCAACCTCTCCTCCCTCGTCCTCGACTTCGCCTTCGACGACGTCCAGGCACGCGCCCTGTCCGTCGATTCCCGCGGCATCCTCGAAGCCCTCCGCCGCATCTACGACGCCCGCCCACTGGTCGATGAACTGACCGGCCGCCGACGCATCCGACGCTGAGCGCCCCGCCGAGAACCCACCGCGCCGGGCCCACCCAGACCCGCCCGGCCCTCAACCCACCCCGGCAACGCCAAGCCCCGCCAGGGTGAACAATCCCACGCGGTTCGCCCCCGCATCCACCAGCGCGCGCACCTCCGCCTCGCTCTGAAGCCCTCCCACCGCGGTCAGCCCCAGCTCAGGCCCCGACCACTCCCGCAATTCCCGCAAATCCTCCGGGGTCGCCTTCCGCGTCCCACACCCCGTCGCCGTCGCCAAAAACTGGATCTCCGCGTCCAGCACCACCCTCACCAACCGCCGCCGCTCCTCCGGACTCAACAACGCCCACTCCGCCACCGCCGTCACCGGCCGCTCATCCGCCGCCTCCCGCACATCCCGCAGCTCCCGCAACACCCCGGCATCCCACCCGTCCCGAACCCACCCCGCGTTCACCACGCAGTGGATCTCCTGCGCCCCCGCATCCACCGCCGCCTCCACCTCGTACCGCTTCACATCCGCATCCCCGGCCCCGAACGGAAACCCCACCAGCGCCGCCACCTTCACCGCGCTGTCCGCCAACCGCGCCACCGCCACCTCGACCCGCGACCCCGTCACCCCCACCCACGCACACCCGTGCCCCTCCGCCTCCCCCAACAACCGCTCGAGTTCCACCCTCGACACGTCAGGCCGCAGCACAATCAGTCCAATCCGCCGTTTCAACGGGATCTCGCTCACCCCCCCAGCCAATCCCGCCTCCCCCTCCCCTGTCCAGCCACCTCTGGCCAACCCGCCCCACACCCCCTCCATCCCCCCTCCCAGCCCCTCCCAAGCCCCTTCCATCTTTACTTGGCGACACCCCAAAACGCACGCTCCCGCCCATGCAAGGCATTCAATGCTGGATCCCCAGCCTGCTCGCCGCCGCCTTCCTCGCGGCAGGCTGTTCCTCCCGCGTGAGCAACCTCACCCCCACCACCGCACCCCGCGAATCCTCAGGGCTCCACCACTTCGAAACCGAGTGGACCAGCAACCAACGCACCCGCAACCTCCGCCAGGCCGACATCCGCGCCTTCGTCGTCGTCGACCAAAGGCTCTACCCGATGCAGCGCATCCCGCTCATGACCAACCGCTGGGAGGCCGACGTCCCCCTCCCCGAAGGCAAGAACCCCGTCTTCTACCACTTCAAATGGGAGTACTCGACCGCCGGCTTCGGACGCGATCACCCCAACAGCATCCGCTCCCCTGAGTACCGCCTCGAACTGGTCGAGTCCCCCACGCCGGAGCGTTGACCCCCCTCCCGGCTGAACCCCGGCCCCAGCCCACGAAACCACGAAGGGGCCGGGCCGTCCCGGTTCAACGCCGGCCACCCGCACGGCCGCCCCCGGCCCGCCGTCCTGACGCCGGCTTTCCCCCACCCCGCTTCCCACCCCCACCCGTGCGCGTGCGCGCACCGCCCGCCCGGCCGCCACGCTTCGAAACCCCGCCCGCGCCCTTCGAAACCCCGGGCTTCACCCGCACCGGCCGCTTCGCCTCCAACCGCTCCGCCTCCGGCCGACGCTCCGGCCGCGCCGGGGCCTCCACCGGCGCCGCACCCGCGGCACTACGGGGACCACGGGGACCACCACCACGCCGCTCCCCGGCGGCTCCCCGGCCCCCTGCCGGACGCCCACGCCGCGCACCGCGCCCCGCCGGCCCGAACTTCCGCACCGGCTCGATCGTCTTCGGCCGGGCCCGCGGAATCAGCACGATCGGACACCCCTCATACCCGAACGCCGTCCGCATCGCGTCGGTCAGATGCTTCTCATACGCCCGGTTCAACAGGTCCGACCGGTTGAAAAACAACACGAACTTCGGCGGCGCATACCCGATCTGCGTGGCGTAATAGAACTTCAACAACTCCCCCTGCTTGCTGACCGGCTGCCGCCGGACCACCGCGTCGTGAAGCGTCCGGTTCAATACCGCCGTCGGTATCTCCTGCCGCAATTGCGCCGCCACATACCGCACCGCCTCCAGCAGCCGATCCAGGTGAAACCCCGAGTGCGCCGAGGTGAAAATCACCGGGGCGTAATCCAGGAAGAACAGCTTCTCCTGCACCCATTGCCCGAATTCCCCCAGCGTCGTCATCGGCGCCCGATTCCCCGGATTCCGATCCCCCGCCCCGCGCCGCTCCATCTCCTGCTCCCGCGCCTGCCGCACACTCTCCGCCACCAGATCCCACTTGTTCACCACCACGATGCACGCACGCCGCGCCTCGGTGATCAGCGCCCCGATCTTCTTGTCCTGCTCGAGAATCCCATCCCCGGCGTCCAACACCAGAACCGCAATGTCACAACGCCCAACCGCCTCCTCCGTCCGCTTCACACTGAAAAACTCCACCGAGCTGTCCACCGACTTCCGCTTCCGCACCCCCGCGGTGTCCACCAGCACATAACGCTCCCGCCGCCCCTCCGTCTCCACTTCGAACGGCACGTCCACCGCGTCCCGCGTGGTCCCCGGCACCGGACTCACCACCACCCGCGTCGACGCCGTCAACGCATTGATCAACGACGACTTCCCCACGTTCGGCCGCCCCACGATCGCCAGACGCAGCGGCTCCCGGTTGAAATCTCGACGCCTCGAACCCTTCCGCGTCCCCGGTTCGTCCGAATCCCCAGCCCCCTCCCCCGCTTCACCACCCTCCCCCGCCTCCACCTCCACCCCGACCTCCGGCTCCGGCTCCGGCTCCGCCTCGGGCAGGTGCTCCATCGCCGCCCGCATCAGCGCCTCCAGTCCCCGACCGTGAATCGCGCTCACCGGATGGATCCGCTCAAACCCCAGCCTCGCGAAATCCACCGCCTCCGCCGCCGCCGGCTCGTTGTCCGCCTTGTTCACCACCAGCAACACCGGCTTGCCCGCGGCCCGCAACCGCTGCGCCACCTCCTCGTCCAACGCCACCAACCCCTCCTGCACGTTCACCACGAACAGGATCGCCGACGCCGCCCCGATCGCGAGTTCGACCTGGTCCAGCGCCGCCTGCTGGATGATGTCCCCGGCCTTCTCCCCACGCCGCAAACCGATGCCGCCCGTGTCGATCAGCGTGAAAGGCCGCCCCTTCCACTCCACCTCCGCCGCAATCCGATCCCGCGTCACCCCGGGCTGGTCGTGCACGATCGCAATCCGCCTCCCCGCAATCCGATTGAAGAGCGCGGACTTTCCGACGTTGGGACGACCGACAATGGCCAGGACACCTGACATGCGCCGAGCATGCGCGAGTCCCATCCCCGGTAGAAGGGCGAAACCAATCCGCCCCGCCCACCCCCCCCGACCCGCCGGTCACGCACCCGCCCGCCGACACTTCGTGACAAACCGTTCCATGCGGACCATCGCGTCCTCGATCTGCCGCAGCGAGGTCGCAAAACAGCAGCGCAGGAACCCCTCCCCGCACGCCCCGAACGCACTGCCCGGAACCGCCGCCACCTTCTCCTCCTGCAACAGCCGCACCGCGAACTCCTTCGAACTCAGGCCCGTGCCCGCGATCGACGGGAAGGCGTAGAACGAACCGCGCGGCAAATGACACTTCAACCCCATCGAGTTCAGGGCGTTCACAATGAAGTTCCGCCGCGCCTTGTACTGCTCCCGCATCTCCACCGTGTCCGCCTCGCCGTGCTGGATCGCCTCCAACGCCGCCTCCTGGCTGATGATGCTCGCGCAAAGCATCGAATACTGGTGGATGCGCATCATCGCCTCGGTCAACGCCACCGGCGCACAGGCATATCCAATCCGAAACCCCGTCATCGCGTACGCCTTCGAAAACCCATGCAGGAAGATCGTCCGCTCCCGCATCCCCGGCAGCGACGCGATCGACACGTGCTCTCCTTCAAACGTCAGCTCCGCGTAGATCTCGTCGGTCAGCACCACCAGATCGTGCCGCCGCGCCAGCTCCGCAATCCGCTCCAGCTCCGCCCGGGTCATCGTGCCCCCCGTCGGATTGGTCGGGAAATTCAGGATCAGGGCCTTCGACTTCGAGGTCACCGCCGCCTCGATCGCCTCGGGGCGCACCGAGAAACCGTCCTCGGCCCGGCACACCACCGGCACCGGCACCCCGTGCGCCAGCGCAATGCTCGGCGAATAACTGACGTAGCAGGGCTCGTGGTAGATCACCTCGTCCCCGGGGTCGATCACCGCCCGCAACGCCAGATCCATCGCCTCGCTCACCCCCACCGCAATCAGGATCTCCCGGCCCGGGTCGTACTCGACATGGAACTTCTCCGCGAGATGCGCCGAAATGGCCGCCCGCAACTGCGGCGTCCCCAGATTCGAGGTGTAGGTCGTCCGCCCCTGCTCCAAGGCATAGATGGCGGCCTCGCGGATGTGCCAGGGAGTGACAAAGTCCGGCTCACCCACGCCGAGCGAAATCACCTCCTTCTGGCTGGCCACGATGTCGAAGAACTCGCGGATGCCCGAACGGGGAATGCCCCGCACGTGCGACGCCACGAAGGACTCATTGGAAGCCGCCTTCATAAAGGGCGGCGACCTTACCGGACCGCCCTTTTGCGTGGCAAGGTGACACAACACCCCGCACCCATCCCTTCCTCGACGCCGCGGAAACCCACATGGGCATTGAGTTCGCCGCGCCGAACGGCAGAATCCCACGCCTTTCACATGACCTCTGGGATCCAACTGGTGGCCGTTGTCACCGATCCAGGCCAGTTCTGGCCCCACCTCACCGCCATCATCCACTGGCACCGCAACGCCGGACCCGTCGACCGCCTCTGGGTCGTCTGCCCCGACGCACCCGCGGGCCCCGACCAACCCGCCACCACCGCCGCCCTCCTCGAACGCGCCGCCCGCGCCTGCCTCGGCTCCCTCCGCATCGAACGCCGCACCTCCGACCCCGCCCCCGACGGCCTCGCCCGAACCGTCGCGTCCTGCCGATCCGAGGCCCCCGATGCCGCCTGGGTCCTCCAACTCCCCGGCTCCCTCCCCGCCTCCAGGACCTGGCACCTCGATTCCCTCCTCGCCCTCCCAGGCCTCCGCATCACCCAACGCCAACCCAACGGCGATTGGACCCTCCTCCACCAACCCGCCCCCGGCGCGCCCATCGAAACCGAAACCCTGCCCCCCTTCCGCCGCGAGGTCTCCGATGAATGGCCCGTCGCCGAACTGGTCCGCGCCCAAACCACCGACACCCCCAACCCCGCCCCACTCACCGCCTCCCCCGCCTCCCCCCTCCCCCTCCTCCCGCTCACCCAGGCCGCCATCGCCGCCCACTGGGACTGGCCCAGGGCCTTCACCAACGCCGCCCTCGACCCCGCCAAGGACTCCCCCTCCGTCCTCCTCTCCAAATACCTCGGCGCCTTCCTCCTCGACCTCGGCCTCCGCAACGTCGTCCTCGGCTCCCGCCGCCCGCGCACCTCCACCCCCACCAACCCCACGCAGGACCCCCTCCTCTGGATCCTCCACACCGGCCGCCTCTGGGTCGTCGATGCCCAACTGGATCCATCCCCCGCCCAACCCGCCCCCGCCGACACCCCGCCCGCCCAGGACCAACCCTCCCCGCTCGCCTCCGCCATCCTCCGCGCCGCTGACGCCCGCCGCGAACTCGGCCCCCTCAAACCCGAGTGGCTCCTCGTCCGCCCCACCCAAACCCTCTCCGCCGTCGAACAACACCTCGCCGATGCCCTCGGCCTCCGCGTCCTCGACGAACCCGCCTGCCGCGAACTGCCCGCCAAAATCGCCGCCTGGTTCGGCCTCCCCCTCTCCCAGGACGCCATCGAAATCGAACGCCGCCTCCGCCTCCACCTCGCCGAGTCCGGCCGCTCCCGCGTCTTCGCCCCGGAACCCGAAATCCTCCAACAACAAAGCACCGCCACCCACGACCCCGTTGTCGTCCCCGCCGACGCCCTGCTCGAACAGATCCAGCGCGCCCGCGGCCAGAACTGGCTGCTCTGGTGCCACCACGGACGCATCCACCTCCGCGTCCCCGCCGAAGGCCGGGCCTCCGCCGCCGATGACTGGCGCGCCATGCTCGCCGCCTTCGTCGGCCTCACCCCCGACCTCGTCCTCAGTCGCACCGCCCCACGCGTCGTGCTCCTCGACTTCCCCGAAACCCCCGAACACCGCCGCCGCGTCGCCGACTGGCTCCGCCCCTTCCTCAACGCCACCCTCGGCTTCGATGCCGCCCGCGCCCGGTTCGCCGCGGAAGCCCGCGTGACCGCCGAAGCCGAAAACGCCGCCCGCGCCCGAACCGGCCCCACCCCGCCCACCCCCGCCCAGCAACCCGCCTCCCCCGCGCCGTCCCGTCCATCCCGCGCAACCTCCACCACCACCTCCCCCAAACCCACGACTCCCCAGCGACCCAACCCCAACCCGCCCCCGCCCCCTGCCGCACCCCGCCGCATGCAGCGCGTCTCCCTCGAGGACCTCGATCGCGCCCTCGACAGCGCCCTGACCTTCCCCGCATCCCCCGAGGCCACCCCCGCTCCCGAACCGCAGCCCGGCAAACCGGACCCCGGCGCCAAATGACCACGCTCCGAAGGTCCACCCTCCGCGCCGCCTGACCTCACCCACCGACCCGGCCGGCCACCAGGGCCGTCCTTCTCGTTCCCGAACCCTTTCCCCGGAGCAGGCGGGCTCCTGACCTCACGGCCCGCCACGCGCCACCATCCGCCGCCGATACACCCGGTCGCTGCTGCACACGTACAACCACGCCCGCCCCTCCCCGCCCAACGCGCAACTGACCGTCGCCTTCTCCTGCGGCCGCGGAATCGTCCCCATCCAGCGCCCCCGCTCGTCCAGCACCTGCACGCCCAGGTGCGAGGTCACATAGACCCGCCCCGCCGAATCGGTCGCCGCCCCGTCCCCCCCGCTGTCCGCCTTGTCCGCCGGCGTCCGCAACCGCCCCAGCCGCTCGCCCCCGGCCAGCGTCCCGTCCTCCGCCAGCCGAAACCGCCAGACCCGCGTCCCGCCATACTCGCTCACCCAGAGTTGCCGGTGGTCCGGACTCAGGGAGATCCCGTTCGGCCGCTGGATGCCGCCCGCCACCACCGGCGGCCTCGACATGCCCCGCGCCTTCAGCGGCACCCGCACCACCGCGCCGGCCGCCGTGTCGGTGAAATACAGAAACCCGTTCCCCGCCACCACCAGGTCGTTCGGCTGCACGCTGATCGCCAGGGTCTCCACTTCCTTCGTCCCGGGATGAATCGCCACGATGCGCTTCACGTTGTTCGTCCCCTCACCCTGCACGCACGCGTACAACCACCCGTCCGCACCGAACTTCATCCCGCTGATCTTCGGACCCCCGTCCAGCCACACCTCCGGCCCGCCCCCGCCCGCCGCCACCCGGTACACCACCCCGCGCGGAAGATCGGCGAAATGGAAGTTGCCCTGCCCGTCCACACACGCCGCGTCGGTGAACCCGTAACCGCTCCCCACCACCTCCCATCCGTCCGCACCACCCCCGGCCACCACTTCCGCCATGTCCGGCAACGGCTCGGGCGCACCGCCCTTCGCCCTGCCCTCCACCGTCGGACGCCACAGCCAGCGCAGCGAATCCGGAAGGATCGCCCCGCCATGCTTCCCGTTGTGCGCCCCGTCCCCGAACTCGAACCGATGGTCGTACCCCGCAAACGCCAGCGCCGCCGCCATCTCCTGGTTCGCCAGCGGCCAACTGCCATGCTGGTTGTTCAAATCGTTCGACCCGTCCTGCAGAAACACCCGGATCGGCTTCCGATCCGTCTTCCGGATCAGCGCCGGATACACATGCCCTCCCCGGATGTTGGTGAAGCTCCCGATGTGACTCAGCACCTTCCCAAACGCATCCGGCCGCTCCCAGGCCACCGTCCACGCACAAATCCCCCCGCTGCTCATCCCGCAGATCGCCCGCAGCTCCGGATCCTTGCTGATCCGAACCTGGAACGTCCGCTCCACATGCGGCAGCAGCTCGTCGATCAGGAACCGCGCATACGCATCCCCCAGCGAGTCATACTCCACACTCCGGTTGCTCCGGTTCCCCCAACCCTCACTCGGCGGCGCGTCACCCCCGCGATGCCCCGGATTCACAAACACCCCGATCGTCACCGGCATCTCCCCCCGCGCAATCAGGTTGTCGAACACCACCGGAACTCGCATCTGCCCACCCCCCGAGGTCCCCACGTACGCGTGCCCGTCCTGAAAAACCATCACCGCCGCCGGCTGCGTGCCGTCATACTGCGCCGGCACATACACCCAGCAGTCCCGCGTCGTCCCCGGAAACACCTCCGATGCCTCGAACCTGAAACCCGTCACCTTCCCCTCGGGCACCCCGGGACCCCGCGCCACCGAGTCCGGCCCGAGTACGTAGTCATCCGCGGCCCGAACCCCGGCCGACGCCAACACCAGCCCGCACAAAACCGCTTGCAGGGATTGCATGCCCGCAGTCTCCCCCTCCCCGATCCCCGCGCAAGCCCCGCGTCACCCCACCCCCCCCCCAGGCCGGCGATCCATCGCCCCCGGCCCCGCAGACAGGCAAACGCCGACACCACCGCCCTTGACGCCGCCTCCGCCACGGGTACTTCAATGCCATGAACTTAGAGCGACTCACGACCAAGGCCCAGGCCGCCCTCCAGGCCGCCCAGAACATCGCCTACCAAAACTCCAACCAGGAACTCGACACCCTCCACCTCGCCCTCGCCCTCGTCACCGAAACCGACGGCCTCGTCGTTCCCATCCTCCAGAAACTCGGCGTCCCCGTCCCCACCCTCACCAACGACCTCCAACGCGAACTGTCCACCCGCCCCAAGGTCTCAGGCATCAGCTCCTCCGACCTCTTCCCCAGCACCGCCCTCAAACGCACCCTCGACGCCGCCGAGGCCGAATCCAAAAAACTCCACGACGAGTTCATCTCCACCGAACACCTCCTCCTCGCCCTCATCGAGGAAGGCGGCCCCACCCTCCGCACCCTCTTCCGTAAACATCACCTCAAACACGACGCCCTCCTCACCGCCCTCGCCCAGCTCCGCGGCAACCAGCGCGTCACCGACCCCAACCCCGAGGACAAATTCCAGTCCCTCGAAAAGTACGGCCGCGACCTCACCGCCCTCGCGCGCCAGGGCAAAATCGACCCCGTCATCGGCCGCGACGACGAAATCCGCCGCGTGATGCAGGTCCTCACCCGCCGCACCAAGAACAACCCCGTCCTCATCGGCGAACCCGGCGTCGGCAAAACCGCCATCGCCGAGGGCCTCGCCCGCCGCATCGTCGCCGGCGACGTCCCCGAATCCCTCAAGAACAAACGCATCATCGCCATGGACCTCGGCGCCATGATCGCCGGCGCCAAGTACCGCGGCGAATTCGAGGACCGCCTCAAGGCCTTCCTCAAGGAAATCACCTCCAGCGAGGGCCGCATCATCCTCTTCATCGACGAACTCCACACCCTCGTCGGCGCCGGCAAGGCCGAGGGCGCCACCGACGCCGCCAACATGCTCAAACCCCAGCTCGCCCGCGGCGAACTGCGCACCATCGGCGCCACCACCCTCGACGAATACCGCAAACACATCGAAAAGGACCCCGCCCTCGAACGCCGCTTCCAACCCATCCACGTCGCCGAACCCTCCGTCGAAGCCACCATCGCCATCCTCCGCGGCCTCAAGGAACGCTACGAGGTCCACCACGGCATCCGCATCCAGGACGCCGCCCTCGTCGCCGCCGCCACCCTCTCCCACCGCTACATCAGCGACCGCTTCCTCCCCGACAAGGCCGTCGACCTCATCGACGAAGCCGCCTCCCGCCTCCGCATGGAACTCGATTCCCTCCCCACCGAAATCGACCAGCTCAACCGCCAGATCCTCCAGCTCGAAATCGAACAGACCGCCCTCCGCAAGGAAAAGGACGACGCCTCCCGCGAACGCCTGCTCAAACTCGAAAAGGACCTCGCCAACCTCAAGGAACAGTCCTCCCGCCTCAAAGCCCAGTGGCAGAACGAAAAAGCCGCCCTCGACGCCGTCTCCGTCATCCACGGCGACATCGAACGCGCCAAACTCGACCTCGAAAAAGCCCAGCGCACCGGCGACCTCGGCAAAGCCTCCGAAATCCAGTACGGCCGCCTCCCCGGCCTCCAACAGAAACTCGCCCAGGCCGAAGCCGCCCTCCAATCCACCCCGGACTCCAACCGCCTCCTCGGCACCGAGGTCACCGAGGAGGACGTCGCCAAGGTCGTCGCCGCCTGGACCGGCATCCCCGTCACCCGAATGCTCGAAGGCGAACGCGCCAAACTGGTCAGCATGGAACAACGCCTCGCCCAGCGCGTCATCGGCCAGCGCGAACCCATCCGCGCCGTCAGCAACGCCGTCCGCCGCGCCCGCTCCGGCCTCCAGGACCCCAACCGCCCCATCGGCTCCTTCATGTTCCTCGGCCCCACCGGCGTCGGAAAAACCGAACTGGCCCGCGCCCTCGCCGAATTCCTCTTCGACGACGAACAGGCCATGGTCCGTATCGACATGTCCGAGTACATGGAGAAGTTCTCGGTCCAACGCCTCATCGGCGCACCCCCAGGCTACGTCGGCTACGACGAAGGCGGCCAACTGACCGAATCCATCCGCCGCCGCCCCTACGCCGTCGTCCTCTTCGACGAAATCGAAAAGGCCCACGCCGACGTCTTCAACGTCCTCCTCCAGGTCCTCGACGACGGCCGCCTCACCGACGGCCAGGGACGCACGGTCGACTTCAAAAACGCCCTGGTCATCATGACCAGCAACATCGCCTCACCCCTCATCCAGGAATTCTCCGCCTCCGGCCGCAACAGCCCCGCAGACCTCCGCCAGCTCGAGGACCTCGTCCACCGCGAACTGCGCAGCCACTTCCGCCCCGAGTTCCTCAACCGCCTCGACGACATCATCCTCTTCCACAGCCTCGGCGAGGAGGAACTGGCCCGCATCGTCGACATCCAGCTCCAACGCCTCGAAAACCGCCTCGCGCAACAAAACCTCCGCATCTCCCTCGACGACGAGGCCCGACGCCTGCTCGCCCGCGAAGGCCACGACCCCCAGTTCGGCGCCCGCCCCCTCAAACGCGCCATCCAGGACCTCGTCCTCGACCCCCTCGCCCTCAAACTCCTCGACGGCGAATTCCGCCCCGGCGACCACGTGTCCATCACCACCCACGACGGACACCTCGCCTTCCACAAGGCCTGATCCACCCCCCCCGACCAACCGCCCCGCCGGAGCCGGAATTGGGATTGATTCCCCACCGCTCCGGAAGCTCTCCTTTCCCATCCAATCACCGCCTCCGCACCCCCCTGCCCCATCCATGCACACGACCCCCTCCCTCGCGCTCCGCCTCGCCGCCGCCACCGCCACCGCCCTCACCCTCGCCACCGCGACCACCCCCACCACCGGCCACGCCGCCGAGGACACCTCCACCCTCATCGCCTTCCGCCGCATCCAGCTCTCCGACCAGTTCTGGTGCGAGGGCGCCCACTTCGCGGACTTCAACCGCGACGGTCACAACGACGTCGTCTCCGGCCCCTGGTGGTACCAGGGCCCCGACTTCACCAACCGCCACGAAATCTACCCGCCCACCACCACCTTCAAACTCAAGCTCGGCCCCCTCACCACCGTCCAGGTCCCCGGCTTCGAAGGCGCCCTCGGCGTCGCCAACACCTATTCCGACAACTTCTTCGCCTTCCCCCGCGACTTCGACAACGACGGCTGGACCGACGTCCTCATCATCGGCTTCCCCGGAAAGGAAACCGCCTGGTTCCAAAACCCCGGCACCACCAACCGCCACTGGACCCGCCACGTCGTCTTCACCCAGACCGACAACGAGTCCCCCACCTTCACCGACCTCGACGGCGACGGCAGACCGGAGCTGGTCTGCATCACCAGGGGCGCCTACGGCTACGCCACCCCCGACTGGTCCGACCCCGCCAAGCCCTGGTCCTGGCACCCCATCTCGCCCAACAAAAAGTACGGCAACTTCACCCACGGCATGGGCCTCGGCGACATCGACGGCGACGGTCGCCTCGACCTCCTCGAAAAGGACGGTTGGTGGCAGCAGCCCGCATCCCTCGCCGGCGATCCCGAGTGGACCTTCCACCCGGCCCCCTTCGGCCTCGGCGGATCCCAGATGCACGCCTACGACGTCAACGGCGACGGACTCAACGACGTCATCACCGCCCTCACCGCCCACGCCTTCGGCCTCGCCTGGTACGAACAACAGCGCGACGCCAACGGCGCCATCCGCTTCGTCGAACACATCATCATGAACAAGGAACCCTCCGAGAACCGCTACGGCGTCAAATTCTCGGAACTCCACGCCATCGAACTCGCCGACATCGACGGCGACGGCCTCAGGGACATCGTCACCGGAAAACGATTCTGGTCCCACGGACGCACCGGCGACCCCGACCGCAACCAGGCCGCCGTCGCCTACTGGTTCCGCCTCGTCCGCGGCCCGAACCACTCCGTCGACTTCATCCCTCACCTCATCGATGACAATTCCGGCGTCGGCACCCAGGTCGTCGTCGGCGACGTCAACAAGGACGGCCTTCCCGACCTCGTCGTGGGCAACAAGAAGGGAACCTTCGTCCAGCTCCAGGAACGCCGGACCGTCTCCCGCGAGGCCTGGGAAAAGGCCCAGCCCAAACCCATCCGCTGAACCGGCACGCGCAACCCCCAGACCCCGCACCCAAAACCCCCTTTCCTTTCCGCCCCCGCCCGTGTTGGGTGGGCGCGACGCTGGAGAGCCAGCATCCGTCAGCCCCAGATAACCGTCCCCAAACGACCCCCCCATGAACGTCCGACTCGCCTACGGCCAGGGCCACCTGGAACTGCCCTTCCCCGACGACCGCACCACCGTCATCACCCCCACCCACCGCCCCGGGCTGTCCGACGAGAAGTCCGCCGTCATCCGGGCCCTGGAACAACCCACGGGCTGCGAACCGCTCCTCCGCCGGATCAGACCCTCCGACAAGGTCTGCATCCTCTTCACCGACATCACCCGCGCCACACCCAACGACCGCATCATCCCCTGGCTGCTCGAACACCTCGCCGGCCACCCGCGCGAGAACATCCTCCTGCTCAACCAGCTCGGCACCCACCGCCCCAACACCCAGGCGGAGCTCGAACGGATGCTCACCCCCGAGGTCGTACGCAACTACCGCGTGCTCAACCACGAACCCGAAAACGAGGAGGCCCTCGTCCAACTCGGCGTCACCCACGACGGCACCCCCGCCCTCATCAACCGCCACGCCGTCGAGGCCGACCTCCGCATCGTCACCGGCTTCATCGAACCCCACTTCTTCGCCGGCTTCAGCGGCGGTCCCAAGGGCATCATGCCCGGCGTCGCCGGCCTCCGCACCGTCATGAGCAATCATGGCTACCGCAACATCGGCGACCCCCGCGCCACCTTCGGCATCACCACCGGCAACCCCCTCTGGGAGGAACTCCGCGACATCGCCCTCCGCTCCGGCCCCAGCTTCCTCCTCAATGTCACCCTCAACGAGGAACGCCGGATCACCAACGTCTTCGCCGGCGACCTCATCGCCGCCCACCAGTCCGGCATCGAATACGTCCGCGCCTCCGCCATGCAGAAGGTCAAGGCCCCCTTCGATGTCGTCGTCACCACCAACAGCGGCTACCCCCTCGACCTCAACCTCTACCAGGGCGTCAAGGGCATGAGCGCCGGCGCCCGCATCCTCGAGGACCAGGGCACCCTCATCCTCGCCGCCGAATGCCGCGAAGGCGTCCCCGCCGGCAGCCCCCTCGACAAACTCCTCCGCTCCGGCTCCAGCGCCGAGGAAATCCTCACCATGCTCGCCACCCCCGGCTTCGTGCGCCCCGAACAGTGGCAGGCCCAGATCCAGGCTCTCATCCAACGCCGCGCCCGCGTCCTCGTCCACTCGTCCCTCCCCGACGACATCATCCGCGCCTGCCACCTCACCCCCTGCCACGACATCGCCGCCACCGTCGCCCAGGAACTGGAACGTCGCGGCCCCCAGGCACGCGTCGCCGTCCTCCCCCAGGGCCCCCTCACCATCCCCTACCTGGCCTGAATCCATCCTCCCCACCCGCCGGATCCACCACCCAAACCCCGCTTCCTCCGAACACCAACCCGCCCGCAACCCACCTCCCGCATCCGGCGTTGCGCACAGTCCCGGTCTTCGTTGAAGTCGTCCCATGCATCCATCGCCTTCCCCCTCCATCCCCAACCCCCGCCCCCGCCCCATCACCCGCATCCTCGCCGGCTCCGCCATCCTCGCCGCAGTCACCCTCCCGGCCGCCGCCCAAAACCAATCCCTCGCCTTCACCGGCGGCGTCCTCCTCAACACCCGCGTCAGCTTCCGCGGCCTCGGCAACCACACCCCTTCCAGCCAGCCCGGCCCCGAATCCGGCGGCGCCGTCGACCGCTCCTACGACAACGGCTACATCCGCGTCGATGACTCCGGCAACGCCGGCGACACCACCGTCCACTACGGCTACCGGTCCACCTCCCAGATCGGCGTCCAGGGCCTCACCCTCTCCTCCGTCTCCACCTACGACCCCGTCACCGCCGAGGACCGCGGCGCCTTCCTCGAACCGTCCGCCAACCTCGAATACCGCGGCAGCCTCGGCACCTGGGGCAACGCCGATTGGGGCGTCCTCCTCGGCGTCGGCTACCAGGCCATCAACCAGGACCTCTCAGGCACCTTCATCACCTCCGCCTCCGTCATCGAGGACCACTTCGCCCTCGGCAACGTCGGACGCGACGAAATGCCCCCAGCCCCCTTCGAAGGCTCCGCCTCCAGCGACGTGCCCCGCATCTCCTCCGTCCCCTCCCGCAACTTCCGCTCCGTCCCCAACGCCCGCGTCCTCGACGGCCGCTGGGATTTCGGCGCCGAACTGATCCCCGTCACCGGCGGCCTCTACCTCGAATTCCAACTGGCCGGCCGCCTCAACGGCGTCGCCTCCGCAGGCATGTTCGCCGCCTTCGTCAACGCCGACCTCTCCTTCCGCGAAACCAGCACCGTCGGCGGCCTCCCCCCCGTCACCGAATCCAACAGCAGCGACGTCAGCGACTTCATCCTCGGCGGCTTCACCCAGTTCGGCATCGACTGGGCCCTCTGGGAAAACGCCAGCATCGTCGCCAGCGCCCGCTGGCAGCCCGCCCAAACCTTCCGCCACAGCGTCCAGGGACGCTCCGTCGAACTGGACTTCTCCTCGGCGTTCGCAGTCCACGCCGGCTTCGCCCTCCGGTTCTGACCCGATCCCCACCGCCGAATCCACCCGCCCTCCCCGACGCACCCCCCCGCCCGGGACTCGCAACGGCTCGCCGGGTTTCCCCACGCCCCCCAAAAACAACCGGCGCACACCCCTCCCGGAGCGTGCGCCGATGCATGCCGCACCGCGGCTCAGATCTCCGGGGACGCCGGCGGAACCTCCGACCGCCCCTCGCCGGCCGGCGGCCTGGGCTCGGCATCCCAATGCCCGGCGTGCGAGTCCTGCGCCCCGCCACCCTCGTCGTGACGGTGCTCCGCGTCGTAGCCACCGCCACCCTCGGGACGCTCCCCACGCTCAGCACCCTCGTCCCCGCGCGGCCCGCCGTAGCCCGCCGCATCGCGTGGATCCCGAGCATCACGCGGATCCCGCACCGGCGCGGCATCGCCATAGGCCCCCGCACCGCCGGCGCCCCGGCCGCCACGCCCACCCCGACCACGACCCCGGCGCCGGCGCCCGCCGCCGCCGCGACGATCGTCGCCATACCCGCCGCCGCCAGGACCCTGGCCCCCGCCATAGCCCTGGCCGGACCCCATCCCGCCACCACCCGCTCCGGCCGAGCCCTGGCCCCCGCCGTAGCGTGACACCGGCCCACCACCTCCCAGGGGCTCGCTCTCCAACGCCGCAGCCCGGGAAACCACCGACGCCACCGGAGCCCGCTCCCGGACCTGGTTCAACTGCCGGACCATTTCCTGCAGACGGAGCAGCTCCCGCTCGTCGATGGACTTCTGCTGCTCGGCATCCTCGATGAGTTCCAACACTTCCTCCATGTCCTGCAGGGCCTCCTGCAGCGCGTCCACAACCCGCTTCACCTCGAGCACCGCCTGCTCGATCGATTTCAGCGAAGCCGGACGAAACGCCAGCGCCTCCACCGTCCCAGGCAGCCGCTCCGGCGCCGGCACACGCTCCACCGCCGGCGGCCCCTCCATCCCGCCAGCCTCCCGCGCCTCCACCTCCGCCGGGTCAACCCGACCCGCCCCCTCATGCCGGACTCGCCCCTCCACCTCGTCCCGATAGCCACGATCGCCACGATCGCCACGATCATCGCGGACCGGACGCTCCAACCGCTCGGGACGCTCCTCCCGCGGACTCCGCTCCTCGCGGTACCCACGGTCGCCCCGGTCATCCCGGAACCCACGCTCCCGCTCCTCACGCACCACCGGGCGTTCCTCACGTACCGGGCGTTCCTCACGTACCGGGCGTTCCTCACGTACCGGGCGTTCCTCGCGCACCGGGCGTTCCTCACGCAGCGGACGCTCTTCCCGGGCCATTCGTTCCTCGCGATAACCGCGTTCGTCACGGAAACCACCGCCGCGTTCCCCGCGCTCATCCCGAACACCCCGGTCACGCTCCTCGCGGTAGCCCCGCTCGTCACGCACCGGAACCCGTTCCTCGCGCAAACCGCGCTCCCGTTCCTCACGGTAGCCGCGGTCGCCACGGTCATCCCGCGGAGTCCGCTCCTCCCGATAGCCGCGCTCGCCACGCTCATCACGCACGGTGCGTTCGTCGCGAACCGGCCGCTCCGGCCGCTCCTCCCGATACCCGCGCTCGTCACGGAACCCACGTTCGTCCCGCGGCCCCCGGTCGCGCTCGTCGCGATACCCGCGCTCGTCACGCACCGGAACACGCTCCTCCCGGGGAGCCGCCCCCCGATCGTCACGAACATCACGAACCCCACGCTCGTCCCGATAACCGCGCTCGCCGCGATCATCACGCACCGGACGCTCCTCGCGAAAACCGCGCTCGTCCCGATACCCGCGCCCGCGATCATCGCGATCCCGACCCCGCCGATCCTCACGGACATCCCGCGGTCCCCGGCGATCGTCCCGAACGCCACGATCATCCCGGTAACCTCGCGGCTCCGGCGGTCGCGGTCCCCCGACAACCGGGGGCTGACCGGCATCCGACACCGGGGACGCCGCGGCGCGCGGGGCTTCCGGATGTTCACCCTCGCCCTCGCCCTCGCCTTCGCCCTCCCCACCGGTGGCCGCGGCCCCGGACAACACCGGCGGCTGCGCCTGGGATCCGAACTCATACGCGGCGGGTGCGCGGTCCGGCTCGTGCGAACCTTCATCCGGAGCCGGAGCGTAACCCCGGGACTCAACGGCCTCCTCGGAATGCGGCTCAGGCGAATAGCCCAGCGACGGCGCAGGCATGCCGCCGTGCGAATAGCCCGCGGATGACTCGGACGCACCCTCGGCGGCGTACTCGGACGCGGGTTCGGCAGTGCCGCCGGCCGCGGCCGCTTCGTCGGATTCGATCTTCGGCTTCGACAGGCGATGGCGCGGCCGGAAAGTGCGGCCACGGGTGGAACGGCGACGGACGGTGGGGCGTTCGCCCGAGGCTGCGCCCGACGTGGATTCGGATTCGGAACTCATGCTGTGAGGATGGGATGCAGGATGGTTGGCTTGTGGTGGCAAACGCGCCGGCGTGTCAATCAAGGGGCTTGCGAACGATCATTTGCCAATGCCCCGGTCGCTGGCACGAATGAACTGCGCCAACCGCCGGATCTCCGGCAGCGGCGGTAGTTCGTGCTCGATCTGCGCCAACGCGTTCGAGATCGAGAGATTGTCGCGAAAAAGGATGCGGAACGCGCTCTTCAGCGCGGCGGCGGTCTCCTCGGAGACGGCGTTGCGCTCCAGACCGACCTTGTTGACGGAGCGCACGGACGCAGGATTCCCGTCCGCGAGCATGTACGGCGGCACGTCCTGCACCACCTTCGAACAGCCCCCGACGATCGCCATCGTCCCCACCCGGCAGAACTGGTGCACCAGGGAATGCCCGCCGATCACCGCCCGGTCCTCCACCACCACGTGGCCGGCCAGTCCGGCGCTCGACACGATCACCTGATCGCCAAGCACCACGTTGTGCGCAATGTGGCTGTACGCGAGAATGTGGTTGCCCGAACCGATCCGGGTCACCTCCCCGTCCCCGGTGGCGCTGTGAATCGTCACGCCCTCCCGGATCGTGTTCCGGTCGCCCAGCTCCGTCCGCGTGCGCCCCCCCCGCCACTTCAGGTCCTGCGTCCTCAGACCGATGCTGGCAAACGGAAAGATCTCGTTGTCCCGGCCGAAAACGGTCTCGCCGTCGATCACCACATGGCTGTGAAGCCGGTTGCCGGGACCCAGCACCACGTCGGGACCGATGACGCAATACGGCCCGATCTCACACCCCTCACCCAGGGCGGCTCGCGGATGAACAACGGCGGTGGGATGGATCACCGTGGCAACTGGGTGTGCCTCGCGCATCAGCCTTCCGTGAGCATGAAGGTCACCTCCGCCTCGCTCACCGTCTCCCCGTCGACCGAGCACACGCCCTTCGCGCGCCCGATCTTCCCACGACTCTTGGTAAGCTCGACATCGATGATGAGTTGATCGCCCGGCTGAACCGGACGCCGCCACTTCACGCTCTCCGCCGACATGAAGTAGGCCAGTTTCCCCGAGTGCTCGGCCTGGCGCAGCATCAGGATGCCGGCCACTTGCGCCATCGCCTCGAGTTGCAGCACCCCCGGCATGATCGGATGCCCGGGAAAGTGCCCCTGAAAATACGGCTCGTTCATCGTCACGTTCTTCAACGCGACAATGCGGTTCCCCTCAACCTTCGTCACCCGGTCCACCATCAGGAACGGATAACGATGCGGCAGCAGCTTGAGCACCCCCATGATGTCCAGCTCCCCCGAAGCCCCAACCTTCGGCGCCCCTCCGCCGTTCCCACCCTCATGCCCCGCACCCGACCCCGCCTGCCCCGGACGCGGCGGCCCAAACGCCTGGATCGCCACCTCCGGCCGGCGCATCTGCTCCACAATCCGCCGCGCCAATTCGCAGTTCGGCCCGTGCCCCGGACGCACCGCCACAATGTGCGCCTTCAACGGACGCCCCACCAGCGACAGATCCCCCACAATGTCCAGCATCTTGTGCCGGACAAACTCGTCCGGAAACCTCAACGGCTCCGTCGTCAATACCGCGTCATCCCGGATGATCACCGCGTTCTCCAAACTCCCCCCGCGGATCAACCCGTTCTTCACCAGCGCCTCAATCTCCTCGAAAAAACAAAAGGTCCGCGCCGGCGCCAACTCCCGCACCCACGTGTCCGCCGTGATCTCCACCGAGTACACCTGCGTGTACCGCCCCATCCGGTCCGCGTTCGTGCAGGTGATCTTCAACCGGTCGTGCGGCAGCGCCACCAACGTCGTCTCCCCGGACACCAACTCGATCGGCTCGGTCACCGCATACGGCTCCCGCACCTCCCCCTGCGGCTGTATCCCCGCCTGCTCGATCATCCGCACGTACGGCTGCGCACTCCCATCCCCGATCGGCGGCTCCCCCGCGTCGAGTTCCACGATCGCGTTGTCCACCCCGCACCCGGCAAACGCCGCCAGCACATGCTCCACCGTATGCACCCGCGCATTGCCACGCTGCAACGTCGTCGACCGCGTGGTGTCCCCCACGTGATCCACGTGCGCCTCAATCTCCGGCTTGCCCTCCAAATCCACCCGCCTGAACCGGATGCCCGCATTCGGTGGGGCCGGCAAAAAGGTCATCTGGACCCGATTGCCGCCATGCAAGCCCACGCCCGTTATGCTGGCAGGACCACTGAGTGTCTGCTGTTGCGACACGCCCGGGATTAAACGGGGCAGCGGTTTCTTTGGCAAGCGAGGCCCCGATGAACTCTTCGATCGCCTCCCACCCACCCAAACCACCCGCCCACCCCCGATAAACAGGGCCCGCTTCCATTTTTCAGCCGGACTCCTAACCTCCCCCCAGCATGCGCCTCGCATTCAAGCTCCTGCATACCCGGTACCGCGTGAACGACCTGGAACGTTCGGTGAAGTTCTATCGCGAAATTCTTGGTCTCGAAGAGGTTAGACGCCACAAGTCGCCCAGGGGATCGGAGCTGGTCTTCCTCAAGGCCCCCGAAAGCGAGGAAACCATCGAGCTGTGCTACTTCCCCGATAGCGGCCCCGTCCAGGTCCAGCCCGACCTCACCCACCTCGCCTTCCAGGTCGACAGCCTCGAGGCCTTCGGCCGCCACCTCGCCCAACACGGCGTCGCTTTCTCCGACGGTCCCCACCTCAAACCCGACGGCAACGGCATGGCCTTCATCGACGCTCCCGAGGGCTACGAAATCGAACTGATCCAGCGCCCGCCCTCCCCGGCCGCGCCCTGACCGCCGCCACCCCCTCACACGCCCCGCCGCTCCCCGTCGAGCTGCCCCAGCAACGCCGTCAGCGCCGCCAACCGCGGCGCCTTCCCACCCGCCGCCTCGATCCGCCGCAGGGGCTCCCGAAACAGCGTCTCCACCTCCAGCGGCAACCCCCGCTCGAAATCAATCAGCGTCGACGCCTTGTACGGCCCCATGCTTCGCGTCTTGGTGATCTGGTCCTCCACCAAACCCGGATCCACCACCAACCCCTGCACCCCCGCCCCCTCCACCGTCTCCCACATCAACTCCCGCACCAACCGGGTCCAACGCTCGTCCCCCAGCAGGACCTCCGTCCCCGCACACGACCCCAGCCCAGCCGCCAACCGACGGCCCGCCAACACGCTGTCATAACCGGCCGCCGCCCCCACCCCCAACCCGTTGAACGGGATGTTCCACACCAGCTTCTCCCACTGCGCCTGCTCCAACCGGTCCGTCACCACGCACGGCACCCCCGCCGCCTCGAACGCCGCCGCCATCGCCACCGCCCGTTCCCCAGCCGGCCTCCCAAACTCCCCCAGCACAATCCGCCCGTAGGCGAGATGATTCACCACCCCCGGCGCCACGCGGTTCAAACAGACGAAGCACAAACCCCCGAACACCCGCTCCTTCCCCACCAGACCCGCCAACATCTCCCCGCTCCCCAACCCGTTCTGCAGGGTCAACACCGCCGTGCCCGCCCCGACCAATGGCGGTATCAGCTTCGAAAACTCCCCGTTCGCCGTCGTCTTCAACCCGATCACCACCCAGTCGCAGGGCCCGATCTCCTCCGGCAACCGCGCCGCCTTCGGAAACACCCGGAACCCACCCCCCGCATCCCGGATCTCCACACCCCGCTCCCGCACGACGTCGTAGTCGGAACGCAACAGGAAATGCACCTCGTGCCCGGCCCGCGCCAACCGCGCGCCATAGTAACTGCCCAGCGCCCCACACCCCACCACCGCCACCCGCCTGGGCCCCACCCCCAACACACCCGCACTCGCACTACGACTCGAGATCGACGTCGCCATCCTCACACCTCCCGCATCCGACTCCGAACCTCACGCCTCCAACCGACCGCACAGGAAACAGAAAGGGCACCCCGTTCCCGGGATGCCCTTGGGTGATCCTCCCGGCCCGCCACGTCACTTGTGGCCAATGATCGCGTCCTTCGCCGCCTTCGCGACGCGGAACTTCACGACCTTCTTGGCCGGAATCTTGATGGTCTCACCGGTCTTGGGGTTGCGGCCAAGCCGGGCCTTCCGATTCACCAGCACCAGCTTGCCAATGCCAGGCAGGGTGAAGGTGTCCTTGGCGTGCTTGTAGGCCAGCTCGGTAAGCAGCGCGAGAATCTCGGAAGCCTGCTTCTTGCTGATTTCGGCCTTGTCGGCCAGGGCCGCAGCCAGTTGTGATTTGGTGAGGGGTTTAGCCATAGGGATTGTGGTTGAAGCGTTGTCTTGTCGCCGTCGACCTCCGCGTTCTAAGGACCGCCGAATGCCACAAGCAAGGGAAAACTGCCCATTTTCGAGGGTTTTTCACCGGAATTGCCCCTTTTTCCTAGGGATTCCCACCAAAAAGCTCCTCCACCACCCGGTAAAACCGCGCCCGACCCCCACCCGAACCCGCGTCAAACCAACGCACCACACCCGCCCCACCAGACACCCGCGCAGCCGTCTCCCAATGCTCCAGATCAAACGAAACCTCCACCCGCAGCGTCCGCCCCATCCCCCCTCGAAAACTAACCTCCACCCCCTCGTCCAAAACCCGGATCCCGGTGATCTCCACAGGCACGCTCACCTCCCCGCGCACCTGGACCGAAACCAACCCCACCCCGCTGTACGCAAACCCGTCCCACGCCCGATACGTGAAACTGTCCACCCCCTCGAACCCCGCCCGCGGCTGATACGTCCACTGCCGCCCACTCCCATACACCCGCCCGTTCCTCGGCCCCTTCAGAATCCCCACCCGCAAATCCTGCCCGTCGGGATCCATCGCCTCCAACATCAGCGAGGTCGCCACACCCTTCGGCACTTCCACCACCTGGTTCGTCACCACCGGGGCCTGATTCGGATCCCGCACCAGCAAATGCACCACCGCCACCTCGCTCGTCGAACGCCGATCGCTCGCCTCGAAGGTCAGCCGGTCCAATCCCCGGAAATTCAACCTCGGCCGATACCGCACCTCCGGCGGTTCCCCCTCCAAATCCCCAAAGGCCGGCGGCGTCACGATCCGGTATCGCAACGGGTTGTTCTCCGCGTCCACCGCCACCAACCGCACCGCGCTCTCCCCGTTCCGCGCCACGGTCAACACCTCCGGCCGCGCCACCGGCGGCGTGTTCTCGTCCGTCACCCGCACCCGCACCACCCCGTCCACACTCTCATCCTCCCCATCCGACGCCCGATACCGGAACTCGTCGTCACCCAGAAACCCCGCGGCAGGCCGATACACCGCGTTGGTCCCGTCCAACCCCACCTCCCCATGCGCCGGTCCCCCCACCAGACGCACCGTCACCGCATCCCCGTCCGCGTCCCGAACCCTCAACCCAATCCCCAACTCCTGCCCGTCCGCTGTCACCGTGTCCCAGGATTCCACGTCCGGCGGATTGTTCGCCGCCCCCACCGTCAGCGTCACCGTCGCCGGCCCCACCGACACCTTGCCGTCGGTCACCGTGTAGGTGAACTGGTCCACCCCGCTGAAACCCTTCTCCGGCTCGTAATTCGCAATCGTCGGATACGACAACAGAATCCCGTGCTCCGGCCCCTCCACGATCGTGAACCGCAGGGTGTCCCCATCCACGTCCCGCGCATCATAAAACACGTCCACCGCCCGGTTGCGGTTCACCACCACCTCCTGATCCCTCACGATCGGCGCGTCATTCACCGACCGCACCAGCACCGCCACCTCCCCCGTCGCGGTCAACCCCGTCGGATCCCCCACCACGTACCGCGACACCTGGAGCCCCGACCAGTCCGGCGACGGCACAAACCGATACCGCCCCCCACCCAGCGACTCCCACTCCCCCGCCTCGGGCGCGTCCAACACCAGAAGCTCCAAGGGATCCCCGTCCGGATCCACGTCGTTCGCCAGGGGCTCCACCTCCCCAGCCGTGTCCTCGTCCAGAATCAACCGGTCCACCTCCGGCCGCGGCGCATCCGGAACCCCCTCCACCACCACCCGCACCTCCCCCACCGCCATCCCGCCGTCGTCGTCCAACAGCGTGTACTCGAAAAGGTCCACCCCGAAGAAATCCGGCGCGGGCTCGTACCGGATCCGCCCATCCTCCAACACCCGCGTATTCCCCCACCCCGGCGCACTCACCCCGGCCACCGACAACGGCCGCCCCGTCGGAGACCGATCATTCAGCCGCGGATCGAACTCCAATGGCACCTCCTCCAGCGTCCGCACGTCATCCGCCCCCGCCGACGGCGGCACATACCCCGCCCTCACCGAAAAGGTCACGACTTCCACATCCTCACCCCCCGCGGCATCCCGCACCCGAAAGGCCACGCTCTCCGTCCCCTCCCACTCCGGCCCCGGCACGGTCGCCACCACCTCGCGCCCCTCGGTCACCACCACGCTCAACTCCCGCATCCCCTCCACACTCCACACCAACCGGTCCCTCGGCCCGTCCGGATCAATCACGTACCGATCCAGCCGAAACGCCCGAAAACCCACCCCCACCGCCACCGTCTGATCGGGAATGTTCTGAATCACCGGCGGCCGGTTCGGCTTCGGCGGCCGCACATACCGCCCCGCACGCCCCGGCCCACCCTGGTACATCGGCCACGGCATCGCCTCCCGCCGATACGGCACCCCCACCGACCACGCGTACACACTCGATCGCCCCTTCCCCACCGCCACCGGCGGCGTCGGCGAATACGCCCGGTCCTGCACGGTCGCTCCCATCACATCCAGCATCCCGTCCCCGTCCAGATCCACCAACGCCGCCGGCGGCAGTCGGTTCCATGCCGCCCCCCCCACCGACTCCGTGACCAACCCCTCCATCGGCGCCCACGGATGAAAATCGATCAGGCTCCCATCCCGTCGCCACGCCCGTATCCCCCCGGCCCGCCGCGTGTCACCCCCGGTCAACACCTGAAGCCAGAATCCCGGCGACGCCAACACCACGTCAGCCACCCCGTCCCCATCCACATCCCCAATCACCGGCACCGACCGCGTCGCCGCATTCACCTGCGCCGCCAACGGCCATCCCTCCAGCTCAAATCCATCCACCCCCACCACATGCACCGTCCGCGCATCCCACGACGCCACCACCATCTCCAACCGGTCGTCCCCATTCAAATCCGCCAACGCCGCCGCCGCATGAAAGGACTCCTCCCGAAACGCCGGCCAGCCGGCACGCGGACGACCCTCGCGGTCCAGGACATGAAGCCCGCCCGGCTGCCCCGCCCCCCGCCGAATCCCCCCGATCACCACCTCGTCCCGACCGTCCCCGTCCAGATCCCCCACCACCGGCGATGCCACCAGCCGCGTGTCCGTGACCGCGGTCCACACCGGCCCTTCCGGCCGCCCGAGATCGAAAACACTCACCCCCACACACCCGTCCACCACCACCAACTCCAACTCGGCGTCGTCGTCGAAATTCCCCACCGCCGGCAGCAACTCCGGCACCGGCACATCCACCGCCTCCGCACACCCCGCCAGCATCCACTGCGCCCGTACCACCCCCCCACCGTCCAACACCACCAGCCTCCGCTGCGCCGCCCCCACAAGATCCGGCGGCGGATCCGACAACACGATGACTTCATCCCGCCCGTCCCCATCCAGATCCGCTGTGATCTTCCCGAAATGCGTCCCGCCAACCACCACCGGCCACGCCCCGCCCAACGCCGATCCAACCGCGTCGAACGCCAGAATGCTCCCCCCGGACCCCGTGTCCACAAACACCTCCAACCGCCCGTCCCCATCCACGTCCCCCACCACCGGCGCATCATACTCCGGCGCCCCGGCCGGCAGGTCCCGTCCCCACAACTCCCCGCCGTCCGGCCCCAACACCTTCAGCCGCGGCGCCCGCCCCCCGGGCTCCCCGTGATCCACCAGAATCACCTCCGCCCGCCCGTCCCCGTCCAGGTCCGCCACGTTGTACTCCCTCCAACTGGCCTCCGGGAAATCCTCCGCAAACGGCAGGTGCCGCGGCCACCCGACACGCAGCCGCGCCTCGAAGTGAACCATGCGCGCATACGCCTCCCCCACCACCCGCTCCCCATCCCGCGCCTCCAGCCGGAACGTCACGAAATCCTGCGCCCCCGCCTTCCGCGGATCCCACCGCGCCAACAACCCGTCCACCACCGGACCCGCCCCGCCCCCCTCCAACTCCACCCCCGTCCGATACCACTCCGCCGGCCGCGGCCCATACCCCCACGCCAGATCATAGGTCCGCCCCTCCCCGAACACCGTGCCCCGAAACGCCACCACCTCCCCGCCACGCCACACATCGTTGTTCGCCGGCGTGATCAGACGCACGTTCCGCACCACCACCGACCGCCGCTCCACCGCCGCCTGCCCCCGCCCGTTCCTCACGGTCAACCGCAACTGATACACACCATCGTCGAATCGCGAGGTGTCGAACCCACCCACCAACACACCCCCCTCCACCGGCTGATTCCCCGCCGCGATCTCCTCCCACTCGTCCGGCCGCTCCCCAGCCCCAATCTCCACCCGATACCCCGCAAACCCGTTCCCCCACGCCTCCCCCTCCAGATCCATCCTCCCCGCCACCACCGCAGGCACCACCATCCCCGCCCTCGGCAACGGCTCCCTCACCTGCAACGCCCGCGCCGCATACACCCGCCCCGCCCCCGTGTACCGGTCGGTCCGCAATTCCTCCGCCGTGCTCCTCAGGATCGCCACAACCTCCTCCGGCCTGAACTCCGGCCGCACCGATAACAGCAACACCACCACCCCGCTCACATGCGGCGCCGCCATCGACGTCCCGCTCAACAACGTCCAACTCGCGTTCGGCGCGGTCGAATGGATCGAATCCCCCGGCGCCACCAAGTCCACGTACGGCCCGTGATTCGAAAACACCGACGACCCGTCCTTCGCATCCGTCGACCCCACCGCGATCGCCTCCGGAACCGCCGCCGGATGAAACGGAGCGTCCGTCCCGTGGTTCCCCGCCGCCGCCACCACCACCACACCCCGCCGCACCGCCTCCGCCACCGCCTCGTCCAATCCCCGCGACCGCATCGTCGTCCCCCAACTGGCGTTGATCACCCGCGCCCCGGCCGCCTCCGCATACGCAATCGCCGAAATCGTGTCGTCCAACGACCCCGAACCCGTCTCGTCAAACGCCTTCAAGGCCATCACCGACGCCGACCACGCCACCCCCGCGATCCCATTCTCGTCGTTCCCCACCGCCGCCAGACTCCCCGCCACATGCGTCCCATGCAGGTTGTCGTCCAACGGATCCCCGTCGTCCGTCACAAAGTCATACCCGTGCACGTCGTCCACATACCCGTTGCCGTCGTCGTCCACCCCGTTCCCCGGCACCTCCCCGCCGTTCCTCCAAATGTTCGCCTCCAGGTCCGGATGGTAATAGTCCACCCCGGTGTCGATGATCGCCACCACCACATCCCTCGACCCCGTGGAAACCGTCCACGCCTCCAACGCCCCGATGTCCGCCCCCGCCTTCCCACCCGTCTGCCCCGAATTGTTCAACGCCCACTGACGCGCAAACTCGAAGTCCGTCGGCGCCGGCACCGCCGGCACCGGCTCCTCACAGGTCCGCAACCGGTAGTTCGGCTCCGCATACAACACCTCCGGCCGCCCCTCCAGCTCCCGCACCACCTCCCCAAGATCCGTCCCCGCCGGAAACGTCACCACCGCCATCGAATCCACCGCCCGCTCACCTCCCACACCCGCCAGGGCCCGCCCCCGCCCCTGCCCCACACCCGGAGTCAGCCATCGCACCCGCCCCCCCAACCCGCGCTCCAACAATCCCCGCCGTCCCAACCCCACCGGCCGGAACCGCACCAACACCTCGTCCGCCACCGCCATCCCCCGGCCCTCCCCCTCGCCCACCTCCACCCACACCCGCGCCCGCACCGCCCCCCGCACCTCCATCAACCCCACCCCCAGCATCACCCACGCCGCCAACAACCCCAAAACCCACCGCCCAACACCCCGCCCCCCCGACTCCCGGACCCGACCACCCGTGCCCGCTGGATCCGTCGAGCAGGCCCCTCGACCTTGGATTCCAGGCTCGTCCAGGGCGGCGCGCCCGGCGCAGGCCTTCCCCGCACCCGCGGAACAACCGCCGAGCCCACCCAGGCCCGACCCGGTGGAATCGTCGCCAGGAGGCTTTTCAGACGGGCGCTTGCACAACACGCCGCGATTATCGCACAGCCCCGGTTGAATTGCACTTCGCCGAATCACGTCCTTCCTCCCGTCCCCCGCCTCCTCCCAGCGATGGCTTTTCCATAAGATAAACTTGACGATCACGGAAAACCATCCACCATCCGCTTATGCAAATTGAGACGCTCAAGGTGTTCTGCGACCTTTCGGAGACCGAGAGCTTCACCAAAGCCGCACAAATCAACGACATCACCCAGTCGGCGGTCTCGCAACAGATTCGTTCGCTCGAGAACCAGTTCCGCGCGACGCTCATCGAGCGCAGCAAAAAGAAGTTCCGCCTCACCCGCGAGGGCCAGATTCTTTACGAGCACAGCAAGCAGATCATCCAGACCTACGACATGCTCCGCGCCCAACTCCAGGAGCTGCGTGATGTGGTCTCCGGCACCCTGCGCGTCGCCACGATCTACAGTATCGGCCTCTACGACCTGCCTCCCTACCTCAAGCGCTTCCTCAGAACCCATCGCACGGTCAACGTCCACGTCGAATACCACCGCGCCAACCGCGTCTACGAGGACGTTCTCAGCAACGTCTGCGACGTCGGCCTCGTCGCCTACGCAGTCAAGGAAAGCCGCCTCGAGGTCATCCCCCTCTGGCGCGATCGGCTCGTCCTCGTCTGCTCCCCGAAACATCCCCTCGCCTCCAGGGAATCCGTCCCCATGTCCTCCCTCCGCGGCGAACGCTTCATCAGCTTCGAACCGGACATCCCCACCCGCCGCGCCATCGACAAAGCCCTCCGCGCCGAAGGCGTCGAGGTCCAGCACGTCATGGAGGTCGACAACATCGAAACGGTCAAACGCGCGGTCGAAATCGAACTGGGCATCTCCGTCATCCCCCAATCCACCGTCACCCAGGAGGTCCGCAACGGCACCCTCGCCGTCGTCGAACTGACCGGCGCCGACTTCGCCCGCCCCGTCTCCGCCATCGTCAAGAAAAGCAAGGTGCTGTCCCCCGCGATGAAACAGTTCATCGGCATCCTCAAGGAACCCAAACCCGCCCTCGACGGCTCCGCCGAACCCCAGGACCCCGCCACCCCAGCCCCGGCCACCCCGGCAGCCCGCCCCTCCACCTCCACCACCCGCACCGCCACCGGCCGCCGCCCCGTCGCACCCGCCGCCTGATCCCCCCCACCCACACCGCCGCGATGATGCCGTGCCATCCGGCCATCGCGAACCTCCCTCAGCCAGCCGGCCGCCACCGCCCGGCTTGACCTTCGCCCCTTCGCTCCTAGCCTCAGCCCATGGCGAAATCGCCGACAAAACCGAAAGGCAAAGGCCTCCTCCTCGGGGTGGGGCTGGATTCCGACGGCCATAAACGCGTCACCACCGGATCCAATTTCGCCCTCGTCGGCGGCTCCGAAGCCACCCACGAGTCCATGGTCGAGAAGGCCATCAAGATCAACGAACACCTGAAGCGCCGCGGCAAGGACCTCTCCGAGGTGAGCCGCCAGGAATTCGACGACATCGCCCACAAGGTCGGCCTCCAGCGCCACGCCCCCGAGGAAAACTAAACACCTTCCCCCCCACATCCCCCGCCCAGTCCGCGGTCTCCCCCGTCCACCCCAACCGCGGACACCGCCGCACTCCCCCCATCCCTCCCCTCCCCCCCGCCGCCCGATCCCACCGCGGTCCGGCACCACCGACCCGTCATCGCCGAATTCGCCGAAGCCGCCGCCGATGAAACCGCTCTCCCGCTGCCGGCTCTACACGTTCGTCGACGCCGCCTACCTCCACGGTCGCGACCCCGTCGATGTCGCCGGCCGGCTCTGTGACGGCGGCGCGGATCTCATCCAGTTGCGGGCGAAGACCTGGACCGTCGACCGCATCACCCGCGTGGCCGAGACCCTGCTCCCCGTCTGCGAAATGAACGACGTGGCCCTGGTGATCAACGATCACCCCGTCGTCGCCCAGCGCATCGGCGCCCCGCTGGCCCACCTCGGACAGGAGGACCTCTTCGACAACGGTCACCAGCACGTCTCCGAGGTCCTCGAAACCGGATCCACCCCCCGCGTCCGCATCGGCCTCAGCTCCCATGCCCCCGACCAGGCCAACCGCGCCATCAACGCCGGCGCCGCCTACATCGCCGTCGGCCCCGTCTACCCCACCCCCACCAAACCCGGCCGCCCCGCCGTCACCCTCGACTACGTCCGCTGGGCCGCCGCCAACCTCTCCCATCACCCCTGGTTCGCCATCGGCGGCATCCACGCCGCAAACCTCGACGATGTCCTCGAGGCCGGCGCCACCCGCATCTGCGTGGTCAGCGCCATCCTCGACGCCCCCGACATCACCGCCGCCTGCCGCGAGTTCCGCCACCGCCTGCCCCGCTGAACACCGCCACACACGCCAACGCCACCCACAAACGGGGCTCCGCAGATTTTTCAGCGCGACTCTAAGCCTCGCCGGTGATCTGCCGATAAAGCAGGTGTGCCACGACGAATCCCCGCAAGACGCAGCCCAGCTATATCCCACGCCGCTGTCCTGAGCGGCGGCGTCACCCGGGGCTTTGCACTCTCTTCGGGGATTCGTCGTGCGCCGATTTCCGGACGGCCGTTCCCCGATACCCTGCCCGATACCCTGCCGCCTTCCCCCACCCCGCGATCCATGGGACGCGGGGGACGCTGACGCGCCCCGTTGCCGGTTTCGTGGACGCCATCCCCCGGCCCGACGCCCGACCGCAGGGTCGAACGCCGGGCACAACGAGGATCTCAGGAACAACCGAGGCTTTCGCCGCAGTTCAGGCACTTGTAGCAGGCCCCGTTGCGGACCGCGATGTGCCCGCAATTGGGGCATGAGGGCGCATCCCCCTGGTTCTGGAAGGTGCCCGTCAACACCGACGCACCCCGCCGCACCACCGCGGACACCTTCGGAACCGGCCCGGCGCTCGCACCGCCGGCCGTCGCCTCCGCCACCCCGCCGTTCACCGTCGTCTCCGACGAACGCTCGAGATCAGCGACGGGGCGGTTCAGTTTTTTTTTGAGTTCGTCCTCCAGGCCCGGCATCTCGAGCTCGGGCTGGCTCCCGGCTCCGGGAGCGGTCGCCTCGCGAAACCCGGGGACGAACTGGATCGCCATCCACCGGAACACGTAGTCGATGATCGAGGAGGCCTGGCGGATGTCGGGGTTGCGCGTGAACCCGCTGGGCTCGAAACGCTGGTAGGCGAACTTCCGCACCAGGGTCTCGAACGGCACCCCGTACTGCAGCGCCATCGAGGTGAGCGCGCCGATCGTGTCCATCAGGCCGCCGATCGTGCTGCCCTCCTTCGCCATGGTGACGAACAACTCGCCCGGCTGGCCGTTGTCGTACAGGCCCACGGTCAGGTATCCCTCGTGATCCGCGATGCTGAACTTGTGCGTCACCGCGCGCCGCGTCTCCGGCAGCCTCCGCCGGATCGGCTTCACCGACTCGTTCCGCAGGTGCGCCAATTCCGCCTCCAGCTCCTTGATCCGCGCCGAAAGCTCGTTGTCCCCGACCACCGCCACCGCCTCGCGCGCAACCCCCTCGTTGGTCTTCTTGGTGTTCAGCGGCTGCGAACGCTTCGAGCCGTCCCGGTAGATGGCCACGCACTTCAGCCCCATCTTCCACGCCTCGAGATACGCGTCGCGGATGTCGCTGATGCTCGCCTCGTTCGGCAGGTTCACCGTCTTCGAAATGGCCCCCGAAATGAACGGCTGCGCCGCCGCCATCATCTTCAGATGCGCCTTGTAGTGGATGCTCCGCGTCCCCCGGAACGGCTTGAACGCACAGTCGAACACCGGCAGATGCTCCGCCTTCAGCGGCGTCCGCGCCATCGTCCCGTCGTCAAGCACCGCATCCTCGATGGTGTCGTGCTTCTCCACGTGCGCCACAACCGCCTCGATCTGCGACGCGGTGTACCCCAGCCGGCGCAACGCCTCCGGAACCGTCCGATTCACGATCTTCAACGTCCCGCCACCCGCCAGCACCTTGTACTTGATCAGCGCAATGTCCGGCTCAACCCCCGTGGTGTCGCAGTCCATCAGAAACGCAATCGTCCCCGTCGGCGCCAACACCGTCACCTGCGCGTTCCGATACCCCGCCTCCTCCCCCCGGTGCAACGCCCGGTCCCAGCACCGCCGCGCCTCGTCCTTCAAATAGTTGAACTCCGTGCTCGGATGAATCTCCTCCACCGCCGCCCGATGCAGCCGGATCACCTCCAGCATCGACTCCACGTTGTCCTTCGCCTGCGGCTTCGACACCCCCGTGCAACGCGCATCCCGATACCCGGGAAACGGCCCCATGATCGCCGACACCTCCGCGCTCTGCTCATACGCATGCCCGGTCATGATCGCCGTGATCGCCCCGGCCAACGCACGCCCCTCGTCCGAGTCGTACGGCAACCCGTAACTCATGATCAACGACCCGAGATTCGCGTACCCAAGCCCCAGCGTCCGGAAAATATGCGAGTTCTCCGCAATCGGACCCGTGGGATAACTGGCGTTGTCCACCACGATCTCCTGCGCGGTGATGAAGATCCGCACCGCCGCCTTGAAACGCTCCACGTCGAACACCCCGTCCTCACGCTTGAACTTCATCAGGTTCAGCGACGCCAGATTGCAGGCGGTGTTGTTCAGGAACACGTACTCGCTGCACGGATTCGTCGAATGGATCGGCTCCGTGCCCTTGCAGGTGTGCCACTTCTGGATCGCCCCGTCATACTGCAACCCCGGATCCCCGCACACCCACGTCCCCTCCGAAATCAAATCCAACAGCTTCGACGCATCCTTCCTGTCCAACGGCTTCCCCGTCGTCACCGACTGCGTCCACCACTCCTTCCCCTCCTGCGCCGCCGCCATGAACCCGTCGCTCACCCGAACCGACAGATTCTCGTTCTGATACATCACCGACCCGTACGCCTCACCGTTGAACGACCCGTCATACCCCTGCTCGATCAACGCCCACGCCTTCTTCTCCTCCCTCATCTTCGCCGTGATGAACTCCTCGATGTCCCCATGCCAGTCCCGCAGCGTGTTCATCTTCGCCGCCCGCCGCGTCTTCCCCCCCGACTTCACCACGTTCGCAACCTGATCGTACACCTTCAGGAAACTCAACGGCCCGCTCGGCCGTCCCCCACCCGACAACTTCTCCTTCGAACTCCGGATCGGCGTCAGATCCGTCCCCGTCCCCGACCCGAACTTGAACAGCATCGCCTCGCTGTACGCGAGCTGCATGATGCTCTCCATGTTGTCGTCCACCGACTGAATGAAACAGGCCGACGATTGCGGATACTCGTACTGCGTCGCCGCACGCTCCGCCCGCCCGGTCCGGGGATCGAAATACCAGTTGCCCCGGTCGCTCGTCCGCCCAATCCCATACTCGTGATGCAACCCCACGTTGAACCACACCGGCGAGTTGAACGCCCCGTACTGGTTCAAACACAGCCAGGTCAGCTCCTGGTAGTAGACCTCCCCGTCCTCCTTCGAAAAATACCCGTCCTTCACACCCCAGTCCGCAATCGTCCGCGTCACCCGGTGAATCAACTGCCGCACCGATTGCTCCCGCTCCGCCTTCGCCGGATCCCCATAGAAATACTTCGAACAAACCACCTTCGTCGCCAACTGCGACCACGTCTTCGGCACCTCCACCCCCTCCTGCCGGAAAAATGCCTTCCCCGAATCGTCCGTGATCTCCGCCGTCCGCCGCTCCCACTCGATCTGATCAAACGGCGACACCCCGGCCACGCTGAACACCCGCTCCACCCCCAGCTTCCGACGCCCCCCTCCCCGCCCACCACGCCCCCGCGCCTTACCCCCACCCGCACCACTCGCACCCCCCGAACCCCCACCATTTCCCCTCACACCTCGCCCCTCACGGCGCACCCGGCTGGCTTTCGTCGACGACATAGGAGCAGTCGCATCAATCATGGAATCCTGAGAGTCTGAATGTTGGCCCCCCGCTCAGCCGACGTTACCCCCTGGCGGAAGTCCCGTCGTGTGAAGCTCTTTCCGTCGCCGAGGCCCCAAGAGACACCTCTGTCCCCTCTTGGTAAACCCCGCCGGTTGGGGAGCGACGAGCAGCATGACACAACAGGTTGTGGCAGCAAGTGTTTTCCCGGGGTTTTTTCCCACCCCGCCCCCAGGCCGCTGCAAGTGCCCAAGGGCCAACCGTTTTACCGCCTCGAGCCCCACGCACAAGAACGGGTTGCTCCGGGTTCTTCACAGCTCCGTCCACCCACTCGGACTCGCTTTTGCCCCCATTCCCCCCTATCCACATCCCCCTCCGGCCGTGGACCTCCTCATCACGAATCCCGAGGACGAACCGTTCCTCCGCGACGAAATCCTCCGTTCCTCCCCAACCACCCGCATCGAAACCGTCGCCCCGGGATCGCTCGCCACCCAGGGCCTGCTCGACGCCCCCTCCCCTCCCCTGCTCGCCTTCGCCCGCCAGATCCTGCCCCACGCCACCCCCGCCACCGCCCCATCCATCAACGCCTGGGTCGAACGCCTCGCCGCCACCCTCGCCCCGCTCCGCACCCATCCCCACCCCTGGCGCCTCCACGTCTGGCCCCGCTACGGCCAGGGACGCGCCGGCCAGCAACGCGCCCAATGGATCGTCAAAGGCCTCCACGAATGGCTCGGCCGCCACCACCGAGCCCTCCGCCGCAACCTCGACCCCGCCACCTCCCCGTTCCCACCATCCCACACCCTCCTCCAACTCACCCTCACCGCCCCCGACCTCGGCTTCCTCTCCCTCACCCCAGCCCCCCATCCCCACCACCTCCAACCCCTCCTCTCCACCTTCCCCGCAGGCGAAGTGCCCGTCGCCGTCGACAAATCCGCACCGTCCCGCGCCTTCGCCAAACTGGTCGAAGCCGAAGCACGCCTCGGCCTCGCCATCGCCCCCGGCCAATCGTGCGTCGACCTCGGCGCCTCCCCAGGCAGCTGGTCCTACGTCGCCCTCCGCCGCGGCGCCACCGTCACCGCCGTCGACCGCTCCCCGCTCCGCGCCGACCTCATGGCCCACCCCCGCCTCCGATTCCACCCCGGCGACGCCTTCTCCTACCACCCCACGCAACCGGTCGACTGGCTGATCTGCGATGTCATCGCCGCGCCCCGGCGCTCCATCCAACTGCTCCACCACTGGCTGTCCAACCGCTGGTGCCGCCGGTTCATCGTCACCGTGAAGTTCAAGGGATCCGCCGACTACCCGGAACTCGACCCGGTCAAACACTGGCTTCCCACCCTCAGCTCCGCCTTCCTCCTCACCCGCCTCTGCGCCAACCGCAACGAGGTCTGCATCGCCGGGGTTGCCGCCCACCTCCCCGACACGGCATCGTAACCACATGCCCCCACGTCCCGCCGGACGCCCCGTTTCCATCACCGCCCTCGCCTCCGCCCTCTCCCTCGGCCTGGCCCTCGCCATCCTCACAGCCCTCACCCCGGTCGCTGCCGCCAAACCCGCGCCGCCCACCCACCCGCGCCCCAACCTCGTCCTCATCCTCGCCGACGACCTCGGCTGGGGCGACCTGGGTTGCTACAACCCCGAATCCCGCATCCCCACCCCGCACCTCGACCGCCTCGCCCATCAGGGCCTCCGCTTCCTCGACGCCCACTCCCCTTCCGCCGTCTGCACCCCCACGCGCTACGCCCTCCTCACCGGCCGCTACGCCTGGCGCACCCGCCTGACCCAGGGCGTCCTCTGGGGCTACTCCCCGCCCCTCATCGAACCCAACCGCCCCACCCTCCCCGCCTTCCTCCAAACCGCCGGGTACCAAACCGCCGCCATCGGCAAATGGCACCTCGGCCTCCGCTTCGCCACCCGCGAACCCGCCGAGTTCGGCGACGCCACCCAACCCGCCGCCGATCCCGCCCTCATCGACTGGCACCAACCCCTCCCCCAAAGCCCCCGCTCCGCAGGCTTCAACAGCTTCTTCGGCATCCCCGCCTCCCTCGACATGGTCCCCTACGTCTACATCGAGAACGACCACGTCACCGCACCCCCCTCCGTCCTCCTCGCCGGCGACCGCAGCCAACGCCAGGGCGGAGGCGGCTTCTGGCGCGCCGGCCCCGCCTCCCCGGGTTTCTCCGTCGAATCCTGCCTCCCCACCCTCGCCGACCGCGCGGTCGCCTTCCTCCGCAACCAGTCCCCGAACCAGCCGTTCTTTCTCTACTTCCCCCTGACCTCCCCCCACGACCCCTGGGTCCCCACCCCCGAGTTCCAAGGCCGCACCCACTGCGGTCCCCGCGGCGATTTCGTCGCCCAAACCGACGCCGTGGTCGGCCGCATCCTCCACGCCCTCGAGGAACGCGGCCTCGCCAACAACACCCTCGTCATCTTCACCAGCGACAACGGCGCCCACTGGCTCCCCGCCGAGGTCCGCCAAACCGGCCACGCCGCCAACGGCCCCTGGCGCGGCATGAAATCCGACGCCTACGAAGGCGGTCACCGCGTCCCCTTCATCGCCCGCTGGCCCGCCCGCATCCGCCCCGACACCACCTCACCCACCCTCATCGGCCTCCACGACCTCTTCGCCACCATGGCCGACATCCTCCGCCAACCACTCCCACCCGACGCCGCCCCCGACAGCCTCAGCTTCCTCCCCGCCCTCAACGGCCACCGCCACCGCCGCCCCCAACCCCTCGTCCTCCATTCCATCCGCGGCACCTTCGCCCTCCGCCACGGCCCCTGGAAATGGATCAACGCCCCCGACTCCGGCGGTTGGTCCCCGGGACGCGTCGACACCCCGTCCCAGCTCTACCACCTCGGTCGCGACCCCTCCGAAACCAACAACCTCGCCGCCTCCCACCCCAAACGCGTCCGCACCTTCCATCAACGCCTCACCCAGCTCCGCCTCCCCCACCCAACCCACCCAACCCACCATCCCCGCCAACCATGAATCACCACCCACAACCCCGCTCCTCCTCCACGGCCTTCACCCTCCTGGCCTGCCTCCTCGCCCTCCTCGCCAACCCCACCCACGCCCCCGCCGCATCCCGCCCCACCCCCAACATCATCGTCATCCTCACCGACGATCAGGGCTACGGGGAACTGAGCTGCCACGGCAATCCCAACCTCCAAACGCCAGCGCTCGACCGACTCCACCGCGAAAGCGCCCGCTTCATCGACTTCACCGTCAGCCCCACCTGCGCCCCCACCCGCGCCGCCCTCCTCACCGGCCGCCACGAATTCCGCTCCGGCGTCACCCACACCATCTTCGAACGCGAACGCCTCGACCCCTCCGTCACCACCCTCCCCCAAATCCTCCGCTCCGCCGGCTATTCCACCGGCATCTTCGGCAAATGGCACCTCGGCGACGAACCGGACCGCCGCCCCGACCGCCGGGGCTTCGACGAAACCTTCATCCACGGCGGCGGCGGCATCGGCCAAACCTACGCCGGCAGCTGCGGCGACGCCCCCGGCAACCGCTACCACAACCCCGCCATCCTCCATAACGGCCGCTTCGTCCAAACCCAGGGCTATTGCACCGACGTCTTCTTCCGCCAGGCCATCGACTGGATCGACCACCAACACCGCCAACAACGACCCTTCCTCGCCTGGATCTCCCCCAACGCCCCCCACGACCCCTTCATCAGCCCAGGCCCCGACCTCGAACGCCCGTTCCTCCAGGCCGGCCTCTCCCCCATGATCGCCGCCTACTACGCCATGATCCGCAACATCGACGACAACGTCGGCCGCCTCCTCGACCACCTCGCCGCCTCCGGCCTCGACCGGAACACCCTCGTCATCTTCATGACCGACAACGGCCACTCCGTCCCAGGCCACTTCAACGCCGGCATGCGCGCCGCCAAAGGCACCCCCTACCAGGGCGGCATCCGCGTCCCCTCCTTCTGGCGCTGGCCCGGCCACTTCCCCCCAGGCGACCGCCCCCAGATGGCCGCCCACCTCGACCTCCTCCCCACCCTCGCCGAACTGACCCGCGCCCGCGTCCCCCGTTCCATCCGCCGCTCCTGGGAAGGCCGCAGCCTCCTCCCCGCCCTCCGCCGCCCCAATTCCCCCTGGCCCGACCGCACCTTCATCACCCACCTCGGCCGCTGGCACCCCGGCCAGGCCGCCGACGCCAAATACCGCGCCTGCGCCATCCGCTCCGGCCACTTCAAACTGGTCAACCACTCCGAACTCTACGACCTCGCCGCCGACCCCGCCGAGTCCCGCAACATCGCCGACCTCCACCCCAGGGTCGTCGCCCGCCTCCGAAAAACCTTCGACGCCTGGTGGGACGAGGTCCTCCCCGCCACCCTGCCCAACGACGCCGCCCGCGGCCCCGCCATCAACCCCTTCAAGGCCCTCTACTGGGAACAAATGGGCGGCGGCCCCGACGACGAACTGCTCCGCAAAATGAACCCCGACGGCAAGTTCCAACCGCCCCGCGCCCGCCGCTGACGCCCCCTCCCACGCCGCTCCGTCCCTCGCCCTCCCATGCAATGCCTCCCCCGCTCCCCGATCACCCGATGCCTCGCGGCCTTCACCCTGGCCCTCGCGCTGACCACCCTCACCCCGCGCTCACTTGCCGCCCCCGCCGCCCCCAACCCACCCACCACCCGCCCGCCCAACATCGTCTTCATCCTCACCGATGACCTCGGCGTCTTCGACCTCGGCTGCTACGGACGCCAGGACCACCGCACCCCCCACCTCGACCGCCTCGCGGCCCAGGGCACCCGCTTCACCTCCGCCTACTGCGCCCAACCGATCTGCTCCCCCTCCCGCGCCGCCATCCTCACCGGCCTCTCCCCCGCCCGCCTCCACCTCACCACCTACCTCCCCGGCCGCGCCGACGCCCCCTCCCAAAAGGTCCTCCACCCGCCCATCCAACCCCACCTCCCCCTCGAAATCCCCACCCTCGCCGAATCGCTCGCCAACTCCGGCTACGCCACCGCCTGCATCGGCAAATGGCACCTCGGCGGCGCCCCCTTCGGCCCCGCTCACCAGGGCTTCCATCACGTCCACCCCGGCCGCCCCAACACCCCGCCCTCCACCACCGAAGCCAGCAAGGGCGAGTTCGACCTCACCCGCAACGCCGTCGCCTTCATCGAAGCCCACCGCCATCAACCCTTCTTCGTCCTCCTCGCCCACAACTCCCCCCACATCCCCTACGCCGCCCGCCCCGACCAACGCGATGCCCACGCCCACGCCTTCGAACCCACCTACGCCGCCGTCATCGAGTCCCTCGACGCCTCCGTCGGACTCCTCCTCCACGAACTGAATCGCCTCGACCTGGACCAAAACACCCTCGTGATCTTCACCTCCGACAACGGAGGCCTCCACGTGCCCGAACTCCAGCACACCCGCGTCACCCACAACGGCCCCTTCCGCGCCGGCAAGGGTTTCCTCCACGAAGGCGGCCTCCGCGTCCCCCTCATCGTCCGCTGGCCCGGTCGCATCCCCGCAGGCCGGATCACCGATGCCCCCTTCCTCAACACCAGCTGGCTCCCCACCCTGCTCGATATCGCCAGCGTCCCCTCCCCGAACCGCCCCCAGACCGACGCCCCCAGCCTCGCCCCCTTCCTCACCGCCTCCGCACCCCCACCCCGTAACCCCCTTTTCTGGCACTTCCCCCACTACTCCAACCAGGGCGGCCGCCCCGCCGGCGCCGTCCGCGACGGCCGCTGGAAACTGATCGAACTCTACGACACCGACGCCGTCGAACTGTACGACCTCCAAACCGACCCCGGCGAAACCCGCTCCGTCGCCAACCAACACCCCCGCCGCGTGCGCCGCCTGCGCGCCGCCCTCGAGGCCTGGCGTACCCGGATCGCCGCCCAACGCAACCCGCCAAACCCCGCCTTCAACCCCGACCGCTTCAACGAGCTGTACGTCGACTTCGACCCCTCGAGATTCCGCCCCCTCGAAGCCACCCCCGCCGACTGGGCCCGCGTCGCGGCCTGGCGCCGCGCGATGGACGCCGCGGTCGCCCGCCCGTGATCCGGACGCCCGACCGATCCCCGGACCGGGCGCCGCAGCCGGGCCGGCTTCAGGACTTGTAACGCTCCAGCCAGTGGGCGTACGGCGCCGGCAGCGTCCAGGCCGCCCGCTCCACCTTCAGCTCCAGCGCCGCACGATACGGCCAGTGCGGATTCGCCAGATGCGCCCGCCCCACCAGCACCTGGTCCAGATTCCCCGAAACCACCGCCTCATCCGCAAGCCGCGGGGTGTCGATGCCCCACGACGACGCCACCAACAGCCCGGTCTCCCGCCGCACCCGCCCCGCGATCGGCACCAGAAACGCCGGCGCCCACGGGATCTTCGCCAGCGGCGTCGAAAACCCGATCGAAACACTGAGCAGATCCAAACCCCGCTCCTTCATCCCCCGCGCGAGATGAATCGACTCGGCCAGCGTCTCCTCGTCCCGACCGTCGAACTCGATCACCCCGAACCGCGCGGTCAGCGGCAATCGCTCCGGCCAGACCGCACGCACCGCCTCCAGCGTCTCCAGCAGAAACCGGCACCGGTTCTCCAGACTGCCACCATACGCGTCCCGCCGATGGTTCGAGTGCACCGAAAAAAAACTCTGCGCCAGATACCCGTGCGCGAAGTGCAGCTCCAGCCACCGGAATCCCGCGTCCCGCGCCCGAACCGCCGCCGCCACGAAATCCGCCTTCACCCGCGCAATGTCCTCCAGGGTCATCTCCCGCGGAACCCGCGGCAGGTTCGCCCCGAACGCCACCGCCGACGGCGCAATCGTCGCCCACGCCCGCGCATCCCCCTCCGGAATGTGATCGTCCCCCTCCCACGGCCGATTCGCACTCGCCTTCCGCCCCGCGTGCGCAATCTGAATCCCAGGAACCGCCCCCGCCGCCGCAATCGCCCCCACCACCGGCTCGAACGCCTCCGCCTGCCGGTCGTCCCATATTCCCGTGCACCCCGGCGAAATCCTCCCCTCCGGCGCCACCGCCGTCGCCTCCACCACCACCAACCCCGCACCTCCCCGCGCCAACCCTGCCAAATGAACCCGGTGCCAGTCGTTGATCCTCCCGTCCACCGCCGAGTACTGGCACATCGGCGGCACCCCGATGCGATTCCTCAACGTGACGTCCTTGATCCGGAGCGGGGAAAACAAATGTGCGTGCGTGCTGGACATAATCGTAGTCGCCGAAACCAACCCTGCCCCAGGACCCCGCCCCGACACAGCCGCGAATTTCAGGCCCCGAAACAACAGGCATGCCAAGCCGTGCCCGCCAGCCGCAACGCATGCCGCCGAGCTTGCCTCTTGCCTTCCGACCGACCCCTCCCCCAAATCCACCCGCGTGAGCGGATCCCCACCCGATTCCTCCGCGGCCCAGCCCGCGACACCCGACGTCGAATCCCGCGACGCACACTGGCTGCGCCACGTCTACCAGGGCGATCGCATGCCCCAGCTCACCCTCCGCGCCGTCGTCATGGGCGCCTTCCTCGGCGCCCTCATGGCCGCCTCCAACCTCTACACCACCCTCAAACTCGGCTGGTCCTTCGGCGTCGTCGTCACCGCCGTCGTCCTCTCCTTCGCCCTCTGGAACACCCTCCGCGCCCTCTCCGGCTGGCGCATCGGCCCCATGAGCGTGCTCGAAAACAACTGCATGGCGTCCTGCGCCTCCGCCGCCGGCTACTCCACCGGCTCCACCGTCGGCGTCGCCTTCGGCGCCCTCCTCCTCATCCAGGGCCATCACCAACCCTGGACCGTCATCGCCTCCTACGTCCTCTTCACCGCCGGCCTCGGCGTCTTCCTGGCCATCCCCATGAAGCGCCAGATGATCAACCACGAACAACTGCCCTTCCCCACCGGCACCGCCGCCGCCGAAACCCTCCGCAGCCTCTACTCCTCAGGTGCCGAAGCCCTCCGAAAAGCCTACAGCCTCCTCGCCGCCCTCGCCGTCTCCCTCGTCCTCGGCTTCCTCCGCACCGTCGGCACCCTCGTCGACGCCATCACCGCCACCGGCCGCGACCCCGGCCTCCTCCAACGCCTCCACAAATCCTTCGCCATCCCCGAATCCATCCCCTTCACCGGTTTCCTCAACCCCCTCACCCGCGGCCAACCCGCCGGCCTCGCCTTCGAACCCTCCGTCCTCCTCGTCGGCGCCGGCATGCTCATGGGCCCCCGCGTCACCCTCTCCATGCTCGCCGGCTCCGTCCTCCTCTACTACGGCGTCGCTCCCGCCATGGCCGCCATCGACGCCGCCCACGCCGCTTCCCCATCCCACATGGCCGCCTTCACCTACGCCCCCAACGGCAGCTTCAACCCCGTCCGCTGGAGCCTCTGGGGCGGCACCGCCCTCATGGTCTTCTCCTCCCTCACCGTCCTCGCCCTCGACTGGCGCACCGTCGCCCGCGCCTTCCGCGTGCTCCGCCCCAACCCCAACCCGCCCCACATCCCCTCCACCTCCACCTCCTCCGCCTCCAACACCCACGCCCACACCCTCGCCGCCATCGAGGTCCCCAACCAATGGCTCGCCTGGGGCCTCGCCCCCTTCGCCATCGGCATGGTCGCCGTCCTCTACCTCGCCTTCGACGTCGCCATCCCCCTCGGCGTCCTCGCCGTCCTCCTCTCCGTCGTCGTCGCCCTCGTCTGCTGCCGCGCCACCGGCGAAACCGACACCACCCCCGTCGGGCCCATGGGCAAACTGACCCAACTGCTCTACGGCATGCTCCCCGGCGCCGCCGGCAATTCCGCCATCAACCTCATGACCGCCGGCGCCACCTCCTCCGCCGGCATGGCCTCCGCCGACCTCCTCACCGACCTCAAAAGCGGCTACCTCCTCGGCGCCAACCCCCGCAAACAGTTCCTCGCCCAGTTCATCGGCGTCTTCATCGGCACCCTCGCCATCGTCCCCATCTGGTTCCTCATGGTCCCCACCCGGGAACATCTCGAAGCCTTCAACCCGCCCGCCACCCAGATGTGGAAGGCCGTCGCCGACCTCCTCACCCACGGCGTCCGCTCCCTCCCCCCCTCCGCCCTCTGGATCATCGCCATCGGCGCCACCATCGGCGTCGCCCTCCCCGTCCTCCAACGGTTCGCCCCGAAATCCCGCCCCTTCCTCCCCTCCGCCATGGGCCTCGGCCTCTCCTGGGTCTTCGTCTTCCAAAACGCCCTCGCCTTCGCCGTCGGCGCCCTCGCCGTCTGGCTCTGGGGCCGCCTCAACCCCCGCAACGCCGACACCTACGCCGTCCCCACCGCCTCCGGCTTCATCGCCGGCGAATCCCTCATCGCCGCCGCCATCGCCATCGCCTGCACCGCCATCGGCTTCTTCTCCACCCGCTGAGCACCCGCCCGGAAACCCGAGGCAGCCCTCCGTGCTCCCAGTCGGGCTCCACCCCTCCTCCCCACCACCCCCCCCATCCCCGCAGCCCGCAGCCGGTAGCCTGTGGCCCGCAGCCCCACGGCCCCGGTCACCCGGTCCCACCCCGTTTCACCCCTTACCCGTTGCCATTCCCAGCCGCAGACCGCGGACTGTCGCGCGTTCATCGTGCCCTCGCGCACCGACACACACCACGACATGCAACCCAAAGTCCTGCTCACCAGCGTCTGTCGCCCCATCGGCCCCGATTGCGGCGACGCCCCCTCCGTCGGCTACGAACTGCTCCACCGCCAGGTCACCCGCGCCCAGGGCATCTTCAGCCCCCGCACCGTCAACGCCCACTTCTCCCTCGAGTACATCGCCGAAAACCTCGACGCCCCCACCGTCGTCCTCCAATACCCCTCCGAACGCGAACTGATCCGCGAACTCCGCAAGGGCTACGACTTCGTCGGCGTCTCCTTCCTCATGGCCGTCATGCACCGCATGAAGGACACCGTCGCCCTCATCCGAAAACATTCCCCGCACTCCAAAATCGTCCTCGGCGGCTACGGCACCATCCTCAAGGACGAGGAACTCCTCCCCTACGCCGACCACATCTGCCGCGAGGAGGGCGTCGCCTGGTTCCGCAACCTCCTCGGCGAACCTCCCCTCCCCAAACCCTACCGCCACCCCCTCCTCATCAGCTGGCTCCGCATCTTCGGCATCCGCGTCTCCGGCACCGGCAAAATCCTCGCCGGCCTCGGCTGCCCCAATGGCTGCGACTTCTGCTGCACGTCCCACTTCTTCTCCCGCAAACACATCCAACTCCTCCCCCACGGCCGCGATATCTACGCCCTCGTCGAACGCTACCTCGACATGGACCCCAGCCTCGTCTTCCTCATCCTCGACGAGGACTTCCTCCTCAACAAACGCCGCGCCATGGAGTTCCGCGACTGCGTCCTCCAGGGCGGCCGACCCGTCTCCATCTTCGCCTTCTCCAGCGTCAAGGCCATCAGCCAGTACTCCGTCACCGAAATCCTCGAAATGGGCATCGACGGCTTCTGGATCGGCTACGAAGGCACCCGCTCCGGCTACGCCAAACAACAGGGCCGCCCCGTCGCCGACATCCTCACCGAGTTCCGGGAACACGGCATCACCATCCTCACCTCCATGATCGTCGGCTTCGACTACCAGAACCGCGAGGTCGTCGCCCGCGAACTGGACGAACTGATGAAACTCAAACCCGCCCTCGGCCAATACCTCATCTACGGACCCGTCCCCGGCACCCCCTTCTACGAACGCGTCATCCGCGAAAACCGCCTCCAGGATGTCTACACCTCCGACCGCGACCTCTTCTACCGGCGCGCCGACGGCTTCCGCACGATGATCAAACACCCCACGCTCTCCCCCCGCGAAATCGAGGACATCCAGACCTGGTGCTTCGAACAGGACTTCCAACGCCTCGGCCCCTCCCTCTTCCGCGTCATCGATGCCTGGCTCCTCGGCTACCGCCGCCTCCGCAACCACCCCAACCCCGCCCTCCGCCGCAAAGCCGACTACTACGCCCGCGAACTGCGCAAAGCCTACCCCGTCTTCCTCCCAGGCCGCCTCCTCGGCCCCAACCCCGCCATCCGCCGCTGGATCGCCAACCTCGAAACCGACGTCCACCAGGAACTGGGCAAACCCACAGCCGCCGACCACCTCCGCGCCGCCGCCGCCCTCGCCGCCGCCGCCTGGACCAGCCTCACCCTCAAACTCAACCTCTTCCAACACCCCCGCCTCACCCGCACCTCCTACCGCCTCCCCGAAAAACGCTGGAACGCCTTCGATCGCTGGGAGGACTGGCGCCGCCGCAACCCCTTCCCCAACCTCGCCATCCACGTCGACCTCCAACACGCCCGCAAACAGGTCTGGCTCCGCCTCGAAGGCGCCCTCTCCGCCTCCGACGCCCTCGGCCTCGGCCAACGCCTCCACGATACCCTCGCCGCCACCCGCGCCCGACTCGTCCTCGACCTCCAACACCTCCACTGGGACCGCATCGACAACCTCCAGGGCCTCCGCACCACCCTCGCCAACCACCGCTCCCGCATCCGCCTCGTCCTCCCCAACCTCACCGCCAACCACCCCGAACTGCGCCAACTGGCCAACACCTTCCTCCCCTACCGCGCCTGACCCACCCATCCACCCCACCCCACCACTCCCCACAAAAACCGGTTGACCCACAAACTACCTTGGTAGTATTACCCGGGTAGTGAATCCAACACCGCCCCAGCCCGTCCGGGTCGGCGACCTCCAGCTTCGGATCCTCCAGGTCCTCTGGGCCAAACCCGAAGCCACCGTCGCCGAAGTCAATGCCGCCCTCAAACCGGAGCGCGACCTCGCCTACACCACGGTCGCCACCATGCTCCGCAAAATGGAGGCCCGCGGCCTCGTCTCCCACCGCGAGGACGGCCGCTCCTTCCTCTACCGCGCCAGGGTCAACGCCGAACAGATCGGCCAGGGCATGGCCGATCACATGGTCGAGAAACTCTTCGACGGCAGCCTCGCCGGCACCGTCAGCCACCTGCTCCGCACCCGCGAGGTGAGCCGCGAGGAACTGGAGGAACTGGAACGTCTCATCCGCGCCGCAAAACGGAGGGCGAAATGAACCCCGACCTCGCCTTCTGGACCCGCACCCTGGCCACCCTCGCCCTCGAGACCGCCGCAGTCCTCACCCTCGCGGCCATCGTCGCCCCACGCCTCCCCGCCGCCCGCCACCAGCGCACGGCCTGGCTGGCCGCCTTCTGGGCGCTCTGGCTGGTCACCGCCTCCGAACTGGCCGGCCTCCGCCTCCCCGGCACCACCCCCACCCCCTCCCACCCCCAACCCACCCCACCCGCCCGGGCGTCCAACACCACCCCCACACCCCCACCCCCACCCTCATCCAACCCCCAATCACCCCCGACCGCACCCACGCCCACACCCACCCACCCCGCCAAACCCCACGCCACCTGGTGGCCCGGATTCCTCTGGCTCGCCGGAACCGCCGCCGCCCTCGCCTGGCGCACCCGGAACCACCTCCGCCTCGCCGCCCTCCACCGTCACCACGCCCACCCCGCACCCGCCGCCTGGTCCGCCCGCACCCGCGAACTGGCCGAACATCTCGGCATCCCTCAGGTCACCACCCGCGTCCTCCCAGGCCTCAAATCCCCCATCGCCTTCGGCCTCCTCTCACCCGCCATCACCCTGCCCGTCGATTTCTCCGACCGCTTCGACGCCGCACAACAGGACGCCATCCTCCTCCATGAACTGGCCCACCTCGCCCGCCGTGACCCGCTCGCCCTCCTCCTCGCCGACATCACCGGCGCCCTCCTCTGGTGGCACCCAGGCATCGCCTGGGCTCGCCGCCAACTGGTCGCATCCATGGAATCCGCCGCCGATGAGGCGAGTTCCCTCATCCCCGACGGCCCGGCACGACTCGCGGAATCCCTGCTCCGCCTCGGCCACGACCTCACCACCCCCGCCCCCACCCGCGCCCTCGGCGCAGCCGGCCCCGGTCCACGCTCCCAACTGGCCCGCCGAATCCACGCCCTGATCGCCAAACCCACCCCCTGGCACCACGCCCACCCCGCCGCCCGCTCCCTCCCCCTCCTCGCCGCATCCTGCGCCGCCCTCGCCGTCGCCCTCCCCGCCTGGCCCGGCACACCCAGGGTCCCCCTCGCCACCTACCTCACCACCCCCCATCCCTCCCCCACCCCTCCCCCCCAAACCCACGCCGCCGCCCCACCCACACCCGCACCCGCGCCACCCACCAACACCACAGCCACCGCCACCGCTGCCGCCAACCCAACCACCAACACCAGCACCAACGGCCCCACCGTGACCCTCGAGGTCAAGGTGCTCGAAATCACCGATCACGACTCCAACAGCCTCGGACTCGACTGGCTCTTCGGCCACGCGTCCACCGCGCCCGATCCAGTCCAAATGGACCATCCCGCCCCCGACGAACCAGCCGCCAACTCACCCAACGCCGCCAACGTCCGCATCGATCGCAGCCAGGTCCAAGGCCAGTCCGTCGTGCTCCACGAACACCAGATCAACGCCCTGCTCCTTCGCCTCCAGGACCTCGGCAACGGCGCCATCACCGCCCGCCCGCGCATCCAAACCCTGTCCGGCAGGGCCGCCGAGATCTCCATCCACAACCTCCGCACCCTGGTCACCGGCGTCGAAACCAACCCCGCCGCCCACCTCAAACCCGATCCCTCCCAGCCATCCCCGCCGGTCGTGAACTACATGACCGAAACCGTCGGCTTCGGCCCCACCATCGCCATCATCCCCACCCGCGAAACCGACGCCTGGCGCATCCACCTCCACGGCATGATCACCGAGTTCCTCGGATACGACGACCCAGGCCCCGCCAAACTGGAGGTCTCCACCCCCGACGGCTCCCTCACCGCCCAGCTCCCCCTCCCACGCCTCCGCGTCCGCAAAGCCATCGCCGAAGGGCTCGTCGCTCCCGGCCAATCCCTCCTCGTCCGTGGACCAGCCCATGAATCGACCGAACGCACCCGCGGCTCCTGGTTCCGCGCCCCCCAGACCATCATCAAGCGCGTCCGCCTCTACCTGATCGTCACTCCCATCGCCCAAACCGACGCCTGATCCACCCAGCCACCCACCACCAACCACCCCCCGCCCGCCCCGCCGCCATCAGGGCCGCCAACAACGTCGACAACCGGGGTTCCGAAACCTCCGTCGACCTCCAAATCCCTTTCAGCATCAACAATTTGAATGCCATGACACTTTCGTGACACACCCTCCCGCGCTTGCGATAGGATGCTGTCATGTTGCGCGGGCTGACCGTTCTCCACTTCCGCAAGGGCAAGGGCTCCCCGGCCCCTTCCAGCCCCGTCCCCTCCCGCTCCGGACCCGCCCTCATCCTCGACACCTGCCAGCGCTGGATCTGCGTCCTCAAAGCCACCGACCCCGTCCCCACACCCCCCGGCATGGAACGGTTCACCGGCGAGGACGCCTACGCCTTCCTCCTCCGCGTCACCACCGGCCTCGCCAGCCGTCTCCAGGGCGAAACCAACATCTTCGGTCAGGTCAAAACCGCCTGGGCACCCCACGGAACCCACTTCCCCTGGCTCCAACGCCTGTTCGAGGACACCAAGGAAATCCGCGCCCGCCACCTCGCCGATGTGGGCGGCCCCTCCTACGGCCGCCTCGTCCGCCGCTGGCTCCACCCCATCGCCCACCCCTCCGGCCGCCCCCTCCTCCTCGTCGGCGCCGGCGAACTGGCCCAAACCGTCGCCCCCTGGCTCACCGGATTTCACCTCCACATCCTCAACCGCGACCCCGCCAGGGCCGAATCCCTCGCCCAATCCCTCCGCAACCACGGCCACGGCCGACAGGGCATCTCCATCGTCCCCCACGACCTCGCCCCCACCGCCTGGCGCCAGGCCCACGGCATCGTCCTCTGCATCCCCTTCGATCCCGCCGGCGACGACCACCGCATCCGCTCCCTCCAGTCCCGCGCCGCCCTCCCCGGCGCCGTCCCCCCACTCATCCTCCACCTCGGCGGCACCCACGCCCAGGCCGGCCGCTGGACCGATGTCCCCGGCTTCCATTCCCTCGACGACATCTTCCTCCTCCATCACCAGGAGTCCGGCGCCCAACTCGCCCACATCCGCCGCGCCGAACGCGCCTGCCGCGAACGCGCCCGCCTCCGCGCCCTCGGCCCCTCCCTCAGCATCCCCCACGGCTGGGAGGACCTCGCCTCCTTCCCCGCCTGGGAACCCGACCCCGCGGATCAGGATCAACCTGACATCCACCCCCAAAACCTCTACACCCACCTCGTCCATCGCGAGCCCGCCCTCGCCTGAGTCCCTCCGCCCCATGGCCCCATGAGCCAACCCCAACCGCCCCGCAACCCCCTCCGCCTCGGAACCCGCCGCTCCCTCCTCGCCCAAGCCCAAAGCTCCTGGGTCGCCCGCCAGTTGGAATCCCTCCACCCGGGCCTCCGTGTCCAATTGGTCGGCGTCGAAACCCGCGGCGATCAGTTGCTCGATGTCCCCCTCTCCACCGCCCAGGGCCGCGAGTTCTTCGTCGCCGAACTGGACGCCGCCCTGCTCGCCGGTGAGGTCGATTTCACCGTCCATTCCCACAAGGACCTCAGCCTCGATCGCCCCCCCACCCTCACCCTCGCCGCCACCCCCCGCCGCGCCGACCCCCGCGATGTCATCCTCTTCGGCCCCTCCGCCTCCCAACGCCTCGCCTCCCGTTCCCGACTCCGCATCGGCACCGGCTCCCCGCGCCGCATCGCCAACCTCTCCGACTTCCTCCCCGCCGCCCTCCCCGGCACCTCCCCACAGCCAACCCCCGACTTCATCCCCATCCGCGGCAACATCGACACCCGCCTCTCCCGCATCCACCTCCCCCCATCCCACGACCGCCACCTCGACGCCGTCGTCCTCGCCCTCGCCGGGCTCTCCCGCGTCATCACCTCCCCGGACGGCCTCGCCCGCCTCCAACCCCTCCTCCGCGAGGTCCGCTGGATGATCCTCCCCCTGCGCGAATGCCCCACCGCCCCGGCCCAGGGCGCCCTCGCCATCGAATGCCGCGCCTCCGACCCCGACATCCACCGCTGCCTCGCCTCCCTCCACCACCCCCCCACCGCCCTCCACGTCGCCCGCGAACGCGAAGTCCTCGCCGCCTGGGGCGGCGGCTGCCATCAGGCCCTCGGCGCCACCTCCTTCGATTCCCCGAACCACGGCGCCTTCCTCCACGTCCGCGGCCGCAAACCCGACGGCACCCCCGTCGCCGAAACCCACTCCACACCCGTCACACCCTCCACGCCCACCACCACCCCGGGCACACCCACCCCCCAGGCCCCCTTCGCCTACCTCCCCAGCCCCATCACCGGGGACCTCCCCGATCCGCTCCCCGGCCAACGCCTCTGGACCGCCGATCTCGACGGATGGCACACCCTCGCCCGCCGCAACCTCTGGGTCGAAGGCTGCGCCGAAGGCCTGGGCTACGAGTTCATCAGGGACCTCCTCGCCGAACCAATCCTCCAAGGCCTGCCCACCCTCCCAAGCACCCCGCCCCACCCGCCATCCTGACCCCCGCCATGCCTCGGCGCCCCACCCCGCCCCGACCCCACCCAGCCGATCATGAGCCGCCCCCGCCCCAAATCCCGCCGCCGACGACCCTCCGCCCAGACCTTTCTCGTCGCCCTCCAGGTGTTCTGGCTCGCCTTCCTCATCGCCCTCGGCGCCTGGTGGGTCTACCTCATGTTCACCCAGGCCGATAAAATCGCCGTCCTCGAGGAACAGCTCGGCGTCGCCAACGCCACCACCGAAGGCCAGTGGCTCCGCACCCAGCGCATGCTCCTCTGGGAAGGATCCACCTTCTTCGGCGCCCTCCTCCTCAGCCTCGCCCTCATCGGCCACCTCTACTGGCGCGACATGCGCCGCGCCCGTTCCCTCCAGGCCTTCTTCGCCTCCGTCACCCACGAACTCCGCACCCCCCTCGCCAGCATCCGCCTCCAGGCCGAATCCCTCGCCGACCTCGACCACCAGGACCCCCACGTCCGCACCCTGCTCGACCGCCTGCTCGACGACACCACCCGCCTCGAAACCCAGGTCGATCGCGCCCTCGAACTGGCCCGCGTCGAGGGCGGCGGCCCCGTCCTCACCCAACCCCTCGACCTCGCCCAAACCGTCGACCACGTCCTCCGCCTCTGGAAACCACCCCTCCAACGCCCCGTCCAACCCCGCAGCTCCGTCCACGATGCCCACGTGCTCGCCGACCCCGCCGCAGTCCAGATCATCCTCCGCAATCTCCTCGATAACTGCGCCTGGCACGCCGCCGGCGACCCCCTCCGCATCGAACTGTCCGCCCGCCAGCACGCCGGCGAGGTCGTCCTCGCCGTCCGCGACCACGGCCAACCCCCCGCCACCCCCATCCCCACCCCCGGCACCCTCTTCGCCAAGGGCCCCAACTCCCGCGGCGCCGGCGTCGGCCTCTACCTCGTCCGCGTCCTCATGCAACGCATGGGCGGCCACGCCACCTTCCGCCCCCTCCAGTCCCCGCCCGGCGACTCCGGTTTCCAGGTCGAACTCCACTTCCAGGAGGCCCCTCAACATGGATGACCGCTCACCTCCACGCCTCCTCGTGGTCGAGGACGAACCCAACATCGGCGCCACCCTCGCCGAACGCCTCGGTCGCCACGGCTACGCCGTCACCTGGGCCAAATCCCTCCGCGAAGCCCGCAACGAAATCGCCCTCGGCCCCTTCGACCTCGCCCTCCTCGATGTCGGCCTCCCCGATGGCTCCGGCTTCGACCTCGCCGAAATCATCCGCCAGTCCCACCCAGGCACCGCCCTCGTCTTCCTCACCGCCTTCGGCGACCCCCAGTCCCGCGTCCAAGGCCTCGAACTCGGCGCCGAGGACTACGTCGTCAAACCGTTCCACTTCAAGGAACTGGTCCTCCGCCTCGAAAACGGCCTCAAACGCGCCCGCCACGTCCAACGCCACCGCGGCGATGACCGCGTCACCGTCGGCCGCGCCACCATCCAGTTCTCCCGCCTCGAAGCCACCGTCGACGGCCACACCTCCTCCCTCACCCCTCGCGAAGCCGCCGTCCTCCGCTACCTCCTCGACCACCCCAACACCGCCGTCAGCCGCGACGAAATCCTCGACGCCGTCTGGGCCCGCGATGAATACCCATCCCCACGAACCGTCGACAACTTCATCGTCCGCCTCCGGCGCCTCGTCGAAACCGACCCCGAAAACCCCACCGTCATCCGCCGCGTCTGGGGCGTCGGCTACCAACTGACCCTCCCCTCGCCCCCTCCCTCCATCCCATGAGCCTCTTCGCCTCCACCCTCCAACGCCGCAACCCCAACCGCCCCCCGGTCTGGTTCATGCGCCAGGCCGGCCGCTACCATTCGCATTACCAAAACCTCCGCCGCCAGCATTCCTTCGTCGACCTCTGCAAAATCCCCAGCCTCGCCTGCGAAACCGCTCTCGGCCCCATCCAGGACTTCGACTTCGACGCCGCCATCCTCTTCTCCGACATCCTCTTCCCCCTCGAGGCCCTCGGCCTCCCCCTCGACTACAACCCCGCCCCCACCCTCGGCTGGCACCTCCATTCCCCCGCCGACCTCCGCCGCCTCAACCACGACCCGGCCATCGCCCAGTCCCTCCACTTCCAGGCCGACACCCTCCGCCTCCTCCGCAACGCCCTCCCCCCCTCCAAAGGCCTCCTCGGCTTCGTCGGCGGCCCCTTCACCCTCTTCACCTACGCCGTCGAAGGCTCCCACGCCGGCAACCTCACCTCCACCCTCCACGGCCTCGCCGACGGACGGTACCAGGGCTTCCTCGAACCCCTCATCCCCCTCCTCGCCCAAACCATGGCCGACCAGTTCCAGGCCGACGCCGACACCATCGCCATCCTCGACACCAGCGCCGGCGCCCTCCCCCCCGACCTCTTCCGCACCCACGTCGTCCCAGCCCTCGACCTCCTCCTCCGCGCCTTCCATCACCTCTGCCCCGCCGCCCCCGTCACCTATTACTCCAAACTCACCGGCCCCGAACACTGGAACACCCTCCGCCGCCTCCCCATCTCCTGCCTCGGCATCGACTGGTACCACCCCATCGACCAGGTCCTCGCCAACTTCTCCGATCGCTGGGCCATCCAGGGCAACGTCGACCCCCATTGGCTCCTCCAGGACCCCGATACCCTCGAAGCCCAGCTCCGACCCGTCTTCGATTCCGTCCGCCGCCTCCCCGACACCTGCCGCCAGGGCTGGATCTGCGGCCTCGGCCACGGCGTCCTCCCAGGCACCCCCGAGGCCTCCGTCCGCCGCTTCCTCAAACTGCAACACGACTACTTCGGAGACCAACCGTGACCCCCACCGCCCCATCCCCGGCTCCCCCGCCCCCCACCCACGACTTGTTCGCCAAGTACAACGTCCCGGGCCCCCGCTACACCAGCTACCCCACCGTCCCCTTCTGGGAAACCAACCCCTCCCAGAACGACTGGACCCATAGCCTCCTCCAGGCCCTCCGCGAGGAACAACAACACCTCACCGGCGCCGCCCTCTACGTCCATATCCCCTTCTGCCGCGCCCTCTGCACCTACTGCGGCTGCAACACCCGCATCACCCGCAACGCCGCCTCCGCCATCCCCTACGTCGATGCCGTCCTCAAGGAATGGCAGCTCTACCGCCATCACCTCCAATCCACCGGCCCCATCCCCGTCTCCGAACTCCACCTCGGCGGCGGCACCCCCACCTTCCTCGACCCCGAACACCTCGAACGCCTCATCTCCGGCATCCTCCAACACGTCCACATCCCCGAGTCCTTCGAGTTCTCCATCGAAGCCGACCCCCGCGTCACCACTCCCCAACACCTCGAAACCCTCGCCCGACTCCGATTCTCCCGCCTCAGCCTCGGCGTCCAGGACTTCGACCCCGTCGTCCAGGACATCGTCAACCGCGTCCAGGACGAAAACCTCGTCCGCACCACCACCGAACAGGCCCGCGCCGCCGGCTTCCGCAACATCAACTTCGACCTCATCTACGGCCTCCCCTTCCAAACCGAACAGAGCATCCGCAACACCATCCAGGCCGTCGCCAGACTCCGCCCCGATCGCATCGCCTTCTACGCCTACGCCCACGTCCCCTGGATCAAACCAGGCCAACGAAAATTCACCGAGGACGACCTCCCCGCCGGCGAACAGAAACGCCGCCTCTACGAACTCGGCCGCGCCCTCCTCGAGGACGCCGGCTACCGCGAGGTCGGCATGGACCACTTCGCCCTCGAATCCGATTCCCTCTGGTCCGCCGTCCGCAACGGCACCCTCCACCGCAACTTCATGGGCTACACCTCCCGCCCCGTCTTCCCCCTCCTCGGCCTCGGCGTCTCCTCCATCGGCGATTCCTGGCGCGTCTTCGCCCAAAACGAAAAAAGCGTCGAATCCTACACCCGCCGCCTCGACCGCGACGAACTCCCCATCTTCCGCGGCCACGTCCTCAATCACGAGGACCTCGTCCTCCGCCGCCACGTCCTCAACCTCATGACCCGCTTCCAAACCCGCTGGGACCACCCCGACCTCCAGGTCCCCTTCCTCGAACAGGCCGTCGCCCGCCTCGCCGAACCCCAGCGCGACGGCCTCGTCCGCATCCTCCCCAACGGCCTCGATGTCACCGAACCCGGCCGCGCCTTCCTCCGCACCCTCTGCATGGCCCTCGACGCCCGCCTCACCCGCAAAACCCCCCAGTCCAAATTGTTCAGCCAAACCGTCTGATCCAACCCCACCCCACCCACCACCACCGCCACCACCACCACCGCCACCCCATCCAACCACCACCCCCCGCCAAAACCATGAACACCGTCGCCATCCTCGGTGCCGGCATCACCGGCCTCGTCGCCGCCTACCGCCTCCAGCGCCTCGGCATCCCCGCCACCGTCTACGAGGCCGCCCCTCACCCCGGCGGCGTCGTCCAATCCTTCCGCCAAAACGGTTACCTCGCCGAGTCCGGCCCCAATACCCTGCTCGAAACCTCCCCGCGCATCCGCCAACTGCTCATCGACCTCGGCCTCGAAGACCAAACCCTCGGCACCGACCCCGCCGCCTCCAAACGCTTCCTCGTCCGCAACGGCAAACCTTCCCCACTCCCCGACTCCCTCCCCGGCTGGCTCCGTACCGACCTCTTCTCCCTCACCGCCAAACTCCGCGTCCTCGGCGACCTCCTCCAACCCCGCTTCGCCCCCGAGGCCGAAGAGGACCTCGCCCACTTCGTCGTCCGCCGGCTCGGCCGCGAATTCCTCGACCGCGCCATCAACCCCTTCGTCGCCGGTGTCTACGCCGGCGACCCCCGCAAGCTGTCCGTCCGCGAGGCCTTCCCCCGCCTCCACGCCGTCGAACAAAAATACGGCTCCCTCCTCCTCGGCCAGGTCCTCGGCGCCCGCGAACGCCGCCGCCGCGGCGAAATCCCCCGCGCCAGCGCCCCCAAACTGTCCTTCACCCACGGCCTCTCCACCCTCGTCGACGCCCTCCACCACTCCCTCCACGACCAGGTCCTCCTCAATACCCCCGTCACCGCCGTCCGACGCACCGACACCGCCTGGGAGGTCACCGCCTCCATCCACCGCCAACCCACCACCCGCTCCCACCGCGCCATCCTCCTCGCCGCTCCCGCCCACCGCCTCGCCCAACTTTCCTGGCTCACCCCCAACAGCGATTCCCTCGCCTGGCTCGACGACATCCAGTACGCCCCCGTCACCGCCCTCGTCCTCGGCTTCCGCCGCGACGACGTCGACCACCCCCTCGACGGCTTCGGCGTCCTCGTCCCCGAAGTCGAAAAAATCCCCATCCTCGGCGCCATCTTCAATTCCTCCCTCTTCCCCAACCGCGCCCCCGACAACCACGTCACCCTCACCTGCTACCTCGGCGGCACCCGCGACCCCCAACTCGCCGTCGCCCCCTTCGAAACCCAACTGAACTCCACCCTCCTCGCCCTCCGCTCCCTCCTCGGCGTCCACGGCACCCCCACCTTCATCCATCATACCGTCCACACCCGCGGCATCCCCCAGTACAACATCGGCTTCGGCCGCTTCCGCGACCGCATGCACGCCATCGAGGAGTCCAACCCGGGCCTCGTCCTCGCCGGCCACTTCCGCAACGGCATCTCCCTCAGCGATTGCGTCATCGCCGGCGACGACGCCGGCTGGAAACTGGCCGGCGTCCAACGCCCCGACTTCCTCGCCTCCAACCCCTGACCCCCACCCCCACCCCACCCATGCCCCCGTCCCCCACCCCTCCCCCCACCCAGCTCCCTCCCAACTCCGGGGTCCTCCTCATGAACCTCGGCTCCCCGGACTCCCCCTCCACCCCCGACGTCCGCCGTTACCTCCGCGAATTCCTCATGGACGGCCGCGTCCTCGACGCGCCCTGGCCCATCCGCTTCTTCGTCGTCCACGCCCTCATCCTCCCACGACGCCCCGCCGAATCCGCCCACGCCTACCAGTCCATCTGGACCCCCGAGGGCTCCCCCCTCGTCCGCGATGGCCACCGCGTCCGCGACCTCCTCCGCCAACGCCTCCCCGTCCCGGTCGAACTGTGCATGCGCTACCAGAACCCAACCCCGGCCCACGCCCTCCATTCCCTCGCCCAACAGGGCGTCCGCAACGTCCGCCTCATCCCCCTCTTCCCCCATTACGCCATGTCCAGCTTCGAGACGGCCGCCGAAAAGATCCGTCACGATATCCACACCTCCTTCCCCAACCTCTCCCTCGAAGTCCTCAACCCCTACTACAACCACCCCGCCTACCTCGACGCCCTCGTCCAATCCGCCCAACCCCACCTCCAAGCCCCCTTCGATCACGTCCTCTTCAGCTTCCACGGCATCCCCGAACGCCACCTCCGCAAATCCGACCCCACCCGCAACCACTGCCTCCGTCACCCCGATTGCTGCTCCACCCCCACCCCCAACCCCGCCCACGCCACCTGCTACCGCCACCAGTGCTTCCAAACCGTCCGCGGCTTCCTCGACCGCAGCGGCCTCCCCCAAACCAAAACCTCCGTCTCCTTCCAGTCCCGCCTCGGCCGCGACCCCTGGCTCCAACCCTACACCGACCTCGAATTGATCCGCCTCGCCAAAAACGGCGTCCGCAATCTGGTCGTCCTCTGCCCCGCCTTCGTCGCCGATTGCCTCGAAACCATCGAGGAAATCGGCATGCGCGGACGCCAGGCCTTCCTCGAGGCCGGCGGCTCCGAACTCACCCTCGTCCCCTGCCTCAATACCCACCCCGCCTGGATCCAAGCCCTCGAAACCCTGGCGTTTTCCGGCGCTTTCTATAAGCCTCCTGCCCTGCCCCCCCTCCAAGCCCATACCCCGGCCACGCAGTGACCCCGCCCTCCCCCCAAAACCCCTCCCCCACCACCGCCCCGTCCCCACGCCCACGGCGCGATCCACGGCCCCTGCCCCTCCTCCACCCCGTCACCCTCGCCCTCCTCCTCCTCCCCACCCTCCTCCCCCTCGCCCACGCCCAACCCATCCCCGAACCACCCCCCCCACCCAACAACACCACCCCCCTCTCCTCCGCCCGCGATATCCTCAGCCTCTCCCCGGAACAGGCCGACCGCAAACTGCCCGCACGCATCCGCGGCGTCGTCACCGTCAGTGCCCGTCGCGGCGACCTCCTCTTCGTCCAGGATCCCTCCGCCGGCATCTACGTCTACTTCAAGGACAACTTCCCCCCCCAGGGCAGCTTCGTCGAAGCCGCCGGCACCACCGCCAAAGGCCTCTTCTCCCCCATCGTCGCCGCCGACACCCTCACCGTCCTCTCCCAAACCAACCTCCCTCCCCCCAATCCCCTCGCCATCGAGGACCTCGCCTTCGGCCGCCACGACTCCCAATGGGTCGAGGTCCGCGGCATCGTCACCCGCCAACAGGTCGACTGGGGCCACCTCCTCCTCAACCTCGCCTCCGGCAACGCCAACCTCCCCGTCCGCATCCTCGATTTCGACCCCGCCAACATCCCCTTCTGGATCGATGCCGAAATACGCATCCGCGGCGTCGCCGGCACGTCCTACAACGACCACCGCCAACTGGTCGGCTTCCACCTCCTCGCCCAGGACACCACCGCCGTCCATGTCCTCCGCCCTCCTCCCCCCAACCCCTTCACCCTCCCCCTCCGCGCCAGCGACTCCCTCATGGCCTATTCGCCCGACGGCAGCTCCGAACACCGCACCCGCCTCCGCGGCGTCGTCACCTGGGCCTGGCCCAACCTCGGCTTCTTCCTCCACGACGACACCGGCAGCGTCCGCGTCTTCCCCGCCTCCCCGGCCAACCCCGAGATCGGCGACGTCGTCGAAGTCGTCGGATTCCCCGCCCCAAACCTCGACCGACCCGTCCTCCGCGAGGCCATCCTCCAAACCGTCGGCCAAACCAACCCACCACCCCCCCGAACCCCCGGCCCCGACGACCTGGCCAACCCCGCCGCCAGCCATGTCTGTGAAGGTGACCTGATCACCCTCGAAGGCATCGCCCTCAACGCCTTCGAACAACACCAGTCCCACGCCTCCTTCCTCGTCGAAACCCACGGCAAAACCTTCCGCATCCGCCACCTCAACCACTGGCCGATGCCCAAACCCGATCACCTCGTCGGCAGCCGCGTCCGCGTCACCGGCATCTGCACCCGCCCACCCCAGGATTCCCCACCCTCCGCCCCCGACGGCTTCTCCCTCTGGATGCGCGACGCCAACGACCTCGCCATCCTCGGCACCTCACCCCAGCGCCGCCAACGCCAGGCCCTCTGGGGCCTCGGTTCCCTCCTCGCCGCCATCCTCCTCGCCACCACCCACACCCTCACCCTCCGCCAACGCGTCCGCTCCCAGACCGAGGCCATCCGCCGACGCGAAGCCGCCCTCGAGGATCGCTGGCTCGACCTCTTCGAAAACGCCAACGACATCATCTACACCCACGACCTCCAGGGCGTCATCACCTCGGTCAACAACTCCGGCCAGGAACTCCTCGGCGTCCCCGCCCAGCAAATCATCGGCACCCGCATCCAGGATTGGGTCGACCCCGCCGACCTCCCCCTCGTCCACCAGCAGATCGCCGCCAAAACCACCGGATCCACCCCCCGCACCGCCTACGAACTCCGCCTCCGCACCCCCTCCGGCCAACGCCTCGTCCTCGAGGTCAATAGCCGCCTCCTCCTCCGCGACGGCTCCCCCTCCGCCATCCAGGGCATCGCCCGCGATATCACCGACCGCAAGGAGGCCGAGGAAGCCCTCCGCTCCAGCGAACGCCAACTCCGCGCCTCCCTCGAGGAACGCGACCGCCTCGGCCGCGACCTCCACGACGGCCTCATCCAATCCATCTACGCCGCCGGCCTCGCCCTCGACGATTGCTCCCGCCTCCTCCACTCCGACCCCGCCTCCGCCGAGTCCCGCCTCCGCACCATCACCACCGACCTCAACCGCGTCATCCGCGAGGTCCGCTCCTTCATCAACCGCCTCGAACAGGACCCCCTCTCCGGTGCCGAATTCACCTCCGCCCTCGAATCCCTCGCCACCGCCACGTCCTCCCCCTCCAACCCCGCCCTCCGCATCGAAACCAACCTCGACCCCTCCGCCGCCCACCGCCTCCACCCCCACCAGGCCACCCACCTCCTCCATATCACCCGCGAAGCCCTCGCCAACTGCCTCCGCCACGCCAACCCCCAGCTGATCTCCATCTCCCTCAAAAACAGCCGCACCGGCATCGAGTTCGAAGTCCGCGACGACGGCCGCGGCTTCGACCCGTCCCTCCCCAACCCAAAAGGCCGCGGCCTCCGCAATATCACCGCCCGCGCCGACCGCCTCGGCGCCTGGCTCCACATCGAGTCCGCCCCCAACCAGGGCACACGCCTCGTCCTCGAGATCCCCACAGATTCACCCCATGATCCCCAATCCCAATCCCAACCCCAGTCCCAGTCCTGACCTCAGTCCTGACCCCAACCCAAAAACCCGGGTCCTCATCGTCGATGACCACCCCATGGTCCGACTCGGCCTCCGCACCATGCTCGAACGCTTCCCCGCCATCGACATCGTCGGCGACGCCGCCACCGCCGCCGAGGCCGTCGAACTGGCCACCCGCTCCCTCCCCAACGTCGTCCTCCTCGATATCCGCCTCGGCCAGGAAAGCGGCCTCACCGCCTGCCGCGACATCCGCCAACTCCAGCGCGGCATCCGCATCCTCGTCCTGACGTCCTACTCCGACGAAACCACCATCTTCGACGCCATGTCCGCCGGCGCCGACGGCTACCTCCTCAAGGAAATCAACGGCGACGCCCTCGTCCGGGGCATCCTCGACGTCGCCGCCGGCAGAATCGTCCTCGACCCCGTCGTCACCCGAACCCTCGGCCGCTTCGACCACCCCGAATTGCACACCGACCGCGGCCGCCTCGACCGCCTCTCACCCCGCGAACGCTCCATCCTCGCCCTCGTCGCCGAAGGCAAAACCAACAAGGAAATCGCCGCCTCCCTCGGGCTCAGCGACAAGACGGTCAAAAACTACCTCAGCCACATCCTCGAAAAACTGTCCCTCACACGCCGGTCCCACGCCGCCGCGTTCTACATCCGCCACCAGTTTTCCTAACCCCACCCCCCGACCCCGCGGGGATCAGTACTGCGAGGTCGCCTCCCATTCCTCCACAGGCCGCGGAAACTGGTCGCTGGTGAGCTCCACCTTGAACCGCGCATCCGCCGCGGCCGTCGCCTTCACCACCACCCGCCACACCGCCTGCGCCTTCGGCGCCAGGGTCGCCAACGGCTCCGCCTCAGCCCTCCGACCCTCCCCCAACACCCGCGTCGGCCCACTCCCGGTCACGTACTCCTGCCCCTCGGCCAACAACCCCACCCACCGCAACTGCGTCCCCACCGCCGACCCCTGGTTCGTCACACGAATCTCATACGTCACCTCCCCCCCCACCTCCACCGGGTCCGACAAATCCACCACCTCCAGCAGAATCGCCGGAATCCCCGCCACCTGCGTCCGACACCGCGTCTCCACCGCCGGCGCACACTGACCCGCCACCCGCGCCGCAAACCCCACCACCCCGGGATCGTCCACCACGAACGTCGCACAAACCGCCCGCTCCGCCCCGGCCGCAAGTCCCGACCACTCCCACACCACCCCGGGCCCCTCCACCCGCCCGCCATCCCCAACCCCCACCACCCTCGCCCCAGGCGGAATCACCAGCGCCACCGCCACCCTCGGCTCCGCCACCGACCCCGCATTCCTCACCCGCACACACGCCTCGATCGGCCGCTTCGGCAAAACCTCCCCCGGCAACTCGCAGTCCACCGCCAACACCGGCGCCTTCACCTCCACCTCCCCCGCCGCCTCCCACGTCACCCCCTCCGCCGTCGTCACCCGCGCCCGCCCCTCACACCGCCCCACCGACGCCGCCTGCGCCCAGTACCGCACCTCCCGAACCTCCCCGGGCCGCAGCGTCCCCAACTCGAACCGCACCACCCCGCGCCCATCCGCCGCCCGCACACACGACGCCAGCACATCCTCCACCACCACCTGCGTCAACGCCGCACCCCCGCCGTTCCGCACCTCCATCACCACCTCGAACGGCTCACACAAACTCGCCACCACCGGCGCCCGCCTCACCAACCGCACCTCCTTCGCCGGCCCAAGATCCACCACCAGGAAATTCGCACACGCCTTCGGCGTCACACACCGGTACCGCCAACCCCTCGACACAAACTCGAATTCATACGCATCGATCGGCCGCGTCCCCGCCCACAATACATCCACCAACGCCACCGGCTTCCCCCGATTCCTCGATGACATGAACGGCAGACGCGTCCCCGTCGGCAACTTCACCGCCACCACCTCCGCCGTCGCCGCCGCCAACCGCAGATCCTCCACGTCCCCACGCCACCCCACCTGCTCCAATATCGACGCCACATCCGCCCGCATCCCCGGATCCGCAAACAACCGCCGCAAATCGTCCGGCGTCTGCAACGGCTTCGCAAACCGATGCGCCGGATCCCCCAGCCGCGTCGCCCGATGCTGCTGCCCCCACACCCCCACCGCCGGCCCCATCACCAATACCCACCCCAATACCCACATCCACCGCGTCACCCGTCGGGAAAGCGTCGCACTCACGGAGCCGTACTATCCCCAACCCACCCCACCGGCCAAGGCCATTTCCCACTCCGCCCAAACCGCCACCCCCCCTCACCCACGCACCGACGCCCGCGCCAGCCGGTCCGCAATCGCCATCCATTCCGGCGTCGATGGCGGCGCCTCCATCACAATCACCCCGGCCCCCAGCTCGTCACACCGATGCCACTCCGCATACAACGCCCGCGCATACGCCTCCGGATCCGCCGGAATCACACACACCCGCCCCGCCACACCACCCCCGGGAATCACCTGATGCGCAATCACATGCGCCCTCCCCGCCTCAATCCCCTCCCGCCTTAGCCTCTCCCCCAGCTCCCCCTCATCCCCCCACCTCCACACCAAGAGCCTCGCCCGCGGCGCATAATGCCGCGCCATCTGCCCCGGACTCCTCAAGGGCTCCCCCACCCCAACCGCCCCACCCCCAGCCACCACACCCCCCCTCCCCAACACCCCCGCCAACGCCTCCAACGTCACCATCCCCGGCCGCAATACCCGCACCGGCTCCACCGTCACATCCACCACCGTCGACTCAATCCCCACATTCGCCGATCCCCCGTCCACCACCAACCCCACCCGCCCCCCCATCCCCGCCACCACATGCTCCACCCGCGTCGGCGACAACCCGTTCGACGGATTCGCACTCGGCGCCGCCAACGGAAATCCACACGCCCGAATCAACGCCTGCATGAACGGATGCGACGGCCACCGCACCCCCACCGTCCCCCCACCCGCCGTCACCACATCCGGAATCCGCCCGCTCCGCGCCACCACCACCGTCAATGGCCCCGGCCAAAATGCCGACCCCAGCCGGTCCGCCACCTCCGGCCACACCCCCGCACACTCCCGCGCCTGCGCCCCGCTCGCCACATGCACTATCACCGGATTCCCCGCCGGCCGCCCCTTCACCTCGAAAATCCGACGCACCGCCCCCTCGTCCCACGCGTTCGCCGCCAACCCATACACCGTCTCCGTCGGCACCCCCACCACCTCCCCCCGCCGCAACCACTCCGCCGCCCGCTCCACCGCCGCCGCAAACAACCCCGGCGTGTGCGTCGACAACACCTCCACTCCCCCTCCCCCTTCACCCATGCCTCGCGCCAGTCTCATCGCCACACCCCCAAGCAAGCAGATCCCGCCCCCCACGAAAAGTCCCGACCCCAAACCCCGCTCTCGCCGTCCCCACCCCGCCCCCCCTAACCTCCCAACCCATGCTCGCCACCCTCACCCAAAGGGTCCACGAAGGCTCCGAATTGTCTCCCGAGGACATCCACCAGGCCGTCCACCTCCTCGCCTCCCCCTCCGATCACCCCCAACCCAAGGCAGACTTCCTCACCGCCCTCGCCCGCCGCGGCGAAACCCCCGCCGAAATCGCCGCCTTCGCCCGCGAACTCCGCACCCTCTCCATCTCCCCCGATATCCCCCAATCCACCCGCGCCCTCGGCATCATCGATGTCTGCGGCACCGGCGGCGACCACCAGAACACCTTCAACATCTCCACCACCGTCGCCCTCATCGTCGCCAGCGCCGGCATCCCCGTCGCCAAACACGGCAACCGCGCCATCACCTCCCGCTCCGGTAGCGCCGATGTCCTCGAAAAACTCGGCATCCCCATCGACCTCGACCCCGCCACCGCCGCCCATTGGCTCGACAAACACCACTTCGCCTTCTTCTTCGCCCCCCGCTACCACCCCGCCTTCCAGCACATCGCCCCTGCCCGCAAACTCTGCGCCCAACAAGGCCAACGCACCCTCTTCAACTTCGTCGGCCCCCTCCTCAACCCCGCCCGCCCCGACTTCCAACTGGTCGGCGTCTCCCAACCCCACCTCTGCGAACCCCTCGCCCGCGTCCTCAGCTCCCTCGGCCTCCGCCGCGCCATCGTCGCCTGCGGCCGCGTCGGCCCCCACTTCCTCGACGAATTGTCCACCGTCGGCGAATCCACCCTCGCCGAATTCCACCAGGAACACGGCTTCTCCGTCAGCTCCCTCTCCCCCCACCTCTTCCCCATCCAACCCGTCACCATCCGCGACCTCACCCTCCAGGACCACGAGTCCAGCGCCGACGTCATCACCCGCATCCTCGCCGGCGAGGAACGTGGCCCAAAACGCGACGCCGCAATCCTTAACGCCTCCGCCGCTCTCTTCCTCGCCGGCCGCGCACGCTCCATCCTCGAAGCCTGGGATGTCGCCGCCGACCTCCTCGACTCCGGCCGCGCCGCCGCCAAACTCGGCGAACTGCAACAGGCCTGTCGCCAACCCGCCTAAGAACCGCCACGTAGCGCGATCACCAACCCCCTCCACACCAATGAATTGTAGGCTTGCAAGAAAAAAATCCGAGTCCTAGCGTTCAGAAGTCCGAGTAGTCGTCCGAGTAGTATCTAGAGTCGTACAACCTCAGCCCATCCTAACGTGACCCGTATCTTTCTTATCCTGGCCCACACCCTCACCCGTGCGGGATTAAGAAACTGCCTCGCCGGCAACCCCGACCTCCAAGTCGTCGGCGACGCTCCCGACGCGTCCATCGGATGGCCCCAGGTCACCCAACTGGCCCCCGACCTCATCGTCCTCGACGGCGCCGCCCTCAATGCCCTCCACGCCAGCGGCCGATTCCCCTCCGACTCCGACAAAGCCCCCGCCCCCACCCTCGTCCTCTTCACCGACAACGAGGCCATGGAGCAAACCGACAGCGCCCTCCAGGCCGGCGTCCGCGGCTTCATCGACACCGCCACCACCCCCGAAGCCCTCATCGCCGCCCTCCGCCGCGTCGCCGCCGGCGAACGCTACGTCTCCCCGGCCCTCCTCCCCAAACTCACCCAGGACGAAGGCGTCCCCGAAATGCCCGAGACCAACCCCGAAAGCCTCCTCTCCGCCCGCGAACTCGAGGTCTTCATCCTCACCGCCGGCGGCCTCGAATCGAAGGAGATCGGCGACCGCCTCGGCATCAGCCCCCGTACCGTCGACGTCCACCGCGCCAATATCCGCCAGAAACTCGGCCTCTCCGGCGTCCACGAACTGATGCGCTACGCGCTCACCTGGAAACAAAACCGCGAACGCACCAACCGCGCCGGCCGCTTCTGCAACGAACGCCGCCCCCTCCTCCTCGTCGAAGACGACGAAGTCGATGTCCTCTCCGTCCAACGCGCCCTCGCCCGACTCCCGGCCCGCTTCCAGGTCGAAGCCGCCCGCAACGGCGAGGAAGCCCTCGCCTGGCTCCGCTCCCAGGGCAATGTCCCCCCGTTCATGATCCTCCTGGACATCAACATGCCCCGCATGAACGGCCACGAGTTCCTCGCCGAACTCCGCAAGGACCCCGCCCTCAAAACCCTCCCCGTCGTCGTCCTCACCACCTCCCCCCACGAAGCCGATCGCGACCGCCTCTACGCCGCCGGTATCACCGCCTACTTCGTCAAACCCACCACCACCGAGGACTTCTCCGAACTGTTCCGCACCCTCGCCGAATTCTGGGGCTTCAACTCCCCTCCCCCCTACCCCGCCGGCGCCTCCACCCTCCCCGCCGAACGCGAACGCACCCAAACCGCCTGACCCCCGGCCCCTGACCCCCGACCCCAACCCGACCCCGTGCTCCCGAGACCCGGATGCCCATCCCCCGGGAGCACACCTCCCCACTCACCCCTGCCCATCCCCCTCGCCCTCCTCGGCCCCACCCTCCCCTTTTCCCTCTCCACCCTCCCCACCCTCCCCCACTGGTGGTCCCCCGAACTCGCCACCGCCTCCACCCTCGTCCTCGCCCTCGCCGCCGTCCTCAGCCTCGCCTGGTCCTTCACCCTCCGCCGCCGCTTCGAGGCCCAGAAAAAACAACTCGAAGAGGAACTCGCCCTCCGCGTCACCCTCGAACGCCGCCACCGTGAACTGACCGAAGGCGCCCCCGACGCCATCTACACCCTCGACACCAACGGTCGCATCCTCTCCGCCAACCCCGCAGCCGCCACCCTCACCGGCCGCCCCGAATCCACACTCCGCGGCCTCCCCATCCTCGAGGTCGTCGCCCCAGATCAGATCGAACGCGTCCGCACCCGCATCCAGCACCGCTTCAATCACCCCGGCAATACCGCCCCCTTCGAAGTCGATATCCTCACCGCCTCCGGCCACCGCCGCACCCTCGAGGTCGCCTCCCGCATCCTCACACCCCCCGACGCACCCCCCATCCTCGAAGGCGTCGCCCGCGATGTCACCGACCGTCGCCGCGCCCAGGAAGCCCTCAAAGCCCTCCTCGCCACCACCGCCCTCGCCGGAGGCAACGAACTGTTCCGCATCATCGTCCGCCGACTCGCCGAAGTCCTCCGCGTCGACTACGCCTTCATCGGCGTCCTCCAGGAGGGCTCAGCCAACACCCTCCGCACCCTCGCCGTCTGGAACCAGGGCCAACCCGGCGACGACATCACCTACAACCTCCGCGATACCCCCTGCGCCGGCGTCCTCGGCAATACCATGTGCGTCTTCCCCAAAGACGTCCGCCTCCGCTTCCCCGACGACGCCCACCTCCGGGACATGCACGCCGAAGCCTACGTCGGCCTCCCCCTCTGGGACGCCGAAGGCAAACCCCTCGGCCTCCTCGGCATCGTCTCCGTCGAACCCTTCGAACCCGACCCCTCCCAGGTCGACATGCTCCGCATCCTCGCCGCCCGAGCCGGCGCCGAAATCGACCGCCTCCGCGCCACCCGCGCCCTCCAGGAAAGCGAGGAACGCTTCCGCGAACTGGCCGAACAAACCCGCGATATCCTCTGGGTCGCCGACCTCCCCGCCCGCCGCCTCGCCTACCTCAGCCCCTCCTTCTCCCGCGTCTGCCACCACCCCCTCGACCTCGTCCGCCAAAACCCCCTCCGCCTCCTCCGCCTCATCCCCCGCGAAGACCGCTCCCGCGTCCTCGCCGCCCTCCGCAAAGCCCTCGTCGAACCCAGCGGCCGCTACGCCACCGAATACCGCATCCGCCGCCCCGACGGCTCCCTCGGCTGGATCCTCGACGAAGGCGTCGTCATCCGTAACGCCGAAGGCCGCCCCCAACGCCTCAGCGGCGTCGCCCGCGATATCACCACCCGCAAGGAAGCCGAACTCGCCCTCGCCGCCGAACGCGCCCGCTTCCGCGAACTGTTCGAAAACTCCCCCGACGCCATCTTCGTCGAAAGCCTCGACGGCACCATCCTCGACGTCAACGGCGCCGCCTGCCGCCTCCACGCCCTCGGCCGCGACCAGATCCTCGGCCGACACATCGCCGACCTCGTCCCCTTCCGCCACCGCTCCGAGGTCCTCACCGCCTTCGCCCGCCTCATCGCCGGCGAAGTCACCCGCCTCGAAGGCTGGAGCCTCCGCAGCGACGGCGCCGAAATCCCCGTCGAACTCCACGCCGGCCGCCTCCGCCACGAAGGCCAGGACGCCCTCCTCGTCCACGCCCGCGATATCACCTTCCGCCGCGAAGCCCAGGAACTCCTCGACGGCCAGAAACGCATCCTCGAATGGATCGCCACCGGCCGCCCCATCGAAACCATCCTCGAGGAACTGCTCCGCGTCACCCAGGCCCGCTTCCGCTCAGCCCGCTGCAGCATCCACTGGCTCCCCTCCCCAGGCGACAAACGCCTCCGCATCGTCACCCCGGCCACTGGCCCCGCCACCGCCGTCCTCCTCGACGAACTGACCCGCGCCGACGGCCCCATCCTCGATGCCCTCTCCCAGGCCGGCATCCACCCAGCCCTCCCCTCCCCCCTCCCCCTCCACTCCGATTCCCTCCTCCGCATCCCCCTCCACGGCCCCCAGGGCAACCGCCACGCCCTCATCCAACCCATGCGCGAACCCGACGGTCGCACCCTCGGCGTCGTCACCGCCATCCTCCCCGATACCGTCGAACCCACCCCCGAAAACCTCGACATCCTCCGCCTCGCCGGCTCCCTCGGCGGCATCGCCCTCCAACGCCACCGCTCCGATACCGCCCTCCGCCAGGCCTCCCACCGCCTCCGCATCGCCAACGCCGCCCTCCTCTCCCTCGCCAGCAGCGACTCCGTCGCCAAAGGCGACCTCGGCCGCGCCCTCCCCGAAATCACCGAGGCCGCCGCCCGCGGCATCGGCGTCCATCGCACCAACGTCTGGCTCCTCGACAAGGACCGCGCCGTCCTCCGCTGCATGTACGCCTTCGCCGACGCCGAGGAACCCGCCTCCACCCCCTCCACCCTCCGCACCGCCGACTGCCCCGCCTACCTCGACGCCCTCAACCGCGAACGCTTCATCGCCGCCACCCGCACCGACACCGACCCCCGCACCGCCGAACTCTACCGCTCCTACCTCGGCCCCCACGGCATCACCTCCACCCTCGACGCCGGCATCCGCCTCGGCGGCCAACTCGTCGGCATCCTCTGCCACGAACACTCCGGCGCCCCCCGCACCTGGTCCCACGAGGAGGAACTGTTCGCCAGCTCCCTCGCCGACCTCGTCGCCCAAACCCTCCAGGCCAGCCAGCGTCGCGCCGTCGAGGAAGCCCTCCGCCAAAGCGAGGAAGCCTACCGCTCCGTCGTCAGCGTCCTCGCCGAAGGCGTCATGCTCATCAACCGCGAAGGCTCCTTCCTCACCTTCAACGAAAGCGCCGCCTCCATCCTCGGCCTCCCCGCCGATCACCTCAAACGCCATAAACTCCACGAAATCACCTGGGAAACCATCCGCGCCGACGGCTCACGCCTCCCCCCCGAGGATTACCCCATCAACATCACCTTCCACTCCGGCGAACCGGTCAACGACTCCGTCATGGGCCTCCACCGCCCCGACGGCTCCTGGGTCTGGCTCTCCATCAACACCCGCCCCTTCGACCGCGAAGCCGACGGCTCCGTCGCCAGCGTCCTCATCTCCTTCGCCGATATCACCTCCCGCTACGCCGCCGAACGCGAACTCCGCCGCAATCACGACCTCCTCAGCGCCATCACCCGCGTCCAGGCCAGCTTCATCGCCGACGCCGACCCCTCCCGCAACCTCGCCCACATGCTCCATGCCCTCGCCCGCATGACCCGCAGCGACTCCGGCCTCATCGGCGAGGTCAACCCCTCCCCCGACGGCCACCACCACGGCTTCCTCCTCTGCGCCGCCCTCGAAGTCCCCGACACCGACTCCCCAGCCCTCACCCCGGCCACCTCCCCGCAGTCCCCCACCCACCCCGCCCCACTCCCCGCCACCTCCAGCTCCATCACCAGCCTCATGGAGGAGGTCCTCCACTCCCAAACCCCCACCGCCCGCTCCACCGAAACCTCCCCGGACCCCTCCCAACCCTCCACCCCCACCCATTTCCTCGCCGTCCCCCTCCGCATGGACGACCGCATCCTCGGCGTCGCCGGCCTCGCCCGTCGCTCCAAACCCTACGACCCCGCCACCATCGGAAAACTGGAACCTCTCCTCGTCACCTGCGCCCGCCTCTTCGAAGCCATCCGCACCGCCCGCCGCCGCCAGGAAGCCGAAGCCCGCATCCGCGAACTGAACGCCGAACTGGAAAAACGCGTCGAGGAACGCACCGCCGACCTCCGCGCCATGAACGAGGAACTGGCCGAGTTCGCCTACGTCGTCACCCACGACCTCAAAGCCCCCCTCCGCGGCATCAATCAACTGGCCGAATGGCTCACCCAGGACCACGCCTTCGGCCTCGATGAAGGCGGCCTCAAACTCCTCGGCCTCCTCCGACGTCGCGTCCTCCACCTCCAACGCCTCGTCGACGGCCTCCTCGCCTGCGCCCGCGTCGGCCGCTCCACCGAACCCGAAACCACCGTCCCCCTCACCCACCTCCTCCATGAGGTCGTCGGCGTCCTCGCCCCACCCCCCCAGGTCGTCGTCGACATCCCCCAGGACCTCCCCACCATCCACGGCAACCCCGACCGCCTCCATCAGATCTTCCAGAACCTCATCGACAACGCCATCAAGTACCTCGACAAGCCCGAGGGTCTCATCCGCATCCAGGCCTCCCGCCAACCCGGCGCCTGGGTCTTCCGCGTCATCGACAACGGCCCCGGCATCCCCTCCCGCTACCGCGAAAAGGTCTTCCAGATCTTCCAACGCCTCGACCCCCGCGGCGACATCCCAGGCACCGGCCTCGGCCTCACCCTCGTCCGCCGTATCATGGAAGCCCGCGGCGGCCGCGCCTGGATCGAATCCGCCGAAGGCCGCGGCACCGCCGTCTGCTTCACCTGGCCCGACCAACCCCGCCGACGCTCCCCCGAACTGACCCTCTCCCCCTCGCTCCCCCCAGGCGCGCCCTCCCCCTCCCAGCCCCCGCCGCCCCCGCCTACAACGGACGCGACTCGAAATCCCCCAGACGCCGTTTGAAGGTGAACCGCGCCGGCGATCCCACCAGCGAACGCCCCATCCCCTTCACGTCCCCGGCAATCGCCGCAAACGGCAACGCCACCACGTAGATCGCCGCCCCAACCACCGTCGAGGCCAACCCCACAGGCCTCACCACCAGCGCGTCCGCCGCCACCTCCACCGGATCCGCCACCGCCCGCGACGGAACCGCCGCCGCCGCTGGCGCCGCCACCACCACAGGCTCCGGCACCAAACCCACCGACCCCTCCCCAGCCGCCTCCTGCCCCAGCCCACGCCCCGTCACCCCCATGAACGCCACCGCCACCGCCACCAGCACTCGAATTCCATGTTGACGCATGCGCCATCCTCTATGCCGCCCCTCCCGGGAAGTCCAAGGAATTCCTGGGACCCCCTCCCGGAATCCCATACCCCCCTCCCACCCCTCGGACAGCCCCCATAACCCTCCCAACCACACTTCTCACGCGACTCCCCACCCCCTCCCCCATTACCCTCCCCCCACCGATGGATGTCTCCATTTTCGGCCTCGGCTACGTCGGCGCCGTCACCGCCGGCTGCCTCGCCGCCCGCGGTCACCGCGTCGTCGGCGTCGACGTCACCCCCTCCAAGGTCGCGGACCTCAACCAGGGCCGCCCTCCCATCATCGAACCCGGCCTCGACCGACTCCTCGCCGACGCCCTCGCCCACCAGAAACTCCGCGCCACCACCAACGCCGCCCAGGCCGTCCACGACTCCTCCGTCTCCCTCGTCTGCGTCGGCACCCCCTCCACCGTCAGCGGCGCCCTCGACCTCTCCTTCGTCCGCCAGGTCACCCGCGAAATCGCCACCGCCGCCCAGTCCAAACCCGACGGCCATACCCTCGTCTTCCGCAGCACCATGCTCCCGGGCAGCACCCGCGCCCTCGTCCGCGATTTCGCCCCCGATGCCGTCGACTCCGGACGACTCCGCGTCTTCTTCTACCCCGAGTTCCTCCGCGAAGGCACCGCAGTCCGCGACTTCGACGAACCCTCCCTCGCCGCCGTCGGCACCCGCGACGGCTCACCCCCGCCCCCCGACCTCGCCCCGCTCTTCGGCCCCGACGCCACCCCCACCTCCTGGGAGGCCGCCGAATTGCTCAAATACGCCTGCAACGCCTTCCACGCCACCAAGGTCGCCTTCGCCAACGAAATCGGGCGCCTCGGAAAAACCCTCGGCCTCGACGCGGGCCTCGTCATGCATCTCCTCTGCCAGGACACCCGCCTCAACATCTCCCCCTACTACCTCCGCCCCGGCAACCCCTTCGGCGGCTCCTGCCTCCCCAAGGACGTCCGCGCCCTCCTCCATCACGCCCGCCAAACCGGCGCCAGCCTCCCCCTCATCGAAAACCTCCTCCCCAGCAACGAACGCCACCTCCAGAGCCTCCTCGAACGCGTCGCCCACGCCGCCCAAAACGAAATCGTCATCCTCGGCCTCTCCTTCAAACCCCACACCGACGACCTCCGCGAAAGCGCCATGGTCGAGGTCGCCCAACATTGCCTCGGCCGCGGCTTCACCGTCCGCATCTTCGACCCCCAGCTCAATGTCGCCGCCCTCGTCGGCGCCAACAAACGGGTCATCGACACCCGCATGCCCCACCTCGCCAGCCTCCTCCAACCCAGCCTCGCCCAGGCCATCGGCTCCCAGGGCCTCCTCGTCTTCGCCCAGAAGTGCGCCCCGCTCCCCGATCTCCAACGCCTCGTCACCCCAGCCCACCGCATCCTCGACATCAACGGCTGGCCCGAACTGCGCCAGCTCCCCGCCCCCTACGAAGGCCTCTGCTGGTGATCCCCACCCCCCCAATGCCCCGCCCCGCCATCCTCATCATCGTCGAAAACCTGCCCGTCCCCCTCGACCGCCGCGTCTGGCAGGAGTCCTGCGCCCTCCGCGACGCCGGCTACGAGGTCGTCGTCATCTGCCCACGCATGCGCGGCCACACCCTCCCCTACGAATGCCTCGAGGGAATCCACATCTACCGCCACTGGATCAGCGACGAAGCCGGCGGCCTCCTCGGGTTCCTCGCCGAATACGCCTCCGCCCTCCTCGGCGAAGCCTGGCTCGCCTGCAAAGCCTGGCGCCGCCATCGCTTCAAAATCATCCACCTCTGCAACCCCCCGGACCTCCTCTTCCTCGTCGCCTGGCCCTTCAAGCTCCTCTTCGGCACCCGCGTCATCTACGACGTCCACGACGTCTGGCCCGAGTTCTATGAGGCCAAGTTCGCCCGCCGCGGCCCGTTCTACTGGGCCGTCCGCGCCGCCGAACGCCTCACCTACGCCCTCGCCGATGTCGTCCTCGCCACCAACCAGTCCGTCCGCGACATCGCCCTCGACCGCGGCGGCAAACATCCCTGGGAGGTCTTCATCGTCCGTACCGCCCCCAAGATCGCCAGCGGCAACTTCCCCCCCAACCCCGCCCTCCTCAACGGCCGCCGCCACCTCGTCGGCTACGTCGGCGTCATGGGCAACGCCGACGGCGTCATCCACCTCGTCGATGCCGCCCACCACATCGTCCACACCCGCGGCCGCCACGACGTCCAGTTCCTCCTCATGGGCACCGGCCCCGAACACCCCGGCCTCCTCCAGCACCGCAACCAACTGAACCTCCAAAACCACCTCGACCTCCCAGGCCGCGTCTCCAACGAGTTCCTCTTCACCGCCCTCCAAACCATCGACGTCGGCGTCGCCTGCGACCCCATCAACGCCTACAACGACCACTGCACCATGAACAAGACCCTCGAATACATGGCCTTCGCCAAACCCCAGGTCATGTTCGACGTCCGCGAAGGCCGCTTCTCCGCCGGCGACGCCGCCCGCTACGTCCCCCAAACCGACCCCGCCCTCCTCGGCGACGCCATCCTCGACCTGCTCGACAACCCCGACGCCCGCCAGCGAATGGGCGCCATCGGCCTCAAACGCATCCACCACGAACTGAGCTGGGATCAGTCCGTCACCCAACTCCTCCGCGCCTACGAGGTCGCCCAGGAGTCATGAACCCGCCGGAACCCACCCCACCCCACCCCACCCCCGCCGACCCGCTCGTCGCCGATTTCCTCGCCCACCTCGCCACCGAACGCGACGTCTCCCCCTACACCCGCCGCAATTACGCCCACGCCCTCGCCAGCTTCACCCACTGGCACACCCAACAACACCAGCGCCCCCCCGACTGGCCCGCCCTCTCCCGCGAGGACTTCCGCTTCTACCTCCGCCACCTCGGCCGCCAATCCCTCAGCCCCGCCGCCATTCGCCTCCACTTCTCCGCCTTCCGCACCTTCTACCGCTTCCTCCTCCGCCGCGGCCGCATCACCACCCTGCCCCTCCGCGATATCGCCCTCCCCCGCCGCCCACGCCGACTCGTCCGCTTCCTCACCGTCGACCAGATGCTCGCCCTGCTCGCCGCCCCGGCCCGCGATGCGTCCCCTGCCTCCCCCTCCCCCCCCAAACCCGGCCGCCCCACCGACCCCACCGTCCCCGCCCGCGATACCGCCATCCTCGAACTGCTCTACTCCTGCGGCCTCCGCGTCGCCGAATTGTGCAACCTCCACGCCCGCGACCTCGACCCCCTCGAGGGCGCCGTCCGCGTCCTCGGCAAGGGCCGCAAGGAACGCATCGTCCCCGTCGGCTCCCACGCCATCCGCGCCATCCAGTCCTACTGGTCCGTCCTCGGCCGCACCCCCGCCCCCGACCAGCCGGTCTTCTGGCGCAGCCTCAACGACCCACGCCCACTCCCCGCCCGCACCTTCCAGCATCGCCTCAAACAACACCTCCTCGCCGCAGGCCTCGACCCCCGCATCACCCCCCACAAACTCCGCCATAGCTTCGCCACCCACCTCCTCGACGCCGGCGCCGACCTCCGAAGCGTCCAGGAAATGCTCGGCCACGCCCAACTCGCCACCACCCAGGTCTATACCCACGTCTCCGCCGAACGCCTCCGCCGCGCCTACTCCGACGCCCACCCCCGCGCCCACGCCGACGCCAACACCGACTCCCCGCCCCCGCCCCGCTTCCCCCCGTGACGCCCAACCCCTGATGGTGTAGGCCTCACCCCATGACCAACCTCCGGCGCAACCGCGGCCCGTGGCATCACCGCGCCCTCATCGCCCTCCTCAGCACCCTCCTCGGCGCCCTCATCTTCTGGTTGCTCGGCTTCCTCGTCCGCGATATCGGCACCCTCCCCGGCCCCGCCTACGCCGACATCGAGAAACGCCTCGTCGACCCCTCCATCACTTCCGAACTCGACCGCCTCCGCCTCAACATCGAGGAGGCCACCCGCTCCATCAACGCCGAGAAGACCGCCCAGGCCGTCCTCCGCGACAGCACCGACAACTCCATGCGCACCATGAACCAGTTGCTCGACCTGCAGCGGCTCTCCCTCCAGCGCGGCAACACCCCCACCACCCCCGAACTGGAAGCCCTCCGCGACGCCCAGCAGCTCTTCCTCAAAACCCAGCGCGAATACCAGGAAACCAACGAACGCGTCGCCCGCCAAACCGCCTCCCTCCTTGCCCTCGAATCCCGCCAGCGCGAACTGCAGCGCCTGCTCGAAACCCAACGCCTCCCCGCCAACCTCGAATTCCAAAACCTCCACGCCCGACATCAGCTCAAACTCGCCGCCTTCAAACTCTCCATCCTCGTCCCCCTCCTCGCCCTCGCCGTCGTCCTCTTCCTCCGCTGGCGCAACCACCCCTACGCCCCCGTCGCCCACGCCTTCGGCATCGCCACCCTCGCCAAGGTCCTCCTCGTCATGCACGAGCACTTCCCGCGCCGCTACTTCAAATACATCCTCATCACCGCCGCCCTCCTCCTCGTCGCCCGCGTCCTCGTCCACCTCATCCGCATCGCCGCCTTCCCCCGCCGCGACTGGCTGCTCCGCCAACACCGCGAAGCCTACGAACACCACTTCTGCCCCATCTGCAATTACCCCATCCGCCGCGGACCCCTCCGCTTCGCCTTCTGGACCCGCCGCAGCCTCCGCCGCCTCCCCGCTCCCCTCGACAGCTCCAGCCAACCCGAAACCCCCTACACCTGCCCGGTCTGCGCCACCCGCCTCTTCGAGGAATGCCCGTCCTGCCACGCCATCCGCCATACCCTCCTCCCCGCCTGCTCCCACTGCGGCGCCGAACACCCCCTCCCTGCTCCAGCCTCCTGACCCCGATCCCCGCCCCCACCCGCCCCCACCCTCCCGGCTCACAACCGCAGAAAAATCTGCCGCCGGTACAGAAAACGCCCGAGCAGAAAACAGAACAGGATCCCCACCACCGCCAGGACCAACCCCCCGAAATGCGGCGCCACCCACGCGTCCAGCGCCGCACCCACCGGCCCCCCCACAAAACGCGCCGACAACCCGTCGAAATCCACCACGTTCCCCACCAGGTACAGGGTCAGCGCATTCGTCCCCACCCACACGAACGGCATCGCCCACCCCCGCACCCCGCGCACGTCGATCACATAATAGAACAGCGCCAGCAACAGCGCGCTCCACCCCCCGGCAACCAGCACGTACGACGAGGTCCAGAGCTTCTTGATCACCGGAAACTGCAGCGCCCACACCCACCCCAGCGCCAGACACACCACCCCCGCCAACGCCAGCAACCCCGCCTTCCGCTCCCCTGTCCCCGCGTGATCCCTCAGGTGCATCCCCGCAAACACCCCCAGCAGACATGAGGCAAACGCCGGAAACGTGCTCAACACCCCCTCCGGATCGTGCGTCCCATCCCACTTCCGCCACGGCAGATACTCCCGGTCGAACCAGTTCGTCAGGTTCCGACCCTCGGCGAAATCCCCGGCCCCAATCCCCGGCACCGGGATGAAGTTCAACGCCGCCCAATACCCCACCAGCAACCCAACGGTCACCCCCACCAGCGATCGCGGCCGCAGGTACACGAAACACAGCGCGGTGAACCCGTAGCACAACGCCAACCGCTGAAGCACCCCCACCAACCGAATCTGCTCCACCCCCTCCGAGATGCCGCCGTAGTAGATCAACCCCAACACGTACAACAGCAGCGTCCGCCTCAGAATCCGACCCACCGCCGCACCCCGCCCCTCCCGCTCCACCATCCGCCCCACCGAAAAGGTGATCGCCACCCCGATCATGAACACGAACAGCGGAAAAATCAGGTCGTAGAACCGGAACCCCTCCCACGCCACGTGGTCCAGTTGCCTCGCCAACGCCCGCACCACCGGCCCCGCCTCCACCTCGGCCATCGCATGCCCGATCGCGTCCGCCCCAAGGATCCACGTCATGTCGAACCCCCTCAGCGCGTCCAACGACATCAGCCGCTCCTTCACCTTCACACCCTGTCCACCCTGTCCACCCTGTCCACCCTGTCCACCCTCCGCCGGCTTGGGATCCATGGCCCGACACCCTACCAACCCGCCCCGCCAACCTCCAGACCCGCCACCGCTCCGCACCCCGTTTCCACCCCTCCCTGATCCGCTCCCCCCTTTTTGCTGGGCTTGGCCCCCAAGCGGAGGTATCAGACCCGCAAGCCTCGAGATCACCGGTTTATGGACTTCACCTTCAATTGCCCCCACTGCAAACAGGAACTGGAAGTGGACATCTCGGCTGCCGGCACCTCGGTGGAATGCCCCGCCTGCAACCGCAAAATCACGGTCCCCGTCCCCGAAGTCAGCCAGATCCACCTTGCCCCCCACGGGACATCCCCGGCCAACGACCCCAACCGCGAAGAGAAACATTTCACCGTGCCCATCCACGAAGGTCCCACCGAAGCCCTCATCAAGAAATCCGCCCCCTCCCTCGAGCTGGCGGCCAAGGAACCGGACAAAAAACTTCGCATCAAGGTCTTCCGCCGCGTCGACACCATGACCGTCGGCAAGGATCACTTCGATGAGGTGGTGTCCGAATTCCTCCAGAAGGTGGGTCAGGAGTACATCGTCAGCATCACGCCCATCAACTACACCTACAAGGACCTCGCCACCGAGCACTACGTCACCGATTACGGCGTGATGATCGTCTTCCGCGGCTGACCCCACCCTCGCCACCCCCGCGACACCGCGACCCCGGTCCCCGGCGTCGCAACGCCGCCCCACCACCCCAACCGTCAGACCTCCGTCCGCAGGATCTCCAGCGGCGGATGGTTCGTCACACCCCGGCTCGCCAGCCACCCCGACGCCATCGTCAGCCCCGTCACCACCACCACCGCCCCCAACGCCGGTCCAAGGGCCGGAACAAACGGCACGTCGAACACCAGCAATGCCAGCGCGGCCGATCCGCCCAACGCCAACACCACCCCGGTCAACGCCGCCAAACACCCGAGCACCGCATACTCCACCAGCAGGATCCCCAGGGCCTGCCGCCTCGTCGCCCCCAGCACCCGCAGCAGAATGCTCTCCCGCACCCGCTGCCACCGGCCGCTCACCACCGAGGCCACCAGCACCACCAACCCCGTCACCACGGTGAACAATGCCATGAACCGAATCACGAACGCGATCCGCCCCAGCACCTGGTCCAGCGTCCCCAACACCAGCGTGATGTCCACCACCGACACGTTCGGATACCGCCCCACCACCGCCCGCTGAAGCGCCGCCGACGCCTCCGCCGAGTCCACCCGCGTCACCAGCACATGGAACGCCGGTGCCTCCTCCAATACCCCCGCCGGGAACACCACGAAAAAGTTCGGCTGCACCCGACGCCAGTCCACCTCCCGAAGACTCTCCACCCGGGTCACCACCGGCACCCCCTGCACGTCCCACTCGATCTCATCCCCCAGCCCAACCCCGAGCTCCCGCGCAATCCCTTCCTCCACCGAGATCGGCACCGGCTCCGTCCCCGGCTCCACCCGCGCCACCCAAACCCCCGCCTTCAACCGCTCGCTGTCCCGCAGCCGCTCCGCATAGGTCGATCGAAACTCCCGACGCAACGCCCACCGCGGCCGCTCCTCCGTCCGATCCGACAACATCTCCTCCACCGCCCGCCCCCGTATCGTCCTCAACCGCATGGTCACGATCGCCGCCTCGTCCCACACCCGCAGCCCCCGCTCCCGGATCACCTCCGCCACCCCCTCCCGCTGGTCCGGCTGAATATCGAATAGAATCGCGTTCGGACGGTTCCCCGCATCGTCCATCGCCAGCGGACGCAGCAACGCCGACTGCGTCCACTGCAGGGTCAGCAACAGAAAGGTCCCCAGCCCCAGGGACACCATCAGCAGCAGGGTCCGGTTGTTCGGCCGATGCACGCTCGCCCATCCCTGCCGGATCACAAACGGCCACCCGGCAAGCCGGATCCGCCGCGCAATCGCCACCAGACCCCGCGCCACCAGCGCCAACAGCCCGAACGCCACCGCCAACCCGCCGGCAAACCCCAGCCCATCCTGCCATCGCCGCGTGTGACCCAGCGCGAACAGCAGCACCGAAACCCCCAGCACCCCCAGCGTCGCAACCCGGAACCCGTCCCATCCCCCCGCCCGAACCACCGACACCCGCAGCACCTCCAGGGGCGATACCCGGCGCACCGACGCCAGCGGCAGCAGCGCAAACACCAGACCGATCCCAAACCCGACACCGGCCCCCTCCAGCACCGCCGCCCACGACACCGCGAGGTCCACCTCCACCGGCAGAAAATCCGCCAGCACCCACGGCAGCAACCGCTGGATCCCCACCCCAGCCGCCACCCCGCCCAACACCCCAAGGCCCCCCAACGCCATCCCCTGCACCAGGTAGATCCAGAACGCCTCCCACACCCCGCACCCAAGACATCGCAACACCGCCACCGTCGGCAGCTTCTGCTTCACATGCACCTGGATCGCACTCGCAATCCCCACTCCGCCCAACAGCAGCGCCACAAACCCCACCAGGCTCAGGAAGTGATACAGGTTCCGCATCGCCTGCCCCAGGTCCTCCTCCCGCTCCGCCACCGTCGACGCACTCAGCCGCAACCCATCCAGCCGCTCCCGATTCGCCAACTCCCACGCCCCCGCGTCCACCCCGGCCGGCAACCGGTACATCACCCGGTACCGCGCCAGACTCCCCTCCCTCAACAAGCCCGTCGACGCCAGCGCCGGCATCGGCAGGTACACCCGCGGTGCCATCGCCGCAAACGCCACCGTCTCCCCAGGCACCTTCCTCAACGCCCCCACCACCGCCACCGCCAGGTTCCCGATCCGCACCTCATCCCCCACCCCCGCCCCGAACTGCGCCAGCAACGATTCCTCCACCAACACCCCCTCCCCTCGCCGAAACCGGGCCTCCGCACCCGATGGCTCCGCCTCCAGCTCCCCGTAAAACGGAAACCCACCCTCCAACGCCCGCACCTGCACCAACCGCGTGCCGCCCGATTCCCCGGAAAACACCACCATCGAGGTGAAGGTGATCTCCCGCGCCCGCTCCCCGGGAATCCCCTCCAGAAACCGTTCGTGCTCCTCGCTGAACCGCACCCGCGAACCCACCGTGAGATCCGCCCCGAGCAGCGCCTTCGCCTGCTCCGCCACCGCCGCCTCCAACGCCCGCCCAAACGAACCCACCGCCACCAGCGCCGCAATCCCCACCGCAATGCAACCGGTGAACATCACCAGACGCCGCCGGCTCGCCCGGCTGTCCCGCCAGGCCATCCGCAGCACAAAACCCCACGACACCCCGCGCTTCCCACCCCTCATCGCCCCCCTCCCCCATCCCCACCCGCCACCCCCGTGTCCTCCACCACCAACCCGCCCCGAAGCCGTATCCTCCGCCGCGCCCGCCGCGCCAACTCCATGTCGTGCGTCACCAGCACCAGCGCCGTCCCCCGAGCCGCATTCAACCGAAACAGACTCTCCACCACCCGCCCCCCGGTGTCCGCATCCAGGTTCCCCGTCGGCTCATCCGCAAACAGCACCTTCGGCCGGTTGATGAACGCCCTCGCAATCGCCACCCGCTGCTGTTCCCCACCCGACAACTGCGCCGGATAATGCCCCAGCCTCTCCCCCAACCCCACCTCCCCCAACAACCGCCGCGCCTCCGGCTCAATCCCCCGCTCCCCCCTCAGCTCCAAGGGAACCATCACGTTCTCCAACGCCGTCAGCGTCGGTATCAACTGGAAGCTCTGGAACACAAAACCCACATGCTCGTTCCGAACCCGCGCCCGCCCATCCTCGTCCAATCCCCCGAGATCCACCCCAGCCAACCGCACCGTCCCCCGACTCGGCGCATCCAACCCCGCACACAACCCCAGCAGGGTCGTCTTCCCCGACCCCGACGGCCCCACGATCGCCAGAATCTCCCCCTCCGGAATCCGGAAACTGACCTCCCTCAACACGTCCAACGAACGGTCCGCCCCACGGTACGTCTTCGTGAGCGCCTCAACCTCCAGTATCCATCGCCCCTCGGTGTCCGACATGCCCCGCCAAGATGACGACCTTCCCCCAGGGGTCAAACCCCCACCCCCTCAACCCGCGCCGCCGCCTCCCGCACCCGCTCCAGAATCACCTCCACCATGCCACGCCCCGTCCCCACCGCCCCCGCCAACCACAGCCGCTTCCCACCCCGCTCCGTCGGATTCCGCCACGTCGGCTGCCCCGCCGCCATCCGTCCCCTCACCATCCCCGCAGCCTCCCCCAGCTCCACCGGCAAATCCTCCCGCGTGTGCAGGCCGTCGCTGATGAAATACGGCACCACCACCAGATTCCGCGTCCCCGCCATCCCCCAGCACTCACCAATCCTCGGCGCCTCCTCCAGAAACAGCGGATGCACCGCCGCATAACCCCCGCCCTCCCGCAACAACCCGACCTGCCGCTCGATCGCCTCCCGCGATCCCCGCGCATACCCCGTCCCGTGCCCCGCAATGAACAGCGTGGTCTCCTCCCCACGCGGCGCCCGCGGAAACGGATGCCGCGCCACCACCTCCGCCGCCCGCGCCCGCAACACCCCGGTCATCGACGGATGACTCCCCACCGGCGCGCAATAGTGAAGGCGCCTTCCACCCCGCTCCTGCACCCGCTCGAATGGCGCCCCCGGCTCCGAAACCAACCCCAGGGCATGCGGGATCACCTGCTCGGTGAACCACCCTTCCGCGATGAACAACGGCACCAGGAACACCCGCGCGGCGTGCACACCCCGAAGCACGCCGCCCACCCAGGGCTCCTGCTTCCAGAATGCCTCCGCCACCTGCCCGAACACGCCCATCCGCCGCAAGGCGTCCGCATGCTGATACGCCGGCGCCGCCGAATCGGCGTTCACCGTCGACCCGTGCGCAATCAACACCACGGCCGCATCCCCGAACTCCATCGTCGCCATGCCCCGACTCTGCCCCGGGTTCCACCACCCCGCCAACGCAACAGGGCAGCCCCCCTGTCGGAGACTGCCCTGAGCAAACTCTCATCCGCAGGCCCCCGCCTGCGGATCCGTGCGCCGTTACTTGGCCTTGTCGGCGGCCGGCGCCTCCTTGCCCGCACCACCACGATCCCCGCGCGGACCGCGACCGCGACCGCCGGCTTCCTTTCCGCCCTTGGCCGGTTCCTCGACCTTCGGCGGCGGGGGATTCGAGCTCTCGATATGGACCTTGAGCTTCACGATCACGTCGGCATGCAGCCGGAGTTCGACCTCGTGATCGCCCAGCGTGCGGATCGGGTGCTCGATGTGGATCCGCTTCTTCTCCACCACGGCCTCGAACTGGGTGCGCAGTTCGTCAGCCAGCAGGCCCGGCGTCACGCTGCCGAACATCTTGCCGTCCTCGCCGGTCTTCACCTTCAACTGAAGCGTCAGCCTCGCAAGGCTGCGGCCGATCTCGTTCATCGCGTTCAGCTCGTGCGCCTCGCGCTCCGCACGGCGCTGCTTCAACACCTCCAGCCGACGCTTGTTGTTCGCGGTGAGCGGGATCGCCATCCCGCGCGGAATCAGATAGTTGCGGGCATAACCCGAGGCGACTTTGACGTGATCCGTCTCGGCACCGAGGCCGACGACGTTTGTGACGAGGATGACTTCAGTCTTGGACATGGCAGTGGGCGGTTGAATCGTTGGATCAGACTCCTGGATGGAAAAAATGGGATCGGTCGGAATGCTGGGTCGGGCTCGGGTTCAGGTTCGGTATCGGGCTGCGCGTCGGGACAAGGGGCGCGTCCTAGGGAACACACTGCGCCCGGTCCGGCGTTCGGCGTCGGTCGAAAGGCAATCGGCTCGGTCCACCTCAGAACGGAACATCATCCACCTCCCCGGCGGGACCCTCGCCACCATCCGACGGCGACGGTGCCGGTGACGGGCGGGACGGGCGTTGTTGCTGCTGCGGCGGCGCGGCCTGGGAGGACGGGGGGGCGCCGTATCCGCCACCGCCACCGCCAGCCCCGCCTCCGCCTCCGGCCTCGGATCCGCGGTTGCCGCCCACGAACTGGAAGTTCTCCATCACCACCTTGAGCTTGGAGACCTTCTGGCCGGTGTTCTTGTCGTCCCACTGATCCAGCCGCAGGCGCCCTTCAACGAACAGCGGGTTGCCCTTCTTGAGGTACTGACCGATCAACTCGGCCTGCTTACCCCAGGCGTCCACGTCGATGAAAGTGACCTCCTCCTTCGTCTCCCCGGTCTCGCTCTTGTACGACCGGTTCACCGCCAGGCCGAGCTTGGCCACCGCCTGACCCTTGGGCGTGTACCGCAACTCGGGATCCCGGGTCAGGTTCCCAAGAAGGATGACCTTGTTGTAGCTGGCCATGGTGAAGGAGCGGTTCCCGTCGTGCGACGGGCTGGGTTCAGTCGGCCTTGGCGGCGGTGACCACAGCGGTCGAAGCCTCGGTGAACACCACCCGCATCACATCGTCGTTCAGCCGAAACTTGCCTTGCAGCGCCACCAGCGTCGACGGCTCGCTCTCGAAGATGAAGTTCACGTAGAACCCCGACTGATGCTTGCGGTCCGCCACCCGGGCGAAGGGACGCTTGTCCATCTTCTGCACGGTCTCAACCTTCCCGCCCGCGGCGGTGATCTCGGAGGAAAGATGGTCGATGACCTCCTTCACACCCTCTTCCTTGCCCGCAGTGTTCAAGATGAACAGACCTTCGTAACGTTTCACGGCGTTTCCTTTTCTTACCTGGCCTTCCCGTTGTACCGGGCCATGGCCTTCTCGATGCCTTCGTCCAACCAGCAGGTCACCTGAGCGACGGCGTGCACCAGCACCTGCCCAAACAGTTCACTCTCCGCGGCGGTGAACCTCCCGAGCACATGCCCGGTGATCTCGCGCACCACCGCCTCCGTCCGACCAATCCCAAGACGCAACCGCGCAAACGACCGCGTCCCAAGATGGGCCTCCACGGACTCCAGCCCGTGGTGCCCACCGCTGCTCCCATCCGACCGAAGCCGAACGGTGCCCAGCGGTAAATCCGCATCGTCAACCACCACCAGCAGACCGGCCGGCGGCACCCGGTAATACCGCATCACCGGTCCCACCGCCTCGCCGCTGGCGTTCATGTACGTCTGCGGCCGCACCAGCCAGACCGTCCGGCCTCCCGGCGCACCACGGGCCACCAACGACTCGAACCGCCTCTCGGCCTTCCAGTCCGCCCCCCACTTCCGCGCCAACTCCTCCACCAGGAGAAAGCCGGCGTTGTGCCGGGTCCGGGCATACTCCGCTCCGGGATTGCCAAGACCGGCGATCAGGAACGGCGCACTCACCGGTCAGACAACACGCCCCGGAAGGATGCCAACCCGGCGTCCGCAGGGGTCCGGCCCCGGCCGGCCATCGCCGGCCGGGGCCTTCGCAATCTCACTTCTTCTCCGCCTTGGCTCCGGCCTTCTTGGCGTCCGCAGCGCCGGCCTTCTTGGCATCGGCGGCGCCCGCGGCACCACCCGCGGCGGCGTCCTTCTTCTCCTTGATCATTTCGACCTCGCCGGCGCCGGCGGTGCCCTCGGCAGGCGTCTCCTCGGCCTCGGTACGAGGCGAAGCAATGCTCAGCACGGGAACATTCTTGTCCCCCAGGACCTCGACCCCCGCAGGAAGCGGAATCTCGCCGAGATGCAGCACCTTGCCGAGCACCATCTCGCTGACGTCGACCTCCACCACCACCGGAAGGTCCGCGGGCAGCGCGCGCACCTTGACCTTGTGCAGCACGTGCTCCAGCACGCCACCGTCCTTCACTCCCTGGGCCGTACCCACGGTCTCCAGCGGAACGCTGATCGTCACCTTCTCGGTGGCCGACACTTCATGGAAATCGATGTGCAGCACCTTGCCGGTGATCGGATCGTGCTGGACCTCCTGCACCAGGGCCAGACGCGCAGGACGCGCATCCCCTTCAACGGCAAGATCAACCAGGACATTCTCCGAGGCCGAATGCGCAATGAGCTTGTCGATCTCAAGCTGATTCAACTCAAGGGTCTGCGACGCCGTCTTCCCTCCGTAAATCACGGTGGGCACCCGGCCCGCGTCACGCAATTTCTTCACCGCATTGCGTCCGGCGACGCTGCGCGTATAGGCGGTCAATGGAACCGATTTCATCTGGTGATCTGCTCTGCCCTGGCCGGCGCCCAGCAACCTAGCTGGTCCGCCCACCTTTGAACTCAAACAGCGAGGTCACCGACGAATTGCTGTGAATCCGTTTGATGGCCTCACCCAGCAAGCTCGCCACGGACAGGGTGGTCAGCTTGATGCCGCGATACGCGGGGCGGGGGACCGTATCAGTGGTGATCAGTTCGTCAATATTCGATTTCCGAAGCCGCTCCACCGCCAGGTCCGTCAACAACGCATGCGACACGCACGCCAGGATCTGCCGCGCCCCCTTCGCCTCCAACAACCGCGCCGCCGAGGTCAGCGTCCCAGCGGTCTCGGTCAAATCGTCCACCATCAAAACCGTCTTCCCCCGGATCTCCCCGATCACGGTCATCGATTCCACCTCCGACGCGCTCTTCCGCCGCTTCGCCACGATCGCCAACCCTGCACCCAGCACCTGCGAATAGGCGTGCGCCATCTTGATCCCCCCCACGTCCGGACTCACCACCACCAGGTTCTTCAGGTTCTTCCGCCGGATGTAGTCGTACATCACCGGCGCCGCGTACAGATGATCCACCGGGATGTCGAAGAATCCCTGAATCTGCTGCGCGTGCAGGTCCATGGTCAGCACCCGGTGCGCCCCGGCCGCCACAATCAGGTTCGCCACCAGCTTCGCCGTGATGGGCACCCGCGGCTGATCCTTCCGATCCTGCCGCGCATACCCGTAGAACGGGATGACCGCGGTGATCCGCGACGCGCTCGCACGACGGAGCGCGTCCACCATGATGAACATCTCCATCAGGTTGTGGTTCGTCGGCGGACAGGTGGATTGAACGACGAAAACGTCCTGGCCCCGGACGTTCTCCTCGATCTTGACGAAGGTCTCGCCGTCCGGGAACTGGGTGCACTGCAACCGGCCAAGCTCGACGCCAATACTGGAGCAGATCGCCTCGGCCAGCGGTCGATTGGAATTGCCGCTGAAGATCTTCACGAATGATGCGGGTGGGGTTGTGCGTCGACGCGCCGCCCGGGCCGCCCCCGGTCGCGCGTTGAAGCGGCGCGACGTTAGGCACCCCCCGCCGCGCTGTCCAAGCGGTTTGTGACCCGCCCGACACATTTCCCCTGCCTCCCCCCACCGCCACCCCCACTCCATCCTCCCAAGCGTCATGACCCGATAACGCATGACCCCCAGGCATTCTTACAAACACCCCACCCACCACCCACCACCCAAACCATCGCCCCGGCCGGCTTCCGCCGACCGGGGCACAACAACTCCCCGCCAATCCCTCACCCCCGACTCCGTCAGGACTTCGTCTCGTCCACCATCACGAAGCGGTTCACCCCGTCCCTCCAAACCCGCAGCAGAATCCGCGAGTTCTCCAGGGACTGCGCAAGCTCGATGGCCGATTCCGCGTCCTCCACCTGCCGGCGGTTGATGTCCCGCACCACGTCCCCCGGCCGGAGCCCCGCCTTCCATGCGGCCGAATCCTCACTCACGTCCGTCACCAGCGCCCCACGAAGTTCCCGCGGCACCCCCGCCTGCCGGCGCTGCTCAGGGGTCAGATCGGTGACCACCACCCCCTGCAAACCCCCGGTGTCCGCTTCCGACGCCGACCGCGGAAACCCACCGCGCCGCACCCCGGCCAACCGGGCGTCGTCCGGGACCTCCTCAAGCGTGACCTCCAGAGTCCGCGGTTTGCCCTCCCTCAGCACCGCCACCTCCACCTTCCGGGCCGGCGGGGTCTGTCCCACCATGAGCTTCAGGTGCCGGCTGTCCCGCACCTCGCGTCCGTCAAAACGAACCACCACATCGCCAGGCTCCATCCCGGCCTTCGACGCCGGACTCCTCGGATTGACGTCCGCCACGATGGCTCCCGACGCCTCACGCAGCCCGAACGCCTCCGTCATCGCCGGTGACACATCCTGGATGTTCACCCCCAGGAAGCCCCGCACCACCCGGCCATGCTGCACGATGCTCTCCATCACCGACCGCGCGAGATTCACCGGCACCGCAAAACCAACGCCGTTGTTCCCGCCACCCCGGCTCAGGATCGCAGTGTTGATCCCCACCAACCGCCCCTGCGCGTCCACCAGCGCTCCACCCGAGTTCCCCGGGTTGATCGCCGCATCCGTCTGAATGAAGTCCTCGTACTCCAATCCCATCGGCCGCCCGAACACCGCGCGTCCCGTCGCCCCCACGATCCCCATGGTCACGGTCTGCCCAACCCCGAACGGATTCCCAACCGCCAGCACGACGTCCCCGACCTCAACCCGGTCGCTGTCCCCCACCGACACCGCCGCCAACCCCTGCGCCTCGATCTTGATGACCGCCAGGTCCGACTTCGGATCCCTCCCCACCACCTTCGCGTCGTACTCCTTGCCGTCCGGGTTCAACGCCACCTTCACCTCGTCCGCGCCGTCCACGACATGGTTGTTGGTCAGAATGTACCCGTCCTCGGTCAGGATCACCCCCGACCCAAGCCCATCCTGACGCGGAGTCTGAAAACCACGCCCGCTCTCCCCGAAGAATTCCCGGAAGAACGGATGAACCCCGAACGGGGTCGGCCCACCCTCGATCCGGCGGGGCTTGGTCGTGGTGAAGATGTTCACCACGCTCGCCGCCACGTTCTTCACCACCGGCGCAAAACTGGCCTGCAGCTCCCCGTCCCGTCGCACCGGCTCGTTGTCGATCCTGAGCTTCAGTTCCTTCGCCCGCGGAGCCTTCTCCGAATCCCCGGCATCCGCGTCCTGGTTGAACATCACCCCGGCTCCGGCAAGAAGCAGGACGGCGGCCAGCAGCGCCGCCCGCGCCCCCCGCCCCAATGCATTGCGTTGGCTCATGATGGTCTCTCCTTCGAAAGGTTGGTTGTCGCTTCCAATCACAACCTCATCATGCAGCCCACCCCTCTGCGCAGCCTTTCCCCACCATTACAAAACGGTAAGGAAACCCGCGCCGACCCCGCGTCCGCCCCCCACCCCCCCGGACCCATCGATCAGCCCTCAGCCCGTCCTCGCCCGCCTGCGCTCCAGCATGCCCGCCACCGCCGCATGCAGCCGCCGGGTCAACTCCTTCCGATCCCCGACGCCCTCCACCGGCTCCCCATACTCCACCCGCCCCACCACCCAGCGCCGCGCCAGCAGATTCAGAAAGTGCGGCGCAAAGGTCATGTCCCGCCAGTACGCCACATCCTCCGCCACCGTGCCTTCCGACACTTCATAGGTGATGCACGCCGGCGTCACCGGCCACCCGTTCGCCGCCGCTGGCTCCAGCAGCGACGACCGGAACGGCAGCACGCCGTCCCCGCCCGAACTGGTGCCCTCGGGAAAGACCGCCACCACGGTGCCGGCCTCGATGATCGGGCGCATCAACGACCCGATCTCCGCCACGTGCGCCCGCATCTCCCGCTTCAGGAACAGCGTCCCGGCACAGCGCGCCAGCGAACCCATGAACGGCCAGCCGGCCACCTCCGCCTTCGAGACGAACACCATCGGACCCGAGATCGCGATGACGCCGATGTCCAGATAACCGAGGTGGTTGCACACCACCATGCCGCGCTCCGGCACCCGCCCCTCGTGCACCGCCCTGATCCCCACCCGCGTCAGCGATCGACGGCTCCAGCGCTGCACCCACGCCGCCCCCACCCGCGGGTCCCCCGCCAATCCCCTCCGCCGGTACCGCCACAAGTGCTCCAGGATCCCCAGCCCGGTGATGCCCAGAAATGCCGTTGACCGGTACGCCACGCGCACCGGATGCCGCAACACGAGTTTCATCCGGAAATTCCCCCGCTCCGCGCAGGACCGCACCCCGCCGCCCCGGTCCCGATCCGTCGTCGACCCGGTCCCATGTTCCGGCGCGCACTCACATGGGATGGTCCCGCAACCATGCCCGCCAGTCCTCCAGGGTGTCCACGTCCCGCAACCGCCGCAGCTCCGCCACCCTCAGCCCGGCCTCGCGCGCCCGCTGCAGCGTCGCCTCGTACACCCCCGGGGTGCTCCACGGTATCCCCCGCAGCAGCTCCGGCCGCGCCCGATCCATCCCCAGCAACCAATACCCTCCATCCTCCGCGGGACCCATCACCACATCGCTCCGCCCCAGCGCCGCAAACGCATCCCCAACGTCCGAGGCCTCCAGCCAGGGACAGTCCGTGCCCACCACCACCACCCGGCCCGCCCCCTCCCCGAACGCCTCCGCCAGCGCCCGCCCCAGCCGCTCCCCGAGATCCCCCGCCCCCTGCGGCCGCAGCCGCCATCCCGCCTGCCGCCGCCAACCCTCCACCTCCACCTCCGCCTCCGCATCGTCCGGCGTGTACCTCAACTCCACATCCCCAAGACCCTCCACCCGCCCCAGCGTCCGTCCCACCAGCATCCGATAAATCCCCGCCGCCGCCTCCCCGTCCAAATCCGCCGCAAGCCGCGTCTTCACCTGCCCCGGGCGCGGCGCCTTCAGAAACACGATGACCCGGCCCCCGTTCACGCCTCGCCACCCTTGGACTGGAATTGATCCTCCTTCCGCCGGAACAGCACGTTGAAGGTGGTCATCGACCCGTAGCAGCGGGTGATGTAGGCCTGCCAGTCGAACTTCTCCGCCTCGGTCAACCGCTCGCTCCCGTTCAGCTTCTGCTCCAGGGTCCGAAGGTTGTTCCGCATCATCACGATCTTGTGGAAGAACACATCCATCGGCAGCTCCTTGGTCGAGAGCGTCGGATCCGCGGGATGCAACACCACCTTCCCCCCGTGCCAGCGGGACGCGAGTTCCTCGTGCACGACCTCCGGCCGCTCCAACCCCAGTTGGTCGGCAACCGCCTTCACCGTCGCTTCAATCAGCCGCTCCAACGGCATCTCCAGCCCGCTCAACGAGGCCTGCGCCTCCGCCGGCTGCAAACCGCTGGCCTCCGGCGACACCTGCCGCCGGATCCCATCATCGAATTGCACGGTCGCGGATTGATCGTCCAGGGCACGCACCGTCCCCAACCCGTGGTTGGGATGCCGGACCCGCATGCCGATGTGTATGGCGGCGATGTTCATGCCCGGATGCTAGCGGGGCCGTCCCTCCGCTCCAAGCCGCCCGACGCCCGCCAACCCACCGTCACTTGAGCTGCCATACCTTCCGCAACAGCCACTCCGACCCGAACAGCAGCAGAACCACCAGGAAGTAGAACGGCGACATCCAAAGCTCCACGGCCGACCGCGATCGGACCCGCTGTGCCCGGCTCTCCACCAGCTCCGGAAGCCGATGCACGTCCTCCTCCCGGAAAAACGCCCCGGAGGTCGCAGCGGCCCACTCGCGCATCGCCGTCTCCTGCATCGCCGTCTCCCCGATCTCCACCAACCGCTCCTCCACGGTGAAATCCACCGTCGCCGGCGCCTCGTCCCCCAGGGTCACCCGATACCGGCCCGGCGCCGACGCCACGATCTCACCCCGGTAGACCCCGGGCTGATCCGGTACCGCCCGCATCAGCAGCTCCCCGCCACCTCCACCACCACCCCCACCTCCAACCGGCCCCTGCCCGGCGCCAGCCCGCACCCCGCCCTCCCACCGCGCCGCCACCACCGGCTCGGTCAACGGCTCAAACGCCCGGGTGAACAACCGCCCGGTCACCGCAACCTTCTCACCCGTCAGAACCGTCGTCCGATCCAGCACCAACTGCGTGCGGCGACTCCCCGTCAGCAAATGCTGGATCGCCAACCGCTGCACGATCCGCCCCCACACGGACACATAGAACTCCTCCCCCTCGTTCCTCCGCCACCGCCAGGTGTTGTCCGTCCCCACATACATCACCTGCCCGACGCCGTACTGCTGCATGGCCACCACCGGGGTCCGCCCGCCCGCCCCCTCCCCCTCGACTTCCCCTTCCGCCCGCGTGATGTCCTCCACCAGGACCTGCGCGGCAGGCTTGGCCCGCGTCACCGGCGCCACCCAGTACAACGGCGGCAACGCCTCCCAGCGACGCAGGTTCTCGTCCGGGTTGTCCGACATCCGCAACAACAGGCTCTCCCGGCCTTCCGCCGTCAGCCCCAGCCGGATCGGCCGCTCGTTCACCGAAGGCCCCCCGGCCTCCGGCGCCACCCGATCGAACTCCACCGGCAGCATCCGCTCCAACGCGCTGTCCCGGTAGCCCCACGGACTGAACCGCCGGCCGGCGATCATCAGGAACGAACCGGCCGATCGCGAAACGAACTCGGTCAGCACCTCCAACTGCGCCGGCGTGAAGTTCCTCGGATCCACATCCCCGAAGATCACCAGGTCATACCCGTACAACTCCTCCCGCCGCGTCGGAAGCTCCTCCAGGTACGGCGATTCCTCCCCCCGCGTGATCGCCGCATCCCCGTCGTAAAGCACGCACTTCAGATCCACCCGGCGATCCCGCATCAGCAGGGCCTGCAGATACCGGAACTCCCATCGCGGCGATTGTTCCACCAGCAAAACCCGGATCCGATCGTCGATCACCCGCAGCCGCTTCGCCTGCCGGTTGTTCTCCGCGAGAATCTCGTCCCGCCGCGCCGGCGTCTCCACCGAGATCTCAAAGTCCCCGACGCGCGCCGGGGTGTGCTTCATCGGTATCAGCACATCCCCATCCCCCTCCACCCGCACTTCCCGCGCCTCAACCACCTCGCCGTCCACCCGCAGGCTCAACGGCAACACCTCCCCGGACAAACCCCGCGTCCGCAACCGCACCTGAACCGGCACTTCGTCCTCCACGAACGAAACGTCCGCCGCCCGGAGTTCCACGATCTGCACGTCCCTCGGCGCGGTCGTCCCCACAGCCACCACATGCACCGGCACCCCGGCATCCCTCGCCATCTGCGCCACCTCCCCGGGATCCACCCCCGCGTTCCGTATGCCGTCGGTGAACATCACCACCCCGCCCAACGCCCGGCCACGCTCGCGATCCAGAATCTCCCGCAACGCCGTCCCCGGCGCGCTCCGCGCACCATCGGCCGCCAATACCGCCGCCAACAGCCCCGGATCCACAGCCACACCCCCGCCCCCGCCGCCACCAACCCCCCCGCCTCCGCCGCCGGACGGCACCACCAGCGATCCCAGTTCCCCGGCAAACGCCGACACCCGCAGGTCGAACGAACGGCCCAGACGCTCCAGCAACGCCAGGTTCCGATTCGTCACCATGCCCTTCACCAGATCCAGCCGCGTCGCCGCCATCTCCCGCACCGCCGGCACCGCCTGATCCAATCCCCCGTCCACCGCCAGCGTCCCCTCCGCAATCCCGGCTCGCACCCGGTCCGCCCCCTCCGTCCGCGGATCCCTCAGGTTCATGCTCGCACTGACATCAAACAGCAGCACCAGCGCCTGCCGCACCATCCCCTCCACTTCCAGCCCCAGCGTGGGCCGCAAAAACACCCCGGCCACCGCCAGCAGCGCCGCACACCGCAGCCCCAACAACACCCGCCGCCTCACCGGCGTCACCTCCACGCCCCGCCGCTGATAACTCCAGACCGCCGCCGCCACCGCACCCCCGAACAACACCACCCACACCCACACGCTGAATACCGGATGCAACTCCAGTCGCGTCGACAACACCGTCCCGGCTTCACCCGTCGGCGCCCCAAGGAATCGCAGGAAAAAATCGTTCATCCGCGTCGTCGGTTCACTTCGGCCGGCTGAATTGCTGCGCCAGCCACACCTCCACCACGCCCAGAAGCAAAACCCCCAGCGCCAACGGCAGCCACAACTCCACCCCCACCCGCTCACGCTCCAGCGCCGCCTTCAGATCCAACCCGGGCTCCCAGTCCACCACCTGACCCAACCGCCCAAGCTCCCCCCGCCGCTCCTCCCCCAGCTCGCTGAGGTCCGATTCATCCGGGTCCGGTTGCGCCGCGAACACCGCCAGCGGTCGCGTCACGCCGGGCAGCGTCACCCGATACACCCCCGCCCGCGGGGTCTCGTCCCACTCCAGCAACGACGCCCCGGGCACGGCCCGCAACGTCCGCACCCATCGCCGCTCCGCCAGCCCCGGCGGCACAATCCCCACGTCCCGCCCGGCCAGCTCCGTCGCCTCCCGCAACGCCACCCGCCCCCCCACCCGCACGTTGTACCGCTCACCCTGCACCTCCGCGATCGACGCAATCGCCCGATGCAGCAACGGCACAAACGCCGGCCTCACCGCCAGATCGTTCCACCCCGTGCCCGCGGTGCTCGAGAACAGCATCACCCGCCCACGCCCCACCACCCCCTCCACCGCCGCCGGCGTGCCGTCGTCAAACCGCACCATCACCTGCGCCGCCCCGGCCCCGGCCCCGGCCCCGGCATCACCCCCGGGCAAGCCGTTCGTCCCGGCTCCCCGCGGCAACAGCTCCCATGCCGCCCGAAACCGGACCGCCGCCAATGAACCCGCCCCCGGTTCGTTCCAGAGCGCGAACACCGGATGCTGATGCCCCGAGGCCTGCAACACCAATCCCGACATCCCATCCTCCCCCTCCGGATTCCCGCGCACCACCCCCAGCGCCGCCGGCATCAGCCCAGCCCGCCCGCCGAGTTCCCCGTTGTAAAACGCCGGCACCGCCTGCGGCCCCGGAAACACCAGCAGCGCCCCCCCCTCCCGCACATATCGCGCCAGGTTGTCCACCGCGGTCGGCGGCATCACCGGCACATCCGCCATGACCACCGCGTCGAAATCCGAAAGCCGCGCCACCCCCACCTGCCCCACCCCCACCACCTGCGGCTGCAAATAATAGCCCGCCCTCTCCTCCGCCGGCACGGGCTGCAATGCGTTCCGCAAAAAGAACCCGCTGTTCGACCCCGGATCGCCGTCCACCACCAGCACCCGCACCTGCTTCACCGCCTCCACCACCACGGTGCGCCGGTCGTCCGACGGCATCCGATCCGCAGGCAATCCCACGGTGACCGCATGAAACCCTTCCCCGGGCATCCGCCCGTACAGCGTCACCCGCCGCACTTCCCCGGGCTCCAACTGGTCCAAAACCATCTCGTCCACCGGCGGCCCGTCGTTGATCTGAAGCGTCGCCCGCACCTGCCGCACCCGCCCGGCCCCGTGGTTCGCCACTTCCGCGTCGAACCGCACCACCTGCCCCGCAGGCACAAACCCCGGCGATCTCCCGACCGACACCACGCCAAGGTTGTCCTCCAAGGGCTCACCCACCATCACCACCCGCAGCCGAACGTCCTCCCCGCGCTCCCGCATCACCGCCGCAATCTCCGGAAGCCGCTTCCACCCCGATGCCTGCCGGTCGGTGATCACCACGATCTCCTTCCGCAGCGAGGTCCGCCCCTCCAACGCCTCCAGCGCCGCCGCCACCCCGACCGCATGATCCGTCCCGAGTTCCGTGGGGGTCACTTCACGCACCGCCTTCCGCACCAGGTTCAGATCGAAGGACGGCTCCGGCACCGGCGCCGACACCCGGTCGCCCACGGTCAAAACCGCCGCCGCCGACCCCTGCGGAAACGCATCCACCACCTGCTCCGCCGCCTCGCGCGCCCGATCCAGCCGCGTCCCCGCGCCGTCCACCGCGGCCATGCTCCCCGAGGTGTCCACCACCACCACCGCCGTCACCCGCCGGCTTTGCAGCCAACTCCCCGCCGACCGCAGCGCCGGCCGCGCCAACGCCAGCGCAAACAACGCCACGATCAGGCACCGCAACAGCAGCAGCAGCCAGTCCTCCAGCTCCATCCGCCGCCGGTTCCTCTCCAGACTGGCCCGCACGAACCGCATCGCCGCCCAGGTCACCGTCCGGAACCGACGCCGGTTCAGCAGATGAATCAGCACCGGCACCGCCACGGCAGCACCGAACGCCAGAAGGCCTGGATTCAAAAACGACATCGCCGCCTCACCCCATCCCTCGCCGAACACGCCCGGTCTTCCGCCGGAACCCCAGATACCCGCTCAGGGTCTCCCGCAGCGCCTGGGCCGTGTTCACCAACACATAATGCGTCTGGTTCCGGTCGCACCCCTCCCGCAACCGCCTCCGAAACGCCTCCACTTCCTCCAGATAACTCCTCCGGATCTCCGAGGCCCGCGTCATCAGCGCCGGCACCCCCTCCAACCCCACGAACTGCACGTTCCCATCAAACGGAAACTCCAGCTCCGCAGGGTCCATCACGTGAAACACCACCACCTCGTGCCCCACAAAACGCAGATGCTGGACCCCCGCCAACACCTCCTCCTCGTCGTCCAGGAGATCGCTGATCAAAATCACAATCCCCTTCCTCGACGTCTGCTGCGCCATCTCATGCAGCACCGCCCCGATCCGCGTCTGCGCCCCCGCCTCCAAGGCCGCCAACTGCGACATGATCACATGGATGTTCGACCGGTTGTTGCTCCGCGGCAGATACTGCCGCAATGCCGCGTCGAACAACCCAACCGCCACCGCATCCCGCTGAAGAAGAATCAGATACGACAGACACGCCGCGAGCTGCTTCCCGTAGTGCAGCTTGGTCAGCGCCCCCGACCCGTACCGCATCGACTCGCTCCCATCCAGCAGGATCTGAGCCACGAAATTGGTCTCCTGCTCGTACTGCTTCACGTAATACCGGTCCGTCCGCCCCAACACCTTCCAGTCCAAATGCCGCAGATCGTCCCCCTGCGCATACTCCCGATGCTGGGCGAACTCGGTGGCAAACCCGAAAAACGGGGAGCGATGCTCCCCCGCCATGTACCCCTCCACCACCTGCCGGGCATGAAGGCCAAGCACTTCCGCATGCACCAGGGCGTGCGGATCTAGCAGATCGTCAGGCTTCGTCTCGGCCATGATGTCGCTGGTTCACTGAGTCTCCCAAACCACCGCCGCCCAAACGCACAATGCGCACGCCACCCCCGCGCCCGCACCCACCTCCGCACGCGTGACCGCGCCCGGGATCGCGCTCCTCGCGCCCACAACACCCGTCCCGGTCTTCACGCTCCGAATGCCTCCCGCAGACAGGCCAGGCTGCGCCCCGCAATCTCCTCCGGACCTTCCTCAAACCGAAACACTTCCACCGACACGTGCCCGCGATACCCCACCTCGCGCAGCGCCGCCGCAATCGGCTTGAAGTCCATGGACCCGAATCCCGGCCCCTTCAAGTTCGGATCGTTGGCGTGAAAATGCGCGAAGTGCCCCGCCGACTCCCGGATCAGGGTCGGAATCGGCGTTCCCTCCGAGGACATCGCCTTCACGTCCAGGATGATCCGCATCGCCGGACTGCCGAACTGCGCGGCAAACCGCCGGGCCTCCGCCGCGGTGTTGATGAAGTCCGTCTCCGACGGCGCCAATGGCTCGAAACAGATCACCACCCCCCGCTCCTCCGCCCGCGCCACCGCCTCCCGAAACACCCCGGTCGCGTATTCCCACGCCTGCTCCATCCCCACCCCAGGCATCAGACTCCGCTGCTTCGGCGACCCGAACACCAGGATCCCCCCGCCCAGGTCCGCGCCAAAATCCACCAACTCACGAAGATAACGGGCCGTCCTCTCGCGAACCGCCGGGTCCGGATGGGTGATGTGAAACCCCTCCGTCTGCGCCAGCAACCAGTGAATCCCGCAGATCCCAACGCCCGCCGCCCGCGCCTGGTCCCGCAACCGCTGCCGCTCCACCGAACCGAGCTCCGACACCCGCCGACATACGGTGAACGGTGCGATCTCCACCGCGTCGTATCCCGTCCGGGCCGCATGTTCAAACACACGCTCCGGACTCCAGTCCTTCCGGGCCGGATCCGAGGTGTAGATCTCATTGCAGATCGCAAAGGGCACGCCCGGAATGTTTCCGACCCCCTCCCCAAAGCGTCGAGGCAATTTCCTCCACCCAACCCGCCCCTTCCAACGTCACGGATTCGTCACAAACGCGTCACCCGACCGTCCGCCCGCCCTGCCAGCCTCGTCCCATGGTCACGGTGCAACACCTCCCGAATCCCGAACCGACGGCCAACCCGGCCCCGGCCCCGGTCCCGGCCGTGACGTCCTCCCGCCCCATCGCCGCCTTCCCCGAGGACCTCGCCGCCCAAACCCCGCCTCCCCACCTTCTCGACCTCGTCCAAACCGCCGCCCACCGCGCCAGCGGCGGACCCTGGCTCGAATTGCTCCGCGGCGCCCCCTGCCCCACCGAACCCGACGACCTCCTCGTCCTGCTCGCCTACGCCTACCTCCGCGGCATCTACCACTCCCTCGACATCGTCCAGGCCCTCGACGCCGACCCCCTCCTCGCCTCCCGACACCCGCGCCTCGGCGTCCGCCCCGAACAGGTCCGCCACTTCCGCCGCCGTAACCGCGCCACCCTCACCGACACCCTCGCCCACACCCTCCTCCTCCTCTGGCGCGAACATCATCCCAACGACCCCGAAGCCCGCTCGTCCGATTCCCTGGTCCGCAACCGCCACCACTTCGGCTTCCTGGAACCGTTCCACCGCCAGGCCCGGGAACGCCTCGACCGCGCCGTGGTCCTGGATTCCATGGCCCTCGACGTCTGATCCCGGCGATCGAAACACCGGACACCCGGGAACCCGGATCCGCCCGCCCCACCCCGGACTAACCTGCCCGACCCTGGTGGTCCCCGACGCCCCGACCCGCCAGCCCCGCCGAGGTCGCCAGCGAACCAACGTCGCCTTCCGCATCCCCCGCCCGCGCTCCGGACAACCCAGTCCCCGCGGTTGCCACCGTCGGCCATGGCTGCGACCCGCGTGTCCGCCTCCGAACCTCGACGGCCAGACGCTCGAAACGCCGCCGCGACAACCGGAGCCCCAGGGTCCGCGTCCGGAATCCGACCTTGTCCCGGGCGGATTCGTACACGTACGCCTCGAACTCCGCCCCGAACTGCGCCGGATGCATGGCCCGTCCCAACTGCCCGAGGGCCCGCATCTCCCGATGAAACACCGCAGGCTTCACCAACAGCACCAGCATGCCCAGCGGACGCGACCACCAGGGGAAACAGCGTCGAAGCATCCATCCTTCAAACGCCGTCTCGGGCAGATTGAAGGCACGACAGAACGCCGCTCGAAACGGCTCCTGGGCAGTGGGCTCGGGTGGTTTCACGACTGCCGGTCGCCAGCCAAATGGGATGCCGAAAGGTGCCCTCGCCCTCCGCATTCCTGTCGAGCAAAAAGTCGACGAAAAAGGCAACGCCTCCAAAGAAGCGTTGCCTCGAAATCAGCGCCGATCTCCGGTTGAACCGGGGCGAATCAGCGGCCCTTCGGAAGGGCGGCCATGCCGGCGTACACCGCGTCGCGCCCCAGCACCTGCTCGATGCGCAGGAGTTGGTTGTACTTGGCCAACCGATCGGAGCGGCTCAACGAACCGGTCTTGATCTGGCCGCAGTTCGTGGCGACCGCGATGTCCGCGATGGTGGCGTCCTCGGTCTCGCCCGAACGATGGCTCAACACCGCCTTGTACCCGTTGAACTGCGCGAGTTGCACCGCGTCCAGGGTCTCGGTCAGCGACCCGATCTGGTTGACCTTCACCAGAATCGCGTTGGCCGTGCCGGTGTCGATGCCCCGCTGCAGGAACTTCACGTTGGTGACGAAGAGATCGTCGCCCACGAGCTGCACCTTCGAGCCCAGACGCTCGGTCAGCAGCTTCCAGGTGTCCCAGTCCCCCTCCGCACAGCCGTCCTCGATGCTCACGATCGGGTAGTCGCCGCAGAGCTTCACGTAGAAGTCCACCAACTCCTCGCCGGTGAGGGTCTTGCCGGAGCTCTTCTTGAAGGTGTAGGTACGCTTCGGGTTCTTGTCGTAGAACTCGGAACTGGCCACGTCGAGCGCGAGGAAGATCTCCTTGCCGAGCTTGTAGCCCGCGTCCTTGGTCGCCTGGGCGATGGCGTCCAGCGCCGCCTCGGCGCTGTCCAGCTTCGGCGCAAACCCACCCTCGTCGCCCACCGCGGTGCTCAGGCCCTTCTTCTTCAGCACCGCCTTCAGGGCATGGAAGATCTCGGTGATCGCCCGCAGCCCCTCGCTGAAATCAGGCAGTCCGTGCGGCATCACCATGAACTCCTGGAAATCGATCGGCGCGTCCGAGTGCGCCCCGCCGTTGATGACGTTGGCCATCGGCACCGGCAGCACCTTCGCGTTCGGCCCGCCCAGATACTTGAACAACGGCTGCCCCAGCGCGTGCGCCGCCGCCTTCGCGTTCGCCAGCGACACCGCCAGGATCGCATTGGCGCCGAGCTTCGACTTGGTCTCCGTCCCGTCGAGCTCCAGCATCGTCCGGTCCACCGCCACCTGGTCCAGGGCGTCCATGCCCTCCAGCTCCGGCGCGATCTTGTCGGTGATGTTCTTCACCGCCTTGCTCACCCCCTTGCCCAGGAACCGCTTCTTGTCGCCGTCTCGAAGCTCCAGCGCCTCGTGCTCGCCTGTGCTCGCACCGCTCGGCACCGCGGCCCGCCCCACCGTGCCATCCACCAGGATGACGTCGGCTTCAACGGTCGGATTGCCTCGGGAATCAAGGACCTCACGGGCGACAATTTCGGAAATGCTGATCATGGATGGGTTCCAGGGTTCGGAATCTTTGTTCGTTGTCGGGTCATCGGTTCGGCGTCGGATCGCGCTCCAGCCGCTGCTTGGGTCCCCGCCGCCCGGGACCCGACGGGAAGGCGAGCATAAGCGGGACCAAAGGTCCGTCAAGGAACCCGACGGAGCCTGCGGAACCGGCGCGTCGGATGGTTCGGAACGGCGGTGAACTGCTGATTCCCCCGCATACGGGCCCCGGAGGGGCCGCAAACCAAGCCCCGGAGGGGCGCCAGAACCGGCGCACCGCACGGCACCCCCGCGAGGTAATCCATCCCGATATCGAACCCGATCACCCCCAATACGGGGACAGGCTATCCGTTATGCTCCCCGCGCCCCCGAGGGGCCACAAACCAAGCCCCGGAGGGGCGCCAGAACCCTAGCCCATGGCGTGAGCCATGGGTCCGCAGGCGGCAAAAACCCAACGAGCCCCGGAGGGGCGGCGAGAACCACCGCACCGCATCCTATTGGCGCGGGATAACCGGAGGATCGGATCCCACCATACGGGCCCCGGAGGGGCCGCAGACCAAGCCCCGGAGGGGCGCCAGAACCCTGGTTCAGGAGTCGGGGTGGAGGATCGCCATTCGGAAAGGTCGACGCGGAGATCCCTCGGCCGCGTCGATGGGACCCTCCACCCCAAAATCCTGATCGTCTTCCCCGACGGCCTCAAACCACCACCGCCGGAGTGAACGCCGAATTCTTACACGAAACGCCGCCGGGAAATCTATGGGCTTTAAGGCGTAAGACTTCAGTTGCAGTCCATACCCCAACACCCCCCCCGATGCGATTCAGTCCCGGATCCGAGCCGACCCGGCCCCTCGACCCCGCCGCCTGCCCTTCACCACGTAACGGTCGAATTCATGCCGGAAATGCGGGGGGATCAACGCCTTGAACCGCGCGGTCTCGGGTTGGTCGAAGTCCGATTCCAGGATCTGCGCCACGGTGTGCAGGCGGGCGATGACCGCGGCGCGACCGTGCGGAATCGCCAGTTCGAGCAGGTCGCGCACCGGACGAAGCTGGGTGCCGAGTTCGCCCAACAGTTCCTGAATGCCCTGCCCGGTCTTCGCCGAGACAAACACGGCGTGGGGAAACCGTTCCCGGAACCGCTGCACCGAGGCGTCCGCGCCCAGGCTGTCGATCTTGTTGAACACCATCAGCGTGGGTTTCTCCGCCGCCCGGATCTCCGAGAGCACGGTGTCCACGGCCGCGATCTGTTCGTCGGCCTTCGGATGGCTCACGTCGACGACATGGATGAGGAGGTCGGCTTCGACAACCTCCTCCAGGGTGGCCTTGAAAGCCTCGACGAGCCGGTGCGGCAGCTTCCGGATGAAGCCGACGGTGTCGGAGAGCAGGACGTTCTGGTTGGTCGGCAGCCGCAGCCGGCGCGTGGTGGGATCCAGCGTGGCGAAGAGCTTGTCCTCGGCCAGGGTCGCGGCGCCGGTCAGGGTGTTGAGCAGGGTCGACTTCCCGGCGTTGGTGTAGCCCACGATCGACGCCAGCGGCCATTGGTGCCGCTTGCGCCCCTCCCGCTGGGTCGCCCGATGCCGCCGCACCGCATCCAACTCCCGCAGCAGCTTGTCGATCCGCTCCTGCACCTTCCGCCGATCCGCCTCGAGCTGCGTCTCGCCCTCCCCCCCCCGCATCCCGATCCCGCCCTTCTGCCGCGATAGATGCGTCCAGAACCTCGTCAGCCTCGGCAGCAGATGCTGCAGCTGGGCGAGCTCCACCTGCAGCTTGCCCTCCCGCGTCCGCGCACGCTGACCGAAGATGTCCAGGATCAACTGGGTGCGGTCCAGGATCTTGAGCTCGAACACCTGCTCCAGGCTCCGGCTCTGCGCCGGCGAGAGTTCATCGTCGAAGATGACGGTGTCCACCGACTCCGCCCGGCAGCGTTCGGCGAATTCCTGCGCCTTGCCCGGACCGATGAAGGTCTTCGCCGTGGGCTTCTCGATCTTCTGCGTGCCGCTCCCCACCACCTCCGCCCCCGCGGTCTGCGCCAATTGCCCCAGCTCGGCCAGCGAATCCTGCACGTCCCATTCGGTCCGGGATTTGAACTGCGCGCCGATCAGGAAAGTGCGTTCGCTGGTCTGGACGGCGTTTTCCGAAACAAGTGCCTTCAAGTGCCGGGCGTTCTAGCCGCAATCCACTCCCCAAGGCAAGGGAGCCGCCGCCCTTCACCGTTCCCCCTCGAACTCCAGCACCCCGAACCGCGCCGGCACGTGGAAGCTCCCCTCCAGGGTCGGGCGCCACGCAAGAAAACCGCGGTTCGCATAGTCGCACCGGTACAGGTTGATCCGCCACCGCGTCCCCGCCGAAGGCTTCGCCTCGGCCAGCGAACGGAGCGGGATCGACATCCGCGCCGACCAGACCCGCCGCGCTTCGTCCACCACCGCCGCCGCGGTCATCCCGCTGTCCCATTCGAAATCACGCCGCGGCAGGTCCAGCCGCAGATCCAGCTTCATCCCGTTCGGAGCCACCTGGAACTCCGCGTACTTCGCAATCCGCTCGGGATCGCTCCCGATGAAGGCCTCGACCACATCCCGCTCCCACAGCCCGATCCGTTCCCCGGAACCCTCCGGTTCAAAGGTCGTCAGCTCCGTGTACGGCGCCCGGAACGCCAGATGCAAATGCGTCGACGTCCACAACGCCCGCACCTCGGTCGCCAGCTCCGGCCGCACCCGGCCATCCCCGCTGACCTGCTCCACCCAGACCGGCCGCGCCCTTTCCCATACCCCGCCAACCCCCGGCGCGCCCCGCTCCACCTCCGGCCCCGCCTCGTCCGAAACCCGCGCCACCCGCAACACCGGCGCCGGCAACACCCTCGCCAGCAACCGCCGCGCGTTGTCGAAGTAGATCTGCCGCAACACCGGCGCCGACAACCCGATCCCGCTGATCGTCCAGTCCCCCTGGATCGGCGTCATGTGCGGAAAATCCCGGTCCCGCGTCTCCAGATACCGCCAGTGCTTCCCATAGAAGTCCACGGCATCGTCGTCGGTCGGCCGCTCGTCGTCACCGCTGCTCCCCAGGATCAGCTTCCCGTACACCTGAAAGTCCGTGGCGAAGACGATCCGGTCCGCGTGCTTCTCGAACAGCCGCCGGGCCTTCTCCGGCGCATGCCGCCCCACCTCCGGAATCCGCGCCGCCAGGTCCGCCCACATGTTCGGACGCCGGTCCAGCGCGGCCTCCACCCAGTCCAGGTCCTCGGCGTTGTTGGCGAAATGCACACAGACGAAGGTCGTGCCGGGATGCCGCGCGATCACCCGGTCCAGCGCCTCGAGCAGGGCCTCGCGCGCGGGATAGACCTTCGGGTCCCCGAACCACCAGGGCCGATGGTCCTTCAGCTCCTTCCAACGCTCGTTCGAACTGTCGAAGGGCAGCCAGAACGCCCTCGGATCCGCCACGTGGATGCTCACCGGCATGCCCAGCTCCCCGCACCGCCGCCACACGGGATCGAGCTTCGGATCGTCGATCCGGATCAGCGCCCCCTGGCCGTCCCGGAGATACAGCCCGAGCCGCTTGTACTCCTTCAGCCCCGCCGCCCCCAGCCTCCAGGCCTCGTCCACCTGCGCCGCTGCCTTCTCCCCGAAATCCGGCGCGTCCCACCCGCTGTAGTCGAGGTTGAAATACTGGACGAACCGCCCCGGCGCGACCCGATCGAACAACCGCCGCGTCCGCTCGAACACCGACACTTCCTCCTTCCGCGTCACCGTCCCCCCGGACAGATTCACCCCGATCCCCACCCCCGCGCGGTCCATGATCCGCAGCGCCCTCTCGATCCGCTCCGGCGAGGCCTCGATGTGCTGATGCAGATCCACCAACCGCATCTCCGCCCGCCACCGGTCGGCGTCCGGATCGTTCGGGGATGCGGCAACGACCGGCCAGCAGGCCAGCCCCAGGGCAAGCAGAACTCCGGGTTTCACCCCGCCAGCCAACGCCACCGTCCCCCACGAATCAAGCCCCCGCCCCCCGCCCCCCCACCCCAAATCACCCGCGCACCTGCCCAGGCTTGCCGTTTGACGCCACCCGCTCGCCATTGCTAGGAAAGGTCTCGAGGGAAGTCCTCACACCCCCAATCCACCGCATGAGCAGCGCCACGCCCCCACGCCCCACCCCGAAATACCGCCGCATCCTCCTCAAACTCAGCGGCGAGGCGCTCGGCACCGAAGGCGGCTACGGCATCAACTCCGATGCCCTCATCCAAATCGCCCTCCAAATCAAGGAGGTCCGCGAACTGGGCGTCGAAATCGTCATCGTCATCGGCGGCGGCAACATCTTCCGCGGCCTCCAGGGCAGCCAGAAGGGCATCGAACGCGCCACCGGCGATTACATGGGCATGCTCGCCACCCTCATCAATGCCCTCGCCCTCCAGGACGCCCTCGAAAAGCAAGGCGTCGAAACCCGCGTCCAAAGCGCCATCAACGTCGCCCAGGTCTCCGAGTCCTTCATCCGCCGCCGCGCCGTCCGACACCTCGAAAAAGGCCGCATCGTCATCATCGCCTGCGGCACCGGAAACCCCTTCTTCTCCACCGATACCGCCGCCGCCCTCCGCGCCGCGGAAATCAGTGCCGACGTCATCCTCAAGGCCACCAAGGTCGACGGCATCTACGACTCCGATCCCAAGAAGAATCCCAACGCCGTCCGCTACGACCACATCACCTACCTCGAAGCCATCCAACGCCAGTTGAAGGTCATGGACATGACCGCCTTCACCCTCTGCATGGACAACAAAATGCCCATCGTGGTCTTCAATCTCTTCGAGGAACACAACCTCCGCCGCGCCGTCCTCGGCGACCCCATCGGCACCACCGTCACCGGCTGATCCTCCGCACTTCCCCCACCAACCCCTTCCCTCCCGCCCCCTTCCCAGCCATCATCCGCCCCCACCACACCACCTATGTCCATCGACGACATCCTGCTCGAGTGCGAAGAAAAGATGCAGAAGACCGAGGAACACGTCGTCCTCGACTTCAACGGCGTCCGCACCGGCAAAGCCTCCCCCTCCCTCATCGAGAACATCCTCGTCGAGGTCTACGGCGGCTCCCACATGCGCATCCGTGAACTGGCCGGCATCACCACCCCCGAACCCCGCCAGCTCTACGTCCAGCCCTGGGACGCCTCCACCATCTCCGCCATCGAAAAGGCCATCCAAAAGGCCAATATCGGTCTCAACCCCATGGTCCAGGGCCGCGCCCTCCGCATCATGATCCCCGAGCTGAGCACCGAACAGCGCGAGAAATTCGTCAAAGCCCTTCGCACCATGGCCGAAAACGGACGCGTCGCCGTCCGCCACGTCCGCCGCGACGCCATCGAACATCTCAAGAAGGAACAGAAGGCCGGCACCATCACCGAAGACGACCTCAAGACCGGCGAAAAAGAGGTCCAGGACCTCACCAACAAGTTCATCAAGAAGATCGACGACCACCTCCACCACAAGGAGAAGGAAGTCATGACGGTCTGAGCACCGGCCTGTTCACCCGGCCACCCGCCACCCGCCACCCGCGGTCCCACCCTCCGAAGGCGCCGGCTCCAACGCCGACGCCTTCACTCCAGCCCCACGCGGCTCTCAGCCCTCCCCGAAAATCCGCGCCAGCAGCGGATCGGCATCCCGGTAGTCCGGAACCACCACATCGGCCCCCACCCCCATCAGGCGGTTCCGCTTCCATTCATCCATCCGGCCCGATCCGTTGTTCGCCTCATCACTCGCCACGGCCACCGCCAGACCCCCGACCTCCTTGGTGTTCTGGATCTCCACGTACCCGTCCCCCACCGCCAGCAGCGCCTCCCCGGGAATCGCGTTCTCCTTCAGGATCCGCTCGATGACCATCTTCTTGGAAAAGCTCCGGAAGTCGTCCAGCGCGCCGTAGATCCGCGGCCCGAAATACCGCGTGAGATCCAGCAGCTCGGCCTCGCGCTTGACGTACAGCTCGTCGGTGCCGCTCGCGAGGTAGAGCGTGAGCCCCCGGGCGATGAGCCGCTCCAACAGGTGCCGCGTGCCGTACACGACCAGGTCGTCCGCCCGCAACCGGCCCGCCTTCAGCCCCTCCACCCGATCGGCAATGCGCAGGTTCAGCCGCCGCAGATACTCATGCTTGTACTCGAGCGGATCCCGCGGCGTGCCCCCGCGCTCCTTCACCCGCTCCGCGAGCTGGATCATCTGGTAGATGGTCTGCTTGCCGTTCAGCCGCATGATGTCCTCGAACGCCAGCCGGCTCCGCTGCTCATCGGTCTCCCCGGCCACCGCCGGCAACACCTCCGTGAACATCGGAACCATGACCGCCGGCCACCCTTCCCGGATCAGGGACAGGGTGCCGTCAAAGTCGAACAACACATGCCGAATCTCCGGTCGGGGCCGAAAATGGGGGGCGAATTCAATCAGACCGGTGAAAGGACCACTCATGCGCCGCTGTGCATAGGAGGCACCCCCCCGGGCCGCCAAGCCAAATGTCGACACCGGCCCACCCGCCGCTTCCGCCTCCCCATCCCGCATCACCCCGCAGCGCACGGCGTCCTCCGTGGTCACACCCTCGCGAACCGGCCCCCGGCGCATCGCGCCCCGCCCGCCCCGCCCGAAACGCACCGCCCGAACCCTTGTCGCAGCCCCGCCCGTGGGGCACCCTGCCCCCCACGCATGCGACCGACGCCGCCCAAGGATGACGCGCCCGCACCCCAGGCCCCGCCGGCAGGCGCCTCCTGGCGCAGCCTCGGAATCCTCGCCATCACCCTCGCCATCGTCCTCGCCTTCCTCTTCCGCGACAGCTTCAGCCCGGACCTGGCGATGTTCGCCAACGACGGCCCCCTCGGCGCCATGATGGCCGAGTGCTTCCAACTGCCGGGCGCCTGGAAGGGCATCTGGGCCGACCTCAACTGGACCGGAGTCACCGGCGGCGTCGCCCCCCTCGATCTCACCTGGATCCTCAACTGGCTGCTCGGCCCGCGCGCCTTCATCAACTTCTACCCCGCCCTCGCCATCCTCACCCTCGGCCTCTGCGCCTGGATCTTCTTCCGCCAACTCGGCTTCCCCCCCGCGGTCTGCGTGCTCGGCGGCCTCGCCGCCGGCCTGAACTCGGACTTCTTCTCCTACGCATGCTGGGGCCTCGGCACCCTCACCCTCTGCGTGGCCTCGGTCCTCCTCGCCCTCGCCGCCCTCATCTCCCCGCTCCGCCCCGCCTGGGCCCGCCCGGTGCTCGCCGGCGCCGCGCTCGGCAGCGCCCTCATGGAGGGCTTCGACAACGGCGCCATCTTCAGCCTCTACGTCGCCGCCTTCGCCGTCTTCCACGCCTGGAACACCGAGCCATCCGATGCCCGCCCGTCCCCCGCCGTCCGCCGCCTCGCCACCGGCGCCGTCCGCACCGCCATCGTCGCCGCCGCCTCCGCCCTGGTCGCCGCCCACATGCTCATCGGCCTCGTCCAGGGCAACATCACCGGCGCGGCCGGCATGGGCCAGGACCGCGAATCCCGCGAGGCCCGCTGGTGGTTCGCCACCATGTGGAGCCTGCCCCCCAAGGAAACCCTGCGCGCCGTCATCCCAGGCCTGTACGGCTACCGCATGGATTCCCCCGACGGCGCCCGTTACTGGGGAACCGCCGGAAGCACCCCCGCCTGGGACGCCTACTTCGCCACCCCCAACCGCAACCCCGCCCAGGCCCCACGCGAATCCATCCGCTTCTCCGGCGCCGGCCACTACACCGGCATCCTCGTCGTCCTGCTCGCCGCCTTCGCCGTCGTCCAAAGCGCCCGCGGCGAAACCGGCCCCCTCCGCCGCGTCGAACGCCGCTGGGTCTGGTTCTGGCTCACCGCCGCCATCCTCTCCCTCCTCTTCGCCTTCGGCCGTTACGCCCCGTTCTACCGCCTCATCTACGCCCTCCCCTACTTCAACACCATCCGCATCCCCATGAAGTTCCTCCACCCGATGAACCTCTCGCTGGTGGTGCTCTGCGGTTACGGCCTCCATGCCCTCTGGCGCGGCTGGATCTCCCATCCCCACACCCGCATCCCATCCCCCTCCAAATCCCCCGCACCCACCCCGGCCTTCGCCCACCCCGCCGACCGCGCCTGGGTCATCGGCACCGCCGCACTCACCGTCGTCGCTCTCGTCGCCTGGATGGTCTACGGCAACGCCCGAAACCAATTGCTCGCCTTCCTCGCCGAGGTCGGCTTCGAAGGCCCCGAGGCCGCCGCCATCGCCCGCTTCAGCCACCGCGAGGTCGGCTTGTTCGTCCTCTTCCTCGCCCTCTCCTCCGCCACCCTCGCCGCCATCATCACCCGCCGACTCCCCGCCGCCTTCACCCCGGCCCGATCCGCCGCCATCGCCCTCGGCTCCCTCCTCGTCATCGACCTCGCCCGCGCCAACACCCCCTGGGTCATGCACTACAACTGGCGCGAACGCTTCACCTCCAATCCCGTCTTCGACATCCTCCGCGCCGCACCCCACTCCGCCCGCGTCTCCGGTCAAATGCCCTTCGCCCTCCAGGGCCGCGCCGGCCAACTGCTCGGCTTCCTGTCCTCCCTCTACGGCGTCGAATGGCTCCAACACCAGTTCCGCTACTTCAACATCCAGGCCCTCGAGGTCGTCCAGATGCCCCGCAAACCCGCCGACCTCGACGCCTACGAACGCGCGGTCAAACCCAACCCCATCCGCGATTGGGAACTGTCCAACACCCGCTTCCTCCTCGGCCTCGCCCCCCTGGTCGACGCCATGAACCAACAGCTCGACCCCGACCGCAAACGCTTCCGCCTCCATACCGCCTTCAACCTCTCCCAAAACCCCGGCGGCTCCTTCCAGGTCGTCACCAACACCGAAGGCCCCTTCGCCCTCATCGAATTCACCGGCGCCCTCCCCCGCGCCATGCTCTTCGACCGCTGGCGCGGCAACGTCGATGACTCCGAGGCGCTCCAGTCCCTCGCCAACCCCGCCTTCTCCCCACACTCCGAGGTCCTCATCGCCGGCTCCGTCCCCGACCCCGCCGTCACCACCGCCAGCCAGCCGGCCGGCTCCGCCACCTACGAGTCCTATTCGTCCAAACGCTTCGTCATCAACACCGACGCCCGCACCCCCTGCGTCCTCCTCGTCAACGACAAACACGACCCGGATTGGACCGTGCTCGTCGACGGCAAACCGGAACCGCTCCTCCGCGCCAACTTCATCATGCGCGGGGTCTACCTCCCCCCCGGCCAGCATCGCGTCGAGTTCCGCTTCGAACCGAGCACCCGCACGCTCTGGTTCTCCGCCACCATGATGGCCGCCGCCCTCGCCCTCCTCGGCTACACCACCCTCCCCTCCCGACACCAACCCCGACACCAACCACCGACCGCTTGAGCCACCAGGATTCCTACTACCGCCACAACGAGGCCTACGCCGAGTTCCTCGCCCACTGGGACGCCGCCTTCTACGCCAAATACACCGAGGCCCTCCGCCCCAAACGCGCCAACGCCCGATGCCTCGACGTCGGCTGCGGCGTCGGCCAGGTCATCGGCCGCCTCGCCGCCGATGGCGTCGAAGCCCACGGGGTCGAAATCTCCGAACCCAACCTCGCCCGCGCCCAATCCGTCGCCCCGCTCGCCCGCCTCTACGACGGCCGCAACCTCCCCTACCCCGACAACCACTTCGCCGCCGTCGGCACCCTCAACGTCCTCGAACACGTCGACGAACCCGAGGCCTTCCTCCACGAAATGGTCCGCGTCGCCGAACCAGACGGCACCATCGTCGTCAGCAGCCCCAATTTCCTCCGCGCCCTCGGCCCGGGTTACCACCCGCGCATGCGCGGCCTCACCCGCAAATGGCGCAATTTCCTCGACCTCCTCACCCGCCGCCGCGCCATCCGCAATCACCCCGACTCCGTCCGCTTCGAACGCATGACCCCCATCGTCCGCCAGCCGTTCCAGCCGGACGACGACGCCACGGTCGCCACCAACCCCCTCGAAATCGCCTTCTTCCTCCAACGCTTCGGCTGCGACATCCTCAACGTCCATTGCACCGACCGCCTCGTCCCAGCCCCCATCGACTGGCTGCTCAACGCCACCCCCCTCCGCTGGGCCATGTTCAACGGCTTCGTGGTCGCCCGCAAAAAATCCCCCACCGGCCGCCCCTGACTCAACCCCTCCCCATGCCCGGCCCTCCCCCACCCCCATGCACCCCGCACCCACCCTCACCCTGATCCTCGCCGCCTCCCTCGCCGCCACCTCCCGGCCCTCCCCCAATCCCGATCCCCAGTCACCACCCCCCTCCCAGACCTACTCCCCACCCGCCACCCCCGCCTCACCCCCTACCCGCGACGGCCAACGCATCCGCTTCGGCCTCGTCGTCGCCGACCCCGCCCTTCGCACGGTCTCCTTCCCCGCCCGGGTCCTCATGACCAACGGCCTGCTCGAATACGCCGTCGTCACCGACTACGGCAAGACCCACGAAAGCCTCCTGGTCACCGACGCCCTTCCCATGGACGTTCAGGCCGCCCTCCTCCTCCTCCGCGCCCGCCCATCCGGCACCAATGCCCTCCTCGCCTCCCCGGTCACCTTCCCCCCGGGCTCCGCAATCGACCTCTCCGTCCAGCTCCCCACCCCCGCCGGCACCCCCACGAACATCCCCCTCCACTCCCTCCTCGCCCTCTCCTCCGACGGCCCCAACGGAGCCATCACCGGCGCCCCAACACCCGGCCCCTGGATCTTCAACGGCTCCTGCATCACCCCCGAGGGCTTCGGCGCCCACTTCGACGGCTCCATCATCGCCCTCATCCACGACCCCATCGCCATCCTCAACAACCCCGGCCCCGACCGACACGACGACGACATCCACGTGCCCAACGCCGCACGCCTCCCTCCGCCGGGAACCCCCGTCCAGGTCCAACTGACCCTCCCCCCCCAACCGCCCCGCTAAACCACCCGCCTCCACCACCCCAAGCCCCCGCCCTCCCCATGCCCACACCCCCCAAGGTCTTCACCCTCACCGTCACCACCCTGCCCGAGGCCGAAGACGCCGTCGGCGAACTGCTCCTCCGCCTCTCCGGCCAACCCCCCGTCGCCACCCACGACCGCATCCGCGGCGTGAGCCGCGTCTGCGTCTACCTCCACAAGCCAGCCTTCCTCACCCCCGCCACCCGCAAAGCCCTCCGCCAGGGACTCGCCGACATCCGCGCCTGCGGCCTCGACGTCGGCTCCGCCCGCATCGCCTGGAACCCCGTCAAAGCCGCCGACTGGACCGAGTCCTGGAAACGACACTTCAAGCCCATGCTGGTCGGCCGAACCCTCTGGATCCGCCCAAGCTGGAGCCGCCAACGCCCCGGCCCCGGCCAGTCGGAACTGGTCCTCGACCCCGGCCTCAGCTTCGGCACCGGCCAACATCCCACCACCGGGTTCTGCCTCGCCGAAATCGTCCGCCTCCGCCCCCGCAGGAACCCCGCCTCCATGCTCGATGTGGGAACCGGCTCCGGCATCCTCGCCCTCGCCGCCGCCAGACTGGGTTACCAACCAGTCCAGGGCTTCGACTTCGATCCCGAATCCATCCGCGTGGCCCGTCGCAATGCCGCCGACAACCACCTCGATTCCCAGGTGAAGCTCGTCCGCGGCGATGTGGCCCGCCTCACCACCTCCCCGCGCCGCCGCCACTCCGTCGTCGCCGCAAACCTCACCTCCGACCTCCTCCTCCGCCACGCCGACGCCCTGCTCGCCCAGGTGACCCCGGGCGGCACCCTCATCCTCGCGGGCATCCTCGCCGAGGAGTTCCCCCAGGTCGCCAAAGCCTTCGAATCCCGCGGCGCCCAACCCCTCCGCTCCCGCCGCCTCAGCGAATGGTGCTCCGGTTCCTTCCTCCTCCCCGCCAGTCCCAAAACCTGATACGCACTCCCGCGCTCCACGCTCCACGCTCCACGCTCCACCCGCCCTGTCCCAAAACCTTCAGCACCGCCCAGCCAGCCATGCAAACCATCCCCCACCCACGCCGCCGACTCCTCCATTCCGCGCTCTTCGCGGCGGTTGTCCTGTGCCTCGCCACCCCCGGCGTCTCCGCCGCCCAACCCGCCCTCAAGGAGGTCTTCCATTCGGACTTCCTCATCGGCGCCGCCCTCAACCGCTCCCACGTCTCCCCATCAGGCCCGTCCGCCCGAAACCGAGAGCAGGTCGAGGCCCAAGTCGCCCTCGTCCTCCACCACTTCAACCAGATCACCGCCGAGAACGACATGAAGTGGCAGCTCATCCACCCCAGGGAGGGCGCGGATGGCTACGAATTCGCCCCCGCCGACGCCTTCGTCGCCTTCGGCACCCAACACGGCATGCACGTGGCCGGCCACACCCTCGTCTGGCACAGCCAGACCCCGGACTGGGTCTTCGCAGGCACCAACCCCCCTCCCCCGGACCCGGACGCCGCCGCCCCTTCCACGAACCAACCGCCACGCCGCAACCGCCCCCCCGGCCGCGCCTACTCCGGACCCCGCGCCTCCCGCGATCAACTGCTCCAACGCATGCGCGACCACATCCACACCGTCGTCGGCCGCTACAAGGGCCGCGTCAAAACCTGGGACGTCGTCAACGAAGCCATCGCCGACGGCCCCGGAACCAACATCCTCCGCAACTCCCTCTGGCTCCAGATCATCGGCCCCGACTACATCGCCAAGGCATTCCAGTTCGCCCACGAGGCCGACCCCGACGCCGTCCTCCGCTACAACGACTACGGCCTCGAAGACCCCCGGAAACGCCGCAAACTGCTCGAACTGATCCGGTCCCTTCAGGCCCAACAGGTGCCCATCCATGCCATCGGCTCCCAGGCCCACCTCAACGTGTCCATCCGCCCCGATTCCATGGACCTCGCCCTCGCCGAAATGAAAACCCTCGGCCTGCCCATCCACATCACCGAACTCGACATCAACGGCGCGGTCGCCGGTCAACAACAGACCGGCGCGGACATCAGCGCCAATGCCGCCGCCACCGCCGGCGGCCTGGTGAGCGAGGCCGACCGCCGCCTCGCCGACGCCTACGCCGGGGTGTTCAAGGCCTTCCGCAAACATCGCGACGCCGTGACCATGGTCACCTTCTGGGGGGTCAACGACGCCGTCTCCTGGCGACGCAACGGCAAACCCCTGCCCTTCGACGACCAAAACCAGCCCAAACCCGCCTTCCACGCCATCGTGGCCGAGGCCGCAGCATCCCCCGCCCCGCCCCCTTCCCCACGCACCGATCGGTAACGCCCTCCTCGCCACCCCACCCCGCACCCCAGCCCCCCCCGTGCCACGGATTCGGTTGTCGGCCGGTCCACGGCTGGTACAACGCTCGCGTGTCCTGGAACGACTTCGACCACGCGGGCCCTTCCGTCTCGCTGCTGCATCGCAGCCTTCTCAGGGACCGCCTGGGTCACGCCTACCTGTTCCACGGCGATTCCCTCGAGGTCCTTGAGGCCGTGGCCGGCGAACTTTCCGCCGCGGTCAACTGCCTGGCCCCACCGGAACTCACCCCGTCCGGCCGCCCCGCCGCCGCCTGCGGCGCCTGCTCCAGTTGCCGCCGCATCCGCGACGGACTCCACCCCGACCTCCATTGGCTCCGCGCCGAATCCAAAATGCAGGTCATCCGCGCCGACCAGGTCCGCGAACTGATCGGCGCCGTCCAGCTGAAACCCTCCGAGGCCACCCTGAAGGTCGGGGTGCTGGTCGGCGCCGACCGCCTCCACCCCACCGCCGCCAACGCCTTCCTCAAAACCCTCGAGGAACCGCCGTCCCGATCCCTGCTCATCCTGCTCAGCACCGAGCCGGATCGGATCCTCGAGACCATTCTCTCCCGATGCCTCCGCCTCGGGTTCCCCACCCGGCGCGGCCTGAGCGAACCCCAGTTGGATTGGCTGAGATCGTTCGTTCCCCGGTTCCGCGCCGCCTCGGAGAGCATGCTGGCGCGTTACCTTCTCCTCGATGGCCTGCTGAAACAGCTCACCAGCCACCGCGCCGCCGCCGAGGCGGACATCAAGGCCCGATCCCCGGCCCAGACCTACCGCGACGCCGATGCCTCCCTCCAGGAACAGTGGGAGGAGGAGGCCAAGGCCGCCACCGAGGCCGAATACCGCCGGCGCCGTTCCCATACCCTCCAGGCCCTCCAGTGGTGGCTGCGCGATGTCTGGATCACCACCCAGGGACATCCCCCGGACCACCTCGCCCTCCCGGAACTCGCCGAGCACACCCGACACACCGCCGGCCGCCTCTCCCCCGCCCGCGCCCAGGCCAACCTCGACCTCGTCGAACGAACCCAGGCCCTCCTGCACACCAACGTCCAGGAAGCCCTCGCCCTCGAGGTCGCCATGCTCCGGTTCGAGCTCTGATGCGCCCACCCCAACCGGTCCGAAACGCCCCCACGCACGTCCCACCAGACGCGGCCGGCGACGGCACCCTGTTCGCCGGCCTCTTCGGCCTGCTCCTGGGCCTGGGCCTGCTCAAGTTCGGCAACCCCATCCTCCTCGACCATCTGGTCGAAACCCCCGCGAACTTCGACGAATGGCGCGTCTTCTCCTGGCCCATCCGACTGGGCTGGATCGGGTTGGCCTTCGTCACAGCCGTGGGCGCCCGCTTCGTCGGCCGCCGCTGGCGCCCCACCGCCCCACCCTGGCTGCTCGGTCTGCTCGCCTTCTGGTTCCTCTGGCAGATCGCCGCCACCATCTCCTCCCAGGACCGCACCCTCAGCCGTCCAATCCTCGCCCATTTCACCGCCTGCGTCGCCTGCTTCGCCCTCGGCCACTTCGCCCTCGCCCGCGTGGCGCAGCCGCGAACCTTCTGGCTCTGTCTCACCGCCGGATTGATCGGGGTCCTGGGCATGGCCTTCGACCAGCACTTCGGCGGACTCGAGGCCACCCGGCGCATGATCCTCCAAAACGCCGGAACCCAGAACCTGTCCCCCGAATACCTCGCCCGCATCCAAAGCAACCGCGTCTTCAGCACCCTGGTCTATCCCAATGCCCTCGCCGGCGTGATCCTCCTCCTGCTCCCCATGGCAATCTGGTGGGCCTCCCAGGCCGGACGCCGCTGGGGCCACCGCGGCGCCTGGCTCGCCGGCGGAATCCTCGGCGCCTCAGGCCTCGCCGTTCTCGTCTGGTCAGGCTCCAAATCCGCCTGGCTCCTCACCATGGCCGCCACCCTCCTCCTCCTCGCCCTCTCCCCCATCCGCCCCCGAACCAAAACCGTCATCGCCCTGGTCTTCGTCGCCGCCGGCCTCGCCGCCTTCGCCCTCGTGTTCCGCGAAAAACTGAGCCGCGGCGCCACCAGCGTCTCCGCTCGCTTCGACTACTGGACCGCCGCCGTGTCCGGGTTCGTCGACCGCCCGGTTCTCGGGCATGGCCCCGGCCTCTTCAAACGGGTCTACGCCGAACGCAAACGACCGGAATCCGAAATGGCCCAGCTGGCCCACAACGATTACCTCCAGCAGGCCACCGACTCCGGCCTGCCCGGCGCCCTGGCCTACCTCGGCTGGGTCGCCGCCTCCCTCCTCCACCTGTTCCGCAGACAAAACCCCTGGACCCACCCCCTCCCGTTCATGATCTGGCTCGGGCTCACCGCCTGGTTCGCCCATGGCATGGTCGAGTTCGGTCTCTACATCCCCGCTTCCGCCTGGTGCGCCTTCGCCCTCCTCGGATGGTCCGTCGCCCAACCTCCTTCCACTCCCGGCAAGCTCTCACAAACATCCAGCCCACCCTGAACCATGCGCGTCCTCTACCTCAACGGTCCCAACCTGAACCTCCTCGGCACCCGTGAACCCGGCATCTACGGACGCCTCACCCTCGCGGAGATCGAATCCATGGTCCGCAAGGCGGCCGAACCCCTCGGGGTGACCATCGATTTCCGACAGTCCAACCTCGAAGGCGACCTGGTGACCTGGATCCAGCAAAGCCCGGGACACCACGATGCCATCGTTCTCAACGCCGCCGCCTATACCCACACCAGCATCGCCCTCCGCGATGCCATCGCCGCCACCGGGGTTCCAACCCTCGAAATCCACCTGTCCAACGTCCACGCCCGCGAATCCTTCCGCCACCATTCCTACATCGCGCCGGTATGCCGCGGGGTCATCGCCGGATTCGGTCCGCATTCGTACATTTTGGCACTTCAGGCAGCTGTAACATTATCGCCCACCCAAAAGTGAGCCGAAATCGGGGTAAAACGTGGTGGTTTCCGACCCACCGGGTGCGTAACCCCCGTCCCCATTGTCCGCTTGACCGCCAATCCCCCCCCCGATAGCGTCCCAGCCAGTTCAGAACAGGAGAGCAGGAGTCGACGCGCGGCTGCTGCTCTTTTTGTTCCGCGAACGAACAAGCCGCGGTCGTGCACCGAGCCTGTACGGATGACCGGAGACATGCTGTGGACCTGAAAGACATCAAGGCCATCATCGACCTGATGCGGAAGAACGCCATTTCGGAGTTCGAACTCGAGCGTCAGGAATTCAAAATTCGACTCAAACGCGCCACAAACGGCGGTCCCGCGGTCGCCTTTGACGATACAGCGGGCATCATCCAGCCCCAGATCGTCCAAAGCGCCCCGGCGATCCCCGCACCCCCTCCCCCCCGCGCCGGCGATATCCCCCAGGGCACCGTCGATATCAAGTCCCCCATGATCGGGACTCTTTATCGATCACCATCCCCGGAATCGAGCCCGTACGTCGATGTCGGCTCGGAAGTCGGCCCCGATACCGTGGTCTGCATCATCGAAGCCATGAAGGTGATGAACGAAATCAAAGCCGAAGTCCGCGGCGTCATCACCCAGGTCATCGCCGAAAACTCCAAACCCGTGGAGTTCGGTCAGCCACTCTTCAAAGTCCGCCCCCTCTAGCCCCCCGCCCCACGGACGTCATCATGTTCGAGAAGGTCCTCATCGCCAACCGCGGTGAAATCGCGGTCCGCGTCATCCGCGCCTGCAAGGAACTCAACATCCGAACGGTCGCCGTCTATTCGGAGGCGGATGCCAATTCGATGCACGTTCACATGGCTGATGAAGCCATCTGCATCGGTAAAGGTCAGTCGTCAGAGAGTTATCTGCGCATCGACCGCATCATCAGCGCCGCAGAAATCGCCGACGTCGACGCCATCCATCCCGGCTACGGCTTCCTCTCCGAAAACGCCCACTTCGAGGAAATCTGCACCAGTTGCAACATCCGCTTCATCGGACCCTCCGCCCGGGCCATGAACGCCCTCGAGGACAAAAACGTCAGCCGCGCCCTCGCCCGCAAAGCCGGTGTCTCCGTTCCTCCTGGCTCGGACGGCGTCATCGAGAACGAATCGGACGCCAAGGCCGTCGCGGCCAAGATCGGCTACCCGGTCCTCATCAAGGCGGTCGCCGGCGGCGGCGGCCGGGGTATGCGCATCGCGCATAACGACATGTCCCTGGTCACCGGCTACCACACCGCCCGCGCCGAGGCGGAAAAAGCGTTCGGCAACTCCGGGGTCTATATCGAGAAGTTCATCGAGAACCCCCACCACATCGAATTCCAGATCCTCGCCGACACCCGCGGCAACATCATCCACCTCGGCGAACGCGACTGCTCCATCCAGCGCCGCAACCAGAAACTGGTCGAGGAAACCCCCTCCCCCCTGATCGAGAACAAGTTCCGCGACCTGCGCAAAAAGATGGGCAAGGCCGCCATCCGCATCGCCGAGGAAGCCGGCTATTCCAACGCCGGCACCGTCGAGTTCATCGTCGACGGCCAGGGCCAGTTCTACTTCCTCGAGGTCAACAAGCGCATCCAGGTCGAACACCCCATCACCGAGGAGGTCACCGGAGTCGATCTGGTGAAACAGCAGATCCTCATCGCCATGGGCGAACCCCTCCGCCTCCGCGATTCCGACATCGCCTTCAAAGGCCACGCCATCGAGTGCCGCATCAACGCCGAGGATCCCTTCGACGACTTCCGCCCCTCCCCAGGCCGCATCGAGATGTATTACCCCCCGGGCGGCCGCGGCGTCCGCCTCGATTCCCATGCCTACGCCGGCTACGTCATCCCCCCCTACTATGATTCGATGATCGGCAAGCTGATCACCTTCGGCAAAGACCGCCGCGAAGCCATGGACCGCATGAGCCGCGCCCTCGCCGAATACATGATCACCGGGGTCAAAACCACCATCCCCTTCGAACAGGCCATCCTCCAGGACCCCAACTTCCGCCGCGGAGTCTATTCCACCGCCTTCATCGAGCAGTTGCTCACCGGCGGTCGCCGCGACCTGCTCGAGGAACGGGCCTGACCCGCCCGCCCCCACCGGACCGGCACCCGCACCCCTCCACCCTCCCGGCCCCCGCGCCACCGCCGCCCCGCCCCGACCCGCCCCGCCGGCATCCCCGTCCTCAGTCCGCCAGCCCGGTGGCGTCGAACGGCGGCGCGACGTCAATGAGACGGGCGATCTCCGCCGGAATCCCCGCCGCCTTCATGGTCCCATCCGCCTGCTGCACCACGCACACCACCGTCAGCCTCCCCTTGGCCACCAACTCCGGTTCCACCCCCTCCACCCGCTTCCAGAACCGGAACTCGTAGGTCAACGCCTTGCTCCGCTTCTCCACCACCCGCATCCGAATCTCAACCGTGTCCTCGAACCGCAAGGGCCGGAGGTAATCGCACGAGGCGTGCACCCTCGGCCAACCCACCTTCGGCGCCCCGGGCCGCGCCGCCACAGAATAGCCGATGGACCGGAAAAACGAGTGCTCCACCGACTCCATATACCGGAAGTAGTTGGAGTAGTGCATGATCCCGGCCATGTCCGTCTCCGGGAACTCCACGGTCCGCGTCAGGGTGTGTTCGCTTGCCATGAAAAACCTCCGCCACCGCGCCGACCTCGCCGCCGCCACGCTGGCTAATGAGCGGAGCCAGCCTTCGCCTCCGCGCCCGCGCCTGAGCCCGCCATTCCCGCAGGGACGCCCAACCGGGTGAACAACTCGCCGAGACGCGCGGCCACGGCATCGCTGTTGTAGGTGTTCCGCGCCGCTTCCAGTCCGGCCCGCGACAACCGCCCCGCAAGCTCGGGGGACAACAACACCTCCTCCAACCGCACCGCCAGATCCCCGGTGTCGTCCGCGTTGCACAGGATTCCCGCACCGCTCGCCTCCAGGATCTCCGGAAAGGCCCCGGTCCGCGGCTGCACGATCGGCACCCCGGCCGCCATCGCCTCCACCAGGTACAACCCGAACGCCTCCCCGTAATGCGCCGGAGTCGAGAACACGCTGAGTTCCCTGAAAAACGCCTGCTTGGCCGCATGCTCCAGGTTGGGCCGGAAATCCACGTCGCCGAGGTGCCCCGCGGCACGAAGCCGTTCCTTCTGCTCCGCCACAAAGTCCTCATCCCCGGGCCCCAATCCCCCGCCCACCAGCAACCGTACGCCGGGCACCCTCCCGCCGGCCTTGATCCTCAGAAATGCGTCCACCAACCGGTCCAACCCCTTCTCCCGGCACATCCGCGCCATGAAACCGATCGCCGGCGGCACGGGCGGCACGTCCGCAGGCCGCCACCCGACGATCTGAATCCCGTTGGGCACCACATGGATGCGGTCAGGGGAAAAACCCAGCCGCCCCGCCATGCGCTCGGCGTAATACCGGCTGGGCGCAACCAGCAGATCGACCTCCGACAACCGCTCGGAAAGCAGCCTCCACGCCGCGTCCCGGCACGCCCCGGGCAGCGCGTCCACGAAGGAGTCCTCACCCTGAAGCGTCACCGCCACCCGCGTGCCCAGGCCGGATTTCAACCGCCGGGCCACCCCGACCAGCAGGGCATTCGAAAGATTCACCCACTCCGGGCGTTCATGCTCCGCCAGCCAGGCGATGAGTTCATCGACTTCCCGGGCCTGGTTGCCCTGCTCGCCGCGCAGCATGGAGACCGTGAGCTCACCGACCTGTTCCGGCCGGGTCTTCGCCGCCGCAGTGCCCAGCAACCTCAGCAGCCCCGGCGCGCTCAACCAGTGGTGCAGCCACTTGGGCAAACGCCGGAACACCGCGGACTTCTGCTCCAGATACACGGTCAGCCCGCCGAAAAACACCGGCGTGCCCCGCGTCTCCTCCGGTTCGTCGGTCTTCAACGGCAAATACAAAGGAAGCATGGTCACCGCGTGCCCCTGCCGTCGCAACGCCGCCACCAGCGCATTGTCCCGCAGACAATTCCCGCAGTACATGCCCCCGGCTCCAGGTGTGAGTTGGACAATCCTCATCTCGGCGTTCGAACCGCCCCCACCCTAGCGGAACCCCGCCATCACGCCAATGCCCCGCCCCATCCCCAATCCCCGCCGGCTGCATCGGGCAGATCCGGGCGGAACGGATTTGGGCGGTTGACGCCCCCACGCCGCCCCGGGAACCTCCCCGGCCCATGCCGAGAATCCAGCGTGCCCTCCTCTCCGTCTCCGACAAATCCGGCCTCGTTCCCTTCGCCCAGGCCCTCGCCGCCGCCGGGGTCGAACTGATCTCAACCGGCGGCACCGCCAAGGCCCTCCGGGACGCCGGCCTCGCCGTCATCGAACTGGGTGCCTACACCGGCTTCCCCGAAATGCTCGACGGCCGGGTCAAAACCCTCCACCCCAAGGTCCACGGCGGTCTGCTCTACATCCGCGGCAACCCCGACCACGAACGCGCGGTCGCCGACCACGCGATCCCCCCCATCGACCTCGTCGTGGTCAACCTCTACCCGTTCGAGGCCACCATCGCCCGCCCCGGAGTCTCCCTCCATGAGGCCATCGAAAACATCGACATCGGCGGCCCCTCCATGCTCCGCAGCGCCGCTAAAAACCACGACAGCGTCACGGTGGTCACCGACCCCGCCGACTACCCCGAGATCGCCCGGGTGATCACGGAATCCGGCGAAACCTCCCTCGAACTGCGCCGCCGCCTCGCCGCCAAGGTCTACGCCCGCACCGCCGCCTACGACGCCGCCATCGCCGCCCACCTGCAACAGGCCTTCGGCGAACCCGCCTCCCTGCCCGCCACCCTCACCATCGCCGCACCCCTCGCCCAACCCCTGCGCTACGGCGAAAACCCCCACCAGCGCGCCGCCCTCTACGGCGGCTTCCACAAACATTTCGAACAGCTCCACGGCAAGGAACTGTCCTACAACAACATCCTCGACCTCACCGCCGCCGCCGCACTCATCGGCGAATTCACCGGCGACGCCCCCACCCTCGCCATCCTCAAACACACCAACCCCTGCGGAGTCGCCCAAGGCCCCACCCTCGCCGCCGCCTGGGAAAAAGCCTTCGCCACCGACCGCCAGGCCCCCTTCGGCGGCATCATCGCCGTCAACCAACCCCTCGACCTCCCCTGCGCCGAGGCCATCTCCGAAATCTTCAGCGAGGTCATCGTCGCCCCGGACTTCACCCCCCAGGCCCTCGATCTCCTCCGAAAAAAGAAGAACCTCCGCCTCCTCCGCGTCAAAGCCGACCCCGCCAACGCCAGCCCGTGGGATGTCCGAAGCGTCGGCGCCAACGCCTTCCTCCTCCAGGAACGCGACCGGAAAACCACCACCGCCGCCGACCTCCGGACGGTCACCCGCCGCGCCCCCTCCGACGCCGAACGCCACGCCATGCTCTTCGGCTGGCGGATCGTCAAACACGTCAAGTCCAACGCGATCGTCTACGTGTCCGCCGATGCCGCGGGACACGGCCGCACCCTGGGCATCGGCGCCGGCCAGATGAGCCGCGTCGACGCCAGCCGCATCGCGGTCTGGAAGGCCGGTGAAGCCGGACTCCCCCTCGCCGGCAGCGTGGTGTGCAGCGACGCCTTCTTCCCCTTCCCCGACGGCCTCATCGCCGCCGCCGCCGCCGGCGCCACCGCCGCCATCCAACCAGGCGGATCCGTCCGCGACCCCGAAGTGATCCAGGCCGCCGACGAACGCAACGTCGCCATGGTCGTCACCGGCCACCGCCACTTCCGTCACTGACCCCGACACCCCCGGACGCTCCCAAACCGCGACCCGCGATCTCGATTCGCAATTCGCAATTCGCGATTCGCAATTCGCGATTCGCCGACTGTGAGTCGCGCGGCGTGTCCGCGGTCCGCGGATTCAGGCGACCAGGCGCACCGAGTTCTCGCTGCCGAAGGGGTTCGGCACCCGAACGGTGCATTCCGGGTCGTCCCGCCATTCGCCGTCGACCAGGAACCGGTACCGATGCGTGCCGGGCTCGAGGTCCACCGCAACCCGCCAGACGCCGTCAGGCCCCTTGTTCAACGCCACCGGGGCGTTGCCCCATTCGGTGAAGTCCCCCACCAGCTGGACGGTCAACGCCGTGGGTGAGGTGAACCGGAATTCCTGCCGCTTCTTCGCAGGCTTCTTCGCGTTGCTCATGGTGTTCTCCTTCCATGGGTCGGTCACACCCGCCTTCCCGAACCACAACGGCCGGAACCGACACGGGTTCACGGGAGGGACAACCGGGCTTTGACGGACCTTATGAACCCGGGGACTCGTCCTCGCAAGCAGGCTGGGACGAAGCGGAGTCGTCCGGCAGTTGCAGACCCAGCGACGGACCGCCGGTCAAGGGTCCCCAGGGATCCACAAGCCCCGGCCCGGCACCATCCCCCGCTCCGCCCATCGGCGAAGCGAAACGCTCGAGATACTTGAGCGCCACCCGGAAGTCCTTGGGAACCGGGCTCTCGATCCGGATGGGCTCGCCGGTGACCGGGTGTTCCAGGGCGAGGGTCTTCGCATGCAACGCAACCCGGCCGAGCAGCGGGCGTTCCTCCTTGGATCGCCGCGGCCGATAACCGGGCTTGATCTCCGACAGCCAGAGCGGCGCACCGCCGTACACCCGATCCCCCACCAGCGGCAACTGAACCCACCGGAGATGAATGCGGATCTGATGGGTGCGCCCCGTCCGGGGACGGCACTCGAGCAGGGTGAACCCCCGGAAGCGGGTGAGCGTGCGGAAGGCGGTCAGGCTTCGCTTCCCGTTCTTGGGATCGACACGCATGACCCCGGGCCGCACCGGATGCGGCGCGAGCTTGGCGTCCACCTCGAACTCGTCCTCCGCCGGCGACCCCTGCGCGATGGCGAGATAGACCTTCTCCGGCTTCTCGTTCCCGAACTGGTTCGCCAGCACCGTCAGCACGGGCTTGGTCTTCGCCAGCAGCAGAACGCCGGAGGTCTCGAAGTCGAGACGATGGGCATTCGCCAAATAGGTGATCCCGCGCTCGCGCGCCCAGGGCACACCCTTGGCGATGTGCCCGTGCAACAACCGCATCAGATTCGGCCGCTCCGGATCATAACGATCCGGGGAGGTCAGCAGCCCCGAGGGTTTCTCAACCGCCAGCAGATGGCGGTCCTCGTACAGGACCGGCACCTCCCAGTAATCATGGGTGGCCGGCGAGGAGAGCTTCAGCACTCCGGACGGACCCGACGGTGTGGACTCGGCCATGGCCCGTGCGGGAACCCCCCGCCTAGTTCGACGGCGTCGCCGCCCCCGGCGCGTTGGTGTTCGACCCGCTGCCGGGCATGCGGATGTCGGCCACGGCGAAACGCTTGCGCTCCCATTCCGAGAAGGCCGCAAACCGCCCGAACTGCCGCTGCTGGGTCAGGAAGCCCGGCAAATCCTGCTGCACCTTCTCCGCCGGGACCGGCTCCCGCGAATCGAGGCACAACACGAAACCACCCTCGCCGCCCGGCGTGAACGCGCTGACCTTGCCCGGTTGCAGATCCGCCGCCACCCGCAAGACCTCGCCCAGCGTCAGCCGCGTGGGCAACTCGGCGAGTCCGCTGGTCTCGGAGGAGAAATTGGTCAACACCACGGCCTGGAACCCGGCTTCCCTGGCGATGGCCTCGAAGTCCTTCCCCTGGCTCAACGCCGCCGCCGCCGCCTCGGCGAAACCACGCCCCGCCGCCTCCGCCCCGGCCCGCGATTCGGTGCGCCGCACGGCGTCGGTGACCGAGGCCTCGACTTCCTCGAAGGGCCGGACCTCACTGGGAATCCGCTTCTCGAACGCAAACACGTACACGCCGTCCTCCCCGACAAACGGCGTCGCGAAGGGTTCGTCCGCCGACAGCGCGAAAGCCTTGCGGGTGAACTCCAGATTCACTCCAAGCCCCATCGGCACGCCGTTCTGGGTGAACGGGGTCGAGGTGGCCACCTCCATCGAGGACTCCTGACCCAGCCGGGTCAGCGACTCCGCCCCGGGCTCCATCTGGTACAGCCGGTTGGCAAACTCGTTCGCCTTCCTCCGCGCGGCGTTCAACGCCAGCCCGCGCCGCAATTCCTCCCGGATCTCCTCCTTCGCCGCTTCCGCGGTCTTCACATTCCCGGTCGCATCACGGAACGAGTCCGCCCCGCGCTGCGCATACTGCGCATCCAGAATCGCCGCAAGATTCGTGTTCGATGCCAGGTCCTTGTCGACGTCCGCGGTGAAATTGGTCGCGGCGAACGTCACGTATCGGACCTGCACGCGCTCCGGAATCCGGTAGGCCGCAACCCGGTTGCTGTAGAATTGCAGCACGTTCGTGGGACTGAGATCCACGACGCCGAGGTAGTTGGTGGCCGAGAAATAGACCAGCTTCCCGGCATAACGATCGTTGCCCACCCGGTACCGCGCCTCCGCCTCCCGCGGCGTCACCAGCGCCCCGCTGGTCCCCGCCACATTCACCAGGTGCTCGATCGCCACCTCGTTCCGCATGAACTGCTCGAAGTCCTCCCGGTTCAGCCCGCCACCCTCCAGAATCACCTGAAGAAACCGATCGTACGCCGTCCGGCTGAAACCACCCGTCCGCTCGTCGTTCAAAAACGGCAGATCGAGAATCCGCGCCGCCGCAACCTCATCGGTCACGCTCACACCCAACCGCTTCGCCTCGTCCAACAGGAAAAGCCGACTGGTCACTTCCCGCCCCTCGTCCCAATCCCCGCCACCCCGACCGCTCGGCCACTGGCCCTGGTTCCGCAGGAAATAGGTGAGCCGGGCCTCCTTCAGAGCGGAAAGATACTCCTCACGCTCAATCGGCCTCCCCCCGATGGACCCCAGCGACCCCGCGGGCATCCGCGTTCCACCCCCCTGGTTCGGCGAAAAGAAAATCACAAAGCTGACGATGACGATGCCGATGAAGATCAGCCCGATCGCCTGATGTCGGCGGATGAATTGAAACATACGCGTGTCCGAGCAAAGAGCCGGGACACTAGCGGGCCCCCAAAAACCCGGTCAAACGCATTCCCGAAGCGTTTTCACGCCGACACCCCGCGCACCGCCACCACCCGCGTACCCAAACCCGCCCGCCCCCGCAAAACCCGACCCAGCGGCGTGTCCATCCCCCCGCTCAAACTCCCACGCACCACCTCCGCCTTCCCCGCTCCCACCGCCAACACCACCACACTCCCCGCCTCCCACAACTCCCGATACCCCAGGGTCAACCGATCCGGCGGAGGCTTCGGACCGCGCACCGCCCGAAACGCCGCCCGCGCCCCAAGATCCTCCGCCATGTTCCCCGGAAACAGCGACGCCACATGCCCGTCCTCACCCACCCCGAGCACCGCACAGTCCAACCCCGCCCGCCGCCCCCGCCCCCGCCGCCCCTCGATCCAGCCCGCCCAGTCCCGGTTCGCCGCCTCCGCGCCCAAACCCGGCGCCAGCTCGCCCGCCAGCCGATGCACCCGCCCCCCATCCACCGCCACCCCCAACGGGCCCATCAACCCCTCCACCGCCACCCGATAGTTGCTCGCCTCGTCCCCAGGCCCCACGCACCGCTCGTCGCACCAGAAGAAATCCGCCCCGCCCAAACCCACCGCGGCCTCCCCATCCCGCCGCACCAACTCCCGGTAAAACGCCGGCGCCACCCGCCCCCCCGACAACCCCAGCCCGAAATCCCCGCCAGCCCCACGGCACGCCTCCAAAACCCACCCCGCCGCCACCGCCACCGCCTCGGCTTCATCCGCCACCACCCGAAACTCCACCCCCGGCAGAACCCCCGCGCGCTCCATGCCTTCCAATGCGTTGTCCTTGTCCTGGTCCATATCGCCAAACTCCCGGTCTCGCTCGGTTTCCAGTCCTGATGTCACTCTCCTCGTCGTCCCCGGCCTCAGACCGTCGCCTGAGGATGCCGCCAGGCATGCCCGTACCGCGCCAGAAGTTCATCCGCCCCGGCCGGCCCCCAACCGCCAGCCTCGTAAAACGCCCCCGGCTCCAGCGCCCGCCCCTTCCACCCCTCCCGGATCGCATCCACGAACTGCCACGCGGTCTCCACTTCATCCCGACGGATGAACAGCGTCGCGTCCCCGGCCATCGCCTCCAACAACAGCCGCTCGTACGCCTCCGGCGTGTACGCCCCGAACTCCGCGTCGTAACTGAAATGCATCCGAACCGGCCGGATCTGCATGCTCGTCCCAGGCACCTTCCCGTTGAACCGCAGGCTGATCCCCTCGTTCGGCTGCAATCGCAGGGTCAGCGAGTTGGCGTCCAGGCGCGGACCGCACTGCGCGGCGAACAGCACATGCGGCGTCGGCTTGAACTGCACCCGAACCTCGCTCGCACTGGCCGCCAGACTCTTCCCGGTCCTCAGGTAAAACGGCACGCCCGACCAGCGCCAGTTGTCGATCAGCACCCGCAGGGCCACGAAGGTCTCCACGTTCGAGTCCGGCGCCACCTTCGCCTCGCTCCGATACGGCTGGTATTTCTCCCCCCCGATCGTCCCCGCCCCGTACTGCCCCCGCACCACCTGCCGGGCCACCTGCTCCGGTTCCCAGACACGCAACGCCTTCAAGAGCTTCACCTTCTCGTCCCGGATCGACTCCGCCTCCAGCGACCCCGGCGGCTCCATCGCCATCAGCGACAACACCTGAAGCAGATGATTCTGCACCATGTCCCGCAATGCCCCGGCTTCCTCATAATACCCCCCGCGCCCCCCCACCCCGTGCCGCTCACTCACCGTGATCTGCACATGGTCGATCGCGTCCCGATGCCACAGCCGCTCGAAGATCGCATTCGAGAACCGGAACATCAGCAGGTTCTGCACCGTCTCCTTCCCCAGATAATGATCAATCCGGAACAGCTGCGACTCGTGCGCGTACCTCGTAAGCTCCCCGTTCAACACCCGCGCCGACCCGAGATCCGTCCCGAACGGCTTCTCCACCACGATCCGCTGCCACCCCGTCCGACCTTCGCTCTTGTCCACCAGCGCCGACGCGCTCAACCGCTCCACCACGTCCCCGAACTGCGTCGGCGATATCGCCAGGTAACAAAGCAGGTTGTGCGCCAACGCCGGGTCACCGAACCCCTTCAGCATCTTCTTCAACCGCGAGTACGCCGCGAGATCATGAAACTCCCCGGCGCAGTAGTGCAGGTTCTCCGAAAACGCCGCCCACACGGCCTCGTCCACCGGCTTCGTCCTCGAAAACCGCCCCAGCGCCTCCCTCAGCTCCGCCCGCCACGCCTCGTCCGTCTTCGGCCGTCTCGCGAATCCCACGATCCGGAACGGCATCGGCATCCGCTGCCCCACAAACAAATGATACAGCGCCGGCACCAGCTTCCTCGCGGTCAAATCCCCGCTCGCCCCGAAGATCACCACGGTGCACGGCTCCAAAACCTTCCGGCCCGTGTCCAACCGGCACACCAGCAACTCATCCAACGTCGACGCATCGTTCACGCCCCGCGAGCCTGACCCATGAGGCCACGCCCCGCAACCCGCCGGACATCCCCCGATCCCCAAACCCCCAATCCCCGGTCCCGCTCCCGCACCGCATCCACAACCGATGCCGGAATGAACCCCATCCAGGACCCGTCACCGGCGTTTGCGGCTTGAGACACCCCCGCCAACCGTCAAACATCCCCCGCCCATGGAGCCCCCCGCCCCCGCAACACCCCCGGGTCCGGACCGTTCGCTCGTCGCCCCGCCACCACCCACCCGGTCGCGCCGACGCCGCCGCAAAAGCTCCCGCGATCACACCCCCCGCGCCGAAAGCCTCTGCGACCACGCCTCCGGCGCCCTCATCCTCTTCCTCCTGGTCTTCACCCCCTGGGCCTTCGGAACCACCCAGCCATGGTCCATCTGGACCGCCAACATCGCCTCCTACACCCTCGGCCTCCTCCTCGTCGCCAAGTGGGTCATCCGCTACCGCGAAGGCTTCCAACCCCCGCGCTGGGGCGAACCCATCGTCCTCGCCGAGGATGCCGGCGACCTCGCCGCCCCCCGCACCCGCCGCGACCCCGTCACGCCGCTGCTCGCCACCCTCACCGTCGCCATCCTCGCCTACACCGCCGTCAGCGCCCTCAACGCCCGCGCCGAATACGACCCCGTCCGCCGCGCCTACAACTACCTCGACGATCCCATCCCCTGGCTGCCCCACAGCTACGACCGCATCGCCACCAGCTTCGCCTTCTGGCAGTACCTCGGGCTCGCCTGCCTCTTCTGGGCCACCCGCGATTGGCTCCTCCGCCGCTTCGCCAGCGACGCCCGCCCCGATGACACCCCCCGATGGGCCGAGGTCGATGCCCAGGTCATCATCCCCGCACGCCTCCAAACCCTCCTCTGGGTCCTCGTCCTCAACGGCGCCCTCCTCGCCCTCGTCGGCATCCTCCAACGCGCCAGCGGCACCGGAAAACTCCTCTGGATCCTCCCCTCCGCCAGCCTGAAATCCCCCGACAGCTTCTTCGGCCCCTGGTCCTACCGCGGCAACGCCTCCCAGTACTTCAACCTCCTCTGGCCGGTCTGCCTCGGCTTCTGGCTCTGGGCCCAGGAACGCGCCACCCGCGCCGTCACCCCCAGCCTCGGCCGCCGCGATGGCCCCCAGATCCTCCTCCTCCCCTGCGCCATCTTCATGGCCGCCTGCCCCATGATCTCCACCAGCCGCGGCGGCGCCATCATCAGCGTCGCCATCGGCGCCGCCGCCGTCCTCCTCCTCCTCTTCTCCACACGCCGCTCCCTCGCCCCCACCACCCGCTGGATCACCATCGCCACCATGGCCGTCGCCGCCATCGCCGCCATCGCCGGCGGCTGGTCCTCCATCCGCGACCGCCTGCTCCGCACCGACCGCATCTTCCCCACCGGCATCGAAAGCGGCTCCAGCGACTTCTCCTTCCTCCTCCGCCTCCGCGTCCCCGACCACCCCCCCTCCCGCTGGACCGCCCTCGCCGGCGTCTCCCGCGACGCCTACGCCCTCTGGCAACCCAACGCCTTCACCGCCAGCTTCACCCCCGACGGCCATTGCTACCTCCAAATCCTCGGCTCCGCCTCCACCAACCACCTCTCCGGTCTCGCCACCAACTTCGTCCAACGCTTCGCCGGCCAGGAAATCCTCCTCACCGCCGTCCGCCAGGAGTCCATCCGCGCCTTCGTCAACGACCAGGAAATCCCCCTCCGCCTCCCCGCCTCTCCACCCGCCCCCGGCTGGCAACGCCCCGTCCAGGGCCGCTTCGCCTACGCCGTAGCCCCCTTCATCTCCTCCATCGCCCTCGTCAATTACGCCCTCTCCCCCGACGAAATCTCCGCCGCCGCCCAAAGCCCCGCCGAATCGCTCGAATCCACCCTCGGCTCCCAAAACAGCCTCGCCAATGACGCCGTCGTCAGCACCAACGAACTGGTCTTCCCCACAGGCGTCGGCGCCGAACTCATCACCCGCCCCTCCGACCCCTCCCTCCGCTGGATGATGGTCCGCCGGGAAGCCGGCCCCGGCGTCGTCGCCCTCCGCCGCCTCCTCGCCAACCTCCCCCCACGCATCCGCGGACCCATGCGCGTCAACCTTACGGTCTGGAATCCAGCCAACGATCCCGCCCTCCTCGCCGTCGCCCTCGACGCCGGCAACCCCGTCGTCGTCGAAATCCAGGGCCGCTCCGAAGCCCCCCTCCAGCTCGCCTGCCGCGCCAACCACCCCCGCACCCCCCAGGTCCTCGATATCTACCTCTGCGACGAGGACGGCAACGCCCTCACCGACTCCCCCCAGGGCGCCTCCTTCGCCGTCCGCGATATCCGACTCCAAACCGACGGCACCGCCTTTGTCCGCGTTCTCGACCGCCGACTCAACCCCGCCGACCTCAGCGACCGCATGTCCGGCCGCGGCGAGGTCTATGCCAACGCACGCCGCATGGCCGACGAACACGTGTGGTGGGGCTCCGGCCCCGGAACCTTCGGCAGCCTCTACCAGTTCTATCGCAACCCCGGCCAAACCTGGGCCGCCTACGCCCACGACGACTGGCTCGAAACCCGCATCACCTTCGGCCGCATCGGATCCACCCTCATCGTCCTCGCCCTCGCCCTCATCCTCGTCCGCTCCTGGACCGGCCCCGGCCTCCCCGTCCTCCCCATCCTCACCGCCTTCTGGTGGCTCGCCCTCGGCGGCTGCCTCGTCCACGCCATCTTCGACTTCCCCTTCCAAATCCACTCCGTCCTCCTCCTCTTCATCGTCATCGCCGCCACCCTCACCGTCCTCACCGCCCGCCGACCCGCCTGATCCACGCTCGATCCCCGCTCGATCCGCCCACGCGCGACGTGGGGATCTCTCACCGCCTCGGGGCAGCGGCCACCATCTCGGGGCCGGCGCGTCAAGTTTTTTGGGGCGGCCTTGACCGCGGGACCAATACCGTCTAGGCAAGCCCGGTTCGGGGCGCTGGTTCGGGTTCCGGGCTATCACTTCAATCCATCGCCAACGCGGGTCACCGCAGTGCGACGACGACGAAAAACGCATGAAACAACGTTCGTGGATAGCTTCACTGGCAGTCTTGACGGCCTGTCCAACGCTGCTGGCACAGGAAATCACCCCGGTCTGGGTGCAACACATCGGCCTCCCCGAGGCCCAGATCAAGCATGACATCCTCCGGGCCCAGGCCGGGTTCGCCGAACTGGCGGATGGCACCTCCCGGCTGGATGGCTGGTCCGGGTTCGAGAAATACGACGACACCCGCCTCGTCATCGGCGTGAAGGAGAACGGGATCAACGAAACCGACCCCGGACTGTCCGCCGCCGACCGTGCCCTCGCGGAGAAATACCCGGACCGCTCGCTGATCTGGATCAACGCATCCAACGGCGACTACATCGGCGTGGCCCACACCATGCCCCTGCGCCCGGTTCCGATGGAGCAGGAGTGGATCGACAGGGAGGGATCCCTCGACGGCTTCGAGTGGAAATGGGCCTTCGACGAGGCGCCTCCCGGCCAAAAGGCCATCTACTCGACCTACAAGAACAAGGTCCTCCGCTGGGCACCCAGGCAGGGCGGCGGCTGGGAAAGCACCCCCACCATCGCGTTCGAGGAACCCACCCCGGGCACCCAGGCGGCCATCGAAGCGGAAGCAGCCGGCATCACCACCACCTACTCCGAGGGCGACGGTCCCTGGTGGCAGTGGCGCTTCGCCCACCTGCTCGTCCGCGGCAGCGGCACCAACACCACCATCATCGCCGGCGGCATCACCTGGCGCCGCGGCATGCACAACCAGCTCCTCACCACCACCGACGGCCTCAAGTTCCGCCCGATCGCCCGTTCGAACGACCGCGGCGGCGGCTTCAAGACCGACTACGGCGGCGGCGGCCAGGGCACCAGCGCCATCCGCCACGGCAGCGACCCCACCCGCCCGAACCTCCAGGCCATGTACAAGTGGGGTTACCCCTCCGACCAGGGCGGCGGCGTCAAGCGCTACACCTTCGATCCCGATGACCTCAACAACAAGCGCCCCGGCAACACCGGCAAGGGTTTTGACCCCGACATGCAGGTGGGCTTCTTCAACCTGAACCACGAGCGCAACGTCCTGCCCGAATGGAACTGGGAACAGCAGGGCGGCTGGCCCGGACCTTCCTCCGAAAGCTACGAAACCTACGACGGCCTCTGGCCGGCGACCCTCGAGGGCGACCCGGAAGTCGACTACCTCGTGTCCTACTCGATGCCGAGCTGGAACAACACCCTCGCCGGCAACTACCGCCCCGCCTGGCTCGCCGTCCATCGCCTCAACGGCTCCATCGCCAGCGGCAACAGCAGCTTCCGCATCCCCGTCACCGAGGACATGGAAGGCACCGAGGCCAACGCCGCGGTCGGCCCGTTCTTCGGCTTCACCCGGGGTGACGTGCGCGTGCTCCCCGACCCCACGACCCCCAACAAGGCCACCGTCCTCTGGGCCGGTGAAGCCGTGGGCTTCGGCGTCTTCACCGTCGAAAACAAACCCGCCACCCTCGTGGCCAACCCCACCAGCCAGACCGTCGCCGCCGGCGGCAACGTAACCCTCACCGCCAACGTCACCGGCAGTCCGAACGACTTCCAATGGTACCGCAACGGCGTCCCCCTCCCCCTGGCCTCCTATTACCAGGGCGCCAATAAGGCCTCCCTCACCATCACTGCAGCCACACCGGCCGACGCCGGCACCTACGTCCTCCGCTGGACCAATCCCCTCAGCGGCGCCGGCGAAACCACCCCGGTCACCCTCACCGTCAACGGCACCCACACCCGCTGGGTCGGCTCCACCGACGTCGCCCTCCAACCGGATCTCCTCCCCGCCCAGGGCTCCCTCACCGAAGCCGCCAACTCCTTCACCCTCCAGGCCTATGGCTTCGGAGCCTTCAATACCCAGCATTCCGACGAATCCGTCCTCGATGCCGCCGACTTCCGCGTCAACGGCGATTACGGCCATTACCGCTACGAAACCGTCACCGGCGACTTCGACAAAAAGGTCCGCGTGGTCGGACTGACGGTCGAAAACGCCTCCACCGCCGCCAACCTCGCCCGCGCGAGCCTCATGGTCCGTGAATCCGCCACCGACCCCCGCAGCCGCGTGCTCGAAATCTTCGCCGCCAACCCCGACGGCGCCAACCTCGTCCGCGTGGCGGGACGCAACCGCCATGGCCAGCTCTACGCCCAGGTCATGAGCCGCAGCTACCCCGGGGTCGTCGACAACCTCCCCAACCAATGGCTCCGCATCCGCCGCGTCGGTGACGCCTTCACCTTCTACATCGGCACCGATGGCAACACCTGGTCCCTCGCCGGCCAGCAGTACCTCGACCTCCCCGGCACCGTCAGCGTCGGCACCTGGGCCTCCACCGATGATGCCGAAGGCGGCCAATCCTTCGTGACCGCCGAATTCGCCAACTACGGCGACCACATCGCCGCAGACACCACCGCCCCCGCCCTGGTCTCCGTCGGCACCCTCAACAAACGCACCGTCGGCGTGAAATTCTCCGAAGCCGTGAACTCCATCGCGGCCACCGACCTCCGGAACTACTCCATCAGCCAGGGCAGAATCTACGAAGCCCGCATGGGCCTCAGCGATCACACCGTCTACCTCGACGTCGACGGCCTCACCAGCGACACCTTCACCGTCACCGTCAGCGGTGTCGTCGACGTCGCAGGCAACCCGGTCCCGTCCAACTCCACCGCCGCCGGCCGCGTCTCCAACTGGATCCCGACCGACATCGGCTACTTCCAGGACCCCAACGACCGCCCAACCCTCGGCGACGACCCGTTCCGCGTCGGCCAGTCCGTGGCCATCTCCTCAACCACCAATCCCGAAATCGAAATCATCGGCGGCGGTTCGAACGGCTACAACCCCGGTGACTTCCTCCACTACGTCCACCGCCAGTACACCGGCGACTTCGACGTGGTCGTCGCGGTCAACCGCTTCGACCGCCGCGGCATCGCCGGCGGCTACGGCAACGGCGGCCTCCATGTCCGCGCCGGCCTCTACCGCACCGACAACACCGACATCGCCGAAAACACCAAGGTGCCGTCCTACGTCAACACCACCTACTACGAGGGCTCGGATCCCAACCGCGCCGCCATCGAGTTGAACCGCCCCGAACCGGGCGCCAACTACGGCAACAACGCCCCGAACGACAACAACACCGAGGTCGGCGGCCTGCTCGGGTTCTTCACCGGTCTCGGCGCAATCAACGCCGGCGGCGAACTCTCCCCGAACTACTCGCCCACCCAGGCGAAATGGCTGCGCGTCCGCCGCGTCGGCCAGGCGTTCACCTCGCTGATGTCCTACGACGGCGTCAACTGGTTCGAACAGGACCAGCCCAACCGCGAAATGCCCAACCTCCCGGCCACCGTGCTCGTCGGCTTCGGCTTCCATAACGACACCGGCTACGGCGTCCCCCCCGAGGGCAGCACCTACGCCGGCAACGGCACCAGGACCCAGAACGAATCCAACTACGGCGTGGTCCGCATCAGCGCCCTGGGTGACTTCGCCACCATCAACGACCCAGGCCCCGACCCCCAGGTCTCCCTCGAGATCAGCCGCACCGCCCAGGGCATCGTCATCAGCTGGACCGGCAACGGTTACACCCTCCTGACCTCGCCCTCCGTCACCGGCTCCTACAACCCCGCCGGCCTCCAGGTCACCACCAACGGCGACCGCAACTCGGTCACCATCAACGCCACCGCTGGCCCGGCGTTCTACCAGCTCCGCCGCTGATCCAGGGAACGGCCCTCGCCCTCCCCTGCTCAGCCCACATCACCGGGGCCGGACTTCGCGTCCGGCCCCTTTTCATTGTGAGGTTGAGCCGCATTCCGTCCGCGGCTCTACTCCCCCCCACATGCCCGCCCCCGCCGGTCCTACCCCATCCCCCCATGCCCCGGACATGCCGCGTCCCCACCCCCAACAACCACACTCCCACCCGTCCCCTTCCGCCTCCCCCATCCTCCTCGCCCTCCTCCTGCACCTGGGCCTTCTCCTCCTCCCCCCCACTGCCACCGCCGCGGCCCCCCTCCAACCACCCCCCCATCGCACCTCCCCACTCACCCTCCCCCCTTCCGGCCAAACCGGGTTCACCCGCCTCAACCCCGATTCCCTCGGCCTCCGCTTCACCAACGTCCTCTCCGAAATCGCCTCCCTCACCAACCACATCCACCTCAACGGCTCCGGCGTCGCCCTCGGCGATATCGACGGCGACGACCGCGTGGATGTCGTCCTGGGCGGACTCGAAAGCCCGAACCGCATCTTCCGCAACCTCGGCGGCTGGCGGTTCGAGGAACTCCAGGCCGGGGAAGCCGCCTGCACCAACCAGTACTCCACCGGCGTCACCCTCGCCGATGTCGACGGCGACCACGCGCTCGACCTCCTCGTAACCGGCATCGGAGCCGGCACACGGCTGTTTCGAAACGATGGCAAGGGCCGCTTTCGCGAACACCTCGAGGCCGGGCTGCGCCGGGAACGCGGCGCCATGTCCATGGCCCTCGCAGATGTCGACGGCGACGGCTTCCTCGACCTCTACGTCGCCAATTACCGCACCTGGACCATGCGCGACGCCTTCAGCCTGCGCTTCTCCGTCGCCATGATCGACGGCAGACCCGTGGTAACCCGGGTCAACGGCCGCCCCGTGACCGAACCCGATCTGGTGGGACGCTTCACCCTCCGCGAGGACGGTCTCCCCATCGAACACGGCGAGGTCGACTTCCTCTATCGCAACGACGGCACGGGCCGCTTCTCCGTCATCCCCTTCACCACCGGAGGCTTCCGCGATGCCCAGGGTCGCCATCTCCCGCGCGCCCCGTTCGATTGGGGCCTCAGCGCCGCCTTCCGTGACCTCAATCGCGACGGCCATCCCGACCTCTACGTCTGCAACGATTTCCATTCCCCGGACCGCCTCTGGATCAACCGAGGGGACGGCACCTTCGGAGAAGCCCCGCCCTTCACGCTGCGCAAAACCAGCTTCTTCTCCATGGGCGTCGATTTCGCCGACCTCAACCGCGACGGTCGGGATGACTTCCTCGTCACCGACATGCTCAGCCAACGCCACACCGATCGCATGCGGCAGGTCAGCGGACACATGCCCCAGGTCCACCCCGTCGGCGGTGCCGACCTGCGCCCGGGCTACGTCCGCAACACGCTCTACATCGACCGCGGCGACGGCGAATACCTCGAAACAGCCCACCCGGCCGGCGTCTCCGCCTCCGGCTGGTCGTGGTCCCCGGTCTTCCTCGACGTCGACCTCGACGGCTTCGAGGACCTGATCATCCCGACCGGCTTCGCCCGCGACGTGCAGGACATCGACGTCGCCGACGAGTTGGAACGAATCCGACACCAGCAGCGCCTCCCCGATCGTGAAGCCCTCCTGATGCGCCGCCGCTTCCCCCCCCTCGACCTCCCTGTCGTGGCCTTCCGCAACCGCCGCGACCTGACCTTCGAGAACGTCGGCCAGCACTGGGGCTTCACCCACTCCCAGGTGGCCCAGGGAATCGCACTGGGCGACCTCGATGGCGACGGCGACCTGGACCTGGTCATGAACTGCCTCAACGGCCCTCCCCTCATCTATCGCAACGACACCACCGGACCCCGCGTCGCGGTCCGCCTGCACGGCCAGGGCGGCAACACCCGCGGCATCGGCGCCCGCATCCTCCTGCGCGGCGGTGCCATCCCCGAACAGTCCCAGGAAATGCAAAGCGGCGGACGCTACCTCAGCGGCGACGATGCCCTCCGTGTGTTCGCCGGAAACGGCCGCGGCCAAACCATGACCCTCGAGGTCCTGTGGCGAAGCGGCCGCCGCAGCCTGGTTTCCGGCATCCGGGACAACCAGCGGATCGATGTCTGGGAAACCCACGCCCAGGACCGCTGGCAACCCCAACCCAAATCCAACGCCCCCGCCTTCTTCGAGGACGTCAGCCACCAGCTGAATCACCGGCACGTCGACGAGCCGTTCGATGACTTCGCCCGCCAACCGCTCCTCCCTCGCCGGCTCAGCCAGACGGGACCGGGAGTCGCCTGGATGGACTGGGACGGCGACGGCCGGGACGACCTCTTCGTCGGCTCCGGACGCGGCGGTCGGCCCGCCCTGTTCCGCAACCTCGGCGGCAACCGGGGTTTCCAGCGCGTCCAGGACCCACCCTGGGATTCCGTCGTCACCCGCGACCAGACCGGATGGGTCGGCTTGCGCGAACGCGACGGAAAAACACGGATGTGGGTGGGATCCGCCAACTGGGAGGATGGCCGCAAGGAGGACGGCAAACTCCGGCAGCACACCTCCTCCGAAACCGAGGTCCGCGATCAACTCCCGGAGGTGGACTGGAGCGTGGGCCCCCTGGCGGTGGGCACCCCCGAAGGTGAAGGCCCGCTGACCTTGTTCGTCGGTTGCCGCGCCGTGCCCGGCCGCTACCCACTCGGGGAAGGCGGCCGAATCTACCGACGCCCCGAAGGACCCGCACCCGCCGACTGGGAATGGGACGCCAAGGCCAGCGCGGTGGTTCGCTCCGCAGGCATGGTCAGCGGCGCCGTGTGGACCGACCTCGATGGCGATGGCCACGCCGAACTGGTCCTGGCCTGCGAATGGGGACCGATCCGGATCTTCGGCCGAGCCCCCGCCTCGAACTGGGAGGAACGCACCGCAGCCTGGGGCCTCGACTCCTTCCTCGGTTGGTGGAACGGCGTGGCCTCGGTCGATCTCGACGGAGACGGCCGCCCCGACCTCGTGGCCTCGAACTGGGGCAACAATCACCGTTACCAACCCCACCGCTCCCACCCCCTGAAGCTCTGGCACGCGGACTTCAACGACGACGGCGTCGAGGACACCGTGGAGGCCTTCTTCGATCCCGATCTCCAAAAATGGGTCCCCTGGCGGCACCTCGGCAGAATGCGGGATGCCCTCCCCTTCGTGCGCGAGCGATTCAGCACCTTCGCCGCCTACTCTGTCGCCGGCGTGGACGAAATCCTCGGCGATCGCTTCCGCATGGCGCGGGAACTCCGGGTCACCCACACCGAGTCCATGGTCTTTCTCAATCGCGGCGGACGTTTCGAAGCCAAGCCACTCCCCGCAGCGGCACAACAGGCCCCCGCCTTCGCCGTGGTCACCGCCGACTGGGACGGCGACGGCCACGAGGACGTCTTTCTCAGCCAGAACTTCTTCGCCACCGAACCGGAATCCGACCGCCTCGACGACGGCCGAGGACTGTGGCTTCGGGGAGATGGCGCCGGCGGACTGGTCCCGGTCCCCGCCACGGAAAGCGGCCTGCGGATCCACGGCGAACAGCGAGGAGCGGCGGTCGCGGATTTCGACGGGGATGCCCGACCGGATCTCGTGGTCACGCAGAACGGGGGCGAAACCCGGCTGTACCGAAACCGCTCGGGCCGGCCCGGGCGCGCCATCCGCTTGAAGGGCCCCCCCGGCAATCCGAACGCCATCGGAGCACAGTTGCGCTGGGCCTACCCTGAAGGTCGCCGCGGTCCGGTCCGGGAGATCCAGGCGGGCTCCGGGTACCTCTCGCAGAACAGCCTGATCCCCGTCCTCGCCCCCTCCGAGCCCCCCGTCGGCCTCTGGGTCCGCTGGCCCGGAGGTCGCGAAGAGGTCCTGCCCCTCCGCACCCTGGACCAACCGTGACCCCTCCCCAAGCCCCGCAGTCCCGACCGACCTCCGCTCCCGCGGTCAGGATGAGCCCTCAACCGCTCAAGGGGTGGCGTCGCCCGCCGCCCTGTGACGCGCCACCGCCTCGGCGATCGACGCCACCGAAGCCAGGACCTGGCGCGCCGCGTCCGCGTCGGTCACCTTCAAACCGAAGCGCTTGTCCAGCGCCACCACCAGTTGCAGCGCGTCCACCGAATCCAGTCCGAGGCCGCCCGGGCCAAACAGCGGACTCCCGTCCGTGATCTCCTCCGACGGCGTGCTGAGCATGAGCGTTTCGACGATCAGACCGCGGATTTCGTCGCGAAGCTCCTGCGTGGGGTTCGACATGCGGCGACGGATTTAGCAGGGCGAACCTCGCGTCAGCCATCAAAGAATGCCGCCGTCGATCTTCAACGTCGCGCCCGTGATGTAGCTGGCGGCCGGACTCGCGAGAAAGAGCACCGCAGCCGCCACCTCCTCGGGTCGCCCGAGCCGCCGCATGGGGATCCTCGCGATCACCTCCTGCCGCGCCGCCCCCGGCGCCGCCAGCGCCTCGGTTTCGATGTAGCCCGGGCAGATGGCGTTCACGGTGATGCCCAACCGCGCGACTTCCTTCGCCAGCGATTGCGTCAGCGCCACAACCCCGGCCTTGGCTGCCGCGTAGTTCGCCTGCCCGGCCGGTGCCAGAAGCGCGCTGAGCGAGGACACGTTCACGATCCGCCCGCTCCGCTGCGCCACCATCGGGGCCAGGCACGCCCGGCAACCGTGAAAGACCGAGTCGAGATTCGCCTGCAGGACCTGCGACCACTTCTCCGGCGGCATCATCGCCAGCAAACCGTCATCGTGCCCGCCCGCGTTGTTGACCAGCACATCGAGACGCCCGCACTCCCCGACGATCCCGGCGACCGCGGCTTCCCATGCCGCGGGATCCGTGACGTCCAGCGACACGCATGAACAGCGGCCGGGGTACCGCTCGGCCAATGCCTCCGCCCTCTCGCGCCCATGGCGGACCCCCAGGTGCACGCGGGATTCCGGCTCGGTCGCAAGCGCCTGTGCCGCGATCGCTTGACCAAGACCGCCATTGGCTCCGGTGATGAGGAACGTGCGCATCCGTGCCGCCATGGAATACCGGCACTCCCGTCGAGCGCGAGGCCGGAGGCGTCCGCCGCCTGGATCAGGCCGTCGGAGATCGGCGGAACCGCGCGGCGGCAACCCCCAGATTGCTGCCCGCCACCACGGCCGTGGCCTCATCGGCTCCCGCCGCCACACCCCGGGCTGCGGCGACGCACACCCATCCTCCCGAGGCCGCCAGGCCCTCACCCAGGAGATCCGTGCATGACACCCTCGGACCCATCCATTCGATGGTGCAACCCTCCCTCCCGCCCGCCGCCGAACGGATCGCGTCGGCCTCGAAAAGCAGCCCGCGCCGGCTCTCCGAAGGGAGCTTCGCCAACACCTTGCGCGCTGCGGCGCCAGGGCCGCGACCGCGCCGCAACGGCACCAATCCCGTCAGCGCCGCGATCTCGACCGACGAAGGCTCCCGCCGCAGGTACAGCGCGGCCGCACCCTCGGCGGTGACATGGCCCGGAGCGAACAGGGCCTGAGCCTCCGCGGTGATCCAATCCGCCTCCTCCGCCGCCAGCACAAGGCAGCCGTCCACGTCCCCTTGGTCCAGCCAATCCGCCGCCACCTCCAGCGCCGAGAGAAACCCCGTCTGGTCCGACACCAGGGTGTCGTTGGGTCCCGCCGACTCGACCATCGCGGCCACGTGCGAGGACGGCGCGTTGAACACGGTTTCCGGAAAGAGCATCGGACTCGCCGTCGCCGGGTTCTCGAGGACTTCGGCGTAGAACCGGCGGGAGTAGGTCACGCTCCCGCTCATCACCGAACAAACCACGCCAAGCCGGCGTTCCCCGCGCCCGGCCGGTGCCGCATCCGACCCCAGGGCCTCCAACGCGGCGCTCACCGCAAACTGGGAAATGGGACTCGTGCGGCGCATGCGCGGGTGGGCCATCCAGGACGGACGCACCGCCCAGGCCGGCACTTTGCGCACCCTCGTCGACCTCGAGGCACCGGCCGGAAGCGTCGTCTCCGGTGACGGCCTGCCCGATTCCAGGGCCGCCACCAGCGCACCCGCTCCCCACCCGGCCGGTGAAACCGCGCCGGTTCCGTGGACGTGGATCCGGCGTGTCGGGTCCGCACTCATCGCCGGATCACCAGCGAGGCGTTGGCGCCTCCGAATCCAAATGAATTGCTCAGGACCATCTCGAAACGTCCCTCCCGCGGCCGGGTGACCAACGGAAACCGACAGACCGGATCCGCGGCGCCGGTGTCGATCTGCGGCGGGAACCACTGACCGCGCAGCGCCAGCAAACAGACCGCCACCTCGACCGCGCCCGCCGCCCCGAGCAGGTGTCCGATGCCAGTCTTGGTGGAGCTCACCGGAATCTGCGATACCCCGCTGCCGCCCCTTCCAGGAGCGCCGCGGCCTCGGCGGAATCGTTGAGGGGCGTGCCGGTCCCATGGGCATTGACGTAACCGATCCTCCCCGGCGGGACGCCCGCCTGTCTGCACGCGGCCTTCATGCACTCGAGCGCGGCCAATCCCCCGGGGTGAGGCTGGGTCAAATGGTGCAGGTCGGTCCCGTGACCATAACCGGCGATCTCCCCAAGTATCGTCGCGCCCCTCCTCCTGGCGTCCGTGTGCCGTTCGAGGCAGAAAACCGCCGCCCCTTCCCCCAGCGCAAGCCCGTCGCGATCCGCCGCAAAGGGCCGGCACCCCGTGCGCGAAAGGGCCTGCAGGGCGTCAAACCCGGCAAAGACCAGATGGCTGAGCGCGTCGTAGCCTCCCGCCAGCACCCGCGACACACGGCCGCCGCGGATCAGGTCGAAACCGCGCCCGACGGCGTTCGCCCCGGAGGCACAGGCATTGGCGATGATGGTGACCGGGCCTTCGAAATCGAAGGCGTCCATCAGGTCGAGGGCCTGCCGCTGCGCCTGGTAGTGCACCACGCGGCGCGCCTGCCCCGGGCCGCGCGGCCCCACCGTCGCGGCCCGGCGATAAAAGGCCTCCCCCAGCGCCATGCCCGCACTCGTCGTGCCCAGCACCAGGGGCAGCGGCTCGATCCCGGACTCCCAACCGGCCGTCTCCCAAGCCTCCGCTGCCGCATGCGCGAGCAGGCGCGCCGCACGATCCAACCTCGCCTCCTGCCGCGTCGTGAGACGCGTGCGCGGCAACCGCGGCGGCAGATCCACCTCCGCCGCCTCCGAGGCGCGCTGGCGCGAGACATCGAAGAGCGTGACCCGCCGAAAGGCGCGGCGTCCCTCCCGGAACCCGACCGCGTTCACCGGGCAGCCGCAGCCCAGCGCCGTGATCAACCCCATGCCGGTGACCGCAACCCGGGCGTCCGATTCGCTTCCCGATTCGCGCGGCCGGCTCATGACTGCCGCGGACGCTAGAGAACCACTGTCGGACGGGTCAACCGCCGGCGCGCGGTCGGCCGTTACGCCCCGCTAATCCCCTTGTCGCATGCGCGCTCCGCCGGAAAAGGTTGCCCATGCCCCATCCGCCGCAGCCTTGGGATGTCGTGGTCATGGGCGGCTCCCTCGCCGGCGCCGCGACCGCTTTCCTGCTGCGCCGCGCCAGACCCGACCTCTCCGTTCTCGTCCTCGAAAAATCCACCGCCTTCCCGCGCCGCGTCGGCGAGGCCACGGTCGAGATCAGCGCATTCTTCCTCGGCAGGGTGCTGGGCCTCACCCGCCACCTCAACGAGGCCCACCTCGCCAAGCAGGGCATGCGCTTCTGGCTCTGCAAAACAGGGAACGACGCCTTCGACGACTGTTCCGAGATCGGTGGACGCTACCTGGTGCGCGTCCCCTCCTGGCAGGTCGACCGGAGCACGCTCGACGAGGAGATGCTGCGACGCGCCGCCGAGACGGGAGCCTCCGTCGTGCGCGGCGCCAAGGTCCGAACCCCGGTCCTTCTGCAGCCCGGCGGCCGCCAGACGGTCACCTACGAGACAGCCGGGGAATCCCGCACCGTGACCGCCCGCTGGGTGGTCGATGCCACCGGGTTCGCCTGCACGCTCGCCCGGCAACAGGGCTGGTACCACCGAAACGACCTCCACCCCACCACCGCGGTCTGGGCGCGCTGGCGCGGCGTGCGCGACTGGGACGGCCTCGAACTGGCCCGGCGGTATCCAGCCTGGGCCGCCGCCTGCCGCGGCATCCGCGGCACCGCCACCAACCATTTCGTGGGCGACGGCTGGTGGGCCTGGTGCATTCCCTTGCGCGGCGGGGATTGTTCCATCGGCGTTGTCTTCGATCAACGCAAGGTGTCCTGGCCGCGGGAACCCGGGAACCTGGGCCGGCGCCTCAGGAACTTCCTCCGCGCCCACCCCGTCGCCCGCGAACTCCTGGAACATGCCCAACCCGTCGAGGGCGACGTCCACTGGCGCGCCAACCTGGCCTATGTCAGCAGCGTGCTCGCCACCGACGGCGCCGTTCTGGTCGGCGACGCCGCCGCGTTCATCGACCCCCTCTACAGCCCCGGAATGGACTGGCTGAGCTACACGGTGGTGCGCGCGGTGGAACTCATTCTCGACACCCGCCCGGAGCCCCAGCGCCATCGGCTCATCGCCGCGCATAACACCGATTTCCAACGCAGCTACCACCGATGGTTCGAAGCCGTCTATCGCGACAAGTATGAGTGGATCGGCGACTTCGACCTGCTCAGCACCGGGTTCCGCCTCGACCTCTCGCTCTACTACGCGGGCATCGTCTCCCAGCCGTTCACCTTCGGCCCCGCGGCCTTGCGAACACCCGTCTTCTCCCTGGCCACCAGCCGCGTGCCGTTCCTCCTGATGCGCACCTACAACCGTCGCCTCGCCACCATGGCCCGCGCACGGCGCGAGCGCGGATGCTTCGGAAACGCAAACCTGGGGCATCAGTGCCTCCTGAATGGCTTCCTGCCCGAGCGCTCCGGCTCCGCCTCGGTGCTGAAGGCCCTCGCCGGGTGGCTGGCACTGGAATGCCGCGAGGGATGGCGCACCTGGTTCCGCAACCGGAAATCCAACCCAAACCGGCCCCCTTCCTCCCCGGTCGAGCCCCCCCGGGCCTGACAACCCCGGCTTCCTCCGGCCAACCCCGGGCAAACCCCTCCAACACTGCACACGCCGCACGGATTCAGCCGGCATGCACCCCCTGCTCCCGGAACACCGAAAGCAGGCTTCGCCGCGACGGGGTCAACCCTTCCGCCATCACCGCGTTCAACACGCGTTCCTCGCTCATGATGTGACGATCCCGCCGATAGAGCAGGTAGTTCCGACGAACGTCCGGCGGCGTGAGGTTGATGGTGCAGAGATTCGCCCCCGCCCGAAGCCCCCGCCGGTACCCCTGCCCCTGTCCCTGTCCCTGTCCCGCAATGTCCAGCGCGCTGACCGCCGGGATGACCCAGTCCGGACGCATCAACCGCAGGCACGCCATGCAGTTCAGTGTCAGGTCCAGCGGTGCCGCAACCGCCATCGACAACGGTGTGGCCTCCCCCGGCACAAAGGGGCTCACGCTGCAACCGGACAACGGGAGCGCCGTCGCAAGCGCCAGGTTGCGCAACGGCACCTCCGGACCCTCCCGCGGCAGACCCGCGATGAAACCGGAACTCACCCGCCACTGCTCCGACGCCAGCCATCGGATGTGGTCCGTGCGTTCCTCCAGATCCCCCGGTGCCTCAAGGGCGCGGTACAGCGCCGGATCCGCCACCTCGAACTTGATGATGTAAAGTGCCGCGCCAGCGGCCTGCAGGGCGCGTGTCAGCCCGCGATCAAGTGTTCCAAGGCACACGCTCACACCAAGCGACGTTTCCCGGGTCAGCAGGCGCACCAACGGCAGGACGATCTCCTCCGCGGCACGGGGATCCTCGCCGGTTTGGATGTTCAGATCCGTGATCGAGGCCGGCCGGTGATGAATCAACAGTTCGGCGAGCCCGTCCAGCGACGCACGGTATCGGTCAAGACCGCGGTTGTCCCGGCGCATGCCGCAATAATGGCAGTTCTCCCGGCAGAAATTGGAGACCTCCACCACCCCCCGGATGAACACCTCGTTCCCGAAACGCCCGCTCGCCGCACACCGCGCCTCCTCATGGAGACGGGCCTGGGCCCAGCCATGCGCATGCACCTCCGAAAGCGTGGGGGTCCAGGCCACAGTCACCGCGGTCTGGTACCGCATCCGCCCGGCTGTGTCGAAGCATCTCCAGACCCGCGGGCGGCCCGGGAACCGCCCGAAGTAGGCTATCGACGCGCCGCCTCGGCATCCCGCACGCTCCGCTGTGATCGTCACCGGCCAGGACCTGGGGATCGTCATCCCCTGCCACAACGAGGCGCCTGCCATCGCCTCCGTCGTGACTGCCGCCGCAACCCTGCGACCGCGGCTGATCCTCGTCGTGGATGACGGTTCCACGGACGACACCGCCCTCCGGGCACACGATGCAGGTGCCAGGGTCATCCGTTCCGCCACCCGGCAGGGGAAGGGCTCGGCGCTGGCCCTGGGATGGCAGGCCTGCCGCGACGCCGGAATCGAATGGGTGCTGATGCTCGACGGCGACGGTCAGCACAACCCGGCCGAAGCCCCTGCCCTGCTCGCCATGGCGGACCACCGAACGCCGCTGGTCATCGGAGATCGCCTCCGCCGCCCGGATTCCATGCCACGCCTCCGCCGCTGGACGAACCGCGCCATGAACCGCTGCCTCGAGGCCGTTGCGGGCGCGCCGTTGCGCGATTCGCAGTCGGGATTCCGCCTCGCCCACCTGCCCACGCTTCTCTCCCTGCGCCTGCGATCCCGCCGTTTCGAGATCGAGTCGGAAATGTGCACCGCGTTCGCCTGGGCGGGCCATGCCATCGCCTTCGCCCCCGTGACCGCTCGCTACGGCGCCGAGCGCAGCAAGATCCTGCCCCTTCGGGACACGCTACGCTGGATATGCTGGTTCACGGCCTGCTGCTTCCGGCACCGCACGGCCTCCGTCGTTCGTCCAGGCGAGCAGCACGCGAGTGCCGTGTTCCCGCCACACCCGCGCGCCCGCCAGACCCGCCGCCGCGGCCAGCCGCCGCCATTCCTCGGGGCGCCACCCGCGACGGACCGATAACACGGCGTCATGTCGCAGCGACCGCCGATGCCCGGTCAGCACCGTGAGCGCCCATAGCGCCACCAGAAACGGCACGCTCCGCAGAAGGTCGCAGAACAGCACGCCGCGCCGCACCACACGCCGCGCCTCACACCAATGCCGCACGACGTCGGCCTCGCTGGGCAGGTGGTGCGCCATGGTCGAGGACACCGCCAGGTCGAAGGTGCCGTCCGCGAACGGCAGATCGGTCACCGAACCCACCACGTGCCCAGGGTCGGGGTCCATCGCCGCAGCCACCGGACAAAGGTCCAGGTTCGTGAAGTTCCACCGCCAGCCCCTGTCCGCCGCCCACGCCGACAGTTCGCGCCCCAGCAACCCGTCCCCGGATCCCAGATCGAGGATCTCCATCCTCCGGCACGCTTCCGCGCCGAACACCTCCGGAATCCAAACCCGAAACGGACGCTCAAAACGCACCAGTCGGTTGAGCCGGTTCAGTCCCAGATACTCCTCCCGCAGTTCGGCGTCGGTGATCCCAAGCCTGTCGAAGTATTCAACTTGCGTGGCCCGCCGCCTCAAAAACATGGTCGGCACCTAAGCAAGATGGTCGATATCCGCCAAGCCCCCACTCGCTCGCTGCCACGCGCGATCCGCATCGTCGCCTCCATCGCCGCCGCCCTCGGCGTGGCATGGCTCTGCGGCCTGGCCATGAAACTCGACGCCCGCCTCACCTCCCCGCCCGGCTTCGGACGCGGTCTCCTCCACGGCGCCATGATGCCTGCCGCATGGCCGGCACTGATGGCCGGCTCGGACCAGGAGATCTACGCGGCTCGAAACAGCGGCCGGTCCTACAAGGTCGGATACTCCATGGGCGTCAACCTGTCCGGGGCGGTGTTCTTCGGAATCATCTTCCTCGGCGCCGGCGCCCTGCGCGGGCCGAATCAGCGCAACCACCCCGAGTAGACCTCGTACGCCTCCACCTCGCCGCCGATGAAATACAGGGTGGCGGGCAGATCGAACCGCGCGGTGTCCCCATCGAAGCCCAGTTCCACGACCTCACCGGGAGTGTTCGGATCGTAGGTCGCGAACCGAAGCCGCGACCCCTCCTCACGCACGTCGAACGCCACCAGCGCGTGGTTGATGGTCAGCGCCGGAAACGTGAAGACGTGGACCACCGGCGCGACGTGCGCGCGCACCGCCGCGAACAGTCGCCCCGCCTCGCGCCTCCGTGCTCCCCGCGTGAACGGGAGGACCATGCGCCAGTGACCGCGCTGGACGTAGCTCTGCCACGCACCGCCAAGCTCAGCCCGGCACAGCGCCACCCAGTCCGCGCTGAAACCCCGCAGGTCGGCGTAGCCGGGGATCACCACCCGCTCATCCCGCCCGCTGGTCCGCCGCGGGCTCCGCGAAACCACCTCGCGGACCAGGCGCCGGTAGCCTTCCTCCCCCAAACGCCCAGCCCCGGCCTCGAACCTCGCATGCGCATGGAACTGCTTCACCGATCGCGCCAGGACGAAGCAGCGAAGGTGGTAGTCGGGCGGCGGATCGCGCCGTTCATGCACCTGTGAACCAGTCACCGGATCGCGCCGATAGCTCCACAACGTCTCGTTGGGAAAGGCAAAGATGTCCTCGGGATGGCGAAGAGGCTGGGCGGCCAAGGCGGCGCGACCTTGATGAACCGGCGCATCGATGACAAGGCCCGCGCCGGCCACCCCGTTGGCCTTGCAGCCACCCCTCGCCCCAAGGCAGAAGTGGCTCCTGCATGCTCGAAGAACGCTGGCGTGAGACCGTCCAACGCCGCGGCCCGGCCCTCGCGCTCTGCGACCTGGGATCGGGACAGTCCCTCACCTTCTCGCAACTCGCCGACGCCGCCGACGCCGAGCCTTCCGACCGCGGCCCGGTCGTCTTCCCAAGCGGCCGCGATGCCGGCTTCATCCTGAACGTCCTTCGGGCCTGGAAATCCGGCCGGGTCCTCTGCCCGCTGGAACCCGGCCAGCCTCCTCCCGCATTGCCGCCGCCGCCGCCCGGGGTTGCCCACCTGAAGCTCACCTCCGGTGTCTCCGGCGCACCGAAATGTGTCCTCTTCACCGAAGCCCAGCTCGCCGCCGATGCGCACGCCATCGTCACCACCATGGGCCTCCACGAGGATTCCCCCAACCTCGGCGCCATCTCCCTGGCCCACAGCTACGGCTATTCCAATCTCGTCCTTCCCCTGCTCCTTCACGGCATCCCGCTCGTCCTGGCGCCCTCCGCCCTTCCTGCCGCCCTCGTCCGGACCGTTCGGCATCTCGGCGACACTCCTGTCACCCTCGCCGCCGTGCCGGCCCTCTGGGCCGCTTGGGACGAGGCCGACGCGCTCCCCCGACGCTTGCATCGCGCCATCTCCGCCGGCGCACCTCTCCCCCTCGCCCTCGAGGAACGCGTCTTCGAGAGGCGCGGACTCAAGATCCACAACTTCCTCGGCGCGTCGGAGTGCGGCGGCATCACCTACGACGCATCCAACACGCCCCGAAGCCGGAACTCCCAGGCGGGCGGTCCGCTTCCGGGCGTTCACCTCAGCGTGAGTGCGGACGGCTGCCTCGAAGTTCGAAGCCCCGCTGTCGGGCTTGGATATTGGCCGGAACCCGACCCGCGCCTCGCACAGGGTGTCTACCGATCGCAGGACCTGGCCACAGTGGACGCGGATGGGTCCCTGCACCTCCTCGGCCGCGCGGGCGACGTCATCAACGTGGCAGGTCGCAAGGTGCCTCCGGAGACGGTTGAACAGGCCCTGCTTCGCCATCCCGCCGTCCGTGCCGTGCTCGTCCTCGGCGTCCCGGCCCGCGACTGGCGCGGGGATCACATCGCGGCGGTGGTCGAACTGCGAGGCCCGGCCACTCCGTCGGAACTCCGCCGGCATCTGGCGCGCTCGCTCCCGGACTGGCAGCTCCCGCGCCGATGGCATTTCGTGGATGAACTCCGCACCTCGGACCGCGGCAAACTCTCGCGCTCCGAATGGCGCCGTGTCCTCGCGCAACAGGAAACGCATCCTCCCCCGCCGCCCGGCCACGACGCGCAACCGAACGCGTCCTAGTCGCACCCCCGCCCTGTCCGGCTCGATGCTCGTCCCTCACCCGCACCGGGCGATCGGTGCACACGCTCCCGTCCAGCCATCCGTCACTGGATCCCCGGGTGCGCGCCAGCCAGGGTCACCTCGCACTGCATCACCATCCCCCCGCGCACGCTCGCCGTCGCCTGCGCCTGAATCAGGCTCCCCATACGCCCCAGCACGCGGGCATGCAGGGTCACCACCTCACCGGGGCGGGCGGTGCCCTGGATCTTCGCCATCCGAATCGCCGTGAGCTTCAATCCCACGAGCGGCGGGAAGCGGGGATCGGACTGCGCCACCACGCCCGCGAGTTGCGCCGCCGCCTCGACCAGCAGCACGCCCGGCATCATGGGATCCCCGGGGAAATGTCCCGCGAGGAATGGGGCGTCAGGAGGGAGCGTGTACTCGCCCACACCCGCGACCCCGGGCTCCAGGGTCAGAAGGCGGTCGATGAATCGGAAGCCCGGACCGTGGGGCAGCCCCTGCAGCGCCCTCCGCCTCACCGCGTCATCGGCTCCGTGATCTTCCATGTCGCATCCGTTCCAGGGGAGAAGAGTTGGGGATCCACCGTGTCCCCCGCACGTGCCGCGGCGAATTCGGTCCGAAGGCGCGATCCGTCCGCGAACCGTATCTCGGTGGCGCGCAAGGCGTCATCCTGCGCGCCGATCTCGATGGTCATCCCGGGCGCCATGCGGCGCGCCGTCTCGGACCTGGGCTGCAGGTTGAACCGCCAAACCCCGTTCGTCTCAGCCGCCTCGGTCACTTCGAACCGGCGCCGGAAGGCTTCGATGTCCCTCGGAAATCCGCTGTCCAGCAGGGCCAGCATGTCGCGCCCAGGACCCGTCGCCGCCCCTTCCATGGAGTACTTTTCGGCACGTCGCAGGGACGGCGACAGAATCCAGAGCGTGGCCCCGTCGCGGATGGCCACCGATTTCGCCGGCCGCCCGAGTTCCCATCGGAACCGGTCCGGCGCGACAAACCAGACCCGCCCCGGCGTCGAAAGAGGCCGGGTCAGTGTGGCAAGGTGTCGGATCTGCACCAGATCCGCGGACCACGAGGTCAGCCGGTCCTGCGCCGCCAGCCAGCGGGCGAGGAAGGCGTCACCCTCCGACGCGGCCAATGCCATCGCCCCGGCGAGCATCCAGAACGGCACGAGCGCCCATCCCGGGGCGCGATACCGGGGCGTGGTCCTCAGGGACCTCCGGGGGTTGCCGGCTCGCGTTCGACCCAGGCGGGCACGAAGTGAAACCATTGGTCGGGAAACTGCCTCACCGCCGGCTCGAAGGCACGCAGGATTCGACCCGCGAGTTCCTCCCGCGCGCTTCGATCCCCCAACGATCGGCGGTCATACCCGACCTCGGGCAGGGCATGCGCCCGATGCTCCATCCCCTCCCGCACGATGTACACCGGCAACACCGCCGCGCCGCTCGCCCGTGCGAGTTCCGGCGCGGACAGGCTCGCGCGGAAGGGCCGGCCCAGGAACGGGGTCTCCACGGAATGGGCCTCCGGTGCACGATCGATCAGCAGCGCCACCACCCCGCCTGCCTGCAGGTGCCGGATCACCGGCACCAGGGCAAAGGGATCCGCCCCCACCACCACGGTGCGCACGCCCAACCGACGCCGCGCCTCGATCCGGGCCTCGGTCAACCCCTCGCCGGGTTCGGGCGCCGTCAACACCATGGGGGTCACCCCGAGTCCGGTGAGCAGCACGGAGCCAAGCTCCCAGTTCCCCAGGTGCGGCGTCACCAGCAGCACGCCCCGACCTGCCGCCCGCGCGGCGGCGAAATGTTCCCAACCCAGGCCCGGCACCACCGGAGCCAGCGCGGGAGCCCCGGCCTCCAGACGCCAGAGCTCCACCAGTTTGAAGGCGAATTGGTCAAAAAGACGTCCTGCACACCGCACCGCCGCAGCTCGGTCCCCATCGAACACGGGCAGGAGATTGGCCGTCACGACCTCCAGGCGGCGCGGCTTCAGGACGCGGTAGCCCCGGACCGCCACCCGGGCCAAAAGGCAGGCCCATGAGCCGGGGAGCCATCGCGCCAACCGCAGGCCGGCCCGCCAGACCCGGGCGCGATACAGACTCGAAGGCGCCGCCACGCTCGCGCCACCCGGCATCGCCAGGCCCGCCCCGAGCCACCACTGCGGCAGCAGCCCGACGCAAACGAGGAACACGCATCCCACCCCCATGGCGCAGATGAGATCAAGGTTCGCAAGCCCCTGGTTGCTGCTCCACGCAAGCGACCCGAACCCCGCGATGTTGGCCCCTGCGCAAAGCAACAGCGCCTTCCCGATCGTGCGCCAGGTCGCCCCCAGATCACCCCGATGCCGGCGCAACGCCAGCTGGATATGGATGGTCGAGTCCACCGACGTGCCCAGGATGAGGGGCAGCGCGACCAGGCTCAGCAGATCCCATTCCCATCCCGCCACCGACATCACGGCGGTCAGCACCAGAAAACTCATCCCCAGCGCCAGGCCCGCCAGGACCACCTCCGCCCATCGCCGGAACGCCAGCCAAAGGCAGCCCACCAGCACCAGCGCCATCAATGCCGTGAGCACCGCCACCCGCCCACGCACGTGCTGGAGCAGGTGGTGCCCCAGCGAGTCCCAGCTGCAAAGCCACACCCCTTCCGGCAACTTCAGGCCACCCCCAAACCCCGCCTCCTCCGATCCCGGATGGACCCTCCCGAGCGCGATCCACCCGCCCGCCCCGGTGCGCGCGGCAAACCGCTGGGTCAACCATCCCGCCGTCCCGTTCGTGGGCCACCCGCCAGCCCGGGCCACCAGCCCCGGCCAGGCGCCGAGCACCCGCTCGACCAGCACGGTCGCGTTCGTGGCAAACCCCGCGTCGCGCAATGCGGTCGTGACCGCCCCGGCGCGGGCGGCCAGGTCGAGCGCGCCCGCGGCGTTCCTCGCCGCATGCTCGTCGCGCGGCCAGAACCCCAGCGGCAGCTCGACTCGCGACACCCCGCCCGTTGCCTTCGCCGATTCCAGCACGCGCCCGGCTGCCTCCATCCGCTCCGCGACCTCCGACGCATCGCGCCCCTCGATGACCAGAAGCGCCGGTTCGCGCGTGCGATTGAGGCGCTGCCGCAATTCATCCATCGCGGCATAGGCCTCGCTTGAACGCGGCTTCAGGGGATCCTGGCTCGACGTCACCTCCGGAAACCCCCGCATGGCCAGGACCCCCACCGCCCCAGCCGCCAGAATCGCGGTCGGCCACCATCCAAGCCGCACCCATGCCCGGACCAGGCCCCCCGCCGCAAAACCGCCATCCCCGCCGGACACACCCGCCTCCTTCACCGGACACACCTTCGGCAGGTAGAAGTGCATCATCACCACCGCGCCCACCAACAGACCCAGTGCCGTCATCCGCCCCAGCAGCGTCAGCCCAGGCAACCCCACCCAGCCCAGCAGCAGAAACGTCCCGGCTGTGGTGCCCGCCGAGTACCAGATGCCTCGGGACACCTCCCGCCGGATCTCCCACGGCTCCCGTCCAGGATGCGCGACCGCCTCCTGATGGCTGACCAATCCATAGTCGACGGCCAACCCCATCAGGACCGCGGCAAAGCCCACGCTGATGATGTTCAACGTGCCGAAAAACAACCCACCGAGACCCAGCGTGATCGCCAGGGTCAGGCCCAGTGACAGGATCAGCCATCCAAGCGGTCGCCAGCTTCGGTGCCCCAGCCAGAACAGGCCGGCAATCAGCACCACCGTGGCCGCCACCGACTGCCGCAGGTCCGATTCCATGCCCGCCGAAATCTCAGCGCGAAACGCCGGGCCCCCCGTGAATCCGAGTCGGACTCGATCCGCCGTCCCATCCCCCATCGCCGCCACCGCGGACTCGGCCAGGCGCCGAACCTCCGAGAGCCAGGCCGCCGTCGCCCGGTAATCCCCCTCCTCCGACGCCGGCTCGACGTGCAGCAACCGGAAGCCACCGGTCTCATCGACGAAAAACCCACGCCCCTGCTGGAATGGGTCTCCGCCCGCCCCCCCGCCTCCCAGGGGGGCCTCGAGCTGCGACAATCCCAGCGGGTCGTAACCGGTTCGGACCAACTCCTGTGGATCGAGGGCGCTCGCCAGCCGGTCGAGTGCTTCCTGGATCGATTGTTCCAGGACCTCCGGCGCGAGCCGCGTCCGAAGTCGCTCGAACGCCGCCGGATCACACTGGAGCCATTGCCACGCCAGGTTCTCCGCCAGGTCCAGGGGCGCATCCTCCCACGGCGGACGCCACTCCACGCGGCCCACCACCGAGGTCGCAGTCTCGAGTCGCCGCGCAACTTCGGCCGCCGCGCGTTCCGCCAGACCGGCGTCGTCGCATCGCAGCGTCACCAGCAATTCCCTGGCGGCGGGAAAATGCCGCTGCTGAAGGGCCAGGCCATGCACCGCCGGCAGCGAGGCCGGAAGCAGGTTCAACACCTCCGCGTCAAAGCGAAGCCGCCCCGCCCCCAGTGCGAGCAGCACCGGGAGAAGCAGCCATGGCCAGTGCCTGCGCAGGAAGGGCACGGCCACGAGGGTGCCCATCGCCCACCCGCAACGCCCATCCGGAAGTTTCGCCGCGATGTCACGGTTCGACGGCGCCCTCGATCCACTCGCCCGTCTGATGGTTGGTCAGCGCCCAACGCCCGGACGCCGCGCCGAGGCTCAGTTGCCATCCGGACCTTCGGTCGGGCGGCGGCGACGGGGGACAACCGTCAATGAGCAGCCAAAGCACCGCGCGACGGGCCGGCAGCCTGCCACGGAACACCCCCCCGCGGAGCGAGGAGGAGATCTGCCAGCGGTTGGAACGAACCTGGGCGGTGACCACCGGCAGGCCCTGCTTCGAGAACTGAACCATCCGATCCCCCGCCGCCGACCGCACCACCAGCAGCTCCCCGGTCAACTCCGGAGCACCCCGGCGCGGTCGCCACACCGCCGGCACTTCCGCCACCTCCCATCGCCCCGCCTCAAGATCGATCGGGGCCATGACCGGCAAGGTCCGACAGCCGGTCCCGGCCACGAACAGGATGATCCCCAGCAACGGGAACATCGTCCGACGCGTCCCTGGCCAAGCTGATTTCATCGAACCGGCGCGAAGGAGATCCGCGGCACCAACGGAAACCGTGCCTGCAGACGTACCAGCATGAAGAAAAGCCGCATCCGCCAGCGCAACCGCCAGCCACCCTCCAGTTCCCCGGCCAGCACCGCGTTCACCGCCGCTGCCAGGTCAAAACGTGCGCGCGGCTCCAGGAACAGCTCCATGAACGGCGTCGTGTAGAATCGCTCGACCATCTCCCAATAAATGCCCATGGCGGCCCGGACCCGCCGTTCATAGGCCGCGAAGGCCCGGCTGCCATCCACCCCCTCCGCCAGCGCCCCGCGAATCGCCTCGGCCGCAATGCTGGCCGAGAACATGGCCAGAAAGACGCCGCTGGAGAAGATCGGGTCGATGAATCCGGCCGCGTCGCCCACGCGCACCACACGACGGCTGTGGAGCGTGCGGTTCGAATAGCTGAAATCGCCCGTGACATGGATCCCCCCCACCCGACGCGCCCCCGCCATCCGCGCCCGAACCGGCGGACTCATCGCCACATGCGCCCGGAACACTTCCTCCGGCTCACACTTCGACGCGGCCAACTCGTCACGGTCCATAACCACCCCCACGCTGACCTTGCTCGGCGTACCCCCGGATCCCTCGACCAGCGGAATCAGCCAGAACCACTTGTTGTCGAGCCGAACGATCACCGTGTCCCCGGCCCGCGTCCCCGCGTCGAGCCCGACGCCCTCGAAGTGCCCGAAGATGGCGACCTTCCTCAGCTTCGGGTTGGGCACGCGCAATCCCTCCTGCTGGCCGGTCAGGTTGCTCCGCCCACTGGCGTCCACGACAAAGCGCGCCACCGCCCTCATGGGATCGCCCCGCTCATCCATGGCCACCGCCTCCACCGTGTCCACCCCCTCCTCCACCCGCGAAACCGTCACCCCCTCCCGCACCTCCGCACCACTCGCGGCGGCGTGGCGCAGCAGGATCTCATCGAACCGGGCACGCTCCACCTGGAAGGCCTCCGTGTGACGGGTGAACCGCCCTTCGGCGAAAACGAAGGCCGTCCCCTTGCTCCCGTTGCCGAGATGGAACTGGGCGCCCCGCTTCACCGGGAACCCCGCCTCCTCCAACGCCGGCAGCACTCCCATCGCTTCAAAAAGGGCGTGGTTGTAAGGCAGCAGCGATTCACCGATATGAAACCTCGGGAACCGCTCCCGTTCCAGAACCAGAACCCGGAGGCCCGCCCGCGCCAACATCGTGGCGGCGCAGCTCCCCCCGGGGCCTCCGCCGATCACCACCACATCATGGGTCGTTCCGGGCATGCGCGGCAGGCTGCCAAGCAAGACCAGGACCGCAAGCCCGGACCAGCCGCCCCCCCAGGTGCGCGTTCGCCGTTCGCGCGAGGGCTGTTGGTTCTTCCGCAGCATGCGCCAGCGCTCGGCGAATCCCTTCCCTGACGCCGGCACCAACCCGGCCGCAGCCGCTCTCCACGCCGCCCGAACCTCCCGCGACCCCTGACCCGCCCGATACCGGGATGCACCCCCGCCCCCTCAACACCTTCAGGAAATCGGCACCGCCCGGGAATGATCAAGGCCTCGCCCGCTCCCCGCTCATGCGAGCCTGCACCGGGCGCGACCACGGCGCTTCGCCCTCCGACCACACCACCGGAATGGGAAGCCACGCCGCCACCCAGCTCACGAGCCGCGCGCCGGGCCACGCCGCCAGGGCGATCGTGTGCCCCCACGACGCCTGCACGCCCACCACACGCAGCAGCACGACCACCATCACCATCTCCACCATCCACTGCACACCGGCCCCCATCCAGACGGCCCGATTCGTCGGGTCCCAGCCGATTCGCAACGCCCAACCCGCCAGGGGATGGACGAGCAGCAGCGCGGCGAAGGAACCCGGACGGCACCATCGGATGGTGCGTTGCCAGCGGTGCAGATGGCGTACCGCGTCCAGCCATGTCCCACGCAGGGCATAGGTCTCAAGCGTCCAACGGCTGATGAGCACCGGCGCCAGCAGGCGACCCAGCACGTAGTCGTCGGCCAAACTGTCGCCAAGCACTTCCCAGGCCCTCGCCTCGCCTTGCCCCCGCAGGTCCTCGCTCCGAAACAGCGTCGCTGCGCCGAAGGCAAACCCCACCCGTCCCAGCCGGCCCAGCAACAACGCTCCAGGGAGGAACTCGGCGTTCACGTAGGCCGTATCCAACAACCCGGCGTGGGAGCCTGCGTCCCGGATGCAGTACGGTGTGGTCACCGCGCGCCCCCTCCCGCTTTCCACCAGCCGCTCCAACTCCCGCCGCAGTCCGTCGAGAAGCCCAGCGGGAGCCACGATATCCGCGTCAGACCACAGCCACAGGGACCCCGTCGCCAGCGGCGCAAGGCACTCCAGCCACGCGATCTTGGGATTGGCTCGATGCCTCGGCGCCTCGCGAACGCACAGCCGGATCGTCGCCCTCGGAAAGGCGCCCCTCCAGCGAGCCGCAACCCGCTCCCAGTGGGGCGCGTCGGCCGGCGTCGTTCCCATCAGCAACTCACTGTCCTCATCGAGCTGCCGCACAAAACTCTCCACGGCACGCTCGAGCAACACGGCGGGAAGCCTGCCCCCCAGGGGAGGCATCGGTTTGAACACCGTCAGCCGGCCACCCCACGCAGTCCCCAACCCACGCCCGAAACCCAGGGATCCAACCGACCCGCGCTCCGGTGCCGCCCGGCTCCGATCACGGAACCGCAGCGCCACCAGCGCCACCGCAACAACCCACCATAGGTCCGCCAGAGCGCTCCAGATGCAGAGCCAGGTATCGACTTTGCTGGTGATCACACGGCGGAATCAGGGCCGCGCGACGATGCCGTGCCCACTCCGCATGCGCCAAAGGATTTCTCGCCATTTCAAGGCTCCATGGCGACCTTCACCTCAACCGCTCCATTCCCCGGATGATCGAGTACATCGCGGATGACTTCGCGCTCACCCCGGACTGCAACGCGGCCATCGTCCTTGCCCACACAGAGGGTGTCCTGACCGGCGCAAGCCTCATGCTCGGACAGCCGGCAACCTCGGAAGCCGTCGCACTCGCGAAACGGCACCCCAACCTCCGGATCGGCTGGCACGTCCATCTCTGCGATTCCATCCCCCTGACCTGCCCGGCTTGGCCCTGGGGGCACTCCCCTGCGGCCGCCGGTTTCGCCCTCCTTTGCTCCCCGAAGGCCCGCCTGCTCGCCCGCCGGGAGATCGAGGCGCAGTGGTCGGCCTTCAGGCAAACCGGCCTTCCCTGCGCCTTCATCAACAGCCACCATCACCTCCACCTCCAGCCCTACGTCCTGCGCACGATCCGCAAGGTCCTGGGCCCCCACCCGAACGGTCCCTGGCTGCGCAGCCTGAACTACCGGTTCCTGGACTCTGCTCCCCACGCCGCCAGACTCACTCGCGCAGCCGCCGTCGCAATGTCCCCCTGGCTTCGCCGCCTCTGGAAAACCGACATCGCCGACAGCGTGTGGGGAGTCGACCGGACCTTCCGCATGGACGCCTCCCGCGTGCGCCACGCTTCCGCGGGGCTCGGGCGGGGACACCACGAGTTCCTGTTTCACCCACGGCACCCCTCGGTGTCGGATCCCGACACCCGGGCACTCCTCGCGCTCCGGCGTTCCTGACGCCCGCCCGACCATCGGAAGCAACCCAGCAACAACGGCTCCTGCCCGGGCCAGGGCGGCGAGCCCGCCGCATCCCCGCCGCAGTCTGCGACCGCCCAGCCTACGCCAGCCTCGTCACGATCCTGTCCAGGAGCATCGTGTCCGGGATCATCCCCTCTCGGCGGCCCCCAGCCGACGCACGAAACCGCCGGAGGAAATTCTGGCCGCGCCACACCCGCTGGTCCATAAATCGCCCCATGATTCCCCGGCTTGTGCCGTGCCCGGGCGCCGGCCCGATTCCCTCCCCCGCCGCCACAACTCCGGCATCCTCCCCATCCGCCGCCGTCGGCACCACCGCCAGGGCCCGCGCCCTCCCGGACCTCATCGCCGGTGCCATCGCCTGCCTGCTCCTCGGCCTCGGCTTCGGCCTGACTCAGCAAAGTTCCGCCGCCACCCCGGCAACCATGGATTTCAACCGGGACGTCCGCCCCCTGTTCGCCCGCCATTGCACCGCCTGCCACGGCGGCGTCAAAGCCGCGGGAGGACTGTCCTTCGTCTACCGCGACAAGGCCATCACCCGGGGAAAATCCGGCGAGCCCGCCATCCTTCCAGGCCAACCGGATGCCTCCGAACTGCTCCGCCGCGTCACCGCCACCGACCCGTCCGACCGAATGCCGCCCCCCGACCACGGCCCCGCTCTCAGCCCCGACGAGATCAACACCCTCCGACTCTGGATCCAGCAGGGCGCCCCGTGGTCGGAACACTGGTCCTTCGTCCCACCCCGCGAACCGGCGATCCCGACCGTCCAAAACCCCGCCTGGCCCAGGATCCCCGCCGACCACTTCATCCTCGCCAGCCTCGAAGCCAACAACCTCCAGCCGTCCCCGGAAGCCACCCCCGCGGAATGGCTCCGCCGCGTCTCCCTCGATCTCATCGGCCTCCCGCCCACCCCCCGCGAATACCAGGCCTTCCTGCGCGACCTCCGCGACAACCCCGGCGCCGCCCGGGAACACGTCGTCGACCGATTGCTCGCCTCCCCGCACTTCGGCGAACGCTGGGCCGCGGTGTGGCTCGACCTCGCCCGCTATTCCGACACCTTCGGTTTCGAAAAGGATCCCCACCGCGACATCTGGCCGTGGCGCGACTGGGTCATCCGCGCCTTCAACGCCGACCTGCCCTTCGACGAATTCACCATCCGCCAGCTGGCCGGCGACCTGCTCGAGAACCCGACCGCCGACGACCTCCTCGCGACCGCCTTCCACCGGAACACCCAGAACAACACCGAGGGCGGCACCGACGACGAGGAATACCGCACCGCCGCCGTCCACGACCGCGTCAACACCACCTGGACCGCCTGGCAGGCAACCACCTTCGGGTGCGCCCAATGCCACGACCACCCCTACGATCCCCTGCCCCACCGCGACTACTACCGCTTCGCCGCCTTCTTCGACAACACCGAGGACTGCGACCAGAACGACGACTTCCCGCGCCTTCTCTTCGCGTCGGAGCCTTCCCGCCGCGATGAGGTCGCCCGCGCCCAGTTCCAGGCGCTCCAACTCCGCAGAACCCTCAACGACTCCGCCTGGTCCGCGGCCGGGGCGGTGAAGGATTGGAAACCCCTCGTCCCAACCCGGGCCCAGGCCTCCGGCGGCTCGCTCGAAGCCGACGCCGACGGCCGCGTCCACGCCGGCGGCACCCTTCCCGTCAACGTCGTCTACTCCCTCACCCTCCCGGCCGTCCCCGGCATGACCGCCCTCGCCATCGATCTGTTCCCCGATTCCACCGACCCGAAACGCCCGCCGGAACGCGGCCAGATCTTCTCCAAACTGAAGCTCGCCGTCATCCACCCCGACACCGGCGCCACCAACCCGCCCCTGGACCTCGCGGAAATGATCGCCGACCACCTCGACGGTCCCTTCGACCCCGCGCGCGTCATCGACACCGGCGGCGGATTCGGCAGCTACCCCGTCATGCAGGCTCCGCGCCGCGGCGTCGTCGTGCTGAAACAACCCCTCGACGCCCCGGCCGGCGCCACGCTCCTGCTCACCCTCGAACACGGCATCGCCTCCAACAGCGGCGTCCAGGGCTGCGCCCTCCGCCACTTCGCCCTCGCGACCTCCACCAACACCGCGCTCACCACCCTCGTCAACGACCCCGAACGCCGGAATCAGTGGAAACAACTCGCCGAACTCCGCGGCCAATCCCGCGACGTCCCCGGCACTCGCGTCCCCGTCCTCCTCGAACGTGCCCCGGCCGCCACCCGCGACACCCGCGTGTTCATCCGCGGCAACCGCCTCACCCGCGACGAACCGGTCCGGCCCGGAATCCCTGACATCACCCGCCCGCCCCAGACCGACCGCCCCCTCACCCGCCTCGATATGGCCCGATGGCTCGTCGGCGACCAGAACCCCCTCGCCGCCCGCGTCCTCGCCAACCGACTCTGGGCCGAACTGTTCGGACGCGGCATCGTCGAGACCCTCGAGGATTTCGGCACCTCCGGCGCCACCCCTTCCCACCCCGAACTGCTCGATCACCTCGCCCTCCGCCTTCGCGTCCAGGCCCGATGGTCCATCAAACGGTTCCTCCGCGAAATCGCCCTGTCCGCCACCTACGCCCAGTCCTCCCGCGTCCCGCCCGCCCTGGCCGGGCGCGACCCCGACAACCGCCTGCTCGCCCGCGGTCCCCGCACCCGGCTCACCGCGGAGATGATCCGCGACCAGGCCCTCCTCCTCACCGGCACCCTCGCCCCGAAGGCCTTCGGCCCGCCGGTCTACCCGCCCCAGCCCGAAGGCGTCTGGAACACGGTCTACAGCGGCGACCGCTGGAACACCTCCCAGGATGCCGACCGTTTCCGCCGCGCGATCTACACCTACCAGAAACGCACCAGCGGCTACCCCGTCTTCCTCACCTTCGACGCCCCGACCCGCGACGCCTGCACCGCGCGCCGCATCCCGAGCAACACCCCGCTCCAGGCCCTCACCACCCTCAACGACCCCGCCTTCCTCGAAATGGCCCAGTCCCTCGCCAACCGCATGGAGGCGGTCGCCGACAACCCGCGCGCCCGCATCCGCCAGGCCTGCCGCCTCCTCACCCTCGCACCCCCGCCCCCCGAGACGGTCGACAGCCTGCTCCGCCTCTACCACGCCGTGCTCGACGACCTCCGCGGCGACCCGGCCTCCGCCGACAAACTCGGCCCCAGCCCCGAACGCGCCGCCCTGGTGCTCGTCGCCAATACCCTGCTCAACCTGGACATCGCCCTGACCCGCTGAACCCCGGCCGCCCACACCCTCCCCGCCCCCACCCCATGCACCCCCTCGATCCCTTCCTCCGCCACGACCTCCTGCTCCACCAGACCCGGCGCCATTTCCTCCGCGATTGCGCCAGTGGCCTCGGCGCACTCTGGCTCGCCTCCACCGCGCAACGCGCCTGGGGCGCGTCCACGTCCCCGGAGGACCGTGACCCCGCCCGCCCGCTCCACCCCAGGCCCGCACCGTCCAGGGCCCGAGCCCGCCGCGTCATCTACCTCCACATGGCCGGCTCCCCCAGCCAGCTCGAACTGTTCGACTACAAACCCACCCTCGCCCAAATGGACGGCAAGGACTGCCCGGCGTCGCTGCTCGCCGGTCGCCAGTTCGCCTTCATCCAGGGCGTGCCCAAAATGCTCGGCCCCCAGTTCCCCTTCCGCCAACACGGCCGGAGCGGACAGTGGGTGTCGGATCGCCTCCCCCTCTTCGCCTCGGTGGTCGATGACGTCTGCTTCATCAAGTCGATGGTCACCGACCAGTTCAACCATGGCCCGGCGCAATTGCTGCTCCACACCGGCACCCAGAACCCCGGTGCGGCCAGCGCCGGCGCCTGGGCCACCTACGGCCTCGGCTCCGACAACCAGAACCTCCCCGGCTTCATCGTCCTCACCAGCGGCGGCAAAAACCCCGACGCCGGCAAGTCCGTCTGGGGCTCCGGCTTCCTCCCCTCCGTCCACCAGGGCGTCCAATGCCGCTCCCAGGGCGATCCCGTCCTCTTCCTCTCCAATCCGCCCGGCATCACCCGAAGCCTGCGCCGCCGCACCCTCGACACCCTCACCGAAATCAACGAACGCACCGCCCGCGAGGTCGGCGACCCCGAAACCGTCACCCGCATCGCCCAGTACGAACTGGCCTTCCGCATGCAGGTCGACGCCGCCGACGCCTTCGACATCTCCCAGGAACCCCAGGCCATCCACGAACTGTACGGCACCCAGCCCGGCCGCGAATCCTTCGCCAACAACTGCCTCCTCGCCCGGCGCCTCGCCGAACGCGGCGTCCGCTTCATCCAATTGTTCGACTGGGGCTGGGATTCCCACGGGGCCGGCGAATCCGAAGCCCTCCACCACGGCTTCAAAACCAAGTGCTCCAGCGTCGACCGCCCCCTCATGGCCCTGCTCACCGACCTCAAACGCCGGGGACTCCTCGACGACACCCTCGTGGTCTGGAGCGGCGAATTCGGCCGCACACCCATGCGCGAAAACCGCAGCGGCATGGAAATGCAACTGGTGGGCCGCGACCACAACCCCGGCGCCTTCACCCTCTGGATGGCCGGCGGCGGCGTCAAACCCGGCCACACCCACGGCGAAACCGACGAGTTCGGTTACCAGTCCGTCATCGATCGCGTCTCCGTCCACGACTTCCACGCCACCCTGCTCGCCCTCCTCGGCTTCGATCACCTCCGCCTCACCTACCCCGTCTCCGGCGTCAACATGCGCCTCACCAACGTCACCAAACCCGGCAGCCAGGTGATCCACTCCATCATCGCCTGAAAAACCTTCCGGAGTCCCAGGCCACTCCTTCCCTCCCAGCCAGCGAAACCCGCACCGTGAATACAGTTGAACGCCGGTGAATAAGAAAATTCGCAACCTCGGGAAAAGGCCTCGACAGTCTCCGTCCCTCTAGGGCATCGATTTCGACCGCCACGGAGTTCCCCCATCCACCCGCCAAGGGTGAGTGCTGCCCCGATTCGTGTTTGGAAGGTCAGTCGCGGGACTCCCGGTCAGCCACCGCCATGACCTTCCGACCTCCACCTTGGTTTCTGCCTTTCTCCGAGCGCCCGCTCCGCTTCCCCCGCCGCCTCCTCCCCGCCCTCGCCTCGCTCCTCGTGCTCGCCGCCCTCCTCGCCCCGCGCACCACCCAGTCCTCACCCTTCTCCTACCAGGGCCGTCTGCTCGACAACAACGCCCTCGCCCAGGGCACCTACGAGCTGACCTTCCGCCTCTTCGACGCCATCACCAACGGCACTCCCGTCGGCTCCCCGGTCGTCCTCCCCACAGTCAGCGTCCAGAACGGCATCTTCACGGTCGAACTCGACTTCGGCACCTCCCCCTTCGACGGCTCCCCGCGCTGGCTTGAATTGTCCGCACGCCCCGCCGGCGGCCCCGATCCCGCCGAAACCCTCGCCCCACGCCAGCCCATCCTCGCAGTCCCCTACGCGATCCGCGCCCTCTCCGGCTCCGGTTCCGTCTCCGGCAATGCCTCGGACCTGACCTCCGGCACCGTGCCCGACGCCCGCCTCGCCCCCACCATCGCCCGCACCGCCGACCTCCTGTCCGCGAGCAACGCCCTCGCCACGTTGTGGGTCGATCTCTCGAATCAGCTCACCGCCATGAGCAATTCGCTGGTGGCCATCTCCAACGCCGCCCAGGCCACCATCCCCTCGGGAATCAATGTCGTCTCGACCGATCCCGCCGACCCAGGCCTCACCGGTCAGGGCTTCGTCCGCTTCCTCACCATCCCCGCCCCCGGCTGGAAAAACACCGCCACCGGCGGCCCCACCGCCCGCTCGGCCCATGCCGCCGTGTGGTCCGGGGATTCACTCTATGTCTGGGGAGGCACCCTCGCCGGCGGCACCCGCTCCGCAACCGGTCACCGGTACGACCCCGCGCTCGACCAATGGTTCCAGCTCAACCCAAGCGGCGCTCCCACCGCACGCTCGGGGCATTCCGGCATCTGGACCCCCCAGGGCCTGATCATCTGGGGCGGCTTCAACTCCGGCTACCAATCCGACGGCTCCCTGCTCTCCACCCAGTCCGGCCAGTGGTCCCCCCTCCCCTCCGCCCCGTCCTTCCCTGGCCGTGACAAACACCTCGCCGCCTGGACCGGCGCCCGCATGCTGCTCTGGGGCGGCCGCAACGCCAGCGGCCTTCTCCAGGACGGGGCCCTCTACGACCCGGCCAATAGCCAGTGGACCACCCTCCCCACCGCCAACGCCCCCGCCGCCCGTCAGGACGCCGCAGGCGCATGGACCGGCTCCCACTTCATCGTCTGGGGCGGACTCGGCGCCCTCGGCGAACTCGGAAACGGCGCCCGCCTCCACCTCACCAACGGCACCACCCCCGGTTCCTGGTCGGATCTCCCCACCTCCGGCGCGCCCTCCCCGCGCCTCGGTCACTCCGCAGTCTGGACCGGCTCCCACTTCATCGTCTGGGGCGGCCTCGCCGGCCCGAGCCACCGCGGCGACGGCGCCGCCTATGACCCCACTCTCAACACCTGGCAGCCCCTCCCCACCACCGGCGCCCCCGCCGCGCGCGTCGGTCACACCGCCGTCTGGTCCGGCGAGGAAATGCTGGTCTTCGGCGGCAAGAATGCGGACGGCGATCTCGCCACCGGCGGCGCTTACCACCCCGGCACCGGGAAATGGCGCCCCCTCCCCGCCGACGGCTCCCCCATCGCACGCCACACCGCCTCCGGCGTCTGGTCAGGCACCGAACTGCTCGTCTTCGGCGGCCTCCAGGGCGTCACCCCCATCGCAGCCCCCCAACGGCTCAACCCCCAGCCCACCTGGCACTTTTATCGCAAGCCATGAATTCCCGACTGTCCCTCGCCCTCGTCGCTGCCCTCGCAGCGGTCCCCTCCGCCGCCCGCGCCGAGTGGCTGACCCAAAGCTTCGCCCTGCGCGCGGGCTGGAATGCCGTGTTCCTCCACGTCGACGCCTCCCACGCCACCCTCGATCAACTGGTCGGAACCGCCGCACCTACCCTCACCCCCATCGACCAGGTCTGGCGATGGAACCCCGACCCGGTCTCCGGTCAGTTCATTCAGTCCCCCCAGGAGCCCGCCACAAGCGGCACCCAGTGGAACTCCTGGAAGCGAACCGATGAAGCCGGCTCCACCCTCCAACGCCTCACCGCCAACTCCGCCTACCTGGTCTACTCGACCTCCGATTACACCCTCACCCTCAAGGGCCGGCCCACACTCCCGCTCTACCAGTGGTCCACGTCCGGCCTGAACTTCTTCGGCTTCCCCACCACCCCGAACAACCCGCCCAGCTTCGAATCCTTCCTCACCGAGGTGCCCTCCCTCCAGGTCGGCGAAATCTTCGGTTACAACGGCGGCGAATTCGGCCCCGCCAACCCCACCCAGATCTTCGCCCGCCGCACCACCCCGGTCGTCCGAGGCCAGGCGTTCTGGATCCGCGCCGGAGAGGTCTACAACCACTACTACGGCCCCTTCGAAATCAGCGGACTCAACCGCGGCGATATCGCCTTCGGCGATTCATCGAGCTCCGTCTCCTTCCGCCTCCGCAACCTCACCAGCGCCCCGCTGACGGTTTCCCTCAACCTGCTCGCGTCCGAAACTCCCCCCGCCGGCCAACCGCCCATCGCCAACATCCCCCAACTCCTCCTCCGCGGCGCCGTCAACCCCTCCACCCTCACCCACAGCTTCACCCAACTGCCCGTGGGTGCCGCCGCGTCCTGGAACCTCCCCCCCAAAGGTCAGCCCGGCTCCGACGTGGAGGTGGTCCTCGGCCTCGACCGCGCCGCCATCACCGAGAACGTCGGGGAACGCCTCGCCGGCATCCTCCGCTTCACCGATTCCCTCGCCCACAATCAGGTGGATATCGCCGTGTCCGCCGAAGTCCATTCCCACGCCGGTCTCTGGGTCGGCGGCGCCGCCGTGGTCGGGGTCGGCCAATACCTCAAGGCCTACGCCCGCAACGAAACCGACAACACCCCCACCCTCGATGCCTCCGGCGCCTACGTGGTCACCAACCTCGACACCCGCCTCACCCCCACCGCCTCACCCTTTCCCCTGCGCCTCATCGTGCTCAACCCCGAAACCGGTCCCGCACGTCTCTTCCAACGCCTCTACCACGGCTACGACGCCGTCTCCAACCGCATCCTCACCGCCACCGAGGCCCCCCTGAACCGCACCCTGATCGCCGAATCCCGCCGCATCAGCGCCGCCCACCTCCCGTGGTCCGACAACAACACCCACTGGACCTTCAACGGTCACCTCTCCCAGTCGGCCTCCATCTCCACCAGCATCACCAACCGCTTCAATAGCCACGCCTCCAACCCCTTCCTGCACACCTACCACCCGGACCACGACAACCTGGACCCGCGCTTCCGACAGGAGGTTCCCCAAGGCTCCGAGTCCTACACCATCATCCGGGACATCACCCTCACCGTCTACCCGCCCGCCAACCACTTCGCCAGCCGCGTCACCGCCGGCCTCACCCTGACCGGGGATTACCTGGAAACCATCCGCGTGGTGGGCCTCGCACGCCCCGGCAACAGCTTCGACACCAGAACTTTCGAGGCGCGCGGCGCCTTCAGCCTGAACCGAATCTCCGAAATCGCCACCCTGACCCAGGCCCCCTAAGACCCAACCCATCCATTCCATCGTTCCCATGAAATCCCGCCTCCATTCCCGTGGCGCCTCTCCCGTCGCCACCCTCGTCGCAGCCCTGGGCGTCGTCCTGGCGTCCTCCTCCCCAAACACCCTGGCCCAGGCCTTCCCCAGACCCCCAGAACGGATGACCTACCAGGGCTTCCTCGTGGATGGCACCGGCACCGCCCTCGGCAACTCCGCTCCCAAGAACTACGACGTCATCTTCCGCATCTACGACGACCAAAGCGCCGGAACCCTGCAATGGACCGAGCAGCAAACCGTCACCGTCGATAAAGGCTACTTCAGCGTCCTCCTCGGCGAAGGCGCCGCCGTCGGCATCGAACCCCATGGCAACCTCTCCGATATCTTCAAAGGCGCCACCGCCTCGGACCGCTTCGTCGGCATCACCGTCAAAGGCATCGGCAACAGCCAGAGCGACGTCAACATCCTGCCCAGGCTGCGCCTGATCAGCTCGCCCTACGCCTTCCTCGCCCATAGCGCCGTGCGCCTCGTCCAAAACACCGGCGCAGACCTCATCACCGCCAACGGCAACGCCGTGACCGTCGCCGGCCCGGTCACCGCCACCACCTTCACCGGCAACGGCGCCAGCCTCACCGCCCTCAACGCCTCCCAGATCACCACCGGCACCCTCAACGACGCACGCACCTCGTCCAACATCCCCAAACTCAACGCCACCAGCCAGACCTTCGCCGGCACCCTCTCCGTCGCCGGCAACCTCGCCGTCGCCGGCTCCGGCGGCATCTCCGGCTACGGCACCATCCCCCTCGGCGGCATCATCCTCTGGTCCGGCTCCATCGCATCCATCCCCTCAGGCTGGGCCCTCTGCAATGGCCAGACCGTCAATGGCCGCACCACCCCGAACCTCCTGAACCGATTCATCGTCGGCGCGGGATCAGGCTACGCGGTCGGCAATACCGGCGGCGCCGACTACGTCACCCTCACCCCCAGTCAGATGCCCTCCCACACCCACGGCTACCGCGACGGATTCCACATCGAGTCCTCGACGCATTCCCACTGGTCGGCTGAAACCTGGCCTCAGAACCGGCGCGGCGACGGCGACACCGATGAGGACAACCGTTACATGTGGTACGTGAACCGGACCTCGGAAGCCGCCGGCGGCAATCAGGCCCACGAAAACCGCCCGCCCTACTACGCCCTGGCCTACATCATGCGCGTTCAGTGAACCCGGCGCCCCCCGTCGTGCCGCACCCCGGTCCCTCCAAATCACCCTGTCATGCCGCTGTGCTGTGCATCACCCCACGCCCACGCCCTCGACATGACTCGCCTCCCGCTGCGGGCATGAACCCCAGCCTCACGAGCACCCGCTCCAACCTCATGCCCGATTCCCCCTCCAACCCCGCCTGACTTCGTCCGTCCCGACGCTATGAAACGGCTCCTCCGCTCCCTCTCCGGCGCCCTCCTGCTCGCCTTCACCGGCCTCACCGCTGCCCATGCCGCGGACCCGGTCGCGCTCCCGGTCCAGTACCGCCGCCTGTACGGCGGCGAATCCTGGCTCAATTACCAGTCCGTCGCCGGGGTCCCCATCTCCACCAACGCCGGCAATCCGCCGGGCTCCAACGGCAACCAACCCGTCGGCAACGAATCCACCGGGATCAATACCCCGCCCACCCAAGGGCAATTCCAATCCCTGATCTCCCACGGCGCCGTGGCCGGCCTGACCTTCAGCCAGTGGCAGACCGTCAGCAACTCCGCCACCCTCAAGGCCGGATCCACCCCCTTCTCCGGCACCGTCGCCGCCGAAATGAACCTGCCTCGGGGACTCGACAACGAGCAGGTGGTCATCGTCCTCCGACGCGCCCAGATCGGCGCTCCCTACATGAGCCGTGAGGTGTCCTTCGACTTCGGCTCCGTGGTGGCCCCGCCGATCAGCGACGAACGCGGCGTCCTCCTTCCCGGCAACTCCAGCACCACCTACTGGCTGCCGGAACCCTACTCCACCAACAGCCACGCCAACGCCGGCTACTACTGGAGCCGCCACGCCCGCCTGGTCTACGCCATCCAACCCGGCCCGATCTTCATCACCTGGCGCAAGGCCGCCCCGTTCACCTCGGCCACCAAACCCGCCGACTACGTCAACCCCAACAGCCCCATCAGCTTCCAAACCAACGGCGCCAACATCTTCCTGCTCTACACCGAACAGTACGTCGTCTCGGGCAGCCCGGCGAAACAGCCCCGCAAGATGTACTGGACCGAGAAATCCTTCCGCAACACCGGCAAGGCCATCCTCGTCCCCAAAGGCCGCGTCGGCGCCGTCAACGTCGTCTACAACAACAGCTTCCCTCGAACCGTCACCGAGGAATTCCAAGGCGTGGGCTCCACCAGCCCAACCGACGGCAGCAACCTGGAGGCCCGAAGCGAACTCCGCACCCTCTGGTACGAACAGGAACAGGACAGCATCTACGCCTACAACGCCGAAGGCCGCGTCTTCGTCGAAATCCTCGGCGACCTCCGCACCGACGGCGAAACCTACATCCCCCTCGGCACCGAAATCGTCGACGTCAGCAAACAGCCCGTCCCCGAGGACGTCACCGTCGAACTGGGCGAACGCCTCGTCCCCCCCGCCGATGGCGACATCGACCTCCTCTTCCCCGAACCCCTCCAATCCCTGTTCGGCAACACCTTCGCCTTCCGCCACTCCATCGACGGCTCACCCAGGGTCCAGTACTTCGCCACCCGCGAAACCCAGAATCTCAACGACTACCTCGTCCACTGGATGGAGGAAGGCGTCGCCGGCCTGCAATGGCCCCGGCATTTCGCCCGCTACCGCCTGATCTGGCCCACCGACGTCTCACGCTACAGTCATTTCGTCCGCCCTCCGGCCGCCACCGACAGCGAGGCCGCCCTCACCGCCGTCCCGCTCCGACCCGAAAACGCCCCGAATCTCGAATACCAGGACCCCCTCGACCGCCCGCGCGCCAAGTTCACTTCGGACTTCAAGTTCTACACCTGGCTCGACCCCCAGTATCCCGTCCACCGCGCCCTGCTGCGCTATTCCTCCGCCGAACACGTCGGCTTCGAACGGGTCTTCTCCTGGCTCGACACCTCCCTGATCTCCAGCAATTTCGTCGGCAACGACGTCGCCGAACCGGCCCGGAAAATCGTCCAGAACCTCACCGCCTGGAGCGCCTCCGATCAGCGCTTCTCCTGGCCCGCGGACCTCAACCTCTCCGCACCCCGCGTCGTCCAGCAAACGGTCGAGGTCGGCAAACGCATCAATCCGCCCACCGAAACCGATGTCGCCGACGGCACCAACTATGTCGCGGGCCATATCCATCGCCCCGCCGGCACATCCTACAACACCCGGGCCTACTCCGATCCGTTTTCCAACGGCTTCGAGGCCGCCAACCAGGGCGCGATCATCCCCATCAATGTCATCCCGGGTGCCAACCAACTCGAGGTCTGGTGGTTCCGCACCAACACCGCCTCGGCCGGCCCCAACGCCGGCAACAATCTCCTCGGCTTCAGCTCCGTCTTCTGGCCGTCCGTCATCGGCCATTACACCATCGAGTGGCCCACCAACCCCCGGGAGATCGTCCTCGCCAGCCGCCTCGGCGGAGTCGACATCACCACCATCGAAGGCCTGGGCACCATCTACGCCCAAAACGACCCCGAGCTCGATGGCTACAATCCCAACGAGGAACACGCCATCATGTCGGCGGGTATCCCCTACGCCACCCGCGACGATCTCAACATCACCTCCGGATCCGACTTCTCCTCCCTTCCTTATGTCCTGATTCATTACACAGCCGCCGACCTCCGCCCCGCCATGGCGGTCTTCAAGGTGCTCCGGGAAAAACCGGAGGAGGGCTTCGTCTTCGATTATGTCGTGCCCGCCGGCCAGATGCTCCAACCACCGCCCCCCCTCGGGTTCCTGCCCCAACCCGTCGAAGGCAGCGGCGACCTCGCCGTCAATTACAACACCGAACCCCCCAGCATCGGCGGTGATGAACCCGGCGGCTGGTCCACCGAGGCCGCCTCGGGCTCCTACTCCAATTACATCCGCTTCACCTACAAGGATCGGAAGGACAATTTCTGGGTCTACCGCGGCCCGCATGCCGGCATCCCCGATCTCCAGGCCGGAACCTACAACCCCAACACCCGCTCCTTCTCACCCCTCACCTCCGCCACCGCCGTCGTCGGCCAACCCTTCCACTTCGGAATCCACGTCTCACGTCAGGATGAGTTCCTCGCCCTCGACCTCTCCGGGAACCCGGGCTGGCTCACCTTCTCCGGACTGACCCTCCTCGGCACCCCGCCCACCGGCAGTGAAGCCACCCACGCCGTCCAGATCATCGTCCGTGACCGCTACGACCTGACCCGCATCACCAACACCCTCAGCCTCCAGGTGGTCTCCGCCGGCTCCCCGGTCGTCCAGGCCCCCCTCGCCGTGGTCAGCACCAACACCTACACCGGCAGCGTCATCACCTACACCAACCGCGCCCCGTTCCTCGCGCATTCACCAACGCCCACCAACAGCTTCACCCTGCGCTACTACTACAAAACCCTGCCCAACTTCGCCTGGCCCGGCATCGCATCCCCGCCCGAAACAGGCTCCATCGTCCCCTACCTCCGCCGATACGACCCCAACACCCAGAGCTACGTCGGCCAGCCGGGATCCAAAACCACCGAATCCCTCGATATCGTCTACCGCCCGTTCTGGCCGGTCCGCGACCCCAAGGACGGCTCGCAACCCATCCCCACCCTCCCCTACGGCGCCACCCTCGCCATGCCGGACTACAACCTGCCCGGCGTCCGCGACTTCAAAACCGCCCACATCTACTACCAGCAGTCCATCGCCGCCGACATCACCCACCCCAGGCACAGCGCCGTCCTGCACGATCCCACCCGCGCCAAATCCGTCCCCATCACCGACCAGTTCGAGGACAGCATCCCCGCCGGCATCAAAACCGAAAACTACCAGGGCAAGGTCTACTTCCCCCTCCTCCCCCCTCACCTCGTCAACCGGGTCTTCATCGACCCCAACATGAGCGAGAAGGGCAGCCTCGTCCTCATCGGTGAATACAAACAGGAACTGCTCGGCGAAAACTACCTGCTCCTCAACGTCCTCCGCGGCTCGGACCTGGAGTCGGTGTTCAACCTCTGCCCCACCGCCGATACCGAGAACTTCCCGAAGTGGACCAACCTGGTCGCCGCCCTCTCCACCGCCGTCGAAACCTTCCACGAAGACCTCCCCAACGCCCCGGGCACCTACGTCCCCAACCCGGACATCACCGTCAACATCGGCGTCGGCGACCTCGCCGACATCCACAGCGACAACACCGCCGTCGATTCCTACGCCATCAGCGCCACCGGCCCCGGCGCCGGCTACATCACCCTGCTCGAATCCAGCGGCACCGCCTTCACCGAACCCGGCGACCCCGTCGCCATGCACATCTTCAAGGTCGGCGGCGGCCTCCACCGCGGTGAACTGAAAATCATCGAGGCCCCCAACCCCCTCAGCGAAATCGTCACCTTCCAGCACACCGCCGACCTCGCCGGCCGCTTCGACGAATACGAATACGAATGGAAGATCGCCGCACCCGTCGACGGCTTCCCCCCGGAGATCGATGCCTCCATGTCGAGGTACATCCCCCTCACCACCATCGACGTCGACATCCCCCGCTACTCCCTGGGCGGCGCCGGCGTCCAGGCCCTCGGCGACAACTACGTCGTCATGCGCTACCGCCCCATCGACCCCACCCATCCCCTCTTCGTCCTCAACCCCACCGACAGCGACTGGTCCGAATGGACCCGCCCCGCCCTCGCCGAGGGCTGGATCAAACGCGTCCTCAAAGGCATCAACCCCTTCAACCAGCGCGTCAACGACCTCTTCAACAACCGCGTCAACACCGACGTCAGCATCCTCACCCAGGCCGGCCGCCGCTGGGAAGGCGACGTCGCCCTCAACATCGACACCATCAACAATTACGGCCTCATCGAAATCTACGAAACCGTCCTCCGCCGCGGCCGATCCCTCAGCATCGAGTCCGGCTTCAACTACGGCCCGGCCAACGACGCCCTCCTCCTCGCCGCCGGCTATATCAACGACCTCTACATGATGCTCGGCAACGAGGCCTGGTCCGACGCCGCCAACCCCACCATCGGCATCGGAACCGCCGACAACACCTACGGCGATATCGCCACCGCCCTCTTCGCCTTCCGCGGCCAGATGCCCTCCCTGCTCGAGGAGGAACTCGCCCTGCTCCGCGGCCGCGACGACTTCTTCCTCCCCGGCGTCGAGATCACCCCGGTCTACAACCGCCTGGTCTGGAACTACACCCGCGGCATCGACGCCGGCGAGGTGGTCTACGCCGTCAATTACAACATCCAGGAAAACCCCAACCAGTCCCCCGACGGCATCATCAACGCCGAGGACGCCGCCCGCATGTTCCCCCAGGGCCACGGGGACGCCTACGGTCACTACCTCACCGCGCTCAAGGGCTACTACTCCCTGCTGATGAACAGTTACTTCGACTGGGTGCCCCGCATCGAGGCCGTCAATGTCCTCGGTCAGCCGGTCTCCGTCGATTACCTCGACGAACGCAAGTTCGCCGCCGCCGCCGCCGCCACCGCCCGCGCCGGCCGCCAGATCTTCGACCTCACCTGGAGAAAGGATTACCAGCCCGTCTCCAAACAGGGCTGGGAACACTTCGCCCCGACACGCGTCAACACCCAGCGCCACTACATCGCGGACTCCGACGGCAGCACCAACAACCCCACCCGCCACTGGGGCCTCGATCACTGGGCCTCCCGCGTCGGCCAGGGCGCCTACCTCAACTGGGTCGTCGGCAATGCCATGCTCCCGGATGTCGACCCCATCCCCACCCACGAAGGCATCCAAAAGGTCGACCGCACCACCGTGCCGGAACTCAAGGAACTCGCCCTCATCGCCGACGGCCTGCAAACCGCCCTGGAAAACGCCGAAGGCGGCCTCTCGCCCCTCGGCATCCCCGAGGACGGCCTCGCCTTCGACATCGATCCCAACGCCGTCGTCGGCTCCACCTCAGGCACCCACTTCGAGCAGGTCTACGATCGGGCAACCGCAGCCCTGAGGAACGCCGTCGCCGCCTTCGACGACGCCAAGGACGTCACCCGGCTGATGCGCTCGGAACAGGATTCCCTCGCCGACGTCCAGGCCAGGGTCGCCCAGCAGGAACGCGCCTACGAGGTCGCCCTCATCGAACTCTACGGCACCCCCTACCCCGATGACATCGGACCCGGCAAACTGTACCGACAGGGCTACGCCGGCCCCGACCTCATCCATTACGCCTACGTCGACCTCCCCGAGTATCAGTACCCCGAGGTCTGGAGCTACTCCAACACCACCAGCTGGGACTTCCCCCTCCTCGACCTCCCCGCCGACTGGGTCGACAAGCACTACACCAACATCAACTTCCGAACGATCACCAATCTCACCTTCAACATCGGCCCCCACGGCTTCGCCCAGAAACCCGAAACCTGGAAGAGCCGTCGCTACTCCCCGGGCAGAATCCAGCAGGCCATCTCCGCCCAGATCCTCGCCCACATGCGCCTGCGCCACGAAATCAACGATCTGGCCGGCGACCTCGTCGTCCTCGAAAAGTCGGTCGATGTCTTCGAGGCCGACGTGGAAACCTACGGAAAGGTCTGGGCCATCAAGGCCAGCCAACTGGTGGCCGACGAAGTCCTCGAAAAGACCAAGTTCGCCGACGAGATCTACCAGAAGTTCGTCGACTCAACGATCGAGAACATCGTCGACAGCAGCTTCGCAGCCTCCGAGGCCATTCCGAAGAGCGCCATCTTCGGGGTCGCCAGCGGTGGTGACCTCACCTTCGCAGGCCGCGCCGCGATCGAATCCGCCGGCCTCACCCTCAAGGCCGGCTTCGATACCGCCTCCTTCGTCCGGTTTACCGTCGTCAAAGCCCTCGAACTGACCGTCAACACCCTCAAACGCCAGGAGGACTTCTGGGGCATCGGTCTCCTCGAGCGCGAAAAGGAACTGCGCGGCCAGGTCCAGGATCTCGGCAACAAACTCGGCGATATCCAGGAGCGGATGTGGACGGTCAATGAACGACTCCGGGAATACGACAACGCCCAGCGCGAGGTCCGCACCCTCATCGCCAGCGGCGACACCATCCAGGCGGAACGCGAAATCTACCGCCAACGCACCGCCGCCATCATCCAGGGCTACCGCACCCGCGACGCCGCCTTCCGCATCTTCCGCAACGAAAAACTCGAACGGTACAAGAACCTCTTCGACCTCTCGTCCCGCTACGCCCTCCTCGCCGCCAACGCCTACGACTACGAAACCGGCCTCCTCAACACCTCGGCCGGCCGCAGCTTCACCGGCAGGATCATCAATTCCCGCGCCCTCGGCGTCGTCCGCCAGGGCCAACCCCAGTTCGCCGGCAGCAACACCGGCGACCCCGGCCTCTCCAGCGCCCTCGCCGAAATGAAGGCCGACTGGGACGTCCTCCGCGGCCGCCTCGGCTTCAACAACCCCGACGCCTACGGCACCACCGTCTCCCTCCGCACCGAACGCCTCCGCATCCTCCCAGGCGACGAAGGCGAAACCGCCTGGAAGGACCTCCTCCATCGCTCCCGATCCGCCAACATCCTCGAGGACGCCGACGTCCGCCGTTACTGCATGCAGGTCGACCCCGGCAACGGCCTCCCCGTGCCAGGCATCGTCATCACCTTCGGCACCACCATCGCCGATGGCCTCAACCTCTTCGGCCAACCCCTCGCCGCCGGCGACAGCACCTTCAGCCCCAGCTCCTTCGCCACCAAGATCTTCGGCGTCGGCGTCGCCCTCGAAGGCTACCGCGGCATGAACCTCCCCACCGCCAACGGCTCCACCATCGGCGCCGCCGGCGCCTCCTCCCCACCCGAGCCGGACGCCTGGTTCCTCGATAACTCCGCCCTCGCCGCCACCCCCTACATCTACCTCATCCCCGTCGGCGTCGATTCCATGCGCAGCCCGCCCCTCGGCGATTCCTCCACCATCCGCACCTGGGCCGTCGATGACCTCGCCATCCCCATGCCCTTCAACATCGGGAACTCCGGCTTCTCCACCCAGGCCCTCTACCAAAGCGCCGATTCGCTCTCGGAACCGCTCTTCGCCCTCCGCAAACACCAGGCCTTCCGCCCCGTCCCGTCCGCCAACCTCTTCAGCCCAAGCCTCTACGGCCCCAGCGGCTCCCTCCTCCGCTCCCAGTTCACCAACAACCGCCTCGTCGGTCGCTCGGTCTGGAACAGCCAGTGGAAACTGGTCATCCCCGGACGCACCCTGCTCAACAACCCCAACGAAGGCCTCGACCGCTTCATCCGCACGGTCAAGGACATCAAACTCCACTTCGTCACCTACTCCTACTCGGGCAACTGAACCACCCCGCTCCACACCCCCCCCACCCCACCATGAAACCTCCAGCTCCAGCCCGGCTCCCCCGCTCCGCCCGAGGCACCACCCTCGCCTGCCTCGCCGCCACCGCCACCCTCGCCGCCCTCGCCTTCCCCCCGGCGCCCCACCACATCCTCTACGGCCTCGTCCGCGATGAACTGGGCAACCCCCTCGACGTCCCCGACGCCCAGGTCTTCCTCGAATCCGAAAGCGGCGCCTCCGTCCGCGCCCCCATCATCCAAGGCTCCCTGCCCGGCGCCAACTACCGCCTCCACGTCCCCATCGACTCCGGATCCACCGCCGACCGCTACCAGCCGTCCGCCCTCAAACCCGCCCTCCCCTTCCGCATCCGCGTCACCTTCGGCGGCCACGTCTATCTCCCCATCGAAATGGCCGGCTCCTCCCACCTCGTCGCCCAACCCAGCGCCTCCTCCCGCGTCGATCTCACCCTCGGCATCGACTCCGATGGCGACGGCCTCCCCGATGCGTGGGAACTCGCCCTCATCGCCGCCACCGGCGGCAACCGCACCCTCGCCGATATCGGCCCCAAGGATGACACCGACGGCGACGGCCTCTCCAATCTCCAGGAATACATCGCCGGCACCTACGCCTTCGACCCCGAGGACGGCTTCGCCCTCCAGATCCTCGGCTCCCGCGACAACCGCTCGGTCCTCGGCTTCACCGCCCTCCGCGGTCGCACCTACTCCATCCAGTCATCCCCCGATATGTCCGCCTGGACCCCCGTCCCCTTCACCCTCGCCTCCGACCCCGCCAACACCCCCGACCGCACCGCCTACGTGTCCGCCGACGTCCGCCCGATCCAGGTGCTTGTCCAATCCCCCGCCTCCCAGGAATCCACCGCCGCCACCCGCTTCTTCCGCCTCATGATCCGCTGACCCGACGGCTGCCCTTCGCACCGTGAACCGCTCGTCCCCAACCCCGGCGGCCATCGCCACCCCCACCCAGGCCCAGACCCCGGTCCTGGCCCTGGCCCTGGCCCTCGCCGCCTTCCTCCCCACCCGACCCTCCGCCGGCCTCGACCTCCACCCGCACGTCATCGCCTCCGCCGGAGGAACCGCCACCAGCCCCCGCTTCTCCATCCTCGGCACCGCCGGCCAACCGCTCGCCAGCAGCCCCGCCCCCACCCCATCCCCCTTCGCCGCCCGCTCCGGCTTCTGGGCCCAGGTCCTCCGCTGGAAAAACAGCCCCCCAAACCCGGCCAACGACTTCATCACCCGCCGCCCAGGCGACGCCGCCCACGTCCTCGTCCGCACCCTCCTCCAGAACGATCACGACCCGGACTTCGACCCGCTCACCCTCGTCCGCTTCGACACCACCACCGCCCTCGGCGGCTCCGTCCACCGCGACGGCCCCTGGCTCGTCTACCAACCCCCGGCCAACACCACCCCCTCCACCGTCGACACCTTCACCTACGAGGTCACCGACGGCGACGCCCCCTCTCCAACCGCCACCGTGACCATCGGCCCGTTCATCCCCTCCCCCACCGGCGGTCCCCCCAACGCTCTCGCCATCCAACTGGACCCAGGCCCACCCGCCCGCATCCACCTCCGCTTCCAGGGCATCGCCCTCCGCTCCTACCTCGTCCAATCCAGCCTCGACCCCGCCGGCCCCTGGAACACCCTCGCCACCGTCACCGCCGCCGCCAACGGCGCCGTCCACCACACCGACACGCCATCCGACGACCCCCGCTTCTACCGCCTCGCCGAACCCTGACGCCTCGCCGAACCCTGACGCCTCGCCACCCCCATGCCCGCCAACCGCCCATCCCCCACCACCACCCCCCGCCCGTCCGGCGTCATGCTCGCCGCAGCCATCACCCTCGCCTCCACACCCGCCCCCGCCTACATCGCCGACCTCAGCCACGATCTCACCGTCCCCCTGCACACCCACTCCGCCCCCCTGCCCGACCTCAGCCAGTACGACCCCACCCCCCAGCCCCGCCGCCACCTCCGCCGCATGTCCCCGGGCGACGGCCTCCAGGCCTTCACCGAATCCGTCAGCCGCTACTTCGTCAGCCTGAACCTCGACATCCCCGACAACTCCTCGGTCGGTGTCACCAGCGAAAAGGTGGTCAACGGCATCGCCGGTGTCATCGGCTCCGTCCAGGTCCAGCTCAACATCGCCCCGACTCCAGGCTCCACGATGTTCAACGGCGACCTCTTCGTCACCCTCAGCCATGACTCCGGCTACGCCATCCTCCTCAACCGCCCCGGCCGCCGCGACGGCTTCAGCGCCGGATACGGCGACAATGGCTTCCAGATCACCCTCAGCGATTCCGCGGCCGCCGACGTCCACACCTACCGCATCGAGGCCACCGGCAGCCACACCACTCCGCTCTCCCTTTCCGATACCCCCGCCGCCCTCACCGGTTCCTGGCAACCCGACGGCCGCACCGCCGACCCCTCCCAGGTCGGTATCGCCTCCCCCCGCAACGCCACGCTCGACCAGTTCGCCGGCCTCGACCCCAACGGCGTCTGGACCCTCCACCTCGCCGACCTCGCCGAAGGCGGCCAGGCCCGCCTCGTCGAGTGGAGCCTCCACTTCACCATGGTCCCAGAACCCCGCGAAACCTTCCTCGCCACCTGCGCTCTTCTCGCCTCCCTCGCCCTCCTCCGATCGACTCCCGGTTCCCGCCACCCCTCCCGCTGATCCCCTCCCGCCTCCGCCTCGCCCCCCCCTGCCCGATCCCAAGCCGCAGCCCAGGCCCCGGCCCTGGCCCCGGTCCCGCTCCGTCACCGAATTGTAACTCCCCAGGCTCCCGCGGCGTCTCATGGCCATTCATGAGGACGCCCATCACCCTCCTCCGCCCAGCCTCCCTGGCCCTCGCCGCCGGCGCATGGCTCGCGCTCACCCCCTTCACCACCCCGGCCCAACCCTCCGGCCCACCCCGCGGACGCGGACCCGGCGGCGGTCCCGGCGGCGGACCCCCCATGGGCGTCCAGGCCGATACGAAGCTCCTCGAACGCTTCGACCAGAACCGCGACAAACGCCTCGACGCCTCCGAACGCAAGGCCGCCCGCGAGTTCCTGGCCGAGGAACACGCCGCCGGCCGCGGTCCCCGCCGACCCGGCCCGCCCGGCGGCCGCCGCGATACCGAGCCCCGCACCGCCCCCGCCCCAGGCCCCCGCCTCGCCCCGTCCGAGGTCGCCAGCTTCCCCGACAAGCCGCTCTTCGACCCGTCCGTGCTCCGCACCTTCTTCCTCCAGTTCGAGAACGCAGACTGGGAAAGGGAACTCGCCGACTTCTACCGCACCGATGTGGAGGTGCCCGCAACCCTCACCGTCGATGGCACCACCTACCGAGACGTGGGCGTCCGGTTCCGCGGCGCTTCCTCCTTCTTCACCGTCAGCCCGGGCCTCAAACGCTCCCTCAACCTCAGCATCGACTTCGTCCACAAAAACCAGCGGGTCCACGGCGCCAAGACCCTTAACCTGCTCAACTCCCACACCGACCCCACCTACCTCCGAACCCCGCTCTACTACCACGTCGCCCGCCAATACCTCCCGGCCCACAAGGCCAACTACGCCCGCGTGGTCATCAACGGCGAATCCTGGGGCGTCTACGTCAGCGTCGAACAGTTCAACGCCGACTTCATCCGCGACCGCTTCGGCTCCCCCCAGGGCGCCCGATGGAAGGTCCCCGGCAGCCCGCGCGGCCGCGGCAGCCTCGCCTACCTCGGTGATGACCCCGCTCCCTACCGCCAGATCTACGACCTCAAAACCAAGGACTCCCCCAAACCCTGGGCCGACCTCGCCAACCTCTGCAGGGTCCTCAACCAAACCCCGCCCGACCAACTGGAGGCCGCGCTCGACCCCATCCTCGATATCGACGGCGCCCTCAAGTTCCTCGCCCTCGAGAACACCTTCATCAACGCCGACGGCTATTGGATCCGCTCCAGCGACTACAACCTCTTCCAGGATCCCAAGGGCCGCTTCCACATCATCCCCCACGACGCCAACGAAACCTTCCGCACCGCCGAAGGCCCGGGCTTCGGCGGCGGCCAACCCTCCCAGGGCGTCGAACTCGACCCCCTCACCGGCGCCGATTCCATCGACAAACCGCTCATCAGCAAACTGCTCGCCGTTCCCAACCTGCGAAAACGCTACCTCGGCTTCGTCCGCGACATGGCCACACGCTGGCTCGATTGGTCCAACCTCGAACCCCTGGCCCAACAGTGGCAGGCCCAGATCTCCGACGACGTCCGCACCGACACCCACCGCCTCTACCCCTTCGACGCCTTCGTCCAGGGCGTCCGCCAGGACACCGAGGAACAGGGCTTCCGCGGCCCACGCCGCGCCATCAGCATCAAATCCTTCGCCGATCAACGCCGCGCCTTCCTCCTCGGCCGGACCGAACCCTGACCTCACCGGAAACAATGCCGGGCCGGAGCAGACGCTTCACGTCCACCCCGGCCCAGGCACCCTGTTCCGAAGCGCACCCACCGACCGAGCCCGGTCGGCGCGCCCCGGCAAAACCCACAGCCTCACATCCCGGCTCCCTGCTTCCTCAACCGGAAGTAGCGACCACCGGCCGCCGCCTCGAACGAAACCGTATTCTGCCCCCCTTCCACCACCACCGGATCCAACACCGACGACCACGCAGCCCCCACCACCGAGGTCGCCGTCTCGAGCACATACCCCGCCGCCGCTACCGGCCATGAAAGCGTGATCCGACTCCCGCTCCGACCCACCGCCAACCGCGGCGCATCCCCTCCCCCGAGCCCGAGAAGGAGCTGGTCAAGCTCCTCGTCGGAGTACCCCAGCTTCAGATCCGAACGCGTGCTGAACAGGAACAGATCGATGGTCGTCCCGCCTTCCCGGTACGAGATCGTCCACTCCAATTCCTTGCCCACCATCTCCTCCGTCACCTCGTACTTGAAGTGCACGCCGGGCTCCCCCTGCGTCTCCGGGTTCAGAAACTGGCTCGATACCACGCTGTTCCAGTGGAAGTTCCCCTCCCAGTACGCCCGCCCGGCCTCGTCCCCCAGTGACCGGTCCGTCCGCGCTTCCTCCCCCTTCTCCTGAATGAACAGGTAGCCCGCCGCGGAACAGCACCCCTCTGCGTACCCCCCACGGTCGCTCAACGGCCAGTCCGTCTCCGGATCCTTCCCGAAATCCGGCGGCACGAAGAACGAGTCCTCGTTCAGGTAATGCACCTCGTTCCCCCCGTTCTCGTACATGGTGAACCGCATGTAGAGGTAGTAGGTCCCCGCCTTCGCGAACTGCACCTTGTACGTCACCTTGTCGATGTGCTGCGCAAACCCGGTCTGCGTCCACAACGCCCCCTTCCCCGACGCCGTCGTGTCCGCCCCCAGAACAGGCGCACCCAGGAAGCTGGTCACCGCGTCGTTGTCCGACACCCGCATGAACCCCACGCCCTCCCCCTCGTTCGACTCGGCACCGTAGTCCTCCCCCTCCAGCAGGAGATACGACCACGCCTCGTCCCCGGTGCCCACCACATCGCCCGGATCCTGAACGGTGACCTTCCCCCCTCCGGCATCGACGAGCAACGCGTCCAGCTCCTCGTCGGAGTACCCCAGCTTCAGATCCGAACGCGTGCTGAACAGGAACAGATCGATGGTCGTCCCGCCTTCCCGGTACGAGATCGTCCACTCCAATTCCTTGCCCACCATCTCCTCCGTCACCTCGTACTTGAAGTGCACGCCGGGCTCCCCCTGCGTCTCCGGGTTCAGAAACTGGCTCGATACCACGCTGTTCCAGTGGAAGTTCCCCTCCCAGTACGCCCGCCCGGCCTCGTCCCCCAGTGACCGGTCCGTCCGCGCTTCCTCCCCCTTCTCCTGAATGAACAGGTAGCCCGCCGCGGAACAGCACCCCTCTGCGTACCCCCCACGGTCGCTCAACGGCCAGTCCGTCTCCGGATCCTTCCCGAAATCCGGCGGCACGAAGAACGAGTCCTCGTTCAGGTAATGCACCTCGTTCCCCCCGTTCTCGTACATGGTGAACCGCATGTAGAGGTAGTAGGTCCCCGCCTTCGCGAACTGCACCTTGTACGTCACCTTGTCGATGTGCTGCGCAAACCCGGTCTGCGTCCACAACGCCCCCTTCCCCGACGCCGTCGTGCCCGCCCCCAGAACAGGCGCACCCAGGAAACTGGTCACCGCATCGTTGTCCGACACCCGCATGAACCCCACACCCTCCCCTTCGTTCGATTCGGTCTCGTAGCTTTCGCCCTCGACCACCAGATACGACCACGCCTCGTCCCCGGTGCCCACGGTCGCGTCCGCCTTCTGAATCGTCGTTGCGGCCATGCCCTGCAATGTGCCCAGCACGACCAACAGACCCAGTCCAACCCTGCGCCCGCGGCTGTCGTCTCGATTCGGTTTGTTCATGGGATAGGTAGCTCCGTGCCGCCCAGACCGACCCGGAGACACGCCGCCTCCACCACGCCACGACACGGCATGAGACGTCACCAACGCCGGAATGCGACGCAGGCGGCCGTCATGCCGATGAGCCGTGGAAGGCCGATGAAATTTTTCTGGGAAGCGTGCGAGAAACTAATAGTCACGAACAAAGGGTCAAGGCGAAAGCCCGCCCTTCCCCGCCTCGCCCCTCAGGGAAACAGACCGCGGAGCCGCTTCGCCCGCCACACACGCTCCACCCCCGTCGCCAGCGCCGCCATCCTCATGCTCACCCGTCGTTCCCTGGCAAACTTCGATGTCTGGGCGAACGCACCTTCCAGCATCCGATAGAGACGGTCGGTGACCTCGGTCTCACCCCAGAAAAAACTCTGCAGGTCCTGGACCCACTCGAAGTAACTGACCACCACGCCGCCCGCGTTGCACAGGATGTCCGGCAACACGAAGACCTCCGGGCGTTGCTCCAGAATCCGGTCCGCCTCCGGGGTCGTCGGCCCGTTCGCCGCCTCCGCGAGCACCCGGCACCGGATCCGCGCCGCGTTCTCCCCGGTGATCTGTCGCTCCAGCGCCGCCGGCACCAGCACGTCGCACGGCTGCACCAACAGCTCCGCGGGAGGTATCGCCGTTCCCCCCGCAAACCCCGCCACACTCCGCCGCGCCGCCACGTGCGCGTCCAACGCCACCAGATCCAGCCCGTGCTCGTTGAACACCGCCCCGCCCACGTCGCTCACCCCCACCACCCTCGTGCCGAATCGAGCCAGCCCGTGCGCCGCCACCGACCCCACGTTCCCGTACCCCTGCACGATCGCCGTCGCCTCCCGAGCCGCCAGCCCCAGCACGTCCATCGCCCGGTTCACCAGGAACGCCACTCCCCGCCCCGTCGCCTCCCGCCTCCCCACCGACCCGCCCAGCAACACCGGCTTCCCGGTCACCACCCCGGGCACCGAATGCCCCACGTGCGTCGAGTACGTGTCCATGATCCACGCCATGACCTGCTCGTTCGTCCCCATGTCCGGCGCCGGCACATCCACCTGCGGCCCGATGAACGGAATGATCTCCTGCGTGTACCTCCGCGTCAGCCGCTCGAGTTCCCCAACCGACATCCGCCCCGGATCACACGCCACACCCCCCTTCGCTCCCCCGTACGGCAATCCCATCAACGCACACTTCCAACTCATCCACATCGACAACGCCGCCACCTCACCCAGCGTCACCCCCGGATGATACCGAATCCCTCCCTTCGTCGGCCCCAGGGTCAGATGATGCTGCACCCGGTACCCGTGAAACACCTCCGTCCTCCCATCGTCCCGCTGCACCGGCACCGTCACGCTCACCGACCGCTTCGGCAACCACACCCGGTCCCGCTCCCCCTCCGGGATCTCCAGGAAATCCGCCACCCTCGCAAACTGACGGCTCGCCATCTGAAACGTCGGATGATCATAGGGATGTTCCATGCCGGTAATCTGGCCGACCCATGGCCCGATGCCAGTCCCCGTCCGCGAACCCCACCCCCCGCCAACTCCCCCCCGCGGGAGCCGGCTTCCTCCCACCCCACCCGCCACGCTACCATCCCCGCGTGTCCGCGACCCTGGTCGTCAACGAGATCTACCTCAGCCTGCAGGGCGAAAGCACCTTCGCCGGCCTGCCGTGCGTCTTCGTCCGCCTCACCGGCTGCAACCTCCGCTGCTCCTACTGCGATACCGCCTACGCCTTCACCGAAGGCCGCAGAACCCCCCTCGACGCCGTCATCTCCGAGGTCCAACGCCTCGCCTCCCCCTACCTCCCCACACCCGCCACCCCATCCCCCCTCCCCTTCCCTTCCCATCCCCAGGCCCAACGACTCCCCCTCGTCGAACTGACCGGCGGCGAACCGCTCCTCCAACCCGCCGCCCTCACCCTCATGGCCGCTCTCTGCGACCTCGACTTCACCGTGCTCGTCGAAACCAGCGGCGCTCTCGACATCGCCCCCGTCGACCCCCGCGTCCGTCGCATCGTCGACCTCAAATGCCCCTCCAGCGGCGAATCCGCCCGCAACCGATGGGACAACCTCCCCCACCTCAAACCCACCGACGAACTGAAGTTCGTGGTCGGCACCCACGAGGACTACGCCTGGGTCAAGGACACCATCACCCGCCACAATCTCGCCGCCCGCTGCCCCATCCTCGTCTCCTGGGTCCACCCCCTCGCCCCCAACCAACAGGCATCCTCCCTCAAACCCGTCCCCACCGGCCACACCCCCATCCCCCGCCAAACCCTCGTCGAGGCCATCGTCGCCGATGCCCTCCCCGTCCGCTTCCAGGCCCAGTTGCACAAGATCATCTGGCCCCCGGAACAACGCGGTGTCTGATCGCACCATGACCACCGCCGAAACCCTCCGCCTCCTCCAGACCTACGAGTCCCGCAATGTCACCTTCATCGCGCAGGACGGCTCCTGGCCCATCGTCTGGAAAAGCGCCCGCGGCTGCCACGTGCGCGACGCCGAAAACCGCCGGTATCTCGACCTGACCGCCGCCTTCGGCGTCGCCGCCTCCGGCCACGCCAACCCCGCCGTCGTCCACGCCGCCCGCCGCCAAATGGGCGTCCTCCTCCATGCGATGGGCGATGTCCACCCCCACGCCCTCAAAGCCCGCCTCGCCAGGGAACTGAGCCGGCTCACCTTCGAACGCTGGCCCGCCGCCTCACCGTCCGAACCGGTCCACGGCAAGGTCCTCTTCGCCAACTCCGGCTTCGAAGCCGTCGAGGCCGCCCTCAAAACCGCCCGCCTCGCCACCGGCCACCCCGGCATCATCGCCTTCCAGGACGCCTACCACGGCCTCGGCTACGGCACCCTCAACGCCACCCACCGCGACCTCTTCCGCGGCCCGTTCCACGACCAACTCCGCGGCTTCGGCCGCTTCGTCCCCTTCCCCACCCCCGACCCCCAACACCCCGACCGCCCCCTCGACCTCCTCGAATCCCGCCTCAAACGCATCCTCCGACGCGGCGGCATCGGCGCCATCCTCGCCGAACCCATCCAGGCCCGCGCCGGAATCCGCATCCCCCCTCCGGGCTTCCTCCGCCTGCTCCGCAACCTCTGCGACGCCCACGGCGCCCTCCTCATCCTCGACGAGATCTACACCGGTTTCGGCCGCACCGGCCGCTGGTTCGCCACCGAGCACGACGGGGTCACCCCGGATGTGATCTGCCTCGGCAAGGCCCTCACCGGCGGATTCCCCCTCTCGGCATGCGTCGCCAGGGCCACGATCATGGACCAGGCCTGGCCCCCATCCCACGGCGAGGCCATCCACACCTCCACCTTCCTCGGCCACCCCGTCGGCTGCGCCATGGCCCTCGCCCAGATCGGCGAACTGTCACGCCGCCGCCTGCCCGAACGCGCCCAACGCCTGGGCGTCCCCCTCGCCCAGGGCCTCGCCCGCGCCGCAGCCCGCGTCAACCCGCATCGCTTCACCGCCACACCAAGATCCATCGGTCTCATGGGCGGCATCGAATTGCGGCACGCAGACGGCTCCCCCGCGGGCGAGGCCGCCATCCGTGTGGTCCAGCGCCTCCTCACCCAAGGCTTCATCCTCCTCCCCGAGGGCAATCAGGGCGAGGTGGTCAGCCTCACCCCGCCCCTCACCATCCCAGGAACGGAACTGGGTCGTGCTCTCGAAACGCTCGGTACGGAACTTTCATCGTGCTGAACCGCCCCGGCGAACCCCTCCGCCCACTCCGATGCGCAACAAGTCGCAGCATCGGCGGCAATCCCCTCTCGGACGAATCATCACGCCCCGGTGAAACCGGCCGCAGATCCAAGGCCAATAAACGCCTGGCTGTTTTCATAAGCAGGTGCCGTCTCCCCGGGTGGCTGGTGGACGGACGCCGCTACCATCGCCCGGATCCCCGTTCGCGCAAGAGCCGGATCGCAACAAGCAGGCAACATGACCCTCGGTGAAATGAGATCCCTGCTCGCGCAGGAAAACCTCCGCCTGACCCGCTCCCTGGGCCAGAACTTCCTCCACGACGGAAACCAGATCCGCCGCATCGTCGATCAGGCCAACCTCCAGCCCGGCGACCCCGTCCTCGAAATCGGCCCAGGCCTCGGCCCCCTCACCGATGCCCTCCTCGCCGCCAACGCCCGCGTCCTCGCCATCGAAAAGGACGCCCGCCTCATCCCCATCCTCCAACGTCGCCTCGCCCATCATCCCCACCTCGATCTGGTCCACGCCGACGCCCTCGACTGGCTCAGGACCAACCCCCGCGATTGGTCCGACTGGAAACTGGTCGCCAACCTCCCCTACTCCGTCGGCTCCCCCATCCTCGTCGACCTGGCCCAGGCCCCCCACCCGCCCCGATCCCTCGTCGCCACCCTCCAGGCCGAGGTCGTCGACCGCATCCGCGCCCGCCCCAACACCCCGGAGTACGGCGTGCTCACCCTCCTCCTCGCCGAATCCTATTCCCCTCTCACCGCCTTCCGCATCCCCGCCGGCTGCTTCTTCCCCCCGCCGGACGTGACCTCCGCCTGCGTCCGCCTCGACCGCCGTGCCACCCCCCTGGTCGCTCCCGACCACGCCCCGGCCTTCCGTTCCCTGGTGAAACTCGCCTTCGCCCAACGACGCAAACAGCTGCGGCCCGTGCTCCGTTCGGCCTTCCAGGACAACCTGCTCGACCAGGCATGGAACCGCCTCGGCCTCGCCAGGGATGTCCGCGCCGAAACCCTCCCCCCCGAAACCTTCGCCCGCCTGTCCGAAGCCCTCACTCCACCCGACGCCCGGAAGCCCGACTGAGGCTCGGAGAGGACTCCTGCAAATCAGGTGCCGTCGGTCGCGGTCAGCGTCACCCGCAGCTGCGCCGCCAACGCCTCGGTGTGCTCACGCTCCAGCAACAGCGTCATCCCCGCTTCAATCGCCAGCACCCGGATGCCGTGCGCAGCACAGACCTCCAAGGTCATCGGTCCCACGCAGGGAATATCGAAACGGATGTCGTGGTTCTTCTTCGCCACCTTCACCGCCACCGCCCCGCCGTCCCGCCCCGCCAACTCCCCGCCCCGCGTCAGACAGCGGTCCGTCCCCTCGAAACCCTCCACCGCCAGCACCGTCCCCTTCTTCACCACCACACACTGCCCGATCTCCAACTGCGAAATCTCCTTCGCGATGCGATAACCGTACGCCACGTCGTGATGCTGCTCCTCCGTCAGCCTCGGCCCCACCTGGTAGCCCGGCGACGGCATGATCGACCCCAGCCACGGCTTCGCCGAGATGAGTTCCACGCCGTCCTTCGCAAGCTCATCCGCGATCGCCCCGAAAATGCTGTGCGCGTTCTTCTCCTTCAGCCGCATCAGCACCCCCAGCCCCCGCAGGTCCGGCCGCACGTCGAACAGGTTCTTCGGCTGGATCAACCCCAGCATCACACACTGCCGCACTCCCCGGTCCGTGAAGGCCCGGATCATCTTCCCCAACTGCCCGACCCGCAGCCACACCACCTCGTCGGCCAACGTCTCGATCTCCCGGTCCGTCTCCCCCTCCGCCGCCACCGCCACGATCCGCTTCACCCCCCGCTTCCGCGCTTCCCGGGCAAAAATCAGGGGGAGCGCCCGGCTCCCCGCCACAAGCCCGATGGTTTCAATGGATGGTGGCGCGGACACGCCCCAAGTATGCACACGCACCACCCCACCACACCAGCCCGGCATCAACCCCGGGATTTCAGATTGACGCCGCCCCCGAACCTCCCTGCCATCTTCCCCATGCTCGCCCGCAAAACGCTCGCCGCCCTCGCCCTGTCCCTCCTCACCCTCGCCGCCAGCACCGCCCCCGCCCCCGCCGCCGACACCCGCTGCTACGAACTCCGCATCTACCACGCCGCCCCGGGCAAACTCGACGACCTCCACCAGCGCTTCCGCAACCACACCCTCGCCCTCTTCGACAAACACAACATCCAAAGCCTCGGCTACTGGGTCCCCATCCAGAACCAGGAAAACCCGCGCCTCTTCTTCCTCCTCGCCTACCCCAACCGCGCCGCCAGGGACGCCTCCTGGAAGGCCTTCGCCGACGACCCCGCCTGGCAGGCCGCCTTCAAGGCCTCCGAGGCCAACGGCCCCCTCGTCCACAAGGTCGAACAGCTCTTCCTCTCCGCCACCGACTACTCCCCCGCACCCCAGACCGGCACCACCCGCAACCGCCGCGTCTTCGAGTTCCGCGATTACACCGCCTCCCCGGGCAACCTCGACCGCCTCCACGCCCGCTTCCGCAATCACACCGTCGAACTGTTCGCCAAACACGGCATGCACAACTGGGCCTACTGGAGCCCCATGACCGGCGAACCCGGCGCCGATAACCGCCTCGTCTACCTCCTCACCCACAACTCCACCGACGCCGCCAAGGCCTCCTTCGCCGCCTTCGGCTCCGATCCCCGCTGGAAAACCGCCCGCGAAGCCTCCGAAAAGGACGCCGGCGGCTCCCTCACCGCCCCGGGCGGCGTCAAATCCACCTTCCTCGTCGCCACCGACTACTCCCCCACCCGCTGACCCCTCCCGCCCCCCACGGCCACCCCACACTTTGATCCCGCGCTTGCCCGGGCCCGCCACCCGGGTAAAACAGCCGTCCCGCTCCGGGCCAGCGCCCGGCGGACCGACCATCGAAGACCGACCCTGACCAACATGGCCTACACCACCTGCTCCGTCCCCGCCGGCGGAAAAATCTCCATCAGCCAAGGCAAACTCCAGGTCCCCGACCAGCCGATCATCCCCTTCATCCGCGGCGACGGCACCGGCCCCGACATCTGGGCCGCGTCCGTCCGCGTCCTCGACGCCGCCGTCCAAAAGGCCTACGCCGGCAAACGCCGCATCGCCTGGATGGAGGTCTTCGCAGGGGAGGAAAGCTTCAAGCGCTTCAACTCCTGGCTGCCCGACGACACCGTCGAGGCCTTCAAGGAGTTCCTCGTCGGCATCAAGGGCCCCCTCACCACCCCCGTCGGCGGCGGCATCCGCTCCCTCAACGTCGCCCTCCGCCAACTGCTCGACCTCTACGTCTGCCTCCGCCCGGTCCAGTACTTCTCCGGCGTCCCAAGCCCCGTGAAGGCCCCCGAGAAGGTCGACATGGTCATCTTCCGCGAGAACACCGAGGACATCTACGCCGGTATCGAATACGCCGCCGGCACCCCGGAATCCCAAAAGGTCCTCGACTTCCTCGCCCGCGAGTTCCCCAAGGAATTCAAGAAGATCCGCTTCGGCACCCGCGACGCCGCGGAACAGTTCTGGAAGAACGCCGGCTCCCCGGACCTCGACCCATCCATCAAGGTCGGCATCGGCTTCAAGCCCGTGAGCTGGTCCGGAAGCACCCGCCTCATCCAGAGCGCCATCCGCTACGCCATCCAGTTCAACCGCAAGTCCGTCACCCTCGTCCACAAGGGGAACATCATGAAGTTCACCGAGGGCGGCTTCCGTGACTGGGGTTACCAGGTCGCCAAGGAACAGTTCGGCGCAGTCGAAATCGACGGCGGCCCCTGGTGCCGCATCCCCGACGGCAAACCCGGCGCCGGCATCGTCATCAAGGATTCCATCGCCGATATCACCCTCCAGCAGGTCCTCACCCGTCCCGAGGACTTCGATGTCATCGCCACCCTCAACCTCAACGGCGATTACCTCAGCGACGCCCTCGCCGCACAGGTCGGCGGCATCGGCATCGCCCCCGGCGGCAACATCAACTACGTCACCGGCCACGCGATCTTCGAAGCCACCCACGGCACCGCCCCCAAATACGCCGGCAAGGACATGGTCAACCCCGGCTCCGTCGTGCTCAGCGGCGAAATGATGCTCCGGCACCTCGGCTGGACCGAGGCCGCCGACCTCATCATCAAGGGCCTCAACGGCGCCATCGCCAGCAAACGCGTCACCTACGACTTCGCCCGCCTCATGCAGGGCGCCACCCAGATCAAATGCAGCGAGTTCGGCGACAACCTCATCGCCCACATGTGACACGTCAGGCGACCATGGCACGACAGACCTGAAATCCGCGCCCCGGCCAGCCACCCGCCCGTCACCACCCTCAAGCCACCCCCTCCTCTCCTGCCCCCGGGCGGAGTCGAGGGGGTCGCCGTTTTCACCCCCCGATCCTCATCCCCGGCAGCCCCGCTACTCTGGCAGCGGCTTGTCCTTCGTCTCCGGCGCCAGCCAGATCAGCGCCATCCCCACCAGATACACCAGCACCAGCGTCGCCCCCGCCTTCGGATAGCTCCGGTCGAAGAACGCCATCAACGCCGGCATCTGCCACGCCCCCACCGCCGCCAGCACACGCCCGAAGTTGAACGCCAACCCCTGGCCCGTCGCCCGCGATCGCGTGGGAAACAGCTCCGGCAGATACAACGGCAACCACCCGTAGAACGCCGCCGTCGTCATCCCCACCAGCAGCGCCATCAGGAAAAACAACCCGCCCACCTCGTGCAACCCCCGGAACAGCACGCTGCACACCACCAACCCCGCCACGCACATCCCGAAATAAATGATCCGCCGCCCGAACCAGATCCCCAAAAGCGGCGCCACCAGGCTCCCCACCACCGCACCCCCGGACTGCGCAAGCTGGGTGTACGCCTTCACCTCCGGCTGACGCCCCCCCGAAAGCTGATCCGCCCACAGCGGAATCCACTGAACAATCCCCCACGTGACCACCAGGGGAATCGAGGCAAACGCAATCGCCAACACCGTCCTCGGCAACAGCGCCGCCGAGAAGATCTCCCGCAGCGGATGCACCACCCGCCCCCGCACCGACGCCTGCCAACGCTCTGATTCCGGCACAAACAACCGGATGAAGAAGGTCAGCGCCGCCGGGGCCGCTCCAACCATCATCACCCACCGCCACGATTCCTGCGTGATCGGTATCCAGACCCCGATCGTCGCGATCAGGCAGTACCCCACGTTCGCCGCAGCCCCGATCAGCCCCGCCATCAGCGGCCGCTTCGCCTCCGGCCAGCTCTCCATCACCAACGCCACCCCCAACGCCCATTCCCCTCCCATCCCCAGCGCCGCCACAAACCGCAGCACCGCCAGATGCCACGGCTCCGCCGCGAAATAACAAAGCCCCGTGAACACCGAGTAACAGAGAATGCTCCCCGTCATCGCCCGCACCCGCCCGATCCGATCCCCCAACCACCCGAACGCCAACCCCCCAGCCGCCGCCCCCAGCAAAAACGTCGCCGTCACCACCCCCATCCACCGCTGCACAAACCCCTCGTCCATGATCGCCGACACTTCCTGCATCTGCTGCAACGCCGGCCGCGCCACCAACGGAAATATCCCCATCTCCATCCCGTCGAACATCCATCCCAGAAACGCCGCGATCAGTGTCATCGCCTGACGCCGGCCCGGCGTGGTGGTGGTCTGCAGGGGCATGCGGAGCACCCTAATCAGCCCCCACCCGCGTTTCCAAGCCCCTCACCATCCCAACCCGATTTTCCCGCTCCAACCCGCCCCAACCCGCCCCAACCCACGCGCCATGCACAAACGGGCCCGGACCCCAAAGGCCCGGACCCGTTCGTTCAACCCGCCCGCGCCGCCGTCGTAAACCACCCGGGCCTCGCCGCCGCTGCCCGGCTCATCAACGGCTCCACGGTCGGTCAGTTCGCCACCGCCCGGTAAAACCGCGGCTGGCCAACCGCAACCCCCGCCTGCGCATCCTCGAAGGTCGCCGTCCCTCCCGCGCTCATCTCCACCGTGCCCGCCGCCTGCCAGTCCCCCGGCCCCAGACGCGTCGCTCGCTGAATGGTGTACCCCCGCCCCGCCGTGCCGGTCAGCGTCATCTGCGGACGTCCATTCTCAAGCATGCGATACGAGGTGAACCGCGCCGGATCCGCCGGCCCGGGACCCCCGCCCGTCCCCGTCTTCAAGCTGAATTCCGTGCTCACCGTCACCGCCCCATGCCCGGACATCGACGGCGCAGCGTTCGTCGACTGATAGAAGACGTCCGAGAAGGTCAACGACACCTGGTAGGTCCGGTTGGCCTGAAGCGTGTTCGCCGGAATCACGATCGATGTCGCGGTCGGCGACAGCTCCCTCGGCACGCAGAGATCCGGCGCATTAAAAACCACCTCGCCGTCCAGGCTGATGGAAATCGCGACCCAATCCTCCTGCGCGTTCACCCCGGTGAACGGATTCCACCGCAGGGTGAAGGCCTGCGCCGCATTCACCGACTGCGCCTCCGCGTGGTTCAACAACCGCGGCACCGGCGGAGTCCCCGCAGGCATGGTCATGCTGAAACTGCGCTGCTGCTGGCCCGGCTGCTGGTACCGCAACGTGTAGCCACCCCCGGGATACGCCGCGTTCAACGCCTGCGCGGTCGCCTCCTCGTCGCTGTACACGGCGTAACCAAAAAACGGCGTGATGGTCATCGCCTGCGTGTTGTTCGGCGGCACTGTCACCGAGGCCTCCGAGGGCAGCGCCTCCGCGTCAGGCGTCTTCAAGGTCGCCATGAAGCTGAACGCATTCTCCGCGGCCGGAACCGGCTCGGCATCCGAGTTCTGCCGGTACAACAGGGTCTTGCCCAACGAGAAGAATCCCCAGCCGTCGGGCAACTCCCCGAGCTCGCATTCGTCACCCCCGCCCCCGCCCCCGCCGCTCCCCGTCAGAAATCCGCCCGCATGCGCCTCCTCCGGCAACTCCACCCCTTGCACACTCCGCAGCCGAACCACACCGCCCTCGGGATTCAATACCCACGAAATCGCCGTGTTCACCGGCAAATCCCCGGCGTACTCCGCCGTCAGGGCCGTGCCATCCTCATTCCAGGAATAGGTGAACTTCAACGGATCCACGTCCATCCCGGACCAGGCCACCGCCCCCACCTGCCCCGAAATCCCCCCAATGCCCGGCGTCTTCTCCATCGGACGGTCGAACACAAACCGCACGTTCGAGGTCACCGGCACCCCAAATGCCCCGTTCGCCGGAGATGCCGCCACCAGCGCAGGCTCGTCCCCACCACCGCCACCCGATCCCGCCCCCGTGGTGAACGACCCCGTCACCGTGGCCACCGGAATCCCCGCCGCACTCGTGAACCGCAACAGCGCCCCGGACGGATTGATCCGCCAGTTCACCGTCGTGTTCGGCGGCAACGGATCGATCCCCGTGCACGTCAGGGTCCGCGCATCCGTCCCCCACTCGCATTCCAACATTGGAACCGATGCCGGCGTGATCTCCAGATTCCCCACAAAAGCCCCCGGAATCGACGGAATCGCCGGCGTCTCCGCCATCGCCTGGTCAAACACGAACACCAGCGAACTGCCCACCTCCACCCCCGTCGCCCCGTTCGCAGGCGTCACCGATGCCAGCGTCGGCGCCGTCTGCGCCCCAGCCCCCGTCCCCCCGCCGGCCAGACCCCATACCCCCGCCCCACTCCCCACGGCCAACGCCATTCTCAACCCGGTCAGACACGCCTGAAACAGTCCTCTCGTATCACGGTTCAGCTTCATAACCTCGACTCCTTGCGGCCGGCAGCCTGCCCAACACCCCCACCCGGCGCGAGTCCCAATTCGGGTACCCGATTCGGGTATCCACCCCCCTGCCCCAACCACCCCCACCCGCGCCAAACCCATCCAGCCCAACGCCATCCCGCCTCGGTCCCCGAAACCCGCCCCACCCCCGCCCCACCCCCGTCCGCACCCCGCCACCCCACCGCCCCCCGCACGCCCATCCCCGCCGGACCCATCCCCGCCGGACCCATCCCCGCCCGGATTCAGGATCCGCACCCCAGCTTCCACGGTTGCCAACCCTTCCCCACGATTCCTAATGTCCCCTCCCCGGTCGGCCCAAGCCCCCCGGGCGCCCATGCCCGAATACCGAGTCCAATTCGAAGTCTTCGAGGGCCCCCTCGACCTCCTCCTCTACCTGATCCGCAAGGAGGAGGTCGATATCTACGAGGTCAACCTCACCCGGATCGCCACCGAGTTCATCGAGTACCTCAACCTCATGCGGGAACTCGACCTCGACGTCGCCGGCGAGTTCGTGGTCATGGCCGCCACCCTCATGCTCATCAAAAGCCGTGAGCTCCTCCCCCGCGACCAACGACCCGAATCCGCTCCCGACGACGCCGACGACCTCGAGGACCCCCGCTGGGAACTGATCCGGCAACTGGTCGAGTACAAGAAGTTCAAGGACGCCGCCACCCGCCTCCAGGACCTCGAAGCCCGCGCCGAAAACACCTACCCCCGCATCCCCGGCCACATCGAACTGCCCGAGGACACCCAGCCCCGCCGCAACGAAGCCTCCATCTTCGACCTCCTCAGCGCCGTCAACGCCGTCCTCAAACGCTTCAACGAACGCACCGGCACCGCCCGCGACGTCTTCGAGGACAAATGGTCCGTCTCCGAAAAAATCGAGACCCTCCTCACCGCCATCCGCCAACGCCCCCGCATCCGGTTCTCCGACCTGTTCCGCGAAACGACCAGCCGCACCGAGGTCGTCGTCACCTTCCTCGCCGTGCTTGAATTGATCCGCCTCCGCACCCTCGTCGCCACCCAGGCCGAACCGTTCGCCGATATCTGCATCGAACCCGCCCCGCCCCCCCAGGACCCTCCCCAAACCCAGCCCGCTCCCACCCCCACCGCGACGGCCACCGACACTCCCGCCACGGATTCACCCGCCCCCCACCCCCAGCCGCCCCAGCCTCCCCACCACCCCGAACCTCCCCAGCCGGATTCCCCCCGCTGGAACTGAACCCGCGCGCCCCTCCTCCCTCCCCCTCCGATGGATGCCCCATCCCCCACCCCACCCCTGAAGTTCGTCCTCGAGGCGATCCTCTTCTCCGCCCAAAAACCCCTGTCCACCAAGGATCTCCGCGACCTGCTCAACCTCGCCGCCCAGGACGAATCCGCCCCCGAGGCCGGCACCTACAGGAAGCTCCGCGACGACGACCTCGCCGCCGCCCTCGCCGAACTGGAACAGGACCACCAAGCCGCCAACCGCAGCTACCGGCTCGCCTGCATCAACAACGCCTGGCAGTTCGTCAGCGAACCCGAGTTCGCCCCCTGGCTCCGCGCCCTCCTCGGCCGCAAAGCCCGCCCCACCCGCCTCAGCCAACCCGCCCTCGAAACCCTCACCATCATCGCCTACCGCCAACCCGTCACCCGCGCCGAAATCGAACAGATCCGTGGGGTCAACATCGACGGCGTGATGCAAACCCTGCTCGAACGCGGCCTCATCGAAGCCGCCGGCCGCGCCGAAGCCGCCGGCCGCCCCGTCACCTACGCCACCACCCCCCTCTTCCTCGAATATTTCGGCATCCGCGCCCTCGACGACCTCCCCGCCGCCGACGAACTCCGCCGCCTCCCCATCCAAAAACCGGAATCCCTCCTCACCGCCGAACCCGCCCCCGATCCCACCCCCACACCCCCAACCCCATCCCCGGATCCCACCCCCACACCCACCTCCGATCCCACACCCACTTCCGATCCCACCCCCGACTCCCCCAAGCCGGAACCGGAGCCGGAACCCCGCTCCACACCCCAGGAACCAACCCAACCCACCGACAACCCGCCCTCCCCGTGAACCTCTGCCGCTTCCTCGCCCACGACGATTCCCCACGCGTCGGCCTGCTCGTCGAATCCTCCGTCGTCGACCTCACCGCCGCGGGCATCCCGTCCATCACCAGCATCCTCGAGGGACCATCCCCCGTCGCCCGCGTCGCCGAACTGGGCCGCCGTTCCCTCCCCCGCCTCCCCCGCGCCGAGGTCCGCCTCCTCCCCCCGGTCGAACGGCAGGAAATCTGGGCCGCCGGCGTCACCTACCTCCGCAGCAAGGCCGCACGCATGGAGGAAAGCGACTTCAGCGCCCGCGCCTACGACCACGTCTACGAAGCCGCCCGCCCCGAGATCTTCTTCAAAAGCCTCGCCGAAAAAGTCGCCGCCCCCGGCGAACCGGTCGGCATCCGCCAGGACGCCCGCTGGAATGTCCCCGAACCGGAACTGGCCCTCGTCCTCAACAGCCGCGGCGAACTGGTGGGCTACACCATCGGCAACGACATGAGCTCCCGCGATATCGAGGGCGAAAACCTCCTCTACCTCCCCCAGGCCAAAATCTACGAACGCTCCTGCGCCCTCGGCCCCGTCATCGTCGTCGGCCCCACCGAGGCCGACGCCCGCACCTGGAACGTCCACATCGACATCCTCCGCAACGCCCAGACCGTCTTCTCCGGCGACACCTCCGTCGGCCGCATCAAACGCACCTTCGGCGAACTGGCCTCCTGGCTCTTCCGCAGCCAGCGCTTCCCCCACGGCGCCGTCCTCCTCACCGGCACCGGCGTGGTCCCCCCCAACGAGTTCACCCTCCAACCCGACGACGTCATCCGCATCGCCCTCGGCCCCATCGGCACCCTCGAAAACCCCGTCGCCCGCGTCTGAACCCATCCGCCACCCCCCGCCCCGCACCCCCGCACCCCAGCCAGCCCAGCCAGCCCAGCCCCGACCAACCGCCCATGTCGTCCCCTCAACCCACCCCGCGCGTCCGCTTCGCCCCTTCCCCCACCGGCTACCTCCACATCGGAGGCGCACGCACCGCCCTCTTCAACTGGCTCTTCGCCCGCCACACCGGCGCCACCTTCGTCCTCCGCATCGAGGACACCGACGCCGCCCGCAACACCCAGGAGGCCACCGACGTCATCCTCCGCGGACTCCGCTGGCTCGGCCTCGACTGGGACGAAGGCCCCGTCTCCGGCGACCCCGCCGGCCCCAGCAACGGCCAGCACGGCCCCTACTTCCAATCCCAGCGCGGCGACATCTACCGCCGCCGCATCCAGGAACTCCTCGACCGCGGCCTCGCCTATCCCAAGGACGGCGCCATCCGCTTCCGCATGCGCCGTGACCCCGTCGTCATCCGCGACCTCATCATCGGCGACATCTCCCGCGCCCTCACCGACCGCGAACAGGAGGACCCCGACTTCGTCATCGTCCGCAGCGACGGCCTGCCGGTCTTCCATTTCGTCAACGTCGTCGACGACATCGAAATGGGCATCACCCACGTCATCCGCGGCGAGGACCACGTCAGCAACACCGCCAAGCACATCGCCCTCTTCGAAGCCTTCGGCGTCCAACCCCCCGCCTACGCCCATATCCCCCTCATCCTCAACCCCGACGGTTCGAAGATGAGCAAGCGCGACCAGGGCGCCAGCATCCAGTCCTACATCGACGAAGGCTTCCTCCCCGACGCAGTCACCAACTACCTCTGCCTCCTCGGCTGGACTCCCGCCGACGGACGCGAATTGTTCACCAAGGAGGAGGCCGCCAGGACCTTCGAACTGGGCGATGTCCACCGCAGCAATGCCCGGTTCGACATGAAGAAGCTCGACCACTTCCATTTCGAACACACCCGCCGCCTCACCCCCGCCCGGTTCACCGAACTGGCCACCCAATCCCTCCGCCTCCAGGGCCTCGACCCCGACGCCTTCCCCCAGCCCTACGTCGCCGCGGCCCTCGCCACCGTCCAGGAAAAGGGCAAGCGCTTCCGGGAACTGCCCGATTGGGTCGACTTCTACTTCCTCCCCGACCACGCCCTCCGCTTCGACCCCGAGGCCCGCGCCAAAGCCTTCGTCCCCACCGCACGCCCGCTCCTCGCCCAACTCCGCGAACGCTACGCCGCCCTCCCCGAGTTCAGCGCCGCCAGCCTCGAGGCCGCCCTCAAACAACTGGCCACCGACCTCGCCATCAAGGCCGGCCCCCTCGTCCAACCCTGCCGCGTCGCCTGCACCGGACGCTCCGTCGGCCCAAGCCTCTATCACCTCCTCGAAATCCTCGGCCGCGACCGCGTCCTCGCCAGACTCGACCGCGCCCTCGCCGACATCCCCAGCCCCGCCGCCTGAACCGCGCCCGGCCGACCGGCCCGCCGCTCAGAGCCCGTAATTCGCCGCCACCCCCCCGGCCTGGATCCGAAACCAGGTCCGGGCAATCAGGCCCAGCTTCTGCACCTTCGAAACCCGCACGGGTTCCGCCCCGAACACATCGAACCGCGACGCCTCGAGCTTCCGGAACAGCCGCCAGTACACCGCCCCCATCAGTTCCGCCGCCACCATCGAGCGCCGATCCGCCGCCGGCAGCGCCTCCCGCGCCATCCGGTAATAACCCCGCGCCCGCTCCGCCACCGCCTCCGCCACCCGCAGATACCGCTCCGAATACACTCCCCCGAGAATCTCCCCCTCCGCCACCCGCTGCCGCTCGAGTTCCTCCGACGGCAGATAAATCCGGCCCCGCTCCGCATCCCGCTTCACGTCCCGAAGAATGTTGGTCAATTGCAGCGCCTTGCCCAACAGCACCGCGTAGTCCCGGCAGCCCCCGTCGGTGTACCCGAACACCTCGATGCTCAACAACCCCACCACCGAGGCCACCCGGTAACAGTACTGCTCCAGCTCCCCATACGTCCCGTACCGGTGCCGGACCAAATCCATCTCACACCCCCGGATCAGTTCGTCGAACAGCTCGAACCGCAACCCCCGCCGCCGGATCACCTCCTGCAACTCCAGGTTCACCGGGAACTGCGGCCGCCCACCCTCGCACGCAACCCGCACATCCTCCCGCCACGCATCCAACCGCCGCGCCCGCTCCTCCACCGCACAGGAATCCTCATCCGCCACGTCGTCCACCTCCCGGCAAAAGGCATACAACGCCGCCATGTCCCGGCGCCGATCCTTCGGAAGCAGCACGAACGCCAGCGCCAGATTCGATCCACTGCGCTGGGTGATGGCGACGCTCGTCTCCATGCCCACCTACTTCGGCGAGTCGAGCGGCCCGATCATCGTCGGCGGCGGAACCCCCTCCGGCCGCTCCGGCGGCAACCCGCCCACCTCCGCCAATGTCGGATTCCGCGGACGATGATCGCGCCGGCGCTTCCGAACCCGCCGCTTCCGACGCACCCCGCCGCTCCCCTCCCCGTCCCCACCGTCGCCCCCCTCCCCCCCCTCGCCCCCGTCCTCCTCATGACGCGAACCGACCGCAACCGAACCGCCCCCCGACGATGACAAAGGCGATGACGATGAGGAGGAGGAGCGCGACCCGCGCCGTTCGGAATCCCGGCGGCGCCCCGCGCGCTTCCGCGACCTCACCCCCAGGGCAATCCCAATGCCCAGCACCACCACCAGCGCCAGGATCACCCCAAGCACCAGCGCCATGTCGCTCATCAACAAGCCCCCGACCTTGCCGGCCGCCCCCGTTCCTACCGTCGTTTCCATGGATCAATGATGTCCGCGTTCCGTCTCCCCCGAGGGCTCGTCCTCATGGACCCCCTCGGACTGCAAATTCAACCGCTGCATCCGATATCGCAGCGCATGCCGGCTGATCCCGAGCATCTCCGCCGTCCGCCCCACGCTCCGACAACGCTCCAGCGCCGTCGTGATCAGCTTCCGCTCGTACTCGATCAATGCCTCCTCCAACGATCGAATCGGCCCCGGCTCACCCGAGGCCACCGACAGCCGCGCTTCCAACGCGAAGTCCGGCAGGCTCTCCACCCGCACCTCCGATCCCGTCTCCAGGATCACCGCCCGCTCGATCGCGTTGCGCAACTCGCGAACGTTACCCGGCCAGGTGTGCCGGAGCAACGCCTGTTGGGCCGCACGCCCCAACCGAAGATGCGGCTTGTTCAATGCCGGCCCATACACCCCCACGAAATGCTCCGCCAGCCGCACCACGTCCTCCCCACGCTCCCGCAACGGCGGCGGCCGGAATTGCACCACGTTCAACCGATGAAACAGGTCCTCCCGAAAATCCCCCTTCCGAATCAGCTCCACCACATCCCGATTCGTCGCCGCCACCAACCGCACATCCACCCGCAACTCCTCGTTCCCACCCACCCTCGTGAACGAGCCGTCCTCCAGAAACCGCAGCAGCTTCGCCTGCAACGCCCGGCTCATATCCCCGATCTCATCCAAAAACACCGTCCCCCCATCCGCCTCCTCCACCCGCCCCGCCTTCTGCCGCTGCGCCCCGGTGAACGCCCCCTTCTCGTGCCCGAACAGCTCGCTCTCCAACAACGCCTCCGGAATCGCCGCACAGTTGATCCGCAAATACGGCGCCGCCGACCGCCGGCTCAGACTGTGCAAACACCCCGCGATCAACTCCTTGCCCGTCCCGCTCTCCCCAAGGATCAACACCGTCGCATTCGTCGGCGCCACCGTCTGAATCAACGTCCGCAATTCCCGCATCCGCGGCGAATCCCCGATCAACTGGTCCAACTGAAAGCCCTGCTGCTCCCGCGACCGTAGCGCCGTGTTCTCCCGCACCAGCCGATACCGCTCGGCACAGCGCCCGACCAAATGCAGAAGTTCCTCGGGCGCAAAAGGCTTTGCCAGATAGTCGAACGCTCCGGACTGAATCGCCTCCACCGCCAGCTTCGGGGTCGCAAACGCCGTGATGATCACCACCGGCACCGCCGGCCACCGCCGACGCGCCTCCCGCAACAGTTCATACCCGCTCATCCCCCCGAGCCGCGCGTCCGAAATCATCATCAGCACCTCCCGCTCCCCCAGCAACCGCAACGCCTCCTCCGCCGACCCCACCGACACCACCCCCCGCCCGTCCGCCCTCATGATCTGTTCCAACGACGAACGCATGTTCGGTTCGTCGTCCACAACAAGCACCGGCGGTAACGCTGCCATCAGGCCCCCAATCGCAATCGGGTACGCCCCGGGAAGTACAGCCGAAAGCAGGTCCCACGCCCCACCTCCGAGGTCACCTCCACCCGCCCCCCGAACATCTCGATGTTCTTCTTCACAATCGCCAACCCCAAACCCGTCCCACCCGTCTTCGTCGTGAAATACGCCTCGAAGATCCGCTCCCGATGACCCGCCGGGATCCCCGGCCCGTCATCCTCCACCTCCACCACCACCCCGAAATCCCCCCCGTAAAACGCCCGGATCCGCACCCGCCCACCACCCCCCAGCGCATCCCGCGCGTTCTTCAGCAGGTTGTCGAAAATCTCCCCCAACGCCCGCCGGCTGAACATCAGCACCGGCAACGGCGGCCTGAACTCACGCTCAATCCGCGTCTCAAACGCCGCCTCCGCCGGAAACACCCGCCCGATCGAGGCCTCCAATTCCTCCACCACGTCCAACCGCTCCACCCGCCCCTCCGCCAATTCCGCAAACCCGATCAGCTCCGTGATGATCCGGTCCGACCGCTCCACTTCCTCCCGGATGATCCGCAGTTGCTTCACCAGATCCACGTCCCCCGTCGCCTCCACCGTCTTCTGCAAGGCAAACGCCGCGTTGTTGATGATCCCCAGCGGATTCTTGATCTGATGCGCCACCTCCGCCGCAAGCCTTCCCGCCGTCCGCATCTGCCCCTGCCTCAACGCAAACTCCTCCGCCTCCACCTGCCGCTGCCGGTCCCGGTCCAACAAAACGTTCAGCCCATAACAGATCGCCCCCAGCAACAGCAGCAGGAAGATCCTCAGCAAGAACGGCTCCGTCGACCTCAGCACCTCCATCTGGTCGTCCAGCTTCAGGATGTACAGGTCCAACACCCCCGCCGCCACATAGCAGAGCACCACCAGCAGGTTCAGCGCGATCTGCAGCGGCGCCACCGGCATGCTCAACGCATTCCGAACCACCAGCAGCGGAAACACCCAGAACAGGATGCTGTCGAATCCGTCCGTCAACAGCGCCAGCGCGGCAAAAAACATGGCATCCAACAACGCCGCCGTGAACACCACCCACTGCAGCACCTTTAACGGTATCGACGAAAACGCCCAGACCGGCACCGCAAAAAACGCACTCGCCAACCCGTAGGCGACGTACACCTGCTGCAACGACCCGTACCCCTCCAGAAACACTTCGCTGGTGTCCGCCAGCGCCTTCACATCCAACGAGACGTACAGGAACCACCCCACCATCACCAGCAACGCCCCCTTCACCGGCAACCCCACCTCCCGCTCCACCGCCCGAATCCGTCCCACCGCACGCGCCAGATCCGGCTCCGGTGCCGCCAGAAGCCGCCAGAGCCATCCCAGCCGTTCGTGGATGAAGCTCATGCGTTCCCCTGGCTCTCACACAATCCAACCCGATCAGCCCCCCAGCCTCCCCACCACCCGCTCCACAATCCCCCCCACGTCCCACAACCGCCCAATCCCCTCGTAACCGCACGACAACAACCCCTCCGCCGGCCCGATGAACTCCACCCCCCGCTCCCGCAACACCCCCGCGTTCGCCTGCGTCGCCGCATGCTGCCACATCTTCCCGTTCATCGCCGGCGCCACCATCACCGGTATCCCCGGCCTCAACGCCAACGCAATGCACGTCAACGCGTCGTCCGCCAACCCATGCGCCATCCGCGCCAGCGTGTGCGCCGTCGCCGGCGCCACCAGCATCAGATCCGCCTCGTCCGCCAACGTGATGTGCGCCGGCTTCCACCCCTCCTCCTCGTCGTACAACCCACTCACCACCGGCCGCCTCGAAAGCGTCTTGAACGCCAGCGGCGTCACAAACCGCAACGCGTCCGCCGTCATCACCACGTTCACCCCATGCCCCAGCTTCGTCAGCTGACTCGCCACGTCGATCGCCTTGTGCGCCGCAATCGACCCCGTCACCCCAAGCACGATGTTCGCCATATCGGTTCCTCTCTCTCTCTCGCCTCCCCCCCCACCCACACCCCCCTCGCGATCCGCCAGCCACTCACTCCACCGCCAGCCGCCGGATCCGGTCCACCCGCATCCGCTCCACCAGCAGCAACCGCTGCATCGCCGCCAAATCGTCATCCATGCTCCCGCTCACCAGCACATACCGAAACCCCGGCCACTGCCCCATCTCGTCCCGCGCCACCGCCAGCCGCTCCGCCACCACCGCTTCCGTGTCCTCGTTCCGACCACGCAACCGCCGCTCCAGCTCCGCCAAAGACGGCGGCATGATGAACACCGACGCCAGCGACCGCCCCAACACCTCGTCACCCTCCGCCATCCGCCGTATCGAAACCGCCCCCTGCACGTCCACGCTCAACACCACGTCCACCCCGGACTCCAACCGCTCCACCACCGACGACCGCAGCGTCCCGTACCGGTTCCCATACACCTCCGCGTGCTCCAGGAACTCCCCCGCCCACACCCGCCGCTCAAACTCACCGCGCTCCAGGAAATGGTAGTCCACCCCGTCCCGCTCCTGCCCCCGCGGCTTCCGCGTCGTGCAGGTGATCACCCGCTCCAACCCCGGCGTCGACTCCAACAGCCGCCGGGTCACCGTCGTCTTGCCAGCCCCGGACGGCGCGCTGATCAACAGAAGCACCGGGTGTATCAAACAGTCTGCCATGTTCGCCTCACTCCACGTTCTGTGCCTGCTCCCGGATCCGCTCGAGCTCCGCCTTCAGCGTCACCACCTCCCGCGCGATCACCGCGTCGTTCGCCTTCGACCCGACGGTGTTGATCTCCCGGTTCAATTCCTGCGCCAGGAAATCCAGCGTCCGCCCCACCGGCTCCGCCGATGCCAGGCATTGCTCGAACTGCACAAAATGACTCTCCAGCCGGGTCAGTTCCTCCGTGATGTCGGAGCGATCCGCAAACAACGCCACCTCCTTCATCAGCCGCTCGCCATCCTCCGAACTCCACACGATCCCCGTGGCCGTGATGCGGTCCACCAACTGACGCCGATACTGCTCCGCCACCAGCGGAGCCCGCGCCTTCACCGCCTCCGCGGCCCGCCTCAGCACCCCCAACCGCGCCGCCAGATCCTCCGCCAGATGCGCCCCCTCCGTCTCCCGCATCTGCACCAACTGCCGCAATGCCACCTCCAACGCCCCCGACACCGCCGGCCAGAACGCCTCCGCGTCCTGAACCTCATCCCCAGCCTCCATCACCCCGGGCGCCCGCAATACCACCTCCAGCGTCGGCCGCCCCTCCAAACCCAACTCCTCCGCCAACCGCCCGAACTCCCGCGCATACGCCGCCGCCAACACGCGGTTCACCCGCACCGCCTGCGCCCGCCGGTCGTCCCCCGAATGCAACGTCACCCGCACACTCACCCGCCCACGCGACAAATGCCGGTTCAACTCATCCCGGATCCGCGCCTCCAAAACCTCGAGATCCCGCGGCAGATTCACCGAAATCTCCCCCTGCCGCCGGTTCACCGAACTGAGCTCCACCGTCACCTTGCACCCGTCGTGCGCCTTCTCGCCACAGCCGTATCCCGTCATCGACCTCATTCTCGAAGCCGGCATATCGGGATCCTCCCTTCAAGCCAACCCATTTCTCCCGTTTCCCAAGCCGACCACCCACCGTCCCCCACGGCCAACCGCTCCCGCGTCCCGGCCCGCCCCGCCCGCTTGCACCCCGGGTCCCGTCCCGTACCCTCCCCCCATGCCCGGCCAACCCCCGCCCCCTCCCACCCGCATTCCCCTCCCCGCCCTCGCCTCCATCCTCGTCACCGCGCTCTCCCTCGCCCTCACCGGCTGCGACCCCCGCCAGCCCACAACCTCCCCCACCCAACCACCCCAGCCCGCCTCCCAAACGTCCGGCACCCCCCCCTCCGACGACGCCTTCCAGCGCCTCTCCTCCCAGGGCCGCAGCTTCTACGAATCCGATGACGCCCCCAGGGCCGTCGAAGCCCTGCGCCAGGCCGTCGCCCTCCAACCCACCCACCCCGACGCCCGCCAGAACCTCGCCAACGCCCTCCTCCGTGCCAACGAACCCGCCGCCGCCGCCGACCAGGCCCGCGAACTGATCCGCCTCAACCAAAACCTCGGCGCCGCCCACTTCATCCTCGGCGCCGCCCTCCTCCGCCAGGGCCAGACCGACGAAGCCATCCAGGCCCTCCAAACCGCCAAGGACTTCGACCGCACCGTCAACGCCGTCAGCTACCTCCTCGCCCGCGCCCACCTCGACGCCGGCCATTTCGACGACGCCGCCGCGCTCTTCGAGGAGGTCACCCAGTTCGAAACCAATCACCCCGCCGCCTTCTACAACCTCAGCCAAACCCTCACCCGCCTCGGCCGCGCCGAAGCCGCCGCAGCCGCCCTCGATACCCACCGCGCCATCCTCGCCCAACGCCAGGGCGCCAACGTCGACCAGTCCTTCGTCGAACGCTGCGTCCACACCGAAATCCGCGTCCCCTTCCGCCTCGAACAACCCCTCCCCGCCGGCATCCCCGTCACCTTCACCGACGCCACCGACGCCACCATCGGCCCCGATGCCGCCCGCTACTCCGGCCCCATCGCCGTCATCGATATCCACCACGACGGCCGCAACGACCTCTTCGTCCGCGATGGCCTTGACCGCTTCCGCCTCCTCGTCCAACAGCCCGACGGCAAACTCCATCCCGGCCCCAATCCTGTCGCCGTCAACCCCACCAACCACTACCACCGCGCCCTCGTCGGCGACCTCAATCGCGACCGCTACGAGGACATCCTCCTCCTCGGCGACCAGGGCCTCCACGCCTTCCGCCTCGCCACCAACGGCCTCATGACCGATGCCACCGCCTTCTCCAACCTCCGCAACCAACCCGCCGTCGACGGCCTCCTCGTCGATGTCGACTTCGCCGGCAATCTCGACCTCGTCCTCGTCTCCCCCGGCCAGCGATCCCTCCGTCTCCTCCGCAACCTCGGCAACATGTACTTCACCAACGCCACCGACGTCTCCGGTTTCACCCCGGACCTCGACGGCGCCCTCGCCCTCGTCGCCGACGACTGGAATGGCGACGAGTTGAACGATTTCTTCATCGCCCGCCCCGGCCAACCTCCCGCGCTCCTGGCCAAACAACGCGGCGGCCCGGCCACCAACACCCCCATCAACGCCCCCTGGCCCGCCTCCCCGATCTTCGCCGTCGGCGATCTCAACAACGACCTCCGTCAGGACCTCGTCCTCGCCGAACCCACCCAGCTGACCATCGTCCTCAACGGCTTCTCGGATCGCCCCACCACCGCCCTCTCCGGACCCCCACCCCGGTCCCTCCACCTCATCGACTACGACAACGACGGCTGGCTCGACATCCTCGCCACCACCGCCTCCGGCCTCCGCGCCTGGCGCAACACCGGCCTCTCCGGCTTCGTCGAAACCACCGCCGCCCTCGGCCTCGACCAACTCCCCCAGGCCACCCCCACCTCCCTCGCCATCGCCGACTTCGACAACGACGGCGATTCCGACCTCGCCATCGCCATCGAAGGCCACGGCCTCCGCGTCCTCAGCAACCAGGGTGGCAACCACAACCAGCAACTGAAACTCCGCCTGCTCGGCACACGCTCCAACGCCACCGGCCTCGGCCTCCGCATCGAACTGGTCGCCGGCAACTGGCGCACCCTCCGCACCGTCCACCAGCTCCCCGTCGAAATCGGTGTCGGCAGCCGCACCAACATCGACACCCTCAATGTCCGCTGGTTCGACACCATGAGCACCGACGTCGACACCCCCGTCGACCCCCGCCAGCAACTCGCCCTCGTCGAACTGATCCGCCCCACCGGCTCCTGCCCCTACCTCTACCGCTGGAACGGTCGCGAGTTCACCTTCGTCACCGACCTCCTCGGCGCCGCCCCCGTCGGCCTGCCCGTAGCCGAAGGCCGCTACATCGAGGCCGATCCCGATGAACTGGTCCGCATCGGTTCCGCCGCCGACTTCCCCCCCCACGACGGACGTTTCCTCCTCCAGATCACCGAGGAACTTCGCGAGGTGCTCTACCTCGACCAGGCCGCCCTCGTCGTCGTCGATCACCCCGCCGACACCGAGGTCCATGCCACCGACAAACTGGTCCCCGGCCGCCCCTTTCCCCCCACCGCCTGGATGACCCTCCGCAACCCGCGCCCCCCCATCCACGCCGTCGACCTCGCCGGCAACGACGTCACCCAGGCCCTGCTCGCCTCGGACCGCTCCATGGTCTCCCCCCTCGAACTCCGCCCGCCCCAGCAACGCGGCCACGCCCTTCCCCACGGCGTCATTCTCGACTTCGGCCCCATCCCAACCTCCGAACCCCTCGTCCTCCTCCTCGAGGGCTGGCTCCGTTTCGGCGGCGGCATGGCCAACATCGCCGCCAGCCGCGAACCGGACCTCCCCTTCCCCTTCCCCTCCCTCCACGCCGACATCAACGGCGCCTGGCAACCCGTCGATGTCACCGTCGGCGCACCCTGCGGCAAAACCAAAACCATCCTCGTCGACCTCCAGCACCGCCTCCCCCACGGCACACGCCGCCTCCGCCTCACCACCAGCTTCGAAATCCACTGGGACCGCATCGCCCTCGCCACCAAGGCCGGCGAACAGGACACCCGCGTCCAACACCTCAAACCGTCCCTCGCCAACCTCCACTGGCGCGGCTACTCCGAGTTCCTCGATCTCCCCTGGTCCCAGCCCCTCACCCCCGACTATTCCCGCGTGCGAACCTGGCCCGACTGGCGAATCACCCCTTCAGGCTGGTGCACCCGCTACGGCGATGTGCTCGAACTGGTCACCGAACGCGACGGCGGCCTCGCCATCCTGAACGGCGGCGATGAATTGACCCTCGCCTTTGACGCATCCCCCCTCACCCCCCCGCACCCGGACCACCAACGATCCTTCCTCCTGCTCACCGTCGGCTGGGACAAGGACGCCGATTTCCACGTGAAACTGGGCGATCGCGTCGAGCCGCTCCCATGGGAAGGCATGGACGACCAACGCTACGGGCTCCAACCCCGCCCCGACCACCCCGGCGACGCCCTGAACCGCCGCTACAACACACGATGGGTCGGACCGATGGCCCAGATCCGCCGCCCGCCCGCTGCCGTACCCTGACCCGGCCGCCCCTGCCCGCGGTTCCCGCCCGCGGTTCGTTGCACCCGCCCCCGTCCCCACCTAACGTCATCCCGGTGACCGCGGAGGACCGCACCAGGACAACCTTTCGAATCGAACGCTGGCGCGCCATCACCAGCGGCATCCTCGAAACCGCAGGCACCACCTTCCTCCTCCTCGTCGCCGTCCGTTGGTTCCACGCCGGTGCCTTCGCCAAATCCCTCGTCGCCGCCGGCAGCAGCATCGGCCTCATCGCCACCCCCCTGGTGGTCACCTACGTCGCCCGGAAAGGCCTCCCCCCCTCCCTCGCCGCCTTCCGCCTCATGGCCCTCGCCGCCGCCGCCTTCACCATCACCGCCCTCCTCCCCTTCCTCCCCGTCTACGTCGCCGGTTCCGTCATCGGCATGACCCTCGTCTCCGCCGTCATCCCCCTGCTCACCCAGATGTACCAGGAGAACTACCCCTCCCAACAGCGGGGCCGGCTCTTCTCCAGAACCGTCGTCATCCGCATCCTCGCCGCGGCCGTCTTCGCCAAGGGCGCCGGCTGGCTCCTCGCTGTCGACCTCACCCATTTCAAAACCCTCCTCCTCGCCTTCGCCGCCGCCGCCGCCGCCGCCGCCGTCCTCCTCCGCCGCTGCCCCACCACCCCCATCCCCGACACCGGCGGCGCCCACCCCCTCCGCGCCCTCCGCTTCGTCCGCGACGACCCCGTCTTCCGCCGCACCCTCATCGCCTGGATGCTCATGGGCTTCGCCAACCTCATGATGCTTCCCCTCCGCATCGAATACCTCGCCCACGATCGCTACGGCCTCCGCCTCCCCGCCGACCAGATCGCCCTCTACACCAGCGTCATCCCCAACCTCGCCCGACTCGTCATGAGCCCGATCTGGGGCTGGCTCTTCGATCGCATGAACTTCTTCACCCTCCGCGTCACCCTCAATGTCGGATTCATGCTCGGCATCCTCTCCTTCTTCACCACCGGCACCACCTCCGGCCTCGTCGCCGGCGCCATCATCTACGGCATCTCCAACGCCGGCGGCGACGTCGCCTGGAGCCTCTGGGTCACCAAATTCGCCCCCCCGCACCGCGTCGCCGATTACATGTCCGTCCACACCTTCTTCACCGGCGTCCGCGGCGTCCTCGCCCCCATGGCCGCCTTCCACCTCGCCGCCACCGCCTCCCTCCCCACTCTCGGCTGGATCTCCGCAGGCCTCATCGGCCTCGCCTGCGTCATCCTCCTCCCCGAAACCCGCGCCAAACCCGGCACCCAGGATGCCAAAGCCCTCGTCGAGGAAATCTCCGACTGATCCCCCCATGCCCACCACCATCCCCCCGCGATCCGTCACCGCAACCACCACCACCGCCGCCGCGGCCCTGACCGCCTTCCTCGCCGGCCCCCTCCTCACCCCCGCCCCCGCTCAACTCCTCCTCGTCCTCGAATCCAACGCGTCCTCCGAATCCATCCCCGCCTCCAACATCGTCCTCCACGTCCCCGCCAACGCCGCCCCCTCACCCTTCCTCAGCCCAGGCCCCTTCACCGCCACCTGGACCGGCTCCCTCAACCTCGACCTTCGCAGCGACTTCCGCTTCCGCGCCGATCACGCCGGCGCTTTCACCCTCCGGATCAACGGCTCCAACGTCCTCGAAACCGCTCACGCCCCCGGCACCACCGATTGGTCCACCCCCGTCCGCCTGCGCAAGGGCACCAACACCCTCACCGCCACTCTCACCCGCGCCAACGACACCCCCGCTCATATCCGCCTGTCCTGGCAAGGCCGCACCACCCCGCCCTCCCCGATCCCTCCCCACCTCCTCACCCCTCCCCCAACCACCAACTCGCCGGCCCCATCCCAGTCGCTCGCACGCCACGGCCGCCACTTGTTCCTCTCCCTCCGCTGCGCCACCTGCCACACCCCCGGCGTTCCCCAGCCCATCCCCGACCTCGCTCCCCCCGCCCCATCCCTCACCAGCCTCGGTTCACGCCGCAGCCCCGAATGGATCAAACGGTGGATCACCACCCCCCACGCCCACCGCCCATCGGCCACCATGCCCCGAACCCTCCGCGGCCCCGACGCCCCCGCCACCACCACCCTCATCGCCGATTGGCTGTCCTCCCTCAAACAACCCGGAATCCCAACCCCCAACCCGCCCCAGGGGGTGCCCGCCGTCGGCCAGTCCCTCTTCGCCGACCTCCTCTGCCACGCCTGCCATACCCTGGCCGGGGAACCCGAAACCCCCGACAGGATCAGCCTCGCCGGAATCCCCGCGAAATACCCCTCCCCAGGCGCCCTGTTCGACGAACTGCGCTTCCCCCACCAATTCGACCCCTGGCGGCGCATGCCGGATTTCTCACTGAATCCCGAAGAGGCCGCTCACCTCGCCGCATTCCTCCTCCCACAGCCCGCGCCCCACACGGCCCAACCGACACCCGAACCCCTGCACGCCGACCAGGCCAGGGAGGCCCACAGCCTCGCCATCCGACATGGCTGCTTCCAGTGCCACCCCGATCCCGCCCCCACCCCAACCCCCGTCACCCCGGCCTACCAGGCTCCAGCGACAAGCCGACTGGCCTCCGCCCAACCAACCGCCGGCTGCATCGCCGACACCGAACCGCCGCAGACCAACGCATCCCAGCCGTTCCCCTGGTACCCTCTCCAGCCCACGGACCGCCAGGCGCTGCGCACCTTCCTGGCCACCGACCCGGACCTGAGTTCCCTCGGCCGGCATGTTCCGACCGACTTCGCCGAACGCTGGTCCCGGGAACTCCGCTGCCAGTCGTGTCACGACGAGGTCGATGGCCTGCCTTCAATCTCCCTAGCCGGTGAAAAACTGCGCCCCGAGTGGCTCCACCGCCTCCTCCAGGGGGAGATCGGCTACAAGCCCCGGCCCTGGCTCCCCCACCGCATGCCCGCCTTCCCGGCCGTTGCCCAACACCTCGCCGAAGGGCTGGCCGCCTCCGCCGGGCTTCCCCCCGTCTCACCCCCCGAACCTCCTCCCAACCCCGAGGCTGCCGCAGTCGGCCGCAAACTGGTCGCCGCCTCCGCGGGGTTCGCGTGCGTGACCTGCCATGCCATCGGCCCCTTCCAAGCCTCCGCGGTCTTCGAAGCGCCCGGCATCAACCTCGCCCACACCGCTGACCGCCTCCTTCCCGACTTCTTCATCCGCTGGGTCCGCAACCCCCAGGCCATCGACCCAACCACCAAAATGCCGCTCTACTTCGATGAAGCCGGCAACAGCGCCCTCGCCGACTACTACGACGGGGACGGTCCCAGGACCTTGAACGCCCTTTGGCAGTACCTGCGCCAGGGCCCATCCATCGTCCCCCCCGAGCCCTGAGCCCCTCCACCCCCCTGCCCCCGCCGCAGCCCCCCCGGCCAGCCGCCCAATACAAAGCCTGTCCCTCCATCGCCGTCCCCCATCGCGCTGGTTCACCCCGCCTCCTCGCCAGTGAACCACCTCCCTTTCAGCCCCCCCTCCTCAGCCCCTCAATTCGGAACCTGTCCCCATATCGGACCGCTGACAGTACCTGCGCCAAAGCCCGCCCATCGTCCCCCCGACCCCTGAGCCCCTCCGCCGCCCTTCCCCTGCCGCAGCATCGCCCCTGGGCAGCCGCCCAATACAAAGCCTGTCCCCGTATGACGGGGACAGGGTCAGCGCAACGAAGCGGTGTGGCACCCCCCTCCTGAGCGTGCCGGGAACGACAGCCGAAATCGGGTGGGAGGCGGGGTTATTACCCCCGCCGTCGTCCCACACCACCGGACGTATGGTTCCGTATCATGGCGGTTGGGATGAAGCGTGGTGTTCAGGCATGGGCTTTGACGGTTGCCAACGGGTCCAGCTCCGGCATCCCAGCCTTCAAGTCTGCGCCTTCGGTGCTCATCGATCCGACCGTCGATACGCCTCGCCTTTGCTTCGGATTCCGCCTCGCGGCGAACACCCTTGCGGTCCGGCTAGCACTTCCCCTTGTCGGGCGTGCAGGGGACTTGAACCCCCAAGTGAGTGCGCCCTGCCGGGCGCACAACAACAGAAAGGGCCGACCTTTCGGTCGGCCCTCTCGTGGAACTTTGTCAGACCTGCTTAGTACACCGTGGTGGACTCAAGCTCGGTGATCGGCGACGTGCGCTGCTTCGTGGTCACATCGACCTGGAGGCGAGCGTCGGCCGCGCGGATGCCCTTGCCCTTCACCGTGTAGGTGAGGGTCTGCTTGACCGCGAGGCTCGGGACCGTCGGCCAAGTGACCGTCTTGCCGGCCACGACACCGCCGTTGGAGGCGACGCCCGGATCGATCTCAGCCGGGAACATGGCCTTGATCGCGACCTCTTCGAGCGGCAGACCGCCACCCTGGTTGGTCACGCGAATGGTGAAGGTGGTCTCCTCACCGACCTGGATCGGGTCAGGATCGTCAACCACTTCGACGAGAACCGCGTTCACGCCCTGGATGAAGACGCTGCAGCTCGTGTTGGCCGGTTCGGCGCAGGCGCCCTTGGACGTGGCGCGGAAGGCGTAGTCGCCGCCGGAGGCACCCGCGAAGGTCGCGCAGACCTTCTTGCTCGCGCCCGGAGCCAGCGAACCGACGTTCCAGGTCACGGTGCTACCCGCCGACGTGCCGCCATCCGTGGCGGACCGGAAGGTCAGGCCGGACGGAATTGCAACCTCCACGACCGTGCTGGCCGAGGGGGCGTCGCCCGTGTTCTTCACTTCCCAGCAGACTTCGAACGGACGACCCACCATTTCGGTGAACCGGGTGCCGAGCATGCCTTCCTTGATGCCAGGCGTGATGCAGGCGATCTCGAGCGCGGGCTTCACCACGTTGACCGACGCTTCGGAGGTCGCTTCCACACCCTGGGCGCTGGTCGCCTTCGCCGGGTTGGTGAAGGAACCGGTGCGCGCAGCCTTCGCGTTGAAGGTGAACTCCTTGCTCTGGCCAGGGGCCAGCGTGCCGGCGTCGAAGGTGGTCGCAACGTCCGAGGACAGACCCGCAGGCAGCGTATCCACCACCTTGACGTTGGTCAGCGGGCTGCTGCCCGAGTTCTTCACAACCAGCTTCACCGGGATCGGATCGCACTGGATGACCTGCGCAGGCATGGTCTTCACCAGCTCGATGGCCGGCTTCACCACCTTGATCGGTTCGCAGAGAATGGGCAGGTACGTCGCCCAACCGCAGGTCGTCACGGTCCCTTCGGTCGAGGCGGAACCCGTGACCTTGATGGTCTTGGTCTCACGCGGCGCAAGGTGATCGATCTTCCAGGTGGCCACACCACCCGACACCGAATCCGCACGCGGCGTCGCGTCGCTGGCCGCGAAGTTGTCGGTGACCTTGTCGGTCACCACGACTTGGGAAAGGTGGTAGTCGGTCAGGTTGATCACCCGGTATTCGTAGCTGAACGGCCGGCCCACCAGCACCTCCGCCGGCACCACCTTCTCGAGAAGCAAACCGCTGCTCTCGCGAAGGCCCGTCGGAAACGCCATGGAACCACGCACGTACTTCAGCCCTCCGTCTTCAAAAGTCGTGTGCGAAGGACCGTAACCGCCAGAGGGACGAGCCGCCTGCGCCGGCGCAGGTGCGGTGCGTGCCTGTGTCGCCGGCGCAGGATCCTGCGCGGGCTTGGCTACCTTGGTCGATGACCCCGAGCCGTAGCTCGAACGGGTGGAGGATTTCGCTGTCGTCGTCGAGCAGCAGCCCGTAATGAGCAATGCCGCACCCAACGCCATCAACAGCGAGATCGCCTTGTTGTGATTTCGCATAATCGAGTTGTTTGCTTCCGTGTATCCTTGCTTGCCGCGCACACCCCATGCCGTGCGGCGCAGGCGTGACAAAGCCCACTATGAGAGGGTCGGCATTCGTGTCAAGCGGCCGGATGGCCCTACCCGGCCGCACTAATCCCGTACCAGAAAGCACTTATCGAAACTCCAAACCCCAAAACCTCCCCCGGGTCAACGGTCATGTGGCGAGACGTCCGGAACCCAACCTCCCCCCATCCTCCCGCCTGCATCCCATGCCCTACTCCACCCAACCCCGCCCCGCTCCGCCCAAACACGCCCACCCCCTCGCCGCTCCACACCCACACGCGATACCCATCAGTGCGTAGGTGCCATCCAGTATTCCCACCCTTCCTCAGTTCAGCTCCGCGTTTCGAGTCCCCAGCCCGGTCCCTTCGCAGCTCATGTCCCGACACGACCCCGCTCATGCCTCCCAAAACGGATTCAACACTGCGTGCGGCCCGACGCGCACCGATTGCGCAATCGCCTGGGATACGAAGGTCTTCCCCATCTCCACGGCATGAAACAGCCGACAGCCCAGCGCCAGGTACCCGGCAATCGCCGCCGCGTAGGTGCAGCCCGTCCCGTGACTCGACACCCCATGCACGCGCGGCGATGACAACAGCCATTCCTCCCGCCCATCCCAAAAGACATCGATCGCCTCGGCGCCTTCCAGATGTCCGCCCTTGATCAGCGCTGCACAACCGAAACGCTCATGGATCACTCGCGCCGCCTGCCGCAGGTCCTCGGGCTCGCGAATGATCACACCCGTCAGCACCGAGGCCTCGTCCACGTTCGGCGTCGCCAGCGTCGCCAGCGGCAGCAACCGCCCGGTGAGCGCCCGAATCGCCGCCGGCTTGAGCAGCCTCGCCCCGCTGGTGGCCACCATCACCGGATCCACCACCACCGGCACGCCTGGGATGGTTCCAAGCCACTCCGCCACCCGCTCCACGATCGCCGAGGAAAACAGCATGCCAGTCTTCACCGCGCCCGGAGCAAACCCCTCCGAAACCGCCTTCAACTGCTGCGCCACGCTCGCCGGCGGCACCGCGTGCACCCCCAGCACCGCTCCCGGATGCTGCGCGGTGACACAGGTCAGAACGCTGGTGCCATGCACACCGAGCGCCGCAAAGGCCTTCAAATCCGCCTGGATCCCCGCGCCTCCTCCGCTGTCCGATCCGGCGATGGTCAGGGCGCATTGACGTTGGGCGAGTCGCTTCACACCCGCAGCCTGCCAAATCCGCCCGGCCACGAAAACCGTCTTCCCATCCAGGGCGGTGTCCGCGTCACGGCCAGCCACAAACACAATCCCGCGACCGCCGATGCGCCGTTTGACACGTTGCGCCCGCGGGATTGTCCCACCACCATGAGCCCACGCACCACCACCAACCCCGCCGAGGCCTCCGCCCGCCGGTCCACAGCCCATCCGCAACACCACCTTCGCCAACCGTCATGTCCCGATTCCTCGGTCTTCTCCTGATGCTCTGCACCGGCGCGGTGATCGTCGAGCTGGTCGCCAAGGCCCGCCTGTCACCCGCGGGCACCGGGATGACCTTGCTCCTCGCGTTCATCTTCCTTGGCCTGCTCGTCGGGTTCCTCGCCACCGCGCGGCAGATGCTCTGGGCCGCCCTCGGTTGCGCGATCGCCGTGGTTCCGCTCTGGTTTTCCGGCGAGGTCCCCCTCCCCCCACCCGACGGCGACTGGCCGCGGACCTTGCTTCTGTACCTCGTCCCGCCGCTGGGCCTGGTGCTCGGCTCCTGGCTCGGCTTGCGCCACATCGAGCGCCAGCTCCGGGCCCGCATCAAACCGGAACACGAAGGGTAAGGGCAGGCGACCCCGCCCCGGCCCGCCGGGAGATCAACAGCAGCCCGAGGAACGTCAGGCAGCCGTTGAAGATCAGCAGCTCGTTCCCCACCCGGTACCCGCCCCACCAGTGCGGCGCCTTCGCCTCGAACACCCCGCACAACACCGGCGCCGCCACCGCCACCACCGGCACCCACGCCCCCGCCACCGTCCGCCGGGTCAGAATCCCAAAGGCGAACAGCCCCAGCAACGGGCCGTAGGTGTAGTTGGCGATCTTCAACACCAGCGCGATCACCGCGCGATCCGCCTGGGCCTCGAACACCAGAATCGCCGCCAACAACAGCACCGCAAACCCGGCGTGCGCGATGTGCCGCCAACGCGTCCGCGTCGCATCATCCATCCCCGCCCGCCGTTCCATGCCCAGGATGTCGATGCAGAAGGACGTCGTGAGCGTCGTGAGCACCGAATCGGCACTGGAAAACGTCGCCGCCGTCAGCCCCAGCAGAAACACGATCGCGGCCAGCCCCCCGACATGCTCCAGGGCCACCGTCGGAAACAGGTGATCCGAGCGCTCCGGCAACGCGAGGCCCCGCACCTCGGCGTACCGATACAAAAGCGCTCCCAACGCCAGAAACAGCAGGTTCACCGCGATCACAATCACCGAGAACCAATGGATGTTCCGCTGGGCCTCGGTCAGCGACCGGCAACTGAGGTTCTTCTGCATCATGTTCTGATCCAGCCCCGTCATGCAGATCGCAATGAACGCCCCGCCCACCACCTCCTTCCAAAAGCTGTTCGCCGGCAGCCAGTCCCAGACAAACACCCGGCTGTGCGGACTCTCCCGCACCGCGGTCACCCACCCCCACCCCCCAAGGTCCATCGCCCCAGCCAGCACCGCGATCGACAACACCAGCCCCAACAACAGAAACGTCGACTGAAAGGTGTCCGTCCACACCAGCGTCTTGATCCCTCCACGGTAAGTGTAGGCCAGGATCAGCAGGATGATGACCGTCACCGACAGCCAGAACGGCACCCGCCACCCCCCGAACGCGATCCGGTCGAACACGAACCGCTGCACGATTCCCGCCGCCAGATACAACCGCGCCGCCGCCCCGAGCAGCCGCGACACCAGAAAAAACACCGAACCCGTCCGCTGCGCCTGCCGTCCCAGCCTCCCGTCCAGGTACGAGTAGATCGAGGTCAGGCCCAGCCGGTAATAGAGCGGCAGCAACACATGCGCGATCACCAGGTACCCCAGCCCGTAGCCAAGGACCACCTGGAGGTACGAGAACTGCGACTGCTTCACCAGGCCGGGCACCGAGATGAAGGTCACCCCCGACAACGAGTCGCCGATGAGCCCGAAGGCCACCACGTACCACGGCGACGCCCGGTTCCCCAGGAAGTAAGCCGCGTTGCCGGCCCGCCTCCCGGTGACCCAGGCAATCGCCAGCAGAAAGATGAAATAGGCGCCGATGCAGCCGAGAATCAGCGCCGGGGACATCGCCATAGCGGGATCCAGAACCCGTCCGCCTGAACACCCTCAGGCCCCGCCACGGATCAGCGCTCCGAGCTGCCCAAGGTACCGCGGCACCGCAACGTGCGGGTCTTCGGCTGCCTCGTATTCCAGCACCACCCAGCCCTGATAGCCGGCCTCCCGCATCATCCGAACCAACCGCCCCAGATCCGTCGCCTCCCGCTTCCCCTGGCGGCGCTGGATCTCGACCTTCACCTGCACGTTCACCGTGTAAGGCAGACAACGCGCCAGGTCCGCGTACGGATCGTCGGAATGGAAGTTGCCGCTGTCCAGATTGATGCCCACCCACGGCGAACGGACGGCCCGCACGATCTCCAGCAGATCCCCGGCTTCGGCGACGATCCCGCCATGGTTCTCCAACCCCAGGAAAACCCCCGCGCGCCCCGCCGCCTCGCCGCATTCCTCCAGCGCTTCGATGCAGAGCCGCCTCGCAACATCCGCCGGCTGTCCTTCGGCGTTGCCGGCAAACACGCGGATGTGCGGCGCGCCCAGAGCCCGCGCGTGCTCGACCCATTGCTTCACCGAGGCGATCTCGCGATCCCGCCGCTCGCCCTTCGGCAGGGTGAAGGTGTTGCCCACGGCTGTCCCGCTCACCGTCACACCGCACAGGAACGCATGTCTCCGGATCGCCAGCAGGGCCTCGTCGGTCACCGGCGTTGGAATGTAGTAGCTGGTCAACTCGGCACCGTCGCACCCGTGGCTCGCACAGAAATCGAGAAAGCCGGGCATGTCCATCTCCCGGCCGGCCGGAGGTTTGCCCACGCGCCCGCCCGGCTGGGCGACGAAGAAGTCGCGGAAGGAGTAAGCGGCCAGGCTCAACTTCAGGCGGGGCGGTCCCTGGCGTCGGATCTCCGGCACGGCCCTGGCCAGGGGGACGGACGCCCCGAGCGCCGCCATGCCCAGCCACGCGCGACGGTTCATGGAAAACGGGGTTGGACGCATAAGCTGCCGGCGAGCCTGCCGCCGTGCCTCGCTTCGTGCCACGCGGAAATTCGGGCGAACCTCATTTCGGACCGCTTGCCCAGCCTCCCCGCCCGTCCGGGAGCCCCCCGCTTCCCCCTCTGGATAACCTGTCGGAAAAGTCGCTTGCCAACGCCCTGCGAAGATCGCTAAGTGGAGCCGTTCCACGGACTCCCATCGCGCTCGCACGCGGTCGTGCCCTCGCGCTCGGGAATCCCGGGGTCACCACGGTGACCACGCCGGATGGCGGGGAACACTGACAGTTTCCTTCCTCGGGGAAGGAAGGCGGGCTTTGGGTTGAATCCGTTCCGTGTGTAGCCCAAGGCCCGCCTCTTTCTTTTCCGCTTCAAACCGAATACGTGGAGCTCGACACCCGCCCGCCGGTGCCGGTCCAGTTGGTGTGGAAAAACTCCCCCCGGGGCCGGTCCACCCGCTCGTAGGTGTGCGCGCCGAAGTAATCCCGCTGGGCCTGCAGCAGGTTCGCAGGCAGGCGCGCGCTCCGATACCCGTCGAAGAACGAGAGCGCGGTGGAAAACGCCGGGACCGGAATGCCCCGCTTCACCGCCTGGCTCACCACGTTCCGCCAGCCCTTCTGCGACCGCTTCATCTCCGCCCGGAAATAGTCGTCCAACAACAGGTTGCTGAGCTTCGGGTTCGCATCGAAGGCATCCTTGATCTTCCCGAGGAACCGCGACCGGATGATGCACCCGCCCCGCCACATCAGCGCGATACCCCCGTAGTTCAGGTTCCAGCCATACTCCTTCGCGGCCGCCCGCATCAGCATGTAACCCTGCGCGTAACTGACGATCTTGGAGGCGTATAGCGCCGCGCGAATGTCCTCCACGAACGCCGCCCGAGCCTCCGGCTTCTTCCCCTGCGGCAGCGCCGCCCGCGGCCCCTTCAGCTTGCGCGCCGCTTTCACCCGCTCGTCCTTCAGCGCACTGACGCACCTCGAATACACCGCCTCCGAGATCAGGGTGATCGGAACCCCGAGATCCGCCGAGTTCTGCACCGTCCACTTGCCCGTCCCCTTCTGCCCCGCCGTGTCCAGGATCTTCTCCACCAACGGCGTGCCGTCCTCGTCCTTCTTCGCCAGGATGTCGCGGGTGATCTCGATGAGGTAGCTCTCCAAATCCCCTTCGTTCCAGTCCCTGAACACCGCGTGCATCTCGTCCGCGGTCATGCCCAGGCCATCCTTCATCAACTGATACGCCTCACAGATGAGCTGCATGTCCCCATACTCGATGCCGTTGTGCACCATCTTCACGTAATGGCCGGCGCCGGTCTCCCCCACCCAGTCGCAGCATGGTGATCCGTCCGCCACTTTGGCCGCGATCGCCTGGAAAATCGGCTTCACATGCGGCCAGGCCGCCACGCTCCCGCCCGGCATGATGCTCGGCCCGTGCCGCGCCCCCTCCTCACCCCCGGACACCCCGGTCCCGATATACAACACCCCCTTCGCCTCCACCTGCGCCACCCGACGCTGCGTGTCCTGGAACAGCGAGTTCCCACCGTCGATCAGGATGTCCCCCGGCTCCAACAAGGGCAGCAGGAGCTCGATGAACTCATCCACCGGCTTCCCCGCCTTCACCATCAACATGATCCGACGCGGACGTTTGAGCTTCCCCACCAGTTCCTCCAGGGAATGCGCCCCGAGAATCCTCGTGCCCTTCGCTTCGTTGGCCAGAAACTCGTCCACCTTCGAGGTGGTCCGGTTGTACGCCACGACCGTGAAGCCGCGGTCGTTCATGTTGAGAATGAGATTCTGGCCCATGACGGCCAGACCGATGACTGCGATGTCGCCTTGCATGTCGAAAGCTCCCTGTCCAGGGGGCGCCAACCTACCCCCGCAATGCTCCGTCTCCGAGGCTTTTCCCGCCTCCCCTACGGCGCGGCGTCCGCGCCCGCCCGGGTCAGAACCACCTTCCCCCCATGCCTGCCGACCCGGTACGCGCCCTCCAGTCGCGCGGTGTCAACCCGCCCCGTAAGGCCGTAGTCGCCAAACGCCCAGAGGTTCCGCCCCCCCTGGATCAAATACTCCCCCGGCCGCACCGGCGTGACCACGAGCTTCGTGTCGTACGAGGAACGAAACACCCGCCACCACCACGCCCGACTCGCGCCCCGGTACAAGGTGTCACCCGTCCGGGTCACCACCATCTCCATCCTCCCACCATGCGACGGATCCTTGTAGCTCGCCCACCGCCCAACCCAAAGGCCCTCGATCCCGGCCGAAGATCCCGTTGCCGACGCCTCCGCACGCCTCGCCGCCCGGGCGTCCGACCGATAACTGGAACATCCGGAACCCACCCAGCCCAAAAGCACCACCACCGTGCCCAAGAGAAGCCCGCGCGTGATCGACATGCCGCTATCCTAGCCGGACCCCCGCCATGCTCAAGCAGCCTCACCGTAGCCCCGCAGACCCATCCCCCATCGATCCGCAAGGCCCTTCACTCGCCCGCACCCGTCCGCCACGCGTCCAACCGCGACGCCAACCGGTCCAGCCGCGACGCCTCCCTCGACAAGCCGGGGAAGTCCCGCACCAGATCCTCCAACACCGGCACCACGCCCCATGCGGTCACGGTGAACACATCGAAGACCCCCGGTTCCCGGATTCCCAACCCGACCTTCCGTCGCTCCAGAATCCTCCGGTATTGCGCCCTCCAGGCCTCCAGGTCCTCCGGCGCCTCCAGGTTGTGGCGATCCACCCAGGGCAGCCACTCCCTCAACTGCGACCCGTGACACCACGCCAGCTCCGCCGCGAGGTCGCTCGCTTCCGAGATGTCCACCGCCAGATCATGACCGTGGCCTCCCGCCATGTAGCCGTCGTACGTGTTCAGGATCACCGGTGTGCGCACAAAGGCCGGTTCGGATTCCGGCCCCGGATACTCGACGTCGAACGCGTGCGGCACGTTGATGAGGTAGGCCACCGACCGCACCGCGGCCGCGACGTCGAGGTGATCCACATGAACCCCAGCCAGCGTGTCCCCGGGAAGCGGCGGACAGAACAGGTAGTCGGGCTCGAACTCGCGGATCTCCCGCCATAGCGCCGGCAAAAAGCCAGCGGAGGCATGGAGTCGCGCCTCCCGAAAGGCCCGCCCGGCCCCATCGGCAAGCAACCGCAACTCGAATCCCCCGAGCCGCGCGGCCTCCGTCTGTTCCTGCAACCGGCGTGCGGCGGTCTGCTCCCGGGTCAATCGCTGATGCCCCGCACCGCCATCCGTGCAGACCAGCACCCTCCGTCGGACAGCGGCACCCAGACGGCGCCGCCAAAGCTCAAAGGTGCCCGCCGCGGTGAACTCGAAGTCATCGAAGTGCGCGTGAACAAACAGAACTCGCATGCTGCCCTCCACCCGAAGACAGAAATCCCGGTGGCGGAAGAAGCCACCGGGGTTTCATCACCAAAAACATTCCCGCCGGACGTGCGTCAGCGTTCCTGGACAACCCGGTAGAACCGTTGTTCGCCCTGCTTCGCCAGCGGATCGCAGATTCGCACGGTTCCAGGAGTCGCGCCCGCGTGCTCGCAGGTGGTCAGGACCTTCCACTCGGCCCCCTGCAATCCCACCGCGTACTCCACCCGGTACCTGCCGCCAGGGGCACCATTCCAGGAGAGCTCGACCTGCGAGGGATCGTCGCTGGCGACCCCGACCCTCAGCCGCAGCGCCGAGGCCTCCAGAGGTTTCGGATCCGAAGCGTTGGGAATGCCGTCACCGTCGCTGTCGATCACCGTGGAGGACAGCAGCGCGCGGTTCACCCGCACGGTCGTTCCGTTGGACAACTCGACATCCTCGCCGCTGTTCGCGCCCGCGTAGTCCTGCACCCAGCGGAGCCGTCCCTCAAACTTACCGTCCATCGACGCGGGATCCACGTTCGAGGAAGCAAAGTACAGGACGAAGCCGGGCTCGATATTCACGTAGCCCTCCGGATCCAACGCTGCACCTTCGAGAAGCTCGAGGTGGTCGACGTACAGCGCGGCCGGGGAGCCGGTCGAGGACCTGAAGGTGAACAGGCTGTAGAGACGTCCATCGAGCACCAGGCTGCCCAGGGCCATGTTGTTCTGATAACCGGCCGCCCCGGGCCCGCGATCCTCACCCGCCCACGCATGAATCACCTCGGCAAAACGTGGTGCCTTCGAGATCAGAGCGGTCCCGAGCAGATCACCCTCGGCGGGCTTTCGAACAAGGTGGACGCCCTCGTAGGTGGTCCAGACGTTCGAGGCGGTGACACCGCCGTCCGTCAGCCGTGTGGCCACATCCAGGGTCAGAATACCCCCAAAGAAGTTCGTGACGCCGGTGTTCGGGTTCACCGATTCGTCGCCGGAGAAGAGCGTGCCGCCGGTGACCTTGAGGTCGTCCGCCGTGATCGTCAGGTTCGCGGCGGCAAACAGCGTGCCGCCCTCGACCTTGATGTTTCTGGCTTGGACGACCGTATCCCCGGAGAAGCTCCCGAGCTGACCACTGTTGGCGAAGTCCGTCGCATCGAGCTGAATCGTGGAGGCCGAGAGTGTCCCCTGGTTCACGAAGTTCGCAATCGGTCGTTCCATCGAGCCCAGATTCGCGCCCACCGAGGTGAACAGGGCCACGCCGTTGGTGAAATTCTGAACGCTGGGAAAGGTCTCCGGCGTGATGGCGTTCTGCTGGAGGTTCACCGACGCCTGTAGATCGATGTCCGGAGCATCGATCGCGAAGCTCTCCTGGAGCGTCAGGTTGTCCCGCAGGATGAAGTGCGGGGCCTTGGCCGCGAACCTGTAGGTCTCAACCGTCTGACGGGTGATGAAGTTGTGCTCCACGATGAGCGCATGGAAGCGGACGTCGATGGTGTTGGTCACCTGCAACGCCGGGTCATTCGGGTCCGGTGCGACCGTGGTGGTCTGGTTCGTCCAGACGGCACTCCAGATGGAAACGAGCCCGTTGAAACGGCGGACGATCGGCTGGATGAGATTCGACACCGTCAGCGAACCCGAGGTCAGACCCACGTCCGCATTCACCACCGCCGCATCCAATTTGTACGGTGACTGCCCGACAAGCTCCTTCGCCTTGATGCTCAGAAGCCCATCCGTCCGAAACCGGCTGAGGCCAAGGTCCAGACGATCCGCCTCGATCTCCACGCGGGCCGGCAGATTGGTAGGGTGCGACAGCTCGGGGATTCCACCGAAGAACCCACCACCGCCGCCGAAGGCCGTGGTGAGATCGCCGATCATGCACTCGTAGGCGGCGTACACGTTGGTCACCACCTGGGAAAGGTAACTGGCGTTGTAAAGCAGGTCCGGGGTGTAGGGCACGGTGTTGGTGGTGGCCGAATCCCACTCGCGCGGGGTCACCCGGGTCACCAGAAGACTGGTCGGCCGCTGGTCCGCGCGCGTCGCGATGTTGGTGGCGAGAACCGCGTTGGTCATCGCGCCCAGGCTGTCCAAGACATACACATAATTGGTGTAGGGCTCGGTCGTGATGGTGTCGATGTCCTCGAAAGTGAACTGGACGATCGGCATCTGCGCTCCGGGGATGTTATTCACCCGCGGGGATGGGCTCCAACGCACGCCAACCTTGAACTCGGGATCCATCGAGTTGGTGTTCACGAACACCGCCTGCACGATCCAATTGGTCGGGCTCACAGCGTTGGTGACCGCAAAGACGTTCTCAGCACTGAGCGACACCATGTTGGTGAACCCGGTGTTATCGAGGACCTCGTGCAGGCCGGACGAGGCCGGATTGCCGGTCAGGACGGCCAGATCGAAAGGTCCCGGAGCCGCAGGATCCAGGGCGTTGTTCATGCCCGCTCCCCAGTAGAGGTCGGTGATCCCGGCGTCGTTGCGGTACTGGAGGCCAAACGAGGAACCCTGGCGGATCGGCTCAAACGGGTCCTCACCGGCGCGAATCCCGCTCCGGGATAGGTTCACGTTCCCGCCCTGGATCTTCACCAGGCCATCGGGGCCCACGGTCATGCCCCCGCGGTTGAGCACGTTGGAGGCGTTCACCACGATCCAGGAACTGTTGTAAGTCACCGGAAAGAACCCGAAGCCACCACCCGTCTCCCCACTCGGGAAAAAAAAGTCCGAAAAGAGGTCTCCGCCGAAGTCGATGCTGCCGTGGTTGACGAAATTGTCGGCCCGGTGCCGAAAGCCGTTGGTGTCCACCAGATCGAACTGGAACCCGCCGCTTCCACCGATCACCGCGCCCGTGAAGTTGGTGAAGTGCCGCGTATTCTGCGTGTCGTACGGCTGCAATCCGGACGCCACGTTGAAGGTCCCGCGGTTGAGGAACACTGTGGCGTCGATCACCGGCATGGTCACTTCGCCACGGTTTTCATACACCGGCGTCGGGGCGGCCGAAACCGGCACGACGACCCACGATACCGCGGCCAAGAACACCGACCAGAGCCTGAATTTCATGCCAAGCACGTTGAAAAAAGGGGTTCCGTTGTCTGCGAATCACCGGCCTCCGAAAACGACCCGCTCCACATCGCGGATGGTCGCGCCAATCGGATATACAATGGGGTCGTTCGTGCTGCCATCAAACGAACCGAAGATGAAGTCCGTGCTCAACGCCGGCTGCGCAAGGAACGACGGCGCGGTGTTCAGCAGCGTGGGCCCGGTTTTGGGGAAGACGATCTGGACCGACCCGGAGAACTGCCCCGGGCCGTCGAGCGTTGCCAGACCGTTGATGGCATCGTTGCTGGTCGCAACGTCCGTGCGCCGCATGATCAGCACCGTGGGATCCGGATCCTCGGTCAGGTCCTCCGCTGCGAACAGGATGTCCGGAGCGGTCAGAATGCGGGTCACGCGCTGGTTGATCGTCCGTTGGACGCCGTTGGTGATCACTGCCAGAATCGATTCGTTGAAGCGATTGGTCACGGCGTAGGCGTTGGGCTGGAACACTCCGGGCGTCCGGACGAAGGTGAGCTTGTCCACACCGCCCCGCATGGCCTGCGCGTAGAACACCCCGTTGGTGGTCACAACCCCGCCCTCACCGACCAGATTCGTTGATGGGGCCGGAATCGGAGTCCACTCCCCCGTACCGCCGAGACCGCCGCCGAAACCTGCCTGACCGAAGGCGTCCGCCGGCAGGACGTCCACATTGCGATTCTCAGGCCGATAGATGTACCGCAGCCCGCCGACATCGTCCCGGGTCAGTCCGGTGAAATAGCTGCCGTAGCCGAACACGGAGAAGCCAAGCCCGGAGACGAGAGACGCAGCGGGCTCCGCCAGAATCAGGGGATCCACCGGTTCGGTGATCGTCGACGATTTCACCGAGGGCGAGTCCTGGTTGTCGTAGATGTCGTTGTACGTCCAGAGCTGCCCGTTGATGTAGGGCGTCGGAACCCAGGTTTCCGGATCGAAGTTCCGCAGGACGATCATGTAGTTGGTGATCGGCGGTTCCGACTCCGGGGCGCGGATGCGGCTCTGGAAGACGAACCGGGAGGGGCTGCCCAAGCCGAGCTGCTCGAGGATCGCCTTGAGCGCGTAGGACTTCATGTCGTAGAGGAAGAGATCGGCGGCCCTGCGATTCACGCGCTGCGAGTGCAGCGGATAGTTGGCGAGGTTGATCTCGGAGACCGGCGGCAGATCGTTGATGATCTGGATGGCCTTCTCGACCTCCTCCACGCCCCGTTGACCAAAGTAGTTGAGGAACGATTCGTCGAAGGCGTAATGCAGCGCGGGAATGTTCCAACGATATTCCTCACCGAGGTTCACCGGGCCGTAGATATCGGCTCCGTTGGGAAAGAGACCGACCTGATCCGTGAACCAAGCCGGGATCTCCCCGACCAGCGAAAAGGAGCGCGCAGGCTGCTGGAACCCTGCGAGACCCGCCAGCAAACAGAAGAAGAGAAAAATTCGCCTCATAACGCCTCTCACCGAACCCTGACAACGCGGTAAAGGACCATTTGGCCGGGCGCCGAAATCGCCAGCTCGTCACCTTCCCCGGAGGCCGTCCGCTCGCCCCCGATGCTCGTCCACGTCCTGGCGTCCGAGGAGGCCTGCAACTGATAGACCCCACCGAAGACCGTCGGCCACGAGAGCCGCAGACCCCCGTTGCCTGAGGCGCGCACCTTTAGAAGCAGGGGCGCCAGGCGCTGGGCGAAGAGTTCATAGCCCGTTCGAGGTTGATTGCTCGAGTAGGCGACCAGCATTCCCGAATCCCCAGTCGTGGCGACCGCGGGCAGGATCTGGCCACCCCCGACCTGGGAGTTGATGGGAATCTCGTCGCCGGAAGGCATTCCCTGGCCATCGATCCAGCGGCCGAACACACCCTCCCAGGATCCGTCCTGTCCCATGCTGCTCCAGACGGCGAGCAGACCGTGGGCGGTGTGGGCCAGACGCGGGCGATACTGATCCCCTGCCGTGGTCACGTTCAGGCATGCTTCCGGTGCGACCCCGGTTCCGCGCGGTGAGACCAAGCGACCAAATACATCATAGCGCGACGCCGGATCCACAGGACTACGCCGGGTCCATGCCGCGTAGACGTTTCCATCTCCCAACGCCTTCAGCACCGGGCCGGATGCCCAACCGGTATCGGAGACGATCGACTCAGGGGCCACGGCATTGCCAAGGCCGTCGAACGCCCTGGCCACGAGATTCACCGCGAAAATCGGCGCGCCGTAGCCTGCCAGGGCGCGCCCCTGCGCGTCCCGGTTGTTCTTAACCCCAACCTGCCGTTCGCTTACCCAGGCAGCCAGAAAGCCGCCGCCGGTCAGCGGCGCGAGCGCCGGACTTCTGCGGTTCAGACCCTCGGTCGCGTTGATGCGGAATTCATCGCCCGCAGGGTCTCCCTCACCGGTGAGCACCCGGCCAAACACATCGTAGGAACCACTGCCATCCTGCCGGTAGCTGGACCAGGCGACGACCAGCGATCCGTCAGCCAAGACCGCGGCTGTCGGATCGATCTGATGCTCTCCGTCACCCTCGGAGATGAGGATATCCGGTGTGAGCGCCGACCCGGTGCCATCGAAGAACCGGCCGAACACCTTCTGGAAACCCGCCTGACCTCCCTGCCAGACGCAGAAGAGCCGGCCGTCGGGGAGCAGAAGCGCGGAGGGATTCTCCTGGTCCCCCGCCACCGTGGCGTTGATCAGCCGGGGACTGCCCTGGGTCGAGCCGTTCTCCCCCACCTTCAGCGCGGAGATGCCCAGGCCCTGGCCGTCGATGGCTGCATCCTGCCACACGATCCACCCCCCGCCCCGACCAAGAGCCAGGGACGGGTTGATCTGATCGCCGGGAATGCCGCGGGTCAGCGGGTACTCCAAGCCCTGTGGCTGAAGTCCGCCCGCAACTGCCTTCGACGTCACGCAACCAAAGGCGACGCCTGCTAGCAGCCCCGTCAGCGACTGTGAACAAACTTTCATTCGGGGTTTCTGGAAAGCCGGGTTAAGGATTGCACGCGTGGTCTGACACGACAAGGGCTCCATTCGCGCCCGGCGCCTACTGGACCTTCTGTTCCTGGCTCGGCAGGAGTTTCGGGTCGAACGGGAGGTTGTCCGGCGTGTGCACCGGGTTGCCCGCGGGATCGATGATGGTGGGGGTGATGAAGATCACCAGGTTCCGCTTGGAAGCGGAGGTGGACTCCGTGCGGAACAGGCGCCCCAGCCAGGGGATGTCGCCGAAGAACGGAACCTTGTCGCGCTGTTTGCGGATGTCCTCGGAGATCAGGCCGCCCAGAACCACGGTCTGGCCGTCCCAAACGATGGCCGAGGTGACGACCTGACGAACGCGAAGCCGCGGGAGCGGCAACTGGGCGGTGAGAGGGAGGCCGATCGCGTTGCCCGCCGCGCCCTGAATCTGCGGAACGAAGAGACCGGGATCGTCGTAGCCCAGGAACTCGCTGAACGTGGGGATCAGGGTGAGCTCGATGGTGTAACCATCCGCGGCCACATAGGGGACCACGTCGAGCACGGGACCGAACGGTGTGATCTGGGTGATGTAGTTCAGCTGGCTGCCGATGGCGCCGGCACCACCCGCCAGACCGCCCGCGCCGCCGCCGATGCCACCCGCACCGGCCCCACCGGCCGCTGTCTGGTTGAGGTCCACGCCAGTGACGATGGTGCGGAGGTCGTTGATCTGGACCTGCGCCTGGCGACCGCTGAGGGTCGTCACCCGCGGAGCGGCCATGAGCTCGAGCGCTCCACGTTGCTCCAGGGCCCGGATCACCACGCGGAACTGGGGATCGGTCATCAGGCCGGTGATGGTGCCCAGGGCGGGAATGTTGCCGCCCTGGCTGCCGACCGTCTGACGAAGACCACCGGTCAGGACGCCGTCGGAGGCCTGGGGCACCTGCGCGCCGGGTCCGGGAAGACCGTTCGCATCGCCGGGTCCGGGGAAGATGCCGCTCGGATTGGCCGCGGAGGGACGCCCCTGATAGGACGGTGCGGTTCCAGGGGAGACCCCCACCTTGCCGTCGCCGACCAGCCAGTTGCCGATCATCCAGTCGAAGCCGAGTGCCTTGAGGTCGTCCTGGCCGACTTCGGCGAACTTCGCCTCGATCTGAACCATCGGGGGAGCCGCGTTCAGAACCTCGATGGCCTGCTCGACGATTTCGATCTCCTCGGTGGTCGCCCGAACCATGAGCAGACCCAGGCGGTCATTGAAGAAGACGGCGTTCGGGGGCAGAAGATTGACACCCGCAGCCGCGAAGAATGTCCGCACCACCTCCTGGACGGTCTGGGAAGGCGTGGGGATGGTGACGCCGCGCAAGCCGTTGCTTCCGCCACCGCCGCCGCCGAGACCACCGCCACCGCCGCCGCCGAAACCACCACCGCCGCCGCCGCCCTGCGCAAAGCCGCTGACGAAAACGCGGGGAATGATCGTGCCGACCACGCCGCCACCCTGGCCGCCCTGGCCGCCCGCGCCGCCGCCGCCACCGGCACCACCGCCGCCGGCGCCGGACGTACCGGTCTGGAAATCACCGAAACTGATGCCGAGCACGCTCTCGAGACCGGACTCAAAGGTGTTGGGGTTGACGCGGAACACCCGGGTGACCAACTGGGCCCGCTCCGGAGCCTTGTGCATGAACACCACCGCGTAATCCTCGATGGTGATCTTGATCGGGCTGGAGGCCGACTTGGAGACCGCATCGATCACGTCCAGGAGCCGCACGTTGTTCAGTGCGGGGTCGACGCGCACGGTCACGTCGTTGAGATTGATCTGTTCGGGGGCCGGGACCGCGATGGTCGCGCCGGTGTTGGGATCGATGGTGAAACCAGCCTGCGCCTGGATGTTGTCCAGGTAGGGGTTGATGAAGAAGTTGATGCCCTGCCGCTCGGGGTCGCGAGCCTTGGACTCATCCTTGAGGAAACGGACGACTTCGCTCAGGGGGAGTTCCTCGAACTTGACCTCGTCGAGGCGGATGCGCTCCAGCTTGGATTTGATGATCTGCCGCCCCTTGCTCGTGTGGACCAGGTTCGTGGTCGCGAAGGGATTTGCGGCGGGCAGCTTGTCCTTGGTGAGGGGCTGGTTCCAGACCTCGCTGATGTTGAGCAGTCCCTGCCGGCTCAGGATGCCGCGGCGCTTGTTCTCCAGGCGCGCCTTCGCGTCGAGGAGCTGTTTCATGTAATAGTTCGCCGGCTCGTTTCCGGGATCGGCGTCGAGGGCTTCCTTCAGTTTGGCTTCGGCCTTGTCCAGTTCCCCGGCGTCGAGGAACACACGGGCATCCTGAACGAGGGTTCCGACCTGGATCTTCTTTTCCCGGATCTCGGGGAGCTGCCCCAGCGAATCGGCGCTCGGGGTGAGCCCGCGCCTGGCGGCGATGGCCTTGTCCAGCTCCTGCTTCAGCTTCGCCGCCTCTTGGTTGAGGGGGTCGACCTTGAGCACCCGGTCCACATGGGCGGCGGCTTCATTGATCCAGCCGGCCTTCTTTGCATTGGTCGCGAGTTGCATCCGCGTGGACACCACCCCGGCCGCCGCCCGATTGCGCTCGGGATCCGCCTTTGCGCCGACCCGCACCGCCAGCGCGTAAGCGTCTTCATAGCGCTTGGCCGCTTCGGTGATCAGGTTGGCGGCGACGTCGCGGTCGGCCTGCTCAAGCTTCCCTGCGAGGAGCTGGTACGCCTCCTCACGGCGCGCTCCCTCCTCCACGGTCGAGGGGGGCGAGGCTTGCGCCGAAGCTTGGATGGTGGAGCCCAGACTAAGGAGTAGGGCCAGGAGGGATGCAGCTGCGTGGCGGGTCATGGAGCCGGGTTCAATGCGGGACAGGGACATAAAAACGTACCTCTCAAGAAACGCCCTTACGGCGGACGATCCAGCGCTTGGAGGTGCTGGACTGGACAGTAACTTCGTCCTTGTTGATGGCAACGATATTGTAGGTCTGCGAGCCCAGGCGGATGCCGCCTGGCTGCTTGGTGCGCACGTTGTTAAACTTCGTTCCGAGCTTCTCGTGCACCAGGTCCGCTTCGTAACCCGCAACCCGTTTGAAAGGCTGCTCCAGGGTCACCGTCGCGGTCTCGGTCGAGTCGGCGAAACGAAATTCCACAGCCGTGGGGGCGTCGGGTGGACCGACGACCTTGGTGACCACAAACGGGTCGTTTTTGCCCGAGTTGCCGATGGGCAGGTAGCTCTGGCGCGGCCGGGCTGAACGACCGCCTTTGGATTCATCGAGAACGCTGAACTTGTAACGGATGCTTTCCCCGCTGGCCTGGATGCCCTGGAACTCGATCACCAGGTGCAGGGGCCGGATCTCGGTCGCGACCAATCCGCCCGGGCCGTCCTCGTCACCGCGGGTCACCTTGAAGATCGTGCCGTCGCGACCGCGCTTCCAAAGGACGGGGTTCAGGACGTTGTGATCACCGGAGAGCTCAACCTTGGGTTGGAGCTTGGTGCGCCGGATCATGGCCTCATAGGCGGAGGTGTCCACCGGCTCGCTCTCCTTCTTCCGGGCCCGCTCGGCGAGTTCCAGAGCCTGGCGGATGGTTTCCCGGTTCTGGGCGACGCGGAAGGGCAGGAATCCGGCGGCACCGAGAAGCGCCAGCAGGATGATGCTGAGGATGATCTTCTCGTAGTGCGCGCCGAAGACGGCGCCAAGTTTCTTGAGCTGGTCCATGGCGTGTTCGGCTTGCGGTTACTCGGAGGCCGGCGCGTCCTCGGCGGCGGGCGTTTCCTCGGCGACGGGATCGGCGGCCACGGGGGCCGGGGCGGGGCGCGAGCCGCGGCGCGTGGGTTCCGGCTCGGGTTTGGCCTTCACGAAGTCCAATTGCAGGATGATCCGGAGCGGTTTCTCATCCAGGACCACGGCGGGACCGGAGGACGGGGGTGCGCCCGGAGTCATCGGGGAAATGGGCATCACGGGCGAGGACAGCGCAGGGGGAGGAGTGGCCATGCCGGCGCCACCGCCGAGTCCGTACCGTTGGCGCATGGCAGCCTCCCCGGAGCCGGCTCCGCCGGGCCCCAGCCCATAACGGGCGCGCAAGGCGGGATCCATGCCGCCAGCACCGCCGCTCTCTGCCGCCGAACGAGACGTGGGGCCGAGGCCATAACGGGCGCGCAGCGCGGGATCCATGCCGCCGCCGGGCCCGCCGGGCATGGGCGTGGTCATCGGCCCCGGACTCATCGGGTTGGGCATGATCATGGTCGGCATCACCCCGGTGGACGGGGGGAGCGTGGTGGGCTCGATGTTGATGGTCTTGATGGCCACCACCTGATCGAGCGCCGCCAGTCCGCGCAACACCCCGGCCAGTTCGCTGCTGAAGGCCCGGAAGGCCACGTCGTAGGGCGCGCGGACGATCAAATTGCGGTTGGTGACCGCCTTTTTGGTGAGGTACTCCGAGCTTCCACCCTCATCCTTGAGGATCGCGGGTCGGCGGATCTGGTCGAGCGAATGGATCTTCGCGTCGAAGAGAACGCGGCAGAGGGCGGAAATCTGGGCGACCTGTTCGGCGAGCTTCGGAATGCCGTTGGAATCGAACTGGGGCATCTCCCGCAGTTTCTGGAAGGTGAAGGCATACCGGTCCGGAAGGTTCACCCCGGCCGCCTCGGCCTCCTGCTTGAGCTGGGAGATGGTGGTCTCGATCAGCACCTTCAGGGTGAAGGTGTCGGTCACGGGCTGGACCTCGGCCGCCTTGAGGTTGTCCTTCAGCGCGGAGGCGAGTTTCTCGACCCGAGCGGCTTCCTCGCGGACCGATCGGATGTTCTTCTCCTCGGGATAGGGGTTCAGGCTGTTGAGCCGGTTCCATTCCTCGCGTTTTTCCTCAAGGGCGGCGTGAACGGTGGCTTCGCGCGTGGATTGGGTGTAGAGAAAGAAGGCGCTGCCTCCGAGGAGCACCAGCCCCACCAACCCGCCCAGCACGAGCGTCAGGTTCTTTTGGATCCACGGCATACGGTTCCTACAGCGTGATGGGGTTCTTGAGGCCGAGGGTCAGCTCGAAGGTGAACGTCGGCGCGCCCTCCTCCGGCGTGGGCTGCTTTCCGAGGCGGGTGGTCTCGGGGTCGAACAACGGGCTGGCCTTCAACTCCTGCTCCACCGACGCGGTGATGTGCAGGTTGTTGGTCGGCGAGAGGTTCGCCAGATTGACCGCCCTGAGGACGAGGCTGATCTCGGAGATCTCGTTGGTGGAGCCGGACTTCTTCTTCTTCGCGGGCGCGGGTGCGCCCCCGCTCCCATCGCCGGATCCGTCACCGCCATCGCCCTCGGTCGTTTGCGCGGTGCTGGGGATGAGGCCGTAACGCTTCATCAGCTCCGGCGACATCCCGAAGCTCACCGGCTTGGTCTCCTCCTCCGCCGGCGCATCGTCGGTGCCGGCGAACTCCTTGACCACATCGCCCATGCGAAAGGACTCGATCCAGATCCCGACATCAATCCCGGGCGGCTTGGCCTTCTCCTCGGCGGCAAGAAGCGCGGAGCGCAACTCGCCGAAGACATCGACCCAGCGGTACTTCGCCTGGAGCCATTCGCGGTAGTAGTTCGCGTCCTCCTGCGCCTTCTTGAGCGCGGCGTTGGCGCTGTTGAGCTGGGTTTCCTTGCTCTGAAGCGGCGTGACCTTGTCGGAGATCTGGGTCAGCGCGGCCTCCTTGTCGTCGCCCAGGGACCGGGCGAAGAAGCCGAGCGCGGCGACCACGCCGACGAGGCTGAAGAGTGAGGCGAGCAGGTAGGGCTTCTTCTGCTCGAACTGCTGGCGTTTGAGGGAGCTCTTCGGCAGCAGGTTCAGTTCGATCGGGCACTGGGCGAGGTTGCGGAGGGCCAGACCGACCAGCTCGCCCATGGCGTGGGCGACGCCGGAGAGTTCGTCGACGTTGACGGCAGGCCCCAGCTGCACATTGCGCAGCGGGTTGAAGTACTCCACCGGCACGTTGAGCTTCTCGTTAAAGAACTGGGCCGTGTACGGCATGATGGAGGCCCCGCCGGAGAGCACCAGGCGCTGGGGCGCCCCCCCGCCCTGCTGGGATCGGTAGAACTGGATCGTCTGGTTGACCTGGATGTGCAGCCGGGTCATGACCTGACGGGCGACCTTCGCGATGGCGGCCTGCTTCGGGTCCTCGGGCTCCTCATACGCGCCACCGAGGCTGACCAGGCCGTGCTGGATCTTGAACGCCTCGGCGTCGTTGAACCGGATCTTCGATTCCGTGGCGAAATCCTGGGTGATGGAATTGGCGCCGATGCTGATGCCGCGGGCGTAGACCTTGCCCTTCTCGAAGAAGAGGACGGTGCTGGTCTTGGCGCCGATATCGAGGAGCATCGTGCAGCCGTCCTGATCGCTGTAGTTGAATCGGAAGGCGTTGGCCAGGGCCGCCGGCGAGACATCCACATGCTGCAGCCGGATGCCCTTCGCCTCGGCCACGCGGAACAGACCTTCGACGACATCGGTCTTGATCGCGACGAGCAGGACCTCCATTTCGCCACCGGCGGCGGCGCCGATGATCTGGTAATCCCAGACCACCTCCGCCAGGGGGAACGGGACGTTCTGCTGCGCCTCGTATTGGATGATCTGCGAAACCTTCGCCGAATCGACCGGCGGCAGCTTCACGAACTTCGAGAAGACGTGGAACCCGGGCGCGCAGACACTGGCCAGCCGCGCGGTGAAGCCGCGCTCGGCGATCAGCTCCTGGATGCCTTTCGTCACCACGCGCTCGCGGGCCGACTCCTGCGAACCTTCCAGCCCGAGCGTGCGGGTTCCGAACTGCCGGAGCACCAGGTTGCCGGCGTCGTTGATCTCGAATTCGGCGATCTTCAGCGTGCCGGCGCCGAAGTCGATGGCGAGGAATGGCTTTGCTTTGAGCATGGTGCCGGGAGCGTTAAACCGAGGCCCAGAACGTGACGACCCACGGGGTGCAGACGCCGAACGGGAATGGGCGACGGGTGGTTAATGGAAAGAGGTTCACAGGGCAAACTCAAAAATCCCGCGCGGCTGTGCCGCCTTCATACGGGCTGACCCTTCATTTGACCACAAAAATAATCTACGGTCCGCCGAAGTCCCTCCGAAAGACCGACTTCGGGGGCCCAGGCCAGCAGCTTCCTCGCCCGCGCGATGTCCGGCTTGCGCTGCTTCGGGTCGTCCTCCAGCGCCGGTTTGCGGGTCAGCCGGCTGCGCGAGCCGGTGATCGCCAGAATCTCCCGGGCGAACTCCATGATCGTCAACTCCGAGGGGTTCCCGATGTTCACCGGCGAGCATGCGGTGCGATCCGCGCACATCATCAGGCGGTAGATCCCCTCCACCAGATCGGAGACGTAGCAGAAGCTGCGCGTCTGGCTGCCGTCGCCATGAATGGTCAAGGGCTTGCCGGAGAGGGCGGAACCGATGAACGAGGGAACCACACGACCGTCGCGCAGACGCATGCGCGGTCCGTAGGTGTTGAAGATCCGGACGATGCGCGTCTCGAGGGCGTGCTGGTTCCGATAGGCCATGGTCAGGGCCTCGGCAAAGCGTTTTGCCTCGTCGTAGCACCCGCGCGGGCCCACCGGGTTCACGTTGCCCCAGTAGTCCTCGCGCTGCGGATGCACCAGGGGATCCCCGTACACCTCGGAGGTCGAGGCCAGCAGGAACCTCGCGCCCTTGTGCTTGGCCAGCCCCAGCGCCTTGTGCGTGCCGAGCGAACCGACCTTCAGGGTTTGGATCGGCAGCTCCAGGTAATCCACGGGACTGGCCGGGGAGGCGAAATGCCAGACGTAATCCACCGGCCCGTCCAGGAACAGGTACTCCGTGACGTCCTGCTTGATGAACCGGAACGCCGCGTTCCCGGCGAGATGCTCCAGGTTCGAAACCGATCCGGTGACGAGGTTGTCGAACACCGTCACCCGGTGACCCCGCGACAGCAGGAGGTCGGTCAGGTGCGATCCCAGGAAACCCGCCCCGCCCGTGACCACCGAGTGTGGCGCGCCGGGCATCTTGGTTTTTCGGACGGGTCTGGCCATGGATTTCAGCGGTCGGGCGAGCGAGTCTGCCCGAAGCGCCGATGGCTTGTGAAGCCCGTTGATGGGAACCGCCCGGATCGGATTTGCCGCGCGCCACCGCATCACCGCTCCCCTGCCCTGCTCCGTCCCGCCCCGATCATCCGCAGGCCCGCCGGCAGCACCCCCGTTCCGGTCAGTTCCCGTCAGATCCGGAGGGCGCTCACCGCGGCAAGCGCGGCGTCCCAAACCGATCCGGGGAACACGCCCAGGATGAGGACCCCGGCAACGCAGGCCACCAGCGCGACGCGGAGCACCGGCGGCACGACCACCGCGCCGGCCTCGCCGCCGTCCTCGGGACCGTAAATCGCGCGCACCACCCCGAAGTAATACCAGAACGAGATCACCACCCCGACGATGGCGACGCCGCACAGCACGTAGTACGCGGGCAGCGCGGCGCCCTGCTCCACCAGCGCCTTCAACACCAGGAACTTTCCGAAGAACCCCGCAAGCGGAGGAACCCCGGCGAGCGAGACCATCGACACCGCCAGCACCGCCGCCAGCAACGGCGACCGCCGATGCAGCCCGCCGAGCGCCGTCAGATCGTCGGTGCCAAGGCGTTCAACCACGACCGCAGCCACCAGGAACGCCGACAGCACGGTGAAGAGATAGCCGGCAAGATAGAAAAGGACCGCGGCTGAACCGGCCTTCGACATGGCGGCGAGCCCGAGCACCACGAACCCCCCGTTGGCGATGCTGGAGTAGCCGAGCAACCGCTTGAGGCTGCGTTGGGGAATCGCACACAGGCTGCCGAAGAGGATCGAAATGGCGGCCACCGCCATGAGGAGCGGCTCCCATTTCAACGCCAGGTCGGGGATCACCCCGCCGAGCAGGCGCACCAACAGCACCACGCCGGCCGCCTTCGAACCGATCGCCAGAAACGCGGTCGTGGGCGTCGGCGCCCCCTCGTACACGTCCGGGGCCCAGATCTGGAACGGGAACACGGCCAGCTTGAACGCGAGCCCTCCGAGCACCATCAGCATGCCCAACTGGAACAACCGGCTCTCGGCGAGTTCCGCCGAGCGCGCGGCGATTTCATCGAACTGCATCGTGCCGGACGCCCCGAAGCTGAGGGCGATGCCGTACACCATGAACGCCGACGAAAGCGCCCCGAGGATCAGGTACTTCACCCCGGCCTCCAGCGACGCCAGGCGGGATCGCTGGTAGCTGGTGAGCACATAGAACGCCACGGTGATCAGTTCCAGGGCCACGTACATCACCGCGAAATTGTTCGCCGACGCCGCCAGCAGCATGCCCGCCAGCGCGAAGAGCGTGAGCACCACGTATTCCGTCACCCCGGCCCCCAGGCGGTCGCCCATCTCCGAGGCCAGCAGGAGGACAAAGAGACCCGCGCACAGGAACACCGCCTTGAAGAAGATCGAGAGCCGGTCGAGCACGAACATGCCCCCGAACGCGTGGCCGGGCTCCGCGAGCCCCGCGTGTCCGGAGGCGGCGTAGAGGAAGAGCACGCCGACCACCGCGGCGGCGAAGTGACCGAGCAGGCGCCGACGCGAGGCGGGCACCACCGCGTCCAGCAGCAACAGGGCGAGTCCCAGAACCACCAGGACGATTTCGGGGCCGAGCAACCAGTAGTTCATCGCTTGTCCTCCGCGGGCGCGGCGGCGAGCTGGGGCGCCGGCCGCGACTGTTCCACCGCGTCCACGATCGCCTTGGCACTGGGCGCCACATGATCGGTGAGCACCCGGGGCGCCACCCCCAGCACGAGCAGGCTGGCCAGGAGCACGGCGTAGGGTAGCCGCTGCCAGGCGCCCTGCGGATCCCGCGAGCCGCTCCACGCCTCCGCCGGCGGTCCGTGGAACATCGCCCGGATGGCCCGCAGCATGTAGAGGGCCGCGACAATCAGCGCACCCCACGCCGCTGCGGCAACCAGCCAGCGGAACGACACCGCCCCGCCGCAGATCGCCAGGTCGCTCTTCCAACCGCCGAACAGCACCATCATCTCACCCACGAAATTGCCAAACCCGGGCAGGCCGCACCCGGCCATCATCGCCATGATCATCACCAGGCCGACGAAGGGCATCGGCTTCACCAACCCGCCCATCGACGGCATGTCGAGGGACCGGGTCTGCCCATAGAGCCAGCCGCTCAGGGCGAAACTCAGCGCCGCCAGGAACCCATGCGCCACCATCACCACCACCGCCCCCGTCACCCCCACCCAGGTGAGGCTCGCCACGCCGAGAAACACGAAGCCGACGTGCGCGACACTCGAATTACCGATCAGCAGGTTCAGGTCCTTCTGCCGCATCGCCACCCAGCCGCAGTAAAGGATGTTCCCCAGGCACAGCCAGGCCAGCACCGGCAGCCAAGCCTTCGCACCCTCAGGCATCAGCGGCACCGCCACCTTCAGCAGCGCGTACAGCCCGAACTTCTTCAGCACCCCGGCGTGCAGCATCGCCGTCGCCGTGGGAGCCGCCCCGTAACCCACCGGAGCCCAGGTGTGGAACGGCCAGAGCGACACCAGGATCCCCAGCCCGAACATCAGCCACGGGAAGATCACCTGCTGCCGCGCCGCCGGCATCGGGTTCGCCGCGAGATGCTCGGTGAGCGTCACCAGATCGAAGGTCCGCGCCCCCGACTGCAGGTAGAGGGCGATCAGGCCCACCAGCGCCACCAGCGCGCCCAGGGTCAGGTACAGCGTGATCTGAAATGCCGCCGACTGCCGTTCCGGTCCCCGGCCCCAGACGGCGATCATGATGAACGTCGGAACCAGTGCGAGTTCGTGGAAGAAATACAGGAAGAAGATGTCCAGGGACGCGAAGGTGCCGAGGATGCCCCCGGTCATCAGCATCAGGAGCACGTAATACTCCTTCACCCGATGGGTGACCTCCCGGGAAACGCAGGCGGCCGCGAACGCCACGATCGCGCCCATCACCAGCAGCCCGAGGTTGATGCCGTCCACCCCCAGGTGCAGCGAGATCCCCAGCGACTCCACCCAGGGGATCTGCTGGACGTACCGGTAGCCGCCCCGGCCCACCGCCGCGTTCCCGTAGCCGGCAAGCATGTCGAGGGCGATCCAGACCACGACCGCGGTGACCGCGATGGACACGCCCCGCAGCACACGGGGCGACTCCCGGGGCACAAGGCACAGTCCCGCCGCCGCGATCAGCGGCAGACCCAGAATCCAGAGCAGCGGTGAAATGTCAGGCATCGTCGGTCTCTCCCGGGCTCGTCCTTCCGCGTCACATCACCAACACCCACAGCACGACCACCAGGCCGGCCGCGGCGAAGAAGGCATAGGTCTGGATGCTCCCCGTCAGCACCAGCCGAAGGGCCCGCCCCACGACGTCGGTCGTGCCGGCAAGCCCGCGCACCAGCAGCCCCCCCACCAGCCAGCGGTCCACCCAGTCCGACACCACGGCGGCCAGCTCGTGGGTCCACCGGATCAGCACGTCGTACACCTCGTCGAAATAGAACCGGTCGCGCATCCACCTCGAAACGGCCCCGAGCCGGTCCGGCAATGGGTCCCGCGCGGGGTGGGACCCGTACACGGCGTACGCGACGGCAAACCCGATCCCGGTGGCGAACAGCCCGAGAAACGCGGCGAGCGGTGCGTGCCCGAAGGGTTCGAACAGGGTGGCGAACATCCCCCCGTGCGCCCCGTGCCCGTGGCCGTCCGCCAGGCCCAACCCCGCGCGCAGCGCGGCGTCGATGCCCCAGAAGGCGGCGAAGACCGAGGCCAGCGCCAGGAAGCGGAGCGGCCAGAGCATCACCGACGGCGATTCCTCGGCGTGCTTCGCGCCGTGGTCGCGAGCCGGACCCCGCAGCGCCACGAAATACAGCCGGAACATGTAGAAGGTCGTCAGCGCCGCGACCACGACGGCCAGCGCGAACAGCAGCGGCCGGGATTCCGCAGCCGCCAGGATGCCATCCTTCGAATAGAACCCGCTCAGGGGCGGAACGCCGCAGAGGGCCAGCGTGCCCGCCAGGAAGGTCCAATGGGTCACCGGCAGCCGCGAGCGCAGCCCGCCCATGCGCCAGATGTCCTGTTCGTGGTGCATGGCGTGGATCACCGAACCCGCCCCGAGGAACAGCAGGGCCTTGAAGAACGCATGCGTGACGAGGTGGTACATGCCCGCCTCGGGCCTGGCGCAACCGACGGCCATCACCATGTAGCCGAGCTGCGACAGGGTGGAATAGGCGAGGATGCGCTTGATGTCCGACTGCTGCACCGCCATGAGCGCCGCGAGCAGCGCGGTCACCCCGCCGGTCCATGCGATCACATCCAGGGCGGTCACCCCCGAGAGAAGTCCGAGCGACACCGGCCAGGCTGCCGGAAGGTCGAAGAGGAAGAACGAGCGGGCCAGCATGTACACGCCCGCCGCCACCATGGTCGCCGCGTGGATCAGCGCGCTCACCGGCGTCGGGCCCTCCATCGCGTCCGGGAGCCAGACGTGGAGCGGGAACTGGGCGCTCTTGCCCATCGCCCCCATGAAGACCAGCACCCCCGCCAGGCTCGCCCAGGCCCCCAGCGCCTGCGGATCGCCCTTCAGCGTCCGCTCCAGATCCAGGAAGTCCACGCTCCCCAGCGACGCCCACACCACGATGATGCCCAGAAGGAAGCCGAAGTCCCCGATCCGGTTGGTCACGAACGCCTTCTTCGCGGCGTCCGCGGCGGAGGGTCGCTCGCACCAGAACCCGATGAGCAGGTAGCTCGACACGCCCACCAGCTCCCAGAAGATGAACATCAGGACGAAGTTGGCGGCGAGCACGATGCCCAGCATCGAGAACATGAACAGACTCAGGGAGGCGAAGAACCGCGAGTAGGAGGGATCCCCGGCCATGTACCCGCAGGAATAGATGTGGATCATCAGGCCGACGCCGGTGACCACCAGAAGCATCACGTTCGACAGCGGGTCGAGGCGGAGGCCGAGATCGACGGAGAGCCCGCCCACGCGAAGCCAGTTCACCGAGGTGATCAGGCATTCGCCCGCCGGCACGTGAAGCCGGCCGTAGCCGGAGGCGAGCAGGATCGAGGCGACGAAGGCGGCGGCCACGGCGGCCACCGAAATCGTGGCGCTGAGCCGGGCGTTGCGCCGGGTGAAGAGGGTGATCCACGCCGCCGACAGCAGCGGCAGCGCCAGGATGATCCACGCGAGAATCTCGGGTTTCATCATTCGGTGTCGGGTTCCTCGGGATCTCGAAGTGCTGGGCGGTTCCTGTGGTTCGCGTGCGGTTGAGCCTGGTCCTCGTTCGGGTCTATCGGTCCATCGGGTCTAGTAACGGAGCGAGGTGAGGTCCTCGACGTGCGCCGACTGCCGGCGGCGGTAGAGGGCGACGATGAGGGCGAGGCCGACGGCCACCTCGGCGGCGGCGACGGTGATGATGAAGAACACCATCAACTGGCCATCGAGGTTCTTGTTGTACCGGGAGAAGGCGACGAGCGCGAGGTTGGCGGCGTTGAGCATGATCTCGAGGCCCATGTACACGACCAGCAGGTTGCGTCGCAGGATGACGCCGAGCAGGCCGAGGCTGAAGAGCCCGGCGCTGATCAGGAGATAATGTTCGAGGCCCACCTTCACTTGAGATCCCTCCGGCTCAACAGGATGACACCCAGCATGCCCACCAGCAGAAGGACGGAGACCGTCTCGAACGGGAGCAGGTAGCGCTGGAAAAGGGCGAGGCCGAGGGCGTGGGTGGTGCCCTCGAGCTCGGGCACCACGCCGGCGCCGGGCCGGCTGCGGAGAATGGTCGCGACGATGACCCCGAGCAGTCCGGCCACGGTGATGAAGCCGGCGCCCACGCCGAAGCGGTTCCACTGCCGGCGCTCCTCCTCGCGGATGTCGAGGAGCATGATGACGAACAGGAAGAGAACCATCACCGCGCCCGCGTAGACGAGGATCTGCACCGCGGCGACGAAGAACGCATGGAGCAGCACGAAGAGCCCGGACAGCCACACCATGGTCAGCACCAGGAAGAGGGCGCTGGCGACCGGGCTGCGCGAGAACGGGTTGGCGACGGTCATGAACCCGGAGGCCAGCGCCAGCCCGCCGAACACGTAGAACAGAACGTCGGTCATCGCGGACCCTCCTTGGGGGGCGCAACGCGCACGGGCCGGGATCGTGGGGATTGCGGGGTGGTCACGGGTTGGATGTCGGGGCTGCGGCCTGGACCTGTCCCGGAGCCTGGGCCTGAGGTTCCACGGGGAAGGCCTCCTGCGCGCGCGCCTCCTCGAGCTTGTGGCGCCATTTCTGAATCCCGGGGTGGGTTCCCCCGAGGGAGAGCAGCCGTTCCTTGTCGAAGATCATCTCCGACCGGCTCAGGCCGCTGAACGAGTAGTCGTTCTTCAGGAAGATCGCCTCCTCGGGGCACACCTCCTGGCAGAGCCCGCAGAAGATGCACCGCAGCATGTTGATCTCGAACTCCTGCGGCATCTTCTCGGCGTTGGCGCGATCGGCGGGCGCGCCGTCCGGCCCGGGCGGGGTGATCCGGATGGCCTTGGGCGGACAGATGAACTCGCAGAGCTGGCAGCTCACGCACTTGGTGCTGCCCTCCTGGTCCCGGACCAGATACGGCGCACCGCGGTAGCCCGGTTCCACCTTCCAGGGGACCTCGGGGTAGTAACCACCGGCCAGGGTGTCCGCGGCGTTGCGCCCCTCGAACACGGTGCGCTTGAAGTGCCGCCAGGTGACCTTGAAGCCGTTGGCCACCGCCGGAAGGTACAGGCGCTCGGCCAGGCTGAGTTCTTTGCGTTCGACGATCATGGCTCTTCAGGATTTCGCGAACAGAAGCACGGCCGCCGTGACCACGATGTTGGCCAGCGCGACGGGAATGAACCGGCGCCACCCCAGGTCCATGAGCTGATCGTACCGGAACCGCGGCAGCATCCAGCGCACCCAGATGATCAGCACCAGGAAGAACCCGAGCTTCGCCAGGAAGATCAGGATGTGCAGCAGCCCCATCCACAGCGTGGTCGCCGGCTGGTCCAGCCCCAGGAACGGCAGCGTCCACCCCCCGAGGAACAGGGTCACCATCATCGCCGACACCGAGATCATCGCCGCATACTCGCCCAGGAAGAACAGGGCGAACTTCATCGAGCTGTACTCGGTGTGATAGCCGCCGACGAGTTCGGTCTCCGCCTCCGGAAGGTCGAACGGAAGCCGGTTGGTCTCGGCGAAGGCGGCGATCAGGAACACGAAGAACGCGATCGGCTGCTGGAAGATGTGCCAGCTCAACAGGCTGCCCGACTGGTGGGCGATGACGTCCCCGAGGTTGAGGCTGCCCACCAGCAGGAAGACGGGAATCACGCTGAGCCCCATCGAGATCTCGTAGGAGATCATCTGGGCGCTGGAACGGATGCCCCCCAGGAAGGGATACTTCGAGTTGGCCGCGTACCCGGCCAGCACCACGCCGTACACGCCCAGCGACACGATGCCGAAGGTGTAGAGAATGCCGACGTCGAGGTCCGCGATGACCATCTTCTGCGCCCCGAGCTGGGAGCCGAACGGGATCACCGCCAGGGTCAGCAGCGCGGGAACCATGGCGATCGCCGGCGCCAGCCAGAAGTACACCTTCCGGACATGCCCCGGGGTGTAGTCCTCCTTCAGGATCGCCTTCAGCCCGTCCGCGAGGGGCTGGAACATGCCCCAGCGGGTGAGCAGCGGCCCGAGCACCGGGATGTACCGGGCGAAGAAGGGCTGGGTCCGGTTCGGCCCGACCCGGTCCTGGATGAAGGCGCTGACCTTGCGCTCCACCAGCACGGCGTAGGCCACCATGGTCATGACCACCGAGAAGACCACCAGGATCTTCACGATGCTGAACAGCAGGAAGGACCAGTCCATAGGCGCGTGATCTCCTCTCCCTCTCCGGCCTCAGGCCGGGATCGGCGCCCCCCCATCGCCCAGTGCCGCCCAGGTGACCCCACCCAGCGCGGGAACCCCCGCCGACATGCGGTTGAACAACGCTTCCATCGAGAATCCCGCCCCCGCCGAGGCGCCCGCGCCGTCCATGCGCGCGAGAAGCTCCTCCAGGAACTCCGCCTCCGGCCGCGCATCCCCCGGCGGTTCCACCGCCTTCAGGAACCGCTGGATCCGGCCCTTGCCGGTCACGAAGGTCCCCCGCTTCTCCGCGTGCGCGCACCCCGGCAGCAGGAAATGCGCGTGCCGGGTGGTCTCGTTCGGCAGAATGTCGCTCACGATCAGCGTCTCAAGCCGGGCCAGCAGGTCGGGCCCGATGCCGTGCCGGGTGACGTCCTCGCCGAAGACGATCAGCGTCCGCACCGTCCCCTGGGCGATGGCCTGCGCGATCCCCGCCAACCGCGAGCCCGGAGGCTCGGCCGCGATGCCGGTGATGCGCGCACCCGCCATGTTGGGGTTGCGGTCGGCACTCACCAGCAGCCCGTCCGCCTCGCCGGTCCGCGGCACCGAATCGGTGACCGCCCCGCAGCGCGCGGCAAGCCGGGAGAGCAGGTGGAGTTCCTCGGTGGTCTGACGCGCCGAGGCCACCAGCGCGACGCTGCCCGGGGCGGCGGCGGCCAGCACGGCGGCCACACCCTCGAGCACCGTGCCCCAGGTGACCGCCCCCGCACGGCGTCCGCGCACCGAACGCAGGCGGTCCTCGCGCCCGATCCAGCGGAAGTTCAACCGGCCCTGGTCACACATCCAGGAGGCGTTGACGGCGTCGTTGTCGCGAGGGGTGTAGCGGTGGATCCGGCCTTCGCGCGACCAGATGGTGATGTTGCAGCCGGTGGCGCAGCCGGTGCACACGCTCGAGGTCTCCTTCAGGAACCAGACGCGCATCTGGAACCGGAAATCCTTCGAGGTCAGCGCACCCACCGGGCAGAGGTCCACGGTGTTCAGGGTGTAGTTGTTGTCGAAGCGGGTCCCCGGGTAGGCGGCGATGGTGTTGTACGAGCCGCGATTGACGATGCCCAGGCGGTCGTCACCCACGAGGTCGCGGGTGAACCGGATGCAGCGGGTGCAGAGGATGCACCGCTCGTCGTCGAGCATGATGCGGGGACCGAGGTCCACAGCCTTGGGTTTGTGGACCTTGGGTTCGACGAACTGGCTGGAGGCCTGGCCGTGCTCGACCGAGTACTCCTGGAGCTTGCACTCGCCGGCCTGATCGCAGATGGGGCAGTCGAGCGGGTGGTTGATGAGCAGCGATTCCAGCACCGCCTCGCGCATCTGCTTGGTGGCGGGCGAGCTGGGGTAGAGCTCCATGCCCGGCGAAACCGGGGTGGCGCAGGCGATCGCACCCCGCGGGGTGCCGGGCTCGTAGGGAAGCACCGAACGGGCGATCTTCGGCGAACCGTCCGCCTCCAGCACGGGCTTGCGGTCCGGCCCCATCATGGGGGTGCCGAACTCGACGAGGCACATCCGGCAGTTCCCGGCCACCGGCAGCTTCGGGTGGTAGCAGTAGTGCGGAACCTCCACGCCCGCCATCTGGCAGGCCTGCAGCATGGTGGTCGGCTGAAGCCTGCCCTGCCAGTCGGGCATCATCTTCGGCACGTCCAGCACGCGGCCATCGACCTTGACGCGCACCGTCTCGGTGGAGGGCGCGGCGGGAACCGGTGTCAGTGGGGTGGGTTGGGCCATGGGTGCTGCTGCGGGTGCTCGCTAATGCGAATGGGACGAACCCGACGCGGGATTCCGCCCGGCGGCGGGACCGGCACCGCCGTGGACGGCGGAGTGCGCGGAGGGCGATCCGCCCGATCGCGCCTCGTCGGAGGTGCCGCGGGCTTCGAATTCGTCGCGGAACTTCCTCACGAAACTGAGCACGGGCCACGAGGCCGCCTCGCCGAACGCGCAGATGGTTCGTCCCTGGATGTTCTGGGCGATGTGCAGGAGGTAGTCGGGATCCTGGCGGCGGGCATGCCCGTGGGTCATCCGGTGAAGGGCCTTGCTGAGCCAGAGCGCGCCCTCCCGGCACGGGGTGCACTGCCCGCAGCTCTCGTGGGCGTAGAACTCGCTGATGTTCGCCAGCGCCCCGACGATGTCGGTGGTGTCGTCCATCACGATGATCGCCCCGGACCCGGACATGCTCCCGGCCTGCTGCAGCGAATCGAAATCGTACGGGAGATCGAGCAGGTCGACCTCCACCGGCACCATTTGTCCGTCGGCGCCCTTCCGGCGCACTTTGAACTTCTCCCCGGCCCTGAAGACCTTGGCGGAGGAACCGCCGGGGATCACGGCCTTGAGGGTGCGCCCTTCGCGCAATCCGCCGCCGAAGTTTTCATGGAAGATGAGCTCGCCGAGGGTGGCCTTGCCGACCTCGATCTCGTAGTAGCCGGGCCGCCGGACATGGCCGCTGATGCTGACGATGCGGGTGCCGGTGTTGTTCGGGGTGCCGAGTTTGGCGTACTCGGCGGCGCCCATGGCCATGATGTGGCGGACGGCGGCGAGGGTCTCGACGTTGTTGACGATGGTCGGGCACTGGTACAGGCCGAGAACCGCGGGAAAATACGGCGGCTTGATGCGGGGATAGGCCCGCTTGCCCTCGAGCGATTCGATGAGACCGGTCTCCTCGCCGCAGATGTAGGCCCCGGCACCGCGGTGGACGTGGATCTCCAGGTCGTATCCGGACCCGAGGATGTTGCGCCCCAGAAAGCCCTTGTCCCTGGCCTCCTTCAACGCCCGGTTCAGCAACCGCGCGCCCTCCGGCATTTCGCCGCGGATGTAGATGTAGGCCAGCTTCACGTCGTTCGCGAAGCAGGCGATGATCATCCCCTCGATGAGCTGGTGGGGGTCCTTGTGGATGATCTGACGGTCCTTGAATGTGCCGGGTTCGGATTCGTCGGCGTTGCAGATCAGATAGATCGGCTTGCCGGACTTGCGATCCACGAAGGACCACTTGAGCCCGGCGGAGAAACCCGCGCCGCCGCGACCCCGGAGCCCCGACTTCAGCACCTCGTCGCGGATCTGTTCCTGCGGCGACTGGCGTTTCCCATCCGGCAGCTCCCTGCCCTGCAGGGCCAGACACCGCTTCAGGGTCTCGTACCCGCCGTGCCGGACATAGCAGTCGAGGTCCGGTGTGTACCCCGGCAAATCGGCGTTCTTGAGGATGAGTCGAAATTCCTGCGGCATGGTGTCTTGACGCTCAGCCCAGAATCCCTAACCGTTGCCCCTGCACCGACTGCCCGATGGTGTAACGGTAGCACAGCAGACTCTGGATCTGTTTGTCATGGTTCAAATCCATGTCGGGCAGCCAACTTCCTGGCTTCGGTCCTGCGGAGGGACAGACTCGCGCGGAAACTCGTGGGACCTCCGCCCCGGCACTCGCCGGGTTCGAGCCGAACGCCTTCGCGGACTCGGTGATCAGGCGAACCCCGCTCATCGGGAGCCTCCCGCGCCGTGTCCCCCGCAAGCGCCCACGATCTGGTCCGCCCTGGGCGGCGTCACCGACTGGTGGAGTTCCTCGTTCACCATCATCACCGGGGCGGTGCCGCAACTCGCGAGGCACTCCACGAACTCCACCGAGTACCGTCCGTCCGGGGTCGTCTGGATCCCGTGCTTCGACGGGTCGAGGCCGAATTTCTGACAGAGATGACGATGCAGATCCTGGCCGCCGCCGAGCGCGCAACTGAGGGTGCGGCAGACCTTGAACTGATGCCGGCCGGCCTGGGCCTGCCGAAACATCGGGTAGAAGGTCACCAGTTCCTGAACATTGATCGGCTGAAGCCCGAGCTTGGCCGCCGTCCATTCCACCGCCTCCCGGGGCAGCCACCCGAAGTGCTCCTGAAGCGCGTGCAACAGCATCAGCGAGGCGCTCCGCTTCTGCGGATAGTGGGTGATCAGTTCGTCGATTTCCGCCTCGAGCGCGGGCGGGACAGCGAAGGTGTTCATCGGTCGCATTCGCCCATCACGAAATCGAATGACCCCAGGATGGCCGTGACGTCCGAGATCATGTGCCCCGGCAGCGCGTGCGCCAGGATGCTGAGGTTGCAGAACGATGGGGCGCGGATCTTCAGCCGGTACGGCGTGCCGCCACCGCGGCTCTGGATGTAGAAGCCGAGTTCGCCCTTCGGATTCTCCGCCCCGAAATAGACCTCTCCCGGCGGTGCGTTGACCCCCTGGGTGACCAGCATGAACTGGTGGATCAGCTCCTCCATCCGGGTCATCACCTTGTCCTTCGCCGGCAGGAACACCTTGCCGTCGGGAACGTTGATGGGCTCGCGATGCGGGTTGTCAGCCCCCCCGGGAATCCGGTCCACGCATTGGCGCAACAGCCGAACGCTCTGGCGCATCTCCTCCATCCGCACGAGATAACGATCGTAACAGTCTCCCACCGACCCGATCGGCACTTCGAAGTCCAGCTCGCCGTAGACCAGGTACGGACTCGCCTTCCGCACGTCGTAATTGACCCCGCTTCCGCGCAGGTTCGGTCCGGTGAGCCCGAAATCGAGCGCGTCGGCGGCGGAGATCACCCCGACATCCCGGGTTCGATCCATCCAGATCCTGTTCCGGGTCAACAATTTGTCCGCTTCGTCGATGGTGACCAGCACCTCGTCGCAGAACTGTCGCACGCCGTCGAGCCAGCCGGCGGGAAGGTCGCGCGTCTGCCCGCCAACCCGGGTGTAACTGGTGGTGAAGCGCGCACCGGTGAGGCGTTCGGCCAGGTTGTACACCTTCTCGCGCTCGGCGAAGGTGTGCATGAAGACGGTCAGGGCGCCCACATCCATGGCAAAGGCCCCGAGCCCGAGCAGATGCGCCGATATCCTCGCCAGCTCGCAGCAGATGGTCCGGATGTACTGGCCCCGCGGCGGCACGCGCAGGTCCATCAGCTTCTCCACCGCCATCGCGTAGGCCACGTTGCTCGCCAGCGGCGCCAGGTAGTCCAACCGGTCCGTGTACGGCACGAACTGGTTGTAGGTCATGTTCTCCGCGATCTTCTCGTCGCCGCGATGCAGGAAACCGATGTCGGGATCGGCGCGGACGATGGTTTCACCGTCGAGCTCGAGCACCACCCGCAACACCCCGTGCGTCGAGGGGTGCGAAGGCCCCATGTTCAGGACCATCTTCTCACCGGCGACATCGATGCCGGCATCCGAGGGCGCGCCCGGTCCGAAGGAGGAGTCCGAGGTCGTTCCGGACCGCCCTCCGGCACGCGAGGCCGGGTCGGCATAGTGTAGGTCCTGGATGGTCGCCATGGGATCGGGTCAGTCTTGGTTCTCGGGGGTTCGCACCCTTGGCTCACGCGCGATGGCGTCGGCCACACCCGCGACGGTGACGAACGGCCCGCCCTCGAGCGGGGCCGGCTTGGTGAAGGCCACGTCCGGCACCTCGCTGGGCTTGCCGGCAAGCGGGAAGTCCTTCCGCAATGGGAAATAGGGGTAGCCCTCCCACATCAGGATCCGCCGGAGATCCGGATGGCCCCGGAAACGGATGCCCAGCATGTCGTAGGCCTCCCGTTCATGCCAATCCGCCCCACGCCAGACGCCGGTCACCGTGGGAATCTCCGAGACCGCCTCGCCAACCGAGGTCTTCAGCCTGAGATGGCACCCGTGGCCCAGACCGTAGAGCTCGTACACCACCGTCCACCGGGGTTCGGTGCCGTAGTTGTCCACGCCCGTGAGGTCAAGAAGCAGGTCGAAACCGCAGACGTCCTTTGCAGCCCGGCAGACGTCCGCAATACGGGTCGGATCCGCAACCACCAGGGTCGCCTCGCCGCGGAACTCGTTGGGGCCTTCAAGCAGATCCCCGAAGGTGTCCCGGAGCCTTTGGGCGAGTTCGAGGGCGGTGGGCATGGGGCGAGGGTTCCGGTCGGGATCAGGGGCAGGCTCAGGTGCGGGTTCCAACCGTGTCCCCAGCGGCGACGACCGGCACCTTCGCGCCCTGGCGAAGCGCCGCGGTCAGGGTCAGATCCTGCACCACCGGCTGACGGGACACCTTCTTCTGAAGCTTCATCAACCCGTCGAGCAGCGCCTCCGGTCGGGGCGGACACCCCGCAACGTACACGTCCACCGGAATGATCGAATCCACCCCCTGCAACACCGCGTAGCTCCGGTACATCCCCCCGGTCGACGCACAAGCGCCCATGGCGATCACCCACTTGGGCTCGGCCATCTGGTCGTAGATGCGCTTCACCGCCCCCGCCATCTTGTACGTCACCGTCCCCGCCACGATCATCACGTCCGATTGCCGCGGCGAAAATCGCATCACCTCCGAACCGAACCGGGCGATGTCGAACCGGCTCGCACCCGACGCCATCAGCTCAATGGCGCAACAGGCGAGCCCCATCGGCATCGGCCACAGTGAGTTCTCCCGGAACCACGCCAGCGCGGCATCCAATCGGGTGAAGACCACGTCGCCTTCGATCTTGGAATTGTAACCGAATTCCGTGGTTGTCATGGGTTGGAACCTGCCGGCGAGGAATTGCCGGCGGCCGAAAGCTAGCAACGAGCAAAGGTCGGACAAGGTCAATTTGTGATTTTTTTCACAAGCCCTTCCCCAACGCCCCCTGAACCCCTCCCGCACACCTCCCAAACCGCCGCCCGCAAGCCGCTCGGCACCGCGGTGGCAATGAGTCAGAGCCCGAAGTAGGACCGCAGCCTGCCAAGCACCGTGGACGCCGTCACCAGGCCGCCGGCACCCGCCGCCGAATCGCCCGCGTCCCGTTCCAAAATCGCCGAGGTGTCCTTGCGCCGTGCCGCGGCCAGCGCGCTCAGCGCCTCGGCCAGATCCGGCGATTCACGAAGCATCACCGCCAGGTCCTCCTTGCCGATCTCCAACACCACCGAATCGGCGGTCGCACGGACGGTGCCGTTCCGCGGTTCGCCGGTGAGCAGCGACATTTCCCCGAAGCAATCACCCGGCCCCAGCAGCGCCACCCGCTGCGCACGGCCGTCCCCGGCGGCCCGAACCAACACCTCCGCCCCACCCTCGAGCAGCACAAACATCGAACCGGCGGCCACACCCTGCTCCACAATCCGTTCCCCGCGCCCGAAACGCAGCCGGTCCGCGCACCGCACAAGCTGCTCCCGCTGCCCCTCGGTCAATGGCCCGAAGATCGGCACCCCGGCCAGCACCGCGCCCCCGATCTCGCGCGCCTCCTCGCCCTCGACACGCCGCGGTCTCGATACCTGGATCGCATACGAGGGCTGCGGAATCCCGATGCCCGCACGCCGCAGTCCGTACCACGCCAGCGTCCGCACGGCATCCAGCACCTCGTTCTGCCGGGAATGGTCGTCCAGCCACACGCGGACCTCGTATTGGATCGACCATTCGGTGAACCCGGCGAGAAACACCTTGGGCGCCGGTTTCGCCAGCACGCCTTCGGCGCAACGCGCGGCCTGCACGAGCACCTCCTTGACCCGGTTCGGCGGGGCGTTGCGATCCACGGGAATCGTGACCCGCATGCCATGATGGGGCGCGGGATAGGAGAAGTTGGTGATGACGGCCTTGGCGAGCAGGCTGTTCGGGATGTCGAGATGCACGTCGTCGTTGTTCCGACATCGCGTCGCCCGCCAGCTGGTCTCCACGACCTGGATGTGCTGCTGGTCCCACAGCAGCCAGTCCCCGGGCCGGAATGCCTTCTCCGTGTGCACCGCGTAGCCGGCGATCACATTGCCGAGGATGTCCTGCACGGCCAGGCCGAGAATGATCGCCGCGATGCCCGAACCGGCGAGCAGACCCGGAATCCGGTAGCCGTACAGGAAGTACAGAATCGCGATCACCACCGCCGCCAACACGTGCAACTGCACGACCTGCCGCACGAACTCCGGCACCCGGTTGCCATGCCGTCGACGAACGTGCTCCTCCCAGTAGTACTTCCGCACCACGTCCATCAGCACGATGGTCCCGAGCATCACCGCCGCAGCCACCAGACCGCGCTCGACCTCGGGATGAAACGGCACCCACCCCGCCGGGGTCAGCAGCGCCAGACACACGCTCAACAGCGTGTAAGCCCAGCCCAAAGGCACCCCACCCTTCCTCCGCAGCCACCGACCCAGCACCCCGAGTGCGAGGTAAACGACAGGCACGCTCAGAAACGCAAACAGCAACGGATTGCCCATGGAACCACGCCATTATCCGCATTCCCCAAGCCCAGCCAACCCCGGACTCGCCACCCCCACGGCGCCTCAGCCACCGACTCCAACGATCCCTGCCCCAGCCCCCCCGGCCATCAGGACCCGCCGCTCATCGCCCGCCGCCCGCCTCCGCGGCTGCCACCACCGCCTCCGCCAGTTCCCCGGCGGTCCAACGGTTGCCGTCGAACTGCCGGAACACCCGTCCCTCCGGATCCACCACCACCGTCCGCAGGTTGTGCGAGTACCCACCCGCCTCCCGGGTCACCAGGAGATCGAAGGCAGGCTTCACCGCCGCAACCCCACTCGGCCCCAGCACCCCAAACCACCAGCCGTCCGCCTTGTCCCCGCGATGGAGCCCCGCGTAGTTCCGAAGCACCGCGGGTTGGTCGAACTCCACATCGAAGGACAGCGACAGAAACACCCAGTTGGTCGGCCCCCCGCCCCGCGCCCGCAGCAGATCCCGCGCTTCCTGAAAGTTCCGGTTCATGCGCGGACAGAAATCCGGCAGCGGGCATCGCGTGAAGATGAAGGTCATCGCCACCGCGCTGCCCCGCCAACGCGACAACCGAACCTCCTCCCCGGTCTCCAGCCGCAGCCCCACGTCCGGGACAGCATCCCCGGGCGCCAATTCCCGGCCTTCCTTCGCGTCGTCCTCCTCCCCGGCCGCCGCCGCCGCAACCTCCGCCTCCGGCGCGCGCCCCAACCGCCGAATGCCGGCGATGAAGTGATCGTCCCGACGCGCCACCAACCGGAATTCGATGGCGTCCCCGACGGACAACCCGTCCAGCTCCCGGGCGTCCGCGACGGTGAGTTCCATGGTCATCTTCGGCATGTAGCCCGGGATCTCCTCGTGCCGCACGACAAGCGTTTCCCCGCCCGCCGGCATCTCACGAACCACCCCGCGCACCTGGTACGACCGCTCCCCGTCGCCCGCCGCCACCGCCGACGGCTCCGATCCCGGCGTGGTCCCCGTGGCTTCCGGGTCCGACGGACGACACCCCGGCGCGACGCAAACCAACCCCGCCAGGCCGACGATCCAGGCCAGCCGCAACCACCTGGACCGCGCCTCCCGCCCGCCGGTCCGGTCGCTCGGGGCCTTCCGCCACGCCCCTCGCCTCCAAGCCTCGTCCATGCTCCATCCTCCCTCCGTTCTCATCTCGGCTCCTTCCCCTGCTCCAGCGCCACAATGCCATCCAGCACCTTCCCGACCACATCCGGCTTCATCCCGTCGTAATACCTCCGGACCCGCCCGTCGCCATCCACGAGCACGATCCGCTCGGCGCGATCGAAATTGCCCGGAATCAGACTCGGCGCCTCGGCCGGCGCCTTGGCGAGAAAACTGGTCTCGATCAACCGGTACACGTCCGCCTTGTCGCCGGTGAGAAACCACCACCGCTCAGGATCCGCCTTCAAGCGGTCGGCGAACGCCTTCAACACCTCCGGGGTATCCGTCCGCGGATCCACCGAAATCGACAGCAACCGGACGCCCGGCTTGCCCGCGACATAAGTCTGGAGTTCCGACATGCGCCGGCTGACCTCGTAACAGGAGATCGAACATCCGGTGAACACGAAGTTCACCACCAGGATCCGGCCGCGCAGGGCTTCGCGGTCCACTTCCCGTCCCGAGCGCTCCACCAAACGGAACGGCACCAACGCCCGCGCCCCGGTCTCGCCCCCGCCACCCCGCCCGGCTTCCAGGCGGGCACGCGCAAACCACGCGCCGCCCAACGCCACGGCCACCAGCACGGCGGCCGCCAACCCGATCCCCCACCCGCCCGGCCCCGTCGCCGCCCTGATCGTCCTCGCTTCACCCCCCGCGCCTGACTTCCCCCCGGCCTCGGTCATGCGTTCCCCGACCGGATCGGCCCCGGTCACGGACGTCCCCCCTTTCCAGCACCTCCGGCCCCCGCAGCGTCGGCCAACGGCTTGCCCTTGAAACCGGCTTCCTCGATCACCCTGGCCAGGGCCTTCAGGGTCAGTCGTCGGGAATCCGCCACCACCCAGGCTTCGCGGTCGTCGAAGGAAACCCCGGACCGCACCACCCCCGGGGTCAGCCGCAGCTCCGCCGCAAGCCCCCTGGCGCAGTCCTTGCATTTCATGCCCCGAATGGTGAACCGGTTGGTCACCAGCATGGCGGGGGTCGCCGGCTCCGTCCCCTTCCCCGAGTCGACCGACGCTCCACCCCCGCGCGCCTCAGCCGCCACGATCGGGTTCCACAAACCCGCCAGCATCCATAACGCCACACTCAACATCGCGCCGGACACTGCTCCCACGAACACGACCTCCGGGCGGCCTTGAAACCGAAACGCCTTCACACGCCGCATTCTGGTTCCAGTTCCATCGTCCCGCCACGGGAATTCCCAGGAGCCCCGATCCCCCCCACGCACGCAGGGCTGCGCACCCGACGCCTACGTGCCCGCAACCGATCCCGCCGCCCCGGGCACAGCCGCGGAAGCGCCACCCGGAGCGTCGCCGTCCCCCAGGATGATCCGCGCCCCGCGCTTGTAGGTGAGATACGAGTAAAGCCACTGGATCAACACCGCGATCCGGTTGCGGAATCCGACCAGGAAGATCAGGTGCACCCCGAGCCACGCCAGCCACGCGGGAAATCCGGTGAGCTCCAGGTCCCCGATCTTCGCAACCGCCGCCGACCTTCCAATGGTCGCCATGGTGCCCTTGTCCCGGTAGCGAAACGCCGGACGCCCACCGGGTGAACCATCGAGCGAATCCATCAGCGTCCGCGCCACGTGCCGGGCCATCTGCATCGCCGCCGGCGACACCCCGGGAACCGGCCGGCCATCCTCCCCCATCACCCGCGCCATGTCCCCGATGGCAAACACCTCCGGATGCCCCGGCACACTGAGGTCCGAACCCACCACCACCCGCCCCGCCTTGTCGGTCTCCAACCCGAGGTCCCGCGCCAGCGGCGATCCCCCGACCCCCGCCGCCCACAACAGGTTGGCGGCGCGAACGATCCGCCCATCCTCGAAGGTCACCTCGCGCTCCCGCAGGTCCCGCACCCGCGTGTTCAACCAGACCTCCACTCCCAGCGCCTCGAGCTGGCGCCGCGCACTCTCGCTCAGCGCCGGCGGCAAATGCGCCAACACCCTCGGACCCGCCTCCACCAGGATCACCCGGGCCTGCGCCGGATCCATCCGCCGGAAATCCCGCGCAAGCACCGTCCGCGCCAGCTCCGCACACGCCCCGGCCAACTCCACGCCCGTCGGCCCGGCCCCGATCACCACCATCGTCGTCCATTCCCGCCGCGCCACGGCATCCGTCGCGTTCTCCGCCTGCTCGAACGCGAACAACACGTTCCGCCGGATCCGCATCGCATCCTCCAGCGACTTCAACCCCGGCGCGTGCCGCTCCCACTCGGGATGCCCGAAGTAGCTGGTCACCCCTCCCAGCGCCATCACGAGATGGTCGTACGCCAGCACCCCATGCCCGAGCCGCACCTCGCGCCGCCCCAGATCCACGCCGGCCACCTCGTCCATCAGCACCGTCACATCGCGGCGATCCGAAAGCACCGAACGCACCGGCGCCGCAATCTCCGGCGCCGACAAACCCGCGGTCGCCACCTGGTACAGCAGGGGCTGGAAGAGATGGTGGTTCGTACGGTCCACCAGCGTGACCTCCGCCGAGGGATGCCGGAAGGCCTGGCAGAAGGTCAGCCCCCCGAATCCCGCCCCCAGCACCACCACCCGCACCTTCGGTTGCTCGTTCACGGCCGGATCATGCCCCGGTTCCCCGCCTTCCGCCAATGCCCCCAAGGTTCCACCACCCACCACCCTCCTCCCTTCCGATCCCCTTCCTTCTGGGCGCACCCAACAGCCCCACCTATCCTCCGCCCCCATGACCGCCGCCGAACCGATACGGCACGCCCTGGTCCTGCTCGGCGGCGGCCACGCCCACGTCGCCGTGCTCAAACGGTTCGGCATGGCACCCCTGCCCGGCCTCCACCTCACCGTCGTCTCCCCTTCCCCGACCACCCCCTACTCCGGGATGCTCCCAGGCCTGCTCGCCGGCCACTACACCCCCGGGGAAACCCGCGTGGAACTCCGCCCCCTCTGCCGATTCGCCAACGCCGACTTCATCCACGCCCCCGCCATCGGCCTCGACCTCGACCATCACCAGGTCCTCCTCCGCGACCGCCCGCCCGTCCGCTTCGATACCCTGTCCATCAACACCGGCTCCTCCCCCGCCGTCGCCTCCGTCCCAGGCGCCGCGGAACTGGCCATCCCGGTCAAACCGGTCGAACCCTTCCTCACCGCCTGGAACCGCCTCCACCACCAACTCCTCCACCACCCGCCTCCACCCGGCCGCCCCTTCCGCATCGCCGTCGTCGGCGGCGGCGCCGGCAGCGTGGAACTGATCCTAGCCCTCCGTCATCGCCTCCAATCCGCCCCCCCGGATTCCCCCGCCGCACCCAATCACCCGGAACTGCACCTCGTCACCGGCGCCCCGTTCCCCCTGCCCACCCACGGCAAACTCACCCGCCGCCTCGCCGTCCGCGCCCTGGCCCGCCACCACATCGTCACCCACGCCAACCGCCGCGTCGCCGCCGTCCATCCCGGGGAACTGCTCTGCGAGGGCAACCACCGCATCCCCTTCGACGTCCTCCTCTGGGCCACCCACGCGGCGCCACCCCCGTGGATCGCCCACTCCGGCCTCGCCACCGACACCGACGGCTTCATCGCGGTCCACCCAACCCTCCAATCCACCTCCCACCCGTTCATCTTCGCCGCCGGCGACGTCGCCTCCATGGTCGGCCACCCACGCCCGAAGTCCGGCGTCCACGCCGTCCGCCAGGGACCGCCCCTCGCCCGCAACCTCCGCCGCTGGATCCTCGGACTTCCCCCGCGCCCGCACCGGCCCCAACGCCTCTCCCTCAGCCTGATCTCCACCGGCGATCGCCACGCCGTGGCGTCCTACGGACCCCTCGGATTCTCCGGCCGCTGGATCTGGCAGGCCAAGGACGCCATCGACCGCCGCTGGCTCCGCCAATATCAGGACCTGCCCGCCATGAGCAGCCCCCCGGCCAGGGTCCCAACGCCCCCCGCCGTGGCAGGCCCCGATCACCCACCCCCCCCACGCCCCTGCGGAGGCTGCGGGTCCAAGGTCCCCGCCGACGTCCTCGCCCGGGTGCTCGCCAGAATCCGACCCGAAACCAGGCACGGATTGATCCTCGGCCTCGACGCGCCCGACGACGCCGCGGTCATCGAACCGCCACCCGGACTCTGCCTCGTCCAGTCCACCGACTTCCTCCGCAGCCTAGTCAATGATCCGCATCTCTTCGGGCGCCTCGCCGCCATCCACGCGTTGAATGACCTCTTCGCCATGGGCGCCCGCCCGCACTCCGCGCTCGCCACCGCGGTGGTCCCGTTCGGGCTTCCGACGCTCAGCGAGGAGACCCTCTTCCAATTGCTCTCCGGCGCGGTCTCGGAACTGGAGGCCCACGACGCCACCCTCGCGGGCGGCCATTCGTCCGAGGGCCCCGAACCCGCCTTCGGCCTCACGGTCAACGGCTGGGCGCGACGCGAGGAACTTCTCCGCAAGTCAGGCCTCCGCCCCGGCGACTCCCTCGTGCTCACCCACCCCCTGGGCGTGGGCACCCTGTTCGCCGCCGACATGGCCGGTCGCGCCCGCGGCGATTGGATCGAGGCGGCCCTGGAATCCATGCTGCGCTCCACGCGCGATGCCGCCGGATGCCTTGTCCGCCACGGGGCCCGCGCCTGCACCGATGTCACCGGCTTCGGCCTCGCCGGACACCTGCTCGAAATGCTCCGTGCCTCGAACGTGTCCGCCGAGATCGACCCGGATCACCTCCCGGCGCTGCGCGGGGCCAGGGAATGCCTCGCCGCGGGCATCGTCAGCACCCTCCACGCCCGCAACGCGAGCCACGCCAACCTCGGCAGCGCCCGGCGTCGGCACCTCCCGGACCCGGAGCCCCGGTTCCCACCGTCGTTCGCCCTGCTGTTCGACCCCCAGACATGCGGGGGATTGCTCGCCGGAATCCCCGCACCCGAAACCGCGTCCTGCCTCGCCGCCCTGCGCGCGGCTGGCTACCCGGACGCCGCCGTGATCGGGCGCGTGACAACCCCGGCGTCCCGGACCGCGCCACCGGAGATCAGCATCCGGGAACTGCCGCCCGCCCGCTGACGCAACCCGGCCGGAGACCTCCCCGCCTCATTCGAGGCCGCACGCCTTGCGCGCCCGACGCAGCACCGGCGCAGCCACCGCCCGCGCCCGCTCCGCCCCGTCCCGCAACACGCCCTGCACGTAGTCCAGGTTCGCCTCGAGCTCCTTCCGCCGCGCCCGAGCCGCCGCGAAATAGTTCCAGTAGTGCTCGAACAGGGCCTTCTTCAAATCCCCGTACCCGAAACCACCCGCCCGCAAACGGTCCTCCACCGATTGCGCCACGTCCGGCGGCGCCACCAGCTTCAACAGCCGGACCGCGTGGTTCTGGTCCGCGTCCGGCTTGGGCTCCTCCGGCGACCGGCTGTCCATCACGATCGACATGACCTTCTTTCGCAGCGCCTTCTCCTCCCCGAAGATCTCAATGGTGTTGCCGTAGCTCTTGCTCATCTTCTGCCCGTCCGTGCCCGGCACCACCGCAACCTCCTCGCGGATCCGCGGCTCCGGAACCACAAAGGTCTCGCCATACGCCTCGTTGAACTTGATGGCGATGTCCCGCGTCACCTCGACGTGCTGCTTCTGGTCACGGCCGACCGGCACCACCTGGGAGTCGTAGATCAGGATGTCCGCCGCCATCAGGACCGGATACGCAAACAAGCCGTGGTTCACCGGTATCCCCCGCGCGGTCTTGTCCTTGTAACTGTGGCAGCGCTCCAGAAGCCCCATCGGCGTGATCGTGCTCAGGATCCAGGTGAGCTCGCAGTGCTCGGGCACATCCGATTGCCGGAAAAACACCCCGCGCTTCGGATCCAGCCCGCACGCCAGGAAATCCAACGCCACGTCCAGACAGTTCCGACGCCGCGCCCCCGCGTCGAAGAGCGAGGTCATCGAATGGTAGTCCGCGATGAAATAATAGGCGTCCCCCTGATCCTGGAGTTCGATCGCGGGCCGCATCATCCCGAAATAATTCCCGAGATGCAGGGCGCCGGAGGGCTGGATGCCGGACAGAATACGCATGCCCGACGCTAGCCGGCCCCACCCCCGGCGTTCAATCCCGCCCCCCTGCAACCCCCCACGCCAAACTCGCGGCCGACCCCGAACCGCGCCATCCTCCACCCATCATGACTGCCAACCCATGGGAGGAACGCTACCAGACCGGCGACACGCCATGGGAAAAGGGCGAGGGCTCACCCGGCCTCGCCGACTTCCTCCGCGCCCGCCAGGACCTCCCCCGCGGCAGTGTGCTCGTCCCAGGCTGCGGCACCGGCCACGACGCCCGGATCTGGGCCCGACACGGCTTCCTCCCCTTCGGCCTCGATATCGCCCCGTCCGCCGCCCGCGTCGCCTCCGAACAGACCCGCGCCCAGAACCTCCAGGGCTCCTTCCTCGCCGGCGATTTCCTCCGCGATCCAGCCACCGAAACCGTCGATTGGGTCTTCGAACACACCCTGTTCTGCGCCATCCCCCTCGCCGACCGCGACCTCTATCCCGAGGCCGTCTGCCGCTGGCTGCGCCCCGGCGGACACCTCCTCGCGGTCCACTACATGCTCCGTGACATGACCGACGGCCCCCCCTTCGGCACCACCCAGGAGGAACTGATGGAACGGTTCTCGCCGCGCTTCGAACTGCTCGAAGGCTGGGTCCCACGCTCCTACCCCCACCGCACCGGCCTCGAACTCATGCTGTGGTGGCGCCGCCGCCCCGCCTGACCCCGCCCTCCCCACCCAACACCTCCCCCAACTGCCCCGCCCGCCGCCGCAGCAGGGCCCGCTCCTCCAACCCCAAACCACCCGGGTCGAAGCGCAGCCGCTCATGCAGCCCCATCGCCTCCACCAACCGATCCCCCATCCCCGTCCGCCCCGCCGCCGCCTCCACCCGCCTCGCCCACGCGTCCCGCGCCTCACCCCCACCCCGCAACCACCCCCGCCCGGCAAGCATCGTCTCCACCACAAACCACTCCGAATCCATCCCCGGCCACACCCTCGCCCCACCCCCACCCCCACCCTCACCCCCGCTCCCCTCCCCTCCCCCCGCCACCGCGCGCAACCGCCGAAACCGCCACACGGTCAACACCACCAGCGGCACCACCAGCCAGTACGCCTGCCGCAACCAACGCTTCTCCCCAAGCCACCACCACCGCACCACCGAATACCGTAGCCGCGTCCAGAATCGCTCCCACCCACCCACCTGCTGCGCCGACTCGAACAGCGCCGGCGGCGTCGGATCGAAATCCTCCCACCGTCCGTCCATCCACACCCGAACCCAGGCGTGCGCATGCCGGCTGCGCACCCAGTACACCCCGCCCTCCCGGTCCAGCGGATTCACCAGGTATCCCGTCACGTACCGCGCCGGCACCCCCGCCGACCGGAACAACAGCACCGCCGCCGACGCAAAATACTCGCAGTGCCCCTCGCGGTCCGAGAGCAGGAACCGCCCCAGCGGCGTGGTCGCCCGCGGATCCGTCGACCGACTCGGCCTGAGCTCGGTGGTGTACCGGAAATGCCGCGCGAAATGATCGGCCAACCGGTCCGCCACCACCGCCGCCGGTTGCCCCGCCAATCCAAGCTCCTCCGCCACCGCGTCAATCGCCGGCCGATCCATCGGCCTCATCTCCCGTCCCTCCTCCTCCGCCGGCGGCTGCTCCCAACCGGATTCCCGCCCGTAATCCACCCGGTACGACAGCATGCTGCCCTGCCAGGTCGCCCGCACCGTCCCCATGGGTGTCCGCTCCATCCCTTCCGCCACACAGTCGCCAATCGCCCGCACCCCGCCCGGCACAGCCAGCAACCCGCCCGTCGGCCACATCCGCATCTCCACCCGGACTGTCCCGTCCGCTCCCGCACGATCCTCGAACACCCACTCCCCCTCCCCACCCTCCATCTTCTCGAAACTGGTCGCCGGCGCATACCAACTGCCGTCCGCCCACGTGGTGTACACCGCCGTGCGCAACCGCGCCGGCACCGCCGCCCCCCCCTCGTTCCGAAGCGTCAGCACCACCTGCCCGGACCCTCCCACCGACCCCGTCGTGCCGATCGCCGTCCGCGTCACCCGGTGAACGCTCTCGTCCCGCCTCCACTGCGTCACCCAGGTCAGGAACCGGTTGTCGAACCACGCCTGCAATTCCCCAAGCCCCATCGCCACAAACCACCCCCCCGCGGTCGCCATCACCAGGAACACCCCCGCCATCCATGCACCCCAGCCCCGCGCCCGGTTCACCCACAACCCCAGCCACGTCACCCCCATCAGTCCCCAGAAGAACCACGGCCGCCCACCTCCCGCCACGCTCGCCGACAACAGACAGAACACCAGGTACGGCCCCGTCACATCCACCAGCACACCCCCGTGATCCCGACGCCGCCACCACGGCAGCGGCAACAGCGATCCCATCGGCACACGCCCCGTCTCCGACCAGAGCTGCGCATGCAGGGCCGGCAAAAACACCAGCGGCAGCCATTGCGCAAACGTCCGCAGCACGCTCCCCACCGGCTCCCGCGCATAGGTCAGCATCACCCCCCCGAACACCAGCAGCCAGCACAGGTCCAGCACCCGCGCATACTCCCCAGCCCCAAACGCCACCCGCCGCCCCAGCCACCGCGGCGCCAGCATCAACACCCCAAGCGGCAGCGCCAGCGGCACAATCCCCACCGCCACACCCCAAAACACCAACCCCGCCGCCAGAACCCAGTCCGGCAACAGCATCGGCCTCGCCGGACTCCGGATCACACGTCGCAAATCCGCACCCCCTGACGCAGCGACCCCAGCACGTCCGGCCGCTTGGGAATGAACTCCTGCGCCACGTACCCCTTGAACCCGGTCGCCACAATCGCCTGCATCACCGCCGGGTAATAAATCTCCTGCGTCTCATCGATCTCGTTCCGCCCCGGCACACCCCCGGTGTGGTAATGCGCAATGTACGGCGCGCTCTCCCTCAGGGTCCGGATGATGTCCCCCTCCATGATCTGCATGTGGTAGATGTCGTACAGCAGCTTGAACCGCTCCGAACCCACCCGCTTGCACAACTCCACCCCCCAGTGCGTCCGGTCGCACTGGTAATCCTTGTGGTCCACCTTCGAGTTCAACAGCTCCATCACCAGCACCAACCCGTGCCTCTCCGCCACCGGCACCAGCTTCCTCAACCCCGCCGCGCACACCTCCAACCCCTGCTCGTCCGATTGCCCCGCCCGGTTCCCCGAAAAACAGATCACGTTCGTGCACCCCGCCGCCGCCACCTTCGGCGCCGCCGACTCGAACCACTCCAGGATCACCCCGTGGTTCGCCTCCCGGTTCAACCCCCGCGTGATCCCCCCGGGTATCCCGCTCACCATCGCACAGGTGAGCCCGTGCTTCCGCGCCGTGGGAATCTCGTCCAACCCCAGCAGGTCGATCGACCCGATCCCCATCTCCTTCGACGCCCGGCACAAATCGTCCAACGGCACCTTGTCGTAGCACCACCGACACACCGAATGCCGGATCCGCCCCTTCAAACCGCCCACCGCCTCCGCCGCCTGAATCCGCCGCCCCAAATCCCCCGCCACCGTGGCGGCCACCGCTCCGGCGGCAAGTTGTCGAAGCGCAGTGCGACGCGTGAGAGTGGTTTTCATGGCGTGTTGGTGCCCGCAGTTAAGGCCCCCTCCCCCACACCGTCAAACCCCAAGCCGCCAACCCCAAGCCGCCAACCCCAAACCCCGACCCGCCCCGCGGACAGCCCTGCGAACAACCCTGTGACCAACTGGGTGAATAACCCCGCAAACCCCGAACCCGACACCGCCTGCAACCTCAGCTCGCCCTGCCAATGACTCCCCCGTTTTCCGGGTTCACCCGCCCGCTCCCCTGCCCCATGCTCTCCCCCCCGTGATCGATTCCGTCGACCCCACCCAAGGACACGATCTCCTGCCCGAACCGCCGCCCGACCTCGTCGCCCCGCGCCGGTCCGGCCCGCGCAACGAACCAGGCACCACCTCCCGCGTCGATCGCCTCCCACCCCACGCCGCCGACGCCGAACGCGGCGTGCTCGGCTGCATCCTCCTCTCCCCCAACGACGCCCTCGGCGAATGCGTCCGCATCATGAAGCCAGGCGCCGAGGCGTTCTACGAACTGCGCCACCAGACGCTCTACCAGAACCTGGTCGAAATGTACGACGCCCAGGAACCCATCGACTTCATCACCGTCCAGCAGCGCCTCCGCGACCGAAACCTCCTCGATGCCGTCGGCGGCATCGCCTACCTCAACCAGGTCGCCGACGCCGTCCCCTCCGCCGCCAATCTCGAGTACTACATCGAGATCGTCCTCGAAAAGCACCTGCTCCGCCGGATGCTCGCCACCTGCACCAACGTCATCTCCCGCGTCTACGAATGCGAAGGCGACGTCGCCGCGCTGCTCGACGAGGTCGAACGCGACATCCTCCACATCAACGAGGAACGCGAACGCCCCGAAACCAAGGCGATCAAGGACCTCGTCAACTCCGCCATCAACACCATCGAGGAACTGCACGCCCGCCAGGGCATGCTCAGCGGCCTGAGCAGCGGGTTCACCGACTTCGACAAGATGACCACCGGCCTCCACAAGGGCGAAATGATCGTCATCGCCGCCCGCCCTTCCATGGGCAAAACCTCCCTCGCGATGAACATCGCGGAGCATATCGCCATCGACCTCCGCCAACCCGTCGGCGTCTTCAGCCTCGAAATGACCGCCGAATCCCTCGTCCTCCGCATGATGTGCTCCCGCGCCGAGGTCAACCTCCGCGACGTCCGCGAAGGCTTCCTCGCCGAGCGCGACTTCCCCAGACTCACCCAGGCCGCCGGCGAAATCGCCGCCTCCCCCCTCTTCATCGACGACACCTCCGGCCTCTCCATCCTCCAGCTCCGCGCCCGCGCCCGCCGCATGTGGCAACAACACCACATCAAGCTCCTGGTCATCGATTACCTCCAGCTCATGAGCTCCGAAACCCGGCGCGCCAAGGACAACCGCCAGCAGGAAATCGCCGAGATCTCCTCCGGCATCAAGGCCCTCGCCAAGGAACTCGAAATCCCCGTCATCGTCCTCGCCCAGCTCAACCGCGAAATCGAAAAGGACAAGGCCCGCAAACCCAAACTCTCCGACCTCCGCGAGTCCGGTTCCATCGAACAGGACGCCGACCTCGTCGGCCTCCTCTATAAACCGTCCAAGGACGGCGACGACGAGGACCGCGAGAGCGTGCCGCGCGACGACGGCACCGGCATCGAGGTCAGCCTGCTCATCGCCAAACAACGCAACGGCCCCACCGGTGATGTCCCCCTCACATTTCTTAAAAGGTTTACTCGGTTCAAGGCCGCTGCCAAAGTCAGCCACGACGATGTTCCTTCGTAGATGGCTGGGGCATTGCTGGTTGCTTCGCTGCCTGCCGCTGTCCCTCGCAGCGGTATTCCTCCCCTTTTCATCGGGAGCCCAGGCACCGCCCAGCATCAACATCACCTCCATCGAGATCCGTCACGTCGGCCCAAGATCCGTCAGTGACGAGCTCATCCGCGCCAATATCCGCGTCAAGGTCGGCGACCCCTACAGCAAGCTCAACATCGACGACGACGTCCGAAACCTCTTCGGCACGGGGTACTTCTTCAACATCCGCGTCACCGAGACCGCCGAGGACGACGGCGTCCGACTGGTCTACTACGTCCAGGCCCGCCCCGTCCTCAGCGACATCCGCTACGAGGGCTACGAACGGTTCAAGCTCCGAAAGCTCACCCGCAAGGTCACCTCCAAGGTCGGCCAACCCCTCGACGAGGCCCAACTCCACCGCGACGCCCGCGAAATCCAAACCACCTACGAGAAATCCGGCTACCTCAAGACCGAGGTCAAATACGTCCTCAACATCGACGAAAACGCCGGCCGCGGCACCGTCACCTTCCAGATCAACGAGGCCGCCAAACAACGCATCCGCCGCGTCGAGTTCCCCGGCCACACCGCCTTCCGCGAAAAGAAGCTCCGCAAGGTCGTCAAGACCCGCAAACGCTGGATGTTCTCCTGGCTCACCGGCTCCGGCCGCCTCAAGGACGACGTCCTCCAGGAGGACCGCGAACGCCTCAACGACTTCTACCGCAACGAGGGCTACATCGACTTCGAACTGAAGGATATCCAGGTCGAGGAACTCGACCCCGAACGCCTCAAGGTCGACTTCGTCATCGAGGAGGGCGACCCCTACCAGGTCGGCTCCGTCTCCTTCGAGGGCAACAGCCTCTTCTCCACCAACGAAATCGTCGCCAGCATGCGCCGCCGCGAGGGCACCAAGGTCCTCGAAGGCCTCAACCTCAACCCCGGCGACACCTTCAAACCCAAGCTCCACTCCAAGGACGTCGAACTGATCGAGGACTTCTACGGCTCCCGCGGCTACATCGACGTCGAGTTCCCCCAAACCCTCCGCGCCACCCGCGTCCCCAACACCTCCTCCAACACCATCGACCTCGTCTTCAAAATCGAGGAAGGCGACCGCTCCTACATCGAGAAGATCGAGATCCGCGGCAACACCAAGACCAAGGACCGCGTCATCCGCCGCGAACTGGCCGTCGCCCCGGGCGAAATCTTCAACACCGTCCGCGTCAAGATCTCCACCAACCGCCTCTACGGCCTCCAGTACTTCGAAAAGGTCGACGCCCGCCCCGAAACCACCACCGTCCCCAACCGCCGCAACCTCGTCGTCTCCGTCGAGGAAAAGAACACCGGCAACTTCAGCATCGGCGCCGGCTTCAGCTCCGTCGACAACCTCGTCGGCTTCGTCGAGATGAGCCAGGGCAACTTCGACCTCTTCAATCCCCCCTACTTCACCGGCGGCGGCCACAAACTCCGCCTCCGCGCCCAGGTCGGCACCCAGCGCCAGGATTACCTCATCACCTTCATCGAACCCTGGTTCCTCGGCCAGCGCCTCGCCCTCGAGGTCGACCTCTACCACCGCGACTTCCGCTTCCTCAGCGCCCTCTACGACGAACAACGCACCGGCGCCCGCGTCGGCCTCACCAAGGCCCTCAACGAGTTCTTCCGCGCCGGCGTCGCCTACACCATCGAAAGCGTCAACCTCGACTTCAACGACAACGACCTCGTCGCCCCCGTCATCCGCGAGGAAGGCCCCGGCCACGGCTCCTCCATCGTCACCGGCAACCCCCGCGTCTCCCCGGAACTCGCCCTCGAGGAAGGCCGCCGCCTCGTCTCCAAGGTCACCGGCACCATCACCTACGACACCCGCAACAGCGTCATCCTCCCCAACCGCGGCCAACGCCTCGAACTGCTCGGCGAAGTCGCCGGCGGCCCCATGGGCGGCGAAACCGACTTCTACCGCCTCGAGTTCCGCGGCGCCCAATACCTCCGCGGCCTCGGCGAAGGCCACGTCATCGAAATCATCGGCCGCCTCGGCGTCTCCCAGGCCTTCGACGACACCCCGCGCGTCCCCCTCTTCGACCGCTACTTCCTCGGCGGCATGTACACCCTCCGCGGCTTCCAGTTCCGCGATGTCGGCCCCGTCGACGAAAACAACGAACCCATCGGCGGCTCCACCTACTGGTTCGGCTCCGTCGAATACTCCATCCCCGTCATCGAACGCGTCCGCGTCGCCGCCTTCTACGACGTCGGCATGGTCTACTTCAAACCGTACAGCTTCGACCTCCGAGCCCCCCAGGAGAACCTCTACAACGACAGCTGGGGCTTCGGCCTCCGCCTCAACCTCCCCATCGGCCCCCTCCGCCTCGACTACGCCTTCCCCCTCACCGCCGAACGCTACAACGACTCCAACAGCGGCCGGTTCCAGTTCGGCGTGGGCTACACCCGCGACTTCTGACCCCGCCCAACCCCGCCCAACCCCGCCCGGCCCGCGACGTCCCTATATTCCCCTTCCCCTCCGTTTCGTTCACCCATACACCATGAAAACCACCTCCCTCAAAGCCCTCCTGGCCACCCTCCTCCTCGCAACCCTCACCGTCACCGCCCCCGCCCAGGCCCAGGTCAAACTCGGCGTCGTCGACCTCCGCAAGGTCTTCGACGGCTACTACAAGACCCGCGACGCCGACACCAAAATCAAGGCCGAGGCCTCCGAACTCGAATCACGCGCCAAAGGCATGATCGACGAGTACCGCAAGGCCAACGAGGACTACAAAAACCTCGTCGACGCCGCCAACGACACCGCCATCTCCGCCGACGAAAAACAGAAGCGCCGCAAGGCCGCCGAGGACAAACTCCTCGAGATCCGCGGCCTCGAACAACAGGTCCAGCAGTTCCAGCGCCAGTCCGAATCCACCCTGCTCGAAAAACGCAAGCGCATGCGCGACCAACTGCTCCGCGAAATCCGCGAAACCGTCGTCACCAAGGCCAAGTCCTCCGGCTTCACCATGGTCATCGACGTGGCCGCCGACAGCGTCAACCAGACCCCCGTGGTGCTCTACACCAACGGCGAAAACGACATCACCGAGGACCTCCTCCGCACCCTCAACGCCAGCGCCCCGGCCGGAGCCATCCCCGCCCGCTGACCCCTCCCTCCTTCCCTCTCCCCCACGGCCGCCCCAACCCGGGGCGGCCTTTTCGTTTCATCGCCCGTCCGCCCCCGCCACCTCCCGCCCCACCCCCGCGCCCGCAACCACCGCCAGCCACTCCACGATCCGCCGCCCGTGGTCCGCAAAGGCATACGGCAACGCCTCGTGCGTCGCCCCGCCCACCACCAGAAAGACACTCCCCGCCCCCAGCCCCGCCCGCAACGCCTCGCTGTCCTCCGGCGGCGTCACCACGTCGTCCGACGACGCCACCAGGAACGCCCGCAATCCCCGGCCCCGGATCTCGTGCAGCGTGTCCATCCGCTCCGGCGCCACCCCCAGCAGGCCCGGCACCTTCTCCGCCGCCCGCCGCACCCAACCCCGCGGCACCCACCTCGCGTAGTCATCCCTCAACCGCAACGCCGCCGGAACGAACTCCGCGTACGCCCCCAACGCCACACTCCCCACAATCCCCGGATCCTCCGCCTGCCATCGCAACGCCAGCGCCGCCCCCATCGAATGCCCAAACACCACCGACGGACCCTCCCACCCCCCCGCCCGCTCCTGCGCCTCCCGAAACTCCCGCAGCATCCCAACCTCCCGGATCCCGAACGTCACCTCCCGCCCCCCGGACCCACCGTGCCCCGGCAAGTCCACCAACACCGCCCGCCACCCCGCTTCGGCCAGATACACCGCCCAGGGAAACAGCGTCTCCAGTTCCACCCCGTACCCGTGCACCAGATAAACCGTCCCAACCGCCAACCGCCCGCCCGCCTCCCCGTCCTTCGGCGGCCGAAACCCGAAGTGAAATCCCTCCGCCTCCCTCCCTCCCCCGCCGCCCCGCCGCGCCTCGTACCGCCACCCGTATTCCCCAGGCTCCACCCGCACCCACCTCAACCCGATGCCCGCACTCCCCACCACCTGCGTCCCCCGTTCGCATCGTTCCATCACCCCGGGTTCCCAACTCAGCCAGACCCGCCCCTCGGGCTTCACAAACTCCGGTACCCGATTCGGCGCATCCAGCATCCGCCGCGCCATGAAGGTCGAGGGACTGCACCCCGCAACCACCCACGCCACCACGACCGCCAACGCCGCCCCCGCGCCCGCCACCCCACGCTGTCTCCGGTTCTCAACGCCTGTCTCGCTCACGCGCGCTTCGCATGCGCCAATCCGCGGCCCAACGCAAGACCCGGGACCCGGAAACACCCCGCCCACCCCTCCCTCCCCATCCCGCCCGAACGTCTTCTCCGTTGCCCCCCCACCGCCATCCCCTAACATTCCCGCCATGCAGCATTCGCCGGGATTCCTCAAAGTCGTCGACGAAGCCCGCGCCCGTGTCCGCGAAGTGTCCGTGGAGGACGCCCGCCGCCGGCTCGCCGCCAACCCCAGGGCGGTCCTGCTGGACGTCCGCGAGGACGGCGAATGGCAGGCCGGTCACGCGGCGGAAGCCCAACACCTCGGCCGCGGCGTCCTCGAACGCGACATCGAACGTTTGTTCCCCGACTCCGCCACCGAGATCATCATGTACTGCGGCGGCGGTTACCGCTCCGCCCTCGCCTGCGAGGTCGCCCAGCGCATGGGCTACTCCAACGTCCTCTCCCTCGCCGGCGGCTACAAGGCCATGGTCGCCGCCCAATGGCCCGTCCGCACCCCATGAACCCCAACCCCACCCACCTCCGCGGTCGCAAACTCGGCCTGCTCCTCTCCCCTCCCCCGGAGTCCCCAGGCTTCAACCACGGCGTCCACCTCGCCGAAACCGCCCTCGAGGCCGGTGTCGACGTCTACCTCTACTGCATCGACGAAGGCGTCCGCGGCGTCGCCGATCCCCGCATCCAGAACCTCCGCCAGCGCGGCCTCAAACTCTACGCCTGTGCCTACGGCGCCCAACGCCGCAACATCCCCGTCAACGACGCCGCCACCTTCGCCGGACTCACCGTCGTCAGCGACCTCATCGCCAGCACCGACCGCTTCCTCTGCTTCTCCTGAACTGACGCCACCCCCCCGCCGTGAACCGCAAGGCCCTCGTCATCGTCAACAGCGACCCCCGCACCAGCCCGCGAACCGCCGAGGCGATCCGCATCGCCGCCGGCGTCGGCGCCTGGAAAAAGGTCGATGTCACCCTCGTCCTCTGCCAGGCCGCCGTGCTCGCCCTCAGCGAGTTCCCCGACGAACTGATCGATGAGGATCATTTCACCCGCTACCTGCCCATCATCGGCGAGTTCGGCCGCCCGGTCTACGTCGAGACCGGCGCGCCGTTGCTCGAGGACCTCGGCGACACCCCCGTGCCCTACGAACGCATCGGCGTCGCCCAACTGGCCAGACTCGCGGCGGAACACGATTGCGTCCTCCGCTTCTGATCCGACCCGGTCCCGTCCACGCCCCCCTCCCCATCCCCTTCCCATGCGCCGCGTCCTCCTCGTCCTCACCCAGTCGCTCGACCCCCTCAACGACATCGTCACCGCCACCGAACGCACCCTCCCCGACACCGAGGTCCGCGTGGCCGACCTGACCACCGAAACCCCGGACTACCGGGGACTGCTCGAGGCGGTCTTCGAAGCCGATTCCGTCCAGGTTTGGTGAACCCGGCCACTCCGCCAGGCACCCCCGGTCGCCCCGTGCCCGCACCGGAAGGCCTTGTTTACAAATCGTCACCCCGGCGGCACCCTGCCGAGCCTAGTAAGCCCGTGAACAGCCCCACCGCCATGGCCGCCCGCCACGACAGCCCCCCCCCCTGGATGGGCGCCATCGCCAGGCTCCGCGGCTGGCTCGTCTTCGCCCGCGCCGCCTTCGCCAATCCCCGCGAAATCGGCGCCGTCGTCCCCAGCTCCCCCGGCCTCGCCCGCCGCATGGCCCGCTTCATCAACCCCTCCACCCCGGGCGGCGTCATCGAACTCGGCGCCGGCACCGGCGTCGTCACCCAGGCCCTCCTCGAACACGGCATCCAGCCGGAACGCCTCGTCGCCGTCGAATTGTCCCCCTCCCTCGCCAAGGTCCTCCACCAGCGCTTCCCCGACGCCCACGTCCTCTGCGGCGACGCCGCCAACCTCCGCCGACTCCTCCGCCGCACCGGCATCCCCCGCCTCCCCGAACCCCTCACCATCGTCTCCAGCCTCCCCCTCCGCTCCCTCCCCACCCCCAAGGTCCACGGCATCGTCCGCGAAATCGGCGCCCTCATCCGCCCCGAGGGTCGCTGGATCCAATACACCTACGCCCTCGCTCACCGACGCTTCCCCCAGGGCTTCATCCGCCATCAGTCCAGCTTCGTCTGGGGCAACATCCCCCCGGCCCGAATCGATGTCTTCGTCCCCGAACCCAAACCCAGGACCTGAGAACCCGCCGCAGCTCCCGAAGCGGCCCTCGCCCCCCCGCCCAGCCCCCGCCATGCTCCGCCTCCTCCCGGGCCTCCTCCTCGCCGCCGCCTCCCTGGCCTTCGCACCCACCGCCACCGCCCAGGTCCGCATCACCGAGTTCCTCGCCCGCAACGATTCCCGCCTCGCCGATTCCGAAGGCCACTTCACCGACTGGATCGAACTGCACAACGCCGGCCCCGCCGCCGTTCCACTCGAAGGCTGGCACCTCACCGATTCGCCCACCGACCTCGCCCGCTGGACCTTCCCCGCCGTCACCCTCGACCCCGGCCAGTTCCTGGTGGTGTTCGCCTCCGGCAAGAATCGCGCCAACCCCGGCGCCCAGCTCCACACCAACTTCAAACTCGCCGGCGGCGGCGGCTACCTCGCCCTGGTGCAACCCGACGGCGCCACCGTCGCCTCCGCCTTCGCCCCGGCCTATCCCCCGCAGGAACCGGACATCTCCTACGGCCTCGCCGATGAGGCGGGGCAGCTCGTTCCCCGGTTCTTCTCCCCGCCCACCCCGGGCACCCCCAACGGCCAGGGCCACCCGGGCATCGCCTCGCCCCCGGTCATCACCCCGCCCGGCGGCCTCTTCCGCAACAGCACCCAGGCCACCGTCATCGCCACCTCCCCCGGCGCGGTCATCCGCTACACCCTCGACGGCTCCGCCCCCGACACCAACTCCACACCCTACACCGGCCCCATCCCCATCTTCGGCACCCGCCTCCTCCGCGCCCAAACCTTCGCCCCCAACCTCATCCCCAGCCCCATCGCCGGCGCCGCCTTCACCCGCATCGGCGCCGATGCCGCCGCCTTCTCCTCCGACCTCCCCCTCCTCGTGGTCAACACCTTCGCCCGCACCATCGTCGACGGCACCCGCAACCCCGCCTACCTCGAGGCCCTCGGCCCCCTGCCCCAGGGCTCCCGCACCTCCCTCGATTCCCCACGCTCCGCCGCCAGCCGCATGACCATCGAAATCCGCGGGTCCAGCTCCACCGGCTTCGAAAAGAAATCCTACGGCGTCGAACTCCAGGACGAATCAGGCCAGGATTCCCCCGCCTCCCTCGCCGGCCTCCCCGCCGACTCCGATTGGGTCCTCTACGCCCCGTACACCGACAAAACCCTGATGCGCGACGTGCTCGCCTACGAACTGAGCCGCCGCATCAACCGCTACGCCCCGCGCACCCGCTTCGTCGAATTATTCGTCAACCGCGGCAACACCGACCTCCAGATGGCCGACTACCTCGGCGTCTATGTCGTCGTCGAAAAACTCAAGATCGGCCCCGACCGCATCAACGTGGCGGAAATGGCCTTCGACGACCTCACCGAACCGGCCATCTCCGGCGGCTACCTGCTCAAACGCGACCGGTTCGACGCCAACGACCAGGTCTTCACCACCGGCCGCGCGGTCCAGCTGGGCATCGAAGACCCCAAGCGCACCCAGATCGGCGCCACCCAGCGCAATTGGATCCGCACCTGGCTCAACCAGATGGAAGCCGCCCTCTACGGCACCAACTGGCGCGACCCCGCAGCCGGCTACCGCGCCTTCCTCGACCCCGATTCCTTCATCGACCACCACTGGCTCGTCGAGGCCGCCCGCAACATCGACGGCTACCGCCTCAGCACCTTCTGGTTCAAGGACCGCGGCGGCCGCCTCAACATGGGCCCCCTCTGGGACTACAACCTCTCCTTCGGCAACGCCGATTACCTCAACGGCTGGATGACCAACGGCTGGTACTACACCTCCGTCAACGACCCCGGCCACACCTGGTTCAACCGCCTCCTCCAGGACCCCGACTACCAGCAGCGCCGCATCGACCGCTGGTTCCTCCACCGCTCCGGCCCCCTCGCCACCACCAACGTCGTCTCCCTCATCGACAACCTCGCCTCCCAACTCCGCGAATCCCAGGCCCGCAATTTCGACCGCTGGCGCATCCTCGGTCGTTACATCTGGCCCAACTGGTTCATCGGCCAGACCTGGCAGCAGGAGGTCGACTGGATGAAACGCTGGACCACCAACCGCTTCGCCTGGATCGACCGCCAGTTCATCGCACCCCCCTCCCCCTCCCACCCGGGCGGCTCCGTCCCCGACGGCCTCACCCTCGTCCTCCGCCCCGCCTCCGGCACCCTCTACTACTCCCTCGACGGCTCCGACCCCCGCCTCCCCGGCGGCTCCCTGTCCCCCACCGCCCTCCCCTACACCGGCCCCATCGGCATCACCTCCAGCACCCTCGTCTTCGCCCGCTCCCGCTCCGCCGCCAACTGGAGCGCCCCGTTCCGAGCCGCCTACGTGGTCCAACCGTCCACCCTCACCCTCTCCGAGGTCATGTACCACCCGCCGGACCCCAACCCCGCCATCCCCGCCGAATCCGCCTTCCCCGATCCCGAGGACTTCGAGTACGTCGAACTGGCCAACCACGGCTCCAACCCCGTCCCCCTCCCCCGCACCCGCCTCACCGGCAACATCACCTTCGAGTTCCCCGAAGGCGCCGACACCCTCCTCCCCGGCGAACGCATCGTCGTCACCCGCAACCCCGCCGCCTTCACCGCCCGCTACGGCCCCGCACCCCGCGCCACCGGCCCCTACTCCGGCACCCTCTCCAACAACCGCGGCACCATCACCCTCCACGGCCCCTTCGAGGAACCCCTCGTCTCCCTCGACTACGACGACGACTGGCAGCCGTCCACCGACGGCCGCGGCTTCGCCCTCACCGCCATCCAAAACCCCGGCCCGGGCGTGCCCTGGAACCAGGCGTCCAACTGGCGCCCAAGCTCCGTCACCGGCGGAACCCCCGGCCGCGCCGATGTCCCCGACCTCGGCCCCCCGGTCTTCCTCGGCGCCTGGCGCGACGGCCAGACCCTCCGCCTCCAATTCCAGGCCAACCCCGGCGCCGGCCTCCGCCTCCAGCGCCGCACCAGCCTCACCCCCACCCCCTCCGACCCCTGGCTCGATATCCAGGACGTCCCCCCCACCGCCGACGGCATCGCCGAAACCTCCGACCCGTCCCCGCCAAACAACCAGCCCGTTTTCTACCGCCTCGTCACCCCGCGCCGCTGACCCACCCCCACGCCCCACCCGGCCCTGTCCCATCGCCATCGCCGTGCCCCGACCCACACCCGCGGACCCCGATTCGGGTTCGCATCTCCCCTTCCCAACCCGAAGCCCTTCCCGCTAGCTTTCGCGCCTGCGCGCACGGCAGGGAGCGGGCGCAACCGCCTTCACCGCCCCCGCCGCGCCGCCCCTGATCCCAGGCCCCCACGGCCGGATCCGGACCGATTATGCCCGAGAAAATCTTCGTCATCGGAAGCAACTCGTTCTCCGGAGCGAGCTTCGTCGCCCATGCCCTCGACCAGGGCGCCGCCATCGTTGCCAGCAGCCGCTCCCCCGAACCCCACCCCGCCTTCCTCCCCTACCGCTGGACCCATAACGATGCCGGCCCCGATCCCGCCCGCTTCCGCTTCCTCCAACTCGACCTCAATCACGACACCGACCGCCTCGCAGCCGCCATCGAGGAGTTCCGACCGGATGCGGTCATCAATTTCGCCGCCCAAAGCATGGTCGCCGAAAGCTGGCTCCACCCCGACCACTGGTACCAGACCAACGTCGTCGCCAACGTCCGCCTCCACGAACGCATCCGCCGCTTCGACTTCATCCGCCGCTACGTCCACGTCTCCACCCCGGAGGTCTACGGCAGCTGCTCCGGGAACGTCACCGAATCCGCCCCCTTCAACCCCAGCACCCCCTACGCCGCCTCCCGCGCCGCCTGCGACCTCCACCTGATGACGTTCTTCAAGAACTACAGGTTCCCCGTGGTCTTCACCCGCGCCGCCAACGTCTTCGGCCCCGCCCAGCAGCTCTACCGCATCATCCCCCGCACCGCCCTCTTCACCCTCACCGGCCGGCGCCTCCAACTCCACGGCGGCGGACATTCCGTCCGCTCCTTCATCCATATCCGCGACGTCGCCGAAGCCACCCTCCGCATCGCCCGCCAGGGCACCCCCGGCGACACCTACCACCTCTCCACCCCCGTCACCCACTCCATCCGCCAGGTCGTCTCCACCGTCTGCGAGAAACTCGGCGCCCGCTTCGAGGACGTCGTCGAAGTGGTCGGCGATCGCCCCGGCAAGGACGCCGCCTACCTGCTCGACAGCTCCAAGGCCCGCCGCGAACTGGCCTGGACCGACACCATCCCCTTCCAACAGGGCGTCGACGAAACCATCGCCTGGGTCCGACGCCACCTCGAAACCCTCCGCAACCAGCCCCTCGACTACATCCACAAACCGTGAGCACCCCCCATCGTCGCATCCTCATCACCGGCGGCTTCGGCTACGTCGGCAGCCGGCTGACCCCCCACCTGCTCGGCCTCGGCCACCACGTCCGCGTCCTCGACCTCCTCCTCTACACCCCGGCCGGCCTCCAGGCCCTCGAGCAACACCCCGACTTCCCCCAGTGGAAGCCCCGCTTCGAACTCGTCCAGGGCGACCTCCGCGACCCCGCCACCGTCGAACAGGCCGTCGCCGGCATCGACACCGTCATCCACCTCGCCGCCATCTCCAACGATCCCACCGGCGAACTCGACGAGGTCCTCACCCGACAGACCAACTTCGACGCCGTCGGCATGCTCATCGCCCTCGCCAAAGCCGCCCGCGTCCGCCGCTTCATCAACGCCTCCTCCAGCTCCGTCTTCGGCATCAAGGACGTTCCCGATGTCACCGAACTGCTGGAACCGGAACCCATCACCTTCTACTCCAAATACAAAATGCTGTCGGAATGGCTGGTCCGCACCGCCGCCGCACCCGACTTCTGCGCCGTCAACGTCCGACCCGCCACCATCTGCGGCTTCTCCCCACGCCAACGCTTCGACCTCACCGTCAACAAACTCACCGCCGACGCCCTCCGCAAACGCGTCATCACCGTCCACGGCGGCGAACAGCGCCGCCCCAATGTCGGCATGACCGACATGATCAACCTCTACGCCCAGCTCGTCCTCTCCCCGGACCACCTCATCAACGGCCGCACCTTCAACTTCGGCTTCGAAAACCTCAAAGTCATCGAAATCGCCCGCGTCATTCAGACCGAACTCGCCGACCTCAACGTCGAAATCAAGGTCACCGACACCCTCGACAAACGCGATTACCACATCTCCTCCCGCAAAATCCTCGACTCCCTCGCCTACCAACCCGTCAGCTCCATCCGCCAGGAGGTCGCCGAGCTCCGCCGCGTCCTCGAATCGGGCCGGTTCCCCGACATCGACGCCCCGGAGCATTACAACATGAAGTTCATGCAGGTCGGCCGTAACAACGCCGCCTACGCCTTCTTCTCGCGCTGATCCCCCCATGACCGACCCCCGGTCACCCAAGATCGTCCCGTTCGATGCCGCCCGCGCCCACTGCGACGCCCTCCGCGCCCAGGGCCGCCGCATCGTCCATTCCCACGGCATCTTCGACCTCATCCACCCAGGCCACATCGCCCACCTCCAGGGCGCCCGCGCCCTCGGCGATGTCCTCGTCGTCTCCGTCACCGCCGATACCCACGTCCACAAAGGCTCCGGCCGCCCCTACTTCACCGAACAGCTCCGCCTCCACAGCCTCGCCGCCCTCGAGTGCGTCGACTTCGTCGTCCTCGTCCCCCACCCCGGCGCCCTCGAGGCCATCGACACCATCCGCCCCCACGTCTTCTGCCGCGGCAAGGAATACGAAGACCCCGATTACGACGACTCCGGCAGCCTCCAGGAGGAAATCCGCGCGGTTGAAAAAATCGGCGGCGTCGTCCGCTTCGCCGGCACCATCAAGTTCAGCTCCACCAAGCTGATCAACCTCTACTTCGAACACCCCACCGGCCCCATCCGCGACTTCTGCTCCTCCCTCGCCCGACAACACACCCGCAAATCCTTCGCCGCCGCCGTCGAAAGCCTCGCCTCCCTCCGCGTCCTCGTCGTCGGCGAAACCATCATCGACCGCTACGCCACCGTCCAGGTCCAGGGGCTCACCTCCAAAAACCGCATCCTCTCCGGCCGCTTCCTCAACCAGGATACCCAGTGCGGCGGCGCCCTCGCCGCCTTCCGTCACGTCCGCCAGTTCACCCCGCACGCCCGCTTCCTCAGCATCGTCGGCTCCGAACCCTGGATCGACCCCCTCCTCCGCCAGCATATCGCCCCCTCCGAAGACCTCGTCATCCGCGACCCGCGCTCCACCACCATCGTCAAGGAACGCTTCGTCGAACCCCGCCGCGACGGCGCCGAACTGAACAAGCTCTTCTCCGTCAATTACCTCGATCCCAACCCGCCTCCCGCGGATCTCGAACAGACCTTCGAACAACGCTTCCGCCAGGCCGTCGCCGACGCCGACGCCGTCCTCCTCCTCGACTTCGGCCACGGCCTCCTCACCGATCACCTCCGCAACCTCATCCAGTCCACCGCCCCCTTCCTCGTCCTCAATTGCCAGACCAACAGCAATAACCACGGCTTCAACATCCTCCCCCGCCGGTACCACCGCGCCCACGCCTTCACCCTCGACGAACAGGAAATCCTCCTCGCCGCCGGTCAGCGCCACCCCGATTTCCCCGCCGAACTGGCCTCCCTCAAATCCCAGCTCGGCGCCCACTACGCCTGGCTCACCCGCGGCCCCGTACAAACCCTCGGCCTCGCCACCAACCCCCTCGCCCCTTCCCCTCTCTCCACCCTCTGCCCCACCTTCGAACCCGAGGTCGTCGACACCATCGGCGCCGGTGACGCCTTCTTCTCCGTCGCCGGACTCGCCGCCGCCCGCAAACTCCCCCTCGACCTCGCCACCTTCATGGGCCAGCTCGCCGGCGCCCAGGCCGTCCGCATCGTCGGCAACGCCTCCCCCATCTCCAAATCCATCCTCATCAAAAGCGGCATGTCCCTCCTCGAAAGCTGATCCCCCCACCCCCAACCAACCCACACACCCCCGCCCATCCCCCCACAGCCCAGCCGCGTGAAAACCCCAGCCGCCATCCTCGTGGAACAACGGAAACCCCTCGTCGTCGATGAGGTCTCCCTCCCCACCCTCGGATTCGGCCACGTCCTCGTCGATATCCACGTCTCCCGCATCTGCGGCTCGCAACTCGGCGAAATCGACGGCGTCAAAGGCCCCGACCGCTGGCTCCCCCACCTCCTCGGCCACGAAGCCGGCGCCACCGTCCTCGACGTCGGCCCCGAGGTCCGCCACGTCAAACCCGGCGACCGCGTCGTCTGCCACTGGCGCCCCGGCCGCGGCATCGAAGCCCGCCCCACCACCTACAACTGGGCCGGCCGCACCGTGAACGCCGGCTGCATCACCACCTTCCAACGCCTCGCCGTCCTCTCCGAAAACCGCGTCACACCGGTCCCCCACGACACCGACCCCGAAGTCTGCGCCCTCCTCGCCGATACCCTCACCACCGGCTTCGGCGTCATCCACAACAACGCCCGCCTCCGCATCGGCGAATCCGTCGTCGTCCTCGGCTGCGGCGGCATCGGCCTCGGCGTCGTCCTCGGCGCCCACCTCGCCGGCGCCCACCCCATCGTCGCCGTCGACCTCCACGACCATAAACTGACCAAAGCCCGCGAGTTCGGCGCCACCCACACGGTCAACACCTCCCTCCACCCCCTCCCCGATGCCGTCCGCGCCTGCCTCGACGGCCAACCCGCCGATGTCGTCGTCGATGGCACCGGCCAACCCGCCATCCTCGAACAGGCCTTCCTCCTCGCCGGACCCCACGGCCGCTGCATCGGCGTCGGCGTCATGCCCCACGACCGCAAACTGTCCCTCAACACCCTCCCCCTCCACCTCGGCAAATCCCTCTCCGGCTCCCACGGCGGCGAAAGCCTCCCCGCCGACGACATCCCCCGCTACCTCCGCATGATCCGCGACCGCCGCTTCGACCCGCGCACCATGATCTCCCACAGACTCCCCCTCCAGGATATCAACGACGGCATCGCCCGCATGCGCGCCGGCGAAGTGGTCCACGCCCTCGTCGACTTCCGCCACCCCACCCCCGCCGTATCATGACCCCCCCTTCCTCCACCCCCTCCACCACCCCCGCGCCCCCAGACCTCCCCCTCCTCGCGCGCCAGCTCCGACTCCGGCTGGTCCGCATGTCCCACGACGCCGGCACCCCCCACCTCGGCTCCGCCCTCTCCTGCGTCGATATCCTCGTCGCCGCCTACTGGAACGTCCTCCAGATCGACCCGTCCAACCCCGACGCCCCCGACCGCGACCGCTTCATCCTCAGCAAAGGCCACGCCGCCTCCGCCCTCTACGCCGTCCTCGCCGAACGCGGCTTCTTCCCCGCCGACTGGCTCTCCGACTTCGCCCGCCACGGCGCCCGCCTCGCCGAACAACCCGCCCCCCACTGCGCCCCCGGCGTCGAACTGGCCACCGGCTCCCTCGGCCACGGCCTCCCCGTCGCCACAGGCATCGCCCTCGCCGCCCGCATCCTCCAACGCTCCCACCGCGTCATCGCCTGCCTCAGCGACGGCGAATGCAACGAAGGCACCGTCTGGGAAGCCGCCCTCTTCGCCGCCGCCCAACGCCTCAGCCACCTCACCGTCGTCGTCGATTACAACAAATGGCAGGCCACCGGGCGCTCCGACGAAATCATGGCCCTCCCCTCCCTCCGCGAGAAATGGGCCGCCTTCGGCTGGAACAGCCTCGAGGTCGATGGCCACGACATCCACGCCCTCACCACCGCCTTCCTCTCCGCCCCGGCACCCTCCGGCAAACCCACCGCCATCATCGCCCACACGATCAAAGGCAAGGGCGTCCCCTTCATGGAGGACGACAACAACTGGCACTACCGCATCCCCAAGGCGGAGGAGATCTCCAAGGCCGCCCTCGCCCTCGGCCTCCCAGCCCCGGATCCATCCCCCACCCCCGCCCCCGCCCAATCCCAGGCCTGACCCCCAACGCCTCCCCCACCACCACCCCCGATGCGCAACGCCTTCGCCCAGCAGATCACCGCCCTCGCCCAGCTGGACCCCAGGGTCGTCGTCCTCAGCGGCGATATCGGCAACCGCCTCTTCGACGACCTCAAGGCCAAATGCCCCGACCGCTTCTTCAATTGCGGCGTCGCCGAAGCCAACATGATCGGCATGGCCGCCGGCCTCGCCCTCGCCGGCCTCCGCCCCTTCTGCTACACCATCACCCCCTTCCTCACCTACCGCTGCCTCGAACAAATCCGCGTCGACCTCTGCTACCACCACCTGCCCGTCGTCCTCGTCGGCACCGGCTCCGGCCTGTCCTACGCCTCCCTCGGCGCCACCCACCATTCCTGCGAGGAAATGGGAATGCTCCGCCTCCTCCCCAACCTCACCGTCGCCGCCCCCGCCGACCGCTGGGAGGTCCGCGCCGCCCTCCGCGCCAGCCTCCTCTCCGACAACCCCGTCTACCTGCGCATCGGAAAAAAGGGCGAACCCGACATCCACACCGCCGAGCCGGACTTCCGCTTCGGTCGCGCCATCCCCCTCCGCTCCGGCCAGGATGTCGCCCTCCTCGCCGCCGGCACCGTCCTCCCCGTCGCCCTCGCCGCCGCCGATACCCTCGCCGCCCAGGGCCTCTCCTGCTCCGTCCTCAGCTTCCACACCCTCAAACCCCTCGACACCACCACCCTCTCCAACGCCTTCACCCGCCATCGCCTCGTCGCAACCATCGAGGAACACAGCATCCTCGGCGGCCTCGGAGGCGCCGTCGCCGAATGGCGCGCCGACCAACCCGCCCCCAACCCACGCCTCCTCCGCTTCGGCACCCGCGACGAATTCCTCCACCTGACCTGCGACCAGCACGAGGCCCGCGAACACTTCGGCCTCACCCCCCACGCCATCGCCTCCTCCATCTCCAACGCCCTCCGCACCCCCTGACCCGATGCTCCTCGGCATCGACTTCGACAACACCATCGTCTGCTACGACGCCCTCTTCCACCGCGTCGCCCTCGAGGACGGCTGGATCCCCGCCTCCCTCCCGGCCAACAAATCCGACGTCCGCAACCACCTCCGCCGCATCGGCCGCGAGGACGTCTGGACCGAAATGCAGGGCCGCGTCTACGGCCCTCGCCTCGCCGAAGCCGAACCCTTCCCAGGCGTGCTCGACTTCCTCCGCTTGTGCCGCACCGCCGGCCTCGAGTTCTGCATCATCAGCCACAAAACCCGCACCCCCTTCGCCGGCCAACCCCACGACCTCCATCAGGCCGCCTGGAACTGGCTCGAAACCCGCGGCTTCTTCAACCCCTCCGACATCGCCCTCCCACGCTCCCGCGTCTTCCTCGAACTGACCAAACAGGCCAAGCTCCAACGCATCGCCGCCTGCGCCTGCTCCGCCTTCATCGACGACCTCCCCGAGTTCCTCGCCGAACCCGCCTTCCCCGCCAGCACCCGCCGCATTCTCTTCGACCCCAACCGCCTCTACGGCCCCGAAATCCCCTTCGAACGCCTCCACTCCTGGCTCGACGCCCCCAACCGCCTCCTCCCCACCCCGACTCCACCGCCAACTCCATCGCCAACTCCCGCTCCCGCTCATCCCCACCCCGAACCGCCCCTCGCCCAAGCCGCCGCCCTCATCCCAGGCGAACCCACCGGCACCCCCCGGCTCCACCCCATCGCCGGCGGACGCAACAACCGCGTCTACCTCGTCGACCCCGGCCACGGCTCCACCCCCTACGTGCTCAAGCAGTACTTCCTCAACCCCGCAGACCCCCGCGACCGCTTCGCCGCCGAACACGCCTTCTACCGCTGGATCCACCTCCAGGCCATCCAACGCACCCCCAAACCCGCCGCCTGGGACGTCCCCAACCGCCTCGCCCTCTTCCACCTCGCCCCCGGCCGCAAACTCCTCCCCGGCGAACCCGCCCCGCACCACATCGATCAGGCCGTCGCCTTCATCCGCGAACTCAACTCCCATCGCCTCACCCCCGAAGCCGCCTCCCTCCCCAACGCCTCCGAGGCCTGCTTCTCCATCTCCGACCACCTCTCCCGCATCCAACTCCGCGTCGAACGCCTCACCCGCCTCCAACCCCACTCCGACACCGACCGCGCCGCCCTCGACTTCATCCGCTCCCGCCTCCAACCCCGCTGGTCCCGCCTCCAAACCTCCCTCACCTCCCAACTCCCCGCCCACGACCTCCACCCCCTCCCCCAACACCACCGATGCCTGTCCCCGTCCGACTTCGGCTTCCATAACGCCCTGCTCGACGACCAGGACACCCTCCGCTTCCTCGACTTCGAATACGCCGGCTGGGATGACCCCGCCAAACTGGTCTGCGACTTCTTCTGCCAACCCCAGGTCCCCGTCGACCTCCGCTTCTGGGACCAGGTCGTCCAACCGCTCGGCCAGGCCCTCGACCAACCTTCCTCCCTCGCCGCCAGAGCCCGCTTCCTCCTCCCCGCCTACCGCATCAAGTGGTGCTGCATCCTCCTCAACGAGTTCCTCGCCTCCGACAGTTCCCGCCGCGCCTTCGCCGATAACAGCCTCGCCACCGAACACCGCAAGGCCGCCCAACTCGACAAGGCACGCCGCACCCTCGAGTCCCTGGAGTCCCTCGGATCCCCCTGATCCACCACTCCCCCGCCCTCCCCCGCCAGACATCCATCCGGCGGCACTCCATCGACATCGACGACCCGCCGTCGTTCGGCTTCACTAACGCCTTCCGAACGATGGCGTACGTCGATTTCATCTCCGTCCTTCACAAGGCCACCCACCGCGATTACCTCGCCAGGGTCAACGAGTTCCCCAAGGCCCAGGCCGCCCGCATCGCCCGCGAATTCGGCAGGGATTACTGGGACGGCGACCGCAGGGTCGGCTACGGCGGCATGCGCTACGACGGCCGCTGGCGCAAGGTCGCCGACGCCATGGTCCGTCACTACGGCCTCCGACCCGGCCAACGCATCCTCGATGTCGGCTGCGGCAAAGGCTTCCTCCTCCACGACTTCACCCAGGCCCTCCCAGGCCTCGAGGTCCGCGGCCTCGACATCTCCACCTACGCCATCGAAAACGCCAAGGAGGAGGTCCGCCCCTTCCTCCAACAGGGACACGCCAACCACCTCCCCTTCCCCGACAAGAGCTTCGACCTCGTCGTCTCCATCAACACCCTCCACAACCTCCAGTGCTTCGACCTCGACCGCGCCCTCCGCGAAATCGAGCGCGTCGGGAAAGCCCACAAGTACGTCGTCGTCGAGTCGTATCGGAACGAGGAGGAGAAGGCCAATCTCCTCTACTGGCAGCTCACCTGTGAGTCGTTCCACCGCCCCGAGGCCTGGGAATGGTGGTTCCGCCAGACCGGCTACTCCGGTGACCATTCCTTCATCTACTTCGAATGACCCCCTGCCCGCCCCTCTCCAGTCCCACCTCCAACCTCCGCCCCACCGACCCCGCCCAGCCCATGGACCCCCACACCCGCGAACCCCAGTACCAGCGCTGCCTCGACCTCGCCCGCGAACGGGTCACCTCCTTCGGCCTCATGACCAACCAGGCCTGGCAGGACGACCCCAAACGCCTGACGTTCATGTTCGCTCGCTACAAGTTCGTCGCAAAAATGCTCTCCGGCCTCGGTCACGTCCTCGAAGTGGGCTGCTCCGACGCCTTCTGCACCCGCATCGTCCAACAGGAGGTCGCCAGGGTCACCGCCACCGACTTCGACCCCGTCTTCATCCAGGACGCCCAATCCCGCATCGACCCCCGCTGGCCCCTCGACCTCCTCGTCCATGACATGCTCGCCGGCCCCGTCCCCGGCTCCTTCGACGCCGCCTACGCCATCGACGTCCTCGAACACATCCCCCAGGAACACGAACACACCTTCCTCACCCACATGGCCGCACCCCTCACACCCCACGGCGTCTGCATCATCGGAATGCCCTCCCTCGAGTCCCAGGTCCACGCCTCTCCCCCAAGCAGGGCCGGCCACGTCAATTGCAAGTCCGGCGCCGACCTCAAGGCCACCCTCGCCCGCCACTTCCACAACGTCTTCCTCTTCTCCATGAACGATGAGGTCGTCCACACCGGCTACGCCAAGATGGCCCACTACCTCTTCGCCGTCTGCTGCTCCCGCCGCTCCTGATCCCTCCACCACCACAGCCCACACCACCCGCCCCCCGCCCTCCCCATGCCCCCGCTCCAGGTCTCCCGCCGTACCGTCTGCCGCCTCTGCAACAGCTCCAGACTCGAACGCGTCGTCCCCCTCGCCCCAACACCCGTCGCCGAAAAATACGTCGGCCGCGATCAACTCCACGAACCCACCCCGTCCTACCCCCTCGACCTCCACCTCTGCCTCGACTGCGGCCACGTCCAACTGCTCGACGTCGTCGACCCCGCCTACCTCTTCGACAACTACACCTACATGAGCGGCAACACCAAGCCGCTCGTCCAACACTTCGACGAAGTCGCCGAATCCACCATCTCCCGCTACGGCGTCCGCCCCGGCGACCTCGTCATCGACATCGGCAGCAATGACGGCTCCCTCCTCCGCGCCTTCCAGAAACGCGGCGCCCGCGTCCTCGGCGTCGATCCAGCCCGCGATATCGCCCGCCGCGCCTCCGAATCCGGAATCCCCACCATCCCCGACTTCCTCAACCCGGCCCTCACCACCCGAATCCTCGCCGAACACGGCCCCGCCCGCGTGGTCTGCGCCTTCAACGTCTATGCCCACGCCGATGACCTCGCCGGCATGACCGACTGCATCCGCGACCTGCTCGACCCCGCCGGCGTCTTCGTCTGCGAGTTCTCCTACCTGCTCGACATCCTCGACCGCATGCTCCTCGGCACCATCTTCCACGAACACCTCAGCCACCACTCCTTCCGCCCCCTCGCCGCCTTCCTCCACCGCCACGGCCTCCAACCCGTCGAGGTCCAACGCAACCCCATCCAGGGCGGCTCCGTCGTCGCCACCTCCCAGCGCGCCAACGGCCCACACCCCGTCTCCCCCTCCGTCAACGCCCTCCTCTCCCTCGAAACCGAACGCGCCCTCGACCGCCCCGAAACCCTCCGCCGCTTCGCCGACCAGCTCCAATCCCTCAAACTCAAGGTCGCCAGCCTCGTCGCCAGCATCCAATCCCACCACCAGCGCCTCTGGGGCTACGGCGCCGCCCGCAGCGGCACCACCCTCATCGCCCAGATGAACCTCGGCTCCGTCATCGAAGCCATCGTCGACGACTCCCCCGACAAACAAAACCGCTTCAGCCCCGGCGATCACATCCCCATCCGCCCCTCCTCCGACCTCCTCGCCGAACAACCCGACTTCGTCATCATCCTCGCCTGGATCCACGCCGAGCGAATCATCCAGAACAACCGCCCCTACCTCGATCGCGGCGGCCGCTTCATCGTCTGCTTCCCCGACCTGCGCATCGTCAGCGCCACCGGCTCCGCCGCCGCATGAACCCGCCCCAGCCTCCCCACCACCCCACCCCCTGCATCGCCTGCCGCCAACCCGCCGTCAGGCAACTCGCCGACTTCGGACCCCAGCCCGTCAGCCACCACTTCCTCAACCACCCCGCCGATTCCCCAGGCCGACACCCCCTCGTCCTCGGCCATTGCCTCGCCTGCGGCCTCGCCCAACTGATCAACCCCATCCCCCCAGCCCGGCTCGTCCCCCACTTCGACTGGATCCGCTACAACGAACCCGAGGCCCACCTCGACTCCCTCGTCGATTCCCTCACCCGCCTCCCAGGCATCCACCCCGGCTCCCGCATCCTCGGCGTCACCTACAAGGAGGATTCCACCCTCCGCCGCCTCCAGGAACGCGGCTTCACCCAAACCTCCCGCTGCGACCCCGCCACCGACCTCCTCATCGCCAACCCCTGCGCCGGCGTCGAATTCGTCCAGCACAACCTCACCCCCGACCTCGTCCCCCACCTCCGCCAACGCCACAACACCCCCGACCTCGTCATCGTCCGCCACGTCATCGAACACACCCACAACACCCCGGCCTTCCTCCAAACCTTCCGGTCCCTCGTCGCACCCAACGGCTACGTCGTCTTCGAACTCCCCGACTGCGCCCGCGGCTTCGACCTCCTCGACTACACCACCTTCTGGGAGGATCACTCCCTCTACTTCGTCGAATCCACCTTCCGCTCCACCCTCGAACGCCACGGCCTCGGCGTCACCGCCTTCCTCCGCTTCCCCGGCGCCTACGAACAGTGCCTCGTCGCCATCACCCAGCCCCGCACCCCGCAACCCCACCTCCCCACCCCAGCCCTCGACGCCGAACTGCTCCGCACCCGCCGCTTCGCCGAGTCCTTTCCCTCCCGCCGCGACGCCGTCCGCCGCCAACTCGCCGAATGGCGCCGCCTCGGCCCCATCGCCCTCTTCGGCGCCGGCCACCAGGCCGTGACCTTCCTCGCCCTGTTCAACCTCGCCGACCTCGTGGACGCCGTCATCGACGACCACCCCGCCAAGGCCGGCCGCTTCATGCCAGGCTCCGCCCTGCCCATCATCCCCTCCTCCGACCCGCGCGCCCTCGCCGCCAGGGTCTGGCTCCTCACCACCGGGGCCGAAAGCGAACGCCGCATCCTCGAACGCCACCGCCTTACCCTCGCCAACGGCACCCTCGCCGCCTCCATCTACCCAACCGTCCCGGACTCCATCTTCACCCCGCTACCCCAACCATGAACGGTTTCACCGCCGCCAACCCCGAGGTCTGGATCGCCAACACCGGCATCGCCCGGGTCGACGCCCACCACCTCCGGACCCTCAAAACCCAGGCCTCCGCCAACCCGCGCCAGCGCGCCCGCATCTGCGCCCACCGCTCCCCCGAGGACCGCCTCCACGAAATGCTCATCGTCCTCACCCGGAACGTCTACATCCGACCCCATAAACACCTCGGTAAAACCGAATCCTTCCACGTCATCGAAGGCTCCGCCCGCGTCGTCTTCTTCGACGACTCCGGCGCCGTCAGCGAAGTCGTCGACCTCGGCGACGCCACCTCCGGCCGCTGCTTCTACTTCCGCCTCGATGACCCCCGCTACCACACCCAGATCATCACCTCCGATCACCTCGTCTTCCACGAAACCACCAACGGCCCCTTCGACCGCAACCAAACCGTCTTCGCCCCCTGGGCACCCCCGGAATCCGACCCCGCCGCCGTCGCCACCTACCTCGACAACCTGAAGCGTGAACTCGCCCAACGCTGAGGGTCCCACACCCTCATCCCCACCCCCTCCCACCACCCCCGACCGCTTCCTCGTCGTCGGCGCCTCCGGCTTCATCGGCCGCCACCTCCTCCGCCGGCTCAACACCTCCAACATCCCCACCCTCGGCACCCGCTCCCGATCCCCCAAACCCCTCCCACCCCCGAACCTCCTCCCCTTCGACCTCGATACCGACCGACTCACCCACGCCACCGCCCCCGCCTTCCTCCAGCAACCCGGCCAACTCCAGGCCGTCATCCTCGCCGCGGTCGACAACATGGACTGGTGCCTGCGCGAACGCGAAACCAGCCGGCGCATCTACGTCGATCGCATCCGCCGCCTCGCCGATGACCTCGCCACCCTCGGCGCCCGCATCACCTTCGTCTCCACCTGCTACGTCTTCGACGGCGCCCGCGGTCACTACGCCGAAAACGACCCGGTCGCTCCCGTCAACGAATACGCCCTCCAGAAACACGCCGTCGAAACCCACCTCGCCCGCCACATCCCCTCCGCCTGGACCATCCGCCTCGACAAGATCATCGGCGACGATCCCTCCGAGGAATCCCTCTTCACCCAGTGGCTCCGCCTCATCCGGAACCGCCAGCCGATCACCTGCATCGCCGATTCCATCCTCTCCCCCACCTTCGTCGACGATGTCGCCCAAGCCATCGTCCTCGGTGCCCGCCACCGCCTTCAGGGCCTCCACCACGTCGCCAGCCCCGAATGCTTCCTCCGCGCCGATCTCGCCCGCCGATTCTGCGAGACCCTCGGCGAACCCGCACACCCCGTGATCGAGAAACCGCTGCACGCCTTCGGCTTCCTCGACGGCCGCGCCCTGAAATCCAGCCTCGACGGCTCCCGCTTCACCACCGCCACCGGCTTCCGCCACACCCCCATGCGCGACCTGCTCGCACGCTTCCGCGACCGCGCCATCCCACCCCCCGACACCCCGAAATAGTTCCCCCGAAATCGACCCGATCATTTGAACTCACGACGTGACGGCGACAAACTGCGCCCGTCGTGCCGGTTCCCTTGAACGCCAACCCACGGAGGAGCCTTCGACGGACCCTCTGCGTCCTGCTCGGAGCCGCCCTCCTCGTGCCCGTCGCATCCCCAGTCTGGTTCCCCTGGCTGCTCTCACTCGTCGCACCCCGCGCCGGAATCACCGTCGGCTCCTACCAACGCCTCGGTCTCTCCCGTGTCCGGTTCCACAGCCTCGACGCCCGCTTCGGCGCGGTCCAGGTCACCGCCGACTCGATCACCATTCCCCAACCCCTCGCGTGGATCCGCTCCCTCCTCCTGCCCGCGCCAGCCTCCCCGGCCAACCCGACCTGGCATATCCAGGGCGCCACCGTCCGCATCCTCCCCACCCAAACCGCCGACCACTCCACCTCCGTCGACTCCGTCGCCGCCGCTCTCGACTCCCTCCGCTCCGCCGCCGCCGCCTTCGCCTGGCTCGCCGGCCCCGTCCATCTCGACAACACCCGCATCGAAGCCGCCGGCCTCTCCCTCGATCTCCCCACCGTCCACGCCTCCACCCGCGGCGTCGATGCCACCATCAGCCACCGCGACCTCTCCCTCCAACTCGGCCTCGCCATCGATGGCTCCGGCGCCGTGCGCGCCCGCCTCGACGTCCAACCCTGGAACCTTCTCCTCGCCGCCCTCGCCGAACCCGATGGCCCCGCCTGGAACCTCAGTGGAACACTCCGTCGCAACACCGATCACCTCGCCTTCTCCGCCCGCAACCTGCCCGGGTCCTGGCTGCCCGAGTCGCTCCGCATCGAAGGCCAGCCCTGGACCTTCAACCCCTCCCCACCTCTCACCAACACCCTCCACGTCGAAGCCACTGCCAACGGCACCGACGGCCATGGCACCTTCCGCTTCCTCGCCTCCGGCTCCATCCCCATCCCCATCCCCATTCCCATCCCCGACACCGATCCCGCAACCGGACCCGTTCCGGCCAGCCTCCCCATCGAAACCCGAATCGAAGGCCGCATCACCCCAACCGCGATCATCCTCGACGCCCTCCACGCCGGCTCCACCCCGGCCCGCATCGAACTCCGTCAACCGGTCACCCTCACCCTCGCCACATCCTCCTCCCCGCCCCACCTGTCCCCCGTCGACCTCGACCTCGACGGCGACCTGACCTCCCTGCCGGGCTCCGCACTCACCGGCCGCTGGTCCGGAACACTCCACACCCCCGCCGGTTCCCTGTCCCCAACCCATCGCCCCGTCGTCCCCTTCACCCTCACCGCAACCGACGTCGGTTCCCCGGTTCTCACCCTCCAAAACCTCCATCTGTCCGGCTCCCTGTCCTGGCCCTTGCTCCGCCTCGACCGCCTCGCCGTGACCACTCCCGACGACGCCTCCCTCACCGCCAGCGCCTCCGCCAACCTCGCCGAACTCACCCTCGCCGCCGCCGAGTGGCGCTTCACCGGCCCCATCCCCCTCCCGCCCTCCGCTTCCAACACCAACAGCCTCGCACTCCCACCCCTCCAGGCCGAGGGCACCGCCCAGGGCCCCCTTCGCAACCCCCGCCACTCCGGCTCCATCCAATCCCTCGCCCCTTTCCACCTGCCCGGCTTCCACCCGTTCCACGTCACCGCCCATTGGGATGGCTCCACCACCGGCATCGACAGCCTTCGCATCCACGCCACCCGCGACACCCTCCCCGCCTCCATCGTCCTCGAGGCCCACGCCCGTCTCCCCGACTCCCCGCCCACCCGCGTCACCGGCGCCATCACCACCCTCGACATCCTCCACCAGGACCGCACCGACCTGACCCTCAACGAACCCATCCCCTTCGAGATCGATCTCCCAGCCCCAGCCCGCCCGCCCACCCCCACCACCGCCCCCATCGCCATCCGCCTCCCACGCATCACCACCCAGGGTACCGCCGGCTCCCTCGAAGCCCGCGCCAACCTCCTTTGGCCCGCCAGCGGCAACTGGAACCTGACCCTCGCCGACGCATCCCCCCGCTTCCTCGAACCGTGGCTCCAATCCCTCCCCGAGCCGCTCCCCCACATCACGCTCACCCTCCTCTCCTCCCACGGAGCCTGGTCCAACGGCCCCGTCGACGCCACCGCCTCCCTCGACCTCACCGCGCCCGCCCCCAACATCGGCCCCGTCCATCTCAAGGCCACCCTCACCGCCGCCCCGGACGGCCTCCACCTCATCAACACCTCCCTCGCCCACGACCAACGCGTCGGCGCTCGCCTCAAGGCCCGACTCCCCATCCACATCCATCCCCAACCTCCCGAAAACTCGCCCCCCTGGACCTTCATCCCCGACACCACCGTCCACGCCCGCCTCGATGTCGGTGACAACCCCTGGCCCTGGGCCTGGCTCACCGACCCCGCCGGCATCTCCATCGTCGAACCCAAGGCCCACCTCGAACTCAACGGGCCCTGGGACAACCCGCAGCTCACCCTCCACGGCGATATCCGCGAAACCCGCGCCGCCCTCCCCGGCACCACCAACCAATCCTTCGGCGCAGGCCCCATCACCCTCCGAGCCTCCGCCTCCCGCGACGGCCTCGACCTCCACCAACTGACCGCCACCGTCGGCGGCCAAACCCTCCGCGCCGAAGCCCTCGTCCCCTGGCTTCCCGGACCTCGCACCAACACCTCCCAACTCCCCTGGCCCTTCCACGCCACCCCCGACCTCCACGCCGCCACCGGCTTTGTCGAGATCCCCGGCGCCGACCCCGCCGCGTTGCTCGACGCATCCGCCGCCTACGTCCAACCCGGCAGCAACCTCCGCGGCCGAATCGAACGCCAGCCATCCCAATGGTCCGGCTGGCTCGAACTCACCAACCTCACCACCCGCCCTCTCCCGGGCATCGGCATCATCCGCGATATCCACTTCCGCCTCTCGGCCAGCGGACAACGCGTCGTGCTCGAACAGGCCCAGGCCCTCCTCGGCGGCCAACCCATCCTCGCCTCCGGCGCCTGGACCCTCCCCATCCCCCTCCAATCCACCCCCACCCCACCTCCCAACCCCACCCCGAATCCCAATCCACCCCCCCTGCCCGAGTCCTTCGTCCATATCACCGCCACCAACCTCTCCCTCGTCCGTTCCCCGGAACTGATCCTCCGCGCCGACCTCGACCTCGCCATCACCCAGACCAACGATTCCCAGCCGCCCCTCGTCGCCGGAGCCGTCACCCTCCGCGACAGCATCGTCACCATGGACGTCCGAAAGCTGGTCGCCATCGACCTCGAACGCCCCAGCCAGCGCCCCCCGTTCTTCTCCATCGACCACCCCCTCGTCGCCGACTGGGCCCTCGACGTCCGCGTCCGCGGCAACCGCTTCGCCCGCATCCTCAGCCCCGTCCTCAATGCCTCCGCCTCCGCCGACCTCACCCTCCGCGGTTCCCTCCGCCAACCCCGGCTGGTCGGCCAGGCCGCCGTCGATCAGGGCCGCCTTTCCTTCCCCTTCGGCCAACTCGACCTCGAACGCTTCCAGGCCGTCTTCACCGAGTCCGATCCCTTCCGCCCCCGCCTCGAGGGTCGCGCCGAAGGCATGAACTTCGGCTACGCCATCACCATGAACCTCGATGGCACCCTCCCCGAACCCGAAGTCCACGTCACCTCCCTCCCCCCCATGACCACCAGCGAGGTCCTCCAGATGCTCATGACCGGCTCCCTCCCCCGCAACGAGTACGCCTACACCACCCGCAGCAAGGCCCAGAACGTCGGCACCTACCTCGCCGGCGATCTCCTCTCCCAACTGACCGGCGATCCCTTCGAGGAACCCCGCCTCTCCATCCGCAGCGGCCAGCGCGTCTCCGCCGCCGGCCGCCTCACCTACTCCGTCGAATACCGTATCTCCGACCGCTGGTCCGCCACCGCCGAATACGATCGCTGGAGCCAACTGGGCGCCGGAATCCGCTGGCGCGTGCTGGAACGATAGCCGCAATGCCTTTCCCCTCCCACCCCCACACCCGCCGCCGCGCCTCCCGCGCCACACTCACCTCCCTCGCCTCCCTCGCGGTCGGCTTCCTCACCTCCCACCTGATCCCCACCCTCGCAGCCACCCATCCAACCCCAGCCCCCACGGCAAACCCCGCCGGAATCGAAAACCCAACGGAAACCCCGCCCGATCCCCAGGACCAAACCTCCGACGATGCACCTCGCGCGCGCCTCACCGTCCAGGGCCTCGGCTGGATCGAGAATCTCACCCTCAAGAACCTCATCCGCCGCGCCCGCCCCGACCGCACCACCCCCGCAACCTACGACGCCACCTTCATCGAGGACTCCGGCTTCCTCATCGCCAACCACGTCCAACGCCTCGGCTTCCTCGACGCCCGAGTCACCGCCCGCGCCACCCGCCCCGACGGCACCACCGACTCCTGGACCTGGAGCAACGCCGAAACCCCCGACCTCCCCCGCCCCTACGCCGCGCAACGCGTCGATTTCGATATCCAACCCGGCCTCCGCTACTACTACGAGGACCTCGCCTTCGAAGGCATCGAACCCCACGAAACCGAACGCGCCCGCGCCTTCTTCGTCCGCGCCGATGGCCTCCTCCGCACTCGCGCCGCCCTCCGCTTCGGACACGACGAACTCCAGGACGCCCTCGGCAACCTCCGCACCGCCCTCCAGGCCGACGGCCATCACCTCGCTCAGGTCACCCTCGAGTCCCTCGACCTCGACCGCACCAACGCCACCGCCCGAGCCCGCGTCCGCGTCACCAAAGGCCCCACCCACACCCTCCGACATGTCGACGTCCGCGTCCGCGACACCCCCGACGGACCCGTCACCCACGAATCCGTCCGCGCCCTCAACCGCCCGTACTCCCGCACCGCACGCGAAGACCTCCAACAGTCCCTCGCCGCCGCCCAATACCGCGAAGGCTACCCCGATGCTTCCGTCCGCCTCTCCGAACCCCGCACCGAAACCGGCGACGACGGCGTCGTCGCCGTCCACCTCGCCGCCGACGTCATCCGCGGTCCCAGAACCAGCCTCGGCCAGGTCCGCTTCGAAAGCCCCGTCACCCTCCGGAACCCGGACCGCCTGACCGCTCGCACCCGCCTCGAAGGCCCCTGGCTCGATCGCCTCGCGGTCGACGAAGCCCGCACCCGCCTCATGCAGCGCGGAGCCTACCGCCAGGTCCGCACCCGCCTCGAACCTTCACCCGACAACCCGGACACCCGCGACGTCGTCTACGAACTGGAACCTGGCCGCCGGCTCACCGCAGACCTTCTCGCCGGCTACCGGAGCTACGACCTGCTCTACGCCGGCTTCGACGTCGTCCGCCGCGACATCTTCGGCCTCGGTCACATCGCCGAACTCCGCGCCTCCCAATCCTTCAAATCCACCGAGGGCTCCCTCGCCTACTCCATCCCCGACGCCTTCGCCGAGGACGTCACCGTCTTCTCCACCCTCGAGTTCCTTCATCGCGAGGAGATCTCCTTCGATCGCGAGGAAATCCGCACCGGCGCCGGCATCCGCAAGAACTTCGCCAACACCGGCCATCAACTCGGCCTCCGCTACACCTACGAAATCCTCCTCGCCGCCGACGCCCCGTTCGACCCGCGCATCCGTTCCCTCGATCCCAACGAACGCGTCGAGGTCGGCGCGCTCACCCTCGATTGGGCCCTCGACCGACGCGACTCCGCCCTCCGGCCACGCCGCGGCTACCAACTCGCCGCCTCCCTCGAAACCGCCACCCCGGAGTTCGGCGGCGACTCCCGCTATCTCCGCCCCGAGGTCCAGGCCTCCCTCCACTTTCCCATCCGCGGCGGCCGCTACGTCCACGCCGGCTTCCGCTACACCGCCGTCGCCGATCCCGGCGACGACGGCCGCATCCCCTTCAACAAACGCGTCTTCCCCGGCGGCGAGGACAGCGTCCGAGGCTACCAGCGCGGCGAAGCCGGACCCCGCAACGCCGACGGCAACATCGTGGGCGCCGTCTCCGCCCTCGTCTGGATGATCGAACTGGAACAGGCCCTCACCCCGGCCTGGTCGGTCGTCGGCTTCTTCGACGGCGTCGCCCAGGCCGCCACCTTCGACACATCCCCCGTCGACGAAACCCTCTGGGCCGCCGGCATCGGCATCCGTTGGAACAGCTTCATCGGCCCCGTCCGCCTCGAGTACGGCCGAAACCTCAACGCCCGCCCGCGCGACCCCGCGGGCACCCTCCACTTCTCCATCGGCTTCCCGTTCTGATCCGCGCCCCACCCTTCCGCCGCCGCCCGGCGCCCGCCGCCAGACCGCGACCCCGGACCACGACCTCAGTAATCGGGTTCGTTCCCCGCCTTCCACTTGATGTTGCACCCGATGCTCGGCACCTGCGGCTCCGGGACAGGACGCCCAGCCAGCACCGCGTCCAACGCCGCCCGCAGATCCCTGCCGTCCGCCGTCAACCCGCTCTTCGGCCGCGTCGCGTCGATCTGCCCCCGGTACACAAGCCTGAACTCCCCGTCGAAGAGGAAGATGTCCGGCGTGCACGCCGCCCGGTACGCCTTCGCCACCGACTGCGCCTCGTCATACAGATACGGAAACCCGTAACCGGCCTCGCGAACCTCCTCACGCATCTTCTCCGGACTGTCCGCCGGATACGTGGCCGCGTCGTTCGCGTTGATCGCCACGATCCCGACATTCTTCGGCAGGTAATCCCGCCCGATCGCCGCCAACTCCGCCCGCACATGCTTCACGTACGGACAGTGGTTGCAGATGAACATCACCAGCAGCCCGCGCCGCCCCCTGAAATCATCCCGCCCGACCCACCGTCCCTCGGTGTCGGGCAGCCGGAAATCAGGGGCCACCGTTCCCAACGCCATCATCGTCGAATTCACCAAAGCCATGCCCCATCCTCCAAACCCGACCTTTCCATTGTCCAGCCCCGAACCCGCACGCCAATCCCCATTCCACGGAACCAAACCCACAATCCCATCCCCCCACCGCCCCACGACTCGACACCCACGCCGCCCGTCCGCCAACGTCGCCCCAAAATGAACCACGGCCCGGCATGGTACTGGCATCGGCTGCGCGCCATGCGCCCCGCTGAAATCCGCGAGCGCCTCTCCCAAAAACTCCGCAAACGCGCGGACGCACGCACCCCCCCCGATTTCACCCGCAACTCCCCCGCCGGCACCCCCGGACCCTGGCCCGCCCTTCCCGACCGCCATTCCGCACCCGATTCCGTCACCCACCCGCTCCGCCAGGATTGCCAGGCCATCCTCGCCGGACGCTGGCGCGCCTTCGGCCACCTCCAGATCCAGGTCGATGACCCGCCGCGCTGGTTCACCGATTACGCCGCCCGCAAGGATCTCCCCACCGCACGCCCGGGCTTCCGCCTCAACCACCGCGAACTCCCCCAGGGCGCCGACATCAAACTGGTCTGGGAACTCAGCCGCTGGCAGCCCCTGGTGCGACTCGCCCAGGCCGCCTGGCTCCTCGACGACACCGCCGCCACCACCAAGTGCGTCGACTGGCTCGCCAACTGGCACCGGATGAACCCCGCCTTCATCGGCTGGAACTGGACCAGCGCCCTCGAATCCGGCATTCGCCTGCTCAACCTCGCCTGGATCGATGCCCTTCTCACCGCCGCCGGCGTCGAAGCCCAGACCCTCGACAAACTCCGTTCCCGCATCGTTCCGCCCCACCTCTGGTTCACCTGGAGACACCGATCCTTCGGATCCTCGGCCAACAACCATCTGCTCGGCGAACTGGCCGGCCTCACCGTCGCCGCCGCCCGCTGGCCCCACCTCGCCCATTGGGGCGCCCCCCTCCCCGAACTGAAACGCCAACTCGAACGCGAGATCCTCGCCCAGTTCGCCCCAGACGGCGGCAACCGCGAACAGGCCCTCAATTACCAGCTCTTCGCCTGGGAACTCGCCTGGCAAGCCCGCGCCGCCCTCGCCGCCGCCGGCTCCCCGATCACTCCGGAAACCGAGGATCGACTCCGCCGCGCCGCCGACTTCTTTGTCACCGTCCAGGTCCCGCATGAACCCTGGGATTACGGCGATTCGGACAGCGCCACCGTCACCCCGCTCTTCGCCGACGAATCACGGGCCGCCCTCGAATGGTATGCCTGGTTCTCCCACCCCGACACCAGCCCCGCCCTCCACTGGTGGCTCGGCCCTCCGCCCGATCCGATCCACCCCCCCGCCTGCGTCCGAGCCGGAGACGACTGGCTCGTCTTTCCCGACTCCGGCCAGGCGGTCTGCTGGTCCGGCGATTGGTCCGCTCGCCTGGACCTTTCCCCGCTCGGATACCTCACCACCGCCGCCCACGGACACCTCGATGCCCTCCATCTCTCCCTCTGGCTCGGCGGCATCGCCCTCGTCATCGACCCCGGCACCGGCGCCTACTACGGCGACGTCCGCCTGCGCGCCTGGCTCGCCGGATGGGATGCCCACAACGGCCCCCACCCCGGCGGTCTCGCCACCCCGAAACGCCTTGGGCCCTTCCTCTGGGGCGATCATCACCCCGCTCCCACCTGGCAGATGATCGATCCAGGAACCCTCGCCGGCGAACTCACCCTCCCCCACGGCCTCGCCAGCCGCCATGTCCGCCGCCTCCTCGAACCCGAACGCGACGGTTGGGAAGTTGACGATCTCTACCTCCCCTCCGCTCCCGACGCCGAGCCCGGCTTCCGCGTCTGCTGGCAGTTCGCTCCGGGCACCCACCTCGAAGCGGTCACCGGCAGCCCCCGGTTCTTCCGCGCCGAGCGCATGGGTCGCCGGTTCACCATCGGCTTCGACTCCGCCTGGGCCACCCTTCGTTTCCTCCCGGAGACATCCCAATCCGTCGGGTTCCCCATCGCCGGTGACCTGACCGGCCTTTGTTCGCCCGCCTTCCGCAGAATCCTCGCCGGCCCCCGCGTCGAACTCTCCACCCACGGCGCGAACCCATCCCGGTACCGCACCACCTTCCTCATCGATCACGACAAACCCTGATCCCGCCGCATCCGCTCCCGTAGCTGGCCGCACGCCGCCTCAATCTCCGGACCGCGCGACCGCCGCACGTGCGCCACCACTCCCCGCGCCCGCAACTCCCCCGCGAACGCCGCCTCCGCCTCCGCCGATGCCGGCGCGTACTCCCTTCCCCGAATCCCCGCTCCCGTCGGATTGTACCGCAGCAGATTCACATGCATCGCCCGCCCCCCAAGCACCAAGGCCAGCTCACGTGCCTGCGATCGTGAATCGTTCACTCCGGCCAGCAGACAGTACTGAATGATCACCGGCCGCCCCCGGCTCGCCTGAAACCCGTCCGCCGCCGCCAGCACCTCCCGGATCGCGTACCGGCGTCCCAGCGGAATCAATCGCGCACGCGTCTCGTCATCCGGAGCGTGCAACGACACCGCAAGCTGAATGCTCCATCCCTGCGCTGCCAGCGCCACAATCCCCGGCACGATCCCCACCGTCGACACCGTGATCTGCCGCCAACCCAACCCGCCCGCACCGTTGTCCCCCAGCAACCGCACCGCCCGTGTGACCCCCTCCAGATTCAGCAGCGGCTCCCCCATCCCCATGAACACCACCGTCTGCAATCGCCGCCCCATCGACTCCGCCTCGCGCCGCAACGCCAGAAACTGCCCCACCATCTCCCCCGCCGTCAGGTTCCGCTCGAATCCCGCCCGTGTCGTCGCGCAGAAATCACACCCCATCGCACACCCCACCTGCGAGGACACACACCCCGCCGCACGGTCCGGACGATGATCCGGCATCAACACCGACTCCACCGTCCGCCCATCCCTCAGGCGGCACAACAACTTCACCGTTCCATCCGAGGACCGCTCACGGTGAACCACCGAAACCGCTGGATCGGGGAATTCGGTGCGAACCCGATCCAGCAGCGAACCCGGCAACCCGCACAAGCCCACCGGCAGTCGCCCACCCTGGACGTGATAGGCCCGTAGGAACCTCGCGGCATGCATCGGCTTGTAGCCCCATTCGGCGAAGCATGCACCGAGATCGTCCCGATCCAGGCTCTCCAATTCATTCCGCATCCCCCCGATGCAAACCGAAACACCCCCGATCATCCAAGACCTCCCTCCGTGACCTGATCGTCCATCCATGAACACCCGTTGTGATCGACTCCGCTCCCCTCGTCAGCCCTGCGTCCCTCTCCACAAACAAGCCCTGCTCCCCCGACACCCATCCCGCCACCGCCCCCCGTTACGGGGACAGGCCTCCTGTCGGACATCGAACCAAGCTGTTTCGCGGTGACGCCTACCCTGTGGGCGGATTCCCATCCAGGCCGTTCGAGTCGCACGGTGGTGTCGCCACAATACCCCGACGACAAAGGCTCATCGACGAACTCGGACTGCGCAGTTTCGCCACCACCACCTTGCGCCGCCACCACCTGGACCCTCTACGTCAACTCGGTCGCTGACCTCGCCCGAATCTGGCTCACCAACCCCGGCCAGATCCCCGACCACCAGATCCGCGGGCACCTACTGCACCTCCATCGCGTCCGGCGATTGGCGACGGGAACCTTGATGCTGGCGGTGAGCGCATTGCGGTTCTTCCTCGGGCGCGTGATCGGACACCCCACCGAGACCATCGCGCACAAAAGGGGGACAGGTTCTCTATCCCGGTTCTCTATCCCGGCGTGCCATCAACCGGGAGGGACGCCCCCCATGGAGGGACGGGTTACCCGTCGGACCCACGCCTCGGAATCCCACCCGCCCACCGATTCAGGGACAGGCTTCCCATCTGGATCCGGGGACAGGTTGTCCATCCTAGGTTGTCCGTCCTGGCCGGCGACCCCCACAGAGGGACAGGTCTCTTGTCCCCTATCGCCCCCGCATCCGGGGACAGGTCTCGTATTTCAGGCCCTTTCGCTCCCAAATCCCCAAACCCTGTCAACTGCTTTCTCCCACCTCCCCGCTCTTTTCTTTCCCTCC